>LNFM01000378.1_pt1 | contig 211722 bp, 231 predicted proteins | sample 596031 | NCBI WGS metagenome assembly LNFM01 (sample SAMN04254537, study PRJNA301005) | activated carbon metagenome | isolation source: dual media filters at the Ann Arbor, Michigan drinking water treatment plant | place: USA: Ann Arbor
GGATGGAACGACGACTTCCTTCTCAGCCTCTTTTTTCATATGCGATAGCCCTGCCCCGGAGGGGGAAGGTGCCCGAAGGGCGGATGGGGGATGTCGAAGACGGACTCCTGCGTTCGTCTTCGTCATCCCCCATCCGTCAGCGCTACGCGCTGCCACCTTCCCCCTCCGGGGGAAGGTTAAGGCTCCAGCGGATCGGAAAACGTTCTACCGCGTGGTGATCTCGCCACCGACGCTGACGGTGACGGCGACCGAGATGGCGTTGCGGATGGCGGTGCCGTGCCAAAGGCCGTCGGCTTTGCGCACCAGCTGGCTGACGTTGCGGTAGCCCTGGGCTTCCAGGCGCCGCTTGGCTTCCGCCTCGTTCGAGATCGCGCCGCTGGCCGGCAAGCCGGCTTTCGGGTCGGCCTCGATCGGCTTCGCGGTCGAGGGGCCGCTCGGGCCCTGAGCGAAGGCGGCCATACCGGTGCCCAGCGCGATCGCCAGCGCGACGATGATGCCTGTCTTCATGATGAATGCTCCCTCATGCGGTTCGTGGCATCGCCACAGGACTTATCGGATAAATGCGGTCTGATCGGTACGACGGCAACCCCACTCTGGATGACAGTGCCGGTATGCCGCGCTATGGTCCCGGCCTAACGATCCATGCGCGATCAACGGCGGGATTCAGGGAGGGTTGAATGGGCGTGTTTTCTCGCAGATTCGGTTTGGTGGCGGCGCTGGCGGTTGGCTTGGCGGCCGCGCCCATTTTTGCGCAACAGGTCCTGGCGCAGGCGCCGGTGAGAGGTGGCACGCTGACCGTCGGCGTGGAGAGCGATTTCGAGGGCTTCGACCCGATCAGGGCCGGCGTCTACTCCAACTCGACGGTCACCGCGGCGTCGCTGTTCTACGAGACGCTGATGCGGCTCGACGACAAGGGCAACCTGATCCCGGCGCTGGCGCTATCGATGAACGCCAACGAGGACGGCACGGTGTGGATCGCCAAGCTGCGCCCGGGCGTGAAGTTCCATGACGGCACGCCTTTCACCGCGCAGGCGGTGGCCGACCACTTCAACCGTCTGCTCGATCCCGCCAACCGCTTCGCCGGCCGCGTCTATCTGGCGATCGAGAAGGTCGAGGCCCAGGACGAGCTCACCGCCGTCTTCAAGATGCGCGGCCCCAACGCGGCGCTGGCCAAGACCCTGGCGCAGCCCAGCGTCGTGACGCTGATCATCTCGGTGAAGGCGCTCAACGAGAAGGGTCCGGACTACAATCGCAACCCCGTCGGCACCGGGCCCTTCGTGTTCAAGGAGTGGCGCGCCGCCGACCGGCTGATCGCCGAGCGTAACCCCAACTACTGGGACAAGGACAAGCCATACCTCGACCGCGTCATCGTGCGGCCACTGCCCGATTCCGACGCGCGCTACGCCAGCTTGGGCAAGGGCGACGTGAACGTGATCTGGGAGGATCGCGCCGAGAACATCCTGAAGGCCAAGAAGGACAAGAGCCTGGTGGTGCTGAACTGGATCGGCAGCGGCGCGCTGGTCATCCCGCTCAACACCGCGAAGGAGCCGCTCAACGACAAGCGCGTGCGCCAGGCGATCTCGATGGGTCTCAACCGCAAGGCCAACGCCGCCGTGCTGAGCCAGGGCCTGCGCCCGGTCTACGACGATCCCTACGGCCCGTCCTCGGGCATCGAGTGCAAGGACAACGGCGCGCTGGGCTACAATCCGGAGAAGGCCAAGCAGCTGCTCGCCGAGTACGGCAAGCCGGTGAAGCTGGTGCATACCGTGACCGCCACGCCGCGCGGCCGCGAGGGCGCGCAGGTCTTCCAGGCCGATATGAAGAAGATCGGCATCGAGGTGACCATCAAGCCGGTCGACCAGACCCAGCTGGTCAAGGAGACGCTGTCGCGCGACTTCCTGGTCAGCGGCTGGCGCATCATCGACTTCCCCGACGTCGATCCGCAGATGTTCGCCAACTTCCACTCCAAGAGCCCGATCAACTTCTCCGGCTACAACAACCCGGAGGTCGACAGGCTGCTGCTGATCGGCCGCACCCAGCTCGACCCGGCCGTGCGCAACAAGGCCTACTGCGATCTGATCAAGATCCTCAACGACGACGTGGTGTGGCTGTGGACCGGCAGCAACACCGACTTCGCCATCACCCGCGCCAATGTGCGCGGCATCCCCGCGCTGCGCGGCGGCGCCGTGCAGGTCGAGGGCGCGTGGCTGGCGAAGTAATGGTCTTCTACCTTCCCCCGGAGGGGGAAGGTGCCGAAGGCGGATGGGGGATGTCGAAGCCGGACTCCGATTGCGTTGAGGCATCCCCCTTCCGTCGCGCTGCGCGCGCCACCTTCCCCCTCCGGGGGAAGATAACTTCATGAACTGGCTCGCGCGGCAGTTGTTGCGGCTGGCGGCGGTGCTGTTCGCCGTCACGCTGCTGACCTTCCTGATCGTCAACATCCTGCCCGGCGACATCGCCATCGTGATCCTCGGCAACCTCGCGACGCCCGAGGACATCGCCGGGCTGCGCAAGGACATGGGCCTCGATCGGCCGATGCTGGTGCGCTACTTCGAATGGCTGGGCGACGCGCTGGGTGGCGATCTCGGCCGGTCGTATCGCAACAGCGAGCCGGTGCTGCAGGCGATCATCGACCGCCTGCCGGTGTCGCTGCAGCTCATGGTGATGGCGCAGATCATCGCGCTGGGCATCGCCGTGCCGGCGGCGCTGCTGTCGGTGCGCAAGCCGGGCGGGCTGATCGACCGCATCTCGGCCTCGGCCGCGTTCGGCTTCCTCGCGGTGCCCAACTTCATGCTCGGCATCGTGCTGATCTACCTCTTCTCGGTGTCCTTCGATCTGCTGCCGGCGACCGGCTTCACGCCGATGTCGGAAAGCTTCTGGGGCAACCTCGAATCGACCATCCTGCCGGCGGCGACGCTCGGCCTGATCGAGTGGACCGTGCTGATGCGCGTGCTGCGCTCGGACCTGCTGACCACGCTCAAGGAGGACTTCATCCTGCTGGCGCGCGCCAAGGGATTGCCGCCCTGGCGTGTGCTGCTGAGCCACGCGCTCAGGCCCTCGTCGTTCACCCTGATCACCGTGCTGGGCCTCAACATCGGCGGCCTGATCGGCGGCGCGGTGATCGTCGAGCAGATCTTCGCGCTGCCCGGCGTCGGCCGCCTGCTGCTCGGCGGCATCTTCAACCGCGACCTGATCCTGGTGCAGGGCACGGTGACCTTCATCGCCACGAGCTTCGTGCTCATCAATTTCCTCGTCGACATGCTCTACGCCGTGCTCGACCCCAGGGTGCGCCATGTCCGCTTCCGCCATTGAGCCGGCGGCGGCGGCCGCACCGCCGAAACGGCGCATCCCCTGGGCGGTGACCTTGCCGCTGGCCTGGGTGTCGATCATCGTCATCGCGGCGGTGGGTGCCAACTGGATCGGCCTGCCCGATCCGGCGGAGCAGGAGCTGATCTTGCGGCGCAAGCCGCCCTCGGCCGAGTTCCTGCTGGGCACCGACAATCTTGGCCGCAACATGCTCTCGCGCATCGTGCATGGTGCCCGCACCTCATTGATCGTCGGGCTGTGCGCGCCGGCCTTCGGCTTCCTGATTGGCGGCGCGATCGGCATGGCCGCCGGCTATTTCCGGGGCAAGGTCGACCTGCTGGCGGTGGGCTTCATCGACGTGCTGCTGGCCTTTCCGGCGCTGGTCCTGGCGCTGACCTTCACCGCCTATCTCGGCCAGAGCCTGTTTAACGTGACGTTGGCGCTGGGCATCCTGTCGATACCGGCGGCGGCGCGTGTCGCGCGCGCCAACACGCTGGCTTGGGCGAACCGCGACTTCGTGTTGGCCGCGCGCACCATCGGCGCCAGCGACTGGCGCATCATCACCCGGGAGATCCTGCCCAATCTGCTGCCGCCGATGTTCGCCTTCTGGCTGGTGGCGATGAGCGTGATCATCGTCGCCGAGGGCGCGCTGTCGTTCCTCGGCCTCGGCATTCCCGCGCCGCAGCCGAGCTGGGGCGGCATGATCGCCGATGGCCGCGAGGCGCTCGACGTGGCGCCGCATACCGCGCTGGTCCCCGCGGCGGTGATGTTCCTCACCGTGCTGTCGCTGAACTTCCTCGGCGACATCGTGCGCAACCGGGTCGATCCGCGCAGGTCCTCGCTGTGAGCGGCCAGTCCCTCTTGTCGGTACGCGACGCGCGCGTCGCCTTCGCCACGCCGCGCGGCATGCTGCGCGCGGTCGACGGCGTGTCCTTTGACCTTCAGCAAGGCCGTACCCTGGGCATCGTCGGCGAGTCCGGCTCGGGCAAGTCGGTGCTGGTGCGCTCGCTGATCGGCCTGGTCGCCGCCAACGCCTCCACGACGCTCGGCGGCGAGGTGCTGCTCGATGGCCGCGACCTGCGCGCGCTGCCCGGCGCCGAGCTGCGCGCCGTGCTGGGCCGCGAGATCGGCATCGTCTTCCAGGATCCGATGACCTCGCTCAACCCCGTGATGAAGATCGGCCGGCAGATCGGCGAGGGGCTGCGGCTCAATCGCGGACTCGACGCCGCCGCGGCGCTCAAACGCTCGATCGAGCTCTTGGCCGAGGTCGGCATCCCCGAGCCGGAGCGGCGCGCCAATCAGTATCCGCACGAGCTCAGCGGCGGCATGCGCCAGCGCGTGGCGATCGCCATCGCCATCGCCTGCGAACCGAGACTGCTGATCGCCGACGAGCCGACGACGGCGCTCGACGTCACGGTGCAGCGCCAGATACTCGACCTGCTGCAGCGCGAGCAGCGCGAGCGCGGCATGGCGATGATCCTGATCACCCACGATCTCGGCGTCGCCGCCGGTCGCGCCGACGACATCATGGTGATGTATGCCGGCCGCGCGGTGGAGAAGGCGACGACGCGCGACATCTTCCGCCAGCCCCGCATGCCCTACACCGAGGCGCTGCTGCGCTCGCTGCCGCGGCTGAGCGACGCCGCGCACACCAGGCTGACGGCGATTCCCGGCCGCCCGCCCGACCCGGCCCGGCTCGGCCCCGGCTGCGCCTTCGCGCCGCGCTGTTCCTACCGCACCGATGTCTGCGACGCCGAACGGCCGACGCTGACCTGGGAGAACTCCCTTCCCCCGGAGGGGGAAGGTGGCGCGCAGCGCCGGAAGGGGGATGTCAAAGACGGACTCCCGCGTTCGTCTTCAACATCCCCCATCCGCCCTGTCGGGCACCTTCCCCCTCCGGGGGAAGGAAGAGCCTTCGCCTGCTTCAACCCGGTGGGGCAGGGCGCATGAGCGACCTGCTGCGGATCACCGATCTCAATGTCGAGTATCCGCTCGACGGCGGCCGGCACGTCCATGCCGTCAGCGACGTCACGCTCTCGATCCGCGGCGGCGAGACGCTGGGGCTGGTGGGTGAGTCCGGCTCGGGCAAGTCGTCGCTGGCGCGCGCGCTGCTGCAGCTGCCGCCGCCGCGGCGCGGCAGCGTGCTGTTCGATGGTCAGGACCTCACTACGTTGCGCGGCGAGGCGCTGCGTGCCGTGCGGCCCAGGCTGCAGATGATCTTCCAGGACCCGATTGCCTCGCTCAATCCGCGCCGCAAGGTGGGTGACATCGTCGCCGAGCCGCTGGTGGTCACGGGCGTGCGCGATCCGGCCGAGCGCACGAAGCGCGTGCGCGCGGTGCTGGAGGCGGTGGGACTCGATCCCGACAGCGTGTGGAACCGCCGGCCGCACGAGTTCTCGGGCGGCCAGTGTCAGCGCATCGCCATCGCCCGCGCGCTGGTTCTGGAGCCGCGACTGATCGTCTGCGACGAGCCGGTTTCGGCGCTCGACGTCTCGATCCGCGCACAGATCCTCAATCTGCTCGAGGACATGAAGGCGCGCTTCGGCCTCACGCTGCTGTTCATTGCGCACGATCTCGCTGTCGTGAAGTCGGTCTCCGACCGCGTCGCCGTGATGTATCTCGGCAAGCTCTGCGAGGTCTCCGACTCCAACTCGCTGTTCGCCACGCCGGCGCATCCCTACACGGCGGCGCTCCTGGCGGCGATCCCCGAGCCGGACCCCGACGTGCCGCTGGGCGACACCAAGATGAAGCCCGGCGATCCGCCGTCGCCGCTGGCGCCGCCTTCGGGCTGCCGCTTCCGCACCCGCTGCCCGCACGCCGTCGAGCGTTGCGCATCGGAGGTGCCAGCCTTGCGTCCCATCGCGCCCGGCCGTGAGGTAGCCTGCCATTTCCCGCTGATACGGGACCCGTCATCCTGAGCGAAGCGAAGGATCTTGCGGTATTGCGGTCACATTGGAACGCCGTGTTCGATCGCACCACCGCAAGGTCCTTCGCTTCGCTCAGGACGACGGCGCGGAGGGAGCGCTGCCATGTCCATCCAGACCGACGCTTTGCCGACCGCGACCCGTGTCGCCGATCCCGGTATCCGCGCGCTGTACCGGCAAGAGAATCGCTGGCAGGCCTGGCTCGACGTCGAGGTGGCGCTGGCGCGCGCGCAGGCCGAGCTCGCTATCATTCCGAAAGAGGCGGCCGAGGCCATCGCGGCGAAGGCGACGCTCGAGCTGCTCGACCGCGCGCGCATCGACGAGGGTTTTCGGCGCACTGGCCACACCTTGGTGCCGTTGGTGTGGGAGCTGGGTCGCGTCGTCGGCGAGCCGCATGGTGGCTGGGTGCATTGGGGCGCCACGACACAGAACATCACCCAGACCGGCGATCTCCTCGTGCTGCGTCAGGCGCACGCGATTTTCCTGCGACAGCTCGGTGAGATCTTCGGCGCCATGGCCGATCTCGCGGAGCGCACGGCGGACATGCCGATGGCCGGCCGTACGCATGGCCAGCACGCGGTGCCGGCGACCTTCGGCTACAAGGTCGCGGTGTGGATCGACGAGCTGCTGCGCCATGTCGAACGGCTGCAGCAGGCGGCGCCGCGCCTGTTCGTCGCCATGCTGGGCGGCGGCGCCGGCACCTTCGCCTCGCTGGGCAAGATGGGTCCGCCGGTGCAGCAGGGCATCGGTAAGCAGCTTGGCTTTGGCTCGATGACCGTGCCCTCGCGCGCGCTGGGCGATCACCTGGCCGAGAACATCTGCATCCTCGGGCTTCTCGCGGCGACATCCGGCAAGATCGGCCGCGAGATCTACACGCTGATGAAGACCGAGTTCGGCGAGGTCGAAGAGCCGGTGCCGCCGGGCACGGTGGGCAGCTCGACCATGCCGCAGAAACGCAACCCCAAGCTCTGCCAGGACGTGATCGCCGCCGCCGCCGAGATCCGCGCCATGGTGCCACTGGCGCTCGAAGCCATGACCACCGAGCATGAGGCCGATCGCACCACCAGCCTGATGATGGACAGCGCCGAGTCACGGGCATGCATCGCCACGGGCGACATGCTGAGCCGGTTGGGCGAGATCATGCGCGGGCTGAGCGTCGATCCCAAGCGCATGCGGGCCAATCTCGATCTCGGCGGCGGGCTGATCATGGCCGAGGCGGTGATGCTCGACCTCGGCGCCACGATCGGTCGTCAGCACGCACATGACGTGGTCTACGACGCGGCGCAGGCGGCGTTCGTCGAGGGCAAGGCGTTCTCAGATCTGCTCGCCGCCGACACGCGACTGACCGCGCATATGGATCGCGCGGCGATCGACAGACTGCTCGATCCCACCGCCTACACCGGCCTCTGCGCTGACATGGCGCGCGAAAGCGTCGGGCGCGCGCGGCAGGCCGCTGCGCGTCTTGCCGCCGGCTATTGAGCGCTAGAACTGGTCGTAAGTGGGGGCGTTGTTGCCAGCCGGCATGGGAGCCCAGGCCCAAGGCTGGTGGCCGTTGTAAGCCTGTTTGAGAGCATTGATATTCATGCCCGAATGGCAGTTGAAGTACCGCTTGTTGTCGCTCGTCGAATTGCCGACCCCTTCGTAACGGTGGGAGTAGAAGCGCAGGGGTACGTTGTTGCCACCGTAGTCGTTGGCGATCATGCGTGGCAGCACAAACAGGCAACTGTTGTTGCCGTGCTCGTGGCAGGGCATCAGCGTGCAGTCGAATTCGATGCGTGCGACGTTGGTCAGGTTGAGCGAAGTGATGTTGCCCCAGTACTTCTGGTCGGGATGACTCGTCGCCGGACTAGAGGAGCCTTCCTTTGACGCCTGTTTGACCATCGACACCGCGCCGCCAACGTACACGATATGCGCCACGAACCACACCGGTCCGCCCTGCCAGAAGTTGGAGGACTGACCATAAATGGTCGTATGCTTGGGCCTGATCAAAGTCGCCATGGCACGCTCCGGATCGAGATAAGCCGGCTCTTGGCGTCGACGCCCTGTCGACGCCGCGCAAGATATGCACAAAAGTATTACAACTATGAGTATCCGACCATAGCGCGCAAGGCGCAACGAATCCAGGCCTCGCACCCGTCGGTTCCCGGGGATAAGTTGCGCCGTCGCGCTTGGCGGCGGTGGCGCTGAAGAGGGGGACACACATGGAACTCAAAGGCACGGTCGCCGTCGTCACCGGCGGTAATGGCGGGCTGGGCCAGCGCATCTGTCACGCGTTGGCGGCGCAAGGCTGTCACATCGCGGTGGTCTATGCGCAGAGCAAGGATCAGGCGGAAGGCGTGGCGCGCGATCTGGAGCGCCATCAGGTCAGCGCGGCGACGTTCCGATGCGACGTCACCCAGCGCGATCAGGTGCAAACGCTGGTCGACGACGTGGTCAAGCGCTTCGGCCGGCTCGACATCCTGATCAACGACGCGGCCTACAACAAGTCGATCAAGTTCCAGGATCTCGATGGCCTGACCTACGAGGAATGGAACAAGATCATCGACATCAACCTCACCGGCCCGATGCTGCTGACCAAGGCGGTGGCGCCGGTCATGAAACGGCAGGGCCAGGGCCGCATCGTCAACATCTCCTCGGTCGCGGGCTTGGGCCCGACCGGCTCGTCGATCGCCTACGCGGTGTCGAAGGCCGGCCTGATCCATCTCACCAAGTGCATGGCGGTGGCGCTGGCCCCTGAAGTGCTGGTGAACTGCGTCGCGCCGGGTCTGCTGGAAGGCACGCGCGCGACGGCGAACCTCCGACCCGAGGTGATCGAGACTGGCCGCAAGGCGTCGCTCCTAGGCAAAGCGGCCGACAAGGACGACTGCGCCGACCAGGTCGTCACCATGTGCCGCACCAACACGATGACGGGTCAGACCCTGGTGATCGACTCGGGGCGGACGTTCCACTGAGCCATCCGCCGCAGTCTACTCGAGACGGATGTTGGCCCGTTGCACCATGTCGGTGAAGAAGGCGATCTGCGTCTCGCGGAAGGCGGCGAATTCCTGCACCGTGTTGGGGCGCGTCAGCGCGCCCAGCTCGGCGAGCCGCGCGGCCACCGCCGGCGTGGCGAAGGCCGCGTTCATCTCCTGGTTCAGCCGTGTGATCAGCCCGGCATCGGTGCCCGCCGGCGCGAAGACGCCGTTCCACTCCCAGGTCTCGTAGCCGGGCAGCACCTCGGCGATGCCCGGAACGCCGGGCAGTACGTCGACCGGCTTCGGCCCGGTATGCGCCATGCAGATCACCTCCTTCGTGCCGCGCATCCCCACCGAGGCGGGCACATTGCTGAACTGCAGCGGGACGCGGCCAGAAACGAGATCGCCGCGCAGCGTGCCGAAATCCCGATAGGGCACGAGGTTGATCTTGATGCCCGCCATGCTGTTCAGCAGCTCCAGCGAGATGTGTTGCACCGTGCCGACGCCGGTCGAGGCGCAGTCGAGGATGCCGGGCTTCTTCTTCGCCAGCGCGATCAGCTCGGGGATCGTCGTGGCCTCGAACTGCGCGTAGCGCATCAACGTATTGGGCGCCTGCATCGACAGGAAGACGGGCAGCAGGTCCTTGAGCGTGTCGTAAGCGAGCTGGCCGCGGCGCAGCGAGGGGTTCACCGAGTGCGCCGTGGCGTCGTAGAGCAGCGTGTAGCCGTCGTTGGGCGCGCGCGCCACGATCTGGGCGGCGACGGTGCCGCCGGCACCGGGCTTGTTGTCGACGGTGAAGATCTGGCCGAGCCGTTCGGTCAGCGCCTGGCACAGGATGCGGCAGACGACATCGGCGGTGCCGCCGGGGCTGTAGGCGTTGACGACACGCACGCCGCGCGCCGGATAGGGTTGCGCCCGTACGATCGACGGCGCCGCGAGCACCAACGCGGCACCCAGCACGGCACGACGCCGCACGGTCTTCTCTCTAAGCATGGGATCATCCTCCACGATCCGCGGCATCTGCCGGCCGCATGCGTAAAGTCTGCCGGGATCGGATTGGTGATGACAAGAAAGGGCGACGCGATGGCTGCCATGCACCTTGTCGCGACGACGCGGCGCCATCATGTAAGTGCCGACCCTAGAGGGAGTTCTCCATGCTGAGCAGCGGCACGATCACCACCAGCGACGGCACGCAGATCTACTACAAGGACTGGGGCACCGGGCAGCCGATCGTCTTTCATCACGGCTGGCCGCTGAGCGCCGACGACTGGGACGCGCAGATGCTGTACTTCCTGGCGCAGGGCTATCGTGTCATCGCCCATGACCGGCGCGGCCATGGCCGCTCCTCGCAGACCGACACGGGTAACGAGATGGACACCTACGCCGCCGACGTCGCGGCGTTGGTGGCGCAGCTCGACCTCAAGGGCGCCGTGCATGTCGGCCACTCCACCGGCGGCGGCGAGGTGGCGCGCTACGTCGCGCGGCACGGCGGCAATGGCCGCGTGGCGAAGGCGGTGCTGATCGGCGCCGTGCCGCCGATCATGGTGAAGACCGACAAGAATCCCGGCGGCCTGCCGCTCGAGGTCTTTGACGGCTTCCGCACCGCGCTGGCCGCCAACCGTGCGCAGCTCTTTCGCGACGTGCCGACGGGGCCGTTCTATGGCTTCAACCGGCCAGGCGCGAAGGTCTCGCAGGGCGTCATCGACAACTGGTGGCGCCAGGGCATGATGGGCGGCGCCAAAGCCCATTACGACTGCATCAAGGCCTTCTCCGAGACCGACTTCACCGACGATCTCAAGGCGATCGAGGTGCCGACCCTGGTCATGCATGGCGACGACGATCAGATCGTGCCCTATGCCGACTCCGCGATGCTGTCGGTGAAGCTGCTGAAGAACGGTACGCTCAAGATCTACAAGGGCCTGCCGCACGGCATGTGCACGACCCACGCCGACATCATCAATCCTGATCTGCTGGCCTTCATCAGGAGCTGATGCCTGGAAGACTCCCGATGACCATCACCATTACCGCCTTTGAACGATCGCCCGATGGTGGCAAGGGGCTGGCGCGCGACACGCGCGTTCGCTGGGCGCTGGAAGAAGTGGGCCAACCGTACGAGGTCCGGCTCGTATCGTTCCAGGCGATGAAACAGCCGGCGCATCTGGCGCTGCATCCTTTCGGCCAGATTCCAACTTATGAGGAGGGCGATCTCGCGCTGTTCGAGACAGGGTCGATCGTCCTTCACATCGCCCAGCGCCGTGCGGGCCTGCTGCCGGATGATGCCAATGCGCGGGCACGGGCGATCACCTGGATGTTCGCCGCGCTCAACACGGTCGAGCCACCCATCCTCGAGCTCCAGAACGCCGTGCTTCTGGAGCACGACAAGCCGTGGAGCGAGGTGCGCCTGCCGCTGGTCAAGGATCGTGTCCGCGACCGGCTGAAGCAATTGTCCGCTCGTGTCGGCGACGCCGATTGGCTCGATGCCGGCTTCAGCGCCGGCGACTTGATGATGGTGTCGGTGCTGCTGAGGCTGAGAGCATCGGGCATCCTCGACGAGTTTCCGAGCCTGACCGCCTATGTCGCGCGCGGCGAGGCGCGGCCCGCGTACAAGCGGGCGTTCGCCGCGCAATTTGCGATCAACGCCGGCGAGCCGCCAACCGGCTCCACGGTTCCGATAGGCAGATGACGACAGGAACTTCGAGTGGGTTTGGACGACGCTCGGCGAGACCCGAGATCGCGGACGATCAACGCTCGCGAAAGGTCCGCGCGATCTGTTCGCGGAGCGGCTGCACCAGATAGCCCAACGGCGTGCGCGTCTCGGTCTGGATGAAGGACTCCGCCGGCATGCCGGGCACGAGGCGCAGGCCGGTGAGCTTCTTCACCTCGGCCTCGGCCAGCGCGATGCGCACGGTGTAGAAGCTCATGCCGGCCATCGGTCCGGGCTGGGTCTCCTTGGTCAGGTCGGCCGAGATCCGGGTCAGCGTGCCGTTGAGCTGCGGGATGGTGCGCTGGTTGCCGGCCATGATGCGCACAACGGCACGCGAGCCCTCGGCGAGCTGGTCGATGTCGTTGGGCGCCACCTTGGCCTCGACCACGAGCTGGTCGGATTGCGGCACGATCAGCATGATGGTCTCGCCGTTGCCGATAATGCCGCCCACGGTGTGCACCGAGACGTTGTGCACAACGCCCGACCGCGGCGCGCGGATGTCGACGCGGGCGAGCTGATCCTGGGCCGCGACCATGCGCTCGCGCAGCTCGGCGATGCGGCCCTGCACCTCGCGCGTGTCGCGCAGCACCTCGGTGCGGAAGTCCTGGTCGAGCTGCAGGATTTGCAGCTCGGTCTCGCTGATGCGCCCGCGCGCCCGGGCGATCTCGGCGACGTAGTTGCCGCGCTCGCCGTCGAGCCGCACGCGCTCGCGCTCCAGCGCCATAACGCGCGACACCGAGACCAGCTGCTTCTTCCAGAGTTCCTGCACGCCGGCGAGCTCGCTGGTGATGAAGCCGATCTCCTGCTCCTTGGCGGTCATCTGCGCCGTGAGCCCGCGGATCTCCTCGCCCGACTGCGCGACGCGCTCGCGCAGCTGCGCGCGCAGGCCGGCGCGGGCGCGAACGCGGGTCTCGAACAGCTTGACCTCGTCGGCCATCGACAGCGCCACGGTCTTCTCGCCGGCGCGCCCCAGCAGCTCGTCGGAAAAGGTGATCCGCTCGGCGCCGTCGCGCTCGGCCGCCAGCCGGGCCTGGCGCGACAGCAGCTCGTCGATCTGCGCGCGCGCCATGCCGAAGCTCGCGCGCGCCACAGTGTCGTCCAGGCGTACCAGGACCTGGCCTTCGCGAACGCTATCGCCTTCGCGGACCAGCAGCTGGCCGACGATGCCGCCGCCGGGATGCTGCACCTTCTTGACGTTGGATTCGACGACGACGCTGCCCGACGCGATCACCGCGCCGCTGATCTCGCTCGTCGTCGCCCAGACGCCGAAGCCGCCGAACAGCAGCAAGGCGAGCGCCAGGGCGATGCGGTTGAGCCGGCGGATGGCCCGCTGGGGAGTAGGGGCACCGCCGGTCATGCGCCGCCCCCGCCGACGGGCTCGCCGACGACCTTCAGAGGCGTAGCGGGCTGCGTCGCGCGCTGCGGCTGCATTTTCTGCAGGACCTCGTCGCGCGGGCCGAAGGCCTGCTGCGTGCCGTTGCCGACGATCAGCACCTTGTCGCAGACCGCCAAAGCCGAGGCGCGGTGGGCGACCATGATGACGATGGCGCCGCGCGCCTTGGCCGCGCGCAGGGCCTGCATCAACGCCGCTTCGCCCTCGGCGTCGAGATTGGCGTTGGGCTCGTCGAGCACGAGCAGGAACGGATCGCCGTATAGCGCGCGCGCCAGCGCGATGCGTTGGCGCTGGCCGCCCGAAAGCGCCGCGCCGCCATCGCCGATCGGCGTCTCGTAACCCTGCGGCAGGCGCAGGATCATGTCGTGCGCATGCGCGGCGCGCGCGGCGGCGAGAATCGCCGCGCTGTCGGGCTTCGCGGCCATGCGGGCGATGTTCTCGGCCACCGTGCCATCGAACAGCTCGACATTCTGAGACACGAAGCCGATGTGGCGGCCCAGCGCCGTCGGCTCCCACTGGTCGAGCGCCGCGCCGTCGAGGCGCACGACGCCGTCGGCCGGCGGCCAGATGTTCACCAGCACGCGCGCCAGCGAGGTCTTGCCGCCGCCGCTGGGACCGATGACGCCCAGCGACTCGCCGGCCTTCAGGCCGAAGTGGATGTCGCGCAGGATGGCTTCGGCGCCCAGCGCCGGCGGCATCACCGCGACCCGCTGGACCTCGAGGCTGCGTTGCGGCGCGGGCAGGGCGGTGGAGGCGGCGCGCGGCGGCAGGCGGGTGAGAAGCTCCGACAGGTATTGCACGCTCTCGCGCGCGGCGACGAAGCCGCGCCAATTGGCGATCGCGGTCTCGATCGGCGTCAGCGCGCGGCCCATCATGATCGAGGCGGCGATCATCGCGCCCGGCGTCATGCTCTGGTTGATCACCAGGTAGGCGCCCAGCCCCAGGATCAGCGACTGCAGCAGCATGCGCACGACCTTGGTCGTTACGCCGTAGGCGGCGATGATATCGGCCGAGCGTTGCATCGCGATCAGATAGCGGCTGTTGACGCCCTCCCAGCGCGTGGCGAGGTCGCTGTGTATGCCCATCGCGGTCGCGGTCTCGCCGTTGCGGCGGCCCGATTCGAGCTGCGCCTGGCGCGTGCCGGCGTCCTTGGCCAGCGCCTTGGACGGATCGCGGCTGGCATATTCGGTGAGGACCGTGAGGATCACCAGGACGATGGCGCCAGCCAGCGACAGCAGGCCGATCCAGGGATGGATCAGGAAGCAGACGAGCAGGAACACCGGCATCCACGGCAGGTCGACGATCGCTACCGGCCCGGCGCCGCTCAGGAAGCCGCGGATCTGGTCGAGATCGCGCACCGGCTGGTGCGCCTCGCCGGGCTGGCGCGTGACGATGCCCAGGCGCAGCACGGCGCCGTGCACGGTGGTCGCCAGGCGCTGGTCGAGCGCGGCGGCGGCGCGCGCCACGATGCGGCCGCGGATGAGGTCGAAGGCGCCCTGGAAGGCGTAGGCACCGACCAGGCAGAGCGTGAGCGCGAGCAGGGTCGGCACGCTGCGCGAGGCCAGCACGCGATCGTAGACCTGCATCATGTAGAGCGGGCCGGCGAACATCAGCAGGTTCACCGCGCCCGAGAGCAGGGCGACGCTCCAGAACGCGCGACGGCAATCGCCGAGCGCTGCGGCGACGGCGGGATGGCTCGGCGGCGGCGAGGCGGCGCGCGGGTTCACGCGTCGATATCTAGGACGCAGGAACGGGCAAGTAAAATGACAATCAGATCTCAATGCGGAGACGGTTCAATACTGCGGTAATGTTAATGAATGAAGTCTGTAATTTGTTTATCATTCGTGCCCGTTTGTGTGGGCGTAACAAATCTTTAGCCAACCTCACATTCACTTGAGCGAGAAAAATATCGTGAGAGGACTCAAGCACTTTACGCCAGATTCTTGCGACATCGCCGTGCCATTGATCACAGTCCACATGTGAGTGACATGTTCCCGTAAAGCCGCCTCGCTACGACGCCAGCCTGGGTCAGGCAGGGGCCATCCCCCTGACGCTGACCCGATGCCAGCGCAAGCGAGGAGCGACCGATGTCCGATGTGTACCATTCCCTGGCCTCGGGTTCGTTTTCGCAGAACTGGAGCAATACCGGGCTGATCACGACCAACGACGACTGGTCGGTCGTGCCCAGCGTTCAGGGCTTCCGCGGCGACGACATCACCTCGGCGACCGGTGTCGACCCACGCACGCTGACCGGCGACGGCACGATCACGCTCGACGTCAACGCCAACCAGACCGCTCCCAATACCTTCGGCACCGGCGGCGTCGGCGAGTTCGAGCTCACCGATCCGACCGTCGCGCTCAACGGATCCGGCACCGCCGACGCCCCCTACCTCGTCCTGTACCTCAACGCCACCGGGCGCCAGGACGTCCGCGTCCAGTTCAACGCCCGCGACATCGACGGTTCGGGCGACGACGCCCAGCAGCAGCTCAACGTGCAGTACCGCGTCGGCTCGTCGGGCGCCTGGATCAACGTCGCCAACGGCTATGACGCCGACGTGACGACCGCCGGCTCGGCGACCGAAACGACGGCGTTCGACGTCACCCTGCCTGCCGCCGCCAACAACCAGGCGCAGGTCGAGGTGCGCATCATGACGACCAACGCCGTCGGCAACGACGAGTGGGTCGGCATCGACGACATCGTCGTCAGCAGCCAGGCGCAGAGCGGCGGCGGCGGCGACACCGTGGCGCCGACCCTGCAATCCTCGACGCCCGCCGACAACGCTGCCGCCGTGGCGGTGTCGTCCGACATCGTGCTGAACTTCGACGAGACCGTGCAGGCGGTTGGCGGCGGCACCGTCACCATCACCAACGGCGCCGGCGACGATCGCGTCATCGACCTGGCCGGCGGCGATGCCGATGGCAGCGTGACCTTCAACGGTTCCAGCATCACCATCAATCCGGCCGCCAATCTCGCCAACGGTACCAGCTACGATGTGGTCGTCGCCGCGGGCGCGATCGAGGATACGGCGGGCAACGATTTCGCCGGCATCGCGCTCGATGCGCTGGATTTCGTCACGGCGGCCGCCGGCGGCGCGCCGACCGCGATCTACACCATCCAGGGCGCGGGACACACCTCGTCCTTCGCCGGCAAGTCGGTGACAACCCAGGGCGTGGTTACCGCGGTCGACAGCAACGGCTTCTACATCCAGGACGCCATCGGCGACGGCAACACCGCCACCTCGGACGGCATCTTTGTCTTCACCAGCAGCGCGCCCGTGGGCGTCAGCGTCGGTCGCCTGGTCGAGGTCGCCGGTCAGGTCGCCGAGTTCATCCCCGGCAACGCCGCGCCGGGCAGCCTGGCGCGCACCGAGATCGCCAGCCCGACGATCACCGATCTGGGCGCCGGCGCCACCATCGTCGCCACCCAACTGGGCGGTTCGGCCGGCCGCAAGCCGCCGACCATGATCATCGACGACCAGGGCGGCACGGTCTACGACCCGGTCAATCACGGCAACGACTTCTTCGAGAGCCTCGAAGGCATGCTGGTGATGATCGACAACCCGGTCGCGGTCAGCCCGCGCAACGGCTTCGGCGAGATCTTCACCATCGTCGACAGCGACGACGATCCGAGCAACGGGCTGAACACCAACAGCCTGACCGCGCGCGGCAGCGTCGCCATCAGCGGCGGCGCCTCCTCGGTGGGCGGCACCAACACGGTCGGCGGCGACTTCAATCCGGAGCGCATCCAGATCGACGACGATAGCGGCATCCTCGCCGGCTTCTCGACGCCCTCGGTCAGCGTCGGCGCCCGGCTCAACGACGTCACTGGCGTGATGTCCTACAGCTTCGGCAATTACGAGGTGCTGCCCACCCAGGTCTTCACCGTGGCGGCCGCCAGCACGCTCACCGCCGAAACCACGGCGCTGAAGGGCACGGCGACGCGCCTGACGGTCGCCAACTACAACGTCGAGAATCTCGATCCGTCCGACGGCGCCACCAAGTTCAACGCCCTGGCCGCGCAGATCGTCAACAACATGCGGGCGCCCGACATCATCTCGCTGCAGGAAGTGCAGGACAACGACGGCGCCGCCAACAGCACGACGGTCTCGGCCTCGACCACCTTGCAGACGCTGGTCGACGCCATCAACGCCGCGGCGGTCGCGGCCGGCAGCCCGGCGGTCTATGCCTTCCAGGACAACCCGTTCATCGCCGACGACCAGAATGGCGGCGAGCCGGGCGGCAACATCCGCAACGCCTTCCTCTATCGCACCGATCGCGGCGTCGATCTGGTCGACGCCTCGCTGAAGACCATCTCGGCGACCGGCGCCGGCACCACGGCGGTCGGCGAGAACGCCGATCCGGCTCATCCGTTCAATGCCTCGCGCCTGCCGCTGGTCGCCGACTTCACCTTCAACGGCCAGACCATCACGGTGATCGGCAACCATTTCTCGTCCAAGAACGGCAGCGGCGCGCTGATGGGCAGCCAGCCGCCGCTCAACAACGCCGAGGACGCGCGCGCCGAGCAGGCCCAGGCGGTCAACACCTATGTCGACTCGCTGCTGGCGGCCAACGCCGACGCCCGCGTCGTGATCGCCGGTGACCTCAACGAGTTCGAGTTCGAGGAGCCGATGCTGGTGCTCGAGGGCACCGCGACCTACATCAACGGCGTCTTCACCGCCGGCGGCGAGGAAGTCCTGCACGCGATGATCGAATCGCTGCCGGTCAACCAGCGCTTCGACTACATCTTCGACGGCAACGCCCAGTCGCTCGACCACATCTACGCGACCACCGCGGCCCGCGCCGGCGCGCAGTACGATATCGTGCACCTGAACGCGGAGTTCGCCAGCCAGGTGTCGGACCACGACGCGCTGGTGGCCAGCTTCGACATGTCGACGCCGCTCACCACCGAGGCCTCGGGCGACATCACCTTCAGCCTGAAGGGCACGCTGACGCTGTCGGGCGCCGAGATCGCCGCCTTCGACCCGGGCAGCGACCGGCTGTTCGTGACGTCCAATGCCGGCCTCCAGGTCGTCAACTTCAGCAACCCGACATCGCCGTCGCTGATCACCAATGTCGACTTCACCACCCTGGGCTTCGCCACCACCGACGTCACCAGCGTGGCGGTGAAGAACGGCATCGTCGCCGTCGCCCTGCCCAACGCCGACAAGGCGCTGCCCGGCAAGGTCGTCTTCCTCAACGCCGCGACCAACGCGCTGCTCGGTTCGGTCGATGTCGGCGCGCTGCCCGACATGGTGACCTTCACGCCTGACGGCACCAAGGTGCTGGTCGCCAACGAGGGTGAGCTGAACACCACCGGCACCGATGGCGCGGGGTCGGTGTCGATCATCGACATCTCCGGCGGCGTGGCCTCGGCCACCGTGCAGACCGCGACCTTCACCGCCTTCAACGGCCAGGAGGACGCGCTGCGCGCCGAGGGCGTGCGCATCTTCGCCGGCCGTTCCGTGTCGCAGGACATCGAGCCCGAATACGTCGCTGTCTCGGCCGACGGCAGCAAGGCGCTGGTCACCCTGCAGGAGGCCAACGCCGTCGCCGTGCTCGACATCGCGACCGCGACCTTCACCGACATCGTGCCGCTGGGCACCAAGGACTGGTTCGGCCTGCTGCTCGACGTCAGCGACTGCGACGGCCCCGGCAGCACGACGCTCACGAATCTGCGCGACGACATGCCGATCCAGGGCCTCTTCATGCCGGATGCGGTCGACTCCTACACGGTGAACGGCCAGACCTACTATGTCATCGCCAACGAGGGCGACGACCGCGACGACTTCCTCAACCCCGACGAGACGGCGCGTGTCGGCACGCTGAACCTCGACGATGCGACCTTCCCGAACGAGGCGGCGCTGAAGGGCAACGCGGTGCTCGGCCGGCTTGTGGTCTCCAACGCCCCCGGCCTGCGCGGCGACAGCGACGGCGATGGCGATGTCGACCAGATCCTGGCCTATGGCGGCCGCTCGTTCTCGATCCTCGACAGCTCCGGCGCCCAGGTCTTCGACAGCGGCGACATCCTGGAGCGCATCGTCGCGACCCAGTTTCCCGCGCTGTTCGACGACACGCGCAGCGACAACAAGGGCCCGGAGCCCGAGGGCATCGAGATCGGCCAGGTCGGCGACAAGATCTACGCCTTCGTCGGTCTGGAGCGCTCGCACATGACGCTCGCCTTCGACATCACCGATCCCAACAACGTCAGCTATGCCGGTGCCGCGCAACGCAACGGCGACCTGAACCCCGAGGGCCAGCTCTTCATCTCGGCCGAGGATTCGCCCACCGGTGAGGCGCTGCTCGTCGTCAGCAACGAGGTCAGCAACAACATCTCGGTCTTCGAGGTCGAAAAGGCCCCGGCCTTCACCCTGCAGCTGCTGCATCTCGCCGACGGCGAGGCCGGCCTGCTGGCGGCCGACACGGCGCCCAACCTCGCCGCGCTGCTCGACGCCTTCGACGACGACTATCTCAACACGCTGATCCTGGCCGGCGGCGACAACTTCCTGCCGGGCCCGTTCCTCAATGCCGGCACCGATCCGTCTCTCAACAGCGTGCCCTCGATCGGCGCGACCGGCTTCGGCCGGCCGGACATCGCCATTCACAACGCGCTGGGCGTCGAGGCCTCGACCATCGGCAATCACGAGTTCGACCTCGGCTCGACGGCGTTCCGCGACTCCTTCACGCCGTCCGGCCTGTGGGTCGGCGCGCAGTTCCCCTATCTGTCGGCCAATCTCGACTTCTCGGGCGACGCCGCGCTCAGCCCGCGCTTCACCGACACGACCAACGACGCCGCGACGCCGACCCCCGAGGCCGGCACCCTGAAGGGTCGCATCGCGGAATCGGCTGTCGTGACCAAGAATGGCGAGAAGATCGGCCTCGTCGCCGCCACGACCCAGATCCTCGAAGTGATCTCCTCGCCCAACGGCACCGAGGTCAAGGGCTTCCCGTTCGGCCCCGGCGCCAATGGCGAAGTCGACAACATGGATCTGCTGGCGGCGCAGCTCCAGCCGATCATCGACGAGCTGATCGCCGAGGGCGTCGACAAGATCGTGCTGATGGCGCATCTGCAGCAGATCGCCAACGAGCAGCTGCTGGCGACCAAGCTGCGCGGCGTCGACATCATCCTCGCCGCCGGCTCCAACACGCGGCTGGGCGATGCCGACGACGAGGCGGTGGCGTTCCCCGGCCACGCCGCCACCTTCGCCAACACCTATCCGATCATCACCAACGGCGCTGACGGCAAGGCGACGCTGATCGTCAACACCGACAACGAGTACACCTATCTCGGCCGCCTGGTCGTCGACTTCGACGAGAATGGCGACATCATCGTCGACAACCTCGTCGACCTGACGCCGGTCAACGGCGCCTATGCCGCGACCGCGGCCAATGTCGCCGATGCCTGGGGTGTGTCGGAGGCCGATCTCGAGACCACCGCCTTCGCCAACGGCACCAAGGGCGACCAGGTGCGCGACATCACCCAGGCGGTCGACGCGGTGATCGCGGCCAAGGACGGCAACGTCTTCGGCTTCACCGATGTCTACCTCGAGGGCGAACGCGCCTTCGTGCGCTCGGAGGAGACCAATCTCGGCAATCTCGCGGCCGACAGCGGCAGCTTCGTCTACCGTGAGATCACAGGCGCCGACAGCGAGCAGTTCGTCGTCGGATTGCGCAATGGCGGCGGCATCCGTGCCCAGATCGGCGCCATCGACTTCGTCACCGGCGAGAAGATCGCGCCCTTGGCCAATCCCGAAGTCGGCAAGCCGGAGGGCGGCGTCTCGCAGCTCGACGTCGAGAACTCGCTGCGCTTCAACAATCGCCTGATGTCGTTCGACACGACGGCGGCGGGGCTCAAGGCGATCCTCGAGCATGGCGTGGCGGCGGGCACCTTGCAGGGCCGCTTCCCGCAGATCGGCGGCGTCCGCTTCTCGTGGGATCCGGCCGCAGCCGCGGGCAACCGGGTCCAGAACATCTCGCTGATCGACTCGAGCGACCGTGTCATCGCCCGCATCGTCGAGAACGGCCTGGTGGTGGCCACCGCGGCGACCCTGATCACCGTCGTGACCTCCAACTTCACCGCCAATGGCGGTGACGGCTTCCCGATCAAGGCCAATGGCGAGAACTTCCGCTTCCTGCTCGACAACGGCACGCTGAGCACCCCCGTCTCCGAGGCGCTCGACTTCACGGTGCCCGCCAACCAGCCGGCCAACGCGCTGGGCGAGCAGGCGGCCCTGCAGCGCTATATGCAGGAGTTCCACGCCACGGCCGACACCGCCTTCGACGACGCCGACACCGCGGCCACGGCCGACATGCGCATCCAGAACCTCGCGGTGCGCGACGACGAGGTCTTCCAGGGCATCATCGTCGACACGCCTGATAACGGCGACAACGTGCTGATCGGCACGGCCGGCGACGACCTGCTCAACCTCGGCGCGGGCGACGACTTCGCGAGCGGCGGCGCGGGCGCCGACGACATCGACCTCGGCCCTGGCGCCGACACGCTCAGCGACACGCTGGACGACCTCGACGGCGACACCGTCGCGGGCTTCGGCTTCGACGACACGCTGGTGATCGAGGGCAGCGGCATCGCGCGCCAGGACATGGTCTTCACGCCCAACGGCACGTCGGGCGCCACCCTGGAGATCGGCGGCCGCGTCGTGAACTTCGAGGGCGATTTCTCCAGGGGCGACTTCATGGCCGTGTCGCGCGGCGACGACACGACGGTGACGTTCGAGAGCTACCTGCCGACGCTGCGCGATGGGCGGCCTGTCGACCCGGCGTCGATCAACGGCATCGCCAACGAGCTGTTCCTCACCGGCGACGGCTCGACCGAGTTCGTGCTGGAGTTCAAGTCGGTCGGCGGGGCCTTCCGCAACACGTTGGGCGTCTACCGGGTGGCGGAGGACGGCACGATCGGCGATGTCGAGATCGTCTTCGCCAACACCAGGAACGTGCCGGCCAGCAAGCGCACGGTGGATCTGGGTACGCCGGACGACGGCGAGCGCATCGGCCTGTTCCTGATCCAGGACGGGTTCGACGAGTACGGCAGGCTGTCGAACAGGCTGTCCTTCGTTGACGCCAGCGGCGGCGTTGCCGATCTCGACGACGGCACGATGCCGATCCTGCGCCACGCCCGGCGCGGCGACCTCACGGAGACGCCGATCTTCCACTCCTTCGCCACGCTCAATCCGGGCGACGCCACCCAGGTGCTCTCGGGCGTGGCGCCTGGCGGGCAGGAGCTCCTGATCGCCTTCGAGGATCTGCGGGCGGGCAGGGGTGACAACGACTTCCAGGACCTGGTGATCGGCATCCGCGCCATCCCCGACCTGGTGATCTGATCGATGGCGGCGCGGCGGCGACGCCGTGCCGCCTAACGCGCCGCGCGCGCCTTGAGCTCGTCGCTGGGACGGATGTCGGGCGCGCGGCTGTAGACCGAGACCGCCACGATCAGCACCACCGCCATGAAGCCGAACAGGCTGCGATAGGCGAGCTCGCCGCGCGTGCCGTCGGCAAGCGGCGTGAAGGCGCCGAGGATCACGCCCGACAAGGTCTGCATGCAGGCGACGCCCAGCATCACGCAGGTGTTCATGGTCGCCATGCCGCGGCCGATCAGGCGATCCGGGAAGAGGCCGCGACCATGCGTCATCACCATGGTGGAGGACGCGCTGACGAAGCCCATGCCGATGATCGCGCCGACCGCCAGCCATACCGGCGGCCGTTCGACCAACGCCAGCGCGGCCAGTATCGCGGCGATCACCAAGGTGCCGGCGATGGCGATCCGCTTGCGTGTGTCGAAGACGCGGTCGAGCGGCGAGAAGCCCATCATGCCGACCTGGTAGGCGATCACCGCGGCCAGCAGCACGTTGCCGGACTCGATGATGGAGAGCCCGTGCACCTCGCGCAGGAACGGTCCGCCCCACAGGCCCTGCACCGTGAAGCTGCAGGCGTAGTTGCAGAAGTTCAGCACCAGGATGAAGGACAGGTTGGGCGTGCGCACGACTTCGACGAGGCCGCGCATCATCTCGCCGGCGGTCTCGGTCTTGCGCTCGAGGAAAGGATGGCCGGGCGGCGCGTCGCGCACCACCAGCCAGATCGCGACCAGCGCCACCGCCGAGAACACCACCATGATGCCGAACACGCCGCGCCAGCCGATCTGCTCGGTGCCCCAGGCCAGCGGCGTGGTGGCGATCAGGTTGCCGATCAGGCCGATCGACAGGACCATGCCGGCCAAGGTCGAGAACCAGTCGGGCGGGAACCAGCGGGTGATCACGATCATGCTGCCGATCAGCATGCAGCCGAAGCCGGCGCCCATCAGCGTGCGGCCGGTGAGCAGCACGGGCCAGCTCTGCGCCAGGGTGAAGATCGTGGCGCCCAGCACCGCGAGCATAAGCAGGGCGCTGATCGTGCGGCGCGGGCCGTAGCGGTCGAACAGGAAGCCGGCCGGGATCTGCATCGCCGAGAAGCCGAAGAAGAAGGCGCCGGTGAGCGCGCCCAGCGCCTCGGGGCCGATCTGGAGGTCGCGCATCAGGTCCAGGCCGATGGTGACATTGGCGGCGCGGAAGAAATGGCTGGCGACATATGCTGTCGCGAGCGTCGCGACGATCAGCAGGCCTTGGCGCCGGAGGGCGGGCGTCATCGGGGTACGCGTTTCCTTGATGGCAGGTCGGCAACCTAGCAGGCCCTCGCCGAGCCCGTACACCTGCTAGAGTTCGCGTAGCGATCTTGGGCAGGGCTATCGCATGTGGTGTTTTTCCTTCTCCCCGCGATCTCGAGGGGGGAACGTCATGCATCATCACGGCCATTCCGGCGCCATCGCCTTCTGCGGCTGCTTCATGGCGGAGACCGGAAGCGGGTCGGGCGCGGCGACCAAGGCGCGGCGGCGCGAGGTCGTGGTCAACGGCCGGCGGATCAAGACGATCGACGTGCACGCCCATTGCTGCGTGCCCAAGGCGATGGCGGTGATCAACCATCCGCTCGAGGCGCCCGGCCTGCTGATGGACGACACCAGCACGCGCCTCTCGGCCATGGACGCGCAGGGCATCGATGTCGAGGTGCTCAGCATCAACCCGTTCTGGTACCGCGCCGGCAAGGACGAGGCGGCCGAGCTGATCCGCATCCAGAACGAGACCCTGGTCGAGTTCTGCGCCGCCCATCCCGACCGCTTCCACGCCTTCGCCACCGCCGCGCTGCAGTTCCCCGAGCTTGCCGCCGAGCAGGTCGAGCACGCGGTGAAGACGCTCGGCTTCCGTGGCGTCGGCGTGGCCGGCAGCGTCGCCGGCGAGGAGCTGGCCAATCCGCGCTTCCACCCGTTCTGGAAGAAGTGCGAGGAGCTCGACGTGCTGGTCTTCATGCACCCGCTTGGTGTGCGCGAGCTCGAGCCGAGTGGTCGGCTGGGCGGCAGCGGACTCCTAACCAACACCATCGGCAATCCGCTGGAGACCACGATCGCGCTGTCGCACCTGATCTTCGAGGGCACGCTCGATCGCTTCCCCGGCCTGAAGATCTGCGCCGCGCATGGCGGCGGCTTCCTGCCGTCCTACGCCAACCGCTCCGACGCGGTGATCCGCACCTTCCCCAGCCGCGTCGGCCCGCTGCCCAAGAAGCCACCCACGGCGTATCTGCGCGACGGCCAGCTGTTCTTCGACACCATCGTGTTCACACCGGAGGCGCTGCGCCACCTGATCGCCGAGACCGGCCCCGGCCAGATCATGATCGGTACCGACTATCCCTTCCCGTGGACCAGCACCGAGATCGACCTCGTGCTCTCGACGCCCGGCCTGAGCGACGAGCAGCGCATCGCCATCCTTGGTGGTACAGCGTCGAGGCTGCTGGGAATCCAGTGACGATCGTTACTCCCCCGCCGCGCAGGCCAGGCGCCGCACGCGATTGGCTTCGGCATAGGCCGCCACCGCGGCCAGGCCCAGGGGTGCGCCGAGATCGGGGGACGGGCGGCAGGCCACGCTGATCGCCGGCAGAATGTCGGACGCCAGGTCGTAGCCCTCGGCGATCCAGTAATCGATCCACTGCTCGGTGTCGCCCGGCGGTCCGCTGTTAGGCAGGAAGCGGCGCAGCGAGCGGCCGATGACCTTTCGCCATTTGGCCACCAGCGGCGGCACAGCGGGCGGCGCGTCGGCGGCGGGCTCGACCGACTCGGCCCTCGCGTCGCCCGTCGGCTCGGCCGCGGGCTCGGGCACTGGGTCGGGCCGCGACGGATCGCCAGGGTAGCGGCGCCGGGCACGCTTTCCGACGCGCTGAATCTGCCGCCAGTCGACGATCTCCATGTACTCGACCTCGTCGACCGCGTAGATCCGCAGCAGCCCGCGCGCCACCAGCTCGTCGATCATGGCGCGCACCTGGTCGTTGTCGATCGGATCGCCGGGGAAGACCTGCATACGGATGGTGCGTGGCCGCAGGGGCTGCACGCCGAACTCGTCGGCGAAGTTCCACAGGCCGATGAACAACAGGCGGGTCATCGCCGCGCAGTCGATGACGGCCTCCCAGGTCCAGAAGTCAGAGGGGATCTTGCGGTCGCGAGCCATCGGGCGAACTCCAGTTGAAATGCTGGAGTCGTTGTAACCCCAACCGCCGATCTCCTGCTATTTCCGCCGCTACGCGCGAACAATCCGGGCATCCGATGCTGATGGCTCAGGCGTTTTGCCCGCCGCTACGGTGGCGCTCATGCACAGGCGCCTCGACGAGGCGTCAATTTGGTGAGGTACGACCGACAGCCTTCAGCGGTGAGATCGGGCCGACGCTCACCGGACGGTTCGGGTCACCACCCACTTATGCTTTCCGATCAGCCGCGACCGCTTGAAGCCGAGACATTCGAACGTGGACAGGGCGCCATTGAACAGAAAGGCTGGCGCCGCCTTTCGACCCTCGATGTCTTCCGGGTATCCCTCGATGCGCCCGCCGCCCAGTTTCCTGATCTGCTCGACCGCGCCCTTGAGCGCGGCGGATGCCACACCGTTGCCGCGATGTCCCTTGCCGGAAAAGAAACAGGTGATCCGCCAGTCGGGGAGCGTCGGATTGGTCGCCTGATAGGCACGCTGATTATGGATTCGCGGAAGCTCCTCCGGCGATCCGAACTGGCACCAGCCGACACAGTCCGTGCCATGAAAGACGAGAGAGGCATGCGCCCGTCCTTCCCGAACGAGGCGCTCCTTCGCCTTACGCTTTGAAGCCGGGGAGTCGTCCGCGCTTTCGTCCCTGGCGTGATACCACATGCACCAGCACCCGCCCCAAACACCGTTGTTCGCGTCGACCAGACGCGTGAAGTCCGGCCAGGTGCTCGCATCGAGTGCTTTGGTTTTGTATGTCGTCATGAATCGTCTCGATGGCGGTTGATTTCCAGTGAATCGTGCCGCTCGTTCGGGTGTCAACGCCGGAGCAAGTTGGGTAACAGAACGGCGCCATATCGCTACCGCGTGGCACCAAGGGGAGGCTTCTGTCCCGCGAGCGCTGGGTTTGGCCGGCACGGTGACCGACATGACCAAACCGTCGCTCAAAGAGCGTAACGCAAAACTCGCTGCGGAGCGCGCAATTTCAGCGCTGGAGCACCTCGAACTCGCGATCACCTCGGAGAGTTTGCGACGGCCCGCGCGCACCACCTGCCTTCATCGGGAGGCATCGGGTGGCTCCTCATTCTTCGATGGCATCTCGTCCCTCGGCCTTTAGTCGAGCCAATCCGTCCGTCATCGACTTGAGCTGTTCTGGAGTGTGGCCGACCCAGTTCTCGACTTCGCCTGTAACGCGAAGTGGCGCCAGCGATCGATATGATGCGGTCACGTTCCCCGGGAACTTCTTGTCGGTAAGGTTGGGGTCATCCTCAAACGCACCGCACGGCTCGACCGTGTAGATCCGACCACGTCCGGTCCCGCGCGCCAGTTCAGCGCCCCAAGTCGCCGCCTCCAGAGTAGCCGAGAAGTAGACATGCCTCAGACTGCCCTCGACGAAATTGCTACCATGATCGGGACCAATGAGATCGCCGACACTCAGGTCGGCTTTGGTGCCGTGGTAGAAGATCGTTCCCGGCGGAACTTCACGCGCCCTCACTTGCCAGGCCCCTTTCCATCGAGGTCAAGTATCGACCACGACGTCGAACGCCTGCTCGATCGCTTCGTTGGCGAAGTACCAGTCCTCCGCTTCATGCCACTGCCGCTCCCATGCTCCAATGACCCCTTCACGGGCCAGCAGACGCCGCATCCGGACTTCGGGTGTCGTGCGAAGCAGGACACGCAAGGTCATCAGGTCCGACAACTCGCGGCGAGCGGAATAGACCCCATCGATCACGATGACAGCGCTCGGCTCTTTCCGGCGGGTCGCTTTGGCAAGCGTGCCATCGAACGCTTCCCAGTCGAAAGGCCGGTAGGACACCGACCGTCCATCCTTCAGTCGCTCCAATACTCGCCGAAGGCGGCGCCAATCAATGCAGTCCGCGGCTCGCTCGCGCGGCGAATCCCGGCGAAGCTCGGTGCCGCCGGCAAAAAAGTCGTCTCCCTCGACGACGACGGCCTCTGCGACCGCCGCCAGTGCCGCGGCAAAAGTCGACTTGCCGGTCCCGCTCCGGCCATCGATGGCGACGAGGCAAGGTCCGCGGTCCGACAGACAGGAGAGTCGGCGCGCGATATCGGCGATGGCGGCGTGGCCACCTCTCATTTCGCGACCTGTCTTTGTGCGGCGCCGGTCATTGCGTGTCGTGGGCATTGATTGACTGCGTCCTCGAGCGCCAGAACAAGCGCGTCATCTCGGGTATCCTCGAGGATTGCCTCTCCGAGACGACGCGCAGCGATCCGATATGCCGGATCCTCGATCACGCGCCGTACCGTTGCGGCGATCACGCCTACGCTGGATGACTTGCGCAGCGTTATGCCGGCACCGCGCGCGCTCACGCGCGCCGCCGTGTCCGCCTGATCCCGCCCATGAGGCAGGATGACCATCGGCACGCCGTTGGTAAGCGCCTTGATCGCGGTGCCGTGACCTCCATGGCTGACGACGAGGTCGGCGTGCCGGAGGGCGGCGCGGTGCGGCGCGCTGGCTACCACTGAAACATTGGATGCGCTGGGTAGCTCTTCCGGTGCGATCGACGGCCCGGTCGTCACCATCGCGCGGACCGGAAGGGAGCCCAATGCCAGAACGATACGCCGGAGAAGTCCGACATGGTCCTGATATGTGGTGGACAAGGATACCAGCACGAAGGGCGAATCTCCTGTCGGTGGCTCCCATCCTTCGGATCGTGCCCAGAACGGATCGTCGAGAATCGGGCCGCCATAGGCTACACCAGCCGGCAGGATCGCTGGAAAATCGAATGACCGCGCCGTCAGAATCAACTGCCGCGATGCACGGGAGGCCTGGTCGAAAAATCGTGCCAGCGGCGGAAGACCATGGGCGAGACGCAAGGCATTGAGGCCCTGTAGTCCAAAGGCGTTCCAAAGGTATTCCGCGACGCTGTTGATGGCTCGATCGCGACAGCGCCCAAGCAAGCCGCGAGATGGCGACAGGCCGACCCCGAAGGGCGGCAAGCCCTCGGCGGGCATCGGGTAGACATTCGGATACAGCGCGACGAACGGGATCCGCTCTGCTTCCGCGACGACCATCGCGCCCATGCAGAACATCGAACAAACGATCGCATCGGGGCGCTCGTGGGCGATCGCGCTCTTGATGTCGGCGGCATATCGCGGCGCCGGTCCGACAAATTGGGTTTCGGCCAATCGCCGAACCAGCTGCCACGGATATTTGCACTCCCAATCGCGAATTCGATCCGACTCCAATCCGTGGTCGCGCTTGTTGGGGGCGACGATCCACGGCCGGAAGATCGCTCCGCTCGCTCGAACTTCCTCGGCAATGGTGTCGTCGCCAAGGGCCGTCACTTTGTGGCCTCGATCGACGAGCCTGCGGACTGCTCCGACTTCCGGGGGGATGTTCCCGCCCTGATCCACCAGGGCAAAAAGATACCGGCGCGCGATCATCCCGTGATCGCCTTCCTGGGATGCGCCCGGACCCGCTTGCCGATCGCACCGCGGACCAGGGCCTCCATCACCGCCTGTGTCTCGCGCCGGCTCAGGCCAAGGTCGCGACGAAGCAGCTTCCAGACGTAGACGTCGGTCGCGGCGTGAAGCGTGTTGACAGAATGTCGGCGCCTTCGCCCGGCCGGAAGATGCTTGGCGAACACGTGTTCGAGCCATGCTTGGTGGCCGGCGCGTGCGTCATCCAACAACGCCGAAAGCGGCCCCAGTTTCTCGGCCGACGCGGCCCAGCGGGCATTGGCGTCACCGATCCGCTCATAGTCGTCCACAAGGACAGAGACGACGCTCTCTATATCGTTGGGTATCGCCTTGCCGCGCGCGGCGGCGGTCCGCTGGGCCAGCAGTTCCGCTCCGGCGGCCGCGACGCCCTCCTTCGATTCGAAGTGGTTCAGCACAGTCTGATGCGAGACGCCGGACGCCTCGGCGATCATTTGCAGCGTGACCTCCTCGAACGGCTTGTCCAGGAACAGCCGAAGAGCGGCCTCCGTGATGCGTTTCCGGGTCGCGCCCGTCTTCTCCGCCCTGGCAACCATGTGCGGCTATCTCGCCTCCAATTTAACTTGACTGACACTCAAGTTAATTGCTTGAGTGTAAGTCAAGCCAGTTGCGCTGCGCAAGCGCGTTGGTTGGCGGGACATCGTGCAAGGGCATCGCTCTTCGTCCATGAATGCCGCGTCCCAAGCCGCTTTTGCCGCGTTGGAGGTCACTGATGACTATGAGACCTGACCGCCTGTTTCTGCTGATCGCCGCCGTGTATCTGGTGGGCGGCAGCGCGTTGGGCGTGTGGATGGGTGTGAAGCAAGACTTCAGCTTACGGCCGTTGCATGCGCACATCAGCCTGCTTGGCTGGGCCTCGATGGCGCTTTTTGGCCTGATCTACCGCGCGTTTCCCGTGATCGGTGCATCGCGCCTCGCTCGCGTTCACTTTGTCTGTGCGCTTGTGGCATCGCTGTGCTTCCTGCTCGGACTCTATCGGGTTTCCGCCGGCGGCGCGTTCGGCACGATCGGTGAAGTCGGTGCGGTTCTCTGGATCGTCTCCGGCTTGCTCTTCATCTTCGTCACGATGCGGCTGGCGTTTGGCAGGGATGACGCGTGATCAGCATCTCGCGGACGACCTTCGGTGGTCGCCGTCGGCCACCCCTCGATCACGCGGGCGCGGCGGGCCGGCGACTGGAACGGCTGACCCGAGCGATTGATGGCCGATCTTGGTGCGCAGGATGCCAAACGGCGTGTTGGTGGACCGGTCCGGATAGGCGCCGGGTGGCAGGGGAGATGGCCGGGCGTTCTGGCGAACGCCGCACGGTTCGAACATGCGGCCGCCACCCTCAGAGGCCGAAGGTGACCTCGCTTCACCGTATCCCGTAGGCCGTCATCTCCTCGGCGATGTCGGCTTTGATCAGGCGGGCGGCGACGTCGTCGACGGCGGCGCCCATCGCGTCGCCTTTGCGTTGCTTGGCGATGCCGCGAGCGTAGAGCGCCGAGGCGATCCGCGCATGAATCTTCAGCGCGGTGTCGAAATCGGCGATCGCGGCGTCGAGGCGGCCGGCCAGCAGATGCACGCGGCCACGGCTGTCGAAGCCGAAAGCGATATGCGGGCTGCGCGCGATCATCTCGTTGCAGTCGACCATCGCGAGGTCGAGCTGGCCCAGCCGGGTGCGCGCGTTGCAGCGGCCGTACCATGCCGGCGAGGCGTTGGCGTCGATGGCGATCGCCGTGCTGTAATCCTCGATCGCGCGCTCGACGCGTCCGATCGCGGCATAGGCGTCGCCGCGCCAGGTCAGCGACAGCGGATTGCCCGGCTTCAGCCGCAACGCCGCGTCCAGGTCGGCGATAACGCGCGCGTGGTTATCCATCGCCGCATAAGCATGCGCGCGGTTGTAGTGGGCGTCGACCAGCCGATCCTTGTTCGAGCCACCCTGCTGGATGACCGCGGAGCAGGCGGCGATGACGGTATCGGTCGCGTCGCGGCTGGCGCAGCGCCGCCAGTTCTCTTCGTCAGACTGAGCCAGGACGGCGAGCGGCGCGCAGAGCAGCGCCAGTACGACGGCGACAACGGGTTTCGGCATGGCGGCCTCCAGCGATCCCTACACAGCGCCCCGTGAACTGTTACCATGCCGGGGCAGGGCATCAACGGTGATCCGATGAAAGTCTTCGTCTTCGACCTGCTCGCTTATGGCGAGAACCTCGACCACATCAAGGTCGGCGCCGAGCTGCCGTATCCACTGAGCCAGCGGTACTTCAAGGCGGACGTCGCGGTGAAGACCTACGCCGAGCATCTCGCCGCCTGGGAGGAGATGGACCGGCTGGGCTATGACGGCGTCGGTTTCAATGAGCATCATTGTTCGCCGTACGGGCTGATGAACTCGCCCAACCTGATGGCGGCGGCCGCTGCGCAGCGCACCAAGCGGCTCAAGCTGCTGATCTACGGCAATCTGCTGCCGCTGCACGAGCCGCTGCGGCTGGCCGAAGAACTGGCGATGCTGGACTGCATGTCCAACGGCCGGCTGATCTCCGGCTTCGCGCGCGGCATCCCGCGCGAGTACCAGGTGCACAACGTGCCGCTCCACGAGTCGCGGGAGCGCTTCGAGGAGGCCTTCGACATCGTCACCCGCGCCTGGAGCGAGGACGTGTTCTCCTACGAAGGCAAGTACTGGTCCTACAAGGACGTGGCGATCTGGCCGCGGCCGATCCAGAAGCCGCGCCCGCCGATCATGATCCCCATTGTCGGCAGCAAGGAGTCGATCGAGTTCGCCGCGAAGCACGATCTCGGAATCACACCCGGCCTCGCCGGCGGTGGCCTACGCGACGACATCATCAAGCACTACGCCCGCAGCCTCGCGGCGTCGGGTCATCGCATCACGCCCAGCCACCTCTCGCTGGCGCTCAACGCCTATGTCGCCGACTCCAAGGCGCAGGCGGTGAAGGAGGTCGGGCCGTACCACCTCTACTTCAACCGCACGCTCTTCAGCCATGGCAGCTTCACCGAGACGGCGGCGCAGCGCGAGGCGGGCTATGTCAGCCAGAGCTCGACCGACTACGTGCGGCCCGAGAACCAGCGCGCCGCCGCGCTGCTGCGCGAGGACTTCCGCGGGCTGACACAGGAAGCCTTCGCGCGCCAGGCCGAGAACCTGCCCTACGGCACGCCGAAGGAAGTGGCCGAGCGCATCATCGCCGCCGCCGACGCAGCCGGCGCCAACATGGTGCAGGTCGGCCTGAATCGCGGCGCCATGCCCCACGAGATGTTCATCGAGCAGATCCGCCGCTTCGCCAGGGACGTGCTGCCGATCCTGCAAGCGCACGAGGTCACGCGCGTGCCGGCGGCGGAGCAGATGACGGTCTGAGCCCTCTTGGTAGATGAAGTACCTCGATTTCCCTGATGACGGGCCGCGCGTGCGCTGTCGATTGACGGGGTGATCGGCCCGATGTGATCCTGCTGCGTCTCGTGGATCGGAGGGATTCGCGCGTGCTGTTTGTTCGAGGCTCCTTGTCGCTGTGGAGCCGCGTGGTCTCTCGCGATCCACGCTGCCGCCGCGTGGCATAAGTGTTGAAATTGCGTCATCTCGTACTGGTGCTCGGCGACCAGCTCGACGGCGAGTCGGCCGCCTTCGACGGCTTCGATCCGGCGCGCGATGCGGTCCTGCAGATGGAGGTGCGCGAGGAGGCGACTTACATCCCGCAGCACAAGCGTCGGCTCGCCTACTTCTTCTCGGCGATGCGGCATTTCCGCGACGAGCAGCGTGCCCGGGGGCGGCGGGTCTAATACAGCGAGCTCGACGATCCTGATAATCGCGGCGGCTTCGTCGCGGAGATTCGGCGCTGGACGCAGGTGCTTCAGCCCGAGCGCTTGATCGCGCTGCAGCCCGGCGACTGGCGGGTGCGCGCGCAACTAGCGGCCATCGAGCCGCCGATCGAGTTTCGCGCCGATCGGCACTTCCTGTGTGACGACGAGACCTTCGCCACGTTCGCGCGGGAGAATCCCACGCTCGTCCTGGAGCGCTTCTACCGCTTCATGCGGCGGCGGCTGGGCGTGCTGATCGAGCCCGATGGAAAGCCGACCGGTGGCGCGTGGAACTTCGACAAGCAGAATCGGGTGTCGTTCGGGCGCGGCGGCCCGCCGGCAATCCCCGCTCCGAAAGGATTCGCACCTGATGCAATGACGCGCGCCGTGCTGGCGCTCGTCGAACGGCAGTTTCCCGATAGTCCCGGCCGGCTCGACGGCTTCAATCTGCCGGTCACGCGGGCGCAGGCGCTCGAATCGCTGCGGGATTTCGTCGAGCACCGGCTTGGCGATTTCGGGCGGTTCCAGGACGCCATGATCACCGGGGAGGCCTTCCTCTTCCATTCGCGCCTGTCGGGGCCGCTCAATCTCCATCTCCTGCGGCCGCGCGAGGTTGTCGACGCCGTCGTCGCCAACCCGGCCGGCGCCCCGCTCAATTCCGTCGAGGGCTTCGTGCGCGAGGTGATCGGCTGGCGCGAGTTCGTGCGCGGCGTCTACTGGCGCTTCATGCCTGATTACGCGCAAAGGAACGCGCTCGAGGCCGACCTGCCGATGCCGCGCTTCTACTGGACCGGCGAGACCGACATGCGCTGCCTGTCGCAGGCGATCCGGCACACCATCGACCACGCCTACGCCCACCACATCGAGCGCCTGATGGTGCTGGGCCTGTTCTGCCTGCTGCTCGGCGTGCGGCCCTACGACGTGCATCGCTGGCACATGTCGATGTTCTGGGACGCGATCGACTGGGTCTCGCTGCCCAACACGCTGGGCATGAGCCAGCACGGCGACGGCGGATTGGTCGGCACCAAGCCCTACGCGGCGGCCGGCAACTACATCAGCAGGATGAGCGACCATTGCCGGCATTGCCGCTACGATCCGCGCAAGTCGGTCGGCGAGGACGCCTGCCCGTTCACCACGCTCTACTGCGACGTCCTGGCGCGCCACAAGACGCGCTTCGCGAAGAACCCGCGCATGACGTATCCCTACGCCAACCTTGCGCGCAAGGATGCCGGCGAGGTCGCCATGATCCGTCGGCGCGCCGCCGCATTGAAGGCACGGTTGACGGCCGAGACGTTCCTGTGAGGCGGCCCGCGAGAGCGCGCTCGATCGACCACCTTCTCCGTCGCCCCGGGCGCGTCGAAAAATCTCGCGCTAGTGCGACAGGTCATGACGTCGATCCATGAGCGCGACACCGCGAGATCCTTCGCCGCGCTCAGAAAAACATCGGACAGTGTCCGAGACGCCGGGTCTAGAACGGGCAGCGACCGCCGATGTGCCAGTTCTCGCAGCGGCGGCAAAGGATGCCGCGTCCCGGCGTGCCGTAGCGGGTCGTCCATTTGCTCCAGTACAGGCGCACCTGCGTGTCGTTGGCGATCGCTCTGCCGGCCTCGTCGAAGCGGCCCGACACCACGGCGTGGACGATCTTCTGCCGTGCCGGTGGTGCGTCGAAGTTCTCTTCGTTGACGTGCACGCCCTTGCGCGGATCGAAGTCCAGGCGCCAGCGCTTGCGGGCGCTGACCTGATAGCCGACGACCCGCCCGGGATTGATGATCCCCATGCTGCCCCAGAAAGGCTCGACGTCCCGGCCGCCGAGGCTGGTGCGCGCGCAGTGGATCGCGTCTTCGATCGACAGATGCGTCCTGCCACAAGGGATTTCAGCCATGGTCGGTCTCCCTGTCTCAGTATTTCGGCGGCTTGGCGATCCAGGGCGCGCTGCCGCCCGACTTCTTCAGATCGTCCTCGCCATGCTTGATACCCAACTCCTTCGCGCCGATCTGCAACAACGTCAGCCGGGACGGCGGCTGGTTCGGATTGTGCGCCGGCGTCACGCCGGCGGCTTTGCCGCCATCATAGATGATGTTCATGGTGCGCAGCTGCCACGACGGATACTTGCCGGAGCCGATCCAGCAGCGGCACAGGAAATAGTGCTCGACGGCGGCGTTCATGGCGTCGTCGGAGTCGACCAGATCGGCGGGCCATGCCGTGATCGGTGGATTTCCCTTCCAGCCCGGATTGCGCACCTGCTTGAGGTCGCTCTTGATCTGGCAGTAGCGGGCAGGCTCGGGAATCGACGCACGATACAGCTTCCACTTCTCGACGTACATGTTGAAGGCCATCACTTCAGCCGGGGTCATCGCATCAACTCCGTTCACTGGATACGAAAGAACACGAGCGACCGTCTGCTTGGCGCCCAGCCACTACATCGCGCGGGCTGGCGCAGCGCGCATCGGTACGACCACATGATCGGCGATCGCTGGCGCCGGCGCTGTTTCCTCGGGCACAGGGTTGCGCGCGGGCGAGACGATCAAGGAGATGGAGGTCGAGCACGGGCCGGTGCGCGATCCCGGCCTCGCGCCACTCGTGCGGGAGACGGGACGGACATTGCGGAGGCGATGTCAGGGCGTAGTGTCCGCGGACGAACAGATGTCAGGGCGTAGTGTCCGCGGACGAACAGAAGCACGGGGAGGATGACCATGCGATTCCAGAACAAGGTGGCGCTGATCACGGCGGCGGCCAATGGCATCGGCCGCGCCACGGCGGCGATCATGGTGCGCGAGGGCGCCACTGTCGTGGCGGTCGACAACAACCAGGCAAGGCTCGACGAGGCTGTGCCAGCGCTGAAGCAGGCTGCCGGCCGCAACGGCAAGGTCGACGGAAGGCTGGTCGACGCGCTCAACCAGGAGCAGGTCGACGCGCTGGTCGCCGACGTGGCGCGCACGCATGGCCGCATCGACATCCTGGTCAACGCGGTGGGTGGCAGCACGGTGATCGAGCGGCCGACCGCGACCACCGAGCAGCTCACCCTGCAGGAATGGCAGAAGCTGATCGCTTTCAATCTCGACGGCACGTTCCTGGTCACCCACGCGGTGATCCCCGTGATGAAGCGCCAGAGGAGCGGCAAGATCGTCAACCTCGCCTCGATCGCCGGACGCGGCTTGAGCTTCAACAGCTCGAGCGCCTACGCCGCGGCCAAGGGCGGCATCATCGCCTTCACCCGCAAGCTGGGCCACGAGCTCGGGCCGGACGGTATCAACGTCAACGCCATCGCGCCCTCCGTCACGCTCACCGAACGCATCCGCCCGCACTGGGAGAAGCGATCGCAGGCGTCACAGGCCGAGGAGATCGAACGCACGCCGCTGCGCCGCGTGGCCGAGGCGGTCGACCAGGCCAACGTGATCTGCTTTCTCGCGTCGAGCGATGCCGACTTCGTGACGGGTGTCACGATCGACGTGACGGGCGGCGTCTAGTTTCTGCCGGCACATTCTGTTCTCGAGTGGCGCGCGCAACTCGTCACGCCGCGGGACGTTCGGCATGGCGGCTAGCTTCTTCGATCGCCGCAAGAGTGCCGGGTGACACATGGACTTCGTTACCGCGACCGGAATCGCCGCCGCCGTGCTGACGACCGCGTCCAATATTCCCCAGCTGAAGAAATGCTGGGAGACACAGTCGGCCGGCGACCTTTCTCTCAAGGGCTTTTCCGCGCTCGCCGTCGGCGTCGCGATCTGGATGGTTTACGGTTTCATGAAAGACGACTGGATCATCGTCGGCGCCAATGCGATCAGCCTGGCCTGCCTTGCCGGCATACTGACGATCAAGCTGCGCGAAGACGCGCGGGCGCGGCGAAACTAGGCGCGGGAACCCGCCTGTCGTCGGCAACGTTCTGCATCCAACTATTTGAGGTGCACCGATGGCGATCCGCGACGACGATTTCTCCAAGCTCTGGGACCTGATCAAGGACATACGTTTCGCCATGCTGACCGTGCAGCACGGCGACGGCACCCTGCGGGCCCGTCCGATGACAACGCAGAACAAGAGCGACGACAGGGCCGGGACGATCTGGTTCTTCGCCTCGCGTCGCGGCGAGCCCGTTCTCGACCTGAAGAATTCGCCCGCCGTCAACGTCTCCTATGCCGATACCGACAAGGACGCCTATGTTTCCGTAGCCGGCAAAGGCCGCATCGTCGAAGACATGGCGAAAAAGCGCGAACTGTGGACCAGCATGGCCAAGGCGTGGTTTCCCGGCGGCGTTGACGATCCCAACCTCGCCTTGATCGCCGTCGACATCGAGTATGCCGAGTATTGGGACGTGAAGACGAGCCACTTCATGCAGCTCGTGAAGATGGCGGCCGCCGCCGCGACGGGCACCAAGGCCAACCTCAAGACAGAACACGGCGAGATCCGGACCTAGCGCCGCTCGATGGATATCGACGACTTCGCCGGCACCACGCCTGAATTACTGCCGGAAGACTTCCTCGCCGGCGAGCTCGAAGGCTGGGGAGTCCTGGAGCGCCTGACCGGCGGCCTGCAAAAACGTTTTGTCGTGAAGGCCCGGGGCTCCTGGGGCGCGTCGGTCGGCCGGCTCGCTTTTACGGAAACGTGGACTTTCGACGACGGGCGTGTCGACACCCTGGCCTGGATCATCACCCGGCTGGGGCAGGGCCGCTACAGCGGCGTCGAGCCGCGAGTCTCTGGCGAAGCGGAAGGCGAGCAGGCCGGCTGCGCCTTCCATTGGCGCTACAGCCGCGACACACCGCTCGACGACGGCAAGTCGATGACGCTCGATTTCAACGACTGGTTCTATCTCATCGAGCCCAAGGTCGTGATCGTCAGGGGCAGCGCAGGCCGACTCGGCATTCCCTTCACCGTGGCGCACGTCACCTATCGCAAGCTCTCTGGCACCGGCGCGCAGGTATAGCGCCGCCGCAAAGCCGCCCTGCGATTGTTGGTTTTTCCGCTCCGTGCTAGCCTCCACTCGAACGTCCGAAGAACGGGCGGAAGCGGAGGAAATCATGCTTTCTGTGTCCGACAACGAGCTTCTGACGCGTGTTGGCCCAGGGACGCCCATGGGCAACCTGATGCGCGAGTACTGGATCCCGGCCTGCCTGTCGTCGGAGCTGAAGTCCGATGGCGAGCCGATGCGGCTGTTGCTGTTGGGCGAGCAGCTCATCGCGTTTCGCGATACCGACGGGCGTGTCGGCATCATGGAGCATCGCTGCCCGCATCGTTGCGCGTCGCTGTTCTTTGGCAGGAACGAGGAGGGCGGGCTGCGCTGCGTCTATCACGGCTGGAAATTCGACGTCGAAGGCAACTGCCTGGACATGCCGAACGTGCCGCCGGCGCAGGATTTCAAGGACCGCATCAAGGCCAAGGCCTACAAGGTCGTCGAACGCAACGGCATCATCTGGACCTACATGGGCAAGCGCCAGTCGGCGCCGCCGCCGATGTACACCATCGAGATCCTGGCGCTGCCAGACGAAGACCGCTTCACCCGCGTGCACCAGCGCGAGTGCAACTGGTTCCAATCGCTCGAAGGCGACATCGACACTTCGCATTTCGGCTTCCTGCATATCGGCGGGCTGAAGATGGAGGATGTCGATCCCAAGACGATCCATAAATGGGGCGTCGGCGATCGCGCACCGGACTACAAGTCGACCGAGACCGAGTGGGGCACGATGTACGCGGCCTACCGTCCGGCCGAGCCCGGTCAGTTCTACTACCGCTTCGCCCACTTCCTCTTCCCGTTCATCACCTTCACGCCCAACGGCTCGTTCGAGGATCAGATCGCCTGCACCTTCAACGTGCCGATGGATGACACCCATACGATGACCTACAACCTGGCCTGGAAGCAGAAGACCCGGCCGCTGGAAACGCTGGCCAACGGCGACTGGATCCCGGGCCTGCAGCCCGACGGGAAGTACCTGCCCAACACCACCGACTGGTACGGCCGCCATCGCCTGGAGGCGCGGCGCGACAACGACTACTTCATCGATCGCGAAAAGCAGAAGCACGAGAACTACACCGGCATCCAGGGCATCGGTCGGCAGGACCAGGCGGCGGTCGAGTGCATGGGAGAGATCGTCGATCGCTCGCTGGAGCATCTCGCGCCATCGGATCGCATGATCATGATCACGCGGCGGCGCCTCATTGCCGCCGCCGAGGCATTACGCGACAAGGGCGAAGTCCCGCCGACGGTCGACAATCCCGACCTCTGCCGGCGCGCGCGCGGCGGTGCGTTCGTCGCGCCGACCAGCGTCGACTGGCTCGCGGCCTATGCCCAACATCTGCAGACTGCGGACTCCCCACTGGGTCTTCTGAACCGCCTGCCTATGGCCGCCGAGTAACTGTGGCCTCGATCGGAGGCTTACCTTCCCCCGGAGGGGGAAGGTGCCCGAAGGGCGGTAGGGGGATGTTGAAGTCGGACTCGGTGTTCGTCTTCGACATCCCCCTTCCGTCGCGCTGCGCGCGCCACCTTCCCCCTCCGGGGGAAGGGACATGACCGTCGCGGTTCAACTTCCAGTTCGCACACCCGCGCTGCCGCGCGGCTTGTGGCGTTGGGGGCGGCCGGTTGGCATGACGCTGCTCGTGTTGATCCTGGGCTTTCTGTCGCTTTACCCGATGGCGATGCTGCTCTACGGCAGCCTGCATTCGACACCGCCCGGTGTCGCCGGCGAGTTCAATCTCAACGGCTATGTCGGGCTGCTGACGCCGCAGACGGCGAAGATCCTGCTCGACACCGTCGTGCTGTCCTTCGTCAAGACGATCCTCGCCGTGGCGCTCGCCATCCTGCTGGCCTGGATCGTGGCGCGCACCGACACGCCCGGACGCGGCGTGCTCGAGGTGCTGATCACCCTGCCGTTCTTCATCCCGCCGATCCTCACCGCGACCGCCTGGGCGATGCTGGGCAACGCGCAGGTCGGCACCATCAACCTGGCCTGGCGTTGGCTCACCGGCGGCGAGAGCACGCTGGTCAACGTCTACTCCTGGGGCGGCGTCGTCTGGCACATGATGCAGTACTCGACGCCGTTCATGTTCCTGTTCATCGTCGACGCCTTCCGCGCCATGGATCCGGCGCTCGAGGAATCGAGCCGCATGTCCGGCGCCTCACGCTGGCAGACCTTCTGGCGCATCACCTTCGGCCTGATGCTGCCGGTCACCACTTCGGCTTTCATCCTGAGCTTCATCCGCGGCATCGAGTCCTTCGAATCGCCGGTGTTCTTCGGCACGCCCGCCGGCATCACCGTCATCACCACGCAGATCTACGACTCGATCACCCAGCGCGCGCAGCCCGACTACCAGTCGGCCACCGCGCTCAGCTTCGCCGCCCTGGCGCTGATGTCCCTGCTGCTGCTGGCGCAGAGCCGGCTGCTCGGCGGCCGCAGCTTCGCCACCGTCACCGGCAAGGGCTATTCGCCCAACGTCACGCGGCTGGGCTGGATGCGCTGGGTGACGTTCGGCATCTGCATTCTGTTCTTCCTGCTGACCGTGGCGCTGCCGGTGGGCCAGTTGCTGCTGAGCTCGTTCTTCCGCTTCTTCGGCTTTTACGAAGCCGAGATGTTCACCTTCGAGCATTACAAGAGCGTCTGGGAGAACCGCTCGTTCTGGCGCGCCTTCGGCAACACCATGCTGCTGGGCGTGCTGGGCGCCACCGTGACCATGACGCTCGGCGGCATCGTCGCCTATGTCACCACGCGCACGAAGTGGCGCGGCCGCCGCCTGATCGACGCGCTGGCCTGGCTGCCCTGGATGATGCCCGGGATGGTGCTGGGCATCGGTTTTCTGTGGGGTTTCGCCACCTTGCCGCACGGCATCCCGATCTACGGCACCTTGCTGGCGCTGCTGCTCGCCTATGTCGCGCTGGGCACGCCTGTTGCGGTTCGGGTCACGTCGGCGGCCTATCAGCAGATCGCCACGGACATCGAGGAATGCTCGCGCGTGCACGGCGCGAATTTCTGGCAGACCTTGGGCCGCATCCTCGTCGCGCTGGCCTGGCCGGCCTTCGCCGTCGGCTGGGTGCTGATCTTCTTCGGCATCATGCGCGAGCTTTCCGCCTCGATCCTTCTCTACGCGCCGGGCACCGAGGTGCTGTCGGTGGTGATGCTGAAGATGTGGGTCGGCGGCAAGCCGGAGGAGGTCAGCGTCATCGGCCTGGTGATGCTGGTGCTGGTCGTCGTGTTCCGCTGGGTGCAGATCAAGGTGATCAAGAAGCGCATCAGCACGCTTTAGGAAACGCTGTCATCCCGAGCGTGGCGAGGGCTCCAGGGAGCAGCCTAGAGTCCTCGCTGCGCTCGGAATGACAAGCATTAACGGGAGGTTGGGGCCATGTTGAGGAGAAGTGTTCTGGCGGGCATCGCCGCGAGCGCGGCGGCGTCGCGGGCGATGGCGCAGACCGATGACTGGAAGAAGGTCGAGGAGGCGGGGCGAAAGGAAGGCAAGCTGGTCGTTTACACCGCCTCGATCGGCTCGCCCTTCCTGAAGGCGACTTGCGATGCCTTCGAGAAGAAGTACGGCATCACTGTCGAGAAGCTCGAGGCGCGCGCCAGCGAGGTACGGGAGCGCGTGCGCGTCGAGCAGTCGGCGGGCCGCTTCCTCGGCGACATCCACCACAACGGCAGCACGACGACCTGGCTGATGCAGCGCGATGGCAACTTTCAGCCGCGCGGCATGATCCCCAACGTCAAGAACATCGTCGCGCCCTACGAAGCCGACGACATCAAGATCCCGTGCGAGGTCATCAGCTATTGCCTGATGGTCAACCGCACCATGGTGAAGCCGGCCGACGAGCCCAAGAGCTGGAAGGACATCCTCGATCCCAAGTGGACGGGCAAGATCCTCAGCGACGATTACCGCGCGCTGGGCGGCGGCGCGGTGTTCTTCGTGGTGATGCAGAACACCTTCGGCCGCGATTTCCACGAAAAGCTGGCGGCGCAGAAGCCGGTCTTCTCGCGCGACATCGCCAACTCCGAGCGCCGCGTGGCGCGCGGCGAGTATCCGCTCTACCTGCCGTTCTCGCTGCAGAACCTCAACAACCTCAAGGGCCTTCCGGTGAAACCCATCGTGCCCACCGAGGGTAGGCCCTACGTGCGCTTCGATCTCAGTATCCTCAAGAACGCGCCGCGCCCCAACGCCGCGCGCCTCTTCATGAACCACTATCTCGAGCCCGAGACCCAGCTGGTCTACGCCAATGCCGGCTACGCCCCGGTGATCGGTGGCGTGATCGAAAAGACGCTGCCGGAGATCCGCGAGCTCCTGAGGACACCGGCGCTGGGCACCACGGCGCCGGAGAAGCAGGACGAGATGCTGGCGCTGGCCAAAGAGATCTACAAGTAGTGCCCAGCGTCAACCTGCACCGCGTCAGCAGGCACTTCGCCGAGGTGAAGGCCGTCGACAACATCGATCTCGCCGTCGAGCATGGCGAGTTCGTCACCTTGCTGGGCCCCTCGGGCTGCGGCAAGACCACGACCTTGCGCATGGTCGCGGGGCTGGAGCGCAACGACACCGGCAGCATCGTCATCGGCGATCGCCTCGTCAGCGACGCGGCGGCGGGGCTGTTCGTGCCGCCGGACCAGCGCAACCTCGGCATGGTGTTCCAGTCCTACGCGATCTGGCCGCACATGACGGTGTTCGACAACGTCGCCTATCCGCTGAGCGTGCGGCGCGTGCCCAAGGGCGAGATCGCCGAGCGCGTGACGAAGGCGCTGACCCTGGTCGAGATGGAGCGCTACGCCGACCGGCCGGCGCCGGCGTTGTCGGGCGGCCAGCAACAGCGCGTGGCGATCGCCCGCGCGCTGATCTTCGAGCCCGAGGTGCTGCTGCTCGACGAGCCGCTGAGCAACCTCGACGCTCGTCTGCGCGCGCAGATGGGCGAGGAGTTCCGCGCGCTGCAGCGCCGCCTGAAGATCACCACGATCTACGTCACGCACGACCAGGAGGAGGCGATGGCGCTCTCCGACCGCGTCGTGGTGATGCAGCGCGGCCTCGTGCTGCAAAGCGGCGCGCCGGAAGCGGTCTATCGCCGGCCGGCCAGCGCCGAGGTCGCGGCCTTCTTCGGCACGCCCAATCTGATCGAAGCCACGGTGCGCGGCAGCCGACCCAATGGCGAGGGACACGTGCTGTCGATCGAGGCGGCGCTGGGCACGGGCGAATGCCGCGCCGCGGGCACGTTCCGCGCCGGCGACAAAGTGCTGGTCATGGTGCGTCCCGAGGACGTCGCGCTCGGCCAGGCCGACACGAAGGCCGGCGACGGCCAGTTCGCCTGGCCCGGCCGGGTGATCGACGGCGTCTTCCGCGGGCCGCGCCGCACGCTCACCGTCGAGACCGCACGCGAACGCTTCCGCGTCGAATGCCCGGCGAGCCGGGCGATGCCGGTGGGCGAATCGGTGACCCTGCTGATCGACGCCGATAACGCCTGGGCGTTGCCGGTCTCGCCGCCGTCCTGAGTGCCGCGAAGCGGAAGGAACAGCACGCATGCCTATCACCGACGCCCAGATCCACACCTGGGGCACCGGGCTGCCCAGCAACATGTCGCACCGCCAGGTGACGCACTACACGCCCGAGGAGGCGATCGCCGAGATGGATGCCGGCGGCATCGATGCCGCGATCATCCATACGGTGGGCTGGGATCCGAACAACGAGGCGATGGCCTTTAAGGCGGTGAAGGACTACCCCGGCCGCTTCGCCATCATGAGCTCCATACCGCTCGACAAGCCAAACGAGTCGAAACCCCGGATCGCGCGCTGGCGCGAGCAGCCGGGCATGCTGGGCCTGCGCTGGACCTTCCTGCACGAGCCGGCGCGGCAGTGGCTCGGCGACGGCACGCTCGACTGGCTGTGGTCGGAGGCGGAGAAATGCCAGGTGCCGGTCGCCATGCTGTGCACCGACTCTCTCCCCGATATCGGGCGCATCGCCGCGCGCTATCCCGGCCTGAAGCTGACCATCGACCATCTCGGCGGCCGGGGTGGCATGACCACCTTGAAGGACCACGCGGCGATGGAACACATGCCGCAACTCCTGGCGCTGGCCAAGCATCCCAACATCGCGGTCAAGGCGACCGGCGCGCCGGGCTACTCGGCCGAGGCCTATCCGTTCCCGATCATGCAGGGTTATCTGAAGCAGATCTTCGACGCCTTCGGGCCTGAGCGCATGTTCTGGGGCACCGACATCACCAAGATGCCGTGTTCGTGGCGGCAATGCGTGACGATGCTGAGTGACCTGCCGTGGCTCAATGAGAGCGACCGGCGCCTGATCTTCGGCGAGGCGATTCGCGCGTGGTGGGGATGGCGCTGACGGTCCATTGTCATCGACCCACCAGAACCCAACTTTCGCGCTGAGTGGGTCGGTGCCGTCACGGCTCAGAACTGTCGTCCACGACAAGGCGAACCCGGGCGCCGCGCGTGTCAGGAACGATGGCGCTCCCGGTGCGTTAGGTGGGGAGAGATACTGTCGCGGTCGGATCACCGGCCCCGACGAGGAGCCATCATGGATCTCACCACCATACTTATAATCGTGCTCATCATCGTGCTTGTAGGCGGCGGCGGCTGGTACGGCCGAGGACGCTGGTTCTAGCAAGCATGCCGCTGCGGCGGCTCCGCAGTGATCTTAACCGCCGACAGCCTCATGCTGAGGAGGCCGCTCCTTGCGCTCGGCGTGGGCCCCGCGGCCGTCCCAAAGCATTGGCCGCCAGGCACACGGCGGACTGCCCACCCATCGAGACGCGGCCGGTAGACGACCCTTAGGACCGCGGTTCATTCACCGCGGAGACGCGCTTGCTCCGGCCGCAAGAACGGCTGAGCCGCGAGCCGGGATTCCCAGCTCGAACCGGTCTCGAAAAGTCGCGCCAGCTCGGCGATCGCCTCATGCGGCGAGAGCCGCCTGCACGGAATGATACTACGCGACACGGCGCTGAACGCGTCTTCGATCAGCTGATCGAGGGCCGCCGGCAGATCGTCGAGGTCGACGTCTGGATACTTCGCCATGCCAGTCAACGCCTTCGAGCGTTCCTAGCTTCATGTCTGGCCGCGGGTTTCGAGTGTCCAATACTGAACAGAGAAACTGTAGGCATCGACCTAGGCTCCCGGTGTGCTGCCACGGCGGCATCGCTGTCACACGCGACGTCGCCGCGAAAATCCAGGTCCCGATCCGGCTGGCGGCGGAGACGCTCCCGCGCTGTGGCCCGCGTACGCGAGGCTCGGCATGAAATATGAACTGCCGGTGTCTGGGCCCGACGGCACCCGGTTGACGCATGCCGCCGCATTGGCCTTCCTCGTCGTGACGATTGTCGGGGCTCTCTACATCGGTCGCGACGTCTTGATTCCGGCGGCCATCGCCATTCTGCTGGCGTTCATCCTGGGACCCGCCGTTACATTGGTGCGCCGGCTTCTGCCCCTGTCCGCCGCGGTCGCCCTGGTCGTGCTTGGCGCGGCCGTGATCATCGGCCTGATCACCACCCTGGTGATGACGCAGCTGGCGGAGGTCGCCAACAGCCTGACGACGTATCAGGCGAACCTCGTACGGAAGATCGGCGAAGTTCGCGACCTGTCCAAGGACGGCGGCCTCCTGAGCCGCGTCCTGGAGATGGTCGCCTCGGTCGGCGGCGGCGCCGCGCCGACGGGAGCGGCTCCCGCGCAGTTCGTTCGCGTGGAGAGCGGCGCATCCGACTTCCAAGGCATACTCGCGTTCGTCGCGCCGCTGCTGCACCCGATCCTGACGATCGGCATCGTGGGCATACTCGTCATTTTCATCCTGCTCGACCGGGATCATCTCAGCGACCAGTTCGTGCGCCTGTTCGGCGCGAGTGACGTGCATTCGACCTCGGCGGCCATAGAGGACGCAAGCGGTCGCGTCGCGCGCGTCCTGACGCTTCAACTGCTCACGAACTTCGGATTCGCGCTGGCGGTGGGGGGCGGATTGTTCGCCCTCGGTCTGCCCAACGCGGTTCTCTGGGGACTGCTCGCGGGCGGTTTGCGATTCGTCCCCTATGTCGGGACCGCGCTCGGCGCGCTCCTTCCGACACTGATCGCGATCGCGGTCATGCCCGGCTGGGGCAAGCCGTTTCTGGTTCTGGGATGGATCATCGTTTGCGATATCGTCATTGGCCAGTTCATCGAACCCCTGTTGTTCAGCGACTCGACCGGGATCACGCCGCTCGCTCTCATCATGTCCGCGATATTCTGGGGTGCGCTGTGGGGGCCGATCGGCCTGCTGCTCTCGACGCCTCTCGCCATCTGCATGTTCGTGCTCGGCAGGCACGTGCCCCATTTGGGCTTCCTGCGAATCCTTATGGGAGCGGCACCCGTGTTGGAACCGCACCAGCAGGTCTATCGGCGACTGATGCGCGACGCCGTCGTCGACGCGGCGACGATCGTGCTGTCCGAGATCGAGGAAGAAGGGCGGGAACGCGGCCTGGACTCCGGCATCGGCCGCATGCTGGCCCTGGCGGAGGCGGATCGCGCGAGAGACAGGCTTTCCGCGGCGCAAGCGGACGCCATCGTCGACGGTACCGAGGAAATGCTGGAGATCATCGCCGCCGACGCGTCCGAGGGTGTCGCCACGGCGCCGGCCCAGCCAACCGGGACGCCCGGCGATGTCCTGCTTCGCTGCGTCGGAGGCAGGGGCGGCATCGACAACGCCGTCGCACTGGTCGTCGCGTTCGCGCTTCGTCAGGCCGGAGCGAGCGCGACAGGCCGCCGGCGCGGCGAACCGGTCGCCGAGGACGCCAGCGCGGCCGTGGCGTTCGACCTCGTCTGCTATGCGTCGGCTCCATCCGAATCGATACGACGCTACACGGCGAGAAAGCTCACATCGGGGCCCGGCGGCACGCCAACCTGGCATCTGATCATCGACTACGGCGAGAACGTTGCCGGACTTCCGGCAGGCGGCGCCGATACCCGTGTCGGCGACGTCGCCGCGCTCGTCCGGTTCGCCATTCAGGACGCTGTCGCGGCGAGAAGCCCATAGCGGCACGCTCGCGCGGGAATTCATCGGCGTTCGCGTCCCCGCGGGCGCGCATCGCGCGCCGTCGTGCTCGCCGCGAGGCGATCCGCCCGTGGTGGGGATTGAACTAGGCGTCTACGACGGCTTCCCGATGCGACGGTGATGCACCCAATATTCGTAGCGGCCGCCGCGCAGCTCGAACGTCCGCTCGCACACCGCGCCGAGGCGTTCGACGACCCGCTTCGACGCGCGGTTATCAGGGCGGATGAAGCTGGCCGCCCGGTTCAGCGGAACCTGCGCGAAGAACCAGTCGCGTGCCGCCTGCGTCGCTTCGGTGGCGAAGCCCTGGCCCCAGAAGGGCTGGTCGAGCGAATAGGCGATCTCGGGCTCCGGCCAGTCGAGCGGATGAAAGACACCGACGCTGCCGACGAACACCGCATCATCGACTCGCTCACAGGCCCACATGCCATAACCGCGCAATGCCCAGGAGCCGAGAGACATGAGCATCGTGCGCCAGACCTCGGCCGGTGTGGAGGTGCGGCCCATGACCATGTGGCGCATCACCTCGGGGTTGGCCTGCATCGCCGCATAGGCATCCAGGTCGTTGGCGCGGAACGCGCGCAGCCGCAGGCGGCCGGTCTCGACGGTAGGGATCTCGAATGTCGCCATCTGCCTAACCTCTGGCAGAATGATAGCGCGACGTCGGACAAAGAGGACAGTCGCGGAGGAGCAGGCTGACATGACCCGGAACACCAAAGGCAAACCCGTCGCCGTCGTCATCGGCGCCACGTCGAAGTGGCAGTCGGACGGGCGCAACACCAAGCTGATCCACGGCAAGGCGCTCGACGACAGCGCGCTGCCGGTGGCCGTGCGCTGGGGCGTCGGCGGGGCGATCGCGCAGAAATTCGCGCGCGAGGGCTGCTTCACCGTGCTCACCACGCGCGCGGCGGCCAACGCCGCGGCGCTTGATGCTGCGATCAAGGAGCAGGGTGGGCAAAGCATGATCGTCGAACTCGACCTGTCGTCGCAGGACTCGGTGACCAAGGCCTTCGCGACGATCCGCGCCGAGGCGGGCGATCCGGAGATCGTGATCTACAACGCCGGCTACCTCGAGGGCCGCGACCTGCCGCCGGAGAAGGAGCTGCTCGAGCATATCCCGGTGGAGATGTTCGACACCGCCCAGCACATCGCCTCGCGCGGACCGTTTCTGGTCGCCAAGGAGGTACTGCCGGCGATGCGCCAGAAGAACGCCGGCTCGTTCTTCTTCTCCAACAACGCCAGCTCGCTGCGCGGGCGCAAGCGCATGACCGGCCAGTCGCTCTACTACCCGCGCGTGATGATGCGCACCCTCGCGCAGGTGCTGACTGAGGAATACTCCGAGCACGGCGTGCACGTCGCCAATGTGGTGATCGACGGCACCATCGACTCGCCCGGCACGCGTGCCATGCCCAGGCTGCAGAACCGGCCCGACCTGATCATCAACCCGGTGAAGATCGCCGAGGCCTTCTGGTACCTGCACACCCAGGACCACTCGTGCTGGACGCACGAGCTGCAGCTCACGCCGTTCTCGACCAAGCCGAGCTATTGATTGTCCCGGCTCGAGGCGAGTGTTCTGCGAGCGCGCCGGCCGGGCGTGCCAGCGCCGGCGGCCTGCGACGAACCGGGCTGTCGAGAGCCACCGCGGACTTCCTGATGATGCGATGTCGGTGCCCCGCGTTTGGTGTGAGGGTTCACGCGCACTGACATATCTTCACTTCTCTGCAGATTTCGCCGGTGAACTAGTCTAGCTTCCGAGTGGGCGAGCGAACGCACATAAGCCTCTTTGTAGGCGTACCTGGCGGGGACACAGGGTGGCAGGCATCGGACGTTGCGCACTCTCCTGATTTCATGCGCGCTTTTGGCTGCGGTTCTGCCCGGACCATCGGCTTTGGGGCAGGTCGCGCCGTTACAGACCCCGCCCCAGCCGCTGCAGCGTCCCGCGCCGGCGCCGCCCGAACCCGGTGTTATCCCCGCATCGGCCGAGCCCGGCACAACGACCGCGCCCGCCGGCGCCGAGCGCATCCCGGTTTCGCCGATGGCGATCACGGTCGAGGGCAACACCGTCTACGCGCCCGCCGATCTCGACCCGCTGATCCGCCCGTTGATCGGCAAGACGGTCACCGCCGCCGACATCTTCCAGCTCGCGGGCGCCATCCAGCGCAAGTATCGCGACGATGGCTATTTTCTTGCGACGGTGGTGGTGCCGCCGCAGCGCGTCACCGACGGGCGCATCCGCCTGCGCGCCTATGAGGGCAGCATCGCCAATGTCGTGGTCGAGGGCGATGTCGGGCCGGTGATCGAGCAGGCCCGCGCCTATCTCAACAAGATCGGCAGAGGCGGCCAGGCCGTCAATCTGCGCGACATCGAGCGCTACCTGCTGCTGACCGAGGACATCCCCGGCATCAAGACCAAGGCGGTGCTGTGCCCGGGCAAGCAGCCGGGCGAGGCGGAGCTGGCGATCGAGCTCACCCGCAAATGGTGGGACGCCTATTACGCGCTCGACAATCGCGGCTCGCGCTTCACCGGGCCGCTCCAGAGCTTCGCGCTGGGCGGCCTGAACTCCTTCACCTCGATGGGCGAGCGCATCGAGGCGATGCAGTTCACCACCTTCAGCCGTGAGAGCAACTACGTCCAGGTCAACGGCTCGTTCCTGGTCGGCTCGGAGGGCGCGCGCATCCGCGCCTGGGCGGCCAAGGGTCTCTCCATCACTTAGCGGGGTTGGCGTTGTTCGACGCCTTGGAGAGTGTCAGCGCTCGATGCCTTTGCCGTGTCTTGGGACCAACTGAATTCTGTCGTGTATGTCTTGGCGCCACGAGGAAAAGAAAGGGCCTCGCTCCACAAGCCCGAGGAGCGAGGCCCTGTCGACGATCATGCCCTCGATCGGAAATCTCAACCTATCGCACTTGCGCCGTGGGCCGCGCCGCGCCGGGTATCGCCAGGTCGGCGACAGCGGCGCCGAAATATGCCTGGGGCTCCGAGGCGCGCACACCCAACCACGCCTCGCGTTCTTGCACGCAGGGCATCGTGCGCTGGAAGGCCTCGCGCCAGGTCGCGGCGCCGGCGTCGATCGCGCCCATCAAGCAGCGGTCGAAGTTCACGTAGCGCTCGTTCATCTTGGCGCCGTAGGAATTGCGGCCCTTGGCCGAGGCGGCGATCAGGATGCGGTTGGGCTGGCGCATGCGCGAATCGAGGAACACGCCGGCGTCGCAATCCGAGATGATCGCCACGGTCGGGCGATCGCCGCAGTGCTTGTCGAGCAGGCGGTCGAGCTCGCCCGGGGTCAGGGTGCGATCGCCGCGATCGGCGTCGAGACGGAAGCCGACGATGTTGCCGTGCCCGCTGGCGAAGAACAGGCAGGCGCCTTGATCGTCGCCGAGCCATGCGAAGGCCCGGCTGATGCCTGCATGAGTGGCGTCGAAATCGCCCGCGCTGCCGGTCAGCGCGGTCGCCACGAGCGCTACCCCGCGCGCGCGAAGACGCTGACCCAAGTCGAAAGCCGCCGCGTCGTAAGCCGACGTGGAGTTTGAGCCGGAGACCAGAACGGCCTTCCATTGCCCGGGCTCGAGCTCGGCGGGCGACACAACGTCGGCCGACGCACGCCAAGGAAAGCCGCTCTGGGGGACATCCTTCGACGTCACGCAGGCGCTGAGCGAAGAGAGCAGTGTGACGGCGGCGAACAGTATGGTGACGGAGCGGATGGATTCCACCCAGCGTGTCGATGCGAATAGCATCGGAATCCCCCAAGCAAACAATGTCTTTGCTCAACCAAGAATGGTATTTATGAACAGAATATGATCCTTGCAATGCAAAATGTCCATGTAAAAGAAATCCTTAGAGGCTACATTTCATCAATCAGATTATCAATCAGATGCTAAGCGTGTGGTATTTTTTCGATACGTGACGAAAAATTTCCAAACCTCTCTCAACCTAAACCTCTCTCGGTAAGGTACTGAGATCATGTGCCGTACGAGTGCTGGCTCATGGATAGAAAATTTTTCGTAAACTTAATGAATGATGAATGCGATATTATTTTCGAGATTTCTTGCGGCTACTGGTTGAACGATTTTCTCGATCCGCTCAGCGGTCGAGAAGCCGAGACGAGCGCTTTCCTGTTGCAGATCGCTGCTGACGGATAACCCACCATCACCCTCACGGCGATTGCATATGGCGCTCAAGCGGCTGGTGGCGCGCCAGCGTGCGCCTCAAGCGCGGGCGGCACGGGCAGCGCGAGTGTTGCCGGCACCGAGTATCTGTTGAGCCAGCAATACTTCGAGCGCTTCTTCGTCTTCGAGTTCACGACGGAGGAGGAGGACCGTCTCAACCTTTACAGGTGGGACAAGAGCGAAGAGGAGCGGAAGGGGAGGCGCAAGGCCCCGGTCTGGTTCCAGTTCCAAGTCCAGGGCGGGACCGGCGGCGGGAGTCGGTAGCCGGTCGCTTTCAGTTTGTTTTGCCTTCCCCCGGAGGGGGAAGGGAATCAAAAAGCGGCGCCGCTCAGGGCGTCACGCCGTACTTCGCCATCTCCTGCTCGATGTCGGCCTGAAGCTTGATCGCCGCGGCGATGTCGGCGTCGCCGCCGGCCTTGTCGCCCTTGCGCAGGCGGACCACGCCGCGGCCGTAGAGCGCGGTCACCATCTCCGGTTCGAGCTTGAGCGCGGCCTCGTAGTCGGCCAGGGCGGCGTCGAGCCGGCCAGCTTTCAGATGCACGAGGCCGCGGCTGTCGAGCGTGTAGGCGGCGTCAGGTTTGAGCCGCAGCGACTCCTCGCAATCGGCCAGCGCTTGGTCGAGCTGGCCGACGATGCCGCGCTCCCAGCAGCGGCTGTTCCAGGTCGCGGCGTCCTTGGGGTCGAGGCGGATCGCCACGCTGTAGTCGTCGATGGCGCGCTCGCGCTGGTTCTTGATGACCCACGAATCGGCGCGGTCGATGAAGAAGGCCGGGTTTGTCGCATCGAGACGGATCGCCTCGCCATAATCCTCGATCGCCTTGTCGTGCCGGTTCTTGGCCGCGTGGGCGAGACCGCGGCTGTGGAACGTCGAGGCCTGCGGCGGGCCCATGCGCAGCGATCGCTCGTAATCCTCGATCGCCCGGTCGTGCTGCTCCAGCGCGGCGTAGGCGAGGCCGCGATTGTAGAAGGTGTTCCTGTTGGACGGCTCCAGCCGGATCGCCTGGTCATAGTCCTGGATCGCCCGCTGATGGCGGCCGGCGATGGCGTGGCTGATGCCGCGGCTGTGGAAGGTCGAGGCCTGCGGCGGGCCCAGGCGTAAGGACTGGTCGTAGTCCTCGATCGCCCGGTCGTGCTGCTCGAGCGCGGCATAAGCGAGGCCGCGATTGTAGAAGACGTCCTTGTCCGACGGATCCAGCCGGATCGCCTGGTCGTAATCCAGGATCGCCCGCTCGTGGCGGCCGGCATTGGCGTGGCTGACGCCGCGATTGTGGAAGGCGTCCGCGAAGGTCGGGTCGACGCGGATCGCCTCGTCGTAGTCGGCGAAGGCGCGGTCGTGTTCGCCCAGGCGTTCGTGCTTGTTGGCGCGGTTGGTGAGCGCGATGGCCTGGTTGCGCGGCGTCTCCTCGCCGGACTGGATGCGCGCGGTGCAGCCCTGGATCGACCGCGCGTCGCTGATGCCCGGCCCGCCGGTGCACAAGGTCCATTGCTGATCGCGATCCTGCGCCGCGGCCGGCACGGCGCACAGCGACAGCGCCGCGCCGGCGATGACGCTCACCCATGCTCTGCTCGCCATACTCTCCGTCCCACGATCGATCCCGCGCCGATCCTAGCAAAGCGCGCGACTGGTTTGTTGGCCGTGGTCGGCGCGCGCCGCAGCCTCGAGGGCCATCGCCTTCAATCCGCCGCGCGCGACACGGGCACGGGCGGGCGCCGGTCGAGGCGCGCGCCGGCGCGTGCCAGGCCGTCGAAGACGGCGCCGGCGGTTTCGGCCGCATCGACGCGCCGGCCGCGCTGCCACTGGCAGAACAGCCCGGCCAGCTCGGGTGCGACGGCCGCGACGAAGGCCCGCGGCGCCAGGTCGGTCTCGCCGCCGGCGCGCGTGAAGGCGTCGTAGGCCGCCCGGGCCTCGGCCTGGGGATCCGGCGACAGGCGCGAGCCCATCTTCAGGATCACCTCGACCAGGATGACGATGCGGAAATGCTCGATGAAAGCCACGCGATCCATCGGGGGCTGCCCTCTCCTTCAGCGCAGATGTTCTTTCTTTGTTCTATGACATGGCGGTGCGCGTCAAGCATCGGCTTGGCTTCACGACCAGGATAGAGGACGGCGAATCGTTCACAATGTGGTATAAGTGAGTACTAATTTCTATTTACATTCATTCAGCTATACAGCAATATTCACCTCATATTTTACCTTATGGTCCGATGTGGTTTCAGATGGGACGTCGTGACAGGAAGGAACCGCCGGTCGAATTCCACGACCCGGCCTTCGCGCATTTCGCGGTCGAGACGTTGGGCGACGACGACGTGCTGTCGGGCGATCCCGTGTCGCGTCATGCGCCCCTGCTGCATGCCGGAGACGGCACCCGGGTAGGCCTGCGCGATTTCTCGACCGGCCGCTTCGTGCGCCGCTACGACGCCGACGAGGTGGTGCACGTCGTCGAGGGCCTGGGCAGCGTGATCGACGAGAACCATCGCGTCTGGTCGCTGCGGCCGGGCGACACCGTCACCTTCCGCCGGGGCACCTCGGCACAGTGGCAAGTACCGGAGTATCTGCGCGTGCTCAGCGTCGCCTGCGGCGCCCGACCGCCATCGTCGGCGCGCCGCGCGCTGCGGGCCATGGGCACGGTCGGTGTCGCGATGGTCGGCCTGACCTTGGTCGGCCTGACGACCATCGCCACCGTCGCCGCCTCGATGATGGGCAGCTGAGGCGCCGGTCGCGTTAGACGGATGAGGGCGCGGTTACGGCGAACGCGCGGCATTGATCTATAGAAGCCGATCAGTCGCCCGTAGCGATACAACAAGACAGATCACCTTCGCGCCGCCATCTCGACCCGTCGCGGCCGCCAGTCCGTGGCGTCGCCGGCGCCCTTGCCGAGATTGCAGTCGCGGCACAGCACCTGGAGGTTGTCGGCGCGCAGCGCCAGCTCGGGATGGCGGCTGCGCGGCTTGATGTGGTCGACCTGGATGATCGCGCCATCGCGGGCGGCGCGGCCGCAGCACTGGCAACGCGCGCCGTACTTCTTCAGCACGCGATAGCGCAGCGACAGCCAGGCGCGCGAGGTCAGGAAGTGGTCCTCGTCGGCGCGCGGGACCGGCGGGAAAGGCCTGGGCGCGGGCGGCGATTGCTCCTCGATAACGAGGCCGTCATGGCCGCCCAGCGCTTCCGTGATCGCGGCGTCGAGCTGGTGCTCGATGCCGTCGAGCCACTGGCCATGGCGGATGACGATCTCGATCGGGCCGATCAGCGGGCGGACGATCTCCGCGATGCGCGCCCGTAGATCCGGCGGCAGGTCGAGATCATCCGGCGCACTCATGGCAGCGCCAACGAGGCGAAGCGGTTGAGCCGGCGGATGGTGTCGAGCGTCATCGGCAAAAGGCGGCGCTCGAAGGGTACGAAGCCGCGCCGGCGGCTATGCGCCAGGCTGTCGAGCAGCACGAACAGCTCGGCACGCCGCGCGGCGGCGTAGGCCAGCGTAGACGCGGGCGGACGCATCGCTCACAGCGCCGGCCATACCGCGACGCAGCCGATCGCCACACGCTCCGACGGCGTCGGCAGGCCCAAGCGCTTGCGCAGCGCCGAGGACTCGCGGATGGCGTCGCGCAGCAGACGGTCGAGGCGGGCGGCGGCGTCCTGCTCGTTCGGATCGGCGAGCTCGCCGCGGTAGGGCGCGATGTGACGCGCCCCGTCGATCACCCGCTCGAGCGCCTCGAGCCTGGCGGCCATCGCCGCCCGATCGGTGTCCAGCATGTCACGCGCCTCGGAGCCATCCGCGAGAGAGGAAGGGGCAGAGGACATCGGGGTCCCGGGCGTGGGGGAGGTTATGCCCGGGACCCCTGTCCCCTCTGGCCGGCGGCGTTAATCGAGGGGGCTCGCCGGCACGGATGGATATTCGCAAAAGGGGAAAATTAAGTCAACAGTATTTTTCGGAAAATAAGAAATCAATTGTTCCCTGGGCCGATGAGCTCAAAGCAGCGACACGAAATCCTCGAACTTCCCCGCCGCGCTGCGTTCCAGCTCGGCCGGGAAGGCTAGGTCGAAGTGGAAACCGGCACCGAACTTCACCCGTGCCCAATCCAGCACCTTGGCGCTCTCGACCTCGGTCAGCGGTCGCGCGGTCTGCAGGCGCAGCTCGATGCGGTCGAGCGCGGTCTGCGCGACCTGGTAGTGGCGGATCGGCGCCACAGCCATGAGCGCGCCGATGTCGCCGGAGGACAGCAGAGGCCAGCGTTCGCCGCCGTCGGGCAGGCGCAGGAGGTTCTGGCGCCGGCCGAGGATGCTGGTGATCACCGGCAGGCCGCGACCGCAGGAGCAGGCGCCGTCGCCGGTCTGGGCGTAGTCGCCGAGGTCGTAGCGCAGCAGCGGCATGGCGAGATTGTGCAGCGGCGTGACGAGGACGCGGCCGATCGCGCCTGATGGCACGGCCGCGCCGCTTTCGTCGACGATCTCGATCAGCGCGCTCTCGGCCTGCAGGTGATAGTGCGCGTGTTCCGGACACTGGAAGGCGAGGTAGCCGCATTCGCGCGTCGAGTAGGTGTCGATGACCGGCACGCCCCAGCGCTCGCGGCAGAGCGCGCGCAGGCCGGGCGCCAGGATCTCCGAAATGGTCAGCACCTGCTTCAGCCGCGCCGGCCGGAAGTCGCCTGAGGCGCGCAGCAGGCGGTCGAGCAGCGTGGGATGCGTCAGCAGGTAATCGGGCGCCTCGCGCTCGAGCCAGTCGAGCTGCCGTTCGATCGGCGTGGTGATGTTGAGACTGACACAGGGACCGGTCTTGAAGATGTCGCCGGTCGAGAAACCCCAGCTGTCGTAGCGCTTGCCGTCGGGCCACAGCGCCTTGCCCTTGTCGGAATAGCGGATCACCGCGAGCTTCGCCGACAGATCGCGCGCGTGCCAGAGATGCTCGCGCACCGTGAAGGCGCTCCACAGCAGTTCCCATAGTTCCGAGCGTACGGCGCGGATCGGCTGGCCGGTCGAGCCTGACGTGAAGATCTCCGACAGATCGCCATGGCCCTCGGGCATGGCGGGGCTTATCAGCGCGTCGCCGGCGTCCTGGATCTGCCGGCGCGTGAGCGGCGGCAGCTCGCGCCAGCGCGCCCAGAAAGCCTCGCCCTGCGGCGCGTCTATGAGAGGGCGAAGGCGGCCGCGCCAGAACGGCACGTGCGCGTCGGCGTGCGCGAGCAGGCGCCGCAATTGCGCCTGCTGGCCGTGGCGCAGCCGCTCGGGCGGCCACCACTGGCTGCGCTCGAGCTGGAACAGGAAGGACAGGCTGGCCATGCCGCGCGGCGAGATAGCGGCGGGCATCGCCATGTCGGGCAGTGCGCTGGCGAAAGGGAACTCGTTCATCGTATGCGCATCATCTTCGACGAAATGTGGCCACAGAACGGCCCCGGCGATCACGCATGGCATCGCGCACATTTCGGCCGTATTCGATGGCCAACTTAGCGGGTGGAAGACAAGGCAAGGAGGTTTCGCATCATGTCGATCGCCAGGAAAGCCGGGTTGCTCGTCGGTATGATCGGGGCTGCGTCGACGCTGGCCACGACCGCCGAAGGTGGCGAAGGCGGACGCGGCAAGAAGTGGCGGCCGCACTCCTATATCGTGGTGCCGGCGCAGCCGGTCTACGTCGCACCGCCGGCCTATTACTACGCGCCGCCGCCGCGGGTGTACTACCCGCCGCCGCAGCCGGTCTACCCGGTCTATCCCGGCCCGGGCAGCGTACATTTCGGCGTTACACTGCCGCTGCGCTAGCGCGCCTCGTCATAGCCTCAGACGCGAGGGATCCAGGGTCGTTCTGGATCCCTCGCCGCGTTTCGGGGCGGGGCTTCATAGTGGCCTGCCGGCGCGCTACCATGAGCCGGCCCGGTCGCGTGTCGCGCGCGACGCCACCTGACCATGGCCCCCAAATGGCCGACGACATCCACGACGCCCTGGCGAAGACGCTGGCCGATATCCGCGCGCGCCTGGGCGAGGGCGCGCTCGAGGATCGGCGCCGGGTGACGGCCCTGCTGTCCGACAACCTGCCGGGGGCGGCGCGTCAGATCCGGCTGGTCGGGATCGCCATCGACAATGGCGCGATGCGCGCGATCGGCGCGGCCCGGCTCGACCGGATCGACTTCGAGATCGACCGCTATGCCGAGCGCGTCGACACCGACCTCGGCATCCGCAAGGCGATCATGGTGCCGGTGCTGCGCGCCGTGGCCTTCGCCGGCGGTCGCGGCGCCCTGCCGTCGACCTACCCAGCGCCCGAAACGACCTCGATGGTGGTCGAGCGCCGGGCGCCGCCGTCGGCGTCATCCGGCGAGGCGTCATGGGTCGGCCTGACAGACGCGCCGGCGGCGCCGATCATTCCGCCGCCCGCGCCGGCCCCGACACCCTCGCCTGCACCCGCACCTACACCCACATCCGCTCCCGCGCCGGCACCACGCGCGGAGCCCGTTGGATTGGGTGGCTTGCTCATCGTCTGGCTGGTGGCGCTGGTGCTGCTGGCTGTCGGGCTGGGCTATATCGCGACATTGGGATTCGCCAGGCTCATCGACGTGCTGAGCGAGTACCCGGCGGACGTGATTCGGGCCGGGCTCGTCGTGTTGCCGTTGACGATAGCGGCCGTGGCGGCGCTGTCCGTCATCGTCCTGTGGCTGCATTTCCGCCGCTCGCGGCGCGCGCGCCTCGGTTACTGCCTCTGGCTGCTCGCGCTGGGCGGCTTGCCGTGGATGGCCGACGGTACCCGACTGACCGTCGGCGATGGCGACTTCATGGAGCTGCCCTGGTGGCTGCTGTACCCGCCGCTCGCCGTGACCGCCATCGGGCTGGGCTACTTCCTGCTGTCGCGCCGTGTGCGCAATACCTTCGTGCGCTAGGCCGTTGCCAAATTGACTGAAAGTAAGGCACGGCCCTGGATGGAACCGACGGGGGCCAGTGCCATTGTTGCGTTACGGTTGCCGCGAAGACGGAGGTGTGCGGCATCAGCGATGGAGTAGGCGTAATGGATCAGGAAACACTACGTCGCCGAATCAACGACCGCCGCGCCGCCGCGGCGCGCGCGCGCCGTCTGTCGCGTCAACTCGCCCTTCAGTCGGACAGGGCCGATCTCGGAACCTATGCGGACGCGCTCGAGGCTGAGGCCGACGAGCTTGAGCGGCAGGCCTGCCAAAGACAGTATTGCGCCGCCTCCTGAGCTCTCCCGGACACCGACCGAGCCGATGCGCGGCGGTCAAGACTGGCGGACGCGACCGGTCATCAGTTTCACGATCTCCTCGCCAAGCTGGGCCTGCTGATAGGGTTTTGACAGGCGGGGAAGGTCGGGACCGGCAGGCGTTTCGGCATAGCCGGTCGCCAGAAGAATCGGCAGGGTGGGGCGCATTTCGCGCACTTTGACGGCCAGCTCGGCGCCTGTCATCCGCGGCATCGAAAAATCGGTGATGATCAGGTCCACGGGCGTGCCCTGCGCCAAGACCTCGAGCGCGCGCTCGCCCGAATTGACCTCGATCGCGTCGTGCCCGAGGTCCTGAAGCATGTCCGCCGTGCTCATCGAAATCAGCACGTCGTCGTCGACGACAAGCACTTTCAAGCCGCGCGCAGGGTCCAGTCGAGGGGCCATGGCGCATGCGTCTTCCTGGCCCGAGACGGGGCTGTCGGTGACCGGCAGCCAGAGTTCCGCCACCGTGCCTTTGCCCAATTGGCTGGTGAGGCGCAACGCGCCGCCGAGCTGGACGGCCAGGCCGTGGACCATCGACAGGCCGAGCCCGGTTCCCTTGCCGACCTCCTTCGTCGAGAAGAAGGGCTCGGTCGCCTTGGCCAGTGTCTCGGCATCCATGCCACACCCCGTGTCCGCCACCGACAGGCGGATGTAGCGACCCGGCGCGAGATCGCCGCCGGCGCTGTTGTCGACTGCCTCCGCCCTGATCGCCAGCGAGCCGCCATCGGGCATGGCGTCGCGCGCGTTGACGGCGAGGTTGAGCAGCGCCAGCTCGACCTGGTTGCCGTCGATCATCGCGTTCGGCAGGTCGTCCGGCACGTCGATCGTCAGCTCGACTCGCGTGCCGATCGAGCGCGACAGCAGGTCGGTCATGCCGCGCACCAGCGCGGCGACGTCACTCGGCTCCGCCCGCAGCTCCTGCTGGCGTGCGAAGGCGAGCAGCCGCTGAGTCAGGACGGCGCCGCGCTGCGCGCCCTGCGAGGCACCCTCGATCAGCCGATTCGCGCGCGCATCGCCGGGGACGTACTTGCGCAGCATCTCGAGATTGCCGAGCACCGCCATCAGCAGATTGTTGAAGTCATGCGCGATGCCGCCGGTGAGCTGGCCGATCATCTCCATCTTCTGCGCCTGGCGAAGCTGGTTCTCGGCCCGCTCGCGCTGGGTGATCTCGGCCACGACGACGCGATGCGCGTCTTCCAGCGCCCGGGTACGTTCGGCGACGCGCTCCTCCAGCGTCTCGTTGAGCTGGCGCAGACGCTCCTCGGCGGTCTTGCGCTCGGTGATGTCGGCCGACACGCCGATCAGGCGCGGTCCGTTTCCCGCGTCGCGCACCACCCGCGCCCTGATCTCGGCCCAGCGCACGCTGCCGTCGCGCCAGACCGTGCGATACTCGATGGTGTAGTCGCCACCGCTGGCGATCGAGCGGCGCATCGCGTCCTGCGACCACGATCGATCCTCGGGGTGGATGCTGCTCACCAGATCGTCGTAGGTCGGGCTTTCGTGCGGCTGGCGGCCGAACAGCGCCTTGAACGCGTCCGACGCCGTCACGCGCCGGCTGGCCACGTCGAACTCCCACGATCCCAATCGCCCGGCGAGGAGCGCGGTCTGCAGGCGCTGCTCGCCTTCGACCAGCTCCCGCATGCGCGTGCGCGCCTCGAACTGGCGCAGGCGGCTGCGCACGGCGGTGCGGGCGAGGCTGACGAAGCTCGTGGGATGGAACGGACGCTCGAGGAACGTGACGTTGCCCAGCACCTGGGAGACCCGGGCGGCGGCGGGATTGCGCTCGACATCGCCGCCGCGACGCGTCAGCACGATGAACGGCAGATCGGACCAAGCCGGCTGCGCCGCGAGCCACGTTGCGATGCCCCGCAGGTCGCCGCCTACCATCGCCTCCTCGGTCAGCAGGACGAAGGCGGTGCTGTCGTTGATGGCGCGCTCCAGCGTCGCGAGATCGCCGCAGATCGCCGCGGCGACACCGGCCTCCCGCAACAGGCCGCGCGCGACCTCCGCGTCCCGCCCGAGGGGCGCGAAGATCAGGGCAGTGGAGGCCGCATCGGAAATGGTCCTTACTCGCTTTCGTTCGGTTGCCGCGGGAACGGCGCGGGCTGCCCCACGAAGCTCGGCACGCCACGCAGGACGCCCTGGAAGTCCGTCAGCGGCGCGCCCAGCGTCAGCCCGCCGTGGCCGATCCGGAACTCGCGAATGGTGTCCTCATGCGCGCCGGTGCGCTTCTTGACCACGGAGATCGCCCGGCGAACCTTCCCCATGGCCTCGAAATAGCGCAGCAGGATCACGGTGTCGGCGAGGTAGGTGATGTCGAAGGGCGACTTCATGTCGCCGACCAGGCCGTGCTGCGCCACGGTCAGGAAGGTCGAGACACCCTGCCGGTTGAGGTATTGAAGCAGCTCGTGGACGTGAAGAATGAGCGCGTTCTCCTCGGGCATCGCCGCCTGGTAGCCGTTGAGGCTGTCGATCACGACCGTCTTGGCCCGCGCCTCCTCGACCCTTTTTCGCACGCGGTGAGCGAACTCCCCCGGCGCCAGCTCGGCGGCGTCGATCTGCTCGATGTGCAGGGCGCCGCTGTCGCGCAGCGCCTCGAGGTCGGTACCCAGTGCTCTCATGCGGTCGAACAGCAGACCGAGTTCCTCGTCGAAGACGAAGAACGCGGCTTTCTCCCCGCGGGCGATGGCGGCCGTCATGAGCCGCAGTACCAACAGGCTCTTGCCCGTGCCGGCCGGGCCGAGCACCAGCGTGCTCGAACCCTGCTCGATGCCGCCGCCCAGCAGCTTGTCGAGCTCGTCGATCCCCGTTGTCAGCTGGTTTCGCTTGAACTTCGTACGATACTCCGACGAGACGAGGCGCGGATAGACCGCCACGCTGCCGGTGTGGATCTTGAAGTCGTGGTAGCCACCACGATAGCGCCGTCCGCGATACTTCGAGATGCGCAGACGACGCCGCTCGGCGCCGTATTCGGGCGCCATCTCCTGCAGCTGGATAACGCCGTGCACGATGCTGTGGACCGTCTTGTCGAGCGTGTCGGCGGTCAGGTCGTCGAGCAGCAGCACCGTCGTGTCGCGCCGCGAAAAGAAATGCTTGAGGGCGAGGATCTGGCGGCGGTAGCGCAACGAGCCCTGCGCCAGCAGGCGGATCTCCGAGAGGCTGTCGAGCACAACGCGCCGCGGCCTGGTGCGCTCGAAGGCCTCCAGGATCAGCTTGACGGTCTCGCCGAGCTCGAGATCGGATGAATAGAGCAGGCTCTGATGATGATCCTCGTCGAGCAGATTCTCCGGCGGCACGACCTCGAAGACATCGATGTGCTCGTCGATCGTCCAACCGTGCGAGCGCGCGCTCGCGCGCAACTCCTTCTCGGTCTCCGACAGCGTGATGTAGAGGCCCTTCTCGCCACGGGCCGCACCCTGCAACAGGAAGCTGAGCGCGATGGTCGTCTTGCCGGTACCGGGATTGCCTTCGAGCAGGAACACGTTGCCCGCCGACAGGCCGCCGGCGAGCACTTCATCCAGACCAGTTATCCCCGTCCCGGTATTGCCCACATTGCTCTCTTCAGCCTCCATCGCTCCCAACTCCGTTTGCTGGTTGGACATAACGCCGGGGATCCGACTTGGTTGCCTGCGATCTGTGAGGGCCTCGCCCAGGGCTATCCGTTCCTGGACGATCTCCAGCCGGGCAAGGCGTCTGGCCCCGCTGCATCAGCCCTTGTCGGGTTCTTCGATGTCGCCGCCGAGCAGCGGGATCGGGCCCGTCTCGGCGGCTTGCCGCGCATTGTCGGGCGCCGGATTGTCCGGAGCTTGTGGCCGCGATGTCCCGGCGCCGCCGGCGCGCCGGGTATTCCAGGCCTTGGCCGCATCTTCGGGCGTGGTCTTGCGGGGTCCGCGTGCGCCGCAGGCGCCGCAGGTCACAAATCGCTCGGCGCCCTCGCGCGCCGGCCGGGCGACAACTTCGTGACAGAAGGGGCAGGCGTCGAGCCGGTCCATCACGGCCGCGTCGCGTGGCTCGTCATGGGGTGGCGCGTCGCTCCGCCGCCAGGAAGTGGCCGAAGGCGGCCAGGCCGCGGATGCGGTCGCAGACGATCTTGATCGTGGCCAGCACCGGCACCGCCAGCACCGCGCCGGAAATGCCCCACATCCAGTACCAGAAGACGATCGACACGATGACGATCACCGGATTGAGGATGAAGCGCCGCGCCAGCAGCAGCGGGGTGATGAACTGGCTCTCGATCAGGTGGATGGCGTAGTAGAGCAGGAACGGCAGGACGGCCAGCCAGGCATCGTCGAACGTCGCGATCCCGAGCATCAGCAGCAGGCCGCCGCACAGCAGCGGGCCGAGGAACGGGATGTAGTTGCAAAAGAACGCGACGCTGCCCCACAGCACGGCATCGGGCAGCCCACAGGCCCAGGCCGCCAGGCCCGTGGCGACCCCGACCGCCACGTTCATCGAGGTGATGGTCAGCAGGTAGGCCGACACGCCGGTGCGGATCTCGGTCGTGATCTCCACCGCCTGTTTCTTGTTGGTGAGCGTCGGTAGCACCTCGACCAGCCGGCGCAGGAAGATGTCGCCCGACAGCAGCAGGAAGAAGAGCAGCATGATGATCGTGAGCAGGCTGACGACCAGCTCGCGCGTGCCGGTCAGCAGTTGGGTCGACAGCGTCGGGCCCTGCACGGTGACCGGCGTGACGGGAGAATCCGTCGCGATCTTGGCTTCGACCTGGCGGCCGGCGCGCTGCACCTGCTTGACGATGCGGGTGACGTCGGAAAAACGCTCCTCGACCCTGTCGAGCGTGGCCGGCAGCCGCGCGGCCCAGGCCGACACCGGGTTGACGAGCATGATCGTGAGCATGGCGACGCCGCCGCACAGCGTGACCAGCACCAGCACCGCGGCCAACGGGCGCGGCAGATGATGGCGCTCCAGAAGGCGGATCGCCGGCTGCAGCACCAGGTACAGCATGAACGCCATGACCATGGGGATCGCGACCTCGGCGGTCACCCACAGCGCGTAGATGGCGAGCAAGCCGAAAATCCCGGCGAGCAGCATCGCCACGGGGTTGCTGGGCAACGGCATGGGATCGTCGTCCGGCGGCGGTGTATCCGTCGGGGGCGGTTCGTCGATCAGAAGAGGGCGTTGCATTGACTTGGGCCTGGGCATTGACTTGGGCCTGGCGTGCGTAACGCGGCGAGGCGACCGCTGTTCCCTGGGCGACCAGCTTTTTGCTGTCCTCGGCACGCGTTGGTGGCCTCGCCGCAAGCGGGGAGAATCGGCAACGATCGCGATTGCGGCGAGTTTCAATAGCGCGGCCAGTTCGCCGCTAACCCCGAGGAGTAGCCCATGAACAACCCGAACCAGAAGCCCGACCAGAAGCAGGATCAGCAGGAGCAGCAGGAGCAGCAGCGCCAGCGCGAGCAGCAGCAGCGCCAGGATCAGCAGAAGCAGAACGAGAGCGGCAAGCGGCCGGGCTTCGACAAGGACCAGGAGCCGCAGAAGGGCGGCCAACGGCAGTAGGGACATACGCCGTCGCCCGCCGCGCACCATCGCGGCGGGCGGCTGGCTATGCGGATCGACCTGTCACCCTCGGGGCCGCGTGTGGCCCCGAGGATGATGGCCGGCCGATGGGCTTTGCTCGGCGGCGCGACGTCGGGACCATGCGCAATGGCTCGAGCCCTCCGGGGTCACCACGAAATGCAGCGTCTCGCTTCGCAGTCCCCTGACATAGGTGCAGCGCACGACGGTCAGCGCGCTCTCGCCGCGGACGACCTCGGAAGCCACCAGCATGTCGCCCGATGTGGCGGCCAGCACGGACGCCATCGACGTTGCGATCGTCAGGCCGATCGATAGCAGTTGTGCGCGCCAAGCCATGCCAGGGTAAAGCCCGCGTGCTCGCGGAGTTCCCCAGGCGTCAACTCGCGTGGGCTCGCCGAAAGAGGAGCGCGCCGCGCTTCCCCCGCCGGATGGGCAGGCTAAGATGCCGCCCGGGACCAGCCTTCACCAGCCGCCGAGAGACCGACCATGATCACTGTCATGACCGATGAGACCACCGTCGAGATCGCCAAGGCGCGCACGGCGGACGATGGCTTGTGGCTGTCGTCGGATGACGCCGCGCGCGCCACCGGCTGGACGGTGAAGCCGGAGGGCTTCTGCAAGGGCGAGATCTGCGTGCCGGTGCCGCCGGGGCGCGCGCCATCCCTCGTCGGCGCGCAGGGCGAGATCAACGTGGCGGCCCTGTGGCGCCATCTCGACATGCCGCTGGCGCACGATGAAGCGCGCGAGACCTGGGTGCTGGGCACCAGCGCGGCCGAGCGTGCCGAGCGACTGCGCTCGCTGGCGGCGCCGGACTTCGCGCTGCCCGATCTCGCCGGCACGTCGCACACGCTCGCGGCGCATCGCGGCAAGAAGGTGCTGCTGGTGAGTTGGGCCTCGTGGTGAGGCTGCCGCGCTGACTTGCCCGTGTGGCAGCAACTCTACGCCGAGCTTCGTGACCGCGACTTCGTCGTGCTGGCCGTCGCCCTGGACGAGCCCGAGGCGGCGCGGCCGTGGATCGAGCAGGCCTCGCCCGAGTATCCCTGCGTGGTCGACCGCGAGCATCGCGTCGCCGAGCTTTATCACATGGTCAACGTGCCGCAGGCGGTGTGGATCGACGAGCGGGGCCGCATCGTGCGGCCGGCGGAGAATGCCGGCCAGTCCGACGCCTTCCGCCGGATGAACCGCGCCACCGGCGAGATGACGCCCGAGCAGACGGCAGAGCGCGCGCGCATCAAGAACGGCTATGTCCAGGCGATCCGCGACTGGGTGCTCAACGGCGCGTCGAGCGTTCACGCCTTCGACGAGAGCGCGGCGCGCGCCCATCTGCGCCTGCCCGACGGTGACGCCGCGCGGGCCCATGTGCACTTCAAGCTGGCACAGCACCTGAAGCTGAAGGGCCGGGAGGACGAGGCGCGGCGCCACTACGACGAGGCCAACCGCCTGCATCCACGCTCCTGGAACATCTTCCGCCAGTCCGCGACAAAGGCGCCAAGCGGCACGGCGTCCGGCCCCGACTTCTGGGCCCGCGTCGATGCGCTGGGCGACGAGCCGTATCACCTGCCGATCGACATGAGGGCCTGACGGCGGGCGCGCGGCGTTGTCGCGCGGGAAGCCTTGCGGCAACCTCGCGCGCCGAGGCACGTTGAGCCCTATTGGAGTCGATCCCGGGAACGCCGTCATGCTCGTCGCCGTCGTCTTGATCCTGAACGGCGCGCGGCGCGAGATCGTCTGTGAGCCGTGGGTCACCCTGCTCGATCTGTTGCGCGAGCGCATGGATCTGCGCGGCTCGAAGAAGGGCTGCGATCACGGCCAGTGCGGCGCCTGCACGGTGCTGGTCGACGGCCGGCGGAAGAACGCCTGCCTGCTGCTCGCCGTCACGCTCGATGGCGCCGAGGTGACGACCGTGGAGGGCCTGACGCAAGCCGGCGCCCTGCATCCGCTGCAGCAGGCCTTCATCGAGCGCGACGCTTTCCAGTGCGGCTATTGCACGCCCGGCCAGATCTGCTCGGCCGTCGGCCTGCTCGCCGAGGGCAGGACGCGTACGCGCGACGACATCCGCGAGAACATGAGCGGCAATCTCTGCCGCTGCGGCGCCTACCCCAACATCGTCGCCGCCATCGAGGACGTGCTTGGCCAGGACCGGGCCCAAGATCAGGCCCAGGCACAGGCGGCCGCCGAATGAGGCGCTTCGAATACATCCGCGCCAGCTCGGTGGCCGAAGCGGTCGCCGCGATCGTCGCGGTGCCCGACGCCTGCGCGCTGGCCGGCGGAACCAATCTGGTCGACCTGATGAAGGTCGAGGTCGCGCGGCCCTCGCGTGTGGTCGACATCAACCGGCTGCCGCTGTCGGCGATCGAGGACGTCGATGGCGGCGGCCTGCGCATCGGCGCGCTGGTGCCCAACAGCGACCTCGCCTGGGATGCGCGCGTCGAGCGGCGCTATCCGCTGCTGTCGAGCGCCATCCTCGCCGGCGCCTCGGCGCAGCTGCGTAACGCCGCCACCACCGGCGGCAACCTGCTGCAACGCACGCGCTGCCACTACTTCTACGACCGCGCCACGCCGTGCAACAAGCGCGAGCCCGGCTCCGGCTGCCCCGCGATCGGCGGGCGCAATCGCATGCACGCGATCCTCGGCGCCAGCGAGCGCTGCATCGCGACCCATCCCTCCGACATGTGCGTGGCGCTCGCCGCGCTCGACGCGGTCGTCCATGTCGAGGGACCGCGGGGCAAGCGTTTCATGCCGTTCCAGGATTTCCATCGCCTGCCCGGGGATACCCCGCATCTCGACAACACGCTGGCGCATGGCGAGCTGATCACGCATGTCGAGCTGCCGGCGCGTACCGGCGGGCCGCACCACACGTACCTCAAGCTGCGCGACCGGCTGTCCTATGCCTTCGCGCTCGTCTCGGTCGCCGTGCTGCTCGATCTCGATGGCGATCGGATCGCCGGCGCGGCGGTGGCGATGGGCGGTGTCGCGCACCGGCCATGGCGCGATCGCGCGGCCGAGGCGTGGCTGATCGGGCAGGACGCGAGCCGCCCGACCTTCGAGGGCTTCGCCGATCGCTTCCTCGCCGGCGCCAGAGGGCAGGGCGAGAACGACTTCAAGATCGGCCTCGCGCGCCGCGCCTTGGCGCGTGCGCTGAGCCAGGCGGCGCGCGGCACGCCGCAGTCGCAGTCCGACAAGCGCGTCGCATGAGGCTGTCGCAGGTTCCGCGGCGTGCGGTCCGGGGCAGGGCGATCGCATATGACGTTCGAGGCTGGGGGCGCGCCACTCCAGAGGCGCGACGGCCGATCGAGAAGACGCGCCACTGGAGCGGCGCGGCCCCAAGGCAGCCAACAATCCTTATGCGATAGCACTGAGGTCGGGGGAGGGCGGCGATGACGGCTCGCCACGTCGGTCAGGCGCGCTCGCGCGTCGAGGGCAGGCTCAAGGTCACCGGCCAGGCGCGCTACGCCGCCGAGTACGATGCGCCCGATCTGCTGCATGGGTGCCTGGTGCCTTCGCGCATCGCGCGCGGCCGTATCGCGAGCATCGACGCGGCCGCCGCGCTGGCGATCGCCGGCGTGGTGCGGGTCTTCACGCACGCCGATCGCGGCGATGTCGCCCGGTTCGACTTCAGGTGGCGCGACATGGTGGCGCCGCCCGGTTCACCCTTCAGGCCGTTGCAGTCCCACGAGATCCAGTTCGCCGACCAGCCCGTGGCGCTGGTGGTCGCCGAGACCTGGGAGGCGGCGCGCGACGCCGCCGCGCTGGTCGAGGTCACCTACGAGCAGGCCGCGCACCGCACCGACCTCCACCAGGAGGTCGACAACGCCTATCGCCCGCCACGCAAGCGCTTCGGCGTGCCGCGTCCGCCCAAGCCGCGCGGCGATGTCGACAAGGCGTTCGCCGCCGAGCCGTTCAAGCTGCGGGCGCGGTACGGGCTGCCGCCCCAGCATCACAATCCGATGGAGATGTTCGCCACGACCTGCGTCTGGGAGGGCGACGGCCGCCTGACGCTCTACGACAAGACGCAGGGCGCGACGAACGTACGCAGCTACATCGCCAAGGTCTTCGGCCTGAAGAAGAAGAACGTGCGCGTGGTCAGCGCCTATGTCGGCGGCGCCTTCGGCGTGGGGCTGCGCCCGCAGGCGAACGCCTTCTGCGCCGTGATGGCGAGCCTGGCGCTCAAGCGCTCGGTGCGCGTCTGCCTGTCGCGGCGGGAGATGTTCACGACGGGCTACCGGCCCGACACCCTGCACACCATCGGCCTGTCCTGCGACAGCCAGGGCCGGCTGCGATCGGTGACGCATGACGGCGTCGCGGCGACCTCGCGCCACGAGGATTACCAGGAGAACCTGGTCAACTGGTCGGGGCTTCTCTATCGCAGCGACAGTGTCAGGCTGGACTACAGGCTGGCGAAGCTCGACACCTGCACGCCCTGCGACATGCGCGCGCCCGGCGCGGCGAGCGGCGTCAACGCGCTGGAATGCGCCATCGACGAGCTCGCCTTCGCCGCCGGCATCGATCCGCTCGAATTCCGCCGGCGCAACTACGCCGAGCGCGACGCCAACGACGACAAGCCGTTCACCTCGAAGTCGCTCGAGGCCTGCTACGCCGCCGCCGCCGATGCCTTCGACTGGCGGCGGCGCGGCCTCGCGCCGCGCTCGATGCGCGAGGGCGGCGAGCTGGTCGGCTGGGGCATGGCGAGCGGCGCGTGGGACGCCATGACGATGCTGAGCAACGCGCGCGTGATCCTGAAGGCCGACGCGAGCCTTCTCGTCGAGACCGCCGCGAGCGACATCGGCACGGGCACCTACACGATCCTCGCGCAGATCGCCGCCGACGCCCTGGGGCTGCCGATGGAAGCGGTGACGGTGCGGCTGGGCGATACCGACCTGCCGTGGGCGCCGGTCGAAGGCGGCTCGTGGACCGCCGCGTCGTCGGGCACGGCGGTGACCAGAGCCTGCGACGACATCCGCGCGACGCTGTTGCGCCATGCCCGGCGCATGACCGGCTCGCCGCTGGCCGACGCCAAGCTGGACGACGTGGTCTTCGATGGCGGCCGCATCGCGCGGCGCGGCGAGCCGGCGCGCGGCGTCGGCCTCGGCGAGGCGATGCGGACGGCGCAGGTCGAGCGCATCGAGGGCAAGGGCAGGGCCTGGCCGCCGGTGCTGCGGATGATGAAGTACGCCAGCTACGCCCAATCCGCCGTCTTCGCCGAGGTGCGTGTCGATGAGGAGCTGGGCGTGGTGCGGGTGACGCGTGTGGTCTGCGCGACGGCCGCCGGCCGCATCCTCAATCCGAAGACGGCGCGCAGCCAGATCCTCGGCGGCATCGTCATGGGCATCGGCATGGCGCTGCACGAGGAGACGGTGACCGACCACCGGCTGGGCCGCGTCGTCAATCACAACTTCGCCGACTATCACGTGCCGGCGAACGCCGACGTCGGCGACATCGAGGTGATCTTCGTCGACGAGCACGACGCGAAGACGAGCCCGATCGGCGTCAAGGGCCTGGGCGAGATCGGCATCGTCGGCGCCGCCGCCGCGGTGGCCAACGCCATCTTCCACGCCACCGGCAAACGCGTGCGCGACTTCCCGATCACCATCGACAAGCTGCTGAACACGGCGGAAGTGGCCTGAAGGCTCGGGCCGATCTGCGGCTGCCCGACGTCGATGCGCTCGGCGACGAGCCGTATCACCTGCCGATCGACATGAAGACCGAGGCGCATTCCGCACAATGTATCGCGACAACTCCGGCACTTCACAGGAAATCAAACGTCGGGCACTCGGGCTCTATCGAACGATGGAGCGCATGATGCGGCAGACGGACGACGAACGTGCCATCCTGATATTGCTGGAGACATGGGCTGCGAGGGTACGCGCCCACGACCTCGATGGCGTGGTGGCCGATCGCACGCGAGATATCGTGATGTTCGATGTCCCGCCGCCGATGCAGGAGAAGGGCATCGAGGCGTACCGCAACACCTGGCCGCGCTATTTCGAATCGGATGGCTCGCGCGACTTCGAGCTGCGCGAGTTGAGGATCGTCGCCGGCGCCGACGTGGCTTGGGCGCATGCGCTGCTGCGCTGCGAGGCGGTGCCTGAGGCGACCGGCCGACTTTCCGTTGGCCTGCGCAAGGTCGACGGGCGCTGGATGGTAGCGCACGAACACCACTCCTTCCCGGCCGGCGACAGCGCGTAGACGCGGGCGACGCCTCTGGGCCAGCCCGTGGACTCGATCGCGCCCGATCTTGATTGTCGTCAGTATCCATCGCGCCGGGAACGCCCCTCACCCGGCACGAAAAGGGCCCAGCCGAATGGCCGGTTATCGCTTGTCGGCCGGCGGACGCGCTGGCGCACCACTCTTTTGGGTCGGTGCCTTGCCATCGGTGCCGGTTGGCTGCCCGCCGGACTTGACCTTCGGGGCCCGGGTTGTGATTTCGATGCTGTTCTTGTTGTCGACATCCTTGGCGAACAGCATGTCGGGAGTAAGGGTCGCCGCCAGGAAGGATCCGACCGAAATCGTCACGGTCAGGAAGGATGCGACCGATATCGTCGCCGCGCTCCGCGAAAGCCTGTCGAGTATCCTGCTCATCTTCGCCTCCGTCGCCTGTGTTGGCTCGCTGACACGAGTGATTCAGCATCGTGTACGAGACTACTACGCGGCCGTGGGGCGAAACATCCCCGAAATAGCGGGCGCGACACTCGCCGGCTATCGCGCTAGCTTGGCCGAGCCGCGGGAGCGGTGGGGGAGAGCGTGTCGTGAAGCTCGGGGTATGCGCGCTGGGCGTTGGGTTGGCGGTCGCGCTGGCGACGGCGCCTGTGCTGGCGCAAACGCGCGAGGATAGCTGGAAGCGCTGCAACGGCGATACGCCCGACGCCGTCATCGCCGGCTGCGGCGCGGTGATCCAGGCCGGCGGGCGCGGCAATGCCGACCTCGCCAAGGCCCACTACAACCGCGCCATCGCTTGGCGCGAGAAGGGCCAAGCCGACCGCGAGATCGAGGATTACGGCGAGGCGATCCGGCTGAACCCGTCCTACACCGATGCCTACTTCAACCGGGGCATCGCCTTGTCGGGCAAGGGCGAGCACGCCCGCGCGCTGCGGGACTACAGCGTGGTGATCCGGCTCACCCCCGCCGATGCGGATGCCTGGACCAGCCGCTGCTGGGCGGCCGCGATCGTCGGCGAGCTCGAGGCGGCGCTGAAGGATTGCCAGGAGTCGCTACGGCTGCGGCCGGGCGATGCGCATACGATCGAAGGCCGCGGCGTCGTGCACCTCAAGGCCGGCCGCCTCGACGCCGCCATCGGCGATTTCGACGCCGTGCTGCAACAGCAGCCGAGATCGAGTTCGGCGCTCTACGGCCGTGGCATCGCGCGCCAGCGCAAGGGCGACGCGGCCGGCGCCGCCGCCGACATCGCGCGCGCCAAGTCGATCATGCCCGGCATCGCCGACGTCTACGTAAAGTACGGCGTGCGCTAGAGTGTCGAGCGGCCACCTGTCATCCCGAGCGTAGCGAGGGATCCAGGGCCAGCCTAGATCCGTCGCTGCGCTCGGGATGACAAGTGGGTCAGTTCGACAGGAACGCGCGCCGAGGCCGGCACGCGCGGGGACGAAACCCGCGCCCCCGATTCACCACGACGGCAGGAAGCTCCTGAACTTCTCGGCCATGAAGGCCTTCACCTCGGGCGAGCGGTAGCTCTCGACGAGGATCTTTACCCAGGGCTGGTCCTTGTCGGCGGTGCGCACGGCGATGATGTTCACGTACGGGCCCTGCGGGTCCTCCTGCAGGATGGCGTCCTTGGCCGGGTCGAGGCCGGCCTGCACGGCGTAGTTGGTGTTGATCGCAGCGGCCGCGACGTCGTCGAGCGAGCGCGAGGTCTGCGCCGCGTCGATCTCGATGATCTTGAGCCTCTTCGGGTTGTCGACGATGTCGAGCGGCGTCGGCCGCAGCCCGACATTGGGCTTGAGCTTGATCACGCCCTTGGCCTGCAGCAGCAGGAGCGCGCGGCCGCCATTGGTCGGATCGTTGGGGATGGCGATCGAGGCGCCCGACGGCACGTCGGCCCAGGTCTTGTGCTTCTTCGAGTAGATGCCGAGCGGCACGGTGTAGGTCTGGGCCACCGAGTCGATCTTGAACTTGCGATCGGTCTTCTGGTTGTCGAGGTAGGGCTGATGCTGGAACGCGTTGGCCTGGATCTCGCCGGCATCGAGCGCGGTGTTGGGGATGATGAAATCCGTGAACTCGACGATCTGGATCGTCAGCCCCTTCTTGGCGGCGACGGCCTTGACCGCCTCCATGATCTGGGCCGGCGGGCCGGCGGTGACGCCGACCTTGATGGTGGTCTGGGCCGTCACACCAGTAGCGCCGACGAGCAGCGATGCGGCGAGAGCCGTGATGAACAGACGACGCGGTGACATGAGGACGCTCCTCGTTAAACAAAGATTGGAGGCTTGCTCCCTCTCCCCGCCTGCGGGGAGAGGGAGAAAGAACAAGACACAGTCATGCTTGATCTCGCTTGCGCTTGTCCAGCCGGCGCGCGAGCCGGTCGCCCAGCGTCTGTACGGCCTGGACGATGACGATGAGGACGATGACGACGGCGGCCATCACGTCGGGCATGAAGCGCTGATAGCCGTAGCGGATGCCGAGATCGCCCAGCCCGCCGCCGCCGACGGCGCCGACCATGGCCGAAAAGCCGATCAGGCTGACGGTGGCGAGCGTCAGCGCCAGCGCGATCGCCGGCAGCGCCTCGGGCAGCAGGACCTTGAGCACGATCTGCAGCGGGCTGGCGCCCATGGCGCGCGCCGCCTCGATCAGGCCGTGGTCGAGCTCGCGGATCGCGCCTTCCACGAGACGCGCGATGAACGGCGTCGCGGCGACGGTCAGTGGCACGATGGCGGCCGCGGTGCCGATCGAGGTGCCGGCGATCAGGCGCGTGAAGGGGATGATCGCCACCACGAGGATGATGAACGGCGTCGAGCGCGTGGCGTTCACGATCAGGCCCAGCACGCGGTTGGCCCAGGGCGAGGCGAACAGCTCGCCGGCGCGGCTGGTGGCGAGGAAGACGCCCAGCGGCAGGCCAAGCGCCGTGCCCAGCCCGGCGGCGACCGCGACCATGATCAGGGTGTCGATCGTCGCGTTGAAGATCGCCAGCAGCACCTCAGGCGACATGGCCGAGCACCTCCGTGCGCAGGTCCTGGCGCGCCAGCGCGTCGAGCGCCGCCCGCAAGGTCGCCGCGTCGCCCGGGATCGCGATGGTCAAGGTGCCGAACGGCCGGCCGGCGATGGTGTCGATCTGGCCATGCAGCAGCGACACGTCGATCGACAGCGCGCGCGCCAGCTGGCCCAGCACGCGATCGCCCGATTGCTCGCCGGTCCACACGATCTTCAGCACCGCCTGGCCGCCGGCGACGGGCTCCGCGCGCAACCGGCCACGGAGATCCTCGGGCAGCGCCGAGCCGGTGACCGAGCCGACGAAGGATCGCGTCGTCGGATGGCTGGGATGGGCGAAGATGTCGAAGGTCGCGCCCTGCTCGATGATGCGCCCGGCTTCGAGCACGATCACCTGGTCGGCGATGGTCTTCACCACGGCCATCTCGTGCGTGATCAGCAGGATGGTCAGCCCGAGCTCGCGGTTGATGCGCTTGAGCAGCGCCAGGATCTGCGCCGTGGTCTCGGGATCGAGCGCCGAGGTCGCTTCGTCCGAGAGCAGCACCTTGGGCGCGGTCGCCAGCGCGCGGGCGATGCCGACGCGCTGCTTCTCGCCGCCCGACAGCTCGGCCGGGTAACGGTCGCGCTTGTCGGCGAGGCCGACCAGCTCGAGCAGCATGCCGACGCGGTCCTTGATCTCGCTGGACGGGCGCCCGGCGATCTCCAGAGGCAGCGCCACGTTGCCGAAGGCGGTGCGCGAGGACAGCAGGTTGAAGTGCTGGAAGATCATGCCGATCGAGCGCCGCGCCGCGCGCAGGCCACGCTCGTCGAGCGCGGAGATCTCGGTGCCGTCGACCGTCACGCTGCCGGTAGTCGGCCTCTCCAGCCCGTTGACCAGGCGGATCAAGGTCGACTTGCCCGCGCCGCTGCGGCCAATCACGCCGACAATCTCGCCGGCGCCGACCGACAGCGACACGCCGTCGAGCGCGCCGACCTCGGGCGAGGCGCGGCGCGCGGCGTAGGTCTTGCGGACGTTGTCGAAGACGATGACGGGAGAAGAAGCGGACTGCATTGCGGCCGAGCAACTCGCACAGACGCGTTGTGGCCGTCAATCAAGACGCCAGCGCGGGTGGGACATTGCACTGATCGTGAAGAAGCATCGCCGGAGTCTTCAAGCCTGATCGGGAAACAGATTCGGCACTAGCGACGCGGTGGTGGCCTCAGAGTCCCAGTTCACTATGGGAGCCGAGCCGGACGAGGTCGAGCGACTCGGCGTCGGGCTTTCGATAGATCAGCACCAGATCCGGCTTGATGTGACAGTCGCGATAGTCCTTCCAGTCGCCGGTCAGCGCATGATCGAAGTGCCGGCGCGGTAGCGGCTCATCGGCCGCGAGCAAATCCACCACGGCCATCAGCTCGGCATCGAGGGTCTTGCCGTGGCGGCCAGATTTCTCTCGTTTGTAGTCGCGCTTGAATCGCGTCGTGTACCTAATCGTCCTCATTCAGGCTCGCGATCAGCTTGTCCGGCGAGCCGGCCGTTACCAGTTCGCCGCGACGCGCCGCCTTCATCGCCGCGATGGTCTCGGCATTCGGCATCAGCGGCTCGAAGGGCAGGGCCTTCTCGGCGGCGATCTTCACCATCATCAGCCGGAAGGCGTCGGACACGGTGAGGCCCATCGCCGCCAGCACGGCGGCAGCCTCGTTCTTCACCCGCTCGTCGATGCGGGCACGGACAACTGCGTTCTCGGCCATGGGGTTACTCCTTGGGCTACAATGTAGCTCAAGGACGCCGATATTCAAGCCTTACGTGGGCTACTCCGGCGCCTGCATATGGCGCACCGGTGACGCCCACTCCAGCGCCTGGTCCTCCAGCAACGCGGCGTTGGTCGAGATCAGGTTGAAGCGCCCCGTCGTATGCCCGCGGCGCACCTGCTTGAGCATCGTCGGGCCCTCGGCGAGCTTCACGACGCAGAGCTTGCCGACGACGCCGTTGACGTCCTGCTCGGGGTCGCGGCTGTAGAAGACGCGCCAGCCGTCGGGGATCGCGGGCTCCATCGATGAGCCGCGCACGATGGCGGCCACGGTGCGCGCCGGGTTGAGCCCGCTGGGGCAGGGCACCTCGTCCAGCCCGGTGCCCTTGGGGAAGTCGTCGATCGGCAGGATCTGCGCGCCGGCGCCGATGTAGCCGACGATCGGCACCTTGGGCCGCTCGCCGCCGAACATCACGTCGGCCGGATCGACGTCGTAGAGCCGGGCATAGGCCATCGCCCATTTCCAGTCGACGGCGTTGGGCACCGTCTCGTGGCGGTGGATCACCGAGGCCGAGGTGTGCAACGCCTGGCCGACTTCCTCGAGCGAGAGCTGGCGGGTGAGCCGCAGGCGTCGCAGCGCGGAGTCGTCGGGCTGCGGGCGGCGGTAGCGTCTTATTTTCTGCGGTGGCTGGGCCATGGGGGCAGAATGTCCCCAACGCGTCGCTATGTCTGTTCTTGTTTTGCGAAATTACGCTTGATCTAATTCGTAAAATAAGAAATTATAAGCCATGACCGACGATCTCCCCCAGCCTTTGACCCCGCCGGATTGCGATCTGCGTGGCCTGGAGTGGATGCCGCTCTATGGCCACCGGCTGTTCGCCTCCGATTTCGACGCCCATGCCAGCGACGCCGAGTTCCGCGCCGCGCTCAACCTGTGGTGGTCGGCCTGGAACCAGGTGCCGGCCGCCAGCCTGCCCGACGACGAGGTGACGCTCTGCCGCCTCGCCGGCCTGGGCCGCGATCTGCGGAGCTGGCGCGCGGTGCGCGAGCGCGCGCTGCACGGCTTCGCGCGTTGCGCCGACGGCCGCTTCTACCATCGCGCGCTCGCCGAGCTGGCGCTGTCGGCCTGGGATCGCCGGCTGAAGGATCGCAAGCGCAAGGAGCGCTGGCGTGAACGGTCACGGAACGCGGACGGAGACGGTCCTGGAACGGGCGAGAGGAGAGGAGACGAGACGACAGGAGACGAAACGAGAGGAATCGAATCCCAGCACATGGTGGCAGGGCCGCCGGCGAGTGAGCGGCGCAGTGCCAACGGCTTGCGCCAGACGCGGGCGGGCGATCTCGCCCTGTTGGGCTCGATGCGCGACGCGGTGGGGCGCGAGGGGGGCGCGGCGAAGCGGCTGAAGCCGCAGGACATCGCCGATCGCGACATGGTGCGCTGGCTGACCACGAAAGGCGGCATGAACGGCGAGCGCGCCTGGGGGCTGCTGTTCGCGGCGCGCGATCCCGACGACGACGGCCACATCGAGGCGGCGCGCGAGCTGGAGAATATCAGCCGCAAGCATCGCCTGGGATGGTTCGCCGACGAACGCGAGGCGGCGTGATGCACGACATCGCATCGCGCCGCGCGATGAGGCGCGCGGAAGACCGCCAGGCGCTCGAGGCCTGGGCCGAGCGGCGGCGCGCACGGCTGGAGCGCGAGCCGGAGGAGGTGCGCCAAGAGATGCTGAGCGAGGCGCGCGAGCGGCTGGCGCGCATCGGCCACATCGACTGGAACGCGCGCGACACCGAGCTCTGCCGCATGCGCGTGCTGAGCCGTCACCGGGTCAAGCGCTACGGCGCGATCCCCGCGGGCGAGGAGTGGCGGCGGCAGATCGGCGAGATCCGCGAGGCGCTCGGGCTCGGCCCGTGCGATCAGCCGTGAAACAGCGCATGCGCCGCTTCGTCAACCGCCGGCGCGGCCGCAAGGCGGTGGTCGAGCCGTCGCGGGTCACGGCGCGGTTGCGCAAGCTGATCGCCGGGCGCGCCGGCCATCCGTGCCCGGATAACGAGGTGCTGGCCCATGCGCTGGGCGTCAACATGCGCGTCATACGCGACGCCATCGCGCTGCTCGAGGCGCGCTTCGAGCTCGAGATCCAGCGCACGGCCCACATCGGCGGCATGCGCCGGCGCATGCGCGTGAAGGTGCGCGGGTACTGGTGGCGATGGACCGACTACAGCAAGCGCGGCGCCTACGACCTGCGCATCGTCTCGCCCGACCTGCAGCTCCTCGCCGGCGTGCACGGCTGCGCCCATCATCTGCTGCGCGTGCTGCAGGCGGGTCGGTTCGAGTGAGGCTCAGCGCTTCTTGTTCCCTCTCCGCCGCGAGCGGGGAGAGGGAGGAAATAACGGTCGATATTCGCGCGGTAACGTTGAAGACTACGCGGCAACGAACAGGAGGAAGCGTGATGAGACTCGTGATCGCAATCGTGATGGCGCTGCTCTGCCTGGCCGCGCCGGCGCTCGCGCAGGACAAGGCGGCGTTCCGGCCGACGAAGACCGTGACCATCATCGTGCCCTACAGCCCGGGCGGCGGCACCGATGTGGTCGGCCGCCTGATGGCGCAGGCGCTCGAGCCGATGTGGGGCCAGACCGTCATCGTCGACAACCGTACCGGCGGCAGCGGCTCGATTGGTGCGGCGATCGTCGCGCGCGCGCCGCCGGATGGGCACACGCTCGTGCTCGCGGTATCCGGCATAGCCATCAACGGCCATCTGCTGAAGCTGCCCTACGACACCGCGACGGCCTTCGCGCCGATCACCGCCGTGTCCTATCCGGTCGCCACTCTGCTCGCCACGCCAAGCCTGCCGGCCAACGATCTGCGCGAGCTGAAGGCGCTGGTCGAGAAGGAGGGGCCGGAGAAGCGCTCCTTCGCCAGCCCCGAGCCGGGCACGCGGCTGATCGCCGAGCGCATCTTCGAGAAGGCCGGCATCAAGCTGCTGCACGTGCCCTACAAGGGCGCCGCGGCCTTCGTGCAGGACATCGCGGCCGGCCGCGTCGACACCGGCGCCGCCAGCGTCACGTCGGGCCTGTCGCTGATCAACGCCGGCAAGCTGAAGTCGCTGGGCATCATGGGCAAGCAGCGCATCCCGGCGCTGCCCAACGTCGCGACTTTCGCCGAGCAGGGCTTCGCCGGGCTGGAGGAGAATTCATGGGCCGGGCTGTTCGCGCCGGCGGGCACGCCGCCCGATGTCGTCGCGGCGATCCATCGCGACATCGCCACGGTGCTGGCGCGACCCGAGTTCATCGCCAAGCTGACCGAGCTCGGCTCGCTGCCCGGCGGCGACACGCCGGCGGCGTTCAACGAGCGCTTCCAGCGCGACATCAGGGAGTCGGGCGTCGCTATCCGCCGGCTCGGCCTGACAGTTGATTAGGCACGTGGAGTCGACTCGGTCTTACCTTCCCCCTCCGGGGGAAGGGAGGTGTGTCATGACGACAGCGTCCGCCGCCGCCGCGTGGACCGTCGGCGATGTCGAGGCCGACAGAAGCTGGGTTTACCGACTCTCCGCCGCCGAGAGCGCGGCGCTGTTGGCGGCGGTGCGGGCGGTGGGGGATCCGGATGGTCGGCCGCTGCTCGACTGGCGGCGCGAGGACTTCGCGCTCGACGCGGCGTTGCCGACGCTCGCGCGCGCGTTTGCCGAAGTGCGCGATGGTCGCGGCATGGCGCTGGTCAAGAATCTGCCGCGTGTCGGTGTGACGCCCTCGCAGTTCAAGTTGATGACCTGGGCGATCGGCCTGCACTTCGGCGTCGCGCGACCGCAGAACCGCGCCAGCGACTACATCACCGAGGTCAAGGACGTCGGCAGCGCCTATCGCGGCCCGAGCGGTCGCGGCTACAACTCCAAAGCCGAGCTCGACTTCCACAGCGACAGCGCCGATGTCGTGCTGCTGTCCTGCTACAACCAGGCGCCCGTGGGCGGCATGACGATGTGCGCCAGCGCCGCCACCGCCTTCGATATCGTGGCGGTGGAGCGGCCGGATTACGCGCGCACGCTGACGTCGGACTACGCGTTCAGCCGCAACGGCGAGCAGGCCGAGGATCAGGCGCCGTGGTACGCGGTGCCGATCTGCACGCCGCACGACGGCCGCGTCTTCTGCCGCTGGAATCGCAACCGCATCGAGAACGCGCAGAAGCTCCCCGGTGTGGCCGTGCTGACTGAAATGCAGCGCGACGCGATGGAGTATTTCGATGCGGTGCTGCGGCGGCCCGACAACATGTTCACGATGTATCTCGAGCCCGGCGATCTCCAGATCCTGTGCAACCAGTCCATGCTGCATTCCCGCACCAGCTTCGAGGATCACCCCGAAGAGGCGAAGAAGCGCACGCTCTATCGGCTGTGGCTGGCACCTCCCGGCGCGCGGCCGCTGCCCAAAAGCTGGGCCGTCTTCTTCGGCACCGCCGAGCCCAACACCGTGCGCGGCGGCATGAAGGGCCACCACTACGACACCACCCGCCGCGCCTTCGATACGCGCCAGGCGAACGCGATGGGGATGACGTTCTGAACTACCTTCCCCCGGAGGGGGAAGGTGGCGCGCAGCGACGGACGGGGGATGTCGAAGACGGACTCCGAGTGCGTTGAAACATCCCCCATCCGCCCTTCGGGCACCTTCCCCCTCCGGGGGAAGGTAAGATTGAAAGGAGACCGACCATGTCCAAAGGCAAGCTCTTCCGCGAGGCGATGAAGCGCGGGATGGTGACGGCGCCGGGGTGCTTCGATTGCATCACCGCGCGCTCGATCGAGCGCGCCGGCTTCGAGGCGCTCTACATGACCGGCGCCGGCACCGCAGCCACGCTCGGCTATCCCGACTACGGCCTGGTGACGATGTCGGAGATGGCCGACAACGCGGGCCGCATCGCCTCGGCGGTCAGTCTTCCGGTGATCGCCGACGCCGACACCGGCTACGGCAACGAGCTCAACGCCATCCGCACCGTGCGCGAGTACGAGAAGCGCGGCGTGGCCGGCATCCATATCGAGGACCAGGACTTCCCCAAGAAGTGCGGCCACCTCGAGAACAAGGTGATCATCGCGCTCGACGACTACGTCGCCAAGATCCGCGCCGCGGTCAGCGCCAAGGTCGATCCCAACTTCCTGATCATCGCCCGCACCGACTCGCGCGCCGTGCTGGGCTACGAGGAGGCGATCCGCAGGGCCAACGCCGCGATCGAGGCCGGCGCCGACATGGCCTTCGTCGAGGCGCCGCAGACGCTCGAGGAAACGGCCAATGTCCCGAAGCTGGTCAAGGGCCCGTGCCTGCTCAACATGGTGTGGCGCGGCAAGACGCCTGACCTGTCGATCGACGAGGCGACCGGCATGAACTACGCCGTGATGATCCTGCCCGGCGTGCTCACCCGCACCGTGGTCGGCGCCTGCGACGCGGCGCTGGCCGAGCTGCGCGCCAAAGGCCGCCATCCCGTACCGTCATCCGACATCACGCCGCAGCAGGGCTTCAACCTCAACGGCGCGGCGGAGTGGGACCGGTATCGCACGCAGTTCCGCGAGGCGCCGAAGCGGGCGGCGGAGTAGGGGGCTTCGCGCGACGACTTTGGTCGCTTGCTAGATGACGATGTCGGCGTGCTGGCGAAGTTCAGTCCGGACGTTGTGACCCAGCGTCGCCAGGATCACCTTTACGCCCTCGCGGCGTACGAACTTGAACGCGGGCACGAAGTCCGAGTCCCCGGTCACGACAATGACCGTGCGTGCGAGTTCCTTCAGGGCAAGCCGGGCCATATCCATGCCCACGTGCATGTCGACGCCCTTCTGAGACATGTCGAGATCGAAGTCGGCATCGGTCAGGGCGCGAGGCGCTTTCAGCAGGTCCTTCATCACCCTCGGTCGAATTCGCCATTTGGTCGGCGACAAGGTCACCTGTCCCATTCGAAGGGCGAAATGCGGCCTGAGATCGAGTTGATCGAAGAGGCTTTGCGACTGGCGATAGCGAGGGGTCGCCCCAAGCTGGAGGTCGGAGCGGGAAACAGGTCGCTTCACCCGATCCGTGGAAGGGTGAGCGTCGTAGTAGTAGATGCGAAGCAGCTCATAGCCGGCGACTTGCGGCAGCTTCATCCGCGTGTCGCACTCCGCGACAATGTCATCGGCGGTTGGATGCCGGCTCAGTCGTTCATAGAGTTTCTTAGTCAGGAAGCCGCCATCCAACATGATGGCGTACAGTGGTTGTGCCACCGTCCTCCCCCAAAAGAATGGAGCCGGCCCACCCCGAGCGCCGAAGCGCACCGCATAACGCGGCCTGTCGGATGAGCCGGCTCACTCGTCTATCTCGTTGCTCCTGTCTGGAGCGCTCGTAATAGATAGTCCTTTTCTCGAAAAATCTTAACGGGTAAGCATTCGAGGCGGTGAAGATCGCCGGTCTGGGATCATCCGATCCGCAGATGGTGTCCACGATCGCCATCTTCTCTGGTGATGTGTCGCCTTCACTGCTACTGCCACCATTACAACGATGATCACGAAGCCCGCGCGGGCGGCTTCGGTTCGCCGCCCGTGCGGCGCAGGAAGTCGTCGAACATCGGCACGGTGAAATCGATATCGCCATGCGCCGGGCTGTAGATCATGCCCTTGGAGATGATCTTCGATCGGCGCGGCCCGAGCGATTGGATCGATTCACCAAGCGCATCGGCGACGTCGGCCGAGCGGTACGGACCGGCGCCCAGGCGCGCCATCGCCATCACGTATTCGCGCTCCTTCGGCGTCAGCCGATCGAGCCGCACCTTGAAAAACCCGTCATCCAACCGTTGCAGCGCGAGCGTCGACGCTCGCTCGACATCCCGGACCTTGATGGGAGACCGCTCGGCGGTGTTCCACGCCTGGTAGCCCCATTCCTGGAGGAAGTACGGATAGCCCCGGGTCTGCTTCAGGATCAGGTCGAGCGCATTGTCCGCGATCTTCTCCTCTTCCTTCTCTATCGGCTGGCGAATCGCGGCCTTGGCCGCGTCGGCCTCCAGCGCGCCGACAGGCAGGAAGTCGAACAGGCGCTCGGCGTATGACTTGGCGTCGCCCGAGAGGGCGGCGATCTGCGGAAGACCGGCGCCGAAGAACAGAACAGGCAGCGTCTTCTGATTGCAGCGATGAAGCGCGACGATGACGGCCGACAGCTCGCTGTCGGAGAGGTACTGCACTTCATCGATCAGCAAGGTCCAGGCGGAGCGCGCCGCGCGCGCGGCCTCGCCGATCCTGATGAAAAGGTCCACCAGATCGAATTCCAGATTGCCGCTGTCGGCCACGCCGGGTTCGGGATCGACCGAGATCGAGACATCGCCCACTTTGATCTTGAAGGCGCTCGCGATGCTCCGTAGCGCGCGCATCGCGCCATGGGCGTTGGCCTTGGCGCTCTCCACGAGGGAGAGCCGACGCAGCGCCTGGAAGACCTTGGGGTACAGGAGGGCGACGAGCGAGCGGCCCTCCGGCGCTTCGATGAACGACGTGACGTGGTGGAAATTCGTCGCCAGCTCTTCGATCTTGTTGAGCAGGACGGTCTTGCCGGTTCCGCGCAATCCCAGGAGGATTTGCGACTTGTCGTGCCGCCCTTGGATGACCCGCTGAAGGGCGATGGACGCGGCGTCGATGATGTGGTCGCGACCCGCCAGTGCAGGCGGCTGGGTCCCCGCGCCCGGTGCGAAGGGGTTCCTGACGGGATCCATGGGGGATTTCTATCATTGTAAGGGGAGTATATCAACGATTGGGCATACAACGGTATACATGGATAAATTCTGTATACATCGCGGAGAGCCCTCTGCGCGGACGTCCGATGCCGGAAACAACGCAATAGCGTCGTCCTGACGCCATCGCGCAGAGTCGGGCCTGTATTCGGGCGTTGAGAGTTACGTTCTATCAACGGCTTGCATAATTTTTCTCAACTAAATTATCGCTTATGCCGTACAATTATCCCGCGCCATGCTATTATGTGGGTATCCCGGGTGGTTGGGCAAAACGCCGCTCCAGGAGCGTTGGGGGAAGTGGTGATCGTACGGTTGGCGATTCAGGCTTGGGGCGGAGTCATGGTCGCCTTGTCGCTGGCCCTCGGCGGCGCGGCGGTGGCCGACCCCGTTCTGCCGTCCGTCCCGCCGGAGACGGCCCCGAGCACGACCTGGGCGATACATCTGGGCCCCGGCGTGCTGTGGACGCCGACGTTCGAAGGCGCCCGCGAGCGGCGCGTCCTGCCGATCCCGGTTGTCGACCTGCGCTACAAGCAGGACCTGTTCTTTGTCTCGGTGCGCGAAGGCGTCGGCGCGACCTTGCTGACTCTCGACGGCTTCAGGGCGGGTCCGATCCTGCGCCTGAACGGCGGCCGCGGCGAATCGGCGAGCGCCGGCCTGAACGGCCTCGGCGGCGTGCCGCTCACCATCGAGGGCGGCGCGTTCGCCAAGTACGATCTCGGTCGGCATGCCGAAGCGCGGGTCGAGGTCAGGCGTGGCCTGGGCGGCCACAACGGCTGGCTCGTCGATATCGGCGCCGACGCGCGCGCGCGCCTGGGACCGGTGGGCTTCTCGGCCGGGCCGCGGCTCTCCATCGCCGATGGCGGCTACAATCGCGCCTTCTTCGGCGTCGACCAGGCGCAATCGGCGCGATCGGGCTACGCCCGCTACGAGCCCGGCTTCGGCGTGCGCAGCGTCGGCGCGAGCGCCAGCGCCCTGTGGAACGTCACCGACAGCATCACCACGGTCGCGATCCTCAGCTATGGCCGACTGGTGGGGCCGGCCGGCGACTCGCCGATCGTCAGCGGCCCGGCCGGGCGCCGCGATCAGTTCACCATCGGCTCGGCGGTCACCTACCGCTTCGCCTGGTAGGCCGCGCCGTATCGCGCGGCGGTGTCGTTGTCTTTGACCCGGACCGCAGCGGCGCGCTGATATCGTTGCGCCGCAGGGTCGGGAATGTCGCCTCAACGCCGTCCGCGCCAACGTCGATCCCGACTTCCTGATCATCGCCCGCACCGACTCGCGCGCGGTGCCGGCCGCCTGGCGCGCGGACTCTATTCACGTCGGGTCGCACGGCGCGTTGGGCAATCTCGCGGCGTGCGTCCGTGCCGTCAGCGGCGCCCGTGATCCGCAACACGATCGACGGGTCCAAGCGACAAACGGACTCTAATTTCAACGGGATGAATCTTTGCTTTCGCGCCAATGGCGTTTCCACCACTCCGGGTGGTCGCTCAACGAATGTCGATTCACGCGCGGCTCGTGAAGTTTTCCTCGGCGATTCTCGCACGCAGCGTCCAGTAATTTTCAAAGTCACTTCTTCACGCGTGACGTGACCGTGGAATCAAAGTCCAATCCAAATACTTAAGAGACGCTGTCGAGATAAAGTACTCTCGCGAGGGCCAAGGCTTCTTGGATTATTCACGTCTGATTGGGCCGCTACCCAGTATCATGTAACAGGCGGTTAATTTATATACGTCAATGTGAATTATCGGGCGAGTTCCGCTCCAGCCAAAGCCCCTATGTCTCACGGTGATGCCATGAGTACGTCGGACCCTGTTGGGGGGGTGAACGTCCGGGCGGGACGCGCGATCCAGATTGTTCATCGATCGTTCCGCGATCCCTCGCTGCGCATCACCGAGATCGCGCGCGCACTGCACATCTCGCCGACCCATCTCAGCCGACTGATCAAGAAGGAAACCGGCATCGGCTTCCGCGCACTCTGCATCAGGTTGAGACTCACCGAGGGCAAGCGCCACTTGCTCGATCCGACCCTCAGCGTCAAGGAGGTCGCGTCGCTGGTCGGCTTCAACAGCACCAGCAACTTCGATCGCGACTTTCGACGCCTGTACGGCTGCTCGCCGACCCAATGGCGCTCGCAGGAATTTCAGATGAACGGGGAACGGTCGGGTACGCGCACGCACGAAACATCAATCAATCGCACAGAACATCAACCCTTCGTGGTGGCCGCCCACGGTGAGACGACGCTACGTTCACACTCTCTAGACTACACACGCGCGCTCACCGCGCGACGTCGGCGCTCCGGGGGCACGACAGATGACGGGACGACCTGAGGCCAGGTTCCCAGCACGGCCAGTTGAGCCCGCTGGCGGCCGACGGCGCGGTGAAGGTCGGCGCTTCGGTGCTGGCGAGGCAGCTGCGAATCTCGTCCAGGCCGCGGAGGCCATCAGGCTGCAGGGTCACGATCATCGTCTTCCGATGATGCTCGGCATCCCATCCAAGCTCGCTTCACGCGGGAGTCGCGATCTAGCTTCGGGCTCACGTGTCATTTGAATCGGCCACGTCGCCTGGTTGTCTAACCGTCAAGCAGTATCGAAATAGTCTGCCGTGGAATTCTTCAGTTCTACTTGGCTCCCGCAGCATCAGGTGACCCGCGACACCAGAACCATGACCTGAACGGGACACCTGATCGGGTTGAGGAGGGACACGATGACCCGAGGCCGTGGATCGGACGACAAGCCGGCCGAGGATGCGCCCCGCAAGGGGCCCGCCACCCCCAGCAAGCCCGAGGCGGAGGCATCGCCGCAGGCCGCGGCACAGGGCGCCACCGTCGAACGGCATGTGATCTATCGAATCGACTCAGCAACCAATCAGGTCGTCGGAATCGAATCCCTCGATCCGGCGACGGGCAAGCGCGAGGAGATGCCCATGACCTACGGTCCATACGGCGCAGCGTCCGCCTATGATCCATACGGATACGATCCGTATGGAGCTGCGGGAGGCTACGATCCCTACGCGGGATACGACCCGAACGCCGGATACGATCCCTATGGCGGGTACGACCCGAACGCCGGATACGATCCCTACAGCGGGTACGACCCGAACGCCGGGTACGACCCGTATGGCGGGTACGACCCGAACGCCGGATACGATCCGTATGGTGGGTACGACCCGAATGCCGGATACGACCCGTATGGCGGGTACGACCCGAACGCCGGGTACGACCCGTATGCGGGTTACGACCCGAACGCCGGATACGATCCCTACAGCGGGTACGACCCGAACGCCGGGTATGACCCGTATGGCGGGTACGACCCGAACGCCGGGTATGACCCGTATGGCGGCTACGACCCGAACGCCGGCTACGACCCGTATGCGGGTTACGACCCGTATGGCGGATACGATCCGAACGCCGGCTACGACCCGAATGCGGGCTACGACCCGTATGCGGGTTACGACCCGTATGGCGGGTACGACCCGAACGCCGGCTACGACCCCTATGGCGGCGGCTCCCAGGGCGGCGATGGCGTCTCGCCCGCGCTGACACTGTTCCCGGTCTTTCCCATCGTTCCGCCACTGATCCGACCGCCACTGATCCGGCCGCCACTGATCCGGCCGCCACTGGTGTTCCCGATCCGCCCGCCAGTGCTGGTGGTGCGCCCGCCGGTCTTCCCGATCCGGCCGCCACTGATCCGCCCGCCACTGATCCGGCCGCCACTGATTCGCCCACCACTGATCCGGCCGCCGCTGGTGTTCCCGATCCGCCCGCCGGTGCTGGTGGTGCGCCCGCCGCTGATGTTCCCGGTCCGGCCGCCGCTGGTGCGCCCGCAGCAGGTGTTTCCGATCCAGCCGCCGCTGGTGCCGGTGCCACCGCTGATGTTCCCGATCCGGCCGCCGCTGATTCGGCCACCGCTGGTGTTCCCGATCCGGCCGCCGCTGATCCGGCCGCCACTGGTGTTCCCGATCCGGCCGCCGCTGGTGCGTCCACCGCTGATGTTCCCGGTCCGGCCGCCGCTGGTGCGCCCACCGCTGGTGTTCCCGATCCGGCCGCCGCTGATCCGGCCACCGCTGGTGTTCCCGATCCGACCGCCGCTGATCCGGCCGCCGCTGGTGTTCCCGATCCGGCCGCCTCTGGTGCGTCCGCCGCTGGTGCGCCCGCCGCTGATGTTCCCGATCCGGCCGCCCGCCTTCTAGGGCTGAACGCCAGACCGTGATCGAAGACCGCCGCCATGGCCCTAGGGCCATGGCGGCGGCGCAGTTTCCGCACCAGGATGCGGGGCGGGACGAGCAAACGGGAGACGGTGCGGTCCATGAACTACGACACTCTGCCTACCCACCGCCTGATGGTGCGTGACGAAGCGCGCACCGATGCCTTCCGCCGGGCCATCGAGGCAACGATCAAGCCGGGTGACGTCGTCGTCGATGTCGGTGCCGGGAGCGGTATCCTGTCGCTGTTCGCCGCCAAGGCCGGCGCCGCCCGCGTCTATGCGGTGGAACGCGGCGCCGCCGCGCAGGCTGCGGCGCAACTCGTCGCGGCCAACGGCTTCGCCAGCGTGATCCAGATCGTGCAGGCCGATATCCGCTCGATCCAGCTCGCCGAGAAGGCCGATGTGATCGTCTCGGAATGGATGGGCTCGGTCGGCGTGGACGAGAACATGCTCGGCCCGGTGCTGTGGGCGCGCGATCACTTCTTGAAGCAGGGCGGGACGGTGATCCCCGCGAAGGTCACGGCGTGGATGGCGCCGGTGCGCACGACGCAGCGCAGCGACACGCTCTATTTCTTCAATCGCCCCTACGGACTCGACCTGTCGGCGCTCGCCGAGCCCTCGGTGCACGAGCTGCTGATGGTGCGCCGGCGCGTCCGCCCCGAGGATTTGGCGGCGCCCGCGCAGGTGCTCTGGATCAGCGACGCCGCGGCCGATAGCGCCGAGACCGTTCGCAAGCCCTATACCGCGAGCCTGCGCTTCCAGGCGGGCCGAGGCGCGCGTGTCAATGCGCTGGCCGCCTGGTTCACCGCCGATCTCGCCGGCGCGGTGACGCTGAGCACCGCGCCCGACGCGCCCGATACGCATTGGGGGCAGTTCCTGCTGCCACTGCCGGAGGATATCGCGGTCAAGTCTGGCGACACGCTGCATGTCGAGGTGAGCGCACGGTCGGTGGGGCCGGGACCGTTGCAGTGGTCCTGGACGGTGCGGCTGAACGATGGTCCGCCGCGACGGCAGGATACCATGGCCGATCCGGCGGAGGCGATGCAGATGGTGATGCCCGAGCGGCAGCGTTCCGAGCTCTCGAGCTTTCTCGCCGAACTCGCGCGCGACCCGACACTGCTCGCCGCGTTCCTGGCCGATCCCGACGCCGTGATGGCGGAGCGGAAGGTGCCCGAGCCGTATCGCGAGGCGCTCAAGACCGGTGATCCCGGCAAGATCCAGGAAGCCCTGTTCAAGCCGGTGGTGACGCCATGACCGACAAGCGCGGCAAGCTCGTCGTGGTCGGCACCGGACTGCGCACCGTCGGCCACATGACGGTCGAGGCGATCTCCTGGATCCGGATGGCCGACCGCGTCGTCTATGTCGTCGGCGATCCGGTCGCCGAGGACATGATCGCGGCGCTGAACGAGAAGTCGGAATCGCTGCAGACGCTCTATTCGTCGTCAACAAAGCGGATCGACACCTACAACGCCATGGTCGAGCGCGTGCTGTCGCTGGTGCGCGAGGGGCTGACGGTCTGCGCCGTGTTCTACGGACACCCGGGCGTCTTCGTCTATCCGTCGCACGAGGCGGTGAAGCAGGCCCGCGCCGAAGGATTCTCCGCCGTCATGCTGCCGGGGATCTCGGCCGAGGACTGCCTGTTCGCCGATGTCGGCTTCGATCCGGCGACCACCGGGTGCTCGTCCTACGAGGCGACCGACTACCTGTTCAACCAGCGGCCCACGGATCCCGCGAGCGCGCTCGTGCTCTGGCAGATCGGCATCCTCGGCAACGAGGGCTACAGCCCGATGGGGCGCTACGAGACGCCGTTGATGCCGCTGCTGATCGCCAAGCTCGGGCGATTCTTCGCGCCGACCCATCACGTCGCGGTTTATGAGGCGGCCGTCCAGTTCGGCTGCCGGCCGCGCATCAGCTGGATCCGGATCAGCGGGCTCGCGACGGTCGAGCTGTCCGCCGCCTCGACGCTCTACATCCCGCCGGGCGCGCCGACCCGGCCGGATGCGCAGGTGCATGCCCAGGCGGTCGCGATGGGCATACCGATCGGCGGCGACTAGGGAGGATGCCTTGAGCCGGATCATCGTCAGGCCGCGTCGCCCCAGCGAGGCTCCGGCGGCCGAGGCCGCGGTGCGCGCCTTCGTCGGCGCCGGATCCGAGACCGACGCGAAGCTGGTCAAGTCGCGGGCCTCCGTCCGCCTGCACGTGCTGGAGATGAGCGTGGCCGACGCGCAGCGCCTGGCCGCCACCCGCCCCGACCTGATCGTCGAGGAGGACCAACCGCTGGTGCTTTTCAAGATGCCCGACCTGCCGCCGATGGCTCCCGCCGTCGCCGAGGATGTCTGGCAGGTGACGGTGCGTGATCCCGCCGGTGAACCGATCCCCGGCTGTACCGTCTTCGCGGTCGGCGACATGCTCGGCTTCCGGGCCGAGACCGATGCGAATGGACGGACCTCCATCCGAGTCGAGGCGGGGCTGGTCAATCGGGTGATCATTTCGCCTCGCGCCGGGTTCTGGTCGCGCGTGGTGCCGCCGCCGCAGGGCTCGCGGTCGATCGAGACGACCCTGATGCCGCTGGATGCGGCGCGGTCCTCCGCTTGGATGCTGAGCCTGCTCGGGGTGAACGCCCATTACGCCGGTCCGTCCGGCCAGGGCGTCACCATCGCTGTGGTGGACAGCGGCATCGCCCGCGTGCCCGGGCTCAGCGTGCGTGACGGGTTCAACACGCTGGATGGTGGCGATCCGGCGGGCTGGGCGACCGACGAGAAGGGTCACGGCACCCATTGCGCCGGCATCGTCGCCGCCCGACCGGACGAGGCCGCGCGCTTCCGCGGTATCGCGCCGCGAGCCGAGATCTTCTCGGTGAAGGTCTTTCCCGGCGGGTTCGTCTCCGATCTGGTCGAGGCGATCGACTGGTGCCGCGAACGGCGCGTCGATCTGGTCAATCTCAGCCTCGGGTCGCCGACCTGGTCGGAGGCGCTCGCGCTAGCGATCACCGAAGCGGTCGAGGCAGGCGTGACGCTGGTGGCGGCGACCGGCAACGATGCCACCTCGGTCGCCTTCCCCGCTTCGCACCCGCTCGTGCTCGGCGTCGGCGCGATCGGGCGGATGGCGTCGTTCCCCAAGGACAGCGCCCACAGCGGGCGGGTTGGTCCCTATCGCGACTGGCACGGTGGATTGTTCAGCGCCACTTTCACGAATCACGGGGCCGAGGTCGATGTGTGCGCCCCCGGTGTCGCGATCGCGTCCACGGTGCCGCAGGGCTATGCGGCGTGGGATGGCACGTCGATGGCCTGCCCGGCCGTGACGGCGCTGCTCGCGCTCGCGCTCGAGACCGTTCCGGCGCTGCGCACGGGCGGGCGCGCCCAGGTCGATGCGCTGCGGTGGATCGCCACCGCCGGCGCCGTGGACATGGGGATGCCGCGCGAGATCCAGGGCCATGGCCTGGTGACGGCGCCGGCCATCCTGGCCGCGGCGCGATCGCTCGCCGGCTGGTGGAGCGGCCCCCAAGTCGGCTGGACAGGCGGCATGGCCCGCAGGGCCTAGTGGCCTGACTCCGAAATGAAGACCAACAAGTCAGGCTGCGGCCTTGGCGCGGTTGGTGTGTTGATGGTCAAGGGCTATGGAGCGTCGAGAGGGTTTTGAGGCCCAGTGATAACGACCGTAGCGGACGACTTGCGCGCGATCCGCGAACCGACCCGGCGAATACCGCTCCGCGACCGCACCTCGTCCGAACCGAGGTGCCCTCAACAGCATCACGCCGCCCCGTCATCTCGGAAGTCCCAATTTCCTCGCTGAGTCGTTCCGCCGCACAAAGATATGTGCATCAATCAGCGCGAGCGGGCAGAGGGCTGGGGCGAGGGGCTGAGGCAGGTGGCGCACAACCGCCCTGCGCAACCAGCGACTCCTCTCTCACCCCAACCCTCTCGCCGTACGCGGTGAGAGGGAGCCATATGCGAGCCTTACCGATAGGGGAACTCCCATGCGCAGAATTCTCGCCGCCGCCGTCACCGTCCTCGCCGGCCTCGTCCTCGCCGTGCCCGCTGTCGCGCAGGACTATCCCAGCCGGCCGATCCGCTGGGTCGTGCCGTTCCCGCCGGGCGGGCCGACCGACACGCTCTCGCGCATCCTCGCGGCCAAGCTGGGCGAGACGTGGAAGGCGGGCATCGTGATCGAGAACAAGGGCGGGGCGGCGGGCGCGATCGGCACCGACTTCGTCGCCAAGTCGCCGCCCGACGGCTACACCATCCAGCTCGGCACGCAGAGCACCAACGGCTCCAACAAGATCTTCTATCCCAACCTGCCGTACGATCCGATCACCGACTTCGAGCCGCTGACCTTGCTCGGCACGGCGTGCATGGTGCTGGTCATCCCCAACTCGATCCCGGCCACCACGCCCAAGGAACTGGTGGAGTGGATCAAGAAGCAGGACGCGCCCGCGACCTACGCCGCGGTGACGGGATCGAGCCAGCACATCGCGGCCGAGCTGCTGGTGCGGCGCGCGGCGTTCAAGGGCGGGCTGGTGCCCTATCGCGGCAGCGCCCAGGCGCAGCCCGATCTGATGGCCGGCCGCGTCACCTACATGTTCGACAATCTGCCGTCGGCCCTGCCGCAGGCGCGCGCCGGCCGCGTCAAGGCGCTGGCGCAGACCTGCCGCACGCGCTCGTCCTCGGCGCCCGATCTGCCGACCATGGTCGAGGCGGGCTTTCCTGATTTCGTGGTCGACGGCTGGTACGGCATGTTCGCGCCGGCCAAGACGCCCAAGGCGATCGTCGACAAGCTGTCGGCCGACATCAACAAGGCGCTGAAGGATCCGGACTCGCTGGAGAAGTGGAAGACGCTGGGCTTCGATCCGATCGGCAGCACGCCGGAGGCGTTCGCCAAGATCCAGAAGGACGACCTCGCCTACTGGAAGATGATGATCGAGTACACCGGGGTGAAGGTGGAGTAGGGCGGCGAGGGATCTTCGGGAGCGCCGGCGTCCCACCGGCATCTTGAAGAAGACGAACCACAGAGGCACAGAGGCACAGAGGAAGACAAAGACGAGAAGATCAATACTGCGCGCTTCGCGCGCGTTTTGCCCTCTCTTCGTTTTCCTCTGTGTCTCTGTGTCTCTGTGGTGAACCTTTTCGAGACGCTGGCAGGGCGCCGGCGGTCCCAGGAAGAGACCCTTCACCCTTCAACGATAGTCGGGGTTAGGCCTATGGCGTACGACATCAAGATCGTCGGCGGCGAGATCGTCGACGGTAGCGGCAAGCCCCGCTTCAAGGGCGACGTCGGCATCACCGACGGCAAGGTCGTGGCGCTCGGCGCCGCGCCTGATGCGGCGCGCGAGACCATCGATGCCTCGAGCATGGTCGTGGCGCCGGGCTTCGTCGACATCCACACGCATTACGACGCGCAGGTGCTGTGGGACCCCATGCTCACCATCTCGCCGTGGCACGGCGTCACCTCGGTGGTGGTCGGCAATTGCGGCTTTGGCGTCGCGCCCACCAAGCCCGAGCACCGCGGACTGATCCTGCGCACCCTGGAGCGGGTCGAGGGCATGAGCCTGGCGGCGCTCGAGGCCGGCATCGGCGCGACGTGGCCGTTCGAGACCTTCCCCGAATACATGGACGCGCTCGAGCGCCGGCCGCTGGGCATCAACGTCGCGGTGATGGTCGGCCACACGCCGGTGCGGCTGTCGGTGATGGGCGATGAGTCGACAACGCGCGCCGCAACGCCGGCCGAGATCGCCGCGATGAAAGCCATCGTGGCCGAGGCGATGGACGCGGGCGCCGTCGGCTTCGCGACGTCGGTGTCGAAGGTCCATGTCGGCTATTCCGGCCGGCCGGTGCCGAGCCGGCTCGCCGAGTTCGAGGAGATGCTGGAGATCGCCGACGCCGTCGGCAGATCGGGTCACGGCATCATCCACTACAATGTCGGTCGTGGTCCGCGCTGGGACGAGTACGAGCAACTCCACTACAAGAGCGGCCGGCCGATCATCTGGACGGCGCTGCTGGCGGGCTCGCTCGGGCCCAACTCGCACCGGCCACAGCTCGACAAGTCGCGCGAGCTGATCGGGCGCGGGCTGCCGATCTACCCGCAGGGCGCCTGCCGGCCGATCCAGATCGAGTTCGATTTCCGTTCGCCCGTGGTCTTCGACACCTTCGCCTCGTTCGAGCGCCTGCGCGCCGCGCCCGACGACGCGGCGCGCCAGGCGGTCTATGCCGACACGGCGTTCCGCGCGCGCGTGAAGACGCAGCTGGCGGGGCCCGGCCCCGACGACGCGTTCTTCATGGGCAAGCAAGCCGAAGGCGATTCGCGGCGGGCGATGTTCCGCAACCTCGTGATCTCCTCGATCGGCGATCAGAGGCTGATCGAGCGCCGGCTGTTCGATGTCGCGGCTGAGCGCGGCGTCGATCCCGTCGACCTGATGTTCGACCTCGCCGGCCAGGACCTGCGCATCAAGATGCGCGCCAACGTGCTGAACTTCGAGGAAGCCGAGGTGCGCGAGATCATCCAGGACCCCAACGTGCTGATCGCGCTGGGCGACGGCGGCGCGCATATGAGCCAGCTCTGCGACGCCTGCTACGCCACGCACCTGCTCGGCCATTGGGTGCGCGACGACGGGGCGATCAGCCTCGAGCAGGCGATCCATCAACTGACGCAACGGCCGGCCGACATCTTCGGCCTGACGGATCGCGGCCGGCTGGGGCTTGGCCTGCCGGCCGACGTCGTGGTGTTCGATCCTGTTACGGTCGGCGCCAGCAAGCTCGAACGCGTGCACGATCTGCCGGCGGGCGAGGATCGCCTGATCAGCCGGCCGCTGGGCGTCAAGGCGGTGATCGTCAACGGCGTGACCCTGCCCGAACCCGGCACGCCACCGACGCGGCCATCGGGCAGGCTGCTGCGGCAACGCGCGTAGCCGCACAGCGCGCGACACAGCGTCAACGCCGCCCTTCGGCAGAGGGCAAACGATACCGCGTCGGCGTTTTCACGAGGTCGTAGGGATTCTCCAGCGGGCGCTTGATGCGAACAGCATTGCGGATCTTCTCCAGCACGGCTGTCCGGCGATAGAAGCGTCCGCGTTTCTCGCCGATGGGCTCGAACAGGCCGGCCTCGCACAGGCTCTTCAAATCCCGCGTGGCCATGTACTCGCCGACCTCCGCGTCGGCGCGATAGCGCGGGTTGGTGATCGGCCATCCCAGCGCGGCGTCGAACACGGAGATGGTGCAACGCTCGTGCGTGCCCGCCTTTTCGACGGCGGCGACGACCAGCTCGTAGAGCCGCGCGTATTCATCGTTGCGGCGGATCAAGGTCGCCGCCTGCTGATGATGCGCGGTCAGGCAGAATCGCACCCACGGCAGCGCGTCGCGGCCCGGGTTCCAGCGCCCTTTGCCGGTCTCAGCGAGGATTCGGTAGTACTGCGGCGTGTGATTGCCGAGCCACTCCTCGATGCTGGAGAAGACGGGGTGGAGGACACCTTCGCGCGCCAGCACGAAGGTCTGTAGCGCCCGCGCCATCCGCCCGTTTCCATCCTTGAAGGGGTGGATCATCGTCAGATTGAGGTGGGCCATCGCCGCGCGGACGGCGACAGGCGTGCCGTTATCGGCCTTCAGGAACGCGATGAGCTCCTCGATCAGCGCATTGATCTGTTCCGCCTCGGGGCCGTCATAGACGGTTTTTCCCGTCGCCTGCTCGACGATGAAGATCGCCCCAGGCCGCCATTGCCCGGGATTCTTCGTCATGTCGTGACGGATCATCATGAACTGCAAGCTTTTCAGGAACTGCTGCGAGAACTCGAAATACGGATCGCTGGCCGCCTGCATGATGTAGGTCATGGCGTCGCGGTAGCCCTGAAGGGCGGCCACGGTCTCGTCCGACGCCTCCATGGTCTGCTCGTGCTGCACCACCGCGATCGCATCGCCGACGGTCGCGTGATAGCCCTCGATGCTGTTCGATCCAACGATCGCGCGCGCGAAGGTGCTGCGCCGCAAGGAGCCCATCCAGCGATTGGGACTGTTCTGGGTGAACAGGCGCAGGCGTTCTTTCTGGTCGGCGATGAGCGCCAGCACCTCGTGGTCAGCCTGGCCGAGCTTGGGTACGGCGTAGATCATGTGCGGGGCGTGGCATCGGAATGCCAGTATGTCAATTATGACCCGGCAGAATGTATATTAATAACCGGCATAATGTCTATTAACATCTGACATTCCAGCATCGGCCAACTCGGGTTCGTCGCCGATGCCGACATCGCGGCGTGCTGGCTCTTACAGCAGGTCCTTCACCGCGTCGCGATAGCGGCTCACCGCGGTGAGGTGATCGTCGTAGGACTTGCCCTTGATGCGCTCGTGCAGCGCGCTGGTGAAGGTCGTGTGCGCCAGCACGTGGCCAACGCCCGCCTTCTTCCAGAACGCGATCTCGCGGCGCCAGTCGTCGGGCGTGCCCTTGCCGGGCGAGACCCAGACTTCGAGGCCGACATCTTCGGGCTTGCGGCCGGCGTCCTTGATCATGCCCCGTAGCCGATCGAAGATCTTCAGCACCTCGTCGCCCGGCGGCCAGCGATTGGGCATGAAGCCGTCGCCGTACTTGGCGACGCGCTTCAAGGTCTGCTCGGCGTGCCCGCCGAACCACACCGGCACCTTGCCGGATTTCGGCCGGGGATTGATGCCGCCGTCGATGAGTTCGTGGTACTTGCCTTTGAAGGTGATGCCGTCCTTGGCCCATAGCGCCTGCATGAAGCGGACCTGCTCGGCCGAGCGCACGCCGCGTGTGTGGAAGTCCATGCCGAGACCCTGGAACTCGATCTCGTTCCAGCCGACGCCGACGCCCAGCCGGAAGCGTCCCTCGCACAGCGCGTCGAGCGACGCCGCCTGCTTGGCGACCAGCGCCGCCTGGCGCTGCGCCAGGATGAGCACGCCGGCGGCGAAGCCGATCTTCTTGGTCACGCCGGCGAGGAAGCCGAACAGCACGAAGGGATCGTGATAGGCCGTGGCGTTCGACCCGCGCTGACCGGGCTGCACCTTGGCCGGATCGATGCCAATCACGTGGTCGGGCGCGACCAGATAGTCGAAGCCCAGCCCCTCGACGGCCTGCGCGTAGTCGCGCATCACCTGCGGGCCGGGGCCGAGGTCGCCGACCGGGATGGAAGCGCCGAGCTGCATGGTCATCGATCTTCTCCGCCGCGACGTTCGCGTCTTTGGGAGCGCCGGCGTCCCGCCGGCATCATGAGGCCAACCACAGAGACACAGAGACACAGAGGAAGACAAAGACGAGAAGACCAGTACTGCGCGCTTCGCGCGCGTCTTGCCCTCTCTTGGTTTTCCTCTGTGTCTCTGTGTCTCTGTGGTTCGTCTTCTTCGAGATGCCGGCGGGACGCCGACGCTCCCAGGAAGATAGCGGAGTTCCTTTTGGCGTTCGATGCTTTAGGCTCGCGCGCCATCGACCAGCGTCAGGACCGAACCATGCCCGCATCATACGCGACCCATCGTCGTCAGCTCGAACTGATCCTGCGGGCCTGGGGCATGGCCGAGCCGATCGCCGCCGACACCGCCGAGATCATGAGCTGGGCCGACCTGCACGGCATCGACACGCACGGCATCTCGATGGTGCCGCCCTACGACGAGCGGCGCCGCGCCGGCAAGATCGACATGAGCGTGGTGCCCACGGTGTCCCGGCACACGCCGGTGTCGGCGCTGGTCGATGGCGGCGGCGGGCTCGGCCATCCCGCGGCGCGGCTGGCCATGGCGACCGCCATCGAGAAAGCCAAGACGATCGGCGTCGGCATCGTGCCGGTGCGCAACTCCGCGCATTTTGGCGCCTGCGGCTTCTACGCGCTGATGGCGGTCGAGGCCGGCCTGATCGGCATGGTGACGACCTCGGCGAGCGGCATCCAGGTCGCGCCGACACACGGCGCGCAGGCGCGGCTCGGCACCGATCCGATCGCGTTCGGTGCGCCCGGCAAGCCGGGCGAGCCCTTCCTGCTCGACATGGCGACGACGACCGTGGCCGCCGGCAAGATCCGCAACAAGGCGAACGAGAATCTGCCGACGCCGCCTGGCTGGTTGGTCACGGCCGACGGCAAGCCCAGCACGGATCCGCGCGAGGTCAGCAAGGGCGGCTTCATGACGCCGCTCGGCGGCACGCCTGACGGCAGCAGCCACAAAGGCTACGGGCTGGCCGCCATGGTCAACATCCTGTCCTCAGCGCTGTCGGGCGCCACGATGGTGACCGATCCTGTGCACACCAAGAAAGCCGGCACGATGGACATCGGCCATTTCATGCTGGCGATCGATCCCGGCCTGTTCCGCGACGCCGGCGATTTCCGCGCCGATGTCGCGTCGTTCTGCGACACGCTGCGCGCGACGAAGCCTGTCGATCCGGGCAAACCGGTTCAGGTCGCGGGCGATCCGGAGCGGCGGACGGCCGCGCTGCGCCGCGAAACGGGTATCCCGGTCGGGCCGGGACTGCTGGCGAAGGTCCGCGACGTCGCGCGCCACTCCAACGCCGAGTGGATCATGGATGGCTAGAGCGGCGAGGGATCTCTTTGGGAGCGCCGGCGTCCCGCCGGCTCAAGAGGCCAACCACAGAGGCACAGAGACACAGAGGAAAACAAAGACGAGAAGACCGATACTGCCGCGTTTGCCCTCTCTTTTCGTTTTCCTCTGTGTCTCTGTGTCTCTGTGGTTCGTCTTCTTCAAGATGCCGGCGGGACGCCGGCGGTCCCAGGAAGACACCATGAATCCCTCGTCGCTCCAGCCGCGAGGCGCCTGGCCCCGCGAGCTCGATCTGCGAGCGCCGATAAAAAATGCTAGGCGTGGACATCGGCGGAAGCGGGGAGAGCACCATGGCGGGACCACTGGCGGGCATACGGGTCATCGATCTCACGACGGTCATCTCCGGACCGGTCTGCACGATGTTGCTGGCCGATCAGGGCGCCGACGTCATCAAGATCGAGCCGCCCGGTGGCGACATCGCGCGCCGCACGGCCGGCGACGGCGAGTTCACGGCCTTGTTCGTGTCGTCCAATCGCGGCAAGCGGTCGGTCGCGCTCGACCTGAAGCGACCGGAGGCGATCGAGGCGCTGCGCAAGCTGATCACCACCGCCGACGTGCTCGTGCAGAATTTCCGGCCCGGCACCATGGAGCGGCTCGGGCTCGACGAGCCGGCCATGCGCACGCTCAATCCCCGGCTCGTGTACCTCTCGATCTCGGGCGTCGGCGAGACCGGCCCCTACGTGAAGAAGCGTGTCTACGACCCGATCATCCAGTCCCTGTCGGGGCTCGCCGACGTGCAGGCCGACCAGTCGACGGGCCGGCCGCAGATGATCCGCACCATCGTCGCGGACAAGACCACCGGTGTGTTCGGCGCCCAGGCGATCTGCGCCGCGCTCGTGGCGCGCGCGCGCACCGGCGAAGGCCAGCACATTCGGCTGTCCATGCTGGACACGATGGTCGCCTTCATCTGGCCCGAGGCGATGACGCAGTACACCGTGGTCGGCAAGGAAGGCGGCGGCGTCAATCCGACCGCGCGACCCGATCTCATCTTCAAGACGCTCGACGGCTACATCACCGTCGGCTCGGTCTCCGATGAGGAGTGGCGCGGCCTGTGCGGCGTGCTGGGACACCCGGAGTGGATCGACGATCCGCGCTTCAAGGCGCCCTCGGGGCGGTCGGCGAACGCGGCCGAACGGCTGCGGCTGGTGGGCGAAGTCCTGGCGACCGGTCATAGCCGGGACTGGCTCGACCGGCTCGACGCGGCCGACGTGCCGTGCGCGCCGGTGCTGCGGCGCGGCGAGGTCATGAACGACGCCCAGGTGATCAACAATGGCCTGATCGAGACCCTGGAGCAGCCGACATTCGGCACCGTGCGCCAGCCCCGTCCGGCCGCGCGGTTCTCCGCGACACCGGCCCGCATCGCTGGGCCCGCGCCGCGCATCGGCGAACATACCGACGCGATCCTCGCCGAAGCCGGCTATCTTGCCGAGGACATCGGCGCGCTCAAGGCGTCACGGGCGGCGCGCGCGGCGAAGCAGGCGGAGTGACGGCAGGGCGATCGCATATGGAATGGAATTTACCTTCCCCCGGAGGGGGAAGGTGGCGCGCAGCGACGGATGGGGGATGTCGAAGACGGACTCCCGTGTTCGTCTTCAACATCCCCCATCCGCCCTCCGGGCACCTTCCCCCTCCGGGGGAAGGTAGGATCGGAATCCATCGCCCTGGGCCCTGGAGAGAGAGAATGCCGGCTGGAAAGAGTGGCTTGATCCTGTGGGGTGTCGCGAGCGCGCGCACGATCCGTGCGCACTGGGCGATGCACGAACTCGGCCTCGATTATGAAATCCGGCCGATCCGGACCCGGACGCCCGACATGGAGACGGCCGAATACACCGCGCTCAACGCCCGTCAGAAGATCCCGTTGCTGCAGGACGGCGAGCTGACGATCACGGAAAGCGTGGCGATCGTCGCCTATCTCTCGGACGCCTATGGCCGCGACGACAACCGGCTGGTGCCCACCGGCGCGCGCGAGCGCGCGACCTGCATGGAATGGTGCCTGTTCGCGGCGACCGAGCTCGACGCCACGTCGCTCTACGTCCTGCGCCGGCACGACAGCCTCAAGCACATCTACGGCGAGGCGCCGAAGGCCAACGAGGCGGCGGTCGCCTACTTCCACAAGCAGATGCGCAGCGTCGAGCGCGCGCTGGGCGATGGTCGTCGCTATATCACCGGCGACCGCTTCAGCGCGGCCGACATCATCCTCGCGACCACGCTCACCTGGGCCGGGCGCTACGGCGTGATCGTGTCGGACGCGGCGCTCGCCTACGAAGCGCGCGCCAACGCCCGACCAACCTTCGCCACCGCCACCGCCAGCAACAACCCGGCGATCGCCGCCGCCTGACGACCACGCTCATCGGCTTTGAAACAGGAGTGAACCCATGTCGCAACCGGTGTGTGTCGTGACCGGCGTCGGTCCCGGAACGGGAAGCGCGCTCGCGCGGCGCTTCGCGGCCGGCGGCTATCGTGTCGCCATGCTGGCGCGCAACGCCGAGCGGCTCGCCGCGCTGGAGGCCGACATCCCCAATGCGAAGGCCTTCCCGTGCGACGTCGCCGATCCCGCCCGCATCGACGCCGCGATCACGGATGTGGAAGCCACGCTCGGGAAGCCCGACGTGCTGATCCACAACGCCGTCCGGGGCGTGTTCGGCAACTTCCTCGATATCGACCCCGCGCACATGAACCGCGCGTTCCAGATCAACACCATGGGCCTGCTTCACCTCGCGCGCCGTGTCGCCCCGGCGATGATCGCCGCCGGCAAGGGCGCCATCATCTGCACCGGCAACACCTCGGCGCTGCGCGGCCGGCCGCGCTACACCGGCTTCGCGCCGACCAAGGCGGCGCAGCGAATCCTCGCCGAAGCGATGGCGCGCGACCTCGGTCCCAAGGGCGTCCATGTCGCCTATATCGTGATCGACGCCGTGATCGACATCGCCTGGACGCGCGAGCGCTTCGCCGGCAAGCCCGACGGCTTCTTCATCAAGCCGGCCGCGATCGCCGACGAAGCCTGGCATATCGCCCATCAGGATCGCTCGGCATGGTCTTTCAATGTCGAGATTCGACCGCACGGCGAGGTCTGGTAAGGCACATCAGGGCTTACCTTCCCCCGGAGGGGGAAGGTGGCGCGGAGCACCGGATGGGGGATGTCTCAACGCGTAAGGTGTTCGTCTTCGACATCCCCCATCCGCCCTCCGGGCACCTTCCCCCTCCGGGGGAAGGTAAGACCAAGTCAGCCAGCCGCTACCAGCGCAGGACCTTCAGCGCCGCAGGGCGGGCGCGATAGCGGACGTCCCAGGCGCGCAGCAGGGGCCGGTCGCCGAAGACGTCCGCCTCCACGTAGCGCATGAACTGCAACGACGATTGCAGCGTGCAGTCGGCGATCGAGACGTGCTCGCCGAGCAGCAGCGGCCGGCCGTCGCCCAGCATTCGCTCGAGGTAGTCGAGGGGCGTCCGCAGCGCGGCCATGGCCGCCGCGGCCGCCTCGGGATTGGGCGGCCGGCCGAGCGGCGAGCGGGTGGCGTGACCATAGGCGCCCATGGGGCCGCCGATGCGCAGGTCGACGATACGCTCGACATCGAGCGCCCGCGCGCGCGCCTCGGGCGTGCCGGCGAGAAGCGCGCCCTCGGGGAACCGCGCTTCGAGGTAGTGGATGATCGCCAGCGACTCCACGATGTAGCCGCCGTCGTCGAGTTCCAGGGTCGGCACGGTCCCGAAGGGATTGCGCGCGAGGTGCGCCGGCTCCTTGTGCCGTCCCTTGACCGTGTTGACCACGATCTGCTCGATGCCCATGTCGAGGCCGCGCTCGGCGCGCTCGGCGATGTAGAGCATGACCTTCGTCGGATTGGGCGCCAGCGGCACCATGTACAGCTTCATCGTATGTCCTTCACCAGCTCGACGATCTCTTCCAGCAGCGCGAAGCGCCGGGGGCCCTGCGGCACGCTGTCGAGACCGAGCTTGAGCGTATTGATGCCGGCGGCGGCGTAGCGGCGCAGCCGTTCCTTCACCATGTCGCGCGTGCCCAGCGCCTGGAACGCCGTGACCATCGCATCAGGGACGCGGCGCTCGGCCTCGTCGCGCTTGCCGGCGAGCCACAGCGCCTGGATGGCGCGGGCGTCCTCGTCGAAGCCCGCGCGGCGGAACGCCTCGTTGTAGAAGTTGGTCGTGGCGGAGCCCATGCCGCCCATGTTGAAGGCGACGCCGGCCTTGCGCCGCGCCACCATCGCGTCCACGTCGTCGCCGATCTCGACACGCACCGAGACGCAGAGGTCGATATCTGCCAGCGTGCGGCCCGCCGACGCGGCGCCCTCGCGGATGAAGTCGAGATGCGCGCCGGCATGGTCGGGCGAGAAGGACGTGCCGAGCCAGCCATTCGCCGCCGCGCCGGTGTAGCGCAGCGCCGCGGGTCCGAGCGTCGCCAGGTAGATCGGGATGTGCGCCGGATCGTGCGCGATGCGCAGCGCCTTGCCCTCGCTGTCCGGCAGCGGCAGCTTGAAGACCTTGCCGTCATATTGGACGCGTTCGCCGGCGAAGATCAGGCGGCAGATCTCGACGGTCTCGCGCAGGCGCGTGAGCGGCATTTTGTAGGGCACGCCATGCAGGCCCTCGACGACCTGCGGGCCGCTGGCGCCGAGCCCGAGGATGAACCGCCCGCCCGACAGGTCGTGCAGGGTCAGCGCCGTCATCGCCGCCATGGCGGGCGTGCGGGCGGTGACCTGCATGATGCCGGTGGCGAGGCGGATGTCCGTGGTCTTGTCGGCGAGATAGGCGAGCGGCGTCGCGGCGTCGCTCCACCAGGCCTCGGCGGAGAACGCCAGCGCCACGCCCAGCCTGTCGGCGTGGCGCACCCACTGCGTGGTGATCGCCAGGTTCTCCGGCCGCAGGGCGCCGATCTCGATGGCTAGCTTCATGGGCGCTGGTTCTATGGCGGCGCGTCCCGCGCGTCTAGTCCGGACACCGGCGGCGCGCATCGCCGCTCGCGCGTGGCCGCGCGAACTCGGACATCACCTGGTTGACCGGCTTTGTCGGCGCGATCATCATCGAGTCGTCGAGGAACCGGTATGCGGCGACACCGGTGACGCCGCCATCACGGTCGGCGCCGCCTCACGCGCATACCGGCAACGAAGTTCATGCAACCGCGCTATAGTCCGACATGATTTGCCGCTGGCGTTTGATCGGGATCGGTTGTCGTCGACCATCCTGACTTGCTTTCTTTCTCCGGGCTAGAATATTGACCGTGGAGATCGATATGGGTTCATTCAACTACTTCAAGAATCTAAAGGACCACGGAACCAAGCTGTCGAAATTCAAGCAAGACACCTTGTTGCCGTTGATGAGTTCCAGGGGAATCGAGTTCATAAAGTACACATCCGAGGGAATCTGCTTCCCGCTGACGATGCTCTGGTTGAAGACGCAGCAGCTGTCGCCCGCGTATCTCTCGCGAGACAAGGACAAGCTGCACGAGCACCTCAATCATACAAAGCAGGCTGCGAAGTTCCTCAATCACGCGGGTGACCTGTCGCAGTACCAGATGAACTACAGAGCGCAGAACGAAGGGACGACGAACTTCGATGCCTTCATGTACCTGTTCAAGCTGATGGAGTTGAAGCCCCACCCTGAGTTGGGTGGCCAGAAGGCGATGGCCGAGGCGTTTCCGTTCGCGATGAACATTTGCTGGGGGTCGGGATGCCTGGGTGTGTTTCTCAGCCTCGATTGCAAGGGCACGACCCACGCCATCGCCTTCGTCAAAGCGGGAAAGATGATCAGATTTTTCGATCCGAATGTCGGCGAGTATGAAGTGGAGCCGGCGAAGATCGCGGCGTTCTTCACGGAATGGGCCAAGGTTTATGCCGTTCAATTCAACAAGGTATGGACCAGTGCGCTGGTGATCGGAGTCATCCCGGCGACTGCGTGAGGTAGCCCGGTTCGCCGCTGACTGGTCGGCCGCGAGCGTGCGACCTGTCGGTGCTTGCGCCAGCGATACCGGGAGGTGAACGCCGACCGGTTGCCATGCTCCCCATCAGGAATCGGGCGGCAGCATCTTGCGCGCGGTCGCGGATCGGCGCGTTCTTCAATGCTGGCCTGAAATTCGCGCGCGACGCGCAAGTGCATTGCTCGACATGGACAGGCTGCGCGCGGGTATAATGCGAACGGTTGGCGCCGACCTCAGCGCGCGCTGGGCGCCACGCCGTCGCGACGGACTCGTGGAGGGGAGCATGCCGAGCTTCTTCGACGTGGTCGATGGCACCTCGCCGGACATGGTGCCGCTATACAACCGGCTCGTCACCATGGGGAAGACGACCATCCTGCGCTACGAGAACATGCCGAATGTCGTCGAGCGGATGGGAAACGACATCCTGCAGAGCGCGGGGCCGCGCGGTGCCTACGTGGTCCGCATCTGGGGCCACGGCCTGCCCGGCATCGTGCCGATCGCGGCTGGCACGATACCGGAGAGGGTGACGCAGGATAACGCCGGCCTCGGCATCCGCCGGGACTACGACACGGGCACCTACTTCAACAACGTCGTTCCGACGAGGCTCAAAGCTCTGGCGGAGGCGATGAGCCCGGTCGCGCGCCTCGAACTGCATGGCTGCTCTATCGCGGCCGGTAAGGTCGGCGATCAGCTGTGCCGGGAGCTCGCCAAGCAACTCGCGTGCTGGGTCTACGCATCGAGCGCTTATCAAACAGATCTGGAGTGGGTGCCGCCGGTGCTGGGCTTTGCACCGGGCGGCAAAACCGTCGTTGACAAAGCGAAGCCGCCACCGTTGATCTGGTAGTCTCCGCGCTCACACCGGCTTGTCGCCGCAAATCTGGATGCGGCGCATCAAGCGGTGGAAGGGGCCGGTATCGCCCACGGCGATGTGCTTGGTGCTGCGGTTGTCCCAGAAGGCGATCGAGCCCTTGCGCCAGCGATAGCGGAAGGTGAACTCCGGCCGGTTGCCATGCTCCATCAGGAAATCGAGCAGCGGCTTGCTCTCGGCCTCGGTCATGCCCTCGAAGCCCACGGTGTAGGACTTGTTGACGAACAGCATCTTGCGGCCGGTCTCGGGATTGGTGCGCACCACGGGGTGGACGTTGCGCGTCTCGCGCCAGTCCGCGCCGTCGCGATGCTTGGTCGAGCGGCCCTTGTTCTTGCCGGCCTGTGGGCCCGCCACCATGATGTCGCTGTGCACCGCGCGCAGCCCGTCGAGCATCTTCTTCATGCCCGACGACAGCGTTTCATAGGCGAGATACTGGTTGGCGAACATCGTGTCGCCGCCATGGTCGGGCACGTCGATGCCATAGAGGATCGCGCCCATCGGTGGCTCGGCGACCATCGTCGTGTCGGCATGCCAATCCTCGCCGACATAGCCGGTGTCGCCGGGCTGACGCCGCACCATGACGATCTCCGGATCGTCGCCCATGCCGAGATAGTTGGGATGGATGAAGATCTCGCCGAAGCGGCGCGCGAAGGCTTTGTGCTGAGCGACGTCGAGATCCTGGTCGCGAAAGAACACCACGCAGTGCTCGTTCAAGGCGTCGCGGATCTCGCCGATGGTCTCGTCGTCGAGATCCCGCGCCACGTCTACGCCGGAGATCTCCGCGCCGCCGGCGCCGGAGAGCAGACGAATCCCGAGACGCGTGTTGCGCATGGCATCGCTCCGTCGTGTTCTGGCGACTCTATGACCAGTCGCGCGGCGATACCATCGGTTAGAGCGACCAGCGGTTAGTCAGACGCGGCTTTCATCCCGAGCATAGTGAGGGATCGAGCGAAGCGGCCGGGACGCTCGTTGCGCTCGGGATCAGGCTCGTCGCTCCAACCTTCCGCCTGGCTGTAACCACGACATCCACAGGCCGCGTGATCAGGCCTTCGCGGCCAGCATGAGCTTGCAGTCCCAGACGAAGTTCTTGCGGATTCCGTCAGGCTCCTTGAACTCGTAGTCGATGAGTTCGAGTTTATCGATCGACCTGAACCACGGGCGCTCTGGGGGCCGATGAATGCCGTGCCACGCGGGGTTCGACAACAGGCGGGTCCGGCGGAGCGACAGACTGAAGAGCGCCAGCGCCGGATTCTCATCGTTCCATGCGAACTCGCCCGAGTCCGGTCCCTGCGGGCCACCCAGCCAGCTCCAGCGGGTCACGATCGCGCCGCTGGACGTTTTCGTTTCGTTGAGCTCCAGGGTCCCCGCATGCTTCTTCGAGATCTTGTGAAAAATGCTGATCTTGTCGACCTTTGTGTCTTCAACTCCCATGGCTCGTCTCCTGAAACAAAGCGCACAACGGACGACATAATCACGCGGGACTATTTGATCGGGCCGAGGCGACGAGTGTACCACAGGTCGGCGCTGTTCGGCCTGGCCAAAGCGGCAAGATCACACAAACAGAGGCTCGGCCGCTTCGGTGTGTTGCGCCTTGAGCTTGGGGAGAACGCGCGGACCGCGCTCACCCGGCGAATAGAGATCGTGAAGGGATACTGGCTCATTCGGCTAGAGTTCCGCGCAACGTTGGCGCCCGTGACTTCTGCCAAAGCCTCGGCGTATGACTGAGATGTCGCCTGGGACGCTCATGTGATGACAGACCCGCTTACCTCGGACTTCAAGCACGCGCCCTATTGGTGGGACGCGGCGCCGTTGACCGGGAGTCCCGGCGGCGCGCTGGCGCCGTCCTACGACGTGGCCGTGATCGGCTCGGGCTATACCGGCTTGCGCGCCGCCTTGACGCTGGCGCGGGCGGGGCGCGGTGTCGCGGTGTTCGACAAGGAGAAGCCGGGCTTTGGCGCGTCGCGTCGCAATGCCGGCTTTCTCGGCCGCACGTTGAAGCATGCCTATGTCGACCTGAAAGCCGCCAAGGGCGCCGCCTATGCGCTGTCCATCTATCGCGACCTGTCGATGGCCTATGAGAGCACGCTGGCTTTCATCGAAGCCGAAGGCATCGACTGCCACGCCGTGCGCTGCGGCCGTCTCATCGCCGCGACGTCGGCCGCGCACTACGCCGGGCTGGAGCGCGAGCTGGAGGGCATGCGGACCGATCTCGGCCTCCCCTATGCCATGCTGCCGCGCGCCCGGCTGCGCGAGGAAATGGCGAGCGACCTCTACGATGGCGGCGCGGTCATTCCCGATCTCGGATCGCTGCATCCCGGTCTCTACCACCGGGGTCTGATGACGCGCGCGCTGGAAGCCGGCGTGACGATCTTCGGCGAGTGCGACGTCACCGCGGTCGAGCGGGGCGGGCAGGGCGACGGCTTCCGCGTCACCACATCAGCCGGGCGGACGCGCGCGCGCGATGTCTTGGTCGCCACCAACGGCTACACGCCCAAGAGCCTGCCTTGGCACGCGCGGCGGGTCATTCCCTTCACAGGCTACATGGCGGCGACCGAGCCCTTGCCGCCTGACCTGCTGGCGAAGCAGCTGCCCCACCGGCGCACGGTGATCGATTCCAATCTCGACATCGATTTCTTCCGGCCCGCGCCCGACTCGTCGCGGCTGCTGTTCGGCGGCGCCACCGCCAACGGTCTCGAGGATCCCGCCGCCATCGCCGCGCTGCTGCACGGCCGGCTGCGGCGCGCGCTGCCGGATCTCGCCGACGTCAGGCTCAGCCATGTCTGGACCGGGCAATGCGCCGGCACCTTCGACATGATGCCGCATGTCGGCCGCCACGACGGCGTCTGGTACGGCATGGGCTACAACTTCGCCGGCGTTCCCATGGGATCGTTCTTCGGCCTGAAGATCGCGCAGAAGATTCTCGGGTCGCCGGACGGCGCCACCGCCTTCGAGACGGCGGCGTTTCCAACCGTGCCGCTTTATCGCGGCGATCCGTGGTTCCTGCCGCTGGCGATGCGCTGGTTCGCGTGGAAGGACGCCAGGCTGGCGCGGCGGGGCGATCGCAGATGACCCTCGCCCCGCTTCGTGAGGGGCTCTCTCAACCCGCCGAGGCCAACCAGAATCAGCCCCTCACCCCGACCCTCTCCCCGCACGCGGGGAGAGGGAGGAAAACGCCGCCTTCATCGCCGGCAGGACGGTGCGGGCGATGCGCTCGTAGACCGGCTTCTGCTCCTCGGCGATCGGGTAGTAGAGGCCGATGTCGGTGATGCCCAGCGCGATCACTCGCTCGACCATGCGGGTGAAGGACTCCTCGGAGTCGTAGTAGTTGACCCGGCCGCCGCTCTGGCGGGCCGCCGCGTCGAACATGAGATAGGAGCGCCTGATGGAGGCGGGATCGCGGCCGATCGCGGCGCATTTCGCGTCGAGGGTGGCGACGCGACCGCGCGTCTCCGCGAGCTGTTCCTCGAAGGTCTTGGCGAAGCTGATGCTGTTCCAGATATCGGCGTGGCGCGCGGTGTGCCCCAGCATCACCGGTCCCATCCCGGCGATCAGGATCGGCGGGCGTGGCGACTGGACGGGGCGCGGCCCGAGGGCGGCGCCATCGACCTGGTAGTAGCGCCCCTTGAACGTCGTTTCCTCCTGCGACAGCAGCCGGCCGACGATCTCGACATACTCACCGAAACGCGCCACGCGCTCCTTCGCGCTCCAGTTCTCGATGCCCATCATCCTGCACGAGGGGTCGAACTCCAGGCCGGTGCCCAGGCCGACATCGAGCCGGCCGCCGGAAATGTGATCGGCGGTCAGGGCCTGGTGCGCGAAGTGCGCGGGGTTGCGCAGCGGGATCTGCGCGACCAGGGTCGTCAGCCGGATACGCGTGGTCGCCTGGGCGACAGCCGCGACCTGCGTCCACAGCTCGAACCACGGTCCCTTGGTGCCGGTCCAATCGACGAGATGGTCGGCGAGACCAATGCCGTCGAAGCCCAGCGCCTCGACCTCGCGGCAGCGCCGCAGGAATTCGGGCCACGGCACGTTGGGCAGCACGAGCACGGAGAATCGGAGCGGGTTGGTCACGCGTTTTTCCTTTTGCTGACGCGGCCATTCCACCAGATTCCAGTGAGCGTGTCCCCGGGCAGTTCAGGCTAGAGGTCCATACCGCCATGCCGATCATCGACGTGCAGGTTCACCCCTTCGATCGCGATCATCCGGGACGGCCGTGGGCCAGCCCCTCGCACGGACTCGACTCGGCCACGGGCGAGGAAATGGTCGCGGCGATGACCAGCGTCGGCGTCGATGGCGCGATCATGGTGTCGTCGTTCAACGCCTACAAATACGATCCGAGCTACGCGCTCGAGGTCTACACCGCCTATCCCGACAAGTTCCGCGTCGTCACGCCGGTCGACGCGACCGATCCGGCGATCGACGATGCGGTGGCGCGCTGGGCGAAGACGCCGGGCGCGCGCGGCATCCGCATCCGCATGGGCAAGGACCTGCCGATGGACGCCGACCATCCCGGCCTGAAGCGCGCCTTCGCCGCGGCGGCGCGACATGGCCTGCCGGTCAACCTGCTGTGCTGGGGCATGATCGACAAAGGCCTGCCGCACATCAGGCAGCATCCCGATACGGTCATCGTCATCGACCATCTCGGCTTGCTGCAACCGTTTCACCCGCCCGTGCCGGCCGATGTCTGGGCGCGTCTGCCCGAGCTGCTCGATCTGGCGCAGTACAGAAACGTCCGGGTGAAAGTCAGCGGCGCCTGCACGATGTCGCAGCAGCCGTTTCCCTACGATGATATCTGGGAGCCGGTGCTGCGGATCATCGACGCGTTCGGGCTGGATCGCTGCATGTGGGGCACCGACTGGACGCGCACGATCGGCATGCTGACCTACGAGCAGGGCGTGGCGCCGTTTCGCGACACCAGGCGCTTGTCCGCGAGCGACAAGGCGGCGCTCATGGGCGGGACGCTGCAGAGGGTCTACAAGTGGTGACGTGACGGCGTTCGCTTCTCTCTCCGCACGCACAAATCTCCACACCATGCGCCATATGATAATTGACTGAACGGTCACTTTTGTTGCATGATCTCGCGCGAATAGAAATTCCGATCACGGACTGGTCGCTATGTCGGGGCTCATAATTCGTGTGGCGTCTTTGCCTTTAGGTGCCACCTGGAACGTCCCCGGTAGTACCGCCTCCAGGTCCGGTGGCGTCCAATCGCACGTCATCTGGCGCTTTGGCCAATCCGCCGGTGCGCTGGCGGATGCCATCGCGGCCTCGAGCATCATGGCGGCAGGCTCCAACATCAGCGTGCTGCAGTTCCACGACGAGGCGACCGCGTCGCCGGATACCTGTCTGCAACGCATCCATCACGCCGATGGCCCGGGCCTCGCTCGGCTCGTCCGGCTGTTCAAGCCGAGCGGTGTAGCGATCAACTTCGGCGTTGGAGCCTCGCTCGCCGCGCTGCTCAGCCAAAACACGACGGAAGCCGCATGGGCCAGCTATCTTCGCGGCCTCGCGTCCCGCGTAAACCACGGCACCATCAGTATCACGCGCGCGGGCCACGCCAGTCGGGTCGTGGCGATCCGCTGCCCAGTGGCGCCGTTCTGAGCAGCCGTCCCGGCGAGCAGCAGGGCCGGCGCTGCCGGCGCGCCCGCGGTCACATCGCATCCTCCATCGTCACGCTCGAAACCTCTGGCGACGACGCCCATAATGGCCGCCGCATACGGGGTCTTTCTCCCTCCGCTTGCGGGGGGAGGGAGTGACGGCGAGGAGCAGCAGAGATGAATCGTCTCCAGGGCAAGGTCGCGGCGGTGACGGGTGGCGCGTCGGGAATCGGCGAGGCGACCGTCCGGCGTTTCGTCGCCGAGGGCGCGAGCGTGGCGTTCTGCGATCGCGATGGAGAGCGCGGTCGTGGCGTCGCAGCCGAGCTCGAGGCCGCGGGCGCCAAGGTCGCCTTCACGCAGGCCGATGTCGGCAGCGAGGCCGCATGCCTCGCCTTCGTCAACGGCGCGGCCGAGCGCTTCGGGCAGCTCGACATCCTCGTCAACAACGCCGGCATCCGCAAATACGAGACGGTCGACGTGGCGAGCGCGGCGAGCTGGAACGAGATCCTCAGCGTCAACCTGATGAGCTACGTCTTCTGCGCCAAGGCCGCCGTGCCGCTGATGCGCAGCGCCAAGGGCGGCGCCATCGTCAACGTCGCTTCCGTCCGCTCCATCGTCGCCGGCGGCGGCAATCTGCAGTACGACACGACCAAGGCCGCGATCGCCGGCCTGACGCGCGCGCTCGCCGCCGACCACTCGCCGCAGGGCATTCGCGTCAACGCCGTCGGCCCGGGCCCGATCTTCACGCCGTTCCATGCCCGGCGCATCGCGGCGGCCGGCGAGACCGTCGAGCAGTACAACGTCCAGGCCGCGCGCGGCACCATGCTGAAGCGGCCGGGCAGGGCGGAGGAAGTCGCCGCCGCGATCCTGTTCCTGGCCTCCGACGACGCCTCCTACGTCACCGGCGCCCTGCTGTTCGTCGACGGCGGCATGACGGCGATGTGAGGAGACCCATGTCTTCCTGGGAGCGCCGGCGTCCCGCCGGCATCTTGAAGAAGACGAACCACAGAGGCACCGAGACACCGAGGAAAACGAAGAGAGGGCACTACGCGCGCGAAGCGCGTGGTGCTGGTCTTCTCGCCTTTGTCTTCCTCTGTGCCTCTGTGGTTGGCCTCATGATGCCGGCGGGACGCCGGCGCGCCCAAAGAAACCTACTGCGCCGTCATGCCGCCATCGATCACCAGTTCCGAGCCGGTGATCCAGGATGACTCGTCGGACGCCAGGAACAGCACGCCGTTGGCGATATCCTCCGCGGTGCCGAGCCGGCCCATCGGCGTGCGATCGATCAGCGCCTTGCGGATGGCCGGATCGCCGAAGCGTTTGTCGGTCAGCGGTGTGTCGGCGTAGCCAGGATGCACCGAGTTGATGCGGATGTTCTCCTTCGCGTATTGCAGCGCCGCCGACTTGGTGAAGAGCGTGATGGCGCCCTTGGCGGCCGAGTAGGCCGGCGCGGTGGGGCTGCCGACGAGGCCCATGACCGAGGACGTGTTGATGATCGACCCGCCACCGCCTTTGCGCATGGCCGGGATCGCCGCACGCGTGCCGAGGAAAACGCCCTTGGCGTGAACGCCGAGTTCGCGGTCCCAGGTGTCGGCCGTCATGTCCTCGACCTTGCCGGGCACGGCGATGCCGGCGTTGTTGAACAGGATGTCCAGGCGTCCGTGCGCCGCCATCACCGTGTCCATCACGTGGGCCCAGTTCTGTTCCGACGTCACGTCGAGACGCAGGTAGCGCGCGTCATGCCCATCGGCGCGCAGCGACGCGGCCGCGCGCTCGCCCAGGTCGTCGCGGATATCGGTCAGCACCACCTTCGCGCCCTCGCGCACGAACAGATGCGCCGCCGCGCCGCCGAAGCCCATCAGCTCGCCCTTGATCGCCGCCGCAGCCCCGGTCAGCAGCGCCACCTTGCCCCGCAGTCGCATCCCATCCTCCATCGCCGCACTTCGACCTGGTCTTACCTTCCCCCGGAGGAGGAAGGTGCCCGAAGGGCGGATGGGGGATGTCGAAGACGGATACCTGATGCGTTGAAACATCCCCCATCCGGCGCTTCGCGCCACCTTGATATGCGATAAGCTCCGATAGGCAAAGGATCCGCCATGGCCGAACGCGATCATTTTTCCGGCAGCGTCGATGAGGCGTGGCTCGCGCGTCATGTCGAGGAGATCCTCGAACCCGACTTGCCGATCGTCGATCCGCACCACCATCTGTGGCTGCGCCCGGGCAATGTCTACATGTTGCCGGAACTGGTCGCCGATCTCGCCTCCGGCCACGCCGTCAAGGCGACCGTGTTCGAGGAATGCCATTCGATGTATCGCATCGATGGCCCGGTCGAGCTGCGCTCGCTGGGCGAGACGGAGTTCGTCACCGGCGTCGCCGCGATGAGCGCCAGCGGCGCGTTCGGGCCGGCGCGCGCCTGCGCTTCCATGGTCGGCAATATCGATCTCATGCTCGGCGGCGATGTCGCGCGGGTGCTCGACTTGCACATCGCCGCGAGCGGCGGCCGATTCAGCGCCGTGCGCTACTCCACCGCCTGGCATCCCAGCGAGGCCGTTCCCAACGTCGTGCCCGTGGCCCATCGCCTGGCCGATCCTCTCGTGCGCCAGGGGCTCGCGTGCCTCGATCGTCGCGGCATCGCCTTCGATGCCTGGGTCTTTCACAACCAGATCGACGAGGTCGGTGACGTTGCCGCGGCGTTCCCTGGGCTGACCATCGTGCTCTGCCATTTCGGCAGCCCGGTTCTCGGCGGCCCCAACGCGAAGCGGCAGGACGAGGTGTTCCAGGCGTGGCGCGAGTCCATGCGCAGGCTGTCCACGCACAAGAACGTGCGCGTCAAGCTGGGCGCGCTGCCAGTGCGCCGGACGGGACCCAGCAAGGAGGCCGGCGGCCTGCCGCTGTCGTCGACCGATATCGCGACCGCCTGGCGCGCCTGGTTCGACGCCTGCCTCGAGCTGTTCGGCGCCGAGCGCTGCATGTTCGAGAGCAACTTTCCCGTCCAGAAGCGCTGGAGCAGCTATCCTGTGTTCTGGAACGCCTGCAAACGTCTGGCATCAGGTGCGTCCCGCGACGAGAAAGCCGCGCTGTTCGCGAAGACGGCGGCGCGCACCTACAAGATCCCGGCCGGATTGGTCTGAAGGAGGACATCATGCCCAAGCGAATTGTCGAGAGCCCGCAGGCGATGAAGGCGCTGGTCGGCCAGGAGCTGGGCGTCAGCGACTGGCTGGAGATGACGCAGGACCGCATCGACACCTTCGCCAAATGCAGCGGCGACCATCAATGGATCCATGTCGATGTCGAACGCTGCAAGACCGACATGCCCGACGGCAAGACCATCGCGCACGGCATGCTCACCCTGTCGGTGATCTCCACCTTCGGCCAGAACGTGCTGAAGATCGAGAACGTGCGCAACGGCATCAACTATGGCTCGAACAAGGTGCGCTTCACCAACCCGGTGCAGGTCGGCGCGCGCATCCGCGGCCGCCAGAAGCTGCTCGCCGCCGACGACATGCCCAATGGCGGCATCCGCATGACCTACCAGTGGACCGTCGAGATCGAGGGCAAGGACCGCCCGGCCTGCATCGCCGAGACGATGAGCATCGCGTATCCGAAGGCGTGAGCGATCTCACGCCGCCGTCTATCGGCCACGTCTCTACGGCAGGACACAAACGTTCAGCGTGGCGTTTGCCTTGCTCGTCGAGCCCTCATACGTAATCAGCCTGGCGGCGATTGATCTGTTTGAAATGACGAAGGCGCATCCGGCTTCGGGTCCGTCGGGGAAGTACTCGATCGTAATCAGGATGTTGCTTGGATTTAGGACGTCGGCAGTCGCGGTCCGTTCGCCTGTTAGACACACTTTGTATCGCACGACGGCATTCGTGTCGTTCGCGGCGAGGTTGATCGTTTGGTTGATCTGGATGAATCGGGTTTCAAAGCACGATTCCGCCATCGCACCGCTCGATCCCGTCGCCCAGGCGAGGACGAATACGGCAATCACCATCGTGAGGTTCTTCATCGTCGGCTCCGGCCCTTCCTTCAGAGCGTCCAGCTCTGTGGTCGTTGTGGGCGCTAGTGTACATTATCCTGAACCCTATAGATGATCGCCCGAGTCGGCGGACGACGAGAGGCGACGCGCCGACTTGTTGGGAGAGCACCATGGGTCACGGTTCCGGCATTCGCGAGGTCGCGTGGCTCGATATCGCCGGCGGCGGTCAGGTCGTCACCGATGGCGGTTACGCCTATGTCGGTCATATGGCGCAGCCGCACGGCACATCGGTCATCGACGTGCGCGACCCGAAGAACCCCAGGATCGTCGCCTCGTTCGACATTCCGCCGGGGCTGCATTCGCACAAGGTGCGCGTGGCCAACGACATCATGGTGGTGAACCGCGAACGTGCGCGGGGACAGATGCCAGAGGACGATTTCGTCGGCCTGCGCATCTTCGACGTCAGCCGGCCGGACAAGCCGCGCGACATCTGCCATTGGCAGTGCGACGGCACGGGCGTGCACCGTTTCACCTTCGATGGCCGCTACGCGTATATCTCCACGGAGCAGGAGGGCTGGCTCGGCACCATCGTCATGATCCTCGACCTGAAGGATCCGACGAAGCCCGAGGAGGTCGGTCGCTGGTGGATGGACGGGCAGTGGATCGCCGGCGGCGAGAAACCCGACTGGCAGGCCAAGAACCACCGCTGTCACCATCCGATCCGGCGCGGCGATCGCCTCTATGTCAGTTACTGGTACGGCGGCGGCGTCATCCTCGACATCAGCGACATGCGCAAGCCCAAGCTGATCTCCAGCATCGACTGGAGCCCGCCCTTCGGCTGGCCGACGCACAGCCTGGTGCCGATCGATCAGCCGATCGCCGGCCATCGCTGGATGCTGGTCGCCGACGAGCACGTGCAGCCGCTCGATGCCAAGCTCTCGCCGCAACTGCCGGCGGCGGTGTGGATGGTGAACATCACCGACGAGACCCGACCGGTGCCGGTGAGCTGCTTCCAATTGCCGGAACTGGTCGGCGTCGAGACGCCGCTGATGACGGCCTGCCACCAGACCGTCGAAACCATCATCGGCACCGAGGTTCCCGCCGCCTGGTTCGCCAACGGGCTCCAGGTGATCGACATCTCCAATCCACTGTCGATGAAGCAGGCCGCGTGGTGGATGCCCGACGTGCCGCCGGGCGCCGATCGCGTCTGCAGCAACGATGTCTACGTCGATCACCGCGGCCTGATCTATCTGATCGATCGCATCAGGGGGCTGTCGATCCTCGAGCGCGTTTAGGCGTCGCGGACGATGGTCGTTCAACGCGACCGTCGAGATGCGGCAAAGGCCGTCAGGCGCGTGCCAACGCCGCGTGAACGCGTTCCGACCTCTCCGCCGGTATGCCGACGATATCGACGAAGAAGCCCGTCCCCTGCAATTCGGGCGGCGCCCCGTCGAAGGGCGTTAGGCTGAAACCACCGGATCCCTGGCCGATCAGGAACCAGGAATAGTTTTCGCCGAAGAGTTCGTCGCCGCGCCGAAGGCCCGCGGTCTGCTGCTCCAGCAGGCGGCCGTATTCCAGGAAGATCACCGGCCGAGCGGCGCGCAGCGTCGCCTGCATGCCGACCAAGGCCTGATACTCGTACTCCTGGATGTCGATCTTCATCATGTCGGGCGCCTCGGTCCCACTGGCGACGACGGCATCGCCCGTCGTGACCGGAAGCGTCGGCAGGTTTTCGCCATCGCGCCAGATGTCTTCCCCGTCCCGAAGGCCGGGCTGGTAGAAGGAGCCGTCGCCAAGGTTCCCGCCGAGCGGCGGAAGGAATGGGACCGCGCCTTCCGTGTCGCCCAGGCCGATCTGGTGGATGGTCACGTTGCGCAGATCGTTCTCGCGTACCTTCACCGCGATCGACTCGCAGAGCGACGGTAATGGTTCGAACGCATGCACGGCTTTGGCGTGTCGCGCGACGAGCAGCACATGATGGCCGCAATTCGCGCCGAGATCCCAGACGACCGGCGGCGTGGCAAAACCGCCGCGCGCGACGCGTCGCATCACCTCCGAGACCGAAGGCTCGTAGACCCCGAACATGTACACGCACCAGTCGATGAAACTGTCGAGCCGGCCGGAGTAACGCTGGCCGAAAAAGTCGACCGTGAAGGGTCGCGCGGGGCAGATCTCAGGACGGGCGAGCAGGCGCACGATCCGGTCGCGAACCCCGAACGGCAGCAGCTGGATATGGCCGATCGTGGCCGCGAGCGCGAGCCGTGTGCCGTGTGGTTGCGTCGTGGACATCTCGCCTCTGCCGTCTCACGGCGATGGATTGCTGATCTTGCGAAAGAGTCTAGCATCGGTGGGCTGAAGTCCACACCGAGCGGCGGACGACGCAGCCGGAACAGAAAAAGGGGCCGCCCTCGCGGGCGGCCCCCTGCCGCTTCTCAACGGCCTCTCGGGTGGTCTTACGATCCGAGCAACTTCAAGAGCCAAGCCAAGGCGAAAAAGCCCAGGCTGATCTCAATCTGGTAACTCGCACCGGTCGGACCGCGGCCCTCGAAGATCAATGTCGCCCGCATGTGCGGTCTCCAACTGATCTTTGTGTGGGGGGCCCTTACTGCAACAGCCACCACACAAGAAGGCCCGGTTGTCTCCAACCGCTATTGCCTTACGCCCGTGCTACCGAGCGCTGAGCTGAGCAATAGAAGCGGATTGCGACAGGCGCACGGCGCCTATGAGACTTTTTTTGAGGAAGCTGTTCCTCAAGCGTGGTGAGCCTCTCCTGGCCGGGCCGAATGAAAACGTTCCGAGGTGCCATTAGTCTGTTAAGACACGGTCATCGGCCGTTCGAATCAGAGGCTCCCGTTGAAGCTCGGCATCGTCTCCGACCTGCATTGCAACATCGATGGTCTCGATCGCGCCCTGGAAGCGATGGGTCGCATCGATGCGCTGCTGTGCCTGGGCGACAGCATCTATCAGTACAGGTTCTCGAACGCGGTGATCGGCCGGCTGCGCGAGCTCGACGCGCTCACCATCCTGGGCAATCACGAGGAGATGTTCCTCGGCGCGGGCGGCGCGCGGGCGCGGTCCCATCAGGACATCGACCGGCGATCGCTCGATTGGCTCGCCGAGCGGCCGCATCGGCGCGAGCTGCATATCGGCGGCAAGCGCATCCTGATGGTGCACTCCACGCCGTGGGAACCACGCGGCGCCTATGTTCAGCCCACCAGTTCAGAGCTGCTGCGCTTCGGTGAAGCCGACGCCGACATCGTGCTTTATGGCCACACGCACCGGCCAGTCGTGCGGCGCATCGGCCGGGTGCTGGTGGTCAATCCCGGCTCGGCCGGCGAAAGCCGTGATCCGCGCAACGGCGGGCAGCTGAGCTGCGCCGTGCTCGACACGGTGACGGAGGAAGTCGTGATGCGCGACTTTCCGTCGCCCTAGACGATTGAGTCACTCCGTCATCCCGCGCGTAGCGAGGGATCCAGGCCAGCCCTAGATCCCTCGCTACGCTCGGGATGACACATGCGTATCGAGCTTCAGAGCTTCTCGACTCCGGCGCGGGCGCAGTCCTCGTCTTCTTGCGCGGTGCCGCCGCCGACGCCACAGGCGCCGATCAGCACACCGCCGCGGAAGATCGGCACGGCGCCCTGGCCATAGAACATGTGGTTGCCTTCGGCCGCCGCGATGCCGCGCAGGGTCGGATGGTCGGCGCGTGGTGTGAGATCGCCACTCGGGCGGCCGAAGGCGGCCGAGGCCATGGCCTTGCCCTGGCTGCCGAAGGAGCCGGCCCACATCGCGCCATCCATGCGCTGGAAGGCGAGCAGCCGTCCGCCGGCGTCGCATACCGCGATGTTCATCTTGGCGCCGATCTCGCGCGCCTTGTCGATGGCGCCGGCGATGATGCGATTGGCTTCCGCAAGGGTGAGAGTCATGAGGTCGGTCTCCCGCGATTTGGGTTGATCCGTCTTCTCCTCTATCATCTTTGCGCGCGACACGCCGCCTTTGGCGTCGCCCCGGAGGCCGCATGGCGTTGCTCATCATCAATCTGGACAAGGTCATCGGCAGCGCTCAGGCCTTCCGCGAGGCCTTCGCGGCGCAGCTCCCAGATCTGCCGATCCGCTTCTGGCCCGATGTCGGCGCGGCGCAGGACATCGAGTACCTCGCCTTCATGCATCCCGACCTCAACCAGTTTCCCGCCTTTCCCAACCTGAAGGCGATGTTCAGCCGCGCCGCCGGCGTCGAGGACATCGTCAAGCACCCCAAGCTGCCGAAGGTTCCGCTCGGCAAGGTCGAGCCGCCTGATGGCGATCCGATGATGACGGAGTACGTCGTCATGCACGTGCTGCGTCTGCATCGCGACATGCCGGGCTATCAGGCCGCCCAAGCGCGGCGCGAGTGGCGCCGGGTGCCGATCGTGCGGCCCGAGCAGCGGCGCGTCGGCTTCCTCGGCTTCGGCATGATGGCCACGGCGCCGGCGCTGGTGCTGAGATCGCTGGGCTTCAAGGTCTCCGCCTGGGTTCGCTCGCCGCGCGAGGCCACGGAGGAGGTGCCGCGGTTCCACGGCCGCGATCAGCTCGAGGCGTTTCTCGGCCAGACCGATATCGCCGTCTGCCTGCTGCCGCTGACGCCGCAGACCGAGGGCATCTTCTGCGCCCGCACCTTCGCCATGATGCCTAGAGGCGCCATGCTGATAAACGTCGGGCGCGGCAAGCACGTGGTCGACGCCGACCTGATCGCCGCGCTCGATTCCGGCCAGCTGTCCTACGCCGCGCTGGACGCGCTCTACCCGGAGCCGCTGCCGCAGGACAGCCCGCTGTGGGCGCATCCCCAGGTCACGATCATGCCGCACGTGGCGCGGCGGCCGACCGTGAACCAGCTCGTGCGGGAAGTCGCCGCCAACATCCGCAGCCTCAAGAGGGGCGGGCGGCTGCTGCAGGAAGTCGACGTCGCGCAGGGATATTGATCGATGCCCGCCTATCGCAGCTTTCTCTTCGCCCCGGGCAACCACGCGCGCAAGGTCGCGAAGGTCTTCGACTGCGGCGCCGACAACGTGATCCTCGATCTCGAGGACGCCGTCGCCAAAAGCGAGAAGGTCGCGACCCGCGCGCTGGTCGTCGAGGCGCTCAAACGACCGCGCAAAGGCGGCGCGTATGTGCGCGTCAACGCCTTCGCCACCGAGTTCTGCTACGGCGACACGGTGGCGGTGGTCGGCCCCGGCCTCGATGGCATCGTCCTGCCGATGGTCGAGCGCAGCGAGCAGCTCGTCGCCTTCGACTGGCTGCTCGGCGCGCTCGAACGCGAGCGCGGCCTGCCGGTGGGCGGTATCGACATCATCCCGATCATCGAAACCGGCAAGGGCATCGCCAACGTCCGCGCCATCGCCGCGTCAGGCACGCGGATGAAGCGCATGGCCTTCGGCGCCGGTGACTACAGCCTCGACATGAATCTGGAATGGTCGCTGGGTGAGAGCGAGCTGGAGCACGCCAGGGCCGAGATGGTGCTGGCATCGCGCGCCGCCGGCCTCGAGCCACCGATCGACACGGTGTGGGTCCACATCAACGACCTCGACGGTCTCGCCAACTCGGCCAAGCGCGCCAGGCAGCTCGGCTTCCAGGGCAAGATGTGCATCTACCCGCCGCAGGTCGAGCGGGTGAACCGCGCCTTCACGCCGAGCGAGACAGAGATCGCCTTCGCGCGCCGCGTCGTTGACGCGTTCGACAAGGCCGAGCGCGAGGGTTCCTCGTCGATCCAGCTCGACGGCTACTTCATCGACTATCCGATCGTCTACAAAGCCCGCCGCACCCTCGAGACGGCCGGCGTTTCGACGGCATCATGAGGCTAACCACAGAGGCACAGAGGCACAGAGACACAGAGGAAGACCAAGACGAGAAGATCAATACTACGCGCTGCGCGCGCGCTTTATCCTCTCTTCGTTTTCCTCTGTGCCTCTGTCTCTCTGTGGTTCGTCTTCTTCATGATGCCGCCGGCTTACCACCACTCAGATCACGCCTTCGCCTTGCAGGCTGCGCAGATCATCGGCGGTCATGCCGAGCAGTCGGCCGTAGACCTCGGCGTTGTGCTGGCCCAGGGCGGGGCCCAGCGAGTCGATGCCGCCTGGTGTGTCGGTGAGGCGCGGCACCACGTTGGGGACGGCGAGGTCGCCGGCGCGCGGGTCGCGCACGCGCGCGATGTTGCCGCGCGCCGCGTAGTGTGGGTCGCGGAAGATCTCGTCGACCGACGCCACGATGCCGCACGGCACTTCCGCCGCCTCGCACAGTTGGACGGCCTCCTGCTGCGTGTGTTGCTTGGCCCAGTCGGCGACGAGACCGTCGACCGTCGCGCGCGCTTTCTCGCGCTGGGCGATGGTGCCGTAGATGCCGTCGCCGGCGACCTCGGCGCGGCCCATCAGCCCGGCCATGCGGGCGAAGATCTTGTCGTTGGTGCAGGCGATGGCGATCCACCGTCCGTCACCCGTCTGGTAGTGGCTGTGCGGACAGACGTTGGGCGCCGCGGCACCCATGCGCTGGCGGATGAAGCCGACCTTGTCGTAGGCCGGCGCCATCTCGTCGAGGATGCGGAAGATCGGCTCGTAGAGCCCGATGTCGATCTGCTGGCCACGGCCGCTCGCGTCACGGGCGCGCAACGCCATCATCACGCCCAGCGCGCCGTAGAGTCCGGCCATGTAGTCGGCGAGCGTGGCCGAGCCCGGTGTCACTGGCGGGCCCTCAGGATCGCCGGCCAGGAAGGAGATGCCGCCGAAAGCGTTGCCGATGCGTCCGAAGCCGGGCTTGTGGCTGTAGGGGCCAGTCTGGCCATAGCCGGAGACGCGCAACATCACGAGGCGCGGATTGGCCGCGCTCAGCACGTCCCAGCCGAGTCCCCAGCCTTCCAAGGTGCCGGGTTGGAAGTTCTCGGTCAGCGCGTCGGCACCTGCGACCAGCCGCTTGAGGATCGCCGCGCCCTTGGCCGATTTGAGATTGAGCGTCACCGACTTCTTGTTGCGCGCTTCCGACAGCCACACCAGCGTGTCGCCGCAGTCGCTGACGGTGCCGAGTCGGCGACAGGGATCGCCGATTTTGGGCTGCTCGACCTTGATCACCTCGGCGCCAAACTCCGCCATGAGGGTCGCGCAATAGGGCGCCGCGATATAGGTCGCGATGTCGATCACACGCAGACCTGCGAGCGGGCGGTTGTCGGTGGTACTGTCGGGCACGTCGCGGTTCCTCATCGATGGCGCGACACTACGGTAGCGCATATCGATCGAGGTTGTGTCCGCATGAACAAGAGTAGTGTCGCGATCGGCGTCATCGGCGCCGGCATCATGGGCGAGCGGATGCTCCACGCGATCCAGGCGCAGGATCGCGATCATCTGCACGCCTGCGGTCTCTGGGACCCGTCCGCGCCGGCGATGCGGCGCATGGCCGCCACTTTTCCCGCCGTGCCGCAACTGCCCGATGCGGCCGCAGTCATCGCTGCGAGCGACTGCGTCTACATCGCCTCGCCGCCGGCGTCGCATCTCGATCATGCCCGCGCGGCGTTGGTGGCCGGCAAGGCGATCTTCTGCGAGAAGCCATTGGCCATCGATGTCGACGCCGCGCGCGCCTTCGTGGCGCAGGCCGGCGGAAGGGGTGCCGTGAACTTTCCCTTCGCCTCTTCGCTCGCCGTGGCGGCGATCATGGACTGGGTCGGGAAGGGCGAGATCGGCACGCCCCGGCGCATCGCCATCGAGGTCGCCTTCGCCGCCTGGCCGCGCTCCTGGCAGATGGATGCCGTGGGTTGGCTGGATCGACCAATGCAGGGCGGCTTCACGCGCGAGGTCGTCTCGCATTTCCTGTTTCTCTCGCGGCGCCTGGGCGGGAAGTTGCACGGCTTGAAGGGCAGGGCGGCTTTCCCTGAGGCCGGCAAGTCGGAACGCGGCATCTCCGCGACCTTGCAAGCCGGCATGCTGCCGGTCGCCCTCTCAGGCGCGGTCGGCAAGACAGCGAAGGACGATCACAATATCTGGATGCTCGAAGGCGACCGCGGTGCCGTGCGCCTCTGCGACTGGTCGATCCCCGAGTGGCGTCCGGCCGGCGGCACCTGGCAGCGCATGCCCGACGCCATGCCCAATGAGCAGGCCCGGCCCCTGGCGCTGAAGCGTCAGTTGCTGGGTGTCGCGAAGCTCGCGCGCGGCGAGCCGCATCATCTCGCGACGCTGGAGGAAGCCCTCAACGTACAGGAGATCGTCGAAGGCATCCTCGCCGGTGCTCCCAAAGACGCCTAGAAGAAGACGTAGGAGCGGACCACGACGTTCTTGCGGCAGCGCGCGTTGGCGGGCGCGGTCGGGTCGATGCAGGCGGTGTGGAACGACCAGCGCGAGACCGAGCCGTCGGTCACCGAGTCGTAGCACTTCAACATCGAGACCTCGGTGCTCTTCTGCTGCGGGAACCAGTACCACTCGTGGTCGGGACGGTAGGTGAAGCGCGTGGTCTCGCCGACGCGGTCGTCGTAGATGCGGTAGTTGTTGATATAGGGCTGGTCGGCGAAGGACGGCCAGGCGCAGAGCACGAAGGGGAACTGCTCGACCGTCTCCATCGGCTTGGCGAGGTTGAGCGACATGAAGCGCCTGGACATCTTCTCGTCCGCCTCGGCCTCCGTGTAGTTCTGCGGGCGGCCGAAATTGCGGAGGTTCTTGGTCAGCAGCTCGCGGCAGCGCACGCGGCCCGAATTGTCGTTGAGATCGTTGTGCACGAGGTTGACGTAGCGTGCGTTGACGCCCGGGTTCTTGGCGTCCTGGTCTTCCGTACGGTCGCCCGTGTAGTCCTTGTCGAAGACGTCGTGGTTGTAGACCAGCGCGTCGGTGGCGCCGGGGAAGAACTCGAGCAGCAGCTTCTCGATCTCCGGATAGAACACGCGCTCGACCTCGGCCGAATCGTAGAAGTTCGCGCACTTGGATTCGAGATGGGCCAGCGAGACGCCAAGCCGGTCCATGCATTGCGGGCTCGATGGCGACAGGCCCGGATAGTACTCGCCGATGCGGCGCGCATCGCGCAGGACGTGCGGGAAATAGAGATTGCGCCCGCGGTTATCCTCTTCGTTCTTGCGCAGCGAGGCCGCGACATCGGCACGCGCCGGATCGCCCCACAGGGCGTTGGAGGGCACGATCGAATAGCTCGGCCGCTCGTGCACGGTATAGGCCAGCGGCAGCACCACGCCGCCTTCCGGGGCCTTGAAGCTGTTGGACTCGCGAATGTAGCGCACGCACTCGTCGTACTCGCGGAAGGCCAGCCCCCACTTGGTCTTGATCGGGCCGGCGGGCGCCTTGGCGATCATATCGATGACGCGTTGGCCCTCGCCGCTGGCGATCTCGGCCAGCGCGTCCTCGATCGCCTTGGCGGTGCCGGCGTCGCCGTGGCGGTCGAACACCAGATAGGACTGCCCGCCATTCGCCGCGATCGGCGGCGGTTGGCCGTGCGTCCGTTGCAGCGACGGCACGTAGGGAGAGGATGCGGTCTCCGGGCATGGCGCGACGTGCTTGTCGGCGGTCTCGAGCAGGGCCATGGCGCACCTCCAATGATTTTGACATCACGCTCGCACAAGCCGCCGAGGCTTTCCAGAACAGGAATCTCGCCACCCCATGAATGGCGGTCATGCGAAACCGCGCGGCGCGCGCCCCGATCGAGCCGCTCGAAGTCCGGTTCGAGCCGCCGGGGGCGCGCTCTCGCCGTGTGGATGGGTGCCCGTGTCGGCGCATGCGGGTGACGGCAGGCGTGCACGGCCGCGCCGATCACCCGCGGCGCGTGCCGAAGGCGGGGGCAGGGGCGATTCAGCGCAAGCGGGTGACCTGGCTCGCCGCGATGCGCCAGACGCCGACCTCGCGCACGAAGACCTGGGTCCAGCGCACGTCGTAGGGGCGGCCATCGGCCTTGTCCGTGAGCTTGCCGCGGCCGGTCAGGATCGCGGTGTCGCGACCGTGTGGACGCAGCCGCCACTCGGCGACACCGGCTTCCTCGATCATCGCCTCGCCGATCAGCAGACGCGTGATGTGCGCCTCGCGCTCGGCGATCGCGCCGGCATCGTCGATATGGCTGAAGCCGTCGGCGAGCATCGTGCGCAGCTTGATGGCGTCCTTGCTCCGCATCGCCTCGCGCATGGAGTCGCGGAACGCCATAAGGTCCTTCTCGACCGCCAGCGCCTCGTTCATCGGCGACGCAGCGGACGCGCCGGCCAGCGCCAGGAAGACGAAGATGACGATCGATCGGAGCTGATGCATGGCGGTCCGGGGTTCGCGCCCGGTCCCGGACGGGAGGGCGGCGCTATAACGCCCGTCGCCCCGTCGCGGTTTCATGTGGAGCCGCCGGCGGCCGGGCGCGCGGGCTCGCGTCTGGATCGATCGGCTAGTCCGCCACCGCGCCCGAATCCTTCACCGCCTTGCCCCACTTGACCACGTCGCCGCGCAGCACCTCGGTGAGGTCGCTCGGTGAGGACGCGATGACGCTCAGCCCGATCTTCGCCAGGCGCTCGCGTGTCTCGGGCACGTTCAGCGTCGCGGCGATCTCGCGGTTGAGCTTGGCCGTGACATCGGCGGGGATGCCGGCCGGGCCCATGACGGCGAGCCAGGAATCGCCGTCGAACTCGATGCCGGATTCGGCGAATGTCGGCACGTCGGGCAGCGCCGGCGAGCGCCTGGCGGCGGCCACGCCCAGCGCCAGCAGTTTGCCCGAGGTGATGTGCGGCAGGGCGGTGTTGGCGCTCACCGCCGTCATCTGCACCTCGCCGTTGAGCAGCGCCAGCACGGCGGGCGCGCCGCCTTTGTACGGCACGTGCAGCATGTCGAGCCCGCCGGCGGCGGCGCGGAACAGCTCGATGGTCAGGTGCGAGCCGTTGCCGGTGCCGGCCGAGGAGTAGGTGAGCTTGCCCGGCTGGCTCTTGGCCAGGGCGACGAACTCGCGCGGTGTGCGCGCCGGCACCGAGGGATGGATCAGGATCACCGTGGGGAAGCGCGCCGCGAGCGTGATCGGCGTGAAGTCCTTGAAGACGTCGTATTGCAGCTTGGCGCCATAGAGCGTGGGCGCGATGGCGTGCGTGCCGTTGTCGGCGATCACCAGGGTGTAGCCGTCGGCCGGGCTCTTCGAGACCATGGCGCTGGCCACCGTGCCGCCGGCGCCGGCGCGGTTCTCGACCACGATCTGCTGGCCGATCCGCTCGCCGAGCCCCTGCGCCAGGATACGACCGAATGTGTCGGAGTTGCCGCCCGGCGCGTGCGGCACGACCAGCCGGATCGGCCGCGAGGGGAAGGCGGCGGTCTGCGCGGCGGCGGGCAGGATGCCCGCGGTGGCGGCGAGCGAACCCAGGATGCCGAGCGTGCGGCGGCGTGTCGTGTGCATCATGTCGTCCTTTCGAACCGACGCCATCGCTCTACGGCGCGGCGACGTACTTGATGAATTCGTCCATCACGGCGAGCCCACGATCGAGATTCTCCTCCAGCGCCTCGGTGCTGAAACCCCTTGTGGTCTCGACGTCCATCTCGATCCATGACTTGCCGTCCTGCGCGCGATAGGCGCGGCCGAAGCGCTTGGTCTTGTTCCACGCGGCGAGCCGTTCGGGCGTCGTCTGGGCGAAGCTGTTGGCGAACTGGATCGCATCGAAACGCGACTGCCTGTTGCGATCGAACGAATAGACCGGGTACCTGGTCGGTCCCTTGGCGACCTTGATCAGCGGATCGCCGTCCCGGTCCTTTGTGGTCTCGGTCGTGTGGCCCTTGCCGCGCGGCACGGCCGCGACATCCTCGGGGCTGATGCCGGGGCCGGGCAGGGGCGCCGCCAGCGCCGCGTTGGCCAGCGCCACCACGAACGCCACAATCGGGAACAATCGCATGCTGTCCGGCCCTTCCGCCTCTCGCGGCCGAGAATGCCGCAGCACCTGGCGCATGTACAGGCGGGGCGATCGAACGCGGCCACGCGCGAAGTTCAGCCGCTAGAACCAGGACCTGATCAACGCCGACAGCTACGCCTGGCTCGACCGCGAGGTCGGCGGCCGCCTTCTCGATACGCGGGCGATGGTGGCACCCGAGCGGCAGTGCGCCGTGTCACGCCACGTTCGGCGTCGGCGACGGGCGGAATTCCTCGAGGTCCGGCCGCAGCCGCGGCCCCCGCGGCTCCGGTGACGGCCCGGCAGGCCGCGTCCCACCGGCGGGCAGCAGCGAGGCGAAGTAGACCTTGAAGTCGATCAGCGTGGCTTGCACCGCGTCGGCGATCGATTCCCGCAGGGACGGCCACGCTGAAGGGGCTGGTGGAAAATTCGGTGGCGGATAGCCGCCGGGCTTCGACGCCCGTAGCCACGCGCACCAACAGAAGGTCAGCGCCTTGATCGTCAGGCCATTGGTCTCGACGACTCCGTCTGGCGCGATCTTCAGATAGAGGCGCTGGAAGTCCTGGATCGCGGCGATGGTCTGCGGACCGACCTCGCCGTCGACCGATAGAAGCGCCACGCCGCGCGCGTTGCGGCGCTCGACGTTGAGCAGCAGCTGAACCAGGGCCGCGTCGTCCTTGCGGTTCGCGCCACCCTGGCCGACCGATCCAGAGAGAATCCTCATCTGCACGGCTACCTCCCTTTGATCATCTTGGGGATCTCGAGGACCATCCGCCTCACCTGCGGAGCGACGGTTTCTTCGACGAACGCCAGGGTCGGCTCGACCGCTGGCGCCGCGGCGGCGCCCGAGATGGCGATACGATAGGTCGGCTCGGCGACGCGTACGAAAGTCTGCATCGCGGCGGATGCCGCGCTTGAAGCCACGCCCGCGCCCTCGGTGGCGGCGAAGAAGGCGCCGGCCTCGATCGCGGCGAGGGCGATCGCGCCGGCAAGCGCCTTCTCGAGGGCTGGCGCGATGTCGACATCGGCCTCGATCCTGACCTTGTAGAGCAGAACGCCCATGCCATCGCGGCGGCAGGTCAGGGTGGCGTGCACGACGCCCAGATCGAGGAAGGAGAAGTTGCAGATCGGTACGGTGCAGCCGTTGTACTTCTGGCCGCGCGTGTAGATGGTCAGGTTGTTGCGATCCATGAACTCGCGGATGACCTCGAGCTTGGCATTGGCATCCGACTTGCCGCCCGAATTATCGGGCTTCAGCTCGTAGTACTCGAAGACCTGGTCCGCGGCATCCGACGTCAGCAGATCGGGAATCTTCACCTGCGATCCCTTGCCCGGGACGATCTTATAGATCTGCTTGCGGAACTCCTCCCAGCTCAGGCCCAGCTTCTTGTGGTTCTCCTTGAGTAGATCGTAATAGAACCGCTGCACATAGGTTTCGCGCAGGCCGCTGGGATCGATGAAATCGGTCTTGCTGAACGGCGCGGCGGTGATCTTCTTGCGATGCGCCATCAGGTAGTTGAGGCTGACGACCATCCCACAGAAGAAGGCGAACTTGCCGCGTAGCGCGTTGCTGTCGATCTTGCCGAGATCGAGATCCGAGCTCCAGGCGTTCTTGCGGAACTTGTTGCGGATCGCACCGGCGGTGGGAAAGGGACTCACCAGCGTGTCGAGAAGCCCGGCCATCGCATCGACCTCCAAGGCTGCGGTGCGAGCCCATGTTGGAGGGCGTCCGCGCTTGCGCCAGAGGGTGAACTTATTTTACTTATTGTTTGTTGTGATTTTACTGATTGATTTCTTGCCACCGACGAATTGATTCAAGGACTGTGGTGACATCGCTCCGAGATCGCCGGCCGCACGCTTCAAGTAAGACGGGCGGCGTGGTAATCTTCGCAACCGGCCGCCAGCGCCTGGTTAGGTAGAGCAGCGCGTCGCGCACGGCTTGTCCGCCCAGTGGTCGCGTCCTGTTCCGGATGCCTGCGACGACCGCTCCGGAGCGCACGTCGCTCTTTTGTGTGCGTGTGAGTGTCAATCTCATCACGGTCCCGGCGTCGCCCTCGAAGCACGAGACATGAATGCGTTGTGCGATGGTTGGCTTGATGCGCCGGGGACGGTCGAGGCGCTGACTTCTCCAGCCGTGTGACGCCGAACGGGCGCCGGCGGCGTGGCACGCCGGGTGTGCCGCGGGGAACAGCGTCGTGTCGTGTCCTCGTGCATTGTCCCGCGTCATCGACGGGGAGATGGCGATGGCGGGCAACGGCATGGTGTGGACGGCATTGGTGCTGGCGCTGGCGGTGATTGAGGGCGCCGCGCCTGTCGCGGCGCAGACTTTGGCGAGCGTCGAGAGCTGGAAGCGGTGCGCCGATAGTGATCCCGATCGCAGCGTCGAGGGCTGCACCGCGGTGATCGAGGCCCGCGGCGGCGACCACGTCAGCCTCGCGACCGCCTTCGCCACGCGCGCGATCGCCCACCTCGCCAAGGGCCAGGTCGACCTCGCGCTGCGTGATCTCGACGAGGCGATCCGACTCAATCCATCATATGCCCTCGCCCTGGACGCGCGCGGCAGGCTCTATGTGAAATACAGGCGGTACGACCTGGCGATCCGGGACTACGACGAGGCGATCCGCCTGAACCCGTCCTTCGCCGACGCCTTCTACCATCGCGGCCTCGCCTATAGCCGTCTCGGCCAGCGCGACCGGGCGATCCGGGACTATGACGAGGCGATCCGGCTGAGGCCGTCCTATGCCAACGCCTACTACAGTCGCGGCATGGCCTACAGGAACAAGGGTGAGCACGAGCGCGCGATCCAGGAGTTCGACCAGGTGCTGCGACTGGAGCCGGGCGCCGACGATGCACGGCAGGTGCGCTGCGAGTCCCTCAAGGCGCTGGGGCGAATCTCGCTGGGCTGCTGAGCGGCGCAGGCGTACGAGCCGCGCCGATCGGTGGCCCGACGTTGCGCCCTGATGACGCTGTCGGGTGTGGAGGTGAGGGCGTCGAGCGCGCCGCCGACACCCACGGCTTTCGGGTTCTTCATCGCCAGCAGATCCGAAATGGTGATGGCGCGGCGCAGATGGCGCGCCAGCAGGCGCAGGCTGTGGATCTCGCGGTCGCCGATCAGGCCAAGTTCGACAATGTGTACGCAGTGTTCCTCGGCGGCGTCACCTTGGGCGCGCGTGCGGGTTGGCGCAGACTCCATTCCATCGACCTGGGCGGTTGGGTCAAAGCCGCGGGTCTGGAGGTGAGTTTCGAGCCGGGCACGCCGGCAATCCGTGAGCTCGCTGGGGCGAAACCGACGGATCGCGCCTCGCCGCTCTTGGCCCAGTCTCGCGCCACAGGAAGACACCGTACGGGGCAGAACAAGACCTTCGTGGCCAGGATCGACTTCACCAACGCGGACGGCAGGGGCAACGAGATCACGGCGCTGAGCATCGCGCTCCACGACGTCACCATCGGCTTGGACAAGACGACGTCGGTCGGCGCCGGAGCAGGCGCTCCCGTCGAACGATATCGGCTGCGTTATAGAAAGATGACTTATGCTAACATGTCGCCGTCGTGTCCTGAGGTGTCGCAGGCCGGGCGTTGCCACTCGGCAGGCGTGGTCATCGCCTTCGGCGACGGCAGTGTCATGTAGCAGGGACTAAGGCCCCGAAGAGGCACCGCAAACATGAACGCACAGCTCACATATAACCCCCGCGCGGCGGTCCTCTCCGGCGTCGTGGCCGGCAGGTCGTTTCGGCTGCAGACCCTTCGGCATCAGGCCGGCCTTGAAATGAACGCATGGCTGGAGGCCGCGCAGGCCGGGCAGATGGCGCCGCCGCGCGTCACCCCCTGGCTCAAGGCGCAGGAGATCCGTCCGGGCAGCAGTTCAGCCGGGATGCCTGGAAAGACGCTGAAGCTCGCCGACGACGCCCAGCTGGAAGTCTACGATTATCCCGGGGCCTTCGCCGCCAAGAAACCCGGCGAAGCCGACCCGCGCGCCTCGGGAGGCGCGGTGCCCGAACACCGGAATCACGGTCGTGTCGTATGGGTCAAGTTGAAGCTCCAGACGGGATTCCCGGGCGGTGGATTCCATATCCACGGCCCGCCCCTCTGCGGCAATCCGCATTGCATCGTGGTCGCCCAGAACTGGGATTCGCTACTTGGCGCCCTCACGACGACACGGCAGACCACCATCGTCGTCGAGCTTTGATCAGCCGCGCGAGCGCCGACGCGGCACGGCGGTTATGGCGCACTGGTCGCGATCGGCCGCAGCGGATCCCCTTCAAGCTTGCCGTTGCGGTGTCTCGCCGGTCAGCCAGCTGGTCGACGTCTTTGACCGTCAGCCAGACGCAGGCTCGTGGCACGCGCTGCGACTACGACAGTTCTACGGTTGGCAGGACGGCGCGGACAACGGCCATACTTTGCTGGAAGCTGCGCCGATCAACTCGGTACCGCCGCTCGAACGTCCGCTGCTCATCTGCCTCGAGGCCGGCCGACGATTGTCAGCGGCGCATGCAAGCGGCCGACACTGCTGCGGCGAAGGCGGCCCGCGGTGGCATCGCCGAGGAGATGGCATGCACGGCGTGCGTTGAGCGTGATCTCGGCGAAGCGCCGACTTGTAACGGAGTTTGGAATGGCCCTGATCCCATCCTCGACATCAGTACGATGATCATCGCGTCGCGCACCACGAACACCCTGGGCTGTGCCTCCGGCTCATGGCGCGTCTGGTCGCTGGCCGACGGCCATGTCGACATGCCCGCCGCGCTGCTGAAGGCGCCCGACGGCGGCGCGGTCGGCTTGCCGCGATCGCTCGCCGGGCGCGACGCGATGGTGCGCTTGTCGGTCAACTGCTTCCTGCTCGAGCACGCGGGCGCCGGCGGCGTGCTGATCGACTGTGGCGCCGGCGCGCGCTGGGAGCCGAGCATGGGGCATCTCGGCGCGGCCATGGCCGAGGCGGGTATCGATCCGGCGTCGATCACGACGGTGGCGCTCACCCACACGCATCTCGACCACATCAACGGGCTTCTGCTGCCCGATGGGCGGGAGGCGTTCGCGAACTTGCGCCGGATCGTGATCGCCAGGGATGCGGTACCGAAGTTCCGCGACGAGGCGCATCTCCAGCGCTTCCGCCCGCTGCTCGCGCCGGTCGGCGACGGCGACGCCGTGGTCGACGGTGTGCGCGCGCTTGCGCTGCCGGGCCACGCTGTCGGCCACATGGGCTATCGCCTCGACACCGGCGACGATTGCGTCCTGTTCTGCGGCGACGTGTTCCATGTCCACGCGCTGCAGCTCACGCGGCCCGAGCTGACCTGGGGCTACGACGACAATCAGGCCGTCGCCCGGGCGACGCGGCTCAAGCTGCTGCGCGACGCCGCGGCGGAGCACATCTGGCTGGCCGGCGCGCATCTCGATCGGCCCGGTATTGGTAGGGTGACGGTGGACGGGCAGGGGTATGCTTTTGTAGCGGCTGCGTGAACGCAAGGAGGAGCGGATGTCCGAGACCAGCACCAAACCCCATGTCGACGAGAAGCTGATGCGCGAGGTGTCGGCGGCGTTCAACAGCCGCGACGCCAACCGCATCGCCGAGTGCTTCGCCGACGACGCGGTGTTCTATCTCGCGCGCGGCCCCGAGCCGACGGGCCGGCCGCTGCGCGGCAAGGAGGTCATCCGCAAGGCCATGGCCGATCGCTTCGCCGTGATCCCCGACATGCGTTGGGAGCACAAGAAATACGTGCTCGCCGGCGATCACGCGATCTCGGTCTGGACGGTCAAGGGCAAGAGCGCCGACGGCGAGGAGCTCAACTACCAGGGCTGCGACATCTACCGCTTCAGGGACGGCAAGATCGTCGAGAAGGACACCTACTGGAAGATCGTCGAGCACAAGGATCGACTGTAGGCCGTCGGCGCCGCGCCTCGCCGGCCGGCTACTTGAAGCCGCACGCCTCGGCGGTGACGGCGACATGCGCCCGGCGATCGCCCTGACGGAAGCAGCCGTTGGCCCAGCTGCCCGAAAAGACCTCGCCCCGGACGTTGGTGTAGGTGCCCATGCCGTTGGGCAGGTCGTCGGCGTAGGCGCCCTCGTAGACCCCCTGGCCGACGATGAACTCCTTGCCCTGGCCGTGGCGCTTGTCGTCCTTCCAGTCGCCGTCGTAGCGATCGCCTTCCGCCGCGACGAAGCTGCCGCGCCCGTGCATCCGGTTGTCGCGCCACTCGCCGTCGTAGCGATCGCCGTTGGACCATGTGAAGACGCCGCGACCGTTCTGCTTGTCGTCGCGCCATTCGCCGTCGTAGCGATCGTCGTTGGACCATGTGAAGCCGCCTCGGCCGTGCTTCTCGTCGTCGCGCCACTCGCCGTCGTAGCGATCACCATTGGCCCAGACGTAGATGCCACGCCCGTTCTGCTTGTCGTCGCGGAACTCGCCCTCGTAACGGCTGCCGTCGCTCCAGGTGTAGACGCCGCGCCCATTCATGTCGCCGTTGCGCCATTCGCCGTCGTAGCGCTCGCCATCGTTCCAGGCGTAGGTGCCTCGGCCGCTGGGCCGGCCCTTGCTCATCTCGCCGTCGTACGTCTCGTCACCGGAGCGCAGGGTCCAGCGCAACACGCCGCGCCCGTCGGCCAGGCCGTCGACGCAGCCGCCCGACCAGGTCGCGCGCTCCTGCGGCTGCGGCGCACCGTTCCACACCCGACATCCTTCGGCGGTCGTCGTCCAGCCCGGCTGCCCCGGCCGCGCCTCCTGTCCCGTGGCCGCGCCGGACAGCATCGCCAGGATGGCGGCGACAAGCATTGCGCGGATCATCGCGTCTCCCCCCAAGTGTTCGCCAACAGTTGTTCGCGGACCAGTATAGCCGAACGCGGCGCGCCCCGGGCTTTGGGTCGCGGAACTTGCTAAGCTCGCGGAACCTCGACCGCCTTCGGAGATTCGACCATGCGCCAGCCCGTCACCTTCTACAGCGAGGGCGTGAAGCTCGACGGCGACCTCTTCCTGCCCGACGGGCTGAAGCCCGGCGAGAAACGCGCCGGCGTCGTGCTGTGCCACGGCTATACCGGCGTGAAGGATCTCTACCTGCCCGACAATGCCGCCGCGCTGAACCGCGCCGGCTACGTCGTGCTCACCTTCGACTACAAGGGCTGGGGCAAGAGCGAGGGATCGCGCAGCCGGCTGGCGCCGTTCAGCCGCGTCGCCGACGTGGCCGCGGCGATCACTTTCCTCGGCCTCCAGCCGCAATGCGACAAGAGCCGCATCGGCATCTACGGCACGAGCTATGGCTGCGCCACCGTGGTCTTCGCCGCGGCGATCGACCCGCGCGTGAAGTGCACCATCGGCGTGGTCGGCATGGGCCATGGCGGACGCTGGATGCGCAGCGTCAGGCGGCCCGACGAATGGGTCGACCTGCTGGCGCGTTCCGAGAAGGATCGCGAGCGCCGCGTGGTGAGCGGCGAGAGCGAGTTCGTGGCGCGCGAGGAGATCCTGCTGCCCGATCGCCAGTCGGCCGAGCTGGCGGCCAAGGCGCGCGCCGGCAATCCCAACGCCGTCGGCAAGATCCCGCTGGAGTACATCGATGAGACCCTGTCGTTCCATCCCGAATGGGTGGTCGACAAGATCGCGCCGCGACCGCTGCTGCTGATCGCCGCCGGTGATGATCGCCTGGTGCCGCCGGAGGATTGCCAGTCCCTGTTCGACAAGGCGCAGGAGCCGAAGAAGCTGGTCGTGTTGCCTGGCATCGGCCACTACGAGGTCTATGCCAAGCCGGCTTTCGACGACGTGATGCGCGAGACCATCGACTGGCTGCGCCTGCACCTGCCGGCGTAAGCGGGCTCCGAGCGTCCGCGCAACGTCAGGTCCGATTCGACATATCCCTGCGCGAAGGCTCTGTGAACTCGCGTGCCACGAAGACGAAACTGAACGCGAACATGGCGCGCTGCATTGCCCCTCGCGCGTCAGGCAATGCGACCATCGCCAGCGGGATCGCGATGGACATGACCAGGCCCGCCCAGGCCAGGACGTCGGACCGCGAACCGCCGGGCGCAAAGATGCGGGCGGCACACGCGGCGGCGAAGGCCGCGCCAACGAGGCTCGACGCCATAGAGTGCAGGAAGTCCTCGTGCGGATCGGCCGGCAGCTCAGCCACGATCGGCGTGTTCGACCAGACCGCCGCGCCGATCAGCCCGAGGCCGAAAAGCGCAAGTGCGCCGCGTATCAGGGGGCGCGTCGCCCAGCCGCGTAACGCCGCCGCGAATATCGCAAGCCCATAGGCGACGAAGCCGGCCCGCATGATCCAGGCGCCGGGCATGTGCTGTCCCGCCTGCTCCGACGTGGTGTGGCGCAGCCAGGAGAACGCCGGCGGAGACAGCATGGGGCCGATGACCATGGCCATCAGCATGGCGGCGATGCCAAACAGGACGATTCGGACAGGTGTGATCAGGCTCGTCATGACTGGGGCTCGGCGATCGCCGCCAAACCTGAACAATAGCGGGATCGGGGCGCCGTCGTCTGGCGCGGCCGCGATCCCGACGGCGGCTACGCCGCCTGTCGCAGCGCCAGCAGATCGTCGTCGGACATCACCACCGTGCGCAGGGTGACGTGAGCGCACGACGCGCATGTGAAGAACTGGTCCTCGAAGCCGCTGATCTGCGGCTCGCGCTGCACTTTCCAGTTCGGGCCGCCGCACGCCTCGCACTCGGGCCAGTCGTTGACGTGGGTCATCGCCGCGCTCCTCTCGGTTGCCGGCGGACTCTGCCGCGATCCGGTTACAGCTTCCCGGCGAGGACGATTACAGTTGCGGTGCCGGCGGTGGCTGCTGCCGCGGCGTCTCGGGCGGCACGATCGATCCGATCGGCTGGTCACGCGACTCGTCGAGCGCACCGGCTTCCGCGTCGTGACGCGCGCGCCCGCGATCGCCGGAGATGCCCGATGCGGGCGCCTGACGATCGGCGCCGACGCGCCCCGCATACAAATCGGGCGGTGGCGGTACGGCGTTGCCGCCGCCGATGATGCTGCCGCAGCCGGCCAGCAGACCGGCTGCGAGAAGCGCCGGCACCACCGTTCTCCATCGCGACATCATCACTCGACGCTCCCTGCACTGCGCGCCCCGGGGGCGCGCGGAGGCAGAAGGAACCCGACAATGCGGCAACATTTCGGTGCCGCGCGGCATTGCCCTGTGCGACCGCGGACAGGCGTGGTCCCTCAGTCGGGCGCGGCCAGTCGTTGCCCTGATGATCGCCAGACGCCTGAGCTCGGCCAGCGCGGCGTTGTTGCAGGTAAGCAAAGGGCTGGTTCTTGAAATAAGCCGATGCCGTAAGCTTGCTTAACCATGCCGCAGCGGACGAGCGGTGCCGCTGAGCTGGGCGCTGTGCGCTGGCCGCGCGCTGGTCGAGGTGAACGGCATCGGCCCGGTGCGCCAACCCGTATCGCCGAAGATCTCACAAGCATGATGACGGCACTCGCGGCGCCTGCAGCGACCGCGACTGCCGCATGTTTGGCGATCCTGCTCAGCCCGGCTAGGCGAAGTGGCGTTGCACCGCCCAGGCGGCGAGCGCGGTCAGCGCGGTGGCGAAGGTGCCCCAGGTCAGATCAACCACGGTGACGATCGGCGGCCAACCCTTGAGGGTGGCGTGGTTGGTGAGATCGTAGGCGGCGTAGGCGCAAAAGCCGAACAGCCCGCCGAGCAGCAGCGCGCCGCTCCAACTGGTTGCCTGCGGCAGGACGAAGGTGGCGACGCCGACGACGTGCACCAGATAGAACAGCGCGGCGATCGACCAGATTGGCTGGTCGCGCAGCAGGCTACCCAGCTTATCTTTATAGAACTCGCGGGCGATCACGCCGAGCCACAGCGCGTCGAGAACGGCGAGCACGAACAGGCCGGCACCGAAGCCGATCAGCCAGGTTTTCATCCGATGCTCCTGCGGGCTCGCGCGGCGACGATCATGAATGCTGGGGATGATACGTGCCGGCTCGATATACGGACTTTTTTGCCTGAATTCACGGGGCCTTGAGCTTCCGTCAGCCTCTCTGCAGAGGCGGCAAACAGTGTGGTTCGATGCGAGACTGCCGGCCTAACTCTTTCGTGCAGAATGCGAATTTCCCGTGCTGGGGGTGCGACGAAAAGTGCCCGCACGCGAATCGTCGTAGCGAAAATCAACGATCTGTGGCTTAATGTCTTGACGAAAAATTAACGCCCGCAACGACGGGTGGCCCTTGGGGGCGCTTATAGGGGAATGGGACATGGCCAATCTGGACACGCGTCCGGAAGCGATCGCTTCCAGCATCGATTTTCTCGAGGACGAGCTGATTGAAATGGGACTCGACGCGACCATGGCCGAGAAGGCCCTGATGCGTCATCCGACCTGCGAGCGCTACAAGGCGCGCCTCGCCGAAATCTACGCGATCACCGGCGACATCGCCTCGACGCTGGGCCGCCTGCGCGCCCAGGCGACACGCGCGCCGGCCGCCGCACACCTGCATTGAAGAGCGCTCCCTCGCAGCGCGAGCCCCGAGACGTGCGCTCGGGCAGGCTGTCGAGGATGCGAACACGGACGTCGACCGGCACGGGCGCCGGCGATCGTGTGCGACTGAGTTCGGCTCTCGTCGTATCGCTACGCAGCCCGATGGCCGCGCCACGCTCCTGATCGGCGCGGAGAGCCCGCGTCAAGGCGGGCCAAGCCGGGATTGATCGCGAGAACGCATCCATAGCTGGGTGCTGCGACCCTTGTGGCGACAGTCACGGCCGCTCCGCGGTGCCAATCACCACCAAGTCTATCGCGCGATGACCCGGGCGCGGCGACGGCCGCGCCCGGAGCGTCTGCGCGCGCTAGTAGTAGCGCCAGATGCCGTACGTATCGTAGTAGCCGCTGCCGCTGGTGGCGCGGCGCCGCTCGACGCGGTCATCGACGCCGTCGCGGTCGCGGTCGACCCAGCCCGGCGGGTTGTTCGGGTTGGTGTAGCTGCCCTGGACGCGATCATCGACGCCGTCACGGTTGCGGTCGATCCAGCCCGGCGGGTTGCCCGCCGAGGACCGATAGTAAGGATCGGTGCTGGTCGTCGACGTGGCGGTGCACGCGCCAAGAGCGGTGGCGGCGATGGAAGCGATCAAAACTGCACGGAACATCTGACACCTCCGGGCTGAGGGATTCGGCCTGCTTGGTGCGATTTAAACGTTCGACCCCGCGCCAAGTTGCGTGGCGCGGGCGAGGGGTCGCTCGATTCGGCGGCAGGCGCCACTGATCTCGCCGCATGGCCTTCTCGGTCACACCATTCGCCGAGAACCGAGACCGGCGGGAATCGACTGCGCGGTGCGCTGTCGACGCCGTATCGAAAGCAACCCATGGCGCAAGGTGACGTTAGCCGGCCCCAAGCGCACTGCGCTTTCAACCCACGGAGCATCAAGGATGCGTAAGACGATCTTGGTCGGTGTCATGGCAATGGCCTGCCTGACGACGCCCGCATTCGCCGCGAGCGAAGCCGAATGCAATGACATGTTCAAGAAGGCCGACAGGAACGGCGACGGCGTGCTGAGCGACGCTGAAGCCAATCGCTATCTTGCCGCGATGCGCGTCGGCAATGTCAGCGAGCCCAGCGACAAGCGCATCACGTCGGCGACGTTCATGGAGCATTGCCGCAAGGACGTGTTCAAGGCGGCGGCGAGCGATCCCGGCGCGCCGTTGAAGGGTGCCAACTCCTTCACCGAGGGCCAGGCGCGCGACCGGGCGCTGGCGCGCGGCTTCACCGATGTCGCCGGCCTGAGGAAGGACGACGACGGCATCTGGCGCGGCCAGGCATCGTTGGACGGCAAAAGCGTCAGCGTCGCCATCGACTACAAGGGCAACGTCGTCTCCGACGCCCGCCCGGCGATGACGCCCGGCACGGCGCCGACGCCGAGCGCGCCGGCGAATCCGGCACCTGCGACCAACACCCCCACCACTCCGGCCCCGACGCGCTAAGAGACGCGCTAAGAGGAGATCCAGATCATGCAGACCATCAGTCACGTCTACGATTCCTACGGCCAGGCCAGCGCCGTCGTTCGCGATCTCGAAAAGGCGGGCGTCAAGTCCGCCGACATCAGCATGGTGGCCAACAAGTACGTCAGCGAACGGTACGCCGATGTCGATGATGTCTCGGCCACCGGCACTGGTGCCGGCATCGGCGCCGCCGCCGGCGGCACCGCGGGCCTGCTCGCCGGTCTCGGCCTGATGGCGATCCCGGGCCTCGGCCCGGTGGTCGCCGCCGGCTGGCTGGCGGCGACGGCGGTCGGCGCGATCGCCGGCGGCGCGGCCGGCGCCGGCATCGGCGGTATCGTCGATGCGCTGCAGAAATCCGGTGTCCCCGAAGAGCACGCGCATGTCTATGCCGAGTCGGTGCGTCGCGGCGGCACGCTGGTGACCGCGCGGGTGGCCGACGACATGGTCGCGACGGTCAACGCGATCTTCGCGAAGCACGAGCCGATCGACTATAGCGCGCGCGCCACCGAGTACCGCGGCAGCGGCTGGGAGCGCTTCGATCCGAAGGCCGATCCGTACCGGCCCAACCAGGCCGAGATCGACCGCATCCGCAGCCGCGGCTATCACGATGCGGCGTAGTTCTCCTCTGCCTTAGCCGAGGGCGAAGCTGTCGTTAGCTCGCCGCGCCGCCACCTTCCCTTCGAGGGAAGGTGGCCAGCGGGGCGGTATCCAGACCAAGGAGGTATCCATGAACAAGGCGCAGCGCGACGACCTACTGCAACAGATGCACGAGACCGAAATGGGCGGCGTGAAGATCTACGAGACCGCGCTGCGATGCGCGGTCAACCCGGATCTCAAGGAGGAATGGGAGAAATACCTCGAGCAGACCAAGAACCATGTGCGCATCGTGCAGGAGCTGATGGCCAATCTCGGCGTCGAGGCGAAGGAGACACCCTCACGCAAGGTCGTGCGTCATATCGGTGAGGCGCTCGTAAGCGCGATGACGATGGCCAAGGGCAGCGGGGCGCCGGCGGCCGCCGTCGAGATCGTCGCCTGCGAGTGCGTGGTTTTCGCCGAAACCAAGGACCATGCCAACTGGGAGTTGCTCGGCAAGTGCGGCGAGGCGGCCAAGGGTGACGAGAAGAAGGCGATCCAGGCTGCCCACGAGGAAGCCGAGGACGAGGAAGACGAGCACATCTATCACAGCAAAGGCTGGTGCCGTGAGCTCGCCATCGCCGCGCTGGGCATGAAGGCCGTGCTGCCGCCGCCTGAGGAACAGAAGCACGTCAAGACCGCGATCGGCGCGGCCCGCGCCAAGGCGGCGCGCAAGGAAATGACCTAGCTGACGCGCGTGCTTCGGTGATCAGGCGAACGCCGGGACGACGTACCGCAAACGACGGCGGCGCCATGGAAACGCCGCTGTCGTGAGTCATTGTGATGGCTTGTCGGCGTGAACACGACGGGGGCCGGCGCTTGCACCAACCGGTACGCAACGCGCCACCCGAAAAGCCGCTCCGTCGACGCAAGCCGGGTGGTCGAATGAATCTGGTGGCTGCTCAAGAGTGTCCCGACAGCGGGCCGCGTGCGCGGCTGGCGGCAGCACCATGGCGTACCGGTATCTTCCTCGCGCTGGCTGGCGTGCTGGCCGGCGCGTTGCTCGTCGCTGGCCTCGACGACAACCGCGCGCCCCGCCGGGACGCGGCGGTCGCGGGCGCCACGGGCGCGGTGCTGCCGTCCGAGCGCTTGAGTCGCGGTGCCGTGCACCTGTCGCCCGGCGCGCTGCCGGTGCCCTTGCCGCAGCCCGCGCCGCGCCTCGCGCAGCCGCCAGCCCCGGTACCGGCGGCGGTCGATCGCGTTGATACCGGCTCCCGAGCGGCGCCACGCGGTGACGTCTGGTGGCCGCGCGCGCCGAGATCAAGCCGGCCATCGGCGCCGACCGGCGAGTTGATTCCCGCCGACGCCAGCATCAGACAATAAGGGGGATGTCGGCGACGGCGGCGGCCCTACTGGAGCAGCCAGACCGAGGCGCCGAGGAACGCGGCCATCATGCCGAGCACAGCCACGAGCGCGATGCGATCGTGGCGGGCCGCCGTTTCTCGTTTCGTCCGTGCCGGGCGCATGCTCCACCTTTGGGTCCGTCGGTTTCCTTGTGCGCGGAAATCCGGGCGAGAGCGCGGCGGCATTCGGTCGATCCTGTGAGAGATCGCAGGCTATTGGGCGCAGTTCGGGGTAGACTGGTGCCTGCGGGGAGGCGTCGGCGATGATCGACAAGCGCACGGTGCAGGCCTACTTGGCTTTGGCGGGGATCGGTCTGCTCGCCGTCCTGATCGTCCTGCTGATGGCGCGTAACCCGCAGCCGTCGGCGTTGATCATCGGCGCGATCGTGGCGCTCGTCCTGCCCGTGCCGTTGATCTGGCTGCTGCGCAAGCTGGGCATGCCGATCGGCCAGGCGGTGAACTGCGAGCGCTGCGGCACCGAGCAGCCGGCGGTGCGCCGGCCGACCAGTTTCGGGCAAGCCATGCTGGGCGGCTTCACCTGCGCCAAATGCGGTGCCGAGCTCGACACACGCGGCCGCCTGCGCGCGCCGTAGAGCCAGGGCCTATGCGCAACAATGATGGCGCATAGAGGGGGCTATGATGGCGCATAGAGGCTATGCGCAGAAATGGTCAAGTCGATCGATACGGCGAGCCTGGCGGGCATCGAGGCGTTGGTCCGTCGCCATCCCGGCGGAGTGACGTCGCGGCAGATCGCCGACGCCCTTCGGCCGCCGGTGCCGTTGCGGACGCTGCAACACCGCCTCAGGTATATCGTCACCAATGGACGCCTCGTCATGGAGGGCGAGCGCCGCTGGGCGCGCTACCACGCACCCGGCGCGACGCCGCGACGCCGCGACGCCGAGGCGGACGCGATCGACCTGCCGCTGTCTACCGCCGCCCGCTCCATCCAGACCTATGTCCGCGGCAAGCTGGCGGCTCGCAAGCCCGTCGGCTACGACCGCGCCTTGCTCGACGCCTATCGGCCGGGCCGCAGCTTCTATCTCACCGCCAAGGAACGCGCGCATCTGCGTGAGGTCGGGACATCGAACGTCGCGGCGCAGCCCGCCGGCACCTACGCGAAACTGATTCTGAACCGGCTACTGATCGATCTGTCATGGAACTCGAGCCGGCTGGAGGGCAACACCTTCTCGCTGCTCGACACACGGCGCCTGATCGATTTCGGCGAGGAGGCCGACGGCAAGGATCGCCTCGAGGCGCAGATGGTGCTGAACCATAAGGACGTGATCGAGTTCCTGGTCGGCGAGGCCGACGAGATCGGCTTCAACCGCTACACCATCCTCAATCTCCACGCGCTGCTCGCCAACAACCTGCTCGCCGATCCCGACGCGCCCGGGCGGCTGCGGCGCATCGGCGTCGGCATCGAAGGCTCGGCCTTCCATCCGCTCGAGGCGCCACGGCTTATCGAGGCGTGCTTCGACCAGATCCTGGCGACGGCGGTGGCGATCGCCGATCCGTTCGAACAGGCGTTCTTCGCCATGGTGCGCCTGCCATATCTGCGGCCCTTCGACGATGTGAACAAGCGCGTCTCGCGGCTCGCCGCGAACATCCCGCTTATTCGCGGCAACCTGTCGCCGCTGTCCTTCGACGGCGTGCCGCGTCGCGCGTACACCGAGGCCGTGCTCGGCGTCTACGAACTGCGCCGCCGGGACATGCTCAAGGAGCTGTTCATCTGGGCCTATGAGCGGTCGGCCGCGCGCTATGCCGCGATCCGCCAGTCGCTCGGCGAGCCCGATCCCTTCCGGCTGCGCCACCGCGATGCGCTGCGCGCTGTGGTCAGTGCGGTCGTCGGCGGGCGCATGGGCAGGAAGCGCGCCGTCGCCCATATCGACGCGTGGACGAAGGAGCGCATCAAACGAGCGGATCGCGAGCGGTTCCGCGAGATCGTCGAACGCGAGCTGATCGGCTTGCACGAGGGCAACTTCGCGCGCTACCGGATCCGTCCGTCCGAATTCGCGGCCTGGCGCGACGCCTGGAAGCGGTAGCGACCGTCGGCGGGTTTGACTTTCATTCCATAGTTCGATAATTACTGAACAATGGAAAAGGCCGAAGCCGTCGCCGCGCTGGCCGCGCTGGCGCAGGACAATCGCCTCGACGTGTTCCGGCTTCTGGTCCGGGCGGGCGCGGCGGGCATGCCGGCCGGGCGCATCGCCGAGCGACTCGACATCGCGTCGCCGACCTTGTCGTTCCACCTGGCGCAGCTCAAGCACGCGGATCTCGTCTCGGTGCGTCGCGAGGGGCGCTCGTTGATCTACGCCGTCGACTACGCGCGCATGAACGGGTTGATGGAATTCCTCACGGACAATTGCTGCGCGGCGAGCGCGCCCGTCTGCGAGCCGCGGGCCGCGCGCCTCGTCAGGCGCAAGCCGCGCCGAGTCTCGGCTCGCCAGGAGACGTGATGCCCGTCCGTCCCATCATCGCCGAGGCGCTCGGCACCGCGCTGCTGCTGGCCATCGTCGTCGGCTCCGGCATCATGGCGGAGCGGCTGTCGGGCGGAAATGTCGGCGTGGCGCTGCTGGCCAACGCCATCGCCACCGGCGGCGGGCTCTATGCGCTGATCATCATGCTCGGGCCGATCTCGGGCGCGCATTTCAATCCCGTCGTGACCCTGGCGCTCACCGGCGCGGGGCTGAGCCCGCGCGGCCATGCGCTGCCCTTTCTCGCCGCGCAGGTCGTTGGTGGCGTCTTGGGCGTGTGGCTGGCGCATTTGATGTTCGACCTGCCGATCCTGCAGACGTCGGTGAAGATTCGTGCCGGCATCGGCCAATGGGCGGCCGAGGCGACGGCGACCTTCGGCCTGGTGCTGCTGATCCTGCTGGGCGCGCGCCGCCAGTCGGCCGCGCTGCCCGCCGCGGTGGCGCTCTATATCGTCGGCGCCTACTGGTTCACCGCCTCGACGTCGTTCGCCAATCCCGCCGTGACCATCGCGCGGTCGCTCAGCGACACCTTCGCCGGTATCGCGCCCGCGCACGCGCCGGCCTTCATCGCCGCGCAATGCCTCGGCGCGGCGCTGGCCTTCGCGGTGGCGCGCTTCTTTGAAGCCGGGAGCGCCAGCGTTCCGCCAGCATCGTGAGAACAGCGCCTCGCGACTGATCAGATGAGACGGCTCAGGCTATCGCAGCCGACGCCGATGGCGCTCGAGATAGGGCGCGAACGGCGGAGGCGCCCAGGCGAGGCCTAGCCGAAAATCTGGGGGACGCGGCGCTGCTTTCGACGGATCGGCGGTGACGGTCGGCGAGCGCCGTCCCGCGCGAGCTTGTACGCGTCCTCCGTGATCGTCAGCGTGCTGCCCAGTCGCTCTATCCAGCCACGCCGGTCAAAAGCACGAATAACCTTTCCGAGATCGCGGACGGTCAAGCCTCGCTGATGAAGGCGCAATTCGAGCTCGTACATCGGGATCGAGCGCTTCCCCCCTTCGGCGATCACCTCGAGCGCCAGCGCGGCATTCTCGGGGATCGGGCGATTTGGCTTACGCGGCTCCGGCCTGTGCGTCTCGGACATGAGCGGTTTCCATGACATATGCAACGCATAGCGACGAGGTGGCGCGAGTGTCCGCCGCTCAGGCGGTCTTACCCTTGAGCATGCGATCCATCTCGTCCGGCGCCGGGAGGCGACCCTCGGGCGTCAGCGAGTCGACCGCTTGCGGCAGCTCCTTGCTCATGCCCTGCAACAGTTCCTCGCGCGACAGGCTGGTATGGGCCATCAAGGTCGCGATCTGCTCCTCGCTCAGCACCTTCGCCAGCACGTGGGGCGTGATCTGCCGGTTGGCGCCGGTGCCGACCCAACTCCTGGCCACGTCGCCTTCGCCGGACTGCTGGAACTGGCCGACCAGATCGCGCAGGCCGTGGCTGAGAACGCCGCCGGCTGCGCGGTCACCGCCCGGGCTGCCGTCACCGCCCGGGCTGCCGTCGCCGAAGGTCCTGCGCAGCCAGTCGCTGACGCCGCCACCGATGCCAGGACCGCCCCTGTTCATGCCCTGGATCGCCTTATGCGCGAGCAGGCCGAGCACACCCATCGTGATCGGCGACATGCCGCCACCACGGCCGAACACTCCGCCTGGTACCAGGCGATCGGGACGGCCCCCGAGAATGTCGAGTAAGCCCATGATGACCTCCAGCCAATCGGTCCGTTACCAGGACGCCGTCAAATCGCGATGATCGCGGTGGCCGCGAGTGGCCCTAGAGCCATGATGGCCGCCAGGATGGCGCCCGCGATGTCTCGGTGCCTGAGCGACTCATCAGTCGGCCGAAGGGCATCCCGCCCGGCGACATTGCCGGTGGCGTAGCGCATCGCGGTAGCGCTAGCTGTGCTAGCTGCGTAGGACATTTGAAGGCTCCTGCTGGTCACTGTGACGCTTGAACGGCCACCGACTCCAGGTAGTTCCCTGCCTCACCAACAACAGGAACCTGCGGCGTTCGGGAGAGTTCATCGGTCACCAGATGCGCAGGTGATTCATGACGGTTCCACGAGCTGCCATTGCCCTCGGCTCCATCTTGATCTTTGGCGGGGCATGCCTCTCGACAACCTTGGCGCAGTCCACGGTCGCGCCGCCTCCTGCGGCAGGGCGAGGTGCCGGCCAGGATCCGAAGGGCGCGCCCGCGCCGGCCGCGCCGCAAACCAAGCCGGAGCAAACCACCGCCAGTCTTTCTGATGTCGATTTCGTTCGGCGGGCCGCGGCCGGCAATCGTTTCGAGATCGAGGCGGCGCGCATCGCGGTCGGCAAGGCGAGCGATGCGAAGGTCAAAGACTTGGCCGGGAAGCTCGTGCTGGATCACGATCAGATGGTCAAGGAACTCGAGAAATCGAGCGCAGAGGCAGGCGTCGCCATGCCATCCGGGTTCATGCCCGACGCCGCGCAGCGGGCGCGGTTGGATGCGCTGAAGACGAAGTCGGGCACCGACTTCGATTCACTTTTCCTGTCCGAGATGATGAAGGCTCATGACGAAAGCCTGGCGTTGCTGACGCGGTATGCGCAGATCGGCAAGAACACGAAGTTGCAGGCGTGGGCCGCCAAAGTCCTGCCGACAGTGCAGAAACATCGCGACATGCTGAAGCAGATGTAGCCGTCGCGGCGGCGATCACGTTGACGAGATCGGACGCGGGCCGACGCCATGCGGCCGCCCCTTCGCGACGTCGGCGAAACGCCGCGACGACCGGCGATGTATTGCGAAACATGGCTTGCGCGTTGGAACATACGCTGTCGCGTCGCGTTGCCATCATGGTTCACCGATGTGTGGAGGAAACCATGAACGGCATCATTTATCTGGTGGGATTGGTCGTCGTCGTCCTCGCGATCCTCTCGTTCGTCGGCCTTCGCTAGGAGCGCCCGATGCCACCAACCCAAGCCCTTGCCGCGCCCTCCCTTGCGGCTCAGGCGTTGCGTCGTGTCGACTGGCCCGCGGTGATCGCCGGCGCTGTCGCCGCCGCCGCCATTTCGTTTGTTCTGCTTACATTTGGCGCAGCGGTCGGCTTGTCAGCGACGTCGGCTTGGCCCGACCGCGGCATGTCGGTGACGATGGCCGCGATCCTGATGGGTGTCTGGGTCGCCTTGGTTCAGGCCGGCAGCTTCGCCGCCGGCGGCTACGTCGCCGGCCGCCTGCGCGGTGGTGCCGTGGACCCGTCGCACGTGGAGCGTGAGTTTGGCGACGGTGCCCATGGTTTCCTCGTGTGGGGTGTCGGCGTCCTGATTGGCGCTATCCTGGCCGGGGGCGTGATCTCGGGCGCCACGAAGGCCGCGATTGAAAGCAGCACCACTATCGCGGCCGGTGCCGTTGGCGGCATGGCGAGCGGCGGTGTGCAGCGTGCCGAGATCACGGCTACACCGGTGGACTACGCAACAGACTACCTTTTCAGGCCTGGACCTGACGCTCAGCCACCCGCGGCCGCGGCTCCCGCGCCCCGGCCGGAGGTCGCACGCATCCTGATCGCCGCGATCCGCGTTGGTAACCTGCCGGCGCGTGAACGGACATGGCTGTCTCAGATCGTCAGCCAACGCACCGGCTTGTCCCAAGCGGATGCCGAGCGACGCGTCGACGAAGCCTTTGCGGAGGCAAAAGCCGCCGAAGCGAAGGTGCGAGAAGCCGCGGACCGTGCACGCAAGGCAGCCGCGCTCGCGGGCTTTCTGACAGCAGCCGCTTTGGCCGTGGGCTGTGTCGCCGCGACCGTAGGTGCCGCGGCCGGGGCGCGCCACCGTGAGGCTGGCACAGCGTCGCGGTTGTTCGGTAAGCGGTTATGGTGATGTCAATCAAGAAGGCCGCCATGCGAAGAACAGTGTTCGCGCGCAGCTGAAAAGCCAACTCGCCCCGCGAGGTGCCTGCGAGCCTCGCGGGCCTTCGGGCCGTCGAGCACTCGAGCGTAGCAAGGTTCTAAGTCAGGGTGGTGGAAGCGCCGCCGGTTCGACGCGTGGCCTGTCACGCCTGGCCAAATGGTCCGTTGAGTCCGAAGGCCCTCCACACGCGCCTCGTCGATGAGGTCGCACGGCGCAGCGTCGTTGGCTTGCGCGAGCTTGATCCGCTCCGCGACCACGCCTACCTGGCCGTGTGCCGACGAGCTGGTGCGGCACGCCTATCCGTCGACCAGGCTGGGCTCGCAGGATGACGCAACGCATCCCCGAAGGGGACGTTGACCGTCGCGGCACGGTGCCGCGACATCAGGAGACAGTGATGAACAATCCCAACCAGAAACCCGGCGAACAGCAGGACCAGCAGGAGATCCAGCGTCAGCGCGAGCAGCAGCAGCGCCAGGATCAGCAGCGTCAGGATCAGCAGCGCCAGGATCGGCAGAAGCAGGATCAGGGCGACAGGAAGCCGGGCGTCGACCAGAACAAGTAGGGTCCCCGCCAGCCGGGTTACGGCAAGCAGGGCCAGTAATCGCATCTGGGCGCCCGCCGCGGAATGTGGCGGGCGCCTTTTCACGATCAGCACTCCTCTGCGCTGCTCAACACAGTGGTCGAACGACGCGGTTGCCTTCAGCGCAAACTGGGTATGCGCGGGCCGGGAAGAGGTCTCACCATCGGTAGCAATGAAAAGGGCGGACCTCGGCCCGCCCTCGTTGTGCGTGATTGATCCTTGCCGCTACTTTCGCGCGGCTTCCTCGCGATCGTAGGTATAGTCAGGCATCGCCTTCAGCGCGTCCTTCGTCCAGTTGCTGAGCAGGATCAGCGTGTTGCCGTCGCGGCGCATCTGAAACTCCGTCCACTTCACCGCCACGTGCTTCTTGCCGATGCCGAGGAAGCCCCCGACCGAGACGACGACCGTCTGGATCCGGCCGTCCTTGTCGACATAGACGTCTTCGATCTCGCCGATCGTCTCGTTGGCCGCGTTGCGCACCGATGCCTTGAGGATGGCGTCGCTGGACATGTGGCCGTCGGCGTTGAAGTCCTTGGTCGGCTTGTTCGGCACGCTCGCCGGCGGCGGTGTGGTGCGGTCGACGGTGGTCGCACGCGGCGCCGGGCTACCGTCGCGCTGGATGCCTGTGTCGGTGAAGACCTGGCCGCGATAGCCGGGCTCGCGGTACTTGTACTCCGGCATGGCCTTCAGCTGATCCTTCGTGTAGGCCGTCGTCACTTTCTCGCCGTTGCTCGAGACGACGAGGTCCTTCCAGGCGACGCGCACATTACGCTCGCCCAGGCCCAGGAAGCCGCCGACGCCGATAATCACGCTGTCGACCCTGCCGTCCTTGTCGAGATAGATCGCCTCGATCTCGCCGATCGTCTCGTTCTGCGCGTTCTGCACGTTGCGGCCGATCAGCTTGCGCGTGTCGGCGGCGATCGCCGGCGCACCCATCCGATCCTGGGCCTGCGGTGCGGGGGCCGGAGCCGTGGTTTGGGCGTAGACAGCGGCGGAGCCAAAGGTCGTCAGCGCGGCTGCGATAAGAAGGGGTTTCAGCATGGCTTCTCCTATTGGACGTAGGCCCATGCAACGGTCCCGATGAGTGGCGGGTTCCCGGGATGCGCGCAGAAGTTACGCCACCGCGGCGGCGGAGTCGGGCGAGCGCCATGGGCTGGGCCCATATCGCGGGAGGATTCGCGCGATGACCCGCTTTAGCGCACCGCGGTCTGCGCGTCGGGATGGCCTCGCCCGGGCAGGTGCCGCCATGCTCACCAGTCGAATGATGCGGACCTATGTGCTCTTCGGCGGGATCTCGATCGGCGCGATTCTGGCGACGCGCGCGGCCGGCAAGCACGCCGTGAGGGCCGCGATGTGGGCCGCCCTTATGGTGCCTTGCGCATCCTGGTGATGGTGATCTGGCCGTTGACGCGCTCGGCCTCGAAAACCACGCGATCGCCGGGCTTCAGCGGCTTCAGCATGGCCGGATCGCCGACGCGGAAGACCATGGTCATGGAGTCCATGTCGAGGTTCTTGATCGGTCCGTGCTTGAGCGTGATCTTGCTCTGCGCGGTGTCGATCTTGGTGACCTCGCCATTGGCGGGAACCGCCTGGGCGAGCGCGAGCGACGGCGACAGCGCGAGCGCGGCGGCGAGAAGGATCGTGCGCATGGTGGGCCTCACTTGACGATGATGGTGCCGGTCATGCCGGATTCGCGGTGACCGGGGATCAGGCATGAGAAGTCGAACGTCCCTGACTTGGTGAAGCGCCAGACGATCGTGCCGATGGCCTTGGGCTTTACGCGCTTGGCGTTGGGATCGTCATGCTCCATGTCGGGGTTCTTTTTCATCTCCTCCAGGTGCTTGAGGTTCTCCTCCAAGGTCGCCAGCACGAATTCGTGGTCGATCTCGCCGTTGTTGCGAAGCTGGAAGCGGATCTGCTCGCCGCGGCGGACCTCGACGCGGTCGGGCACGAACAACATCTTGCCGTCGGCCTCGCGCATGACGATCTGCACCACGCGCGCCGGCTTCTTGGGATCGCCAGGCACGCCGTAGGGCGTGTCGCCGCTGTGCTTGTGGCCGGGATCGGCGAAGGCGCCGCCGGCGAGCAAGGCGCCGCCGAGCGCGAGAGCTATCGCCCATCTCTTGCCTTCCTCCGGAGGGGGAAGGTGGCGCGCAGCGACGGATGGGGGATGTTTCAACGACTCCCGAGTCCGGCTTCGACATCCCCCATCCGCCCTTCGGGCACCTTCCCCCTCCGGGGGAAGGTAAGGAGTCATCGTCATGTCTCCCTCACTCTCAATGCTTGTGGCCCTGCGGCTTCACGGCGCGCAGGGGTGTGGGTGTGGCGGGCGTTGGCGTTGGTGCGCGCGGCGCGGCCGCGGCGGGGCCGGTCCATTCGTAGGCGACCGTGCCCGGCGGATGCTTGTAGTGGCCGGGATCGGCGTAGTCGTCGGCCGCCAGCCCGTCGCGCACCTTGACCACCGAGAACATGCCGCCCATCTCCAGCGGCCCGAACTGGCCGAAGCCGCTCATCATCGGCAGCGTGTTATCGGGCAGCGGCATCTCCATCTCGCCCATGTCGGCCATGCCTGATGTGCCCATCGCCATGTAGTCGGGCACCAGGCGTTTCATCTTCTTCGCGAACTCCCGCTTGTCGACGCCGATATAGGTTTTCACGTCGTGGCCCATGGGATTCATCGTGTGGTGCGATTTGTGGCAGTGGATCGCCCAGTCGCCCGGCTCGTCGGCGACGAACTCGAAAGCGCGCATCGCGCCCACCGGCACGTCGATGCTGACCTCGGGCCAGCGCGCCTCCGGCCGCACCCAGCCGCCATCGGTGCAGGTCACCGCGAAGTCGTAGCCGTGCATATGGATCGGATGGTTGGTCATGGTCAGGTTGCCCACCCGCACGCGCACGCGGTCACCCTTGCGCACCACCAGCGGATCGATGCCGGGAAAGACGCGGCTGTTCCAGGACCACAGATTGAAGTCGAGCATGGTGTTGACTTGCGGCACGTAGCCACCGGGCTTGATGTCGAAGGCGTTGAGCAGGAAGACGAAGTCGCGATCGACGCGATGCAGCGCCGGGTCCTTCGGATGAACGACGAAGAAGCCCATCATGCCCATGGCCATCTGCACCATCTCGTCGGCGTGCGGGTGGTACATGAAGGTGCCGCTCTTCTTCAGCGCGAACTCGTAGACGAAGGTCTTGCCCGGCTTGATGTGCGGCTGCGTCAGCCCGCCGACGCCGTCCATGCCGCAGGGCAGCAGCATGCCGTGCCAGTGCACGGTGGTGTGCTCGGGCAGGCGGTTGGTGACGAAGATGCGCACCTTGTCGCCCTCGACCGCCTCGATGGTCGGGCCCGGGCTCTGGCCGTTATAGCCCCAGAGATGCGCCGACATGCCGGGCGCCATCTCGCGCACCACGGGCTCGGCGACGAGATGGAACTCCTTCCAGCCGTCCTTCATGCGCCACGGCAGGGTCCAGCCGTTGAGCGTGACGACGGGCTGGTAGTCGGGCCCGCCGGTTGGCCTGAGCGGCGGTCGCATCTTGGCATCGCCCATGGTCGGCGCCTCGGGGATCGCCTGCGCCTGCACGCGGCCGCTCACCGCGCTCGCACCGAGCAACGCCAGGCCGGACGCGGTCATCACATCGCGACGGGATAGGGTCATGGTGTTTCTCCTGTCATTTTTGTCATCCCGAGCGCAGCGAGGGATCCAGGCATGGTCGAGATCCCTCGCTGCGCTCGGGATGACAGGGATGGCTAGTGTCCACCGCCGGCCTTGACGGCCGGCGCGGTGGATGGGGATGGGGACGGCATCGGTGATGCGCCGCCGCCGATCACGGCGGCGCGCAGATCGATCTCGGCCAGCAGAAAGGCGCGGCGCGCCTCGATGGCCGCGACATTGGCGGCGACGCGCTCGCGCGTCTCGATCAGCAGCTCAAGGACGTCGGTGAGCATGCCGTTGTAACGCAGCAGGGTTTCCTGCGCGATCGTGCGCCGCAGAGGCAGCACGCGGTTCTGGTATTGCTGGGCGATCTCGTGCGTCGCACGCCAGCTCTGATACGCAGTACGCGCCTCCGTGCGCGCAGCCGTCGCGACCGCGGCCAGCCGATTGACCGCGCGCATGTAGCTCTCGCGTTCGCGCCGGAGCTTCACCTGGCCGCCGTCGAAGATCGGGATCTCCAGCTCCAGCTCGAAGCCACCGCGCGTCTTGCGCCCGTCGGGGTCGCGCTCGGTCTCGACGATGCCCGAGAGCTCGACCAGCGACACGAAACGGGTGGCCTCGGCGAGATCGATGCTCTTGGCCAGGATCGCCAGCTCCTGGCGCGCGATGGCGATGTCGACGCGCCCGCCGATCGCCTCGGCCTCGATATTGTCGATCGGCTGCAGGCGCGATGGCAGCGCGGGTAGGGTCGCGGGCAGCCGGATGTCGCGCTCCCACAGCCCGAGCAGCTTGGTCAAGGTCGCGCGCTCCTGCTGAGCGCGCAGCCGCGCCTGCGCCAGTTGCGCCGAGAGCTCGGCATAGGCGGCGGCGGCGCGCGCCTGCTCGAGCTTGGTGGCCCCGCCAGTCTCGCCCAGCTTTCGCAGCAGGTCGGAGGTGGCGTCGGCCGCCAGCCGGGACTGCTCGAGATAGCCGACGATCTGTTGCGCGGTGACCGCGTTGACCCAGGCGCGGCGCGTGTCGAGCGCCAGACGGTAGGTGGTCTCGATCGCGACCTGCTGCGCCTGCGCGAAACGCTGGCGCGCGATCTCCTTGCGTGCCGGCACGGTGGCCAGCGCCAGGATGTTGCCGAGCAGCTGGAACTCCCACTCGACGACGCCGGATCGCGCCAGCCGCGACAGCGAGATCTTCGGGTTGGGCGGCAGGCTGGCCTCGACGCCTGATATCTCGCTCAGGCCGAGATCGTTGTAGGCGGCCTGCAGGCTTCTGTTGTTGAGCAGGGCGACCTGCACGGCGATGTCCGATGTCAGCGGCTGGCCGAGCAAGGCATCGACGCGCGCCCGCACGCGTTCGGCGTCGGCGGCCGAGGTGATCTTCGTCGTTTCGCCGCCCACCTTATCGCGCACCGCCGAGGTGACCGCGGACATGCCGGCGTCGGGCGAGAACTCGGCGCAGGCCGTCGCGAGCGACAGCAGGCCGATCACGAACAGCCGCCTCATGGCGTCCGTCCCGCGCCGGGCGCCACGCGATCGTTCATGTCGCGCCACGCCTTCGGCTCGACCGGCTGATGGTTCACCGTGCCCGCTGTCACCGGCGTGTAGGGGCCGGCGCGACCGGCGGCGCGCGGATCGGCGGCGTCGGGGCCCGAGGTGAGGACAGGCAACGGCGCGCCACCGCAGCCGGCGAGCGCCAGGGCGCAGCCCATGGCGGCCAGCCGCCTCCGCGCGGCGCGGATCAGCGAAACATCTGTCATGCGAGAACTCCCGGCGGCGCGAGGCCGCGCGTCGAGGAACGCACCGGCCCTGGAGGCGGGTGCGCGGACCTTTGGGGAGACTCAGGCCTTGGGAGGTGGCGGATCGACGCCGATCGCGCGCGGCGCCGGGCGTATCGGCAACAGAGTCAGAAGCGGCTCGCCCGCGGGCAATGCCAGGGCGATCGTCGCCCCTGCGGCCGGTGCGAGCGGCAGGCAGGCGGTGAAGCAGCACAGATGCTGCAAGGCCGCCGCGGGATCGGGCTTGCCGTCATCGCGCGCGGCGGAACTCGCCGGCTCGTGGCACGACATTGCCGGTACATTGGCATCGTTGCGGTCCGGCGCCGCCATCGCGGCCAGGCTCACCGACAGCGGCAGGTTCAGCGCCAACAGCAACGCGGCCAGAACCCGGAACCAGTTCCGCCGACGCAGGTTATGACGACTGCGATCCAACATGCCCTTGTTATAGGCTCGTGCGCGGCAACCGGCAATGCCGACACGCGGCGCGACCATCCATCGCGTCGCCGATATGACGGCGCTCTTTCGCCGACGTGGGTTATGCTCTAGCCATCGGCCGATGGTTGTCACCCAAGCGCGCCGATGAGCTCCGCTCCGCCGGCCGCGCTGATGCGCGCCCATCTCTGTCGCCGTTATGGCGGCCCCGATGTGATCGAGCTCGCCGAGATCCCCAGGCCGGTGCCGAAGGACGACGAGGTGCTGATTCGCATCCGCGCCACCACCGTGAGCGCCGGTGACTGGCGCGTGCGCTCGCTCGCGATGCCGCCAGGCTTCGCGCTGATCGCCCGGCTGGCGCTCGGGCTCACGCGGCCGCGCCAGCCGATCCTCGGCACCGAGCTGGCGGGCGTCATCGAGCGCGTCGGCGCGCGCGTGACGGCCTGGCGTGTCGGCGACGCGGTCATCGGCTTCCCCGGCGGCGCGATGGGCTGCCACGCCGAGTACCGCGCCATGGCCGCCAACGGCGCGCTGGCGCCCAAGCCCGCCAATCTCGATTTCGAGGAAGCGGCCTCGCTGTGCTTCGGCGGCACGACAGCGCTTCACTTCCTACGCAAGGCCGCGATCAAGCCGGGCGAGTCGCTGCTCGTCATCGGCGCGGCCGGCAGCGTCGGCGGCGCGCTGGTGCAGCTCGGCCGGCACTTCGACGCGGTGGTCACCGGCGTCACCAGCTCCGCCCATGTCGAGCTTGTCGCGTCGCTCGGCGCCACGGTGGTGATCGACCACAAGCGCCAGGACATGCTCGCCGCGGGCGCGACCTACGACGTGATCGCCGACACGGCGGACACGATTCCCTTCGCGCGCGCGAAGGCGGCGCTCAATCCAGGCGGCCGGCTGCTCGCCATCGCCGGCATCATGGGCGCGATGGTTGAAAGCCTGCTGCCGCCGCGTGACGGCGGCAAGCGCGTGATCGCCGGCCCCGCCGCGGAACGCGCCGAAGATGTTCTGACGTTGGCCGATCTCGCGTCGCGGGGCGTGCTGCGGCCGGTGATCGACAGCCGCTACCGCTTCGAGGACATGCGCGCCGCGCACGCCCGCGTCGAGACGCGACGCAAGGCCGGCAGTGTCGTCGTCACTGTCGCGCAGGACTGAGGCGTCAGCTGCCGCGGTCGCCGGCGAGTTCACGCGGGCGGATAGCGAGGAAGATCGCCAGCCCGCCCAGCATGAAGGCGGCGACGACGCCGAAGGCGAGGCCCCAGGCGACGGGTGACATGCCGCCGGCGAGGTCGAGCGTCAGGCCCACGGCGAGCGGGCCGACGAAGCCGCCGGCGTAGCCCAGCGTGGAATGCACGGCGAGCGTGGCACCACGTCGAGCAGGCTCGGCGTTGCCGGCGGCGCCGGCGGTGAGCGAGGAGGAGTCGAGCCACACCACCATGCCGTAGACGATCAGCAGCGCGACAGCGAGCCAGTAGCTGGTCGTGCCGACGATGCCGAGGCCGACGGCGACGACGATCGACAGGACCATCGCGGTGGCGACGAGTTTTCGGCGGCCAAAGCGGATCGAGGATTCGTTGCCGAAGACGCTGGTGAGCGTGCCGAACAGCGCCAGCGCTGTGACCACCAACGCCGGCGACAGCAGGCTGCCGCTGAAGCCGGTATGCGTGGCGACGAAGGCGAGGAAGGCGACGCCCCAGCCGCGCAGCGCGTTCATTTCAAGCGTATGGACGCAATAGACGATGGAGTAGGCCAAGGCCGAGCGGTTGCGCAGGACGGGTCGGAAGTCAAACAACGCGCCCTGGCCCGCGACGCGCGGCGGCGGCTGGCGCGGCGGCACGACCAGGGTGACCGTGAGCCAGGCGATCGCCGCCGTGATCGCCGAGATCGCGAAGGCCCAGCGCCAGCCGAACTGATGCGCGAGGATGTCGCCGAGCAGGAAGGACAGCGCCCCCGATATGCCGATGCTCGCGGCGTGGCCGGTGACGGCGCGTGACATCATCTTGGCGTCGACCTGGTCGGCCAGCAGCTTCAGTCCGGTCATATAAGTACCGGCCCAGCCGATGCCAGTCAGCGCCCGCGTGATCAGCGCCGTCCAGAAGCCGTCGGCGATGAGCGCGAAGCCGGCATGGCCGATCACGGTGAGTCCGACGCCGAACATGTAGACGCGTTTGGCGTCGATCCGGTCGGTGAGCGTCACCAGCACCGGCACGCTCAGCATGTAGGTGCCGAAGAAGATCGCGGTGATCCAGCCGGCCTCGCTGTTGTTGAGCGACCACAGCTTCATCATGTCGGGCAGCAGCGCCGGCCAGAAGCCGGCGCCGAGCTGCACAAAAACCTGGGCCGCGCAGACGATCGCGACGAGGCGGGCGGGAGATGACGGTTTCATGACACCGGCGCAACTGAAGGCCGGCGCGATCGGGATGTCAACCGTATTTCTAGAATGTTGGAAATACGCCGCTCTCTGTCATCCCGGGCGGAGCGAGGGATCCAGGCCAATCCTAGATCCCTCGCGGCGCTCGGGATGACAGGAGACTATCGCGCGACCCGCCCCGGCGCAGTGTCGGGCGCGCGCGAGGGAAGCAGGAAGGTGATGAGCCAGCAGGCGAGCAGCATCGCCGCCGAGCCGAGCAGGCAGGCGACCATGCCGCCCCATTGATAGAGCGCGCCCGACAGCAGCATGCCGGCGAGCCGGCCGGTGGCGTTGGCGGCGTAGTAGAAGCCGACATCCTCGGCCGCCTTCTTGGAGCCGGCATAGGCGAGGATCAGGTAGGAGTGCAGCGAGGAATTGACCGCGAAGGGCAGGCCGAAAAGCGCCAGGCCGATGGCGACGACGAGGTCGGGCCGCCACAGATCGGGTTCGCGCAGCGCCAGCGCGAGTGCGATGGGCACCGCGGCGAGCAGCCCGGCCCAGACCCGCGCATGGGGCACCTCGCGGCTCAGCCCATCGGCGCTGCGCGCGATCATCGCCGGCGCGGCGGCCTGCACCACGCCGTAGCCGATCGTCCACGCCGCGAGGAAGGCGCCGACCTCGACGAAGCGCCAGCCGGCGGCGTAGAGGAACACCGGCAGGCCGACGACGAACCACACCTCGCGCGCGCCGAACAGGAAGACGCGCGCCGCCGCCAGCATGTTCACGCCGCGCGACTTGGCGAAGAACTCGCGCACCGACTTCGACGACTTGCCCTTGCCCAGGGCGCGCGGCAGCAGCGCCACGCCGGCGAGGAAGATCACGCCGATCACGGCGGCCATCAGCCACAGCGCCGGCTGGAAGCCCATGGCCTCGAGCAGCAAGCCGCCGACGAAGAAGCCGATGCCCTTCATCGCGTTCTTCGAGCCGGTGAACCAGGCCACCCATTTGAAGAGCTGGCCCGAGCCTGAAGCGGACGTCGCCTTGATCGCCGACTTCGACGCGGTCTTGGTGAAGTCCTTGGCCAACCCGGCGATGCCCTGGGCGATCACCACCCAGGCGACCGAGACGGCCGTCGTCCAGGTCGGATCGAGCGCCGAGAGCATCACGAGACCGGCGACCTGCAGCGCCTGGCCGGCCGCCAGCATGCGCGGAATGCCGAAGCGCGTCGCCAGCCAGCCGCCGCCGAGATTGGCGGCGATACCGGCGACCTCGTAGAGCAGGAACAGGAAGGCGAGCGTGAAGGGCGAGTAGCCGAGTTGGAAGAAATGCAGCAGCACCAGCATGCGCAACGCGCCATCGACCAGGGTGAAGCCCCAGTAGGACGCGGTGACGATCAGGTAGTGGCGCATGTGGTCTCTTTACCTTCCCCCGGAGGGGGAAGGTGGCGCGCAGCGACGGATGGGGGATGTCGAAGACGGACTCCTGCGTTCGTCTTCGACATCCCCCATCCGCTCTTCGGGCACCTTCCCCCTCCGGGGGAAGGTATGAACTGTCGTGCCCATCACGTCTGCCGTCCGATCACGATGTTCGCCAGGTCGACCATGCGGCAGACGTATCCCATCTCGTTGTCGTACCAGGCGTAGACCTTCAGTAGCGTACCATCCGTCACCATGGTGCTGGGCCCGTCGACGATGGCGCTGCGCGGATCGTTGCAGTAGTCGGCGGAGACAAGCGGGCGCGTCTCGTAGCCGAGGATGCCGGCGAGCGGGCCGGCCGCGGCGTCAGCGAACAACCCGTTGATCTCGCTCTCCGTCGTCGCGCGTTTCAGCTCGAAGACGCAGTCGGTGAGGCTGGCGTTGAGCACCGGCGCGCGCACCGCGTGGCCGTTCAGCTTTCCCTTCAGCTCGGGATAGATCAGCGCGATCGCCGTGGCGCTGCCGGTCGTGGTCGGCGCCAGCGAGGTCATCGCCGAGCGCGCGCGGCGCAGATCCTTGTGCGGCGCGTCGACCACGACGTTGGTGTTGGTCGGATCGTGGATGGTGGTGATCTGGCCGTGCACGATGCCGATCGCCTCGTGCACCACCTTGACCACCAGCGCCAGGCAGTTGGTCGTACACGACGCGGCCGTCAGCAGACGGTGACGCGCCGGCTCGTACAGCGCGTCGTTGACGCCGACCACGACGTTGAGCGCGCTCTCGTGCTTGACCGGCGCGGCGACGATCACGCGTTTGACGCCGCGCGCGAAGTAACCCTCCAATGCCTCGGGCGTGAGGAACTTGCCGGTGCATTCCAGCACGATGTCGCAGCCGAGATCGCCCCATTTCACGGCGGCGGGCTCGGGTTGGGCGCTGAAGCCGATCCGGCGGTTGTCGATGCGGATGGCGCTGTCGTCCTCGACGCCGAACGCGGCGTGCCAGCGGCCATGGATGCTGTCGAACTCCAGCAGGTGCGCGCACGCCGCGGCACCGCCCTTGATCTCGTTGACATGCACCACGTCCAGCCGGTTGGCCGCGCGCGGATCGTCACCGGGGCGCGCCACGCCGCCGAACGCCGCGCGCAGCGCCAGCCGTCCCATGCGGCCCATGCCGTTGATGCCGACGCGCATTTGCCGCTCCTTCATGCCACCGGCCGGGTCGCGTCGCCCAGCTCGTCGAGCCGCTTGCGCAGGGCCATCTCGTCAAGCGAGGCGATCGGCAGGTTGATGAAGAGCTCGAGCCGTCGGCGGGTCATGGCGTAGAGCGCGTTGATCATCGTCGCGCGCTCGACCGCCGTGCCGGTGAACTTCGTCGGATCGGGCAGCGGCCAGGCAGAGGTGATCGGCCGCGCGCCGAGATCGGGGCAGTCCTCGCCCTCCAGCGTGTCGCAGAGCGTGATGACGAAATCCATGCGCGGCGCCTCGGGCCCGGTGAACTCGTGCCAGGACTTGCAGCGCAGATGCGCCACGTCATGGCCCAGCGTGCGCAATCTCTCGATCACCTCGGGCACCGGCGCGTCGGCCGGCTCCGATCCGGCGGAGTATGCGTTAAAGCGGCCCTTGCCGAGCTGCTCGAGCAGGGCCTGGGCGATGAGCGAGCGGGCCGAGTTGCGCGTGCACAGGAACAGCACGTTGTATGTGGCCGTCATGCGGCGGTCCTCCTGATGGTCATCCGGAAGAAGGCGTGCGAGGTCGCGATGCAGGTCGGGGCGGCCCGCGCCGCAGGTTTCGCCGAGGAAACCCAACAGGCCGCGCAGGCCGGCGAAGCGCAGGGCGTAGATGATGGAACGACCCTGCCGCGTCGATTGGATCAGGCCCGCTTCCTCGAGCTGCGCGAAATGGAACGACAGGGTCGACGGCACCTGGCCGAGCGCTGCCGCGACTTCACCGGCGGCCATGCCCGAGGCGCCCCGGCTTGCCAGCAGGCGCATCAGGTTGAGGCGCGTCTCCTGCGCCAAGGCGGCAAATCCGAGAGCGGCATCCCTCGATTCCATAGTTCTCGAATAGTCCAATGGTGTGACACGCCGATGACACCGTTGGTGCAGTGCGGCCCAATAAAGAACCGGCAGGCCAGGGGCCTGCCGGTTCTCCTGTCATTCCGAGCGAAGCGAGGAATCCAAGACCTTACGGGATCCCTCGCTCCGCTCGGGATGACAGCACGCGAGTCCCGGGAGATCGGCTCAGCCGCAGCCCTTCTTGCCCTGCATCTGCTTCTCGGCGTCGACCACGCAGCAGGCGTCGGGCACCACGGCCTTGACCTCGGCCGGCGCCGGACCGCCGCAGCAGCCGGCCGCGACCGGATCGGCCACTGCCGCCTGTGCAGCCACCTGTGGAGCGGGGCCGCAGCAGCCGGCGGCGACGGATTGCGCCTGGGCCAGCGGGCCGGGGCCGCTGCAAACGCCGGTCTCGGGCAGCACCAGCTCGACCTTGCGCGCCGCCTCGTGGTCGCCGGCGATCTCGGCGACGATCGAGCGCACCTGCTCGTAGCCGGTGAGCATCAGGAAGGTCGGCGCGCGGCCGTATGACTTCATGCCGGCGAGGTAGAAGCCGGGCTCGGGCTGCGCCAGCTCGCGCGCGCCGTGCGGGCGCACCGTGCCGCAGCTGTGCAGGTTGGGATCGATCAGCGGCGCCATATCAGGGGGGCATTCCAGCGCCGGATCGAGCGACAGGCGCAGCTCGCGCAGGAAGTCGAGCTCGGGCCGGAAGCCCGTGGACACCACCAGCGCGTCGGCGACCACCTGGCGCGCGCAGTCCGAGGCACGCGTGGCGATGCGCAGCCGCCCGTCGACCTCCGAAAGATGTCCGATGCGGAAGCCGCTCTGAACTGCGATCTTGCCCGAGGCGACGAGGGCGGCGAAAGCCGTGCCCAGCGCGCCGCGCGCCGAGAGCTTGTCGTTAGCGCCGCCGCCGAAGGCTTTCGCCGGATCATCGCCGCGCAGCAGCCAGATCGCCTTGGTGCCCGGTACCTCGTCGGCGAGCCGCGCGAGATCGATTAGCGTGCCGATGGCGGAATGGCCGGCGCCGGTGACCGCCACCGTCTTGCTGGTATAGCGCGCGCGGTCGGCGCCCAGCACGTCGGGCATGCCGTAGGCCAGCCGATGCCGCAGGTCGTCTTCGCCGATCGCCGGGCGGCCGTCGGCGCCAGCGGGGTTAGGCGCGAACCAGGTACCCGTGGCGTCGATCACCGCGTCGGCGCGCAGCGACTCCGGCCCCTTGCCGTTGCGGTAGCGTACATCGAACGGCGCGCTCTCGCGGCCCTTGCTCTTGACCTTGTCGAAGCCGACGCGGCCGACCGACGTGACCGTGCTGTTGGTGCGGATGCGATCCTTCAGCGCCGTGCGCGTCGCCAGCGGCTCGAGGTAGCGCTCGACCAGCTCGCCGCCGGTGGGATAGTCGCCGGGCTCCGGCGCGTTCCAGCCCGACGCGGCCAGCAGCCGCTCGGCCGCCTTGTCGATGTTGTATTCCCAGGGCGAGAACATCCTGACATGGCTCCACTGCCGCACCGCGTGCGCGGCGTCGGGGCCGGCTTCGAGCACCACGGGTTCCATGCCGCGCTCCAGCGCGTGCGCGGCCGCCGCGAGGCCGACGGGGCCGCCGCCGAGGATGGCGACGGTGAGCGGGCGGGTCAGCGAGTCGGGCATCGGGTCTGCTCCTGTCCTTCCAGAATCATCGAAATAGCGGGGCAAAAATTTTTACGCGGCTTTGGGCTTGGTCAGGCCCGCGGGCACGCAGGTGCCCTCGGCGCAGCACTGTTCGACCATGTAGCCGACCAGGTCGCGCATCAGCTCGTAATTGGCGTGGCAGATCAACGTCGTGCCCTCGCGCGTCTGGCTCACCAAGCCGACCGTGATCAGCGACTTCAGGTGATGCGACAGCGTGGAGGCGGCGATGTCGAGCCGGTCCTGCAGTCTGCCCACGGCCATGCCCTCGATCCCCGCGCGCACCAGGGCGCGAAAGATCTTCAGGCGGGTCGGGTTGCCCAGGGCTTCGAGCCGGGCGGCTGCATCGTCGAGCTTCATGGAGGGCAATATAGGGCGGGCGCGGCGGGAGTCAACCGTATTTCTGGAAGTATCGAAATAGAGCCGTGGAGCCGCCAGGGCCTCAGGGGCGGGTATCAGGCCCGTCATTCCCGATTCCTCTGGGGAGTTTGCGGAACAGGCTGTCTTGGACTTGCACGTACCCAATTCAATACCCGCAGATACCCGATCGCCGGGGCCCTAAACGAGGTGAAGAATCGGGTAAAATCGGGTATTATTGGGTATGATATCGGATATTAGGACGCACCGGCCATGAGGGAGCCCACGCTCGCAATCGGCCCGGATCTCGTGAAGCTCATCGCTGAAATCGATGAGTTCAAGGGCCGGTGGGGGGCTCTCAAGGCGCTCCCGCCAGACCGCCTCAGCGCGCTGCGCAAGGTGGCCACCATCGAGAGCATCGGCTCCTCCACGCGCATCGAGGGCTCAAACCTCTCGGATGCCGAGGTCGAGGACCTGCTCTCGCGGGCGATACATATAACGTCATTCAAGACGCGTGATGAGCAGGAAGTGGCCGGATACGCCGAGGCGATGGACCTCGTGTTCGAGGCCTATGCCGATATGCGTCTGACCGAGAACCATATCCGCCAACTGCACCAGATCCTGCTGCGCCACAGCGTCAAGGATGCGCGCCATCGCGGTTCCTATAAGACGCTCTCCAACCACGTCGTGGCGTTCGACGCGGACGGGCGCGAGATCGGCGTCGTGTTCGCGACGGCCTCGCCTTTCGATACGCCGCGCGAGATGGAGGCGCTCGTCGCCTGGACGCGCAAAACCCTGGATGAGGAGGCGCTGCATCCAATCCTTGTCATCGCCGTTTTCATCGTGACGTTCCTGGCGATCCATCCGTTTCAGGATGGCAACGGGCGGCTCTCGCGCGTGCTCACCACGCTTCTCCTGCTGCGCGCGGGCTACGCCTATGTGCCGTACACCTCGCTGGAACGCGTGATCGAGGAGAACAAGGATCTGTACTACAAGGCACTGCGGCGTACGCAGACGACTCTCAAGAGCGAAACGCCGGATTGGGATCCCTGGGTGGGTTTCTTCCTGCGCTCCCTCAAGCGGCAGAAAGACAATCTCTCGGCGCGATTGGACCGTGAACGGGCCGCCCAGGGCAGCGAGGCCGATCTGCCTGAACTATCGCTCCAGATCCTCAAAGCCCTGCGGGCACAAGAGCGCCTGACGATCGCGCAGCTCGCATCGATCACCGGCGCCAACAGAAACACGCTGAAGGTGCGTCTGCGCGAACTGGTCGGAGATGGGCGCGTGCGGCAGCATGGTAAGGCGCGCGCCACATGGTATTCACTATGAGCGCCGCTTCAGGGACGCAGGCTGCAGCGATGCCCTTGCTCTATCTCATCGCCGGCAAGATCGGCGCCGGCAAGTCCACGCTGGCGCGCAAGCTTGCCGAGCGGCCGGCGACCTTGCTGATCAGCGAGGACCACTGGACCTCGCACCTCTTCGCCGACCAGCTCAAGACGATCGACGACTACCGTTTGCTCTCGGCGCGGCTGCGCACGGCGATGGCGCCGCACATCGTCGCGATCCTCAGGCTCGGCCTGTCGGTGGTGCTCGACTTTCCCGCCAACACACCCGCCCAGCGTGGTTGGATGCGCGAGCTGATCGAGGAGGCGAAGGTGGCGCACGAGCTGCACCTGCTCGACATGCCCGACGCGCTCTGCCTGGAGCGGCTGCGCCGGCGCAACGCCAGCGGTGAGCATCCGTTTCAGGTCACCGACGCGGAGTTCGCGCAGTTCACGCGGTACTTCACGCCGCCATCGGCTGATGAGGGCTTCAATGTCGTGGTTCACACGCCCTGATTCTTGGGGATGCGTATCAGCAGCAGCATAGCGAGCGCGCCCAGCATCAGCGCGGTCGAGACGATCAGCACACCTGCGCCCCAGCTATCGATCATCAGCGCGAAGAGCAGTGGCGCGCCGGCCTGCAGGATGCGCGCCGGCGCGCCGATGACGCCCAGGCGATAGCCGTAGTTCTGTGGCCCGAACAGCGACAGCGGCACGGTGCCGCGCGCTATGGTGATGATGCCGTTGCCCAACCCGTGCAGGATCGAGAAGGCGCCGGCGATGATGCCGCCGCCGGCGAAGGCCACGACCAGCGCGCCAATCGGATGCGTGATGGTCGCCAGCCGCGCCGAGACCAGCGGATGGAAGCGCGCCAGCACGCTGGCCTCGAAGATGCGCGCCGCGACCTGCGCCGGCCCGATCAGCGCCGAGGCGGCGATGGCCTCGGCCGGCGTGGCGCCCGCGGCCTCGAGGATGCGCGGGAAGTGCGCGGCCATGCCGGCGGTCACCACCCAGGCCATGGCGAAGGCGGTGGCCAGCAGCACCATGGTGCGATCGATCGGCACCGTCTCGTCTTGCGCGGCCTTCTTCTCCGCCGCCGTGATCTTTGGCCTGGGCAGCAGGAAAAGATTCAGCGGCAGGCCGACGAGGATGTGTACGGCCGCCCAGGCCATGCAGGTGTCGCGCCAGCCGATGGTGGCGATGCCCCAGGCGGTGAGCGGCCAGCCCACGGTGCTGGCGAAGCCGGCGAGCAGGGTGATGCCGGTGATCGGTTTGCGCGCCGCGGTGCCGTAGATGCGGCCCAAGGTGGCGAAGGCCGCGTCGTACAAGCCCATCGACATGCCCAGCCCGAGCGCGAGCCAGGCCAGGCCCAGCATCACCGGGCCTGTCGCCAGCGCCATGAGCACCAGGCCGATGGCGAAGACGACATTGGAGATCGCCAGCACGCCATGGCCGCCGACCGCGTCGATGCGCCGGCCGACGCGCGGCCCGAGGAAGCCGGAGATCAGCAGCGAGGCGGAGAAGGCGGCGAAGAACCACTGCGTCGAGACACCGGTGTCGCGCGCGATCACATCGCCCAGCACCGCCGCCAGGTAATAGCTCGAGGCCCAGGCCAGGGTCTGCGTCGTGCCGAGAACGATGACCGTCGGCAGCGTTCGATCGGACATGGCATCGTCATGCCATGTTTCCAGAAAGATGGAAACAACTATGGCCGCGGGGCGGTGTGCGGCGCTCCGGATGGTGGCCACGCCATTCGAGGCAACAAGTGAAGGGGTCGCAACACTAGGGCAGGCTGCCAGCGAGCAAACGGAGGTAGCGGGCGGCCGTGAGCGAATGCTGGCCCGATACTCTAAAATACTGAAAATGGAGCCGTGTCGCTTCCACCGTCGCAGGATCCGACGCCGCGGCGGTCGGTCCGATCGCCGAACGATTGGCGGCGGCGTACGCCACGTACTCGAGCGCCGCGGCCATCAGCTTCTCTCTGGCGACGAGAACGTCGCGACCCGCGACGCACGGCTCCACGAGCAATTTCGCAAAAGCCTTGTCGTAGACCGCCTTGAGGTCGTCGGGTTGATTGAGGCCGGCGCGCTCCGCATGGGCCGCGGCGAGCATCTGATCGAACGACCTGATCTGCGCGGCCGCGTCGCTCTGTGCCGAGGCAATTGTCGGCAGCCTGTCGACCATTTTCGAAAGTTCCGTCGTTACGACGGTGGTAAACGAGTCGGGAGGTATTCGAGCGAGTTGCTGCAACGCCTCGCCGAACGTGAGCAGGACGTCGTAATGCTTGCTGTAGTCGCCAAAAAGTTTCCGCTCGGATGCGTTGATCGGCAAAAGCGAACGCCCGGGATAGCCGAGGATCTTGCTGAGATGGCCAATGAACGCCCTGCGCCGCTCGCGTTCCGGGTCTTCACACGCAAAGAGCGCCGGCAGCATCAGGAGAAGCGCCACGGATCGACGTGTCATTGTCATGCTCATCGGCGTCAGCCCTCCGTATCTGTGGTCGCTATCGCTGGCCTAGGGCGTGATCGGCGCGTTGGGGTCGATCTTCGGCATCGGAGCGCCTTTGACCGCTTCGACGAGGGAGTCCCGATATCGCGGGTCACCCGCGAAGATGAGTGGCGATTTCTTGTCCGTCAGGCCGTGGAAGTAGATGGCCCCACGCTTGTAGTTCCCTTTCGGGAGGTTTCGCCCCACCCATTCGCTCGCCGCGTCCTGACTGTCCGTCATGGCCTCGACCTTGATCGAGTTTCCACTGATCGTGTGGTGATACGCGAATCGACCCGATGGAAACGTCTGGACATTCGCCCCCACGTGGGACGCCAGCCATTTCTCCCATACCTTTCCATCTTTCGTTGGCGCCCCCAGATCCATGACCCCGTAGAAGTCATAGGCCTTGGGCGCGCAGCAGACGGCGCAGTTGAAGACCTTCTGCAGGTAGTACATGACGTCGACATCCTTGCCGACGACGCACGCGCGGAGATCGACACGATTGAGTTCCATCGCCTGCATCTTCAGCAATTGCGCTTTCAGGCTCTGCCAGTCCGCCGGCGTCAATTTCAGGAGCTTGTGGGTGATGTCGTCCTCGGCTCGCCCCTCCAATCCCATGACCAGAGCGCGCATGGCGCCAACGTTGAAGCCCACACCCGGACCGATCTTGATGAAGAGGCCCGCGTCATTGCCATGCATGACGATGACAAGATCGCCGCCGGCTTTGCCGTTGGCGAAAATCGCCTGGAGCAGCGTCGTGAGGTTGGTGAGATCCGATACCGTCTTTTCGCCTTTGACCACAACCGTATCGACAAGCGTGGCGATTTTCTCGACGGTTACGAATTTCTGGTTGGGAATCGGCTCCAGCGGATAGTGCGTGAAGTAGGGAATCGCGTGAGGGTGTACGGCGGCGTTGATCAAGGCGGTGGCCATCTCCTGATCTCCATCCGAGCAAGCGTTCACTCATCTTCGCATGATTTCGACATCGCGACAAGTGCGCATCGGACGACGCCGGCCGTGCTCAATCGACAGCTGCCCCGCGTTGTCGGCCATACGGCGCCGCCGGAAGATGCGGAGGGGGCAAAAGCCCTCGGATTCCCTCGACGGCACGCGCCCCTCGGGGCAACCGCATCCGCGCACAGCCGTTAGCGCGTGTTACATCCACCGCAGGAGTAGCCATGCGCACCGCTCTCGCCGCCGCCGCCGTCGCCTTGACGAGCCTCGCCTCACCCGCGGCCCTCGCGCTGACCGAGATGGAATGTGCCGGGTTGTTCCGCAAGGCCGACAGCGATGGCGACGGGACGCTCGCGCAGGCCGAGGCCACGCGCTATCTGGCCGCCATGCGCATCTGGACCGTGCCCGTTCCGGCCGACGGAAAACTGGACTACGCCGGTTTTGTCGGACATTGCCGCAACGGCGTCTTTCGAGAGGCGGTCAACGATCCTGGTGCACCGCTAAAGGGGGCCAACTCCTTCAGCGAAGCGCAGGCCAGGGATCGCGCCGCGGCGCGGGGCTTCCTCGACATCTCCGAGCTGAAGAAGGATGATGCCGGCATTTGGCGCGGCACGGGCCGCCTCGAGGGCAGGGACTTCAATATTGGCGTCGACTACAAGGGTAATGTCGTCTCCGACCCGCGCTGAGTCGCGTCGTCACCCGACGGCTCGCCGCTGACCGTGACTGGTACGGACTCCACGCCTGGATTTCTCGCCGAAGGCGGCGACGTCGGCCGCCTGTTGCGCAACCACGACTTCCGCGATTCGCCGCTCGGGCCACCGCGGACGTGGCCGCCCTCGCTGCGCACAATCGTGGCGCTCATGCTGAGCTCGAAGTTCCCGATGTTCGTCGCCTGGGGGCCCGAGTTGGGTTTCCTGTACAACGATGCTTATGCCGAGGTGCTCGGCGCCAAGCACCCCCAGGCGCTGGGGCGGCGATTCAAGGACATCTGGGGAGAGATCTGGAGCGACATCTGGCCGCTGATCGAAAGCGCCATGGCCGGGCAGGCGACCTATCACGAGGACCTGCCGCTGACCATGAACCGGGAGGGCTTCGCCGAGCAGACCTGGTTTACTTTCTCCTACTCGCCGGTGCGCGACGAGCATGGCGAGATCGGCGGCATGTTCTGCGCCTGTACCGAAACCACCGGCAAGGTCCTGGCCCAACGCCGCGCCGATATGCTCAACGCCACGCTGGAACGGCGCATCCGCGAAGCGCTGGCCGAACGCAAGGTGCTGGCCGACATCGTCGAGGCCACCGACGCCTTCGTGCAGGTCGCCGACATGGACTATCGCTGGCTGGCGATCAACCGTGCCGCGGCCGACGAGTTCCAGCGCATCTACGGCGTCCGCCCTTCTGTCGGCGCCTCGATGCTCGAGCTGCTGGCGCATCATGACGAACAGCGCGCCGCCGTCGAGGCGGTGTGGGGCCGTGCCCTGAAGGGCGGCGAGCGCTTCACCGAGATCGGCACATTCGGCGATCCGCGCCTGGGTCAGCGCACCTACGACATGCGCTTCGACGTGCTGCGCGACGAACAGGGCCGGCAGATCGGCGCCTACCAGTTCGTTTACGACATCACGGAGCGGCAGCGCGAGCAGGCGCGCCTGCGCGAGGCCGAGGAGGCGATACGTCAGGTGCAGAAGACCGAGACCATCGGCCAGCTCACGGGCGGCGTGGCGCACGACTTCAACAACCTGCTGACGCCGATCGTCGGCGCGCTCGACATGACGCGCCGGCGCCTGCCGCCGCAGGACGAGCGCTCGCGCAGGCTGATCGACGGCGCGCTGCAGGCCGCCGACCGCGCGCGCATCCTGGTCCAGCGCCTGCTGGCCTTCGGGCGGCGCCAGCATTTGCGGCCGCGCGCCGTCGATGTCGCGGCCCTGGTCGATGGCATGCGCGACATCATGAGTCGCCTGCTGGGCTCGACCATCGAGATCCAGGTCGAGGTCGGCGACGGGCTGTTCCCGGCGCAGGTCGATCCCAACCAGCTCGAGCTGGCGCTGCTCAACCTGGCCGTCAACGCGCGCGACGCGATGAGCGGGCAAGGCGTGATGCGCATCGTCGTGGCGGCGCAGACCGCCAGCGCGGGTTCGTCCCTGGCGCCCGGCCGCTATGTGCGGCTGAGCGTGACCGACACCGGCAGCGGCATGGACGAGGCGACCCTGCGCCGCGCCACCGAGCCGTTCTTCACCACCAAGGGCGCCGGCGGCACGGGGCTCGGCCTGTCGTCGGTGCAGGGGCTGGCCGAGCAATCGGGCGGTCGGCTCGACCTGCTGAGCGCCCCGGGGCAGGGCACGACCGTGGCGCTGTGGCTGCCGGAGTCGCATGAGACGCTGGAAGCCCTCGGCAGCCCCGCGCCCGTCGAGGCCGTGCGGATCGCGACCGAGCGCAGCCTGCTGCTGGTCGACGACGAGACGCTGGTGCGCTTTGGCACCGCCGCGATGCTGCGCGAGGCCGGCTTCGTCGTCCATGAGGCGGCCTCGGCCAACGAGGCGCTGGCGCTGCTCGACGGCGGCGCGCGCATCGACGCGATCGTCACCGACTACGCCATGCCGGGCCTCACCGGCGCCGATCTCGCGCGTCGCCTCAAGGAGCGCCGGCCGACGCTGCCGATCCTGCTGATCACCGGCTACGCGACGCTCAGCGACGCCGAGGCGGCCGGCCTGCCGCGTATCGCCAAGCCGTTCCGCGCCGCCGAGCTGGCCGCGGCGGTCAACGCGCTGTTCAATGCCTAGAGCGGCGAGTTTGAAATCGGCGCCACCCTGTCATCCCGAGCGCAGCGAGGGATCTAGGCAGTTTCCCAGGATCCCTCGCTGCGCTCGGGATGACAGGAGCGTCTGATCAACCGATCGTCGCTCGAAGCCGTCGCGCCGCCACCGCCGACGTTGCGCGGCGCGGGCGGATCGGGCTTGCTCGCGGCTGGATTACGGTCGCGGGAGGCGGCGATGATGGTGCGTCTGGTGGTCGGCGTGGCGCTGGCGTTTCTGTGCGCGACAGGGCAGGCGGCGGCGCAGGACCGCCGCGAGAACTGGCGGCTGTGCGCCAACAAGGATCGCGAGCCGCCCGACGTGCCGATCCGCGCCTGCTCGGCGATCATCGCCGCTGGGCAGGAGAGCGACGTCGACCTGGCGTCCGCCTACTACAATCGCGGCATCGCGCACGACGACAAGCGTCTGTATGACCTGGCGATCGCCGACTACACCGAGGCGATTCGGCTCGATCCCAGCGACCCCAGCCATTTCTACAATCGCGGCAACAGCTACAGCAACAAGCGCGACTTCGCGCGCGCGATCGCCGACTACGACCAGACGATCAAGATGAAGCCCGACCACGTCAACGCCTGGGGCAATCGTGGCAACCAGTGGCAGCGCCAGGGCCAGTTCGACAAGGCGCTGGCCGATTACAGCGGCGCGCTGCGTATCGATCCGCAGCACGTCAATTCGCTCAGCAGCCGGTGCTGGACGCATGTGCGGCTCGACCGGCTGGCGGCGGCGCTGGCCGATTGCGACGCATCGCTCGGCCTGCGGCCCAAGCATGCCGATACCCTCGACAGCCGCGGCTTCGTGCATCTGCGCCTCGGCAACCTCGACGCGGCGATCGCCGACTACGACGCGGCGCTGGCTCTCGATCCGCGCCAGGCGACCTCGCTCTACGGCCGCGGCACCGCCAAGCAACGCAAGGGCGACACCGCGGGCGCCGAGGCCGACATCGCCGCCGCGGTGAAACTCAGCGCCAACATCGCGCGCGAGATGGAGCGCTACGGCCTGAAGTGAGGTTGGGTATCTACCTTTCCCCGGAGGGGGAAGGTGGCGCGCGAAGCGCGACGGTCAGGGGCCGCGGACGGCCCCGCGGGGGATGTTTCAACGAATTCGGTGTTCGTCTTCGACATCCCCCATCCGCCCTTCGGGCACCTTCCCCCTCCGGGGGAAGGTAATGTCGGAGTCGCGCTTCTCGCTGTCGCAGTTGATACAAACCCCTCGATAGATCGCCCGTAGCGGCGGAAATCGGAGCTTGCGCCGCGCGCCGGTAGAATGCGGCGTTATGAAAGTCATCGATTCGCAGGATCAAGAACGGCGGTTGCCCGTCGACATGGCGCAGTTCGCGCGCGACCCGCTTCGCTTCGTGCAGGAGGCCTTTCCGTGGGGCCGCGCGGGCACGGCGCTGGACGGCGAGCGCGGCCCGCGCGAATGGCAGGCCGAGATCCTGGGCGAGATCGGCCGGCTTCTCGAGCGCAACGCCGCCGCCGGTTTCGGCGAGGCGATCCGTCTCGCCGTCGCCTCGGGCCATGGCATCGGCAAGTCGGCGCTGATGGCCTGGATCAAGCTGTGGGCGCTCGCGACCTTCGAGGACGCCATTACGGTGATCACCGCCAACACCGAGCAGCAGCTCCGCACCAAGACCTGGCCGCAGGTGGTGAAGTGGTTCAACCTGATGGAGGGCCGCGAGCGCTTCAGCCTGGGCGAGACCGCCATCGTCAGCCGCCAGAAGGGCCACGAGAAAACCTGGCGCGGCGATCGCGTCACCTGGAACGAGCACAACACCGAGGCCTTCGCCGGCCTGCACAATTTGCGTCGGCGCATCGTGTTGCTGTTCGACGAGGCGAGTTCCATCGCCGATTCCGTCTGGGAGGTCGCCGAGGGCGCGCTGACCGACGAGGAGACCGAGATCATCTGGGTCGTCTTCGGCAATCCGACGCAGAGCAAGGGCCGCTTCCGGGAATGCTTCGGCAAGTTCCGCCACCGCTGGGTCACGCGGCAGATCGACAGCCGCGGCGTGCCCGGCGTCAACAAGGAGCAGCTCGAGCGATGGGTCGAGGACTATGGCGAGGACAGCGACTTCGTGCGCATCCGCGTGCGCGGCGAGTTCCCGCGCGTCGGCGCCAACCAGCTCATCGGCCCGGTGCTGATCGATCGGGCGCGGCGCAACGAGGCGGTGTCGCGCCTGAGCGACCCGCTGGTGATCGGCGTCGATGTCGCGCGCCACGGTGACGACCGCACCGTGATCTTCTTCCGTCGCGGCCGCGACGCGCGCACCATCCCGCCGATCAGGCTGCGCATTCCCGACCTGATGCAGGTCGCCGGGCGCGTCGCCGAGGCGGCGCGCACGCACCACGCCGACGCGATCTTCGTCGACATGGGTATGGGCGCAGGCGTGGTCGACCGCCTGCTGCAGCTCAACGTGCCGGGTGTCATCGGCGTCGAGTTCGGCGGCGTGTCGCATGGCGGCGGGAATGTCGACGGGCAGGGCGGCAACTACGCCAACAAGCGCGCCGAGATGTGGGGCGAGATGCGCGCCTGGCTGAAGCATGGCGCGATCCCCGACGACGCCGAGCTGGCCCAGGATCTCGGCGGGCCGGAGTATGGCTTCAACGGCCGCGACCAGATCCAGCTCGAGCGCAAGGAGGACATGAAGAAGCGCGGCCTGGCCTCGCCCGACATGGCCGACGCGCTGGCGCTGACCTTCGCCTTCGCTGTACAGGTACGTGGCGGCGGGTTCGGCGGCACGCCGGGCAAGATGGCGGTCGAGTACGACATCTTCGCGGATATCTAGAGCGAGCTTACCTGTCATCCCGAGCGCAGCGAGGGATCTAGGCTGGCCCTGGATCCCTCGCTGCGCTCGGGATGACAGACCCGTCAGTCACTCGCAGGTCGAGCCCTGTACGACGCTGCTGGGCAGTGTCCATTGACATGGTGCGCCCGCTCTACCGCTGCCGCCCACGGGGCCGAAGCGGCCGTAGGGCGTGCAGCAGAAGTCAGCGCGTGGTTCACGGGGCCGTTCGACGCCCGCCGGCGGCAGGGGCGGCGGCGCGGGCTTTGGCGGCACGATGATGGTGGGTGGCTTTGCCGGCTCGGTCTGCGCGTGCAGTGGGCCGGCGGCGAAGACCAGGGCGAGGGCAATGCGTCCGAGCATGCCGTCCATCGTGCGCCTCGCGCGCGCGCAATGCACGTCATCACAGCAACATCGCGGCCTGTTCGGCGCGCGTAGCGGCGGAAATAGGGGGCGGTCGCGCGACGCGCTACAATGCGCCCATGTGCTTCTCATCCGCTCCCTCCGTCCCCCCGGTTCCGCCGCCGCCGCCGGAACCACCCACCGCTGTCGATCCCGGCGTGAAGGCCGCGCGCGAGCAGGCCCGACGCAAGGCGCAAGGCGCGCAGGGCTACACCTCGACCGTGCTGACCGGCCCGATGGGCGATCTTTCGACCGCCAGCACGACCTCGGGCAAGGCGCTGCTCGGCGCCTGATGCTGGTTGTCGCGCCGCGCTATAGTCGGGCGTGGACAGACCTGGACGCAGCCCGCTGATCGCGCTCCTGGCGTTGCTCGCCGTTGGCTGGCTGTCGCCCGCCCGGGCTCAGTCGGACGACGCGCTCGCCGATCTTTTCGCGCGCATCGCCGGACGGCCCGAGTACAGCCGCACCGCCACAGCGGGTGTGCACACATGGCGGAAGCCCGTGCGCTACGCCGTCATCGGTGAAACGCGCGCGGCGCTGGGCCCGCGCATCGATAGCCACATGGCGTTGATGCGATCGCTGAGCGGCCTGCCCATCGAGGCCACAGCGCCGGAAGGCGGCCTCGACGCGGCGGCGCGCATCTTCGCGCGCGGCGTCGGGCGTTTCCACGTCAGCGCACCAGCGACGGCGCGCGAGGATGCCGTACGGATGCCGGTCGTGACGTTCACCAATGCCGGCGGCTCGGTGCGCTGGCGCGGCAACTTCTTCGTCTTCGTCGGCCGGCGCCAGGAGATGGTCGCGCTGACCCAGGGATTCGGCGCCGACGCGCCCGACCTCGCGCGCCGCATCGGGAGCGGCGCGGTCAATTGCGCGGCGGTGCTGCACTTCGCTCCGGCCGACAGCGCCATCGCCACCGCCTTCGTGTTCCTGCCCACCGATATGGAAGCGCGCTGGGTGGAGCGCTGCGTCGAGGAGGAGATCACCCAGTCCTTCGGCCTGATGAGCGACGTGCGCGGCAGCCGGCTGACGCTGTTCGACGACGACCTCGGCCAGGGCAAGACGCGCCTGACCGAGACCGACAAGCTCTTCCTGCGCGTGCTCTACGATCCGCGCATCCGCCCTGGCATGTCTGGCCCGGCGCTGAAAATCGCCGCGCGCGACGTGATCAGGAGCCTGCGGTTGCGCTGAACGGCCGCGGCAGCGCGAGATAGACGCTGTCGCTCCATTCGCCGCCGATGCACCAGGTGCGCATCGCGCGACCGGTCTCGTGGAAGCCCAGTCGCGACAGCAGGCGCAGGCAGGCCTCGTTGCGCGGATCGGCCTCGGCGCGGATCTCGTCGTGGCCGCTTGTGGTGAAGCCGCGTGCGATCACCGCCATGACGGCCTCGCGCGCGTAGCCGTTGCCCCACGCCGATGGGGCGAAGAGAAAGCCGAGTTCGTTGCCGTTCCACAGGCCGGCCTTGCCGATCACGGTGCCGTCGCGCTCGACCAGGAAATCGTCGCTGTGTCCGGCCTCGATGGCCGCGGTCGTGCCGGCGATCCACGCCTGGCTTTCGGCGAGATCCGTGTGCGGCGGGCTCGACCAATATCGCATTGCCACCGGATCGCTCAGGATCGCGTGCATGGCGGGCGCGTCCTCGGCTCGCGCGCGTCGCAGCAGCAGTCGTTCGGTGCGCAGGATCGTCTTCATCGCCGCTCCCTTAGCACGCGCGTGGCCGCTGCGTCGTAGGGAATTGACCGCGATACGGGCAAGCGAGGTGCTTGTGGGACAGTGCTTCTTGCCGCCAATTGCTCGCGCGTAGCGGCGGAAATAGGAGGTCGGGCGCGCGATCCGTACACTGTGCGTCATGGCCGAGACCCAACTCTCCTCCCCGCGCATCCAATCTCTCCGCAAGCAGTGTGACCGCCGACTGGCGGCGCTCGAGCGCGAACGCGCCTCGTGGTTCGCCCATTGGCAGGAGCTGTCGAAGTACATCCTGCCGCGACGCGGCCGCTTCCTCGTCACGCCGAACCAGGGCGACAAGGGCGCCAAGCTCAACAGCGCCATCCTCGACGAGGCAGGCACCTTCGCCGCGCGCACCTTCGCCGCCGGCATGATGTCGGGCATCACCTCGCCGGCGCGGCCTTGGTTCCGCTTCACCCTCGGCAATCGCGATCCGCGCCGCGAGTCCAACGCCGTGCGCGCCTGGCTCGACGACGTGCGCCAGGCGACGCTCGACGCCTTCGCGCGGTCGAACGCCTACAACGCCCTGGGCTCGATCTACGAGGAGCTCGGCGTCTTCGGCACAGGCGCGATGCTGATCGACGAGGACGAGGAAGACGACATCCGCTGCTACGCGCTGACCGTGGGCGAGTATTACCTCGGCTCCTCGGCAAGGCTCGCCGTCGACACGCTCTATCGCGTCTTCCCGATGACGGTGGCGCAGCTCGTGCAGCGATTCGGGCTGGCGTGCTGCTCCGAGGACGTTCAGGCGATGTACCGGCGCGGCGATCTCGACGTCGAGCGCGAGGTCGTGCACGCCATCGAGCCCAACGATTCTCGGGTCGAGGGCAGCGCGCTTTCCGGGGACAAGCCGTTCCGCTCGGTCTATTTCGAGCGCGGCGCGCCGGCCGACGCGGTGCTCGCGGTCGGCGGCTACGACGACTTCCCGGCGATGTGCCCGCGCTGGACCACGGTGGGCAACGACGCCTATGGCCGTGGTCCGGGCATGGACGGGCTGCCGGCGGTGCGCACGGCGCAGCTGCTGGCCAAGCGCCACGCCGAGCTGATCGACAAGTCGACCCGCCCGCCGATGCAGGCGCCGGCGATGCTGAAGAACGAGCCGATGTCGTCGCTGCCCGGCGGCGTGACCTTCCTGCCTATCAACAGCGGCGACACCTACAAGCCGGCCTATGTCGTGTCACCGGCCGCGATCGTCGCCGTGCGCGAAGCGCAGAAGGAGGTGCGCCAGACGGTCAGCCGCGCCTTCTACGAGGACCTGTTCCTCATGCTCTCGCAGATGGACGGCATCCAGCCGCGCCAGAACCTGGAGGTGATCGAGCGGCGCGAGGAGAAGATGCTGATGCTGGGGCCGGCGCTCGAGCGCCTGCACGACGAGCTGCTCGACCGCTGCCTCAAGCGCGTGGTCGCTATTCTGCGGCGCCGCGACCGCCTGCCGCAGCCGCCGCGCGAGCTGATGGAGCGCGGTGCGGAGCTGCAGATCGAATACATCTCGGTGCTGGCGCAGGCACAGAAGTCCGTTGGGCTGACTTCGATCGAGCGCCTGCTGGCCTTCGTTGGCAACCAGGCCGCGGTGAACCCGGCGGTGCTCGACAAGATCGATCAGGACCGCGCTATCGAGGTCTACGCCGACATGCTCAACGCGCCACCCGACATCCTGGTCGCCAACGACCAGGTCGAAGCCGTCCGCCAGCGGCGCGCGCAGCAACAGCAGCAGACGCAGGCGACCGAGATGGCGATGACCGTGGCCAAGGGCGCCAAGGTGCTGAGCGAGACAGAGGTCGGCGGCGGCGCCAACGCGCTGCAGCGCATGACCGGCATGATGGGGGCGTCGTGATGGCCCTCACCATTTCCTTCCCCCGGAGGGGGAAGGTGGCGCGCGCAGCGCGACGGAAGGGGGATGTCTCAACGACTCCCGTGTCCGTCTTCGACATCCCCCTTCCGCCCTTCGGGCACCTTCCCCCTCCGGGGGAAGGAGGATCGTCATGACCCGCGTCGCCGTCTGCGTTCCCTCGGGTGAGCTGCTGCACGCCGATTTCGCGCTGTCGCTGGCGGCCCTGCTGCGCCAGACCCGCGTCGAGCGCATCAGCCTGTTCAACCAGCGCATGTCGCTGCTGCCCGAATCGCGCAATGCGTTGACGCGCGATGCGCTGGCTGATGACGCCACGCACATCCTGTGGCTCGACAGCGACATGATCGTGCCGTCGATCGCGCTCGATCGCTTGCTCGCGCACGACGCGCCGATCGTCGGCGCGACCTATCTCAGACGCACGCCGCCGCATCGCCTGCTGGGTGAACCCGACGCCAATCAGTGCGGCGCGCCCGAGGGCATGACGCGCATGGTCTCGATGCCCTTTGGCTGCCTGCTGGTGCGCGCGGAGGTGTTTCGCGCCATGGTCGAGCCGTGGTTCCGGCTCGACTACGAGGGCGCGCGACCGATCGGCGAGGACATCGGCTTCTGCCACCGCGCGCGGCCTTTGATCGCCGACGCGATTTTCAACGACGACTGGCTGACCACCGAGATTGCGCATATCGGCGCGACGGCGCATCGGTGGCGGGTGCCGGGCTCTGTCGCGGCGCCTGTTCAGCCGCCGAGCACGTCGTCCCAGCCGTCGAACACATTGCCGTTCCAGACGACCCGCCTGTCCTTGTCGTAGGACGCGCCGGTCACGAAGTCCTCGGCGCGATCCCAATCCCATGTCACGAATCGGTCGCTGACGGCGTCATGCAGGATCGCCGGCTGGAACGGATCGAAATCCGTCATCGGCTTAAGCCCGGCAGGAGGCGTGCTCATGGTGCTCTCCAGTCGCGGATGTCCTCGGTCCAGCGCCACGGCGTTCCTCGAGGTCCCGCATGACGCTGGCGGGCGCGTCCCGCTCCGGAGACGGCCCAGGGTGAGTTGACGGCAACCAGCGGTGCCGCGCTGTGCAATACGGAACAGATTCGGTCGCGCGCGGCTCCTAGGTTATCCGCCGCCGGGGCTCGCGACCCCGCGCCAATGGCGCGCGCCGCTCGTCGAAAGCTCCCCAAGGATCCGCCCGCGCCACGCGAGGAAACGATGTCGCTGTCCGATGAGGTCCGGATCCGTGCCGTGCTGCTGCGCGTGGCCGACGAAACGACCGCGGGCGCGCTGTCCGACGAACAGGCGCGCGCGCTGATCGAGACGGCGCTGCCCGGCATCGCATGGTCGGCGATCGAGGTGATGGCGGAGCGCATGGCCGCCAAGCTCGAGCGGGAATTCAATTTTCATGACGAGCTTCAGCTTCTGTGCGAACCGATCTGGCGGGAGTTCCCGGCCCTCAACGTCTACGAGGCCATCGCGCTCCTCGCTTCGCGCGGCGATCTGCGCGCCGCCGAAATACTCGCCGCCAACCATCTCGGGGCGGAGCCGCCGGAGTAACGCGGATCGGGGCTTGCCGATCGGCGGCGTCAGTCGTGGACGACGAGGCGCAGCAGCGAGGAATGGACCTTGAGCGAGCCGTTGTACTCGATCATCCCGAGCCGGCGGAACTTGTTCATGAAGAAGTTGATGCGCCCGCGCGTCGTGCCGATGCGCGCCGCCAGCAGGTCCTGACTGACCCTCGGCACCACGCTCTCCAGCTTGCCGTCCTTGCCGAAGTCGGCGAGGAACAGCAGCAGGCGCGCCAGCCGACGCTCGCTCGAATTGAACAGCTGGTCGATCAGGTCGGCCTCGATGCGGGCGCTGCGCGACAAGAGGAAGTTCGTGAAGGTTTCGGCCAGCGCGTGCTCCTTGTGCAGCACCCGCACCATGGTCTCCTTCTCGATCCGCGTGATCGTCACGGCCGCCATCGCGGTCGCCGAGGAGATGTGGATGATCTGACCGGCGAGGCAGCCTTCGCCGATGAAATCGCCCGGCCCGAGCATCGCGATCACCGCCTCCTTGCCCTGGCTGGAGACGACGCTGAGCTGGACGCGACCTTTCTCGATATGGAACAGCGCCACGCAGGGCTCGCCCTGGCGGAAGATGCTGGCCTTGGCCTTGTACTTGAGGAGCGCGCGGCCGCTGCCGGCGGAGGTCAGGAAGGACCGCGCATCGAAAGTGCTGGCTGGCGCGCTCGGCGCGACCTCGGCCTTGCGTCTCGGCGGCGCATTGCGGCGCGTCCGGGGCGCTGACTTGGCCGTGCGATGCTTCGCTCGCGCCATCCGTCTGTGTCCTCCCGGTTGGTTCTCACAATCCTGACGAAAACGTGACCGAGAACTGCCCGATGGAATGTTCAATTGTGAACAGCCGATATCGCAGGACTGTACTCCAATTCACCGGGCAACGCTGGCAGGTTTCGCTCCTCATCGGGCCTGTCAGCCGCCGGTTTCGTCGTGGCCTTGCTTTCTCTCTCGCGTCGTCGGCCGCGACAGTCGCCCGTCGCCGTACCACCCAGGGGCGACGGGCGTGCTGCCCGGCCCGGCCAGGGCTGCGAACAGCCGGCAACGCTGCGTCGTATCCGCGCCCAGCACGATTCAACGCCGCTCGAGCAGCATTGTCATGGCCACAGGCAAGCAAGAACCCCATCGCCTTCTCAAGGCCGATCACCGCATGGTCGAGGAGCTTTTCGCTGCCGTCGACAAGGCGCACGAGGGCGTTAGCAAGACGGCGCCAAGATGCTGATCGGAGAGATCGCGGACGGCGACCCGGGCGACGACTTTTACGAGGCCAAGGTCACGGTGCTGGGCGAGATGATGGCGGATGAACAGCAATGGCTGCTCGCGCGGTGGGAAGCCGAGCGTCCGACGATCCCCGACACACCGACCTTCGCCATCACCAGCCAGGGCTAGAAAGACCGCTCCCGCCATGCCGGCTTGCACGGCGGGAGTAGTCCTGACGAGTGCGGGCTTACGAGGTGCGCCAGACGCCGTACTGGTCGTAGTAGCCTTCGCTGCGGCGGCGCTCGACGCGATCATCGACGCCGTTGCGATCCTGGTCGATCCAGCCCGGCGGGTTGTTGGGATTCGTCGGGCTGCCCGCGACACGGTCATCGACACCATCGCGGTTGCGATCGACGAAACCCGGCGGATTGTTGGCCGAACCATAGGGCGTGGCGCTGTACTGGGTGCAGGCACCCAGCGCGACGGTGGCGACTGTCGCCATCAACAAGGCGCGCAACATGGACTTCTCCTGGCCGCCTGAAACGTGGCGGACGGTGCCGAAAGGATTTCGGGTGATGTTCCGGTAACGCGCGCAAGCGGCACAAGTTGCCGGTCGCTCCGACTCGTCAGGGCCTCGGCTCGACAAAGCGTTGAATGAACGCCGATTTAGACGCACATCGGGTGCTCATGATTCCTCATGGATGATCACAAAAGACTGATCCATCGCAGCCCTTGAAGACCGAACAGCGTTAACCCAATTGGCGCTGAGCGGCCCCACGCGTCAGCGATGGCGGCACGCCAATAAGCAAGAACAACGCCCCATACCATGTCACATTGGAGTAAGCGGTTATGAAGAAGACCATGATTGCGGCGTTCGCCGTCGCGCTCGTCGGTGGTACCAGCGCTGCGCTGGCGGAAGGCAGTCCCGACCTCAACCGGCCGTTCGGCGCCCCGCGCATCTACAGCGCGCCGCCGTCGCTCGCGACCGCCGGCCCGATCGCCAGCGACGCCGACGCCACCGCGCGCCTGCAGGCCGACGGCTATCGCGCCATCAACCTGATGCGCGCCAGCGACGGCGGCTGGCACGGCACCGCGATCCGTGGCTCGGCCAGGGTGAACGTCCACGTCGGCCAGGACGGTCGCGTGGTCACCCGCTAAGTGTAAGCGTCAAGTGTTAGCGTAGTAAGCGTTCGAGTCTAAGAACACCCGCTGTGCGCCGCACGGTGGGTGTTTTTGCGCGCGGCTCAATTGCTCTTGAGAATTCGCGCGGCGGCGTCGGCGAAGACCTGACAGCCCAGCACGATGTCGGCGTCGGCGGTGTTCTCGGTGAAGTGATGCGAGATGCCGCCGATCGAGGGCACGAACATCATCGCCGAGGGCAAGCGCTGCGCCAGGATTTGCGCGTCGTGGCCGGCGCCGGACGGCATGCGCATATGGGCGCCGGGTGCGTGCGTCTCGGCGGCCGCGTCGAACGCGTCCTGCATGCGCTCGTCCATCGGTGCCGGCATGGTGCGCGAGACGCCCAGAACCTCGACGGAGCAGGGGCCCTTGGCATTGGCCTGGGCGACGAGCTCGGTCGCGGCCGCTTCGAGGCGCGCCAGGATGGCGGGATCGGCGTCGCGGAACTGCAGGGTCATCTCGGCGCGGCCGGGAATGATCGCCGGCGCGCCGGGCTCGATCAGCATGCGGCCGATTGTCCACACGCTGCGCGGCCCGACCAAAGCGGGGAAGGCGTCATGGATCGCGTTCGCCAGTCGCACCATGGCGACGCCGGCGTCCTTGCGGATCGGCATCGGCGTGGTGCCGGCATGATTCTGGATGCCTGTGAAGGCGATGCGCATCGCGAAGATGCCGACGATCGCCGTCACCACACCGATGCGCTTGCCGGTCGCCTCGAGCAGTCCACCTTGCTCGATATGGGCCTCGAGATAGCCGCGATAGCGACCGTCCTCGAGCTGCGCGCGTGGCACGTTCGCCAGCCCCGCCGCCGCCAGCGCGTCGCGCAGCGTCTTCGACGCGTCCTCACGGAAGCGCGCGGCGTCGATATCGGCCTCGCTCAGCCGGCCGGTGAAGGAGCGGCTGCCGGTCATGCTGCTCCAGTGGCCTTCCTCGTCGGCCCAGGACGCGACATCGACGGCGAGATCCTTGGTCTCGGGATCCTCGGCCAACGCGCGCACCACCTCCAGGCCGTAGATCACGCCCATCACGCCGTCGAGCCAGCCGCCGCGCGGCTGGGTGTCGGTGTGCGAGCCCATCAGCAGGCGCGGCCCGCTCTTGGGGCTGCGGCCGATCACGTTGCCGATGCCGTCGATCACCGGATCGAGCCCGGCCTCGCGCATGCGCTGGGCCAGCCAGTGGCGGCTCTCGACGTCCTGCGGCGACAGATGCGGGCGGTGCACCCCGGTCTCGTAGCGGCCGAAATCGGCGATGCGCCTCAGATCGGCCAGCAGTCGTTCACCGTTGATCCTGGGCATGGCTCCGTCCTCTCTCTGGGCGACGTCCGGTTGCTAGCAAAGAGCATACCGGCCAATCGGCATCTGCGGCTATTCAACCTGAGGCAGCTTGATCGCGGGAGTCCTCGCTCCGCACCATGGCGGCATGACGAGCCATGTTCCGCGCGCACCGGTCGCTCCGGCTATCGGCCTCGCGCTTGCCGGTTGCGGCCACGGCGCCAGCCCGATGGCGGGGGCGCCGGAGGAGTCGCTGGTCGCCGGATTTGGCGACGAGACCGACGAGCGACGTCGCGCCCAGCGGGAGGAGTGCCTGGGCCGGGAGATCGAGCGCCTCGATGACAGAGTCTCCGGCGCCGGCACGGTGGCGCGCGCCGCCATCGAGCTCTGCCGCGTACATGCGGTGTCGCGTCCCACCGACAGCCGGGGTCGGCCGCTGCCCGAATCCGTCAGAGGCGACATCGAACGGGCGACGGTGATCGTGCTGGAAAAGCGCGCCGCACAAGGATCCGATCGGCCTATTCGGCGCTCGTAGCGGCGGAAATCGGCTCTTTCGAACTCTCGCGGTATCTTGTCGCAGCACGTCCGATCGCGTGCGGCGGCCCGGCGGTCGTCGATCTCTCCACTGTCAATGCGGCGGGGCGCCGGACCCGTTCGCCGGAGGTCGCATGACCGATAGCACCGCGCGTGCACCGTTCGATCCCAACGATCAGAAGCAGGTGCAGGACCGCGCCCGCCACGCCAAGGACCGTCAGCGCGACAGCGACCAGGCGATCAAGGCCTTCATGTCCCACCAGGCCGGCCGCGCCTGGGTCTGGGACCACCTCTCAGCCTGCGGCCTCTACCGCATGTCGGCGCGCGCCGGCGATGCGCACATGACCTACTTCCACGAGGGCGAGCGCAATATCGGCCTGCGTCTGCTGGCGCAGCTGCAACGCGCCTGTCCCGATCTCTATGCCACCATGACCGAGGAGAACACCGGTGACTGACGCCCCCGAAATCACGCAGCCCACCAACGTGCTCGCCGACGCAGGCGACACGCCGCCACCCACGAAGGAGGAACCCGATGCGCCGGCTGGTGCTACCCCCGAAGCCGAAGCCCAAACGCCCGACGTCAAAGCACAAGACGCCGCGCCCCCCACCTACAGCGACTTCACGCTGCCGGACGGCGTCGAAGTCGATAGCGAAACGCTGAGCGAGGCGCGCACCTTGCTGGGCGAGATGAAGCTGCCGCAGGAGCAGGCGCAGCGCCTGGTCGATTTCTACGCCGGCAAGATCCGCCAGTTCGGCGCCACCCAGATGGAGAGCTGGGTGAGGCTCAACGAGAAGTGGGTCGGCGACTTCAAGGCCGACAAGGAGATCGGCGGTGAGCGCGTGGAGGAGACGGTGGCCGCGGCGACGCGCGCGATGGAGCGCTTCGGCACGCCCGGCCTGCGTGAGGCGCTGATCATGACCGGCGCCGGCAACCATCCCGAAGTGATCCGCTTCGTCGCCCGCGTCGGCCGTGCCACTACCGAGGACCGCTTTGTCGTCGCCGCCGGCGCCAGCGCCGGCGGTACACGCAGCGCCGCCGAGGTGCTCTACCCGGCGCAGCGCGGGGAGAACTAGCCCCGCTGCTGAAGTCGCATACGGCCATCGGTCTCTGGTCTGCCGCCGAGACGCCGCGCAAGGATGGCGGCTCTCGGCGAAGACGGCGTGAGGTCGATGGTGGCGGCGAACGTCGGGGCCATCGCCGCCGCCGCGCGCAGGCCGGCTCGCAACGCGGCGATGCTCGGCGCCCGCGCGACGACACCGAAATCCCAGCGCAAATCGCCCGACTGGTCGAGGAAAGCGCCTATACGCAGCTTGGCGATGAGCCGGTTCTGCGTATCCCATCGACGCTCGACCAGGCTGAGGCATGCGCCCTGTGTCGAACCCGAAACCGGTCCCGCTCCGGCGCCGAAGGAGGAGCGGCCCGGCGCCCAGCTCGATGTGACGGGTGCGAAGATAACGCCGCGCACAATATCTGGCGCCGGTAGCAGACGGGACGGCGCGATCGCCAAGAGCCGCTCCAGCGAGTCGACGCGTCCGGCGTCGGCGCCGTTTCCGATCAGGCGCTCGACGGCGCGACGGAAAGAGACCCGCGGGCAGGGTGCCCCTTCATCGGCCACCATGGCCGCGAAGGACGCGAAGGCGTCGAGCCCTGATGGAGCCGGGGTGCTCAAATCTGCTCGACCACAGCCACGACCATTCCCTTCTGAAGCCGCACTAGATTGGCGCACTGTTCACCAGCGATAGCGCCGGGCAGCGTCCACGCGGTGAAGATCTTCAGGCCGCCCGTCACGCGTTCCACACGGCGCACGTCCAGCCGGTAGCCGCGATGGGCGATCGCGCTCGCCATCGAGGCGATGTAGCGACGCGCGCCGTCGAGATTGAAGGACTTCGTGCGCTCGACATCGCGCGCCGCCGTGGCGCGCCACTCGACCTTCAAGTCGAGCATGCGGATGGCCTGATCCGCCTGGCCGGCGGCGAGGGTCTTGAAGGCGTCAACGACCCGCGTCTCTTCATGGTTGAGCGCGGTGGTGATGATGGGTCCCTGTTGCATGGTGCGCAGCCCCCAAGTGCCGATCAATACATCGTCGAGTATGCCTCGGGCGTGGAGTCGCCGCCAACCGAATCGGCCGCCGACGTCTGGAGTGGCGGCGAGCGGCGCTCGGAGGAGCAGAAGAAGTTGTTGTCCCACAGCGCTTTCGTGGGCCCGTTTGTCGCGCGTAGCGGCGGAAATGGAATCGCGTGAACGTCGCGCGTATCATCCGCGTCATGTCCAGCGTGGTCGAGGCCGACCAAGGGCTCTAGCGGTGATCGTGCGGCACGCACGGCATCCGCCGCCGCCCAGGCCTCAGGTCCCGCGACACGAAACCTTTACCGCAAGACAGACGCGGCCCGCCGACGCGTGGCCGCAAGGAGCAGATTCATGCCCGCTATCGGCAACAACAGCCTGACGCTCGCCGATCACGCCAAGCGCCAGGATGCCAACGGCAAGGTGGCGAAGATCGTCGAGATTCTCGGCCAGACCAACGAGATCCTCACCGACATGCTGTGGCTCGAGGGCAACCTCGCCACCGGCCACAGGACCACGGTGCGCGCCGGACTGCCGTCCGCCACCTGGCGCCTGCTGAACTACGGCGTGCCCAAGGGCAAGAGCACCACGGCGCAGGTCACCGACGCCTGCGGCATGCTGGAGATCTACAGCGAGATCGACTGCGCGCTCGCCAACCTCAACGGCAACACCGCCGAGTTCCGCCTCAGCGAGGATCGCGCCTTCCTCGAAGGCATGAACCAGCAGATGGCGACGACGCTGTTCTACGGCAACCAGGCGACCAACCCCGAGCGCATCACGGGACTGGCGCCGCGCTACAACTCGCTCTCGGCCGGCAACGGCGTCAACGTCATCGACGCCGGCGGCGTGGGCACCGACAACACCTCGATCTGGCTCGTGGTGTGGGGCGACCAGTCGTGCCACGGCATCTTCCCCAAGGGCAGCAAGGCCGGCCTGTCGCACACCGACAAGGGCCAGCAGACGGTGCTCGACGCCGACGGCAACCAGTTCGAGGCCTACCGCACCCACTTCAAGTGGGACTCCGGTCTCAGCCTGCGCGACTGGCGCTACGTCGTGCGCATCGCCAACATCGATGTCAGCGACCTGTCCGGCGCCACGCCGGCCAACCTGATCAACCTGCTGATCCGCGCCGTGCACAAGCTGCCCAATACGCGCATGGGCCGGCCGGCGATCTACTGCAACCGCGCCGTCGCCACCTGGCTCGACATCCAGGCGCTCAACAAGACCAACGTCAACCTGCGCTACGCCGAGGTCTTCGGTGAGGAAGTGCTGACGTTCCGCAAGATCCCGGTCCGCATCTGCGACGCCATCGTCAACAACGAGTCGCGCGTGACCTGATTTTCCTTCTCCCCGCGAAGGCGGGGAGAAGGTGCCCGAAGGGCGGATGAGGGGCTTTGCGGCCTTTCAACACCCACAGCCGGGACGTTGCGCGAGGAAGCCCCTCATCCGCCTCGCTCACGCTCGGCACCTTCTCCCCGCATGCGCGGGGAGAAGGCCAGACATCCAAACGGAGTTACCCATGATCTTCGACAAGCAGAATCTCTTCAGCAACGACCAGGCCGTCACCAACAGTCAGGCCTCGACGAACTACATCGATCTCGGTGTGTCGCGCGACATCGGCAACGGCACGCCGATCGAGGTCTTCGCCATCATGACCGCGGCGGCGCAGTCGGCCGGCGCCTCCACGCTCGTCGCGGCGATCGAGACCGACACGCAGTCGAGCTTCGCCACCAAGGTGACGCTGGCGCAGACCTCGGCGATCGCCAAGGCCTCGCTGGTGCAGGGCTTCGAGTTCCTCAAGATGAAGCTGCCGCAGGGCGTTCAGCGCTACGTGCAGCTCTCCTACACCATCGGCACCGCCGATCTGACCGCCGGCACGATCCGCGCCGGCCTCGTCCTCGATCGTCAGGCACAGGCGCACTACGCCAGCGGCCTCAACGTCTCCGGCTTCTGATCCCTGCGACCGCCGCCGGCCTCACCGGCGGCGGCCTCTCTCTTTCCCGCGAGGTAAGCGATGTCCGACCATCCCGTCTACTCCACCCCGGTGCGTTATCGCGTGCTGACCGACGCCTATATCGACGACGTCTACTACCCGGCGTCGACCGATCTGGTGTCGATGTTCGTCGACTATGCCGGCCATCCCGGCACGGCGCTCGAGCCGATCGACGACGAAGGCCGGCGGCGCCAGGCCGCCTATTTCGCCAAGCGCGGCACGACCGCCGAGCGCGCCCTCTCCGAGAAGACTCGCCTGACCCACGGCGTCTTCGACACCGGCGCGCTGAGCGTGGCGCCGGGTGGTCCGCCGCCGTCGAGCCCCGGTCACGCCGCGCCGGCGCAGCCGGTCGAGATCCCGATGGGTTGGCAGACCTTCAGTGCCGGTGCGCGCGTTCTGCTGGCCGCGAAACTCGGCGCGCCCGAGACCTGCGACAGCGCGTCGTTGGCCAGCGACTTCATCGACGCCGAGATCGCGCGCCGCGCGGCCGCGATCCAGGAGGGTTGAACGATGCAGCTCGAAACACACGACGATCGCAAGGTAGCGGACGTCAATCCGCTGCCGGTCAAGATCGCCGTCGACATCGCGGCCGAGTACGAGACCGTCGCGGCGTCGCAGACCGACCAGGTGCTCGGCGCGACCGGCGCGACCGGCGATCTGCTGGCGCGGCTGCTGGTCGTGCCGGCTACCACCTCGCCCGGCGTGGTGCAGATCAAGGACGGCGCCGGCGCGGCGATCACCGTCTTCACCGGCGGCGCCTCGAGCGTCACCAGCCTCGTGCCGTTCTCGATCCCGCTGAACCTCTACAGCCTCACCGGCTCGTGGAAGGTCACGACGGGGGCCAACGTGTCGGTGCTCGCGGCCGGTAACTTCACCTAGGAGCGCGCCGTGAGCATCAGCAACACCACTGAGAACGCGATCCTCAACCTCGTGTTCCGGGCGACGGCATGGGCGAACTACGCCGACAACGCCGCCGCCTCGCCGCAGACCAACGTCGACTTCGCCCTGGCGACCGCCGATCCCGGCGATGGCGGAACGATGAGCACGTCGGAGGCGACCTACACCAGCTACGCCCGTACGGCGGTCGCGCGCTCCGGCTCGGGCTTTGGCGCCGCCAGCGGTGGCTCGATCAGCCCGGTGGCGGCGATCACCTTCCCCGCGGGCACCGGCGGCTCGGGCACGGTCACGCATTTCAGCGCCGGCAAGACCGGCGGTGGCGCGGCCGACATTCTGTGGAGCGGCACGGTCACGCCCAACATCGTCACCGGCAACGGCATCACGCCCGAGCTGACGACGGCCACAACGATCACGTTGGACTGAGCCATGTTCGCAGCTTTCCGCAGACTGTTCCGCAAGACGCCGCCGGTGATCCCGCAGGCGGTGGTGCGCGCGGCCGGCACGGCCGGCGCCGCACGCGGCCTGGCGCCTGGCATGCTCGACATGGAGACGGTGATGACCGCGGCCAGCGCGCAAGCGCGCCACGAGGGCATCACCGACGTCGATGTGATCCGCAAGCGCAAGCTGGTGGCGCGCGCCGCGCTGAAGGCCGCGCGGCACGAAGCGTCGATAACCGGACGTCCCTCGTCGTTCCGGATCGGCGCGCAGACTTTCACGGTGACGGCGCCATGAACGCGCTGCACCGCGCCCTGATCGAGCTCGACGTGAAGGCGGCTTGCGCGGCCTGGCGCGCCGCCGCTCCCCATCTGCCGCAGCCGGCGACTGATGCGGACGCGCTGGCCTGCCTGCACATGGCGCGCACACAGGCGGAAACCATCGTGCTTGGGCTGCGCTTCTACTCGCATCGCTGGCTGCTCGACCACGGCTATCCCTCGCAACTGCCGGACCGTCTCAAGCCGAGCGCCGAGCGGATGTATCCGCGCGCGGTCGATGCCGTGGGCGTGGCGGTGCGCTCGCAGGTGCCTGAGGTGCGCGCGGCGATCGAGGGCGCGATGTCCGACGCGGCGGCCGATTGCTACGCCAACGGCGACCGCGATCCGCGCGTCGTCAAACCACAGATGATGGCGGCGCGCGCCCGTGAGCGGCGCGCCCTGATGCTCCCCCCTATCGAGGTGATGTGATGCGTTGGCAATCCGTGCACAGCGGGCGCCTCGAGCGCTGGCTCGGCGCCGAGCGCGTCGAGCATCTGTCGAGCCAGTTCAAGGACTGGTACGGCCCGCCGGTCAACCTGACCGACGTTCCGGGTAGTGTGTGGGTGGCGCCGGGCGGCGGCTTCGTCGGTCGCTTCGAGCGCGGCTTCTTCCACTCGGCGGCCGATGCGTTGCGCGATCATCTGCGTGATCTGTGGAAGGCGGCCGGCAAGCCCGCCTATTGCGGCGTCGGCTTCGCCAGCATCAGCGACGCGCTACTGCGCGCCAGCTCGGGCAACCGGCAGACGCTCAACGGCACCGTCAGCAAGAGCGGCCCGACTGGCGTCGTGGGCGTCGCGTCCTCGTTGTGGCGGGTCGGCGCGATGCCGGCGGCCGGCGCCGCGGGCTCGGCCGCGCCGGGCGGCCGCGTGCCGGACAAGGCGACTACCGGCGCGATGGCCTTCAACAACCCGAGCAGCGGCACCCTGCACCTGACGGGCGCCGACTTCTCGGCCAGCATCATCAACAACGCGGTCATGCTCTACGACCGCATCTTCGACGTCGCCAAGACGATGAACTCGACGGCCACCGAAGCGGTGACCGGCGCGCCGACGCGCTACCAGTCGAGCACGATCACCGACGCGGACTACGCCGGCGGCAACTTCCTGTTCATCGAGGTCGGCGGCACCGCGCTGGCGGCGACGGCGCACAACTGGACCACGTGCCTGTATCGCAACCAGGCGAACACCGACAACGTGACCCTGCCCAGCGTCACCGGCGTCAGCGGCGCCATCGTCGATCGCTTCGACATGCCGGCGAACACGTGGTTCTGCCCGCTCGCCACGGGCGACACCGGCATCAAGGATCTGGCGCAGATGCAGTGCTCGGCGCTGGTCGCCACCGGCGCGATCAACTTCGTCATCGGCCATCCGATCGGCGTGATGAGCTTCCCGGTCATCAACACGCTGTTGCCCTACGACTGGCTGACCAACCGCGACCAGGCGCCGCGCGTCTTCAACGACGCCTGCCTGGCGCTGCTCGAGCTGCCCAAGCCGGCGACGACGGCGACGACGTACAACGGCCTGATCTACGTCACCTCGGCGGCGCCGTAGCCATGGAACAGCGGTTCCAGTTCAACAACGGTCAGCTCGTCAGATCGCCGCTCGCGATCCTGTGGCAGGTCGGCTCGCCGCGCGATCCGGTCATTCCGGGCCTGCCGCTCGAAGACCTCGTATCGGGCAACGCCGACGCGGCAGGCACGGCGAGCGGCATCGGCATCGCGACAGGCGTCGGCCGGTCGATCGCGCGTGACGACGCCACCGCGTCGGCTGTCGGCATCGCCACCGCGGTCGGCCGCGCCCGTGCTCGATCGTCGGGCGCGGCCAGCGGCGTCGGCGCGGCCAGTGCGGCTGGGCGTGGTCTTGGCCGGTCCAGCGGCTCGGCGAGCGGGTTCGGCTCTGTCATCGGCATCGGGCGCTCGCGGACGCGCGCGCCAGGGTCCGCGACCAGTATCGGTACGGCGTCAGGCGTTGGGCGGTCCCGTGCCCGAGCGGATGCGGCGGCCAGTGGGCTCGGCGCGGCCTCTGGTGTCGGCCGTTCGACGGCGCTCGCCGTCGGCAATGCCAGTGCGACCGGCGCGCCAAGCGGCGTCGGCGTGCGGAAGCTGCGTGGCGATGGCGCGGCGAGCGGCTTCGGCTCGGCCGCGGCGATGACGGCGGCGCCCGGCGGCACCGATGACGCCGTGGCGGCTCGGTCCGGCGAGCAGCCGATCAATCTCACCGCAAGGAGGTAGGCATGGCATCGGCGATTCAGATCTGCAACATGGCGCTGTCGCGGCTCGGCACGCGCGCGACCATCGCGGCGTTGACCGAGGCGAGCGAAGAGGCGCGCATCTGCAACGCGCACTTCACGCAGGTGCGCGACGAGCTGCTGCGTCAATACGACTGGAACTTCGCCCGTCGCGTCGAGACGCTGGCCGAGCGCGAGGAGGATCCGCCGGCGGGCTGGAGCTACTGCTACAGCGTGCCCAACAAATGCGCGCGGTTCCGCGGCATCTGGTCGGGCCCGCTCGTGACCGGCGTGCCGGCCGACTGGGCGCTGGGCGGTATCGCCGATGCCAGCGACAACGATGCGGTCGCGATCTTCACCAACCAGTCCGGAGCCGTGGGCGTCTACACGCGCGTCGTCGAGAACACGGAGCTGTTCTCGGTCGGCTTCGTCTTCGCGCTGACCTGGCGGCTGGCCGAGGCGGTCGCGCTGCCGATCACCAGCAAGGAGTCGATCGCCGAGGCGATCGCCCGGCGCGCGCCGATGAAGGCGGCCGAGGGCTTCGCGATGGATGCCAACGAGGGCATCACCACGACGCATCAGCAGGTTCCCGACTTCCTGTCGGCGCGCGGCTACGCGGAGTAGGGCGATGGGCATGCCGTTGATCCAGCCATCCTTCGCCGCCGGCGAGATCGCGCCCGCGCTGCACGCGCGCGTCGATCTCGCCAAGTACCAGATCGGGCTCGCCACCTGCCTGAACTGGATGATCATGGCGCAGGGCGGGGCGCAGAACCGGCCCGGCACGCTGTGGGTCGGCCCCTGCCTTGACCATGCCACGCGCTCGCGCCTGATCCCGTTCCAGTTCAGCACGACACAGGCTTACGCGCTGGAGTTCGGCGCGCAGAAGATGCGCGTGATCAAGGATGGCGGCTACGTCACCGAGACCGCCAAGGCCATCGTATCGATCACTCAAGCCAATCCCGCGGTGGTCGAGATCACCGGCCATGGCTGGTCGAACGGCGACCGCATCTTTCTCGCCGGCATCGGCGGCATGAGCGAGCTCAATGGCCGTTACGCCACGATCGCCGGCGTCACCGCCAACACGCTGCAGCTCCAGGGCATCGACAGCGGCGGTTACGGCGCTTTCACCGTGGGCGGCACCGCCGCGCGGCTCTACACGCTGGCGACGCCCTATGCCGCCGCCGATCTGCCGCGCCTGAAGTTCACGCAATCGGCCGACACCATGACCTTGACGCATCCGGGCTACGCGCCGCGTGACTTGACGCGCACGGGTCACGCCAGCTGGTCGCTCAACACCATCACCTTCGCCGCCGAGCAGGTCGCGCCGACTGGCTGCGCCGCGACGCCGAGCTCGGTGAGCGGCGCGACCGCCTGGACCTACTGCGTGACCGCCGTCAATGCCGACACGGGCGAGGAGTCGCTGCCGTCGTTGGGCGGCGCCTGCACGTTCAAGGCTGAGTCGGACTGGAACGCCTCCGCGGGTGACTACATCGTCGTGACCTGGACGAACGTGGCGGCGGCACCGTCCGGTGCTCCCGCGACCTACAACGTCTACAAGCTGCGCAACGGCATCTTCGGATTCATTGGCAACGCCGGCAGCGGCGCCATGGGCTTCATCGACGACAAGATCAGGGCCGACACCACCGACGCGCCGCCGGGCCAGCGCAACCCTTTCAGCGGCTCGAACGAGTATCCGGGCTGCGTCAACTACCACGAGCAGCGCAAGTTCTTCGGCGGCTCGAGCGCCAAGCCGCAGACGATTTGGGCGACGGCCTCGGGATCATACAAGAACATGAACGTCTCGACGCCGACGCAGGACGACGACGCCATCGTGCGTACGATCGCGTCACGGCAGGTCAACGAGATTCGCCATCTCGTCAGCATGGGCGCGCTGATCGTCTTCACCTCGGGTGCGGAGTGGATGTGCTGGCCGGGCAGCCAGTCCGACGTGCTGACGCCGGCCAACACCAATCTGCGCGCGCAATCCTACGCCGGCTCGAGCCACGTGCCGCCGATCGTCGTCAACGACTCGATCCTGTTCGTGCAGGAGAAGGGTTCGATCGTGCGCGACCTGAAGTACCAGTTCGAGAGCGACGGTTGGACCGGCGTCGATCTCTCGGTGCTGGCCTCGCATCTCTTCGAAAGCCGCGCGATCGAGGAGTGGGCCTGGGCGCAGGTGCCGCACAAGATCGTCTGGGCGGTGCGCGACGACGGCGTGCTGCTGGCGCTGACCTACATGCGCGAGCACGAGGTCTTCGCCTGGGCGCGCCATGTCACCGACGGCATTGTCGAATCGGTGTGCACGATCGGCGAGGGCGACGAGGACGTGCTGTACCTCGCCGTCGCGCGCGTGATCGGCGGCCAGATCGTGCGCTACGTCGAGCGGCTGCAGAGCCGACGTTTCGCGCGGCTGCGCGACGCCTGGTTCCTCGACTGCGCGCTGGCCTACGACGGCAACAACGCGGTGAGCGACGATACGCTCAGGATCACCGGCGCCAGCTACGCCATGGGCGCGACGGTGACGCTGCAAGCCACCGGGCACGCGCCATTCACCGCGGCACTGGTCGGACGCCAGTACGAGCTGCGCGCCGACGACGCGAAAGTCCGGGTAACGGTCACGGCTTATGGCGACGCCGATACGCTGACAGCGCGGCTGGAAACCAACGCACCCGAGGCGCTGCGCGACATCGCCACCGCCGACTGGGCGCTGCTGGCAAGCGGCGTGGGCGGGCTGTGGCATCTCGAGGGCCGCGCCGTCGACATCTTCGCCGACGGCAACAAGATGCCGGGGCAGACCGTGGTCGACGGCCGGGTGACGCTGGAGCGCGCCGCCTCGCGCGCCCTGGTCGGGCTGCCCTACGATTGCGACCTCGAGACCCTGAACGTCGATGCCGGGCAGCCCACGCTGCAGGGTCGCCGCACGCGTGTCGGCACCGTCACCCTGCGCCTGCTGGACTCCCGCGGCCTGCTGGCCGGCCCCGATTTGGACGCGTTGACCGAGATGAAGGAGCGCGCGACGGAGCCCTATGGCGAGCCGATCGCGCTCTACACCGGCGATCGCGAGGTGCTGATCGAGCCGCGCTGGAACGACGGCGGCCGCGTCCACCTGCGCGCCACGCCCGGCCTGCCGGCCACCGTGCTGGCGATCATCCCGAGGATCGACGCCGGTGGTTGAGGTTGCACACAAAACTGCCTTCCCCCGGAAGGAGAAGGCAGAGATCGCAATCGTGCCGGCGACCGACGCGCACGCAATGGAGCTCGCGCCGCGCATGCGCGCCGCGGATTTGCGCGAGATCGAGGCGGCGTCCGGCGATCCGCCTGATGAAGTGCTGCGGCGCTCGCTGGCGATGTCCACCGAGGCATGGGCCGGCACTGTCGACGGCGAGGTGGCGTGCGTCTTCGGCGTTGGCGCCATGTCCCTGCTGGGCGGTCATGGCTCGCCCTGGCTGCTGGGGTCCGATCTGATCGAGCGCCACGCCTTCGCTTTCGCGCGCCGCAATCGGGCGATGGTGCGGCGCTGGCTGGTGCTGTTCCCGCTGCTGTCCAACCATGTCGACGCACGCAACGGCGTCGCCATCCGCTGGCTCGGCTGGCTGGGATTCGACGTGAAACCGGCCGTGCCCTGGGGCCGGCTGGGTTTGCCCTTTCACCCTTTTGAGATGAGGCATGCCTATGTGTGAGCCCGCAAGCATCGTCGCTGGTATCTCTGCCGTAGTCGGAGCCGTTGGTACGATTGCGCAAAGCCAAGCGGCAAACGGGCAGGCCGCCTACCAGGCCCAGGTGGCGCGCAACAATCAGATCATCGCCCAGCGCAACGCCGCCGACGCGCTCAAGCGCGGCGATATCGAGGAGGACAAGGTGCGTCAGCGCACCGCCTCGATCATGGGCCAGCAGCGCGCGCGCCTGGCCGGGCAGGGCAGCGTGCTCGATGAAGGCTCGCCGCTCGACATCCAGATGGATACGGCCGGGATGGGCGAGCTCGACGCGCGAACCGTGCGCAGCAACTTTCAGCGCGAAGCCTATGCCCACGAGGTGCAGGCGATGAACCACGCCGCGCAGGCGGCGCTGTACGAGACCAAGGTGAAGACCAGCATGCTGGATACGTTCCTGAAGTCCGGCGGCTCGATTCTCGGCAGCGCGGGCTCGGGCGGCAAGATCCAGAACGGCATCGGCTTCGGCTCTACGCGGGCGTTCGGCTGATGGCTGGCAGGATCTGGATCGGGCCGTACAAGCCCTTGGGCGTGAGCACGCAGGCGGTTCCCGGCGGCGGCTACATCAAGGTCGACACCAGCGTCGGCCAGTTCGGCGGGTCGGTCCTGGGCGGGCTCGACTGGCGGGGCACCGACGGCGACGCCGGAATGGCCGGCGCAGTCTCCGAGCATCTCGCCAACGACAACGTAGCCGTGGTGAAGGCGGCCGACGTGCGGCTGGGCGAGGCCGAGCGGACGCTGCTGTTCGATCCCCAGAACGGCTACCTCAACGCGCAGGGCCAAGCGGCGCTGACGAAGGCGCCCGAGGTGCTCAACACCTACCGCGAGGCGCTGGATCACGAGCTAGCGGAGACCGCCGACGAGGACCAGCGCGACATGCTGCGCGGCCTCAACGAGGGCCGGCTGGCGGACTTCACCACACTGGTCGAGCGCCACACCGCCGCCGAGCGGCAGCGCTGGTACGACGAGGCGGGCGACCGTCGCATCGCGCAGATGCGGGCCGAGGCCGGGCTGCACTGGAGCGACGACGCCATGCTGCGCCGCGCCCTGGGCACGACGCGCTTCGAGGTGCGCGACAAGGCCGAGCGCCACGGTTGGGACGCACCGCTGACCGAGGCGGCGCTACGGCAACACACCAGCCGCACGCTGGTGGCGGCGATCGAGGCGGCGGTCGAGCGCGATCCCGACCGCGCCCAGGCGGTACGCACGCGCTACGACCAGCATATCGAAGCGGCCGATCGAGCCGCGCTCGACGCGCTGCTGTCCGAAGCCCACACCCGCCAGCGTACAGACGCGGCGAGCGCGGAGATCCTCAACGCCACGTCATCAGACAGCGAGCAACCGACCCCGCAATGGCGACTGCGGCAAGCCGAAGCGATCGCCGAGCCGGCCGTGCGCGCCGCCACGATCCGCCGTGTGCTCAGCGCCGATGCAGCGAACCAGGCCCGCGCTCGTGCGCTCGCGGAGCGGGTGCTGGCACGAGTGCTGAAGGACGGCCTAACCGACCCGTCGCAGATCCCCGTGCGTGAATGGGTGACGCTCGACGCCGAGCACCGCCGGGCGATCGAGACACGCCTCGACCACAACGCGCAAGGCACCGAGCCTGCCCCGAACCCGGCTTTGGTGGACGAGCTGGCGACGGAGATGACCCGGGTGCCGGACATCTTCGTACGTCGCGATCTCCTCCCAGCGGTCGCGCACCTGGCGCTGCCGCAATGGCAGCGCTTCCGCGACCGGCAGGCCGGCCTCCGGCGCAACGACCCCGCGACCGAGGACCAGATCTACGCCATCAAGCGCGGCTTGCAGCTCGCCAACAAGACGCTGCCGGCGGAGATAGCGCAGGACGAGGCTACGAAGGTGCGCGCCGGACTGGTCGAGGACATCGACACCCAGCGTCGTATCACCGGCAAGAGTCTCGGCGACTCCGACATCATCGACATGCTCGCGCGGCATGTCCCGGCCGCGTCGGGCGCGACGCATACGCGCGAAGGCGATCCACGCCACCGGCCGGAGATCCATCAGGTCCGGAGCGACACCACAACCTACGGACCGAGCGTCGAGCTGCTCAAGTGGCTTTTGAGGTTAGGGATCGGGATCGAAGCCAACAGGGCGCTGAACGATGCCATGCGTTCCATGTCGAAGGGAGTCCTCGACGACACCAAGGCGGTTGCCGAAGCCACGGGCCTCAAGCTCGCGGACGGACATCCGAGCAGAATCAGACGTGACGGTGAGGATGTCTACTTCAATCCGCGGACCGGTCGATATCTCGTGCGCAACAAGCGCGGAGGGCCGGGCTACTGGGCCGAGTTCGACGCGCGTGGTGAATTCGTCGGGGTCGTCGGCGACACGCTGGTTCACGGCACCTCCCGCGACCAACTATCGCCTGCGCAAGTCAAGAAATGGACGCAGCCTGAAACCTTCCCAATAGGCGATCCGCCGCCACCCCTGCCGGGCTTCGAGCCAACCCCACTGCCGAAATGGCAGGAAGGCATCACGGCGGTTCCGCCGCCGCCGCCACTGCCGGGCTTCAGCTTGCCTGAAATCGTGGTGCCGCCCTATCTCGAGGCAGAGGAGCACGAGCACCATCATATTCCTCAATACCTGTGGAGTCCTCGCGCACGACGGAATCCCAATTGGAAGCCCAAGTACAAATTTTCGGATGACGTGATCGAGGCCTTCGATGGTCTCACCGTCTCCGTTCCGAAAGGTGAGCACTGGGGTAGACTCCATTACGGATACAGCCGTGAGGTGGGAAGACAGCTCCAGGCCTACCTGGAACTGAAAGCGGAGGAGCATAAGACCACGCCAGAGGACTATGCTGCCGGTATGGGCAGAACCGAGGCTCTCGAATGGTTCGAGGCGATGAAAATCGCGATCCGCAACCCCGACTACACCAAGTTCGGGACGGAAGAAGAAGCGACCTATGCGCAACGCGCGAAGGAATTCTTAGATAAGACGCTCCTATATCAGCGCGAGAAGTAGCGACTTCGAGCACTCACAGGTGACGCGATGACTAAAGACTACACCGCCGAACAAACAGCGCAACAACTGGTTCAGGTTTCGCCGCTGGTCAACTATGCGATGGCTCTGTCGGAGAAGATCCAGGGTACACAGATCTTCCTTTTCGGGGTGAAGCGAGTGCTGACTACCGACGAGATGGTTTCGATTTGTCGAGACATGGCGGCGGTGATCCGGCGCGAGATGCCAGAGAGATCTGAGAGATGGGCCGCGTCGATCTATGCTGAGCAATACGCCGCTTCGACGATGGGTATCTATTCCGTCGGATGGGCGGGACACCCGGACGAATGGCGCCTTCTCCCAGGACAGGAACGGAAAGCCTCCTACTACCCCGAGTTCCTGGCGCTGCGCGATCGCCTGCGCGGCGCTCTGGCCACGCTCGGGACTGAGTGTGTTCGTCCCAGGGGTGATGGCGATTTTCGTGTGGTAGACGGGGAAATCGGTCGCTTCAGGCAGACGGTCTTCGTCAGCCGACCTGAGTTCCTGACGACGGACTTGATCAGCACCATCCAGAACGTGCTCAAAGACGGCAGCGATGAATGGGTCGTCCACGTCGCGCCCGCCTTCGGGCCGCCGTTCGAGACATTGTGGGAGGGTATAGACGTTCGAGTCGATGGCGTTGTGGAGAAATGGGACAGGCAAGACATGGAACAGGTGCTCGGTGATCGGCTCAAGATCCCTCGCTACTCTCAGGATGACAGTTCAGCTTAATCACCGGCACGCCGTGCCAGGTGTCCGCCAACGCTTTCAGCATGCGGCCGCCGGCCGCGATGCGCGAACAAGCAGGCGGAAGTCGATCATCCCACTGTCCAGCCCGCGGCTACGCCGCGCCGCCACGCTCGTGCCCTTCGGTGGACCACTGGTCATGGTGGCGCGGAAGTAGCGCCGAAAAGGCCACGCGGAGGATTTTCGCCTGCCTCTCTCCGTAGGAACGGACGGGCCTGTTTGCCGCCCGTAGCCGCGGAACAACCCATCATAGAATCTGTCGCGGGGCACGGTGAGTTGAGTGCGCCCGATCCACAGCGCCGCGCGTGCCCGTCGAGGACAGACTCGAATGACCGGCAGGATCTGAATCGGATCCTACAAGCCGTTGGACCTCAGCACGCAGGCCGTGCCCGGCGGCGGTTACCTCAACATCGACGCCAGCGTCGGCCAGTTCGGCGGGTCGGTCCTGGGGGGCTCGGCGGACAGGCCGGCGACGGCGACGCCGGCGTGGCGGAGGCTGTGCCGGCGCGTCTCGCAACCGACAACGAAGCAGTGGTGAAGGCTGCAGACGTCCGGTTTCTCCTCGCGATCTATTCACGCGGCCCTACGCGCAGATGATTGGGCGGATGTGTTCGACGCCCGCCGCCGGCTCAGAGCAGCGTCGCGTGACCGGCAACGAAGCGCTTTCCGATCAGCGCGGTGCCCGGCAGGCGCGAGGTCGGCGAAACGGCGTTGCCGTGGATCGGGCGGCTCCGGTTCGTACATCTCCAGCACGGCCTCCAGGATCTCTTAGGGCGCGTTGTCGATCTTGGAGAGGCCGCGCAGGTTGAAGGCGCGCTCGTTGTTGGTTGATTTCATGTAGGCGTCGGTCCGCTGTCGCTGCTGGGCGGCGAGGGCTGCCCCTGGCTGCTCGGCTCCGATCTGGTCGAGCGCAACGCCATCGCCTTCGCGCGGCGCAACCGCGCCATGGTGGCGCGCTGGCTGCGCACCTACCGCGTGCTGCGCAACCACGTCGATGCGCGCAACAGCCAGGCGATCCGCTGGCTCGGCTGGCTCGGCTTCACGCTGAAGCCCGCGGTGCCGTACGGCGTCGCCCGCCTGCCATTCCATCCCTTCGAACGGAGCGCGTGATGCTCAAGTACTGGAACACCAAACCCGGCGAGCCGCCGACATACGATGCCAACTACTGCCCCTGGTTCGCACCAGCGATGGCGGTGGCATCCGCGGTGGTCTCCGCCGTCGGCACCGTCGCCTCGGCGCAGGCCTCGTCCTCGCAGGCCGCCTATCAGGCGCAGGTGGCGCGCAACAACCAGATCATCGCCCAGCGCAACGCCGCCGACGCGCTCAAGCGCGGCGACATCGAGGAGGACAAGGTGCGCCAGCGCACCGCTTCGATCATGGGCCAGCAGCGCGCCCGGCTGGCCGGGCAGGGCAGCGCACTCGACGAGGGTTCGCCGCTCGACATCCAGATGGACACGGCCGGGATGGGCGAACTCGACTCGTTGACCACGCGCGGCAACTACCAGCGCGAAGCTTACGCCCACGAGGTGCAGGCGATGAACCACGCGGCGCAGGCGGCGCTGTACGACACCAAGGTCAAGAGCAGCATGCTGGATACGTACCTCAAGGCGGGCGGTTCGATCCTCGGCGCGGCGGGCTCGGCGTTCGGCGGCAAGATCCAGAACGGGATCGGCTCGATGCGGGCGTTCAGCTGATGGCCGGCAGGATCTGGATACCGCCTTACAAGCCGCTGGGCGTGAGCACGCAGGCGGTGCCCGGCGGCGGCTATATCAAGGTCGACCCCAGTGTCGCCCAGTTCGGGGGCTCCGTCCTGGGCTCGCTCATCGGACGGGGCGCCGACGGCGACGCCGGACTGGCCAGCGCGGTCTCCGAGCATCTCGCCAACGACAATGAAGCCGTGATCAAGGCTGCCGACCTGCGGTTGGGCGAAGCCGAGCACGTGCTGCTCTTCGACCCCCAGAACGGCTACCTCAACACGCAGGGCCAGACGGCGCTGACCCATGCGCCCGCGGTTCTCGAGGCCTATACCCAGGCGCAGAACCGCGAGCTGGCGATGACCACTGACGACGACCAGCGGCAGATGCTGCAAGGCCTCAACGAGCGCCGGCTGGCGAGCTTCACCACCCAGGTCGAGCGCCACGCCGAGACCGAGCGGCAGCGCTGGTACGACGAGGCGGGCGAGCGCCGCATCGCGCAGATGCGGGTCGATGCCAAGCTGCACTGGAGCGACGACGCCATGCTGCGCCGCGCGCTGGGCACCACACGGACCGAGGTGCGCGAGAAGGCGGAGCGCAAGGGCTGGGACTCGCCACTGACCGAGGCGACGTTGCGGCAACACACCAGCCGCATCTTGGTGGCGGCGATCGAGGGCGCGGTGGAGCGCGATCCCGAGCGCGCCCAGGCGGTGCGTACACGCTACGACCAGCACATCGAAGCGGCCGATCGGGTCGCGCTGGACGCGCTGCTGACCGAAGCCCAGACCCGCCGGCGCATCGAGGCGGCGAGCGCGGAGATCCTGAACGCCACGCCGCCCGATGGTGAGCCGTCGACGCCGCAATGGCGACTGCGCCAGGCCGAGGCGATCACCGAGCCAGCCGTGCGCGCCGCCACGATCCGCCGGCTCACCAACGCCGCCGCCGCTGACGAAGCCCGCGCCCGCGCACTGGCGGAGCAGGTGCTGGCAAGGGTGCTGAAAGACGGCCTGGCCGATCCGTCGCAAATCCCCATACGCGAGTGGGTGAATCTCGACGCCCAGCACCGCCAGGCGATCGAGACGCGCCTCGACCACAACGCCGCCGGCACCGAGCCAGACCCGAACCCGGCGCTGGTAGACGAACTGGCGACGCAGATGACGCAGGCGCCGCAGAGCTTTGCACGCCGCGATCTCGTCACGACAGTTGCGCGCCTACCACTGCCGCAATGGCAACGCTTCCACGATTGGCAGGCCGGCCTCCGGCGCAAAGACCCCGCGACTGAGGACCAGCTCTACGCCGTCAAACGCGGCCTGCAACTCACCGCCAAGTTGCTGCCGTCGGACATGCCTGACGACGGCGCCGCCAACTACCGCGCCGAGCTGGTCGAGGAGATCGACAGATGGCGCAGGAGTCAGCATGCTCACACGGTACATCGTGCCGCAGAAGCACATCGTTCGCACGCTCGAAAACAGCAACAGCTCATCACCGGCAAGTGCTCAAGACGTCAATTTCAACAACAACAGGAATATCAAGCGGCACCCGGCGCTAGGTGGCTCGTCACCGGACATGATCGAGAAAAGGCTTCGCCGCGGCCCGATAGTACTAGGGCCTGTCCCCAATTAGGGGATTCCCAAGGACGATAGTGCGTGATTCATAGCGAGTCGGCCACAGGGAGGCTGACAGATGCGACGCTATGGATTGCGCGACGACCAGTGGGAGCGGATCGAGCATCTGCTGCCAGGTCGCGAAGGTCATGTCGGGGTCACGGCGGAGGACAATCGGCGGTTCGTCGAGGCGGTGCTGTTCCGCTATCGCGCCGGTATCCCGTGGCGCGACCTGCCGGAACGTTTCGGCCCATGGAAGGCGACACATACCCGCTTCAGCCGTTGGGCTGTGAGCGGCGTCTGGGCGCGCGTGTTCGCGCAGCTGAGCAACGATGCCGACAACGAGTACGCGATGATCGACAGCACGATCGTGCGAGCCCACCAGCACAGCGCCGGCGCGCAAAAAAGACGGCGAAGACCAGGCGATCGGCCGCAGCAAAGGCGGACTGAGCACCAAGATCCACGCCTTGGTCGACGCGCTCGGCAACCCGCTGACATTGCTGCTCAGCCCCGGACAGGCGCACGATCTGCTCTGTGCAGACGCTTTCCTGCCAACGCTCGCCGCCGATACCCTGATCGCCGACAAGGCCTTCGACGCCGATGCCCGCGTGCTCGACCGCCTCGCCGCCGCCAACAAGACCGCGGTGATCCCCAGCAAGAGCCACAGGACCCAGCCGCGACCGCTCGACCGCGACCTCTACAAGGCGCGCCATCTGATCGAGAACTTCTTCTGCAAGCTCAAGCAGTTTCGCGCCATCGCCACCCGCTACGACAAGACCGCCCGCAACTTCCTCGCCGCCATACATTTCGCCGCATGCTGCATCTGGCTCAATTGAGGGCAGGCCCTAGATCCCCTCCAGAACATGGTCCCCGGTGGCTTCGCCGGAAGCTTCAGGTTCTGGAATCCTGGCGGTGCACGAGGCCCGCAATCGCCTGCTAAGCCAGCGCCAGCTCCAGCAACAAAGCCGCCGTCCGCGCCCGCCTCGCCACCCACCAAGTCGACACCGGCTCCGACGACAAAGTCCTCATCAGGGGATGGGCACCATTACGTTCCACGGGCAGTCTACAAACGCCTGAATCTCCCGGAACCGGCGCGTAAGGTGTTTGAGCGTGCCACTACCGGCCCCCTGGTGAAGGGGGGCCAGCAGGACGACGGGCCCCATCGAAGGTACAGTGAAGCCGTCGCCAAGGTGATTGACAAATGGCTTGAGAGAAAGGGCATCGATCCCAAGAAGATGACCGAGTCCGAGGCCCAACAGTTACTTGAGTACGTGAAATGTCCTAGATACCCTGTAATCGGAGGGTACCTCAGAAAGATTGACGACGGTCACAACGAATACTGTTGGCAACGTCGACTAGAAGCAAGACGGTTCAGAAGAGGACTGGATCCGCAATGACCTACGATAGCAGAGCGATCGCCAGGGAAATGGCGGCGTTTGCCGCCGGCACCACCAGCGCCAGGGCTTGGGCGGGCTCAGTGACACCGGAGGGAGTGCAGCTCTTCCACGTAGCTGTGCCCGAGGAAATCTCCGACGACATCTTGGCTTCCCTCTGCCGGCACTGGGCTGAGATAGTTCGGAAGTCGGTGCCGGACAGGCCTGACAATTGGTCGAGTTCGATATCTGTGAGGACGTTATGGGGTCCACCGGTAGGGCAATATGCCTTTGGCTGGATTGACCATGATGACGCGTGGTTAGTAGATGACGAGTCGAATGCATCCGATCCGCAGGATTGGCAGAACCTCTATCAGCGCCTGGATGAGTATCTTGGCGCCCGAGGCATGAGTGATTGGCAGGGAAGCGGTGACTATTATCTTTTCGATGAGCGAAGCGGCTATGCAGACCAATCACTCACCATTTATCGGATCGAGTTCCTCACGCCTGACTTGGTGCGCGGGATACAAGAGATTCTCAGGGATGGCTACGCGGACTGGTCGGTATACGTCGTCCTGGATCTCATTCCTCCCGTCGACGGCATTGAGTCTGACGGACTCCAAATCTTCGAGGATCGCGTTGTGGAGAGGTGGGATCGTGCACTCATGGTTGAACGGCTGGGTGAACGACTGAAGTTCCAGTGCGACGCGAGAGGCCGCAATGACGAAAGACTACGACGCTGATTTGATCGCGCAGAATCTGTGCGACGTTTCACCCGACGTAGAAGGCACCAGCGCCTTCTCTGTGAAGAAGAACGGCATAAAGTCCTTAATGCTCTGGACGGCTCGCTCGCTGACCACTGACGAGATGATCCTGCTCTGTCGGAAATTGGCGGCAGCGATCCGGCGCGAGATACCGGAGAGGCCAGATGGCTGGGCGGCGCGGCTTCTGGCTGGGAACGAGCCTGCCATGGTCATGAGCAACTACTATATCGGCTGGGCCAGCGCATCTGCAACCGGCAAGGTGGGCGCGGAGTGGAGTTACTCGTGTCAGGCCGCAGAGGCGAAGCACGCGAGAGTTACCGATCCTTGGCGTGCCGCACGAATCTTCGGCAGCGGATCTCGTTCAATAAGTCGACTCCAGGGCGGGCGATCAAGCTTGCGTGCGCGGCCGAACTGCTCGGCAAGATTTCAGCAGCACGTCTACAGCATGGCCTTCAACCGCCGGCTCGGAATCTCCGAACGCGGCGTCGCGTTCGCCGTATAGGCCGTTCCCGGCAGCGTATCGCGCAAGACCATAGCCCCTGCGCCGACAATACATCCCGCGCCTATCTTCAGGTGTTCCCGAATTGTCGCTTGGATGCCGAGGAAGCAGTTGTCTCCGATAGTGACGCCGCCCGCGACGGTGGCTCCTGCGGCGAAGAAGCAATTCTCTCCGATCACGACGTGATGGCCGATCGAGCTGCCGCACCACATGATGCAGTTGCGGCCGACCTTCACGAAGGGCTGGATTATGGTGTTTTCCATGATGAACGTGTTGTCGCCCAGTTCAAGATCGGGCCAGGTCGAGGCCCGTGACGACACATAGTTGGCGAGAGTGTATCCCTTCGCTTTCGCCTCGGCTGACTTACGCGCTCGCGCCGCGTTGAGATCGCTGTACCCGATGGCGACGAAAAAGTCGTAGTCGGAAGGTGGAAACCGCCGCTCCACCTCTTCGAAGGGCAAGAGCGGCAGGCCTAGGTACTCAGTGGCACGCACATACTGCGCATCGGCGGAGAAAGCCGCCACCTGACGTGCCGCATCTTGCGTGAAATAATAGTGAGCCAGCTCCGCGAACTCGCCTGTGCCTAGGATAATGAGTGGTTTCTCTTTCACGATAGGGCCGTGCCCGACTTCGCTTCGATCGCCTGCATTAGAGCGGATGCAGTGGAGAGGCTCGTGATTTCACGGTCGGTGAATTCTATACCGAACTCATCCTCCAAAGCCATGACCACGCTCATGTGCTTGATGGAATCCCACTGCTCGATGGACTCGGTTGAACTCTCCGGCCCCAGGAGATCGCGATCAACTTTTAGAACCGCCGACAGGACGGCGAAGAACCTTTCGCCGGGTGCTCGCGCCATATGTCAGTCCTCCCTGATCATAATGTAAGATGGGGTTTGTCGGGCCGGCATTCTCGCGTCTCGCCTATAGTTCCTTGTTGAGGCGGTGGCGTCGCTGGTCAGGATGAAGCCGTTCTGTAGCCAGAAGTCGGCGACCTGCTGGTTCTTGCGAGTTGGGACGTACTCGGCGTGCCATGTCTCGATGCCCCAGATTGCCGCCATCTCGTGCAGACAGCGCTCGATCATGACGCCCTCAAGGCCTCGGCCCAGGGCCCTGCAACTCATCAAAAAGGAATCGACTCGGCCCACGCCGTCGCGGCATTCGAGGATAAGAACGCCGACAAGGCCGATATTGCCAAAGCGATCGCTTACGGAAAGCGTGAAGACTGCCGCTTCAGGTCTATCGGCGACCGTCGCCACGTCGTGTTCGGAGTAGCGTTTGGGGTGGAGATTGAACTGGTTGGTTCTCTGCGTGAGCTGTGCGACCCGAGGGATCTCACCGGAGCGCACGCGGTGGATTGTCGCAACAGTTCCCAAAGACGAGAGGTATTCCTCGACGCTCTTGAAGCTGACGCGCGCCTGCTTGCGCTGCGATTCACTCTGGTAGAGTTGAGCCCGCTTGCGATCTTCCTCCGTCAGTCGGAAGGCGTCAAAGAGCCCGTGCTCGAAGAGGATCGAAGGCAGTTCGTAGAGCTTTTCCGGAACTTGCAGGACCGTTACGTCGGGAAGCAATTCCTTGACCAGGCCACATTCCACAGGACTGTCGTCAACGAAAACAAACGAGTCGAGGCCGAGATTCAGGTCCTCCGCAAGCTCCGCGATGTTTGTCGCCTTGTCCTGCCAGTTGATCCGCCAACCCGAGAGATGCTTGCGCTTCAGTTGGCAGGCGGGATGCTTGTCGAGCACCTCCAGCACGTCCGCTTCGTTGTTCTTGCTACACAAGACGACCAGGATGCCCCGCTCTGAAAGGTGCAAGAGGCCGGTCTGAAAATCGTAGAACGCCTTCCCGGGATAGCTGTTGGGGTCGAGCTCGATGCCGTCCAGACCTTCCTCGCCGACCACGCCTCCCCACAACGTGTTATCACAGTCGACGATGATGCACTTCTTCGCCTTGCCCTTTAGCACACGGACGATGCGCGCCAGATGCAGCGCATAGAGATTAAGAAAAGGGGGACGGAAGGGGGCTTTCCAGACATAGCGACCGCGGTCGTCGAGCGATGCCTTGGACCCCAAGAGCAGGACGTGGCGGTTCCAATCCGCCAAGCAGAACCTGGGCGCACGCTCTCGGACGAAGCTCGTGATGAACCCGTTGAGAAGCGCAACCTGCGAGGCGATATCGGAATCATCCGGAGACAGCCCTATCCCGAGCTCTGGATATATGGGCGGGATGAAGGTGTTGACGACAACGGTAGCGCCTGTGTTGGTTTCGAGCAGCGAGAAGAGGTTCTCGAGTTCGCTTCGCGCCGCATCTGCGCGCCAGCCGGGCGTCCCATACGCGGGGTCGAGCTCTTCAAGCGCGAGCGACAGGACAATCAGATGAGGATCCAGCTTCTTGGCGATGGCATTGTCGGCGAGAATGTCCTGCACCATCGTGCCATATCCGCCGAATGCTACCTCCGCCCGCAGCCGGTTCGCATAGAGATGATACTTGAGAGGAGTCTCGATGCCTTCGATCGTGATGTTTCTCAAGAACAGGAATCGTACGGTATCGTCGAAGGGATTGTCCTCACCTTCGATCCGGCTCACCGCCGAAATCATTTCGTTCAGCTCGCTCATCAGAACACCCGATCACACGTCTTTGCATCGCCAAATGCCTAACTTCGCGCATCCAATATCTCAATCAAGCCAAAGCCTTTAACAAGGTAGAACCCTACTTTCCGGTTGTTGAAGAGAACGGCAGGCCGCATCTCGGATACCACGATGACGCGGTGGCCGGCATCTTTTAGCGCGGCCAGCGAGGCCAGCACGTCGTGAGCGCGATAGCACAGGTGATAGACGATTTCGCCGTGAGAGGCCATCAACCGATCCAGCGGCCCTGCTTCTCCCGAAGGCGAGATCACCTCGACCGCTGGCATGGTGTCGCTTTCGCAGAGGACAAGATTGACTTTCTGTAGCGGATCATAGAGCGAGGAGCCGCACCGATAGCCAAGCCCACTCAGGAAAGCCACCGCCTTCTCCGGGCTGCTTGTTGCCAGGCCAAAATGGTCAAACTCTAACGCGAAGTCGTTCATTGCCTTGTTGGATTCCTGCCGGATCACATCAGCGGCCGCGCCTGCAGGAGAATAGCGTTGCTGAGTTCCGGATAATCCACGCCGACCTTCATCATGGCCTCGAGAACAGAGGGTGAGAGACTCAGTTGCTCGATCTGTTCGGTGGTGATGGGCTTCAAGAAAAGCCCTTCCACCTTCACGACCTCGTAACCTTGTTCCTCAACGAGCTTAGTCAGTGTGCGACGATTAAAATAGCGCCGATGGCCGAAATCGAGATCCGCTTGAGAGAGGGCTTCCATATCAGGCAAGAGCCCCGCGGCATGGCCAAAGCGCCGGTGAAGGGACTCGCTGTTGGGAACGGCTATGAAGACAGATCCACTGGCTCTCAGGAACTTGCGAAAGCGCCCTAGTATCAAGCCCGGATCTTCGACATGTTCGAGGATGAAACCCATGGCGATGTTGTCGAAACGATCGCCCGTCTCATACGACTCGAAATAGCTCTGCACGATATCGACATGCCCAGGCGCAAAGCGGCTCTGGAAGCGCCGTATCATTTCAGGAGAACCTTCAACGACGCGGTAAGGCGAAAAGCGCTGGGCAAAGAATGCCGTGGAATATCCGTGCCCTAGTCCAAGCTCGAGCAGCGACCCTTTTCCCGCCATCTGGACCACTCGCGTGGGGTACCACTTGAGCATCAAGGTGTTGTCCAGGACGAAGTGCTCGTCGTAGGCGTCCATCATTTCGTCGAGCGCGGCCGATTCCATGGCGATCCTTAAGCGACGAGTTCCATCACAACCGCAGTATATATCAGGCCCCTACGTAGGGCCGACAACAGGGAATCAAATGTAGACGTTTTTCACAACATACAAAGGGCGGTTCTGCATCTGGCGGTAGATCTTGGAGAGGTAGATGCCAACCATTCCAATCGAGGCCATGATCATGCCCAGGGATAGCAACATCAAGACCGAAAGCGCGGTGAAGCCGAGCAAAATGGCCTCGGGATTCATGAGCTTGTTCAGCATGAGGTACAGGCTAAAGAGCAGCGATCCACAGGTGATGGACATGCCTGTCAAGAACAGCAGCCGGAGCGGAACCGTGGAGAACGAAGTTACCGCCTCAACGAGGAGAGTGATGCGCCGGGCCAGTGTGTAGGTGCTGCGACCCTCGCGCTGGACTTTCGTCACTGGCACGCCAATCTGCTTGAACCCGACCCAATGCATCATCCCGACCAAGAATAGATTGCGATCGCCGAGTTTCAAAAAGGCATCGACGTAGCGGCGACTGAGCAGCCGCTCGGTAACGATATCGGGCGGAATACGGGTATCGCTAAGTGCATTGAACAGACGCCAGAAAATGCCGCCGCCCCAGCGTTCAATCCAGCCACCTTTGCGTTTGGTCTGATAGCCGTAAACGACTTCGCAGGCCTCCTCGCTTACCTTGCGGTGGAAATCGACGAGCACCAGTGGGGATACTTCGAGATCGCAGTCAACCAGGAACACGAGCTCCCCACGCGCGTATTGCAGACCGGCATGGGCCGCATAGTGGTGGCCGAAATTGCGGGAGAGCTCGATCACTGCAATCTGTGGCACACGCTTCTTTTCCTCCAGCAGCAGATCGAGGGAGGAATCAGGCGAGCCATCAACAACGAAAATGAGCTCGAAATCTGTACAATCGATCTGTTTAAGCGCGCCCAAGACAAGCTCGATGAAGCGCTTCAAATAGGGATAGGACTTGTAAACGCATGTGACGACGCTGACGTGACAGGGCCCGGCCGGCAAAGCTTCCTGCATACGTCACCCAATAAGGATCAGTCCGCACATCGTGCTGAGGTCTCTCCCCTCGCACGTGCTGCGTCCTTTCGCGAGAGCGATAGAGCGTCGCGAGAAAAGAACAAGCAAGCCGACCCTATCCATGCGATGCCTTATAGGGGAGCAGGCATGCTCCGGCAACTGCATGCTGGGTTTTGTTTGGTAGCGAGCCGGTCGCCTTCGTCGCGACCACGACCTGTGAGCCGCCGAACGGCAGCGGCATGCCGATCCTGCGTATTGTGTGTTCGACCATGAAAACGCTGGTCAGCGCTGCGTTCACTATGGGCAAAGGTCGCGCCTCGGTCTCCGCCATCTCCAGACTCCGACTGTCATGCGGCGACTGGCGGCCGCGCAGCCGCACCGCAGCAAGCAGCGGCAGGACGAGGGCGGCGAAGCTCGTCTGATAGACGACGCGCAGTCCGCGATCGCGAAGCTTGGCGGCCAGTTCACCACGACGGTAGCGGCGTTGGTGATGGGCAAGGTCGTCGGCACTGCTCCATAGCCAGGGATGTTGCGGTACAGTCGCGATCAGGATGCCTCCGGGTTTCAGAGCCTGATTGATCTGCTCGATGACGCGGTGATCATCGGCAATGTGTTCGAGCACGTCGAAGGCACCGATCAGATCGAGCGCGCTTTTCAGGTAGATATGCCGCGCATCCATCTGGACGAACTCGACGCCGGCCGGGTGGCGCTTGTGGGCGTAGGCCAGGCCGCGACTGTGCAGTTCGCTGGCGGTGATCGTGGCTCGCGGCAATGCATCGCGCAGCGCGTACATGGTGAAACCGGTGCCGCAGCCGATCTCTAACACTCGGTGCGCGTTGGGCGCGTAGCGGCGGATCAGCCAGGCGATCAACGCGTTGCGGGTGGTGAACCAGAAATGGCCGTCCTCGATCGCCGCGAGCTGCGCGAAGCCGTCGAGCGCGAAGCCGTCATCGACCTCATCGAGCTCCGGCGCTAGGCGGACGAAATCACCGCCAGGCTCGAGCGCGAAGCCACAGTCGTTGCATCGCCAGTCCTTTGGCCACAGCGGCGAATGTTCGTCGACGCCGTCGGATTCCCCACACCTGGGACAAAGCCTGCGGCCCCGATCCACACCAAGCGGATCATGCTGTTTCGGCGGGATGGTTTGGGACGTCAACTGTTGATCACCATGCCAATACCGACCGCGGTTAGCACCAGACCAGTGACTCGAATCCACGATAGACCTTCACCCAGCCAAAGCCCCCCGCCGACCGCCGTCACAAGGAGCGCGATGGAGGCAAGCGGAAGCGCGAACGACAACTCCAGCCTTGTCAGCGCGGCGAGCCAGACAAGGAAAAGGCAGCCGGCCAGGGCGACAATAGCGAGGCCCCGCCAATTCATGGCGGCACCGATCAACGCACCCATCTGATCGCGCCAGCCATCCACCCGAGGAAGTGATCCGAGCGCGTTGGCAAACTGCTTCATCTGAACCTGGAAGACCACGCTGAGAATGATCAATAGCAGGATCAGCAAGAGGCCTTGAGTGCGATGATCCATCGGCTAATCCATCCTTGTCGCGTCGGCGCCGAGCCGCGTCAGTGTCATACAGAAATGATCGTATGGGATGCGGAGCAGATCCCGATAGATTGACCGCTCGACGCGCACCGGAACGTGCTCGACCAGTCGAACATACGCACTGGGGGTTCGCACATTGAGACCAGAGTCGAGTGCATTGACGAGCTTGGCGATCGGATTCTGCTTGGGAAGCCAGACGTTATCGATGGTGACGATTCGACCACCAGGCTGGAGTAGCCCGATAAGCGCGCTGAACAGCCCATGGGCATCCTTGTCATCGAGGTGATGCAGAACTGCGGCAAGGATAATCAGATCATACGTCGAGGCTGTATCCGGAAGGCCCCGAGAGACATCGCCTACAAGGAACCGGCCGCGGCTACCGTGGATGGTGCGGGCGGCTTCGATACTGCTGGGATTGAGGTCGATGCCCGTGTAGTCGACGTCGGGCAGAAACTGAAGAAGACGGCCTTGGCCACAACCAACGTCGAGAACCCTCATGTTTGGCGCGGCGCGCACAACCTCATCGATAAATCGCCTGGTGCCGCGCGTGCCCCCCAGCAGCGATTGCAGGCCCGAGTAGAACCACGGGAAGGTAACGAGCCGATAGAGATTGGAAACTCGCTGTGCCATACAGACGCTCGATGCTGAATTTTCTGCCTCGGGCGGCGTTCCCGAAGGTTGCTGAAGAGTATGTGCCAGCCAATGCGCAATTCGCCAGCGAACCGCTGCAGGGTAGCACCGCCTATCGTATTGGCGAAAGCCGCAGTCGGAGCGTCTGTAAGCACACATTGACGCGGTCACCCTGACGAGGCGAGGAGTTGATGGGATCCAAAGCAATCGCCATCCTGCAGTCGAACTACCTACCGTGGCGCGGCTATTTCGATATCATCGCCGCGGTCGACGAGTTCGTGATCTTCGATGAGGCGCAGTTCACGAAGAACGATTGGCGCAACCGCAACCGCATCATCGCACAAGGTACGCCGCACTGGCTAACTATCGCCGTGAAGACCAGCGGCAGGTTCGGCGTGCCGATCAATCAAGTCGATGTCGCCAGTTCTGCATGGGCCGCAAAGCACTGGCGCACGCTTGTCGCTGCCTACGGCAAGGCAGAGTATTTTCCGCGCTATCGCGATGCCCTGGCGGATGCTTACGAGCAAGCTGCGTGCCTGACCAAGCTATCGGCCGTCAATGAACTCTTTCTGAAGCTGCTGATGGGTTTCCTCGATCTGCCCGATCGCATCGGCCACTCGACGATCGTGCCGCGTCAGGCCGAAACGCCGACTGACCGGTTGGTCGAGATTTGTGTGGCGCGCGGTGCCGACACCTATCTCTCAGGTCCGGCGGCCAAGGCCTATGTCGAGCCGGAGAAGTTTGAGCGTGCGGGCGTCGCCCTGCGTTACGCCGACTATTCCGGCTATCCAACCTACGACCAGAAGGCTCCAGTCTTTGAGGCTGGCATCAGCATGTTGGATGCTCTGATGCGCTGTGGCCCGGCGGCGCGTTCGCACTTGAAATCGATCGCCGATCGCGATGGCTTCATTCGCCGACCTTGATTGGGCGATACCGTGCCGGTAACATCGGGCGTGCTCGATGCTCAGTTAGCGGATCTTTGAGAGGGTGAATGCCGAGAACCGAGCTAATACTGGTCACCGGCGGTCTCGGTTTCATCGGCAAGCATTTCGTCCGCAGATGTCTGCAGGAGAAGCGCTTCGTTCGCAACGTCGACAAGATCAGTTACGCCGCCGACCGCGTTGTGATGGATGAGTTCGCGGCCTATTCGAACTACCGATTCCACGAGGCTGACATCCGGACGCTCGAGTTCCTGCCGGAATGCGACGTGCTGGTGAACTTCGCGGCGGAGAGCCACGTCGACAACGCGATCACCAACGCCCGTAACTTTTCGCGCACCAACTTTCTCGGTGTCGAGAATCTGCTGGAGTTGACCCGATCCAAGCAGGCGCCGGAGCGGCCGCGTTTCATCCAGGTTAGCACTGATGAGGTCTACGGCGACATCTCCAGCGGTTCGCACAACGAGGAGGACAGGCTGACGCCATCCAATCCTTACGCCGCGACCAAAGCGGCTGCCGACATGCTGGTGAAGAGCTGGGGACGGACTTACGGCATCACCTGGAACATCGTGCGGCCGACCAATAACTACGGCCTGCACCAGTATCCCGAGAAGCTGATCCCCAAGAGTTCCTGGCGCATGCGCCGCGGTCTGCCCGCCATCATGCATGGCGACGGTAGCTATGTGCGGTCATGGCTGCACACTGAGGACACGGTCGATGCCTTGCTGACGATTATCGAGTCGGGCGAGCGCAACCGGATCTACAATGTCGGGAGCGAAACTGAGCTGCGCAACATTGAAGTGTTGCGCAGCATCGCAAAGGTCCTCGGCGTGCCGGAGGATAAGGCCTGGGTGGCCATGGAGGACCGTTCCGGGCAGGATACTCGCTATAGCCTCGACGATACGGCAGTGCGCAAGCTGGGCTGGAAGCCGCGGCGCAACTTCTTCGAGGAGCTCGTGCCGATCGTGCGCACCCTCGATTTCACCCGGTTCGCCTAGGGGATTGCCATGAAGGTCGATTTCTATCGGCATCCGCTGAAGCCCGAGGATGCCCAGCGCATCGCTGCGGTGTTGGCGACGCCGTTCCTCACCACGGGCCAGGTGGCGCGCGGCGTCGAGCAGCAGTTGCGCGACTATTTCGACGTGCCGCATGCCTGCCTGGTCAACAGCTGGACCAATGGTGCGTTGGCGGTGCTGCTGGCGATGGAGCTGAGGCCCGGCGACGAGGTGATCGTGCCGGCGATGACATTTATCGCCTCGGCCAACGTCGTCGAGCTGGCCGGCGGCACCGTGGTCTTCGCCGATGTCGATCCGCATACCCTGCTGATGCAGCCGGAAGCCGTAGCCAAGCTCGTCACACCGCGCACCCGCGCGGTGATGCCGGTGCACATCTACGGCCAGCTCTGCGATATCGAGGCGATGCGCGCGGTCGTCGATATGCATCCCCAGCGCTCGGGCCCGATCCTGTTCATCGAGGACGCCGCGCATTGTTTCGAGGGCGAGTTCCAGGGCCACAAGCCCGGCCGCTTCGGTGATGTCGCGATCTTCTCGTTCTACGCCACCAAGAACGTGACATGCGGCGAGGGCGGCGCGATCATCGCGCGCGATGACGCCCTCTTCGGGCGCATTCTCGAGGCGCGGCTGCACGGCATGTCGGCAATCGCCGTCGATCGATTCTCAGCCGGCCGCTACAATCACTGGGACATGAACCGGCTTGGCACCAAGGCCAATCTGCCCGACGTCCTGGCCGCGCTCCTGCCACCGCAGATCGAGACGATTGACGCGCGCCTGCCCGAACGCCAGCGCCTGTGCGCGCGCTACCGCGCCGCCTTCGCCGGTGGTCCGCTGCGCCTCGTCGGCCAGCTCCAATCGACCAAGAGCGCCGAGCACATCTTCACCATCGGCGTGCCCAACGGAGCGCGCGACCAGGCGATCGCCGCGCTGAACGCCAACGGAATCAACGTCACCGTCAACTTTCGCAGCGTCACGCACACGTCTTACTATCGGAAGCGCTACCCGGCCGCCGCCGTGCAATGTCCGGTGTCGGAGACCTGGGGCGAGCAGACCCTCACGCTGCCCATGTTCCCCGGCCTAACCGAAGAGGAACAGGACCACGTGATCCGCGTGGTACGCGACGAGGTCTACAAGCTGGCAAAGGCTGCCTGACGCCGCTGTTTCAGGCCGGATTGCCGACGACGAGAAGGCTGCGCGATCGTGGCCTGATTTGGGATGCCGCGTTGCTGCTGGCTTGAGTCGCTGTCGGGTTCGAGCCGCTTCTGAGCCGCGACTCCTAGCCCTGCGGAACTAATACCAACCCACGCTGATGTTGACTCTCGTTGGGGGATTCCACGGGGGGAAGAAGTCTGATTCGATGCCGCACGGCATGGTGTGCCGGGTGGAGGATGGAGATGGG
>LNFM01000174.1_pt1 | contig 209332 bp, 218 predicted proteins | sample 596031 | NCBI WGS metagenome assembly LNFM01 (sample SAMN04254537, study PRJNA301005) | activated carbon metagenome | isolation source: dual media filters at the Ann Arbor, Michigan drinking water treatment plant | place: USA: Ann Arbor
CCACCGCGCTCAGACCGCTTCGCCAGATGCGCGCCGTCGAAGGCACGGCAAAACCTTAGCGTATATCTGGGTCCGTTCTGTGTACCGACCCCTGATCGCCGCGACGAGATTGGCATGATGGCCGCCGCGTTCGAGGTGTTCCGGGGCGCATCGCGCGCGCAGGCTGACAATGAGGCGAAGCAGCGCGTGGTCGTCGACGAATTGGCCCAGGCGATGGATGCGCTGGCGGCCGGCGACATGACCTATCGAATCGAAACGTCGTTGGCGCCCGAATATGAAAGCCTAAGAACGGGCTTCAACCACTCGATCAGCGGGCTGGGCGAAATCATGACGAGCGTGTCCGACACGGCGTCGAGCGTTCATAGCGGCGCGTCGGAAATCCGGGCAGCGTCCGACGATCTGGCGCTACGCACCGAACAGCAGGCCGCAAGCCTTGAGGAAACCGCCGCCGCCATGAATCAAGTGACGTCGATGGTTCGCGATACCGCGCGGGGCGCCGCCGACGTCAACCGATCGATCGATGAAGCCCACCGCGAAGCAAGCGAAGGCGGTGCTGTCGTCAAGCGCGCGGTCGGCGCGATGGGGGCGATCGAGAAATCGGCCCACGAAATCACGCAGATCATCAACGTTATTGATGGAATCGCCTTCCAGACCAACCTTCTGGCGCTGAATGCTGGTGTAGAAGCGGCGCGCGCCGGGGATGCGGGCAAGGGCTTTGCCGTCGTCGCAAACGAAGTGCGTGCACTCGCCCAGCGCTCAGCCGATGCCGCAAAGGACATCAAGGCGCTGATCACCACATCCGCCGAACAAGTCGGCACCGGCGTGGCGCTGGTTGGGGAAACGGGCACGTTGCTCGACCGGATCGTGACACGCGTCGGCGCGATCAGCGCAATGATCACAACCATTGCCGAGTCCGCTGAAACGCAGGCAACCAACCTTCAGCAGGTAAACGGCGCGGTCGGCGAAATGGACAAGATGACCCAGCAAAATGCCGCAATGGTCGAGGAATCGACTGCCGCCGCGCGCAGCCTGGCCAGCGAAGCCGAGGGGCTCGCCGATGTCGTCGCCCGCTTCAAGCTGGGGAACGAGGCGCCAGCCCGCCGTGCGGCCGCGCCAACCCGACCGGTAATCAAAAGAAAAACGCGCGCACCGATGGTATCGGGCAATCTCGCGTTGAAATCCGACGATAGCGATGAAGATTGGTCCGAATTCTAAAGCGAGTTCGCGCCCCGCGCCCCTGGCCCCGCGTGCCTGATCCTTTGCCGTATTCGAGGAGTTTTTTCTTGACCTGGTTCTACAAATACGCGCCGATTCGACAGAAGTTCGATGTTTTGACCCTTATCCTTGGCACGATTGTCGGCGCGCTGGCGGTGGCCGTGCTGCGCCAGGAATTCAGCCCCGGCGCAACTGCTGACCCCTTGTTGCTGGGGCTTTCGGCGACTGTATTTGTCGGTACGATCGCCGTCTGCTTGCTTGCCAAGCAACTGATCTGCAACCCCTATGTCGATACGGTGGTGCGGATGGAGGCGCTGGCGGCCGGTGATCTGGACAGCAAGATCGATTATGCCGACCACACGGATTGTGTTGGTCGATTGACCAAGGCGATGGCGGTATTTCGCGACAACGCCCTGTTGATGCAGGAATCGGACGTCGTGCTACGCCGCGTGGTGCCCGAAATCACGACCGCGCTCGGCCATTTGAAACAAGGCAACCTTACCTATAAAATCGACACTGGTTTTGGCCCCACCCATGACGGGCTACGTCACGACTTCAACGATACTATTGGCGAATTGCGCGACGTTTTGAGCCGCGTTTCGGCCGCGGCGGGGCATGTCCATAGCGGCGCTTCCGAAATCCGTGCGGCATCGGACGACCTGGCGATCCGCACCGAGCAACAGGCCGCAAGCCTGGAAGAAAGCGTCGGGGCAATGCGCGAAGTGACGACCATTGTCGAAATGACGGCGCGCAACGCCGGCGAAGTCTCTGTCCAGATCGGGGAAGCGCATCACGCCGCAACCGAGGGCGGTGCGGTTGTTAAGCGCGCGGTCGATGCAATGGGTGAGATTGAAAAGTCTGCCCAACAGATCACGCAGATCATCAATGTCATCGACGGGATCGCTTTCCAGACCAACTTGCTGGCCCTTAATGCCGGGGTCGAAGCGGCACGCGCCGGGGATGCCGGCAAGGGCTTTGCCGTCGTCGCCAACGAAGTGCGGGCACTCGCGCAGCGTTCAGCCGATGCTGCCAAGGACATCAAGGCGCTGATCACCACGTCGACAACGGGCGTTTCACAGGGGGTGGCGTTGGTCGGTGAGACCGGCACCATGCTTGCCCGCATTGTCGAGCGGGTTGGCGTAATCAGCACGCGCATCGTCGAGATTTCGGACTCCGCCAAGGCCCAGGCAACGCGGTTGCACTTGGTGAGCGCCTCGGTTGGCGAGATGGACAAGATGACGCAGCAAAACGCCGCCATGGTCGAGGAATCGACTGCCGCCGCCCGTAGCCTGTCTGATGAAGCCACCGAGCTTGCTGGGCTGGTCCAACGTTTCCGCACGGGTGCTGGCGTTGGTGCCGTGGCGCAGCCTACTGCTCCCAAGCGTCGCGCACGCGTGGCTGCGTCGCAGGGCAACGCCGCGCTGAAGGTCGTCGTCGACGACTGGGCCGAATTCTGAGGAGGACGGTGACGATGGCGTCCCAGACATTTACCTTGTCGGCCCGGTGCGACCGTCAGGCGGCTGACGCCCTGCTCTCCGACTTGCGTGCCGGTGTTACCGCAGGCGATGTCGTAATTGACGGTAGCGCGGTAAGTCAGTTTGGCCAGGCGATGCTCCAGTTGTTGCTGAGCGCGCGCCGGACGGCGATGGCGCGCGGTAACAGCTTCACCATTATCGCTTCCGACGCAATGCAATCGACGCTGGCCATGGTCGGTGCCGAGCATCTCCTCGATCAAGGGGCGCGGCCATGACCAACGAAGAAATCCAGGCGATCTTTTTCATCGAATGCGATGAAGCCCTGGCCGCCGCTGAGGTCGCCCTCGACAGCTGTCGTGCTGGCCGGACCGATGACGAGACCGTCAACGGCATTTTCCGCGCAGTCCATTCGATCAAGGGTGGCGCTGGCGCCTTCGGCTTTGCGGCGTTGCAGGCCTATACGCATGGCTTCGAGACCCTGCTGTCGGATGTTCGCGATGGCACCGTCGCTGTCAGCGAGCCGCTGGTTGCGCTGATGCTGCGGGCGCTCGACACGCTTGGCGATCATGTCGGCGCAGCGCGCGATGGCGGTGCTGTGCCGGACGATGCGGCTCTGCTCGCCCAGCTTGCCGCTGCTCAGTCGGGGGTGATCGCGTTGGAGCCGACGGATGCCGTTACCGGTACGCCGGGCGCGGCTGACGGGGACGATTTCGCGTTCGATCTCGACGCCATGTTGGGCGATATCGCCGCCGACATCTCGGCCAATGCCGATTGGGTGGTGACCGTCCAGCCGCAAGCCGCTGCAATGGCCAATGGCGGTGAGCCGTTGCTGTTGCTGCGCGAGCTCAGCGCGTTGGGTGGCGGCCGTGCGCGCGTTACGATCGACGAAGGCGATGTGCCCGGGCTAGAGTCGATCGATCTTGGCGAGGGCTATCTGCGCTGGACGGTAGCACTGCCCGGTACGGTCGACCGCGCCGCGATTGAGGATATCTTTGATTTCGTCGGCGACGGTTGCGGCCTGACGATGTGTCGAGATGGCGAGCAGCCAGTGGCACCTGCGACCGTTGCAACGCCAGCAGCAGCGATCGCCCCCGCCCCAATTGCCGCGCCCGTTGTGGTCCCGATCCAAGCTGGGCCATCGTCCGCCAGCCCGACAGCCGAAGCGCCGGCAGCTACGCCAGCGAGTGGGCAATCGATCCGCATCGACCTCGCCAAGCTTGATCGCCTGATCGATGCGGTCGGGGAATTGGTCATCGCACAGGCGATGATGACGCAGCGCCTGACCAGCCACAATCTTGGCGGGATCGAAGAATTGGCGATGCTCGATGGGCTCACGCGCGACATCCAGGAAAGCGCCATGTCGATCCGGGCGCAGCCGATCGGATCGGTGTTCAGCCGCGTCCCACGGATCTTGCGCGAACTTGAGGCATCGACCGGCAAGAAGGTGCGGCTGGAGCTGGCGGGCGAAGCAACCGAGCTTGATAAGACCGTGATCGAGCGGCTCAGCGAGCCGCTCACCCACCTGATCCGCAATGCCGTTGATCACGGCATCGAACCCAGCGCCGATCGGATCGCCGCCGGCAAGCCGCCAGAAGGCGTCTTGACGCTGTCGGCCGAACATCGTTCGGGCCGGATCGTCATTCGCATCGCTGATGATGGTCGGGGGATCGATCGGCCGCGGGTTTACGCAAAGGCCGTCGAACGTGGGCTGATCGCCGCCGATGCGGTGATGAGCGACGAGGAGATCGACAATCTGATCTTCTCGCCCGGCTTCTCGACTGCACAGACGCTTTCGAACATTTCGGGGCGCGGCGTCGGCATGGATGTCGTGCGGCAGAATGTGAAAGAACTCGGCGGTCGCATCTCGATCGAATCACACCCCGGCAAGGGGTCGGTGTTCACGCTCGCGCTGCCGCTGACGCTCGCCATTTCGGACGGAATGATCGTTACCGTCGGCGATCAGACGTTGGTCGTCCCGCTTGCCCATGTCGTTGAAAGTCTTCGCCCCGACGCGCGCGATGTCCAGCATCTCGGCGTCGGTCGCGCGATGCTCAACGTGCGTGGGCGGTTTATCCCGATCCTGCCGCTAGAAGGACCCGTTGGCGCGCGTGGCGCGATTGCCGATCCGACCCAGGCGGTGCTGATCGTCGTCGATACCGAGGCGACTGGCCAGGCGGCGTTGTTGGTCGATACGATCTGTGACCAGCGCCAGTTTGTGATCAAGAGCTTGGACGCCCATTATCGCCCGGTTGAGGGCGTCGCTGGTGCGACCATTCTGGGCAATGGCCGCGTCGCCTTGATCATCGATGTCGATGGCCTTGTCGCAGGCGCGGTAAGCGAATCGCCGCCGTTGAAGGACGCTGCATGAACGCGCTGGCCGAAGCATTCGAAAAGCTGCCCGGGATCGGCAAGGGTGTCTATGCGCCCGCCGATTTCGAAGCGGTGCGCAAAATTGTCCACCAGACGGCCGGAATCGTGCTGGTGCCGGGCAAGGCAATGCTGGTTTATTCACGGCTCGCGCCGCTGGTGCGCAACACCGGCTGTGGCACTTTTGCGGCCTATGTGAAGCGGATCGAAAACGATGACGCCGAACGCCGCCGCGCAATTTGTGCGCTGACCACCAACCACACCTTCTTCTTCCGCGAGGATCATCATTTCGATCATCTTGCCAAGCACGTTCGCCCCGCGCTGTTGAAGCGCGCCGGCCAGGGGGATCCGGTGCGGATCTGGTCAGCAGGGTGTTCGAGCGGGGAGGAAACCTGGTCGATCATGATGACAATGCTGGGCAGCGATCGCGCCGCTGCAGGGCGGCTGGCCGCGGTGGATTTCCTGCTGCTGGCAACCGACATTGCCGATCATGCGCTCAAGGCCGCAGAAGCTGGGGCCTATCGCGCCGACACGCTCGATGCGGTACCGGGCGACCTGCGGCGCGCCTGGATGCGCGATCTGGATGGCCAGGCGACAATTGTCGATCAGGTGCGCGCCCTGGTGCGGTTCAAGTCGCTCAACCTGCTCGGCGACTGGCCGATGGCGCGCCCGTTCGACGTGATCTTCTGCCGCAACGTGATGATTTATTTCGACCAGCCGACCAAGGAGCGGCTGATCCACCGCTTTGCTCATCAGCTTGCCCCCGGCGGCCATCTCTACATTGGCCATAGCGAGCGCGTGACTGGCCCGGCGGCGCAGATCCTGACGCAAGTCGGCCCGACCATCTATCAGAAGGAGGCGGCATGACGATCCGTGTCCTCATCGTCGATGATTCGCCGACCATGCGCGCCTTGCTGAGCGAATTGCTCCGCCGTGAAGCCGACATCACCGTCATCGGTACCGCCGCCGATGCCGCCGAGGCGCGAACCATCATCAGGGAGCAAAGCCCCGATGTCGTCACGCTCGATATCGAGATGCCGGGGATGAACGGCCTGGATTTCCTGGACAAGGTGATGCGGCTGAAGCCAACGCCCGTCGTGATTGTTTCGGGGCTGACGCGCGACGGCGCGGACGCGACTGTCCGTGCGCTGGAGATTGGCGCGGTCGATTGTTATGCCAAGCCCGACGGCAAGGTTGGATCGCTGCTGACGACCGATCACGGCCGCCTCGCGACACTGATCCGCAATGCCGCCAACGCCAAGTTGCGCGATCGACACAGCAATCCTGTCGCCCCGATCCCGGTCTATGCCGGGTCTGCGCAAGCTGGTCATCATCGCCCTGCCTTGATCGCGGTCGGCGCATCAACTGGTGGCGTCGAGGCGTTGCAGCTGCTGCTTCAGAATTTCCCTGCGGATTGCCCACCCACTGTGATCGTCCAGCATATCAACGGCCATTTTGCCGAAGCCGTCGCGCGCCGTCTTGATCAGCAATGCGCGCCCAAGGTGACGATTGCTGAACCCGATCTGCCGTTCAAGGCCGGCCATGTCTATTTGGCGCCGGGCAATGACCGACATGTGCAGGTGCGTGGAAGCGCGGCTCACCCCTGCGCCCGGATGCGCGCCGAGGACAAGGTTTCGGGGCATCGCCCGAGCGTGGACGTACTGTTCCGCACTGTCGCTGAAACAATGGACGGCCAGGCGGTCGGCATCCTGTTGACTGGCATGGGATCAGACGGCGCGCAGGGCCTGCTGGCAATGGCGCGCGCCGGGGCCACCACCATCGCCCAGGACGAGGCGACCTGTACGGTATTTGGCATGCCCAAAGCCGCGATTGCGCTGGGCGCAGCTGGCTTGATCGCGCCGATTCACCGCATCGCCGATCACGCGCTGGCAAGGGCTGCCTGATGCTGCACCAGACTATCGAACCACCAATGGCCGACCTGCGCCGCCCGGTACGCCTGACCGTTATGCAGGGCCAAGCCCGGGTCAGTGGCGATCCGCGTGTCGAGCTGACGACCGTTCTCGGCAGCTGCATTGCTTGCTGCCTGTTCGATCCGACCAGCAATGTCGGCGGGATGAACCACTTTCTGCTCGCCGAGCCAAAAGGCGGACGCGGGGTAGATGAAAATTACGGCGCCTATCTGATGGAAGTGCTGATTAACGAGATGCTGGCCTATGGGGCGAGCAGAGCGGCGATGCGCGCGCATCTTTATGGCGGTGCCAATATGCACAGCGGGATGACGCGCATTGGGTCAGCCAATGCAGCCTTCGCCATCAGCTTTCTCGAACAGGAACGGATCACGCTGGTGCGATCGTCGCTTGGCGGCACGCAGGCACGCAGGGTCGATTTCCGGCCAGCCCGTGGCCAGGCGCGCTTCCGCCTTGTCGATGATGCCGTCGCCCCGCAGCCGATAGAGCGCCCCGCCGCAACCCGCGGCGACGTTGAACTTTTTTGATGAGGTGGATGAAATGATGACAACGCCAAGTCCCAAGACACGCATATTGACGGTCGATGACAGCGCAACCATGCGCAGCCTGCTCAGGCACGCGCTGGTTGGCCAGGGGTTCGAGGTCGAGCAGGCCGATGACGGCGTGTCCGCGCTCGAATGGCTCGCCCGCAACGATTGCGATGTCATCATCACCGACATCAACATGCCGCGCATGGACGGCTATGGCTTGATCGAGCAGGTCCGCGCCGGGGGCGCACACGCCCACCGACCGATCCTCGTCCTCTCAACCGAATCCTCGGACGAGAAGAAAGCGCGGGCCCGCAATGCGGGCGCGACCGGCTGGATCGTGAAGCCTTTCGACGCCGAAAAACTCGCCGCTGCCGTGCGGCGGGTTACCCATTGAGCCAATAACAGGGAAAGATCATGACGCGCCAGCTCATCACCTTTGAAGTCGAAGCCCAGACCTTCGGCATCGATATCATGGCCATCCGTGAAATCCGCGCCTGGACGCCAACCACGCGCTTGCCGCACGTGCCGCACTATGTCGCCGGCGTGGTGAATCTGCGCGGCACCGTGCTGCCCGTTGTCGATCTCGCTGCTCGTCTTGGCTGGCGTGCGACCGAGCCGACGGCGCGCCACGTCATTATCGTGACCCAGATTGCCGGGCAGTTTCGCGGACTCATCGTCGATTCGGTCAGTGACATCGTCACGTTCCCGACTGAGGCGCTGCAATCGCCGCCAGCGACCGGCGATGCCGTCGTCCCCTTCCTCGAAGGACTGGTCTCGATCGAAGACCGCATGGTGATGGTTCTCGACCTGCCATCGCTCACACAGGCGAATGACATCGCCGAAGCCGCTTAGCCAAACTTCTCCCTGCTGAAAGACCCCAAAATGGCCGCCACCAAAGTTCTAGTCGTCGACGATTCCATCACCATGCGCGCGTTGTTCACCAACGCGCTTGAACGCAGCAAGGATATCGTGGTGGTCGGTGCGGCTGACGGTGCCGAAGAAGCCCGCGCGATGATCGCCCAGCTGCATCCCGATGTCCTGACGTTGGACGTCGAAATGCCCGGCATGAATGGCATCGATTTTCTGGCAGAGTTGATAGAAACGCGGCCGATTCCGGTCGTGATGCTGTCGACGCTGACCCAGAAAGGCGCCGATATCTCGCTGCGCGCGATTGAATTGGGTGCGGTAGACTGTTTCCCCAAACCCCAGCGCGCGACGCCCGACGAGTTTGAGAAGATTTCCACTAAGCTCTGCAAGACGGTGCTCACCGCCGCCAAGACCAACCTTGCTGCCCGTAAACAGCCAGCCGCAAGTGCGCCCGCCATGGGGTCAGGCGAATATACATGGGACGGGGAAATCATTGTCGTCGCTGGGGGGATGGGGTCTATCGAGGCTGCCTCCGAAATGCTTGCTGCCTTTCCCGCCAATTGCCCCCCCACGGTCGTGTCGCTGGCAATTGATGAAGGGTTGGGCGTGCCATTTGCGTCGCGTCTGTCGCGAAGTGCGGCCGCCAAGATCAAGCTAGCTGCAGATGGAGAGGTGCTCGAGCCGGGCATCATCTATGTTGCTATCGATCCGCGCTTTCATGCTGTCGTCGATCGCTGGCCCGGCGGGCGGCTGCGTCTTGTCGATCGGGATCCGGTAAACGGTGTCCGCCCGTCTGCTGACTTGCTGTTTGGTTCGGTTGCAAAAACCGGCGGTGCAAAGTCAATCGGCGTGGTTCTTTCTGGCGACGGCAATGATGGCGCTGCCGGCATGGCCGCGATCAAAGCCGCTGGTGGGACTGGCCTCGTCCAAGACCCAGCGACTGCGCTCGTCCCAACCATGCCGGAGGCGGCCATTGCGCGGGGCGCGACGGCAATGGCAGCACCCATCCAGCTGGCGGCACAGGCTTGCCCAACCAGGAGCGTCAGCGTTGCTGCCTGATCGTGCGCAGTTGCAGGCGATCGCCGCCGAGTTGGCCGCTCTCGCTCACGACATTGAAGCAGTTGGCGTGGATCTTTGCGCCGATCCAGTCGTGACATCTGCCCATAGTGTTTTGCTGCAATCGATTGACCTGATCGGCCAGCGCCAGCGGGCGTTGGCAAAATTGCTCCTTGCGGAGAAATTCGATTCTGCGCTGGACGATTGCAAGCTGGACCGGATTGCAGGTCTATTTGACGGGCAACCGACATAATCCTCAACGTTTACCACGCCGCCGATGACAAGCCCGCCCGGTCTGCCTGACCGGTAGGGCTTTTTGGTTCACGTTCGTGCGCAGCGCCCATTGCCGACGCTCAATTTCGGGCGCGCGGCGCGCTGCCTTATCGCGGGCGCTGACAGCGACGCTTGGCTATGCCAAAGGGACGAAAAGCTTCCCCAGGAGAGACTCTATGCGCATCATCGATCATCACATTGCTGGCCCTGCCGGTGCAGCCGCCACTCGGTTCGGCGATGTGTTCGATCCCAATAGCGGAGCGGTGCAGGCGCAGGTGCCGCTGGGGGGGCAGGCCGAGCTTGATCGTGCGGTGGCAGCGGCGCAGGCGGCGCAGCCGGGCTGGGCCGCGACCAATCCGCAACGTCGCGCGCGCGTGATGTTCGAATTCAAGCGGCTGGTAGAGGCGCATATTGATGAGCTCGCGCATTTGCTGTCGGCCGAGCATGGCAAGGTCGTCGCCGACGCGCGCGGCGATGTGCAGCGCGGGCTCGACGTCATCGAATTCGCGTGCGGCGTGCCGCATCTGTTGAAGGGCGAATATACCCAAGGCGCCGGGCCGGGCATCGATGTCTATTCGATGCGGCTGCCGCTAGGGATTGGGGCGGGGATCACGCCGTTCAATTTCCCGGCGATGATCCCGATGTGGATGTTCGGCGTCGCAATTGCGTGCGGCAATGCCTTCATTCTGAAGCCCTCGGAGCGTGATCCATCGGTGCCGGTGCGGCTTGCTGAGCTGATGCTTGAAGCGGGCGCGCCAGCCGGGATCTTGCAGGTGGTGCACGGTGACAAGGAAATGGTCGACGCCATCCTTGATCATCCGGCGATCAGCGCGGTCAGCTTTGTCGGCTCGTCAGATATCGCGCACCATGTCTATCGGCGCGGCGTTGCAGCGGGCAAGCGCGTCCAGGCGATGGGCGGGGCAAAGAACCACGGCGTGATCATGCCCGATGCCGATCTTGACCAGGTCGTCGCCGAGCTGTCGGGTGCGGCGTTTGGATCAGCGGGCGAACGCTGCATGGCGCTGCCGGTCGTGGTGCCGGTCGGCGAGAAGACGGCGCTGGCCTTGCGCGAAAAGCTGCTCCCCGCCATCGCCAAGCTGCGCATCGGCGTGTCGACCGACAAGGATGCCGATTACGGCCCCGTGGTAAACGCGGCGCATCGCACCCGCGTGGAAAACTGGATCCAGACCGGGGTGGACGAAGGCGCCGAACTGGTCGTCGATGGACGCGGCTTCAGCTTGCAGGGGCATGAAAATGGCTTCTTCATTGGCCCCAGCCTGTTTGATCACGTCAAGCCCAGCATGGAAAGCTACAAGGAAGAAATCTTCGGCCCCGTCCTGCAAATCGTCCGCGCGGCCGATTTTGAGGAGGCGCTCGCGCTCCCCTCACAGCACCAATATGGCAATGGCGTCGCGCTCTTCACCCGCAACGGCCATGCTGCGCGCGAATTCGCCGCACGCGTGAATGTCGGCATGGTCGGCATCAACGTGCCGATCCCGGTGCCGGTCGCCTACCACACCTTTGGCGGCTGGAAGCGCTCAGCGTTCGGCGATACCAACCAGCACGGCCCTGAAGGCATCAAGTTCTGGACCAAGATCAAAACGATCACCCAGCGCTGGCCCGATGGCGGCGTGGGCGAAGCGGCGAATGCGTTTGTTATCCCGACGATGGGGTGAGCGATGAGGTTACTTTGGGTATTTGGTGAACTGTCACCCGAACTCCGTCACCGTATTTCCCGTATGAACTTCGAGTGTCACGCAGCTTTAGCGTGATGGAGGTTCCGATAGCGACACCGCAACCTTCCGCATCCTGGGCTGCGCATCTCCTGACGCCAGTTTCGGGGTGGTACGGGAGCGATCAAGGGGTGATCTCTCCCACCCCGGTCAGGTGCATCACCCCCTTGCCGGGCAGCTCGACCCGCAGTTCGAGGGTGCCGCCCGCCGCCTCGACGAAGCGCCGTAGCGTGGAGAGATAAAGGTCGGTTTGGCGTTCGATCTTGAGCACCGAGGGCTGCTTGACGCCAAGCGCCTGGGCGATCTGTTCCTGGCTGCGATCGGCGAGCAGGCGAAGCGCCTTCAGCCCTTCGACCTCGCGGTGCAGTGCCTCCGATCGCGCTTCGATCCGGGCGCGCCTGGCCTTGGGGAGCTTCGCCATCATCTCTTCATGGGTCGGGGGCATCAGTTTTCTCCACTATGTCCAGATGTTCGGCGTACCGCTTGTCCGCCTTGGCGATCAGCGCCTTGTAGAAACGTTTCTGCGCCACCCCGCTCTTGTCGCCAGCGACGAGCAGGATCGCCTCTCGCTTGGGATCGAACGCGAACGCAACGCGCCACACGCCATCGTCGGCCCGGAACCGCAATTCCTTCATATTGGCATGGCGCGACCCGCTATGCGTGTCCGCATGCGGACGGCCCAACGCAGGCCCGTAGGTCACGAGCAATGACGCCATGGCGAGCAGTTCGTCTTGCACCACCTCGGACAGGGCCTCTAGCTCCGGCAAAAATGCATCATGGTAGAGCAGAGTCCAAGCCATGATAAAATATAGCTCCTAAGCTATTATCTGTCCATAGGCTGCAAGCTATAATTGCTCTGCGTTGGTTGGCGCCGTTCGACCTTATTCCAGACGCCTCTTGCGGGACGATTGCAGAAAACCAACGGCAACCGAAAGTCGGCATCTTTGCGATGACAGCCCGCCCCCCTTGTGCATCGCAACAAAGCGTTGCAGCATAGCCATGACGAAAAGCTGGGGACTGAGCAGACTTAATGGGGCTAAAGCGCGCGTTTGACGAGATTTGGGGGGACGGCACCGGGCAGGTGGCGCGCGCCGAACTCGCCGCGCTTGGCGATTGGCTGGCAGCGACGCCGCCCGCCGATCTCAGTCGCCGTCAGCAGGCTGCCGAAGCGACCTTTCGCCAGCTCGGCATTACCTTTGCGGTTTATGGTGATAGCGACGCTGCCGAGCGGATCATCCCGTTCGATATCGTGCCCCGCGTGTTCCTGGCCGACGAATGGGCGCGGCTGTCGGAAGGGCTCGTCCAGCGGGTTGAGGCGATCAACGCGTTCCTTGATGATATCTATGGCGAGCGGCGGATCATGGCCGAAGGCGTGCTGCCACCTGATCTGATCTTCGGAAATGCGCAGTTCCGCCCCGAAATTGCCGGCATGGGGCCGCCGCATGGGGTGTGGGCGCATATTTGCGGGATCGATCTGGTCCGCACCGGCCCCAATGACTTCTTCGTGCTGGAGGATAATGCGCGGACCCCGTCGGGCGTGTCGTACATGCTCGAAAATCGTGAGGCGATGCTGCGGCTCTGCCCCGAGCTCTTTCGCGCGCTGCGGGTGGCGGCGGTCGATAGCTATCCCGATAAGTTGCTCGAAACGATGCGATCGGTGACCCCGCTGAGCGCTGGCAACAACCCGGTTTGTGTCGTGCTGACCCCCGGCCATTTCAATTCGGCCTATTATGAGCACAGCTTTCTGGCGGATTCGATGGGGGTCGAGCTGGTCGAAGCGGCGGACTTGGTGGTCGATGACGATATCGTCTGGATGCGGACGATATCGGGGCGGGTGCGCGTCGATGTCATCTATCGCCGGATCGATGATGATTATCTTGATCCGCTCGTCTTCCGGCCCGATTCCATGCTTGGCGTGCCGGGGCTGATCGCGGCCTATGCCGCCGGCAATGTCGCGATCATCAACGCGCCGGGCAACGGCATTGCCGATGACAAGGCGATTTACAGCTATATGCCCGATATCGTCCGCTTTTATTCGGGCGGCGAGGCGAAATTGCCCAATGTCGAGACGTACCGCTGCCGCGAGCCGCAGGCGCTGAAATATGTCCTCGATAACTTGGCGGACCTGGTGGTGAAGCTGGTTGATGGATCGGGCGGCTATGGCATGCTGGTCGGGCCGACGGCGAGCAAGGCCGAAATCGAAGACTTCCGCGCCGCGCTGATCGCCGCGCCGCATCGTTACATCGCGCAGCCGACGTTGTCGCTCTCGACCGTGCCGACGCTCGCCGATGATGGGCTGTCGCCGCGCCATGTTGATTTCCGTCCCTTCGTGCTCACCGGCGCAAAAGGCGTGCAGGTCGTGCCCGGCGGGCTGACGCGAGTGGCGTTGAAACAGGGATCGCTGGTGGTCAATTCCAGCCAGGGCGGGGGCACTAAGGATTCGATGGTGCTGCTCGACAACGGCGCACCGCGTGCTGCGCCCGCGACTGGATTGTCCCAGTCGCAGAGCCAAGGCTGATGCTGTCGCGCACCGCCTCGTCGCTTTATTGGCTCGGTCGCTATGTCGAGCGCGCCGATTTTACCGCGCGGCTGGTCGAGGCGACGGTGCGGCTCGATGCGCTGTCGGCGCGCCCGGCGGGGGAGGCAGCATGGCAAAGCGCGCTGGCGGTTTCCGAGACCGATGAGGCCTTTGCGGCGACCGGGCAGAGCGTGACCCAGGCGCATGTTGCGCGCTTCCTGACGCTCGACACCAGCCACCCGGGATCGATCATGCGTTGCCTGGATATGGCCCGGATGAACGCCAAGGCGGTGCGCACTGCGCTGACGCGTGACGCCTGGACATCGATCAACCGCGCCTGGCTGTTGTTCTGCACCCGTTCCAGCCCCGGCGGGACGGCGGCAACGATTGGGCTGGTCGAAGCGGTCAAGGTGGAAACCTTGGGGTTTGAAGGCGCGATGAACCGGATGCTGCGCAACCAGGCCAATGGCTTTATCCGGTTGGGCCAGGCGATTGAGCGCGCCGACAACACGGCGCGGCTGCTCGATGTCAAATATCATCTGCTGCTGCCCGAGGGCGAGCGGATCGGCGGCGTGATCGATCGCGATCAATGGACGACGATCCTGCAAACAGTCTCTGCCGTCACTGCCTATCGCTGGCTGTATAATGAAGGGCTGACCCCGGCCAATGTCATCGATTTATTGCTGTGTCGGCATGAGTTGCCGCGCTCGCTGGCCGGTTGCGTTGAGGAAGTGGTTGAGATTTTGAGCCTGCTTGCCAAGCGGACCGGCCTGCAGGGTGAAGCGGATCGCATGGCGCGGATGCGCTATGCCCGAATGCAGAAAACCAACTCGCGCCAGGTGATCGCCAGCGGGCTTCACCAATATTTGCAGGCGTTCAATGCGGAAAACGCGCTGATCAGCGCGGCAATCGCGCGCCAGTTCCGGTTCGTCGGATGAGGCTGTCGATCGATCACCGGACGCTTTATCGCTTCTCCGCGCCGCAGGCGCGGCTGGTGCAGATGCTGCGGATGACGCCTGGCGATACGCATGATCAGACCATTGCGACCTGGCGAATCGATGTCGATTGCGATGCCCGGTTGAAGGCAGCCGTGGATGGGTTCGGCAACTCGGTGACGATGCTCTATGCAGCAGGGCCGATCGACGCGATTGAGATTTGCGTTAGTGGCGAGGTGCTGACGAACGCCAATGCTGGCGTATTGCGGGGCGCAAGCGAGCGTTTCCCACCCGAATTATTTCTGCGCAGCACCGCGTTGACCGACGCCGATGACGCGCTGACCGATTTTGCCCGCGAGGCGGCGGTCGGCACAACGGCGCTTGATCGGTTGCACGCGCTGAATCGCGCCATCCATGGGCGCTTTACCTTTTGCCTGCAACGACCGGTGCAGGGGCGATCAGCGGCGCATGCCTTTGCCGAACCGCGTGCGCCAGGGCGTGATCTGGCGCATATCTTCATCGCAGCGGCGCGCGCGATCGGCGCGCCGGCGCGCTATGTTTCGGGCTATGGCAAGCTGGACGTGCTCGGCACGAGTCAGCCAAGCCCGCATGGTTGGGCAGAAGCACATATCGAGGGGCTGGGCTGGGTAGCGTTTGACCCCAGCATCGGGCTTTGTGCGGGCGAAGACCATGTCCGCGTCAGCATTGGCCTCGATTCAGATGGCGCGGCCCCGGTCGCCGGGTCGCGACTGGGCGAGGGGGACGAGCAACTCGCTGTCGATGTTCATGTGGCCGAGCTAGACGACCAGTAACGGCGCGACCGCGCGTTTTCAGGCCAGTTCGTCGGCCAGAGCGGGCAGGCGGGTTGGGGTGAGGTCGGTATCACTCATTACCGTCCAGCCGCTTGGGCCGAGCACCTCGATCGGGCGATAGCGGGTCTTGTAGGCCATGCGGTCTGACCCTTTTACCCAATAGCCGAGATAGACATAGGGCAGGCCAAGCGCGCGGGCGCGGCGGATGTGATCGATAATGATGAGATTGCCGAGCCCAGGCCGATCTTCATGCGCGGCATCGAAGAAACTATAGATCATCGACAGGCCATCGGCTTGCTGATCGGTGAGGCACGCGCCAACCAGGCGACCGCGGCGGCCATCGACCGAGGGTTCGCGATACTCGACGACAAAGCTGTTGACCGGGCTTTGTTCGATCATGTCGGCATAATCGCCTTCATCCATACCGGCCATGCCGCCGCCGGGGTGGCGGCTGGCGAGATAGCGACGGAGCAGATCAAATTGCTCATCGGTCGCCCACGCCTTGCAGGCGCTGATATCAAGGTCGCTATGGCGGCGGATCAGCTTGCGCTGCGTGGCATTGGCGCGAAAATCATCAGCGACAACCCGCACCGAGACGCAGGCCGAACAGCCCGCGCAGCTGGGGCGATAGGCCACCGATTGGCTGCGGCGAAAGCCGATGCGGCCAAGCGCATCGTTCAGTTCGCTGGCGTGCGGGCCGTTGAGTTCGGTGAACACTTTGCGTTCGAGCCGACCGGGCAAATAGGGGCAGGGCGAGGGGCTGGTGACGAAGAATCGCGGGAAGCGAAAAGGTGCTGACACTGCCGCGGATCCTCCCAGTTGTGCCGACATTCGGCGGCCCCGATTGACCTCTTATGAATCACCGCCATCGTGATGAAAAGCGGCTTTACCATGATTGAAGGTTAACGCGGGCGCGCGCAGAGTCAAAATCGGGCGAAAGCCGTTAAAATGCCAGCGGCAGTGCCACTATAGGCCAGCCCAGCCGATGTTAAAGCGTCGCGCGACTCGCTTTGCCGCGCGCGCGAATCCCTCCAGCGTGCTTTTGTTCAGGCGAGTTCGACCAGGCTCACTTCATAGCCCGCCTGGCGGATCGCGGCGATCAGCCGGTCAAGATGCGCGCGGTCGCGGGTTTCGCATTCGATATCGGTGATCAGCCCCTTGGCAGGCAGCGTGGTGAAGACGCGCTGGTGATAAACTTCGATGATGTTGACGCGTTCGGCATCGAACACCCGGACGAGATTGAACAGCGCGCCGGGCTGATCCTGCAACCGCACCCGCAACCGGGCGAGCCGACCCGATCGCGCCAGATCACGCAGCAGGACATTGGCGAGCAGCCGCGTGTCGATATTGCCGCCGCACAAAGTGATGCCCACGGTCTTGCCCTGAAATCGCTCCGGGTGCTGAAGCAACGCGGCAAGGCCAGCCGCGCCCGCACCCTCGACCACGGTTTTTTCGATCTGGAGCAGCAGGCTGACGGCCTTTTCAAGGTTCCGTTCGCTCACCAGCAAAATGTCATCGACCAATGCTTCGACCATCGTCGCGGTGATTGCGCCGGGTTCCTTCACGGCAATGCCCTCTGCCAGCGTATCGCCTGCGCAGGGCATGTCGGTGCCGTTGATGCGGTTGTACATCGACGGAAACAGTTCCGCCTCGACACCGATCACCTCGATGTCGCGGCCGCTGGCGCGCGCGACGGTGGCCATGCCGGAAATCAGCCCGCCGCCGCCGATGGGCGTGACGATCGTGTCGATTGCCGGCACGTCCTCCAGCATTTCGATCGCGACGGTGCCTTGGCCCGCGATGATGCGCGGATCGTCGAAGGGGTGGACGAAGGTGAAGCCGCGCGCCGCCTCCAGTTCGCGGGCATGGGCATAGGCGGCGTCGAAGGTTTCGCCGAACAGGATCACAGTCGCGCCGTGACCCTCGGTTTGCGTCACTTTCACCGTCGGCGTCGTGGTCGGCATCACGATCGTGACGGGAATGCCGAGCCGATTGCCGTGATAGGCGAGCCCCTGCGCGTGATTGCCTGCCGATGCCGCGATCACGCCGATCACCTGGGGGTTGAGCTGCATCAGCGTGTTGAGCGCGCCGCGTTCCTTATAGGCCGCCGTGAACTGGAGATTCTCGAACTTCAGATAGACGGTCGCCCCGGTCATCTCCGACAGCGTCTTGCTGATCAGCGTGGGGGTGCGGACGATGGAGGGCGCGATGCGGGCATGCGCTGCACGGACGTCGTCGATCGATACGGGCAAAGCTGCCACGGCGGCGGGGGCGGGATCAGTAGCCATAGCCTTGGCCCCTAGACCATCTGGCGCAGCGACGGAACACGCCTTATGCGGCTAGCCCATGGCACATATCGCATTCATCGGCACCGGCATCATGGGCGGCCCCATGGCGCGCCATCTGGCGGCGGCGGGGCACAGCCTGACCGTCTATAACCGCACCCGCGCCAAGGCGGAGGCCTGGGTCGCCGCGCAAGGCGGCACCGTGGCGGAGAGCCCGGCAGCAGCGGCGGCAGGCAAGGACGCGGTGATCGCGTGCGTCGGCAATGACGATGATCTGGCGCTGGTGACGATCGGCACCGACGGCGCGTTTGCGGCGATGCGCGATGATGCGGTGTTCATCGATCACACCACCGTTTCCGCCGATATCGCCCGGCGACTGGCGACAGCACGCGCGCTGGTGGTCGATGCGCCGGTATCGGGCGGGCAGGCGGGGGCCGAAAATGGCAAGCTGTCGATCATGTGCGGCGGCAGCGACGCGGCGATGGCCAGCGCCGCGCCGCTGATGGCCGCCTATGCGCTCCGCATCGTTCATGTCGGCGGGCCGGGCGCCGGGCAGCAGACCAAGATGGTCAACCAGATCGCGATTGCCGGGGTGCTGCAGGGCCTGAGCGAAGCGCTCCGTTTTGCCCAGGCGAGCGAGCTTGATCTGGCGCGCGTGTTCGAGGCGATTTCGGGGGGCGCGGCGCAAAGCTGGCAAATGGTCAATCGCTGGCAGACGATGAGCGAGGACAGTTTCGATTTCGGCTTCGCGGTCGATTGGATGCGTAAGGATCTGGGCCTGGCGATCGACGAAGCCAAGAAGAACGGCGCGACGCTGCCGGTGACGGCGATGGTCGATCAATTCTACGCCGATGTGCAGAAACTGGGCGGCGCGCGGCAGGATACGAGCTCGCTGGTGCGGCGGCTGCCGAGGTAGGTGGATGGGGTTGGTGTGGTTGGCGTTGGGTCGGGGAGGAGAATGGACGGTTATCGCTCCAAGTGCGGACGCCTGACCTAACGTAAGCGATGCGCCCCAATCTCGGCCATAAGGTGCGGCACAGGTCATTCCTGAAAGCTAACGCTCGTTCATGTGAACGATGGACGGCGGTCAGTTGGATGCGGCGTTTCGCGATCAGGCGCAGCTCGATCAGCATTTGATCGTGCGGATTAAAGCGAATGCGCTTTTGCCCATTATCCAAACCTTCTTGCGGCTATTCGACCGCCAAATTGACCCAAGGGACGCCCGCTCGGGCAGCTGCAGGGTTCCTTAGAGAAAGGCGCGCTGCGCTGGCCCCTCATCCTCGCTCCTCACCAATGCAACTTCTTGCTTCTGCGGTGCCATAATCATGGGAATTGACTCGCCGAGCAGGCAGAAGCTTCGTATTTGAAGGGGGGCAACGCTGCGGAGCGCTTCCGGATCTTGCTGCAATTTCGTGCGGAGATCCATGAGCAAGCGCCCAAGCACATTCTGCCCATTCAAAGTATCATCTTCCTGCGGCATCGCTCCCCAATAACTGTCCTTTCGGGAGTCCTCGACAATGGGGCGGTCGCCGGTCGACAGAAGCAATTCGGAAAATTTACGCCAGTTATAAATTAGCTTCACGCGCAGGCACCATTTCATCACCTTTACACGAACGTCATCCCAATCGGGCCGGGATTCCTTCCGATAAGGCTTGGACCGCATCTTTGCCGTCATTGGACTGCCCTCTTCGAGGATCATCTGCTGAACCTCTGGCATGTGCGGAAAGCGGCACGCCTGATACAGTGCCTCTGAGGTCCGGATTCGGTAGCCGAGCACAACGACAGGGAAGCCGGGAGCCATATTTGAAAGCCCGCCAAACTCCTCTGCTGTCTTCCGGAACCGGACGACATCCTTGGCTTGGTAGGTTCGAATCTGCGTCTCGCTCATGGGCCTCAGTTATTCTTGCGTGGAAAGAGGGGATACCACGGATCGCCCGCCCATAACACCAGCGGTGCGTTGTTCGGACAATTCCTGTAGGTGACGATGGTGGAACCGAACCCGAGGGAATCGAACATCATTCGACCCAAGGGGCGCATGTATTTGTCAAAGTGCGGGCACATGTTCCGCACTCGAACGCCTGCGGTAAGGAACTCCTGCTCCAACAGATGCCGACCCGCTTCGCCGGAGAAGATGCCGATTGGGCTTTTGCCGCCCACTGCTCTAATCGGTGGTGCTTTTTCAAGGCTTGTCACATAGGCTTGTGTCGCATTGTCTGTTGGAATAGCCGTCGGGCACATCACGTCGGAATTGTTAATTTCAGATTTTCGATTCTCGAATGGCATTGCTCGCCACCACTTTAGTTCGATAGATTTGCTTGCCGCTTTTGCCGCTTCCCGAATCATCTTCGTTGAGTACCATTCGCTGTGCAGACCGATCACAAGTACGTCGAGCTTTGCGTTCGCCGGTGCTGATTCCTTTATCCACCTGATTATATCGGACCGCACTCTCCCACCGGAAAAAACCGCATCATCCAAATACAAATATGTGTGGGGCGAAACGCCGCACAGTCCCATGGCGATTCCGCATTGTCGCAGTAGCGAGTTTGCGAGCAACGTTAGCATATCTTTCTGACTGTTTCCGGCTGTCTGCAGGTCTAAAACTTTGACGCCCTGCCAAAATTCACAAGGATTTGCGCCGGCGAATCTTACGTTGAGGACGATCCCGTCAATGAAAGTCTGGACTTTGGCGCGGGTGAAATATGTCCGATCGAATACATGCAATAGTTCTGTCAGAATTGGATCACGCACCGTTGCGGGGAATTGGCTTATCCAACGATCGACATGCGCGGCATCCGGTGTCGGTATCTCGCCTGCACGATAGTCGGCGATCATGCTTGCTAGTGCTGCGCGCAAGTTAGGTGTGCTAGCCATTACTACCTCCCCAAACTGGCATTCTTAGCGCGATCGGCGTAGCCCGTCACGAAAGCACTACCCGTTGGGCTAGAATTGTATGAACTAGCACCCACACAGCGTGTAAATGGTAGTCATCGCAGGGGCTCTTCCCAAAATCGATCAGGCAAAAAACGGCCCAAAGATCGGTAGGCGGAGCTACACAAGCCAATATCGGCTTCTCTACCCATCTCAGACGCTGCCGAAAGCGATAGCGGCACAGAGCCCCATCCCCACCCCCTTCACCGCCCCACCGCAAACCCATTACGATACCCTGGCTTCACCGCCGCGATCACCGCTGGCGTTACCGGCAGCGTGATCTCATACGGCCCCTCGGCATAGGGGCCGGCGACATATTGATCCGCGATCAGGCCGATGCGGTTAATGGCCTGGCGGTTGCTTGAGCCGAGCAGCAGCGTCAGATCCTTGAGCGGCGGGCAGGTATCGAACGGGTCGCTGGATTTGCTAACGGCCTCGCCCCGGCGCTTGGCGCGTTCGGCGTCGAGCGCCTGGCAATAGGGCTGCTTGATCGCGGCCCATAAGGCGTCTGGCGCGGTGAACAGGGCGATGGGCTTCAGCCGTTCGCGGCGCTGCTTGTCCCATACCAGCGAATCGCTGCCGATATTGCCGTGCGCGCCGCCGCTAAAGCCATAAAAGGATCCGGACAGGCTCAGCAGGCGCGGCGTTTGCGTCACCACGTCCCAGACGATCGCGGTTTCATAGGGGTTGAAGCTATAGCCGTCTTGCTTTGCCTCGCGGCGCGCGTCGGCGGCATCCTTGACCAGGCTCGCGCGGATGCGGGCGCGGTCGGCCTCGAAATAAGCGGCAAGCGCCGGGATCGCGGCGGCCTGGACGGGATAGCTATAGCTGAAGTCGTAATCGGCGGTCTTCACCTCGAGCTTGGGCTGGGGGCGCTGGGCCGATTGCTGGGCCGAGAGCGGGGGCACCAGCGCGGTGCCTGCCACCAGCATGGCCGTAGCGATGATCGATCCGCGCATCATCTTCCCTCGCAAATTTCGCTGACAGCCAATATCACGGCGGCATGACCCGCCAAAACTCAATCGCCCGCCTGATCGCCATTGCCTGCCTGGGCACCGCGATTCCTGCCCATGCCGATGCGCTGATCGACAATGTCGACGGCATCACTCTGGATGCCGATGGCAAGGTGGTGCGCTTTACCGGGCTGGTGATGACGCCCGATGGCCATGTCGCGCGGTTGCTGAAACAGGGGGAGAAGCGCCCCGACAAGCTGGATTGGCGCGCGGACATGAAGGGCAAGGTGCTGCTGCCCGGCTTTGTCGATGCGCACGGCCATGTCACTGAACTTGGGTTTCGCGCGCTGGAGCTTGATCTGTCGGACACGACCTCGCTTGACGAGGCCAAGGCGAAGATCGCCGCTTATGTCGCGGCCAACCCGGACAAGAAATGGATTTTGGGCGGGGGCTGGAACCAGGAGAAATGGGGGCTGGGCCGCTTCCCGACGGCGGCTGATCTCGATAGCGTGGTTGGTGATCGGCCGGTGTGGCTGTCGCGGGCGGACGGCCATGCGAGTTGGGCGAATAGCGCAGCGATGAAGGCGGCGGGGGTTTCGGCCAAGAGTGCTGCCCCGGTTGGCGGGCGGATCGAGAAGACCGGTGCCGAGCCGAACGGCGTGTTCGTCGATTCAGCGCAGGAACTGGTCGCGCGGGTTGTGCCGCAGCCCTTGCCCAAGGAGCGCGGCACCGCGATCCTGAAAGCGCAGGCGATACTGCTGAGTTTTGGCATCACCGCGACGGCGGATATGGGCACATCGCTCGATGACTGGATGAGCTATCGTCGGCTCGGCGATGCCGGGTCGCTGCGCGTCCGCTTCATCGGCTATGGCGCGGGGATTGAGGAAACGATCCGTATCGGTGGCGTGGGGCCAACGCCGTGGCTGTATAATGGTCGGCTGAAGCTCGCTGGCGTCAAGCTCTACACCGATGGCGCGCTGGGATCGCGCGGGGCGTGGCTAAAGGCGCCCTATGCCGATGCGCCCACGCAGAGTGGCGCTGGGTTTCTGAACGATGACGTGCTGCGCAATTACATGAGCCGGGCGGCGATGGATGGCTATCAGGTCGCGGTGCATGCGATTGGCGACAAGGCCAATGCGCAGGTGCTGGCGGCGATCAGCGATTTGTCCGAAACTTATAAGGGCGATCGCCGCTGGCGGATCGAACATGCGCAAATCGTCGATCCCGCCGATCTCGCCAAATTTGGCGAACATGGCACGATCGCCTCGATGCAGCCGGTCCACCAGACGGGCGACCGGACGATGGCCGAAGCACGGCTGGGGCTGGATCGGTTAGGCGGGGCCTATGCCTGGGCGACGATGCTGAAAAATGGCGCGGTGCTGGCGTTTGGTACTGACTATCCGGTCGAGAGCCCTGATCCCTTTGCGGGCTGGGCGGCCGGCTTCACCCGCGCTGATGCCGATGGGAAGCCTTATGGGGGCTGGCAGCCGCAGGAGCGGGTCAGCCGCGAACAGGCGTGGCGCGCTTACACGATGGACGCGGCCTATGCGGGTTTTGCCGAAAAGGATTTCGGGCGGCTGGGTGCTGGGCAATGGGCCGATTTCATCATCGTCGATCGCGATCCCCTGCTCGCCAGCCCCAGCGATTTGCGCGCCACCAAGGTGGAGGAAACCTGGATCGGCGGGGTGAAGGCCTGGGGGCGCTAGAGCCTGATGACGTTAGGTCGCTTCAAAATTATACCCGTTCGGGCTGAGCGAAGTCGAAGCCCACGCGCTACACATGCCCTTCGACTTCGCTCAGGGCGAACGGGGTTTGTGTTGGACCAATCCAAAGTCATCAGACTCTAAAGCAGCCGCAAAGCGACTGATCGGGCCGCGATCAGTGTTGTGAATCCGGGACGTGGACGATCAGGCCGTCCAGCGCATCGGACATTTCGATCTGGCAGCACAGCCGACTATCGTCGCGCACGCCTTCAGCGAATTCGAGCATGTCATGCTCCATCTCGCTCTGCGTGCCGGTCCGCTCGCGCCATTCGGCGGCGACATAGACATGGCAGGTGCCGCACGCGCAATTGCCGCCACAATCGCCATCAATCCCGCGAATATTGTTATTGAGCGCGCCCTCCATGACCGAATAGCCGGTGGGGATGTCGACGTGATGTTCGGTACCATTGGATTCAACAAAAGTGACGCGCGGCATGAAACCCCCCGGATGTTCAGTGATGTGGCAGATCAGCGATAGGCGCGCGGATCAGCCCGGAATGCGCACCATCATGCGCTCATAGCCCTTCACAAAGGCCGATGGCACCCGGACTGGCGGCTCAACCACCTCGATCAGCGGCCAGCGCTTCATAACTTCTTCCCAGACGATCTTCAGCTGCATTTCGGCCAGGCGATTGCCGACGCAGCGATGAATGCCAAAGCCGAACGACAGATGCTGGCGCGGGCGGGCGCGATCGATGATGAAGGCGTCTGGATTGTCGATCTCGGTCTCGTCGCGATTGCCCGAGACATACCACATCACGACGCGGTCGCCCTTTTTGATGTGCTGCCCGCCCAGGATCGTGTCCTGCAGCGCGGTGCGGCGCATATGCGCAAGCGGGGTCTGATAGCGGACGATTTCCGGCACCATTGATTCGATCAACGCGGGGTTATCGCGGAGCTTTTGATATTCGCCCGGATTTTCGTTGAGGAACAACAGCCCGCCGGTGATCGAGTTGCGCGTCGTGTCGTTGCCGCCGACGATCAGCAGCAACAAATTGCCGAGATATTCCATCGGCTGCATGTCGCGCATTGATGGGTTATGCGCCATCATCGAGATCAGATCGCCCGCTGGCGGGGCATTGACGCGCGCATTCCACAGGCCAGTGAAATAGGTGAGGCATTCGATCAGGATCGCACGCTGTTCGTCGCGGGTCATTATGGCACCCGGCGCGGTGGTGTCGATGGTGGTGACATCCGACCAATAAGTCAGCTTGCGCCGCTCCTCCCAGGGGAAGTCGAATAACGTGGCGAGCATTTGTGTCGTCAGTTCAATCGATACGCGGTCAACCCAGTCGAACGGTTCGTTGATCGGCAAATTGTTGAAAATCTTCTGCGCACGCTCGCGGATCAGCACTTCCAGCACCGCCAAATTGGCGGGCGCGACGATCGGCGACACCGCCTTGCGCTGCACATCATGCTTGGGCTGATCCATCGCGATGAACATCGGCAGGATGAAATCACTCTCCTGATCCTTCGCCGTAATCCCGCCGAGATGCGCTTCTGAGGAGAAGACGGCGTGATTGGTATCGACCGCCATGATGTCCTTGTAGCGCGTCACCGACCAGAAGGGCCCGAACCGGCCATTGGCGCAATAATGGACCGGGGCTTCCTTGCGGAGCCGTTCGAAAAAAGCCCAGTGCGTATTGTCGACGAAGCGCGAGGAGTCGGTCATGTCGATGTCTTCGATAGGCATCGAATAAGCGATCGACCGGGCGGCTTCGATGGCCTCATCCTCGATCTGCTTGAAGGCGGTCGCCATGATCAGTCTCTCCCTCGCTGGATCCCGGTCAACGCCGGGCCACATCACCCGCCCAAACTGCCCTGCTTGTTGAGCGATGGCAATGTTTAAGGGGTGGGTAAGGGGTGAGTTGTCGATTCGACGCCACCCATTTTGGGCGAGACATTTGCCGATAAATCGTTGGCGCAGGGCACAAAAAAGCCCGCAGCGCCCTTATCGGGAACCGCGGGCTTTTTCCCCCGTCTTTAGCTCGTTTTACGCGACGGCAGCTTCCTGCACATCGTCCGGTTCGCGCAGTACATAGCCGCGGCCCCAGACGGTCTCGATATAATTGTCGCCCTCGCATGCCATGCTGAGCTTCTTGCGCAGCTTGCAGATGAAGACGTCGATGATCTTGAGTTCGGGTTCGTCCATGCCGCCATAAAGGTGGTTCAGGAACATTTCCTTGGTGAGCGTGGTGCCCTTGCGCAGGCTGAGCAGCTCAAGCATCGCATATTCTTTGCCGGTCAAGTGGACGCGGGCGCCATCGACTTCGACGGTCTTGGCATCCAGGTTGACGGCGAGCTTGCCGGTGCGGATGACCGACTGCGAATGGCCCTTTGAGCGGCGGACGACCGCATGGATGCGGGCGGTGAGTTCTTCGCGGTGGAACGGCTTGGTGACATAATCGTCAGCGCCGAAGCCGAACGAGCGGACCTTGCTGTCCATTTCGTTGATGCCCGACAGGATTAGCACCGGCGTCTGCACCCGGGCGACGCGCAGCTTTTTCAGCACGTCATAGCCATGCATGTCTGGCAGGTTAAGATCGAGCAGGATGATATCATAATCATAGAGCTTACCGAGATCGAGGCCCTCTTCGCCAAGATCGGTGGTGTAGACGTTAAAGCCTTCCGCCGAGAGCATCAGCTCGATGGCCTTGGCCGTGGTGGGCTCGTCTTCGATCAGCAGCACGCGCATCTGGCTATTCCCCTGTTGCTCGCAGCCCCGAACGTCCCCAGTCGCTCGGCACCGTCACACATATTCCATTAACCTCATCAGTGATGAAGGTAAAAGGTTAATTTGTGATTAAGCGGCCTCAATCCACGAGTCGCGTACAATTCCTGAGTCAGTAGAATCACTTGGCCGCCGTTAAATTTTGGTCTGGCAGACCCCGGTTAACGTTGCGGTGAGGTGATTGACGAGCATTTCCACGCGGCGGGGGCGCAAAGGGCTGGGCGGGGTCATCAAGTGCAGCGCAATCGGTGGCCCGCGCCAGTCGGTCAGGACCGCTTCCAACCGTCCGGCGGCAAGATCGGCGCCGACAAAAAAGTCCGGCAGCGTAGCGATGCCCAGACCGGCGCGAAGCGCAGGCAGCATCGCATCGCCGCTGTTCGACCGGAACGACCCCGCCGGGCGCACCGCGACCTCCTCGCCCCTGGGGCCAGTAAAGCGCCAAGGGCCGCTGGCATTAGTATAGGCAAAACAAACATGCTCGCCGAGTTGGGCAGGGTGCGTCGGCCGACCATGGCGGGCAAGATAGGCGGGCGCAGCGACAATATGGGTCGGAATTGGCCCCAGCCGGCGCGCGCGAAGGCTGCTGTCGGGCAGGTCGCCGATGCGCAGCGCAATGTCGATGCCCTCCGCGACGATATCAATCAGCGCGTCGGAGAGGTGCAGGTCGATCTCAAGCGCCGGATGGGCGGCGATAAAATCGGCAATAACCGGCGCAACATGCAGCAAGCCAAAACTCATCGGTGCACTCACCCGAACCAGCCCGGCCAGGGCCGATGTCGAATCATGCGCGGCTTCTTCGGCTGCACGTGCCTCACCCAGGATGCGATGCGCGTGCTCGGCCAGCGCTTTACCGGTCGTCGTCAGCGACAGGCGGCGCGATGTCCGGTTGAACAGGCTGGTGCCGATATGCGCCTCCAGCCGAGTGATTGCTTTTGAAACGGTCGCCTTGGACAAGCCAATCGCTTCAGCGGCGCCGCTGAACGATCGGTGCTCGACGACGCTGGCGAAGATCGCCCAGCCCTCCAGATCGGGTAGCCGCATCGCGATTTTCTCCGGCATTAGTGAATATTCGGAAACGATAGGTTTCCATCGTTTCCATTTACGCCGCGTTTGCAACCTCTATCTTGGCGGCAACACAAAGGAGGTTCCAATGCTTACCAAAAACCGCATCGACCGCCGGACATTCGACAGCCTTGGTCATGCCGATCATGGCTGGCTCAACGCCCGTCATCACTTCTCCTTCGCCAGCTATTACGACCCTGACCGGATGGGCTGGGGCAGCATCCGGGTGTGGAACGACGACGAAATCGCCGCCAATTCGGGCTTTCCGCCGCATCCGCACCGCGACATGGAGATCATCACCTATGTCCGCACCGGGGCAATCACGCATCAGGATTCGCTGGGGAATACCGGCCGGACCGTGGCGGGTGACGTGCAGGTGATGAGCGCGGGAACGGGCGTTCGCCATTCGGAATATAATCTCGAATCCGAAACGACGACCTTGTTCCAGATCTGGATCGAACCGAAGCGGCTGGGCGGCAGCCCGAGCTGGGGCGCCAAGCCATTCCCCAAGGATGATCGCTCGGGCAAGTTCGTGACGCTCGCCAGCGGGTTTGCCGAGGATGAAGGCGCCCTGCCGATCCGCGCTGATGCCCGGCTGCTCGCCGCCACTGTCAAAGCGGGTGAAACCACCAGCTACGATCTTGGCGATGGCCGCCACGGCTATCTCGTGCCTGCCACCGGCGTGATCGAAATTGACGGCGCCCGGATCAACGCCCGCGACGGTGTCGCGCTGCTGGGCGGGCAGACGATCACCATCACCGCAATTGAGGATGCTGAGATCGTTTTGGTCGATTCCGAATAGGCCAGCGTTCGTTGCATTGCCGTTTCCGGGTCCGTTCGCGGACGCGGACGGGGCGGGTGCGGCTTTTCCCCAAGCAGACCCAACGTGCCCGCCCCGAAAAGTCCCACCAATAAGGAAGCATCGTCATGTCAAAAGTACTTGTTCTCTATTATTCCTCTTATGGTCATATCGAGCAGATGGCCGAAGCCGTTGCCGAAGGTGCCCGTGCCGCTGGGGCGATCGCCGATATTCGCCGCGTACCGGAAACCGCGCCGCAAGCGGTGGTTGCGACGGCGCATTTCAAGACCGACAGCGCCCATCCGGTGATTGGTTCTGTCGAAGAACTGGCCAGCTATGACGCGATCGTGATCGGCGCGCCAACACGCTTCGGGCGGATGCCCAGCCAGATGACGGCGTTTCTCGATCAGGCCGGCGGGTTGTGGATGCGCGGCGCGCTCAACGGCAAGGTCGGCGGGGCGTTCACCTCAAGCGCGACCCAGCATGGCGGCCAGGAAGTCACGCTGTTTTCGATCATCACCAATTTGCTGCATTTCGGGATGATGATCGTCGGGCTGGATTATGGCTATCAGGCGCAAATGGGCGTTGATGAAGTGAAGGGCGGATCGCCCTATGGCGCGACGACGATCGCCGATGGCAATGGCAGCCGTCAGCCGAGCGCGGTTGAGCTTGATGGCGCCCGCTATCAGGGACGGCGCATTGCTGAAGTGGCGATCAAGCAGGCCGCCTGACCGTCTTCCATTAGGTTACCGCAGCGGCGGCGTCTCGATCCGGGGCGTCGCCGTTGGTGCGGCTGCAGGCGCCTGAGTGCCGGGCGCCGCAATCAGCGGCGACATCGGAGCGACCGATGGCATTTGCCGGGCGCTGGACGAAACAGCATTTCCCCCCGGTCTGCCCGGTGCCGCGATCAAGGGCGGGACGGCCAGTACCGGCGTTCCTTCCGGAATCATCGGCAGTGCTGCAAAATCGCGGCGGGCGCGGGCAAAGATCGCGCGGGCCGGGCCGGCGCCGGCGGCGCTTGCCGATGTGCCGACCCAGCGCCAATGCCAGGGTTCCCAGGTCACCCCTTGCGCATTGCCCGCCGGGAAGGAGAGTTCGAACCCGAAATCGGGCGCATGAGCGATCAGCCATTTTCCGGCCGGCGTCCAGGCGAAGCAGGCATCGACATCGCGGCACCCTGGTGAGGGGCGGGTACCGAAATCGATCGCATAGCCCGTCGCGTGTTCGCTATAACCCGGTGGCCCCACGGCGCGGGCACGTTCGGCGGCGTTGCGACAGCGCTTGTTCGGCCCGATCTGGCTGCAGAATACCGCGCGCTGGCGTTCAATCGTACGATAGCAGGATACTGCCCGGATCCGCCCGGCCATGCCTGGCGTCAGCGCAGCGGCAGCCAGCATGCGTCCCAGATCCGCCGCCGCTTCGGGACGCAAGAGACAGGGCAGCCCGAGCGCAAAGGCCGCCGGGGCGGGGACCAGTTCCGATACCGTCGCCTGGCCATAAGGCAAATGGCCAAGCAGCCGTCCGTCAGCGCCAACCGCGACGTTCTCACTTGGGCATAGATGCTGGGTGGTCGCTTGCGCAGTGATCGGCGCCAGGGCGATAACCGCCAGCGCCAGAGCGAATTGGTTCTTCATGGGGTCCTCGGGCCGATGCGCTTTTTCTGGCACGCGGGCGCGGCGAGTGGCAAGGGCGTGTGATGATTACAGACCATGTTCTTTTTATCGACGGTGAAGCAATCGTCATCGACAAGCCTGCTGGCCTGCCGGTCGATCCGCCGCGTGACGGCGCGCTCAGCCTGGAAAACCATCTGCAAAGCCTGACCTTCGGCTTTCAGCGCTGGCCGCAGGCGGTGCATCGGTTGGATCGTGACACCAGCGGTTGCCTGCTGCTGTCGCGCAATCCCAAGGCGCATAAGCGCTTCCAAAGGGTGTTTGAGGCTGGGCTAGTCACCAAACGCTATCTCGCGGTGCTGGATGGCATCCCTGACGGGGAAAGCGGGTTGATCGATCTCGCACTCGATAAGATCAGCAGCGAAGCAGAGGGCTGGCGGATGATTGGCAGCCCCAACGGCAAGCCATCGCGCACCCATTGGCGGCTGGTGCGCGTGATCGGTGCGCAATCGCTGGTCGAGTTTTCGCCCGAAACCGGGCGCACCCACCAGATCCGCGTGCACGCCGCAGAGGCGTTGGGCGCGCCGGTCGCGGGTGATCCGGTCTATGGGCGCAAGGGCCCGCACGGGATGCTGCTGCACGCGGCGGCACTGACCGTCCCGCGCGAGGGCAAGCCCGATGTGACTGCCGAAGCGCCGCTGCCTGAACGGTTCGTGGCGGCCGGCTTTGGCCCAGCGCCGACCGCTGAGCCCGCGCCTGAGACCAGCGATGGCTGAGTATGTCCTCCCCGAAAGCGCGATCGAGGAGGAGCGTTTCCTGGCCGCATCGGGACCGGGCGGGCAGAATGTCAACAAGGTGGCGACCGCGGTGCAATTGCGTGTCGATGTGTTCAAGCTGGGGCTCGCGCCCGATGTTTATCAGCGGCTGAAGACACTTGCTGGCACCAAGATGACGACAGCAGGCGAGATTGTGATTACCGCGCGCAAGTTTCGGACGCAGGATGCTAATCGCGTCGATGCCCGAGCGCGGCTGTCCGAGCTGATCGGCAAGGCGCATGATCGCCCGGTCCGCCGCGTCAAGACCAAGCCGAGCAAAGCCGCCAAGGCGCGCCGCGTCGACGCGAAAAAGGGGCGGAGCGAAGTGAAGGCGGGACGCGGTCGGGTGTCGGTGGATTGAGTGCTGCCCCTTGCCAAGCGGAGGGGCCGACGCCACCTGCGGGGCCAATGCAGGAGCTAGCGATGTACGCCTTTACCGTTGATACCAGTGCCAAGGCTGAATTGTACCGCGATTTGCGATCGGCGCTCGATGCGCTCACCGCTGACGAGCCCGATGCGGTGGCGAATATGGCCAATGCAGCCGCGCTGATCTGGCAATATCTGCCCGATCTCAACTGGGCGGGCTTTTATCGGCTGGTTGGCAGTGAACTGGTGCTCGGGCCGTTCCAGGGCAAACCGGCGTGCATCCGCATCGCGATGGGCAGCGGCGTGTGCGGGACGGCTGCGGCGACGCTGGCGACGCAGCTGGTAGACGATGTTCATGGCTTTCCCGGGCACATCGCCTGCGATGCCGATAGCCGATCCGAACTGGTCGTGCCGGTTGTGCGCGACGGCATGCTGATCGGTGTGCTCGACCTCGACAGCCCGATCGCGGCGCGCTTCGATGCTGCGGACGCCGCCGGGGTGGAAGCACTCGCCGCGTTGCTCGCCGGGCGTATCTGACCCGAACTGGGACAGTGCTTAAGGTGGCGAAAAACCGACAAAATTGGTAACGATGCCGTTAAGAAATTACGGTTTGTTCGGCCCGGGTCATCGTCCGGCGGACGACCGGGCGGAGAGTTAACCATGCAAACCCCCAAGATCGTGTCGCTTGCGCTGGCAGCGATCGTGCTGGCCGGCCCGGCCGACGCACAGCGACTCGGGCGCGGGCAGATGATCGCCCCGCAGATCAACGTTCCGGTCAGCGGGCCGCAGGGTGGGCCGGCACCGATGCTGGCACCGTCGGGTGGCGGCCGCACTGGCGCGCCGCCGATGATGATGTCGCGGCCAGCCAATCCAAACGTCAATCCGCCCCTGAACCGGATGCCGCGGCTGCAGGGCCAACGCTGGGGCGGCCAGGTCGGTGGTCGCTGGATCGGCGGTGTGCAGGCCCCTGGCGGCTGGAATGGCTATCGCCGCCCATGGCGCGGCTTTGCGCTGCCCAGCTACTGGATCGCACCGAGTTTCTTCATCGGCAATTTTGCCAGCTATGGTCTGGCCCCGCCGCCATACGGCTATCGCTGGTCGCGCTATTATGACGATGCGGTGCTGATCGACGATCGCGGCCGGGTGCATGATAGTGTCAGCGGGATTGGCTGGGATGGCCGTGATGATCAGGACAGCGACTATGCCGGGGATCAGCCAGGCTATGGCGCCCCCTATCCAGCGCCCGGCATTGGCTATGAGGGCAGCTATCAGGGCAGTTATGAAGTGAATGGCCAACGGGGCTATCAGCAGGGCCGGCAAAGCGGCCGATATGGGCCGAAGCCGCAGGTGCAGGCCGGCGCGGTGGTCCAGCCGCTCTATCCGCATGGCTATACCCAGACCTGGTCGGCGGGCAGCGGCTATTATTATCCCGGTGGTGTCACGACGACGATTACGGTGCAGCAGGCCCCGGTCGTCACCACGACCGTCACTGAATATATCGAGGAAACGGTGTACCGCACCCCCGTTCGCCGCAGCTATCGCAAGCCCGTGCGCCACGGGCGCGCAAAGCCAAAGTGCAGCTGCGCCTGCGCTTGCCGATAGGCGATTTTTCGGGCGCGCTAGAGCGTCATGACGTTAGGTCGCTTCAACCTCAGACCCGTTCGGGCTGAGCGAAGTCGAAGCCCACGCGCTTCGCATGCCCTTCGACTTCGCTCAGGGCGAACGGGGTTTGGGTTGGTCCAATCCAAAGTCATCGGACTTTAAGGGCGGGGCGCCGGTCCCGCCAACACCGGCAGGCTTTCCGCGCCATTTGCTGCCAGCGCGGCCACGGCGAAGAGGTGATCGTCGATCGAGGTGTTGACCAGCGTCACGCCCGGCTCGGTCACATCCTTATGGCCTGTCCAACGATCAGTATCGGTGCGCCGCCAATAAACGCGGTAGCCGGCCGCTCCCTTTACCGGCGCCCATTTCACCGCCGTGTCGAAGGACAGTGCGCCGTTGATCGTCACTTGCTTGGGCGCAGCAGGCGCGCTGGCGAAGCGGCGGATCGCAGCGACGTTGATCGCGGTGACCTTGGCGAGATAGGGGAAATCCATCTTGTCCACGGTGTCGCCATAATCAATGCCGCCCTCGCTCCGGATGTCCTGGTGCTGCTGCGTCCAGTTTTCCGCGCCGACGGAAAAGCGCACCGCCGGATAGCCGAGCCTAAGAAACGGCTCATGATCGCCGCCGCGCCCGAAGCGGTCGGGCCGCCGGTCCATGAATACATCAAGCCCACCGGGGATATCCCCGGCAATCGCGTCGATCGTCTTGGCCAGCGCGCGGGAGGGGCCGTCATCTTCGCCGCCATTGCCGCGCCGGGCGAGCTGCTCAGCGATTGTTTCCGACGCGCGAATGCCTTCGGAAAACACCCGAACACGGTCTGCCACCCGAATGCCATTCTGCCCCATCGTATTGCCGACGATATCGTTGTTGAGCATCGCTGAGACCTCCCAGCCGCGATCCCTGGCGGTTTCGGCGAGCAATTGCCCGCCCCACAACCCCTGTTCCTCGCCCGAGAAGACCGCATAGACGATCGTCGCCTCGAATTTCTCGGGCGACAGCAGCCGCGCTGCCTCCATGACCAGCGCCACGCCCGATGCATTGTCATTGGCGCCCGGCGCGTCCTTGGTCACGTCAAGCGTATCGGTGCCGCGGCTGTCGATATGCGCGCCGACGATGACGACGCGATTGGGATCGCGCCCCCATTGGACGCCCAGCACGTCGATCACCTCAACCCCGTTGGGTGCGCGCGGGCCTGTAAAGGTCCGACCGATGCGCTGAACCTGCATGCAACCGCACGCCTCGCCCAATTTGTCGAGCTCGTCTGCCGCCCAGGCCCGCGCCGCGCCGATACCGCGCACCGGATCAGTGGGGGACGAAAGCGTATTGCGGGTGCCGAACGAAACGAGCTTTTCAACCGTCGCCTTCAGGCGAATCGGGTCGGGCTTGTCCTTGGCATTGGCCAAAGCGGGAAGGCAGAGGGCGAGGGCGGCGGTGGCCAGCAGTGGAATGCGCATGGCGGCATGGTGGCGGCTACAGCACCCATCGGCAAGAGCCTAAGATGCAGCCGCGACCGTGCGGACATAATCCGGTTCGACCTCGGGCGCAGCGCATCCGTCCGTTGGGTAATAGGCCCCGTTGCCAAGTCGGGTGAGCAGACGGCGCGCATCGACAGCGGCGGCCGTCAGCTTCCCGTGGCCCGGCCCGGCGGCGATCCGGCGAAGCAGGGCGATCGTTCGCGCGCCGCAGCCATCGGCTGACAGCAAGCCCGCAAGCTGCGCGGTGGCCTCACGCTCTTCGCCCGGATCAATCGGCACATTGTCGGCTGCCGAGGGCGGATAATAAAAGGGTTGCTGGTAATAATTGCGCAAATCGACATTGGCGGCGATCGTGGCGGAGGTGATATTGGCGAGCACCGCCGCAGCGCCGCCCAGTTTGAACGGCTTGCGCGGCGTGAAACGCACGATTTTGAGTTTCACGAGCACATCAAGATCGCGGACCGACCGGGTTTGCCGTACCGCGTCAATCGGCAGGCCCGACGCAAAGCCGAACAAGCCGATCCCGGCATCATCGACCACAGGCAACCGCGGCTGTTCATCGTCGGGGAGGGCAAACTTTACCCGTTCTGCAACGATGCGGTCTATGGGCTGCATGCCGTCGGCAGCCGGCGTTGATGCGATGCCAGCGCTCGCCAGCAGGAGAAGCGGCAGGGAAGCAAGGCGCGGAGCTAGAAGATGGCGGCGGCGCATGGACGTTCTCCCAAGAGGTCAAGGGCGATAGAGCAATGATCTAAGGCAGAATTTTGACCACCCTGCTAGCTCAGCCGATCGATTGCAGCGGCGCTTAGCCCGCCGGGCACGATCATCAGCGGGATTGGCAGGGCGCCGGCATCCGATCCGGCGAAATGGCTGATCAGCGGGCCGGGCGCGCCATGCGGGGCGGCGGCAAGCACCAGCGCGGCGATTTCCGAATTGCCGGCGATGACGTCGCGAATCACCTTGCTGGCGTCGCCCTGGCGCACGGTGATGATCGGCTTCAGCCCCGATTCCTCGATCAATGTGCCTGCTGCGGCCGCGACCAAGGCTTCGGCATGCTGGCGCGCCTCTTCCTCGATGGTGGCCTGCACACCGCCCCAGGGCACGAACTCGGCAGCGGGCACCAGCGCCAGGATTTCGACGCCACCGCCCGTCTTCACGGCGCGGCGTGCGGCAAAGCGCAGCGCGGTTTCGGCCTCGGGCGTCTCGTCGATCACCACCAGATAGATGCGCATGGCCGTTTTTCCCCGCCAATTTCGGATCAATTTTGTCACTAAGGTGGGCCGGGACGGGGCGCTGTGCAAGCCTTGGCCTTGACCCGGCGCGCCGGATGGCGAAGGAAACGCCCACCCCCAGGACTCGCGCAAGGATTCCTCTTTCATGCCGATCGAGATCAAGATGCCCGCTCTTTCCCCAACGATGGAGGAAGGCACCCTCGCCAAATGGCTGGTCAAGGAAGGCGACAGCGTCTCTTCGGGTGATTTGATGGCCGAAATCGAAACCGACAAGGCGACGATGGAGTTCGAAGCCGTCGATGAAGGCGTGATCAGCCAGATATTGGTGGCTGAGGGGACCGACAATGTGAAAGTCGGCACAGTGATTGCGCTGCTGACGCAAGAAGGGGAAGCGGCATCGCCGCCCGCATCGCAACCGGCGTCACCTGCTAAATCGGCACCGGCTGTGCCTGATGCGGCTCCACCGGCTAGCGCGCCCGTCGCCGTGGCGCCCGCGCCGGTCGCGCCGCCGCCTGCGCCCGTTGCAAGCGGGGACCGGATCAAGGCCAGTCCCTTGGCGCGTCGATTGGCGGCCGAGAAAAGCATCGACCTTGCGACAGTGGCCGGGACTGGCCCGAATGGCCGGATCATCAAGGCCGATATCGATAGCGCGAACCCTGGTGCTGCGCCGATGGCAACGCCCGCCGCCGTGGCGCCTGCCGCCGCTGCACCCGCGCCTGCGCCAGCCGACCCTGTCCGCCCTGCCGCGCCCGTCGCGTGGGACGATACGATCCCGCACGCAATCGAGAAGCTCTCGAACATGCGCAAAACCATTGCGCGGCGGCTGACCGAAGCAAAATCGACGATTCCGCATATTTATCTGACGGTCGATGTGCGGCTTGACGCGCTGCTCAAACTGCGCGGCGAGCTCAACAAGGCGCTGGAGCCGCGCGGGGTAAAGCTGTCGGTCAATGATCTGTTGATCAAGGCGTTGGGTGTGGCGCTGATTCAGGTGCCGAAGTGCAATGTCACCTTCCTGGGCGACCAGCTCGTTTCCTATACCCGCGCCGATATCGCGGTCGCGGTATCGATCCCCGGCGGGCTGATCACCCCGATCATCAAGGACGCCGCAGGCAAGAGTATTTCCACGATCGCCACCGAAATGAAGGACCTTGCCCAGCGGGCCAAGGACGGCAAGCTGCAGCCAGCCGAATATCAGGGCGGGACGGCGTCCATTTCCAATATGGGCATGTTCGGAATCAAGGCATTTGATGCGGTGATCAACCCGCCACAGGGGATGATCCTGGCCGTTGGCGCGGGCGAGCAGCGGCCGTATGTGATCGATGGCGCGCTCGGCATCGCCACGGTGATGTCGGTGACCGGCAGTTTCGATCACCGCGCGATCGACGGCGCGGACGGCGCGCAGTTGATGCAGGCGATCAAGGCGCTCGTCGAAAACCCGCTTGGCTTGCTAGCCTGAGGCACGATCATGCGATTTGCGATTGAACTCATGCATATTGCGCTTGGTATCGCCACTGCGATTGTGATGGCGTCGATGGCGGCCTGGGCCGTGCCGCTGGCGCGCGCGGACATCTGGAATACTGACTATGTCGTGATCGCGTTCGTCATTGGCATGGGGTATCTCCCGCTGCGTCAGGCCTGGGCCGCAGACCGCGCCGCCGAAGCTGCCGAAGCACGGGGACGAGAGGCATGAAGATTGCGGTTATCGGCACGGGTCGAGTGGGCAGCGCAATCGCCCCGAACATCGCCGCCGCCGGGCATGACGTGGTCTATGGCGTGCGCGACCCTGCCGATCCGAAGCATGCCGGTGGGGATGGGATCGCGCGGCGCTCGACGGCGGAGGCGGCGGCCTGGGCCGACATCATCGTGCTGGCGATCGGCTGGGATGCGGTGGATAGCGCGCTGGCGACGATGGGGCCGATCACGGGCAAGATCCTGATCGATCCGATCAACCCCTATGATTTCCGAAACAACCTCGCTCCGCTGATCTCGCCCGATCAGTCCGCTGCAGCGTTGTTGCAGGCAAAGACCGATGCGGTAGTGGTCAAGGCGCTCAATCAGGTGGGATCGGGCGTGATGGCCGATGCACCAGTGCGGCGGATCAAGCCGCTGCAGTTCGTCGCCGCCGATGACGCCACCGCCAAGGCGGCGGTGATGCAGTTGCTTGCGGATATCGGCTTTGATGTCCGCGATGCCGGGGGCCTGGATTATGCGCGCGAGCTGGAAGGGATGGCGCGACTGTGGATCGCGCAGGCCTTTGGTCACGGTCTTGCCCCCACTATCGGCTGGGCGCTGACCGGCCCCGATGCCTGATCCGATCCCCCCTGAAAACCAGCTGGCGATCCGCGTTACGGCGATGCCGGCCGATGCCAACGCCTATGGCGACATTTTTGGCGGCTGGCTGATGAGCTTGATGGACTCCGCTGCCGGCCTGGTCGCCGCCCGTTATGCCAAGGGCCGCGCGGTAACGATCGCGGTCGAGGCGATGAAATTCCATGCGCCCGTGTTCGTTGGCGATGAGGTCTCGGTTTATGCCGATCTGGCGCGGGTTGGGCGCACATCGATGACGATCGAAGTGCAGAGCTGGCGACGCGACCGCCATGCCGAACAATCCTGCCTTGTCACGCAAGCACGCTTCACTTTCGTCGCGATCGATGAACGGCGGATGCCGCGCGTGATTGGCGAAGAATTTGTATGATCCTCCCTCCCCAGGAGTCTGACTGTGGCTGATACTTATGATCTCATCGTGCTTGGCTCGGGCCCCGGCGGCTATGTCGCCGCGATTCGGGCGAGCCAGCTTGGCCTGAAAGTAGCGATCGTCGAGCGCGAGTTGCTCGGCGGCATCTGCCTCAACTGGGGCTGTATCCCGACCAAGGCGCTGCTGCGCTCCGCCGAGATTTATCATTATATGCAGCACGCCAAGGATTACGGGCTGGTCGCCGAAAAGATCAGCGCGGATATTGACGCGGTGGTGAAGCGATCACGTGGCGTCGCCAAGCAGCTTAACCAGGGCGTCACCCACCTGATGAAGAAGAACAAGATCACCGTGCATATGGGCGAGGGCACGCTGACCGCCGCCAACAAAGTTGCGGTGACCAAGGACGGCAAGACCGAGGAAATCAGCGCCAAGAACATCATCCTGGCGACAGGCGCGCGCGCCCGCGACCTGCCCTTTGCCAAGGCCGACGGGAAGCGCATCTGGACCTATCGCCACGCGATGGTGCCGCCAGAAATGCCGACCAAGCTGCTCGTCATTGGATCGGGCGCGATCGGGATCGAGTTTGCCAGCTTCTACAATGATATGGGTGCCGAAGTGACCGTGGTCGAAATGCTCGATCGGATCGTGCCGGTCGAGGACGCGGAGATATCGGCCTTCCTGGAAAAGTCTCTGAAGAAGCAGGGCATGACGATCATGACCGGCGCTGGTGTCGAGAAGATCGATGTTGGCGCGAAGGGGGTAACCGCGAGCATCAAGGCGAAGGACGGCAAGGTTGCCACCAGCGAGTTCAGCCATGTTATCGTCGCGGTCGGTATCGTGCCCAATACCGAGAATATCGGGCTTGAGGCGCTGGGCGTCGCGATGGATCGCGGCTTCCTGAAGACTGATCCGATGTGCCGCACCAATGTCGCCGGGCTCTGGGCGATCGGCGACATCACCGCGCCGCCTTGGTTGGCGCACAAGGCCAGCCATGAGGGCGTCATCGCCGCTGAGGCCATCGCCGGCGGCCACCCGCATGCAATGGACCCCAAGAACATCCCCGGCTGCACCTATTGCCACCCGCAAATCGCCAGCGTGGGCCTGACCGAGGCCAAGGCGAAGGAAGCCGGATACGACGTGAAGGTCGGCAATTTCCCCTTCATCGGCAATGGCAAGGCGATTGCGCTGGGCGAGGCGGAGGGCTTCATCAAGACGGTGTTCGACGCCAAAACCGGCGAACTGCTCGGCGCACACATGATCGGCGCGGAAGTGACCGAGCTGATCCAGGGCTACACCATCGGCAAGACGCTCGAGACGACCGAGCAGGAATTGATGGAAACCGTCTTCCCGCATCCGACGCTCAGCGAAATGATGCACGAAAGCGTGCTCAGCGCCTATGGCCGCGCGCTGCATTTCTAAGGCGCACAAGTGAGCGGACCGGGCGGCGCAGCAGCCACCCGGTCCGCCGTTAGTTGGTTACGAAGCGCTGGTGGTGAGTGCGAGGCCGATTGGGCCTTCACCCGCATAGGTCATCTGCCCGGTCAGCTTGCCATCGGCAGCCGCTTGCACGCTGACGGCAACGACACCCTGGGTGCCACGGCAGCCGATCACCCAGGTGCCGCCGGGATGCCAGGGCGCCTGATCGCCGCCCCATTGATTGGCGACGCTGTAGGTGTTGGCCATTGTCCGGGTGCCCTGGAAGCCGATCGGGCCTTCCCCGGCATAGGTCATCGTCCCGCGCAGCGTCTGGCCATTGTCGTTGCTGGAGACGTCGATGGCGACCACCGCCTGATTGTCACGGCAGCCGATCACCCATTGGCCACCCTGGTGCCATGGCGCACTGTTGCCGCCCCATTGGTTGACGGCGTTATAGGCGGTTCCCGCCGATATCGCGCCCTTCACGCCGATCGGGCCTTCGCCCGCATAGGTCATCGTCCCGGTGATGGTCTGGCCATCGTCGCTTGAGCTCAGGTTGAACGCGACCGCATTCTGCCCGTTGCGTGCGCCCAGCAGGAACAGGCCGGCATCGTGCCAGGGGGCCGAATCGCCGCCCCATTGATTTTCAACCTGATAGCAATTTTCGGTGACGAGCGTGCCGCGAAAGCCGATCGGGCCTTCGCCAGTATAGGTCATCGTGCCGGTAAAGCTGCGGCCCCCGTCGCCTGAACTGATGTTGAGGGCGATCGGCAGCTGCGCGCCACGGTTGCCGATGTTCAACACGCCGCCATCATGCCAAGGGGCGAAGTCTCCACCCCATTGGTTCTGGATCGTATAAACGGTCATTTCCTGCTCCTTTTTTGGATTTTCATGAAAATCGGCCAAGGGAATCCGACCCGCTCGATACTGATCTATCGACAGGAGGATTGGTTCGGCCGCATGTGAAGGTTAAGCAATTACTGGGCGATCTTACTGATCTGCCACAGATATTTTGATTGATGATATTGTGTCGGTCAATTCGAACTAGGTCTATTGTCGATCCAATATCTGGTCAAAGTGGTTCATTCTATTGTTGCACAATTGAATGTTGCTGATCTTACCTATTGGCCTGCCAGCCCCTGAAGCTGAGGACAAGGCGCTAACCCGGAACGCGCGCCGGGGCCGATGGCGATTCCCAGCGCGTCTTTTTAGCGATAGGGTCATCATACGAAGATTTGATGGCGTGGAGTTGGCCAATGTCGAAACGAATGATTGCCGGACTGCTGCTTGCAGTATCTGCGCCCGCCCAGGCCGAGACCGTCGTCGTCACGGCCGATCACATGGTCGATGTCGTCGTCGGCAAGACGGTGGATTATCCGGCAGTGTTCATCACCGATGGCCGCATCACCAGCGTGGCCGATGCTCGCACAGTGAAATGGGGCAGCGACGTCAAGCATATCAACCTGTCGGGGCAGACGATCCTGCCGGGGCTGATCGACATGCATGTCCATTTGACCTCGCTCGCTGAGATTGGCGGCTATCGCGGGCTGCAATATACCGACAGCTTCTGGCAGGCGGTGGGCGTCGCCAATGCCAAGAAGACGCTCGATGCCGGGTTCACCTCGGTCCGCAATGTCGGGTCGGCGAACTTTGACGATGTCGGCTTGCGCGAGGCAATCGATGGCGGCTGGATCCCCGGGCCGCGCGTCACCACGGCCACCTATGCGATCGGCGCGACCGGCGGGCATTGCGACGACAACAGCCTGCCGCCCTCATTCGACAAGCAGCAGCCCTCGGTGATCAACTCACCCGAGGAAGCGCGCGCCAAGGTGCGCTGGCTGCACAAATATGGCGCGCAGGTGATCAAGATCTGCGCGACCGGCGGGGTGTTCTCGCTCGGCGACAGCGTCGGCGGGCAGCAGCTGACGCTCGAGGAGATGAAGGCAATCGCTGATGAAGCGCATATGCTCCACATCCGGGTAGCGGCGCATGCGCATGGCGATGAAGGCATTCGCACCGCGATTCTGGCCGGGATCGATACGATCGAACATGCCAGCCTTGCCTCTGATGAAACGATCAAGCTGGCGGCGGCGCGCCGCACCTGGTTCGACATGGATATCTATAATGACGATTATATCCTGGCGACCGGCACCGCCAACGGCACTGAGCAGGAGAGCCTGGACAAGGAAAAGGAGATCGGACTGAAACAGCGCCAGACCTTCCAGCGCGCGGTCAGGGCAGGGGTGCCGATGCTGTTCGGTAGCGATGCGGGCGTTTATCCGCATGGCGACAATGGCAGGCAATTCGCCAAGATGGTGCAATGGGGCATGACCCCGCTCCAGGCGATCCGCTCGGCAACGAGCAGCGCGGCAGAGGCGCTCGACAAGACCGCCGATGTCGGTGCGATTGCGGTCGGGCGCTATGGCGATATCGTCGCGGTGGCGGGCGATCCGCTGAGCGATGTGACGCTGCTCGAACATGTCAGCGCGGTCATCAAGGGCGGGGTGCGGGTTAAGTAAACCGCCGTTGGTGGGCGATTGGGCTAAAGCCGAACCATGTTGTTGTGGCTGTTGTCGCCCCACTAGCGGATATGCAGGTTTCCGTGTTACTCGCAGCGATATGAGATGGTTGCTCGTCATGGGGCTTGCATTACTTGCGACATCGTCCTCGAACGGAGGTGCCGAGCAAGCTGCCTCCATGGACCTTATCGAGCGTACTGTTGTGATGCCCGCCGGATCGGCACCGATTGCTCGATACGCTCGCTTCTACACTCGCGCACCTACCGGAGCTGTGGTCGGACTGTTTGTGATCGGTCCGCATGGCGGGCTGGACTCTGGCAAAAGGCGCTGGGTCTCTACGCTCGACGACCTGCCGTGGATCGCAGACGGGGGCTGTGCGGCGGTAAACGTCTCACTGGAGGCAGGCTCCACCGAGGCCGATACTGCCTCCTGCAACGGTGGCGGCTGACGTCCGCTTCCCACCCAGAATCCGACTTTTGTCGGAGAGATTTGTGAACTCGGTCACCGCGGTAAGAAAAAAGGGGCGCGATACCCCTTGGTACCGCACCCCTTTTTGCATCCAGGTTTCGCCAATCAGGCGGCGGCTTCGTTCGGGCTGACCAGATGGACTGATTCCGTCGGGCGGCCCGATGTGGATGTGCTGCTGCCGGTGAACGTCCTGCCCGAATCCGGCGAGATATGTTTCAGGCGGCCATCGATGCTGGCGCCATTTTCGATCGCGATATTTTCATATTCAACATCGCCCGTGATGCGGGCGGCGCGTTCTACGGTGAGTTGGCGAACCGAAACCGTGCCCTCAATCGCGCCAGCCAGTCGCGCGGTTTCGGCGCGGACATTGCCCGCAATCCGGCTTTCGGTGCCCTGCACCAGCGATCCGCAATTCACATCGCCATCGACCCGGCCATCAATATGCAAATCCGCGGTCGCCATGATGTTGCCCGTAACAATCACATCCGAACCAAGCACGGAAAACATGCCACGCTTTCCAGCGGGCTGGCTCGGGGGCTGCGGCAAGCTGCTCGTGCCCGAATCGCGCGTTGGACGGCTATTATTGTTAAACATGCTCATAATTACCCCGCAGAAATATCTGAGTCGATGAATTGAACGCCAAAGCTACCACAGAAGCGCGGCTTTTTGCAGGTAGCTTTGCTTAAATGGTGCGTGCCAGAAGGGGATTATCGTTCGCGGCGGGTTGGAGCAATGGCGCGGCGGTCAGCCAGGTCGCCAGGAGCATCGGGATGGCCCCCACACCGGCCATCCACGGCCAGCCGACACAATAAGCGAACAGGCCCAGAATCGAGCCAAGCTGCACATAAGCCGCGATACGCCAGTCGCTCCGGTTCGGGCTGATGATCGCCAATACGAGCGCCAGCACATCCGCCAGCAGGAAATAGCGTTCGTGCATGCGCGGCAGCAATCCTGCCGTGATCAACGGGGCCAACAAGGCGAGCCGAACCAGCATGACAGGCGTGAAATGGCGCGCGGTCGCGATGAAGCGCGCCAGATAGGCGGCGACCGCGCCGACCGCAGCCACCATCGCCAGCCCGGTAATGTCGTAGGATTGCGCCCCGAGCAGCATGGCGACCATCCAGATATTGGGCGCGTTAAGCGCGATGTCGTGAAATGTATCGGCCTGCCCCGCATAGATTGTCAGCAAATCATAGACGGGCCATCCGGCCAGCCAGGCCGGGACCAGCGTCAACGCATAGATGGCCGGCGTCCATAGCCAGTGGTGCAGCGGGACCCGGCGCGCGATCAGCAGCACCAGAATGAATGGCCCGATCAACACCGCCTGCAGCTTGATGCCGATCGCCAGCCCGCACCAGCCGAGCATCGCCGGGTGCTTGCGATCAATGGCGGCGGCCATCGCCATCAGCAGCGGCGCGGCATACATCGCATCGCTTTGCCCAAGCAGGGCAGCATTCAGGATCAGCGTGGGCAAGGCGAGCAGGCAGATGGCGAGGCGCTTGGCGTCATCGACCTTTAGACGGACGAGCAAATGCCACATTGCCGCTGCCGCCGCGACATTACCAAGTACGCCAACGACCTTGATGATAAACCCGTCGGCGATCACCCCCTTTAGCGGCGTCGCCAGCGCGAGCAGATAAAGATAGGGTGGGTTATAGGCACCAAATGGGTGCGCGAAGGCGGCAATCGGCCCGGTATCGACGATATGATTGAACCACGGAATGTAATCGTTGATGACATCGGTGGTGAAGATCGGCAGCAACATGGCATGCCACCAGACCGCAATGATCATGATGCCAGCGAAGATCGCTGGGCGAAGGCGGGCTTGGGGCGGGCGGATATCGCTTTGGAACATGGGGTTCGTCTACCCGAACAGGGTTAGCGCGCGGTAAAGAGCGCCGGATCGGCAATCGGCCAGACTCAATGTTGACCTCCCCCGGTGTGCCGCGTATAGGCGCGCCTGCTTCGCGGGACTCAAAGTCGCGTCGAGGCTGCTTGAACATTGCTGGATACCGTCCAGGACCGCGGAGCTCAAAAGGCTTCCATGAGGTCCTTTTTGTCATTTCCGACCCTGGGCAGGTTTGCCGTTGGGGATCCAGCAAAGTAACCGCCAGCCCCGTCTGGTAACATAAGGTGAAGGGCTTCATGCCGACGATTAACCAGCTGGTCCGCAAGGGCCGCGACCCGCAGAAGGCCAAATCCAAGGTCCCTGCGATGGACCAGAACCCGCAGAAGCGCGGTGTCTGCACGCGCGTTTATACGACGACTCCGAAAAAGCCGAACTCGGCATTGCGCAAGGTGGCCAAGGTTCGCCTGACCAACCAGCGCGAAGTCATCAGCTATATCCCCGGTGAAGGGCATAACCTGCAGGAGCACTCGGTGGTGCTGATTCGCGGCGGTCGCGTTCGCGATTTGCCCGGCGTTCGCTACCATGTGTTGCGCGGCGTGCTCGATACACAGGGCGTCAAGGATCGTCGCCAGTCCCGTTCCAAATACGGCGCCAAGCGTCCGAAGTAAGCCGATGGGCTTGTCCCGTCACCAAGGCTGAAGTGCAAAGGAAGAAAATATGTCTCGTCGTCGTCGTCCCGAAAAGCGGGAAATCCTGCCTGATCCCAAATTTGGTGATGAGGTTCTGTCAAAGTTCATGAATTCGGTGATGCTGGACGGCAAGAAGTCCGTCGCCGAAGGCATTGTCTATGGTGCGCTCGAAACCGTCGAAGCCCGCGCCAAGAAGGACCCGATTGCGGTGTTCCACGATGCGCTGAACAATGTGAAGCCGAACATCGAAGTGCGCAGCCGCCGCGTTGGTGGTGCGACCTATCAGGTGCCAGTCGAAGTTCGTTTCGAACGCTCACAGGCGCTGGCAATTCGTTGGCTGATCAACGCGGCTCGTTCGCGTTCGGAGCACACGATGGCCGGTCGCCTTTCGGGCGAATTGATGGATGCTGCCAACAACCGTGGCAACGCCGTCAAGAAGCGCGAAGACACGCACCGGATGGCCGAAGCCAACCGCGCCTTCTCGCATTATCGCTGGTAAACGGCAGGCTTTAGCCTTCCGCTGAACGACTAGACTTCCTATATCGGACCGGCCGGGGTGAGAGCCCCGGCCTCTCCACATCCCCAAGGAACCGATCATGGCCCGCAGCCATCCGCTCGAAAAATATCGTAACATCGGCATCATGGCGCATATCGACGCCGGCAAGACGACGACGACCGAGCGAATCCTGTATTATACCGGCAAGTCCTACAAGATTGGTGAGGTCCATGAGGGCACCGCCACGATGGACTGGATGGAGCAGGAGCAGGAGCGCGGGATCACGATCACGTCGGCTGCCACGACGTGTTTCTGGAACGATCACCGCATCAACATCATCGACACGCCCGGCCACGTCGATTTCACGATTGAAGTCGAGCGTTCGCTGCGCGTGCTCGACGGCGCGGTTGCCTGCTTCGACGGCGTTGCTGGCGTTGAGCCGCAGTCTGAAACCGTGTGGCGCCAGGCGGAAAAATATCACGTGCCGCGCATGTGCTTCGTCAACAAGCTCGACCGCACCGGTGCCAATTTCGACATGTGCGTCGACATGATCAAGGATCGCCTGGGTGCGCGTCCGGCAGTTCTGTATCTGCCGATCGGCATGGAAGGTGGCTTTAAGGGGCTGGTCGATCTGGTCGAGAACCGCGCGATCATCTGGCTCGACGAGCAGCTCGGCGCGAAGTTCGTCTACGAAGAAATTCCAGCCGACCTGGCTGACAAGGCCGCCGCTGCGCGCAGCGAGCTGATCGAAATGGCCGTCGAGCAAGACGACGACCTGATGGAAGCGTATCTGGAAGGCACCGAGCCGACCGTTGCGCAGCTGAAGGCGCTGATCCGCAAGGGGACGCTGAACTTCTCGTTCGTGCCCGTGCTGTGCGGCTCGGCGTTCAAGAACAAGGGCGTTCAGCCGTTGCTCGACGCTGTGGTCGATTATCTGCCGAGCCCGCTCGACATCAAGGACGTTGAGGGTCTGAAGCTTGACGGCACCACGCCCGATTCGCGTCCGCCGGAAGATGATGCGCCGTTCTCGGCACTCGCCTTCAAGATCATGAACGATCCGTTCGTGGGGACGCTGACCTTTGCGCGCATCTATTCGGGCAAGCTCGAAACCGCGTCGCAGGTGCTCAATTCGGTTAAGGACAAGAAGGAAAAGGTTGGCCGCATGCTGTTGATGCATGCCAATGACCGTGAAGACATCCAGGTTGCCTATGCCGGTGACATCGTCGCGCTTGCGGGTCTGAAGGACACCACGACCGGGGACACTTTGTGCGCCACCAATCTGCCGATCATCCTTGAGCGGATGGTTTTCCCTGAGCCCGTGATCGAGCTGTCAGTGGAACCAAAGACCAAGGCCGATCAGGAAAAGATGGGCGTCGCGCTCAATCGTCTTGCTCGCGAAGATCCGTCGTTCCGCGTGTCGTCGGACAATGAAAGCGGCCAGACCATCATCAAGGGCATGGGCGAGCTTCATCTCGAAATCCTGGTCGATCGCATGAAGCGTGAGTTCAAGGTTGAGGCGAATGTCGGCGCGCCGCAGGTGGCGTACCGCGAATATCTCGCCAAGCCGATCGAGCTGACCTACACGCATAAGAAGCAGTCGGGTGGTTCGGGCCAGTTCGCTGAAGTGCGCGTCAAGGTGACGCCGGGCGAGCGCGGTTCGGGCTTTGTCTTCATCGATTCGGTGAAGGGCGGCAACGTGCCTAAGGAATATATCCCGTCGGTTGAAAAGGGCATGCGCGAAACCGCATTGACCGGATCGCTGATCGGCTTCCCGATCATCGATTTCACCGTGGAGCTGACCGACGGCAAATATCATGACGTCGATTCGTCGGCGCTGGCATTTGAAATCTGCGCCCGCGGCACGATGCGTGAAGCCGCGCAGAAAGCCGGCATCAAGCTGCTCGAGCCAATCATGAAGGTCGAGGTTGTGACGCCTGAGGATTATCTGGGCGACGTGATCGGCGATCTGAACAGCCGTCGTGGCCAGATTCAGGGCACCGACACGCGCGGTAATGCGCAGGCTGTCGAGGCAATTGTGCCGCTTGCCAACATGTTTGGCTATGTAAACACGCTGCGTTCGTTCACGCAGGGGCGGGCGCAATATTCGATGCAGTTCTCGCACTATGACGAAGTGCCAGCAAACGTTGCCGACGAAGTGAAGGCAAAGCTGGCGTAACCCGGAATCACTCGCTATGGGGCACGCTTTCGCGCAGCCCCGGCGACACGAAAATTGATCAGCAAGGTAGGAAACAATGGCTAAAGCAAAGTTTGAGCGGACCAAGCCGCATCTCAACATCGGCACGATCGGCCACGTCGATCACGGCAAGACGTCGCTGACGGCTGCGATCACCAAGGTGCTCGCTGAGACCGGTGGCGCCACGTTCACCAGCTATGCCAATATCGACAAGGCACCTGAAGAGCGCGAGCGCGGCATCACCATTTCGACCGCACACGTCGAATATGAAACGACGGCACGCCACTATGCGCACGTCGATTGCCCAGGCCACGCCGATTATGTGAAGAACATGATCACCGGTGCCGCCCAGATGGACGGCGCGATCCTGGTTGTGTCCGCGACGGACGGCCCGATGCCGCAGACCCGCGAGCACATTCTGCTCGCCCGCCAGGTCGGCGTGCCGACGATGGTGGTGTTCATGAACAAGGTCGATCTGGTCGACGACGAGGAAATCCTCGAACTGGTCGAGCTGGAAATCCGCGAGCTGCTGTCGAAGTATGACTTTGACGGTGACAACATTCCGATCATCCGTGGTTCGGCCGTTTGCGCGCTCGACGACAAGCAGCCTGAGATCGGCCATGACGCCGTTCTGAAGCTGATGCAGGCTGTTGACGAATATCTGCCGCAGCCAGAGCGTCCGCTCGACAAGCCGTTCATGATGCCGATCGAAGACGTGTTCTCGATCTCGGGTCGCGGCACCGTCGTCACCGGCCGTGTCGAAACGGGCGTTGTGAAGGTCGGCGAGGAAGTCGAGATCGTCGGCATCCAGCCAGCCGTCCGCAAGACCGTCGTCACCGGCGTTGAAATGTTCCGCAAGCTGCTCGATCAGGGCCAGGCTGGCGACAACATCGGCGCGCTGATCCGCGGCGTTGGTCGTGAAGAAGTTGAGCGCGGCCAGGTGCTGTGCAAGCCCGGCTCGATCAAGCCGCACACCGACTTCCAGTCGGAAGTGTATGTGCTGTCGAAGGATGAAGGCGGCCGTCACACGCCTTTCTTCGCCAACTATCGCCCGCAGTTCTATTTCCGCACCACGGACGTCACCGGCACCGTCGAGCTGCCTGAGGGCACCGAGATGGTCATGCCTGGCGACAACATCGCGCTCGGCGTCAAGCTGATTGCCCCGATCGCCATGGACGTTGGCCAGCGCTTCACGATCCGTGAAGGTGGCCGGACCGTTGGTTCGGGTATTGTCAGCGGCATCTCGAAGTAATATAGGCTCGCCTCCGCCCGATTCCCCGGCCGTCAAAAACCAGGGAATCGGGCGGTTGCTATTTTATGTAACGTGTAATCAGAGGCGGTGATCAGCCGCCCCGCTCTTTCGCATCGGTAGGGACTATGGAAACGCAGAATATTCGTATTCGTCTGAAAGCATTCGATCATCGCGTGCTCGATCAGGCAACCGGCGACATCGCCGATACGGCCCGCCGCACCGGCGCGCTCATCCGCGGTCCTATCCCTTTGCCGACGCGCATCGAGAAGTTCACCGTCAACCGCGGCCCGCACATCGACAAAAAGTCGCGTGAGCAGTTCGAGGTGCGCACCTACAAGCGTATGCTGGACATTGTTCAGCCAACCCCGCAGACCGTCGATGCTTTGATGAAGCTCGATCTCGCAGCGGGCGTTGACGTGGAGATCAAGCTGGCCTAAAGGCCGCGCTCTCCAACGAGATTCGGCCCCGTTCAACGGGGCCAACGATAAGGGATACCGCCGGATTTATTCGGGCCCGCGTCCCCCGACACGCTTCCCAAACGGGAAGCACCAGCCCGGGTCGGGGCACGTACAAACATTTAGGGTTGAGGCACGCCCGCTCGGGAATAGTCCGGAGCGGGCCTCTGTTATTGAATGGAGCATGGATCATGCGCACTGGCGTGATCGCGAAGAAAATGGGGATGACCCGCTTGTTTAAGGACGATGGGCGCCATGTGCCCGTCACCGTCCTTTCGCTTGAAGGTCTCCAGGTCGTTGCCCGCCGCGAGGCCGACCGTGATGGTTATACTGCACTCCAGCTCGGCGCTGGTGTTGCCAAAGCGAAGAACGTCGCCAAGCCGCAGCGCGGCCATTTCGGCAAGGCCGAAGTGGAGCCCAAGGCGAAGCTGGCTGAATTCCGCGTTTCCGAAGACGCCATGCTCGATGTGGGCGCCGAGATTTCGGCCGACCATTTCGTCGCTGGCCAGTTCGTCGACATTGCCGGCAATACGCAGGGCAAGGGCTTCCAGGGCGGCATGAAGCGCTGGGGTTTCGGCGGTCTGCGCGCGACGCACGGCGTTTCGGTCTCGCACCGTTCGCTCGGGTCGACCGGTCAGCGCCAGGATCCAGGCAAGGTCTTCAAGAACAAGAAGATGGCTGGCCACATGGGTGACAAGCAGCGCACCCAGCAGAATCTGGAAGTCGTTTCGACCGATGTCGAGCGCGGCCTGATCTTCATCAAGGGCTCGGTGCCCGGATCGAAGGGTGGCTGGCTCCTCATCAAGGACTCGGTGAAGATCGCCCGTCCTGAAGCCGCTCCCTATCCCGCCGGTCTCAAGACCGTCGCCAACAGCAATGAGGCTGCGGCCGAGACGCCCGTCGAAGACGTGGCGGCTCCCGAAGCCACCGACGGCCAGGAGGCCTGAACATGAAAATCAAGCTTCAGTCGCTTGACGGTGCCCAGGGCGCCGACATCGAACTCAGCGATGACGTGTTCGGCCTTGAGCCGCGCGCTGACATCCTGCACCGCGTCGTCACTTGGCAGCTCGAAAAGCGTCGCGGCACCGCCCGTGGCACCCGTGAGCGCGCCGATGTGGCCCGCACCGGCAAGAAGTTCGGTCGCCAGAAGGGCGGCGGTACGGCTCGTCACGGCGATCGCCGCGCCCCGGTGTTCATCGGTGGTGGTAAGGCGCACGGTGCCCGTGTTCGCGACTTCAACCCGTCGCTGAACAAGAAGGTTCGTGCGCTCGGCCTGAAGATGGCGCTGTCGTCGAAGGCGAAGGACGGCAAGCTGATCGTGATGGACAGCCTGGTCGTCGAAAATGCCAAGACGGCCGTGCTGTTCAACAACTTCAGCACCTTCAACGCCAGGACGGCGCTGGTGATCGACGGTGACATGGTCGAGGCAAGCTTCGCGCTCGCCGCCGGCAACCTGCGCCAGATCAACGTGATGCCGGCGGCAGGCGCCAATGTTTACGATATTCTCAAGGCTGACACCCTCGTGCTGACGCGCGCGGCAGTCGAAAAGCTGGAGGCGCGCTTCGCCCTCCCGGGAGGGGCGAACTAATGGCTAAGAAGGAAAAGGCAGCGATTGCGGTCCGTCATTATGACGTGATCGTCGCGCCGCACATCACCGAAAAGGCAACGTTGCTGAGCGAGCACAACGCGGTTGTGTTCCGCGTGGCGAACGATGCGACCAAGCCTGAGATCAAGGCCGCCGTGGAAGCGCTGTTCGACGTGAACGTCACTGGCGTGAACACGATCGTCCAGAAGGGCAAGACCAAGAAGTGGAAGGGCAAGCCCTACACCCGGTCTGATGTGAAAAAAGCGATCGTCACCCTGAAAGACGGGCAATCGATCGACGTGACGACGGGGATCTGAGGCAATGGCACTCAAGCATTATAACCCGACCAGCCCGGCACGCCGTGGCCTGATCCTGGTGGACCGTTCCGGTCTGCACAAGGGCGGCCCGGTAAAGGCGCTGACCGAAGGCAAGCGCAAGACCGGTGGCCGCAACAACAAGGGCCATGTCACCTCGCGCGGCATCGCCGGTGGCCACAAGCAGCGCTATCGCATCATCGATTTCAAGCGCCGCAAGTGGGACGTTGAAGGCACCGTGGCGCGGATCGAATATGATCCAAACCGCACCGCTTTCATCGCGCTCATCGAATATCCAGGCGACGAAGTCGTCTATATCCTGGCACCGCAGCGTCTGGCCGTCGGCGACAAGGTTGTCGCTGGCAAGAAGACCGACGTGAAGCCGGGCAACGCGATGGAGCTGGGCCAGATGCCCGTCGGCACCATCGTCCACAATGTCGAAATGAAGCCCGGCAAGGGTGGTCAGCTCGCCCGCTCGGCAGGCACCTATGTGCAGGTCGTCGGTCGCGACAAGGGCATGGTGATGGTTCGCCTCAATTCGGGCGAGCAGCGCTATATCCGCAGCGATTGCATGGCGACGGTGGGCGCAGTGTCGAACCCCGACAACGCCAACACGAACCTTGCCAAGGCTGGCCGCAACCGTTGGAAGGGCATTCGCCCGCTGACGCGCGGTGTCGCCAAGAACCCGGTCGACCATCCGCACGGCGGTGGTGAAGGCCGGACCTCGGGCGGTCGCCATCCGGTGACGCCATGGGGCAAGCCGACCAAGGGTGCGCGCACCCGTCATAACAAGGCGACGGACAAGATGATCATCCGCTCGCGTCACGCCAAGAAGAAGGGCTAACCGCTCATGGCACGTTCCGTCTGGAAGGGTCCGTTCGTGGACCTTCACCTCCTGAAGAAGGCGCAAACCGCTCAGGAAGCCAATAACCGCGCACCGATCAAGACCTGGTCGCGTCGTTCGACGATCCTCCCGGATTTCGTCGGCCTGACCTTCAACGTCTATAACGGCCGCAAGTTCGTGCCGGTTTCGGTCAACGAAGACATGGTCGGCATGAAGCTCGGCGAATTTGCGCCGACGCGCTTCTTCCCCGGCCACGCCGCCGACAAGAAGGGCAAGCGCTGATGGGCAAGGAAAAATCCCCGCGTCGCGTGGCTGACAACGAGGCACTCTCGGTCGGTACGCAGATCCGTGGTTCGGCACAGAAGCTGGGCCTGGTCGCGGCACTCATCCGCAACCGCAAGGTTGGCGATGCGATGAACATCCTGCAGTTTTCGAACAAAGCGATGGCTGTCGAGGCACGCAAGGTGCTGGCATCGGCAATTGCGAATGCAGAGAACAACCATAACCTCGACGTCGACGCCCTCGTCGTGTCGGAAGCATCGGTCGGCAAGTCGATCGTGATGAAGCGTTTCGCCACCCGCGGTCGCGGCAAGTCGACCCGCATCCTGAAGCCGTTCAGCCGGCTGCGGATCGTGGTGCGTGAGCAGGCAGAGGAAGCGTAATGGGTCAGAAGAGCAATCCGATCGGGCTTCGGCTGCAGATCAACCGCACCTGGGACAGCCGCTGGTATGCAGAAGGCGCCGATTATGGCCGCTTGCTGCTGGAAGACCTGCGCATCCGCGAGTTCATCATGAAGACGCTGCCACAGGCCGCGATCTCCAAGGTCGTCATCGATCGTCCAGCCAAGCTGTGCCGCATCTCGATCTTCGCTGCCCGTCCCGGTGTGATCATCGGCAAGAAGGGCGCGGACATTGAAAAGCTGCGCAAGACGCTCGGCAAGATGACCTCGTCGGACGTCAGCTTGAACATCGTCGAAATCCGCAAGCCGGAAATCGATGCCAAGCTCGTTGCGCAGGGCGTTGCCGATCAGCTCGAGCGCCGCATCGCGTTCCGTCGTGCCATGAAGCGCGCGGTTCAGTCGGCGCTGCGTCTGGGTGCAGAGGGCATTCGTATCACCTGCGGCGGTCGTCTCGGCGGCGCCGAAATCGCGCGCACGGAATGGTATCGCGAAGGTCGCGTGCCGCTTCATACGCTGCGCGCCAATGTCGATTACGCTGAGGCAACGGCACACACGGCTTATGGCGTGTGCGGCGTGAAGGTGTGGATCTTCAAGGGCGAAATCCTGGGTCATGACCCGATGGCGCAAGACCGGTTGATGATGGAAGCACAGACTTCCGGCGTCCGCCCGGCGCGCTGATAGGAAACTAGACAATGTTGCAGCCAAAAAAGACCAAGTTCCGCAAGGCGTTCAAAGGCCGCATCCATGGCAAGGCCACGGGTGGCTCGACGCTTAACTTCGGGTCGTACGGCCTGAAGGCGATGGAGCCTGACCGGATCACCGCCCGCCAAATCGAAGCGGCTCGCCGCGCGATCACGCGCCACATAAAGCGCCAGGGTCGGTTGTGGATCCGCATTTTCCCGGACGTGCCGGTTTCGTCCAAGCCTGCCGAAGTCCGCATGGGCTCGGGCAAGGGGTCGCCGGAATTCTGGGCCGCCCGCGTCAAGCCGGGCCGGATTTTGTTCGAACTGGACGGCGTGCCCGGTCCGGTTGCCGCAGTGGCATTCGAGCGTGCAGCGATGAAGCTGCCGATCAAGGTTAAGGTTGTTGCCCGGCTTGGCGACACCTCGCACCTGGGAGCATGATGATGGCCGATGTGAAAGACATGCGGACCAAGTCCGACGATCAGCTGAGCGAAGAACTCGGCAACCTGAAGCGTGAGGCGTTCAACCTGCGTTTCCAGGCCGCGACCAACCAGCTCGAAAAGCCGAGCCGGGTTCGCGAAGTGCGTCGCGGCATCGCCCGTATCAAGACTCTGCAGTCTGAGCGTTCGCGCTCGACCGCCAAGTAAGGAATTTAGACATGCCGAAGCGCGTGCTGACGGGGCTGATCGTCTCCGACAAGGGCGACAAGACGGTTGTGGTGAATGTCGAGCGCAAGGTGAAGCACCCGCTCTATGGCAAGATCATCCGTCGTTCGAAGAAGTATCACGCCCATGACGAGGCGAACGAGTTCAAGGCCGGCGAAACGGTGCGGATCGAAGAGATCGCGCCGATCAGCAAGCTGAAGACGTGGAAAGTGCTCGACCGGGTCAACACCCATGCGACGCCTGACCGGGTTGATGTCGACGCGTAACGGCGTTGTTTGATTTAGGCGGGGACCGGTCAGCAATCGGCCCCAAAGTGAAGAAGGAAGCGGATCAATGATCCAGATGCAGTCCAATCTCGAGGTCGCTGACAACAGCGGCGCGAAGCGGGTGCAGTGCATCAAGGTGCTGGGCGGCTCAAAGCGTCGCACGGCCGGTGTTGGCGACATCATCGTCGTTAGCATCAAGGAAGCGCAGCCCCGTGGTAAGGTGAAGAAGGGCGACGTGCACCGCGCCGTTATCGTGCGCACGGCGAAGGACATTCGCCGCGCCGATGGCTCGGTCATCCGGTTCGACACCAACGCAGCCGTGCTCGTCAACAAGAACGAAGAGCCGATTGGCACGCGTATTTTTGGCCCGGTGGTGCGTGAGCTCCGTGGCAAGAAGCACATGAAGATCATCTCGCTCGCGCCGGAGGTGCTGTGATGGCTGCGGCCAAGATCAAGAAGGGTGACACCGTCGTCATCCTGTCCGGCAAGGACAAGGGCAAGACGGGCGAAGTGACCCGTGCTTTCCCGAAGGACGGCAAGGTCATCGTGTCGGGCGCGAACATCGCGACCCGCCACAAGAAGCCGAGCCAGGCGAACCCGCAAGGTGGCCTGGAAAAGATCGAAGCGCCGATGCACGTGTCGAAGGTGGCGATTGCCGACCCCAAGACCGGCAAGCCATCGCGCGTGCGGTTTGACATCAAGGACGGCAAAAAGGTCCGTGTGGCCGTGAAGTCCGGGGAGACGATCAGTGGCTGATGCTTATGTGCCGCGGATGAAGTCGATGTACGACGACGTTGTCGTGAAGGCGATGACCGAGAAGTTCGGCTACAAGAACGCGATGGAAGTGCCCCGGATCGAAAAGATCGTGCTCAACATGGGCGTGGGCGAAGCGACGCAGGACAAGAAAAAGGTCGAGCAGGCCGTCGGCGAAATGGAATTGATCGCGGGGCAGAAGCCCGTCGTGACCAAGGCCAAGAAGTCGATCGCGCAGTTCAAGCTGCGTGAAGGCATGCCGATTGGCTGCAAGGTCACGCTGCGCCGTGAGCGGATGTACGAGTTTCTTGATCGCTTCATCACGATCGCGCTGCCGCGCGTTCGCGATTTCCGTGGGCTGAACCCCAAGTCGTTCGACGGGCGCGGCAACTATGCCTGCGGCCTGAAGGAACAGCTGATCTTCCCGGAAATCAGCTATGACAAGGTCGACAAGATCCGCGGCATGGACGTGATCGTTACGACCACGGCGAAGACCGATGAGGAAGGGCGCGAGTTGCTCCGCCTGTTCGGCTTCCCGTTCCCGATCGAAGACGCAGACGCGAAGAAGGCGGCATAAGATGGCGAAGAAGAGTTCGATCAACAAGAACGAGCGCCGCAAGATGCTCGTCAAGAAATATGCTGGCCGCTATGCCAAGCTGAAGGCAGTTGCGAACGACAAGTCGCTCGACGATACTGAGCGCCTGATCGCCCGCCTGAAGCAGGCTGAAATCCCGCGCAACGGCAATCGTACGCGCATTCGCAACCGGTGTGAGCTCACGGGTCGCCCGCGCGCTTATTACCGCAAGTTCCGCCTCTGCCGTATTCAGCTGCGCGATTTGGCCAACAAGGGCCTGATCCCCGGCGTTACGAAGTCGAGCTGGTAAGGACGAGATATGGCACTGACCGATCCCATTGGTGATATGCTCACCCGCATCCGCAACGGACAGCGCGCGCGCAAGGACTCTGTCCTGACGCCGGGCTCCAAGCTGCGCGCCCGCGTGCTCGACGTGCTTCAGCGCGAAGGCTATATCCGCGGCTATACCGAAGAAGAGATGGGGCCTGCCAAGGGCATCCGCATCGAACTCAAGTATTTCGAGGGCCAGCCTGCGATCAAGCATGTTGCCCGCGTTTCCAAGCCTGGCCGCCGTGTCTATTCGGGTTCGCAGGATCTGCCCCGGATCATGAACGGCCTTGGCATCACGATCGTCTCGACGCCGCGTGGCGTTCTGTCCGACGCCGAAGCGCGCGAACAGAATGTCGGTGGCGAAGTGCTGGCGGAGGTATTCTGATGAGCCGCATCGGTAAAAAGAATGTGCCGATCCCCGCAGGGGTGACGGCCAGCATCGACGGTGGCATTATTTCGGTGAAGGGGCCTAAGGGCACACTCACCATGCCGCTGGTCGATGACATCAGCTACATCCTTGAGGATGGTAGCATTTCGGTGAAGCCGGCGAATGACACCAAGCGCGCGCGTGCGTTCTGGGGCATGCAGCGGACCCTGGTGCAGAACCTGGTGACGGGCGTGAGCGAAGGCTTTTCGAAGGTGCTTGAAATCACCGGCGTCGGCTATCGCGCTGCGTCGCAGGGCCGCAACCTGAACCTGCAGCTCGGCTACAGCCACCACGTCAACTATGCGATTCCGGACGGCATCGAGATCAAGACGCCCGACCAGACCACGGTCGAGATTTCGGGCATCGACAAGCAGAAGGTCGGTCAGGTCGCTGCTGAAATCCGTCGCTGGCGCAAGCCCGAGCCGTACAAGGGCAAGGGCATCAAGTATCGCGGCGAGTTCATCTTCCGCAAGGAAGGGAAGAAGAAGTAATGAGCAAGGGAATGTCTCTGTTCGAGAAGCGGCGTCGCCGCAACCGCACCGCGCTCCGCGCGCGGGGTTCGGGCCGTCCGCGTTTGTCGATCCATCGTTCGGGCAAGCACATCTATGCCCAGGTGATCGACGATGCCGCCGGCAAGACGATCGTTGCCGCATCGACGCTGGAAAAGGACGTGCGCGGCACGAACGGTTCCAACATCGAAGCAGCAACCAGCGTGGGCAAGCGCGTTGCCGAAGCGGCAGTGCAGGCAGGCGTCAAGCAGGTCGTCTTCGACCGTGGCGGCTTCCTGTATCATGGTCGCGTCAAGGCGTTGGCTGATGCCGCGCGCGAAGCCGGATTGGAGTTTTAAGAATGGCTGACGAAATCCAGACCCAGGCAGCGCCCGACGCTGGCGCTCCGGCTGGCGACAATCGTGGTGGCCCGCGTGGCGGGCGTGGCCCCGGTCGCGGTGGCCCCGGTGGCGGTGGCAATCGTGACGGTCGTGGCCGTGACAGCCGTGGTGGTCGCGATAATCGCGGCCGTGGTGGTCCCGGTGGCGATGACGGCGGCGAAGAGCTGATCGAAAAGCTGGTCCATATCAACCGCGTGTCGAAGACGGTGAAGGGCGGCAAGCGCTTTGGTTTTGCTGCACTCGTTGTGGTTGGCGATGGTAAGGGCCGGGTTGGCTTTGGTCATGGCAAGGCGCGCGAAGTGCCGGAAGCCATCAGTAAGGCGACGGCTGCTGCCAAGAAGGCAATGGTTCGCGTGCCGCTGAAGGAAGGCCGCACGCTGCATCATGATGGCAAGGGCCATTTTGGTGCGGGTCTGGTGACGGTTCGTTCGGCACCGCAGGGTACGGGCATCATCGCCGGTGGCCCGATGCGCGCCGTGTTCGAATCGCTGGGCGTGGCAGACGTGGTGACCAAGTCGGTTGGTACGTCGAACCCCTACAACATGATCCGGGCGACCTTTGAGGCGCTGATTCACCAGACCAGCCCCAAGGCCGTTGCCCAGCGTCGCGGCAAGAAGATCGCCGACCTGCTCGGTCGCGGTGGTTCACAGACCGCCGAAGCCGATGCGCTCGCGGTCGTGGAGTAAGACAGATGGCAACGATCAAGATCACGCAGACCGGCTCGCCGATCCGCCGTACCAGCGACCAGCGCGCAACGCTGGTTGGCCTGGGCCTCAACAAGATGCACAAGACCGTCGAGTTGACTGACACGCCTGAAGTGCGTGGCATGATCCGTAAGGTGGCGCATATGTTGAGCGTCGAGGGCTAAGCGAGCCGCTAGGTCTCTCTCCTCTTTTTTGCAGTCGTTTCTAGTGAGCGACCGTAGTCACTCGACTACGGTCGCTCGTTCGTTATAGGCAAAAAACTGGTGTTAGGAGAGCGCGGTGGCAAGCCGGAATTGCGTACCGCCAGAAGAAGCGATTTTCCTCTACATGGATGTGTGCCGCTTCATCGCGGCTTTTCTGGTCGTTTTGAACCATAGCCGCAGCCAAATTCTTGTTGATTATCGCGGCGTTCCTGATCCAGGGGCGCTGATTAGCCTGCTTTATTATATGGCGGGGTTTGGTCATCAAAGTGTGATGATTTTCTTCGTGCTATCCGGATTCTGGATCACCAAATCGGTCGTCGTTCGCACCGGACAGACGCATTTTTGGCCCGGCTATTTGATTGATCGCCTGTCGCGGCTGGGCATCGTGTTGGTGCCGGTGCTGGTGTTGGGCGGGACCCTCGATTTGATCGGCTTGCATTCGATAGCAGCGGATTTTTACAGCTCACAACATAGTGCGGGCGACATCCCCTATGTAACGTCGACGCTGTCCATGCAGTCACTGATCGCCTCCTTGGTGTTTCTCCAGTCGCTGGTTGCGCCGCCATTTGGGTCGAACGCGCCGTTGTGGAGCCTGGCTTATGAATTTTGGTATTTTGTCTGGTTTCCCGCTTTGTGGCTGGCGGCGCGCAAGCGGGTCTCATGGGCGCTTTCAACCCTGATCCTGGGCTGGTTTTTCCCTTCTTTGACGATGGGGTTCCTGTCCTGGCTTTGTGGCACAGGATTATATTTTGCCTGCGCCAACGCGCAGCGACGCGGCTGGTTAGGGAAGCGGGCAATTGCATGGCCAGTGTTAATTGTGGGCATAGTGTTGTTCACCGTCTGCCTGGCGCATAGCCGTTTTTACCCGATGTTCTTTGCTGGCGACGTGCTGATTTCCGCCTCTTTTGCTGCAGCGTTGTTCGGTGTGTATCTGGCCGTGCCGCCGCAGCTGCGCTGGTTAAGGCCGTTCGCCACTTATGGCGCTCAGTCGAGCTTTTCGCTCTACAGCATCCACTTCCCGATCCTGGTATTCCTCGCTGCGCTGCTAGGCCCGCTGCATCGTTTGCAGCCCAGCGCGGGCAGCATTGCCCTGGTTGCAATGGAAATAGGGTTCGTGATCATAGTAGGGCTGCTGTTTTCCCGAATTACCGAAAGAAACACCGCCACCCTTCGCGCTCTAATCCGCGCGCGGGCTTTGCCCAATTGAACGCGTGACAAGTGGAATGCGACTCAGTAAGGGGCCTTCCTTCCACAATCAGCGCGAAATAAGCGAAAGCGAGTGCACGACCATGAAACTGAACGAACTCCGTGATAATGAAGGCGCCCGCAAGTCGCGGATGCGCGTTGGCCGTGGTATCGGTTCCGGCAAGGGAAAGACCGCTGGCCGTGGCCAGAAGGGCCAGAAGAGCCGTGAAGGCGTCAGCATCGCCGGCTTTGAAGGCGGCCAGATGCCGCTGCACATGCGGTTGCCAAAGCGCGGCTTCAACAACATTTTCGCCAAGGATTATGCCGAGGTGAATTTGGGCGCGATCCAGAAGATGATCGACGCCGGCAAGCTCGCGGCCGATGGTACACTTGATCACGCAGCGCTGAAGGCCGCTGGTCTGGCGCGCGGTGGCAAGGACGGCGTCCGTCTGCTCGCCAAGGGCGAACTGACCACCAAGCTGAGCTTCACCGTCGCTGGCGCGTCAAAGGGCGCGATTGAAGCCGTCGAGAAGCTGGGTGGCACGGTCGATGTGATCCATGTCGTGCCTGCTAATGAAAAAGCAGCGGCCAAGAAGGGCGTTAAGTACAAAGAACGCCAGGCTCATAAGGCGTCTTTCAAGGCGTAACGCGTCGCTTCGGCGATCAGACGCTAGGCAAGCCCGCTTGCGTGACTATATGAGCGGCGGGGCGGTGAAAACGATCCCGCCGTTTATGTTTCCAGGACGATCAAACCGATGGCATCAGTAGCCGAGCAAATGGCCTCCAGCATCAGCTTTGCGAAATTTTCGCAGGCGACCGATCTCAAGAAGCGGCTGTGGTTCACGATCGTGGCGCTGCTGGTATTCCGTCTGCTCAGCTTCGTGCCGCTGCCGGGAATTGATCCGACCGCGCTTGGCCTGCTGTCGCAGCAGACCCAGGGCGGGGTGCTCGACCTTTTTAATTCGTTCACCGGCGGGTCGCTGGAACGCATGAGCCTGACCGCGCTTGGCGTGACGCCCTACATCACTGCATCGATCGTTGTGCAGCTCGCGACGTCGCTCTCGCCGACGCTGGCGGCGATCAAGAAGGACGGCGAAAGTGGCCGCAAGCGGCTGAACCAGTATACGCGCTACGGCACCGTTGGGCTGACGATCGTGCAGGGCTATTTCATTGCGCTCGGTCTTGAGTCCTTCGGCGCAAGCCAGGGTGTGGCTGCCGTCGTCGAGCCGGGCATCATGTTCCGCGTGGGCGCCGTGATCTCGCTGGTCGGTGGAACGATGTTCCTGATGTGGCTGGGTGAGCAGATCACTAGCCGCGGGATCGGCAATGGTGTGTCGCTGATCATCATGGCCGGCATCGTCGCCAGCATGCCGACCACGCTTTATAATCTGTTTGAGGGCAGCCGAACCGGCTCGCTTGATCTCGTTCGACTGCTGGGCATCATCGCTGCAGTGGTATTTCTGGTGCTGTTCATCTGCTTCATGGAGCGCGCTCAACGCCGCATCCTTATCCAATATCCCAAGCGCCAGACGCAGCGCGGCATGCAGGCTGATCGCAGCCATTTGCCGCTGAAGATCAACACGGCCGGCGTTATCCCGCCGATCTTTGCGTCGTCGCTGTTGCTGATGCCGCTGACGATCACGCAGTTCGCTGGCAATTATGTACAGGGCCAGAGCGGCTGGGGTGATTTCATCATCACGATGAACCAATATCTCCAGCATGGCTCGCCATTATATATGTCGCTGTATGGCGCGGGCATTATCTTCTTTTCGTTCTTCTATACCGCCGTTGTCTTCAATCCTGAGGAAACGGCTGACAATCTGAAGCGGCACGGTGGCTTCATTCCTGGCATCCGTCCGGGCAAGAATACCGAGCTTTATTTCGATTATGTGCTGACGCGGCTGACGGTGATTGGGGCTGGTTATCTGACGATCATCTGCCTGTTGCCGGAATATCTGGTTTCGGCGCTGTCGATTCCTTTTTATCTGGGTGGAACGAGCTTGCTGATCGTCGTCAATGTGACGATGGATACGGTAACGCAGATCCAAAGCCACTTGCTTGCGCATCAATATGGCGATCTGATCAAGAAGGCCAAGCTGAAGGGCGGCCGACTCCGCTAAGAGAGTCGGCGCCGAACGAGGGGACCTGAGCATTTGAATATCATCCTGCTGGGGCCCCCGGGGGCGGGTAAGGGCACACAAGCGAGCCGATTGCAGGCAGAGCATGGCATGGTGCAGCTCTCGACCGGCGACATGCTGCGCGCGGCCGTCAAATCGGGTAGCCCGGCCGGGCTGAAGGCCAAAGCCGTGATGGAATCGGGCGGGCTGGTTTCCGATGATATCGTGTCGGCATTGATTGACGAAAAGCTTGGTACGCTCGCTGCCGATGAAGGCGCGATTTTCGATGGCTATCCGCGCACATCGACCCAGGCCGAATCGCTCGATGCGCTGCTCGCGGCGCATGGCCGCACGCTGGATCACGTCATCGAGCTTGAAGTGAATGAAGACGCGCTGGTCGAGCGGATCGTAGGCCGATTCAGCTGCGCCAGCTGCGGCACCAATTATCACGACAAATTCAACCGGCCCAAGGTCGATGGCGTCTGCGATGTCTGCGGCGGCACCGAATTCAAGCGCCGCGCTGATGACAATGCCGAAACAGTCCGTACGCGCATGGCGGAATATCGCGCCAAGACGGCGCCGATCCTGCCGATCTACGAAGCGCGCGAGCTGGTTTCGCGGGTCGATGGGATGGCGGACATTGACCATGTCAGCGCCGCGATCGAATCGATCCTGAATCCAGGCGGCTGATTGCAAGCCGATTTTGCGACGAATGGCGTGACAGGTGCGTGCGGGCATGTGCATGTAGCCGCCCATGACGACTCGGGCACAGTTACTATCGGAAATGGACGCAATTGAAGCGACCGCCAAGCGTCTGGCGACGGTGGCAGAACGCACCGATGATCAGCGCAAGCAGGATCTGGCGGCGGCGCGGCGCGAGCTTGCGATGCGGATGATGACGGTCATGGCGATCGGCGAAGAGTATCCCCCGATCAGACAGAATGCGGCGGTTTATGCTGAACTGCGCCAGCGGTTGAGTGGATTGCGGGCCGTGATTGCAGACCATCAGGCACGCTGGTCCGCCGTGGCGATCGATAGCGATGACAAAGCCTATAGCGCTTCTTCGGCGGGCGTTCAGCTGGCTGGCCGGGATTTCATGCGCTGGGTCCGGCACCAGGTGGAGAGCCTGCCGCCATCCACTGACAATGACGACGGAAACGCTGCCAGCCGGGCCGTCGCGAGCTAAGGGAAACGATATGCAGGGGCGATCGGTATTCTGGGCGATGATGCTGGCGATGACGCCGCTGTCGGCCAGTGCAGAGGTCGTGCAGATGTCGGCCACGGGGTTCGAAACGACTCAGAGCATTACGATCGACAAGCCGATAAATCAGGTCTGGCCCGTCCTGCGCAATCCGCAAAAATGGTGGAGCAAGGAACACACCTATTCGGATGACAGCGCCAATCTTTATCTCGATGGCCAAGCCTTGGGGTGTTTTTGCGAGCGGCTGGCCGATGGCGGGAGCATTGCCCATGCGCAAATTCTCTATATCCAGCCGCCGCGGATGATCCGAATGACCGGCGGGCTCGGCCCCCTCCAGGCCGAAGCCGTGACGGGGACACTGACCTGGGCGCTGGCACGCGAAGGCGACAGCGCGACTCGGGTGACGTTCACCTATATTGTTGCGGGCACTATCCGGGGGGGCGCGGAAGCGATTGCGCCAAAGGTGGATGAAGTGCTGGCGGTGCAGCTGCTTGGCCTGAAATCTGCCGCTGAATCGGCACCGCCGCCGCCAAAGCCGCCAACCACACGTTGATCCAACTGATTCAGGTCGTGCTTTGCGTGGCCTTTGCCGCCGCGCGTGCCCGTCCCGGCAAGGTGCGCAGAAAATAGCCAATAATGCCAACGCCGACGACCGTCGGCAGCACCCAGATGATTGGGTTGAAGGCATGTTCGGGGAACAACTCGATCAGCCCGACTGAAAGGAACGCGGTGTAAGCGGCGATGCCGGTTGCGACCATCGCCTTCAGATGCTCGGGGATGTAATCACGCGCGCCGGGGGCGGGCTTGAACATATACCATAAATAGGTGGCGGTGGTGCCAAAGCCGATAATCGACACACCGATCATCAGCGGCTGGTTCAGCATGATGCCCTGCACGAAACAATTGGTGCCGGTCGCGAGCACCGCAAGTTGCAGCGCTATCATCGACCAGTGGCGGTTGGCGGCGTGGTTGCGCTTGTTGGCGACCATCTGCAGTCCATAGCGGGTCATGCTCATCGTCAGCAGCGCCAGATAGATCATCATCCAGCCAAACAGCCCGCGATAGAGCGTTTCGTCGGTCAATTGCGGGTGCATCGCCAGCGGCCAGCGCAGCGACAACAGGCCCATCCCCAATGCCATGAAGCTGGCGGCATAGATGGATGTCGTGAAAGCCTTACCCCAGCGGCGGTGCGCCGGGCCGCCCTTGCGGGTCAGCACCGATCCCCAGCAGCTGGTGAGCGCAACCGCGCCGGCGATGACATGAACGACGAGAATGATGTTGAACAGCCAGGGCATCAGTTGGCGGCGCCTCATATTTGCACGGCAACCAGCATGTTTTAGGGCCGCAACGTGCGCAAGGGTGATTATTTTTGGCGCGGCCATTTGCGGATTGCAGCTGCCCCCCGGCTAAGGTATTTTAGCTTTCCGCGTTGCACTGCACCACACCGCTTGACAGCTTGTGCGCTGCGGCCTAAGCGCGTGCTCTTCCGAACCACCGGTTGTCGGCGGCGCTTTCGCGCTCGCCGGTATCGTGCGTTAGGAAATCAACGCGATGAGATGGGGCCGGTGCAGCCATGCCAGGCCCTGTGGAGCAGGAGAAACACTTTCATGGCACGTATTGCGGGCGTCAACATCCCGACGAACAAGCGCGTTGTTATCGCGCTCACTTATATTCACGGCATTGGTAACACCAAGGCCAAGGAAATCACCACCAAGCTGGGCATTGCGCCTGAGCGTCGCGTGCAGGACCTGAGCGATCAGGAAGTGCTGCAGATCCGCGAGACGATTGATGCCGATCACACTGTTGAGGGCGATCTTCGCCGCGAAGTGTCGATCAACATCAAGCGTCTGATGGATCTTGCCTGCTATCGCGGGCTGCGCCATCGCAAGGGCCTGCCGGTTCGTGGTCAGCGCACGCATACCAATGCGCGCACCCGCAAGGGTAAGGCCAAGCCGATCGCCGGCAAGAAGAAGTAAGCGCGCGGCGCTTACTTCTCCGCCGGAGGCAGGCATGAAGCCGACAGCCTCCCGGTCTCAGCATCAGGGTTAGGATTTTTCTACTATGGCACGCGAACCTCAGCGCATTCGTCGGCGCGAGCGCAAGAATATCACCAGCGGCGTCGCGCATGTGAACGCCAGCTTTAATAACACGATGATCACGATCACCGATGCCCAGGGCAACGCGATTTCGTGGTCGTCGGCGGGCATGATGGGTTTTAAGGGGTCGCGCAAATCGACGCCTTATGCCGCTCAGGTCGCCGCCGAAGACGCTGGCCGCAAGGCTGCCGAACACGGCGTGCGCACGCTTGAAGTGGAAGTGAAGGGTCCGGGTTCGGGCCGCGAATCGGCGCTGCGTGCGTTGCAAGCGGTTGGCTTCCAGATCACTTCGATCCGCGACGTCACGTCGATCCCGCATAACGGCGTTCGCCCTTCCAAGCGTCGTCGCGTCTGATTCCGGCTTGTTCGCGCGCGATTGAACCGCTGGCGCGAACAGGTCTCCCACCGGCCGGAGCACGCCCCCGCTCCCGCCCAAAACCAAGGGGAAGCCCGTGTCCGTGAATGCAAAGAACTGGCAGGAACTGAAGAAGCCGAGCAGCCTTGAGCGCAAGCCCGGCGGTGATACCAAGCGCAAGGCGACCTTCATCGCCGAGCCGCTCGAGCGTGGCTTTGGCCTGACGCTCGGCAATGCGCTGCGCCGCGTTTTGCTCTCGTCGCTGCAAGGTGCTGCGGTTACCTCGATCAAGATCGAAAACGTGCTGCACGAATTCTCGTCGCTGGCCGGTGTGCGTGAAGACGTCACCGACATCGTCCTGAACGTGAAGCAGATCGCGCTGCGCATGCAGGGCGAAGGCCCCAAGCGGCTTCAGCTTTCGGCAACCGGCCCCGGCCAGGTGACCGCGGGCGACATCGCGGTTTCGGGCGACATCGAAGTGCTCAACCCCAATCTGGTGATCTGTCACCTGGACGACGGCGCGACGCTGAACATGGAACTGACGGCTGATGTCGGTAAGGGCTATGTCCCCGCCATCGCCAACCGCCCGGCCGACGCGCCGATCGGCCTGATCCCGGTCGATGCGCTGTATTCGCCGGTGCGTCAGGTTTCGTACAAGGTCGAGAACACCCGCGTTGGGCAGGAACTCGATTATGACAAGCTGACGCTGACGGTAGAGACTGACGGCACGGTGACTCCGGACGACGCGGTCGCCTATGCCGGTCGTATCTTGCAGGACCAGCTCGCGCTGTTCGTGCACTTTGATGAATCGGCGATGGTCCGTTCGGCACCGATCGGCGTTGCCGCCCCGGCAACCGGTGGCGAAGTCGCTGGCGACGCGCAGCAGATCAACCGGTATCTGCTCAAGAAGGTCGACGAGCTCGAACTGTCGGTTCGCTCGGCCAATTGCCTGAAGAACGACAACATCATCTATATCGGCGATCTGGTGCAGAAGACCGAAGCCGAGATGCTGCGCACGCCAAACTTCGGCCGCAAGTCTTTGAACGAGATCAAGGAAGTGCTGTCGTCGATGGGGCTGCGGCTGGGCATGGAAATCCCCGGCTGGCCGCCTGAGAACATCGAAGAGATGGCGAAGAAGCTTGAGCAGGAAATTATGGGCTGAGCTTGGCGTCCGGGATTAGCACAGCTAATCCCGGGTCCATCGCCAAGCCCGGTCGGTCTCGCGCTGCGAGGACCGACGACGCAGCTTTGCTGGGTCGGGTGAATAAGCGGGACCCCGGGTCAACCCCGGGGTGACGGTAATTTGGTTGGCTCGCCGTCCCAACCTGGTCTGGGGTACCTAATCCGGCCCCCTAACGAACGAAGGAATGAATCATGCGCCATCGCGTAGGCGGTCGTAAACTTTCGCGGACTTCGGCCCACCGCACAGCCCTGTTCCGTAACCAGTCGGCAGCGCTCATCAAGCACGAGCAGATCGTTACCACCGTCGCCAAGGCGAAGGAACTGCGCCCGTATGTCGAAAAGCTGATCACGCTCGCCAAGAAGGGTGGCCTGTCCAACCGGCGCCTGGCGCATGCGCGCATCCTGGACGACGCGCAGCTGGTCAAGCTGTTCGACGTGCTCGCTGCCCGCTATGCCGACCGCAACGGCGGCTATACCCGCATCATCAAGATGGGCCCGCGCGGCTCCGATGCGGCGCCGATGGCGATCATCGAATTCGTTGATCGTGATGTGTCGGCCAAGGGCCAGGATTCGGGCCCGGTGATGGGCGACGAGGATTACGCCGACGCGGCTTGATCGCCGGTATAGCCCTGGTCGCGCGACATTGGTGCCGGCTGGGTCAAAGGGTTGAGAAAGGGGTCGTGCCTGATAAAGGTGCGGCTCCTTTTTTATGCTCGGAGCCTGTCCTGATGCGTCGCACGCTATTGCTGATCCTGCTTGCCATGCCATTGCCGCTTCATGCTGAGCCCGCGCCGGAGACAAGCACGCAGATGACCGCCTCCATCACCTATCCCACCACCCGCCGCGTCGATCAGGTTGACGAGCAATTTGGCGTCAAAGTTGCCGATCCCTATCGCTGGCTGGAGAATGATGTTCGTACCGATAGCGAGGTGAAGGCGTGGGTCGACGCCCAAGTGACGACGACCAATGCCTATCTGGAAAACCTCCCCGGCCGCGACGTGTTCAAGGCGCGCATGAAAGAGCTCTATAACTATGAGCGCTTCGGCTTGCCAGTGAAGAAGGGTGGCAAGTATTTCTATAGCCGTAATTCGGGCCTGCAGAACCAGTCGGTCCTGTACGTCCGCGATACGCTGGCGGGAGAGGGTCGGGTGGTGATCGACCCCAATGGCTGGTCGAAGGACGGGGCGACGGCGCTGGCCGAATGGGTGCCATCGGAAGATGGCAGCAAAGTCCTGTACGGCGTGCAGGATGGCGGCACCGATTGGCGCACGCTGAAGGTGCTCAATGTCGCCACTGGTCAATTGTTGAGCGACACGATTGAATGGGTAAAATTCTCTGGCCTCAGCTGGGCGAAGGACGGATCGGGGTTCTTCTATTCGGCGTTCCCGGCCCCAGCCGAAGGGGCGAAGTTCCAGGCGCTGAACGAAAACCAGAAGGTCTTTTTTCACAAACTCGGCACGCCGCAATCGGCCGATCGGCTGATCTATGCCACGCCGGACAAACCCCGCCAGGGCCATATCGCGCAGCTGACCGATGATGGTCGCTGGCTCGTTATCGCTACCACCCAAGGCACCGATCGCCGTTACGAGGTGCATGTGATCGACCAGACCCAGCTCGGCGCGGCACCGCAAATGGTGTTCGCGGGGCTCGAATATGAGTGGCAGTTGGCCGGCAATGCAGGGGCCACGCTGTTCTGGAAGACCAACAGCGGCGCGCCCAAGCTGCGCATCGTCGCGACCGATCTGGCAAAGGCGGGCGAGCTGCCAGCGATCCGTGAAATCGTGCCCGAGGATAAGGCAGTGCTCGAAAGCGCCACGATCATCGGCGGCAATCTGGTCGCCGAATATCTGGTCGATGTGAAAAGCGAAGTCCGGCTGTACACGCTGGATGGCAAGAAGCGCGGGACCCTGCCCCTGCCCGGAATCGGCTCGGTGGGCGGCTTTGGCGGCGATCAGCTCGATACCGAAACCTTTTTCGCGTTCACCAGCTTCGCTACGCCGACGACGATTTATCATTACGACGTGAAGGCGAACACAGCGACCCCCTGGGCCGCGCCGAAGGTTGCCTTCAATCCAGCAGATTATGTCGTCGAGCAGAAATTCTACGCGTCGAAGGATGGCACCAAAGTGCCGATGTTCGTTGTCCACAAAAAGGCATTGCCCAAGGGCCCGGCACCGACGCTGCTTTACGCTTATGGCGGGTTCAACATTTCGAGCGCACCGGGCTTTTCCGCAACGCGGCTAGCCTGGATGGAGCAGGGCGGGGTGCTCGTCGTCGCCAATATTCGCGGCGGTGGCGAATATGGCAGTGCCTGGCATGATGGCGGGCGGCTGGAGAACAAGCAGAACGTGTTCGATGATTTCATCGCGGCGGGCGAATATCTGATCGCGAAGGGAATCACAACAAAGGATAAATTGACGATCCAGGGCGGGTCCAACGGCGGTCTGCTGGTCGGTGCCGTTGTCAACCAGCGGCCTGATCTGTTCGCGGCGGCATTGCCGGCGGTGGGCGTGATGGACATGCTGCGCTTCGACCGGTTCACCGCCGGGCGCTATTGGGTCGATGATTATGGCTATCCGTCGAAAGAGGCGGATTTCAAGGTGCTGCTTGCCTATTCGCCCTATCACAATGTCAAATCAGGCGTCGCTTATCCCGCGATCCTGGCGACCACGGCGGATACCGATGATCGCGTCGTGCCCGGCCACACCTTCAAATATGCCGCTGCCATCCAGCATGCCGATATTGGCCCCAAGCCGCATTTGGTTCGCATTGAAACACGCGCAGGGCACGGCAGTGGTAAGCCGACTGACAAGGTGATCGAGGAGGCGGCTGACTTGTGGGCCTTCGCCGCAAAATGGACCGGGATGACGGTCAAATAACCTGGCGTCGCCGTCACTCCGGCTGATTGAGCCGGGCGACGGCGACCGCTTGATGCTCGGTTATCCAATTGGGTCTTCGCCACCGACCGTGATGATCGCCCGATCCTGATAAAAGGCAATATAGCCCGCCAGGGCAGCCACCTGAACAAAGGGATCCGCATAGGCCCAGGCGATCGGTAGCTCGGGCGCGGTGCTGGCCGCAAGATAACGGGCAATGCCCTTGAACGGGCAGAACGTCGTTCGCTGGTCGATGGCAACCAGCCGGTCGAAATCAACATCCACGGGCGGAAAATAGAAAACCAGCCCATGGCCTTGCTCATCGACAACAATCGTTCTGTTGCTCGACGCCACGGTCTGGTCGCCGACTTGCACCGTCACTCGATTGCAGCGCGGGAGCAGATCGACCCGGTAATCGGGGCGTTCAAGAAATCCTGAAACAAGCATCTTCATTCTCCTGAGCGGGGCAGGGCTAGACCGATTTCGTGTCGCCGCCATCCACCCCACGGGCTGGGTAACGGATCACGTCGGTGGGTGGTCATGTCACAATCCCTTCAGAGAACGGGCCGTTCAGGCAGCGGCCCGCTTGCCCTTGAAGAGCAGGGTCATGAAGGCGAGATCGAAGCCGCGCGGCAGGATGGGGGCGGTGCCCATCACGATGGCGGCGACTGGTCCAATGATGACCGAACGGCGGCGGCGGCCTGCAGCTTGGCGGCATCACGCGCGACCATCAGCACAGCAGCACCCGATGCGACGGCAAGCCGCGCGGTTTCCAGGCCAATGCCTTCGCTGGCGCCGGTGATGAGATAGGTCTTGGTCATTGGGGGAGTCCCTGAGAAAGCGGGTTGGGTGCCCGGGCGTCGAGGGGGCGACGCCCGGGCGGGGGACAGAGTCACTTTGTCGCGAATTCGGCCTTGATCTCAGCCGCAACGGTGGCGGCGTTTTCATCGAGGACGAAGTGGCCGGCATCGAGCCAGACCAGCTTTGCCTTGGGCAGATCCCGCAGGAAGGCAGTCGCGCCGGCTTCGATGAAGAAGGGATCATGCTTGCCCCACAGGATCAGCGTCTTGGGGCTATGCTGGCGGAAGGCCGCATGCCAGCTGTCGTACAGCGCGACATTGGTCTTGTAGTTTTCCAGCAGGTTGAGCTGATAGGCATCGGTGCCGGGGCGATCGAGCAAAGCCTGGTCGTGCGTCCAGTTATCGGGGCTGATCGCGTCGGGGTTCTTCGCGCCCACCGTGTACTGGAACTGGGTGGTGCCGGCCTGAAGGAAGCTGCGCGCGCCCTCTTCGGATTTGGCATCGCGGTGCGCCCATAGCGGCAGGAACACCAGCTTTGGCGGATCGCCGACGCCCTCCATATAGGCGTTGGTGTTTTGGATCACGAAACCCTTCACCGCGTCCGGGCGCTGGGTGAAGATGCGGAAACCCACCGGGCCGCCATAATCCTGCATATACAAGACGTAGGACTTCAGGCCGAGCTGATCGATCAGGCCAGTCACATGGGTGGTGAGATTGTCGAACGAATAGTCAAACTCGGTCGCCGAGGGCGCATCGGATTGGCCAAAGCCGATATAATCAGGCGCGATCACATGGAATTTGCCGGCTAGCTGCGGGATCAGATCGCGGAACATGAAGCTGCTGGTCGGGAAGCCGTGGAGCAGGATGATCGTTGGCAAGCTCGGGTCACCGGCTTCGCGGTAGAAGACCTTGCGGCCGTTGACGGTGGCATAATGATAGGTGGTCTGGGTCATTGAAGCAGCCTTTTTGCTGGCCGCAACCGGGGCGGCGGCGTGGGTGGAGGTGGGGGGTGTCAGGGTGGTTGCGATCAGCACGGCGGCGATCGAAACGGCATGGAAAAGGGGCAGTCGAGTGGTCATCACAAACGTCCTTGGGGTCAGGGTGCAGAGGGGCGACGGCGCCACCGCGAATGGGTGGCGCCTGGTGCAATTGGCTGGGTGACTGGGAACGGGCAGGATCACGACGCTTTGGGCTGGTCAGCCCGATGTCATGCGTGCCCGTCGGCAATCGCCGCGATGGTCAGGGAAGGGGGAGGGCAATCCTTTCAGCAGCAGGCCTTTCAGCAACAGGCCTGATTGGCCGGTGACGCTGAATTAGTAACTTCCATTGATCGCCAGCAGACGTTATTTTTGAGACGTTGACTTCCACAAAATGGAATATCCGAATGGATCGTTTCGATGCGCTGCGCACTCTATTGGCTGCAATCGATGGCGGCAGCTTATCCGCCGCTTCCCGGCGACTGGGCATGCCGTTGCCCACCGTCAGCCGCAAGATTTCGGAGCTGGAGGCCCATCTCGGCACGCAATTGCTGATCAGGACCAGCCGCAAGCTCGTGCTGACAGAGGCTGGTCAAGGGTTTGTGCCCGCCGCGCGGCGCGTGCTGGGGGAGCTGGAAGAGGCCGAGCGGGCTGCGGCAGGCGAATATCGCACCCCAAGCGGAGAGTTGCTGGTCACGGCATCGCTGCGCTTTGGCAAGGCCTATCTGACCCCGGTGGTGTTGGCCTTTCTGGCCGAATATCCGCAAGTGAATGTGCGAGTGATCGCAGCAGATTATGTCGTCGATTTGATCGAGAATCATGTCGATGTCGCGGTACGGGTCGGTCGCCTGCCCGATAGTGGCCTGGTCGCCCGGCGGATTGGAGAAACGGGTTGGGTGGTGTGCGCGAGCCCGGCCTATCTTGAACAGCGCGGCACGCCGCAAACGCCTGAGGACCTTGCCGTCCATGATTGTATCGCGTTCGAAGGCTTGCAGCCCGCGCGCCATTGGCCCTTCGGAGTGGGGGCCGATGCCCGCACCATCGCCATCAAGCCGCGCTTTGCGGGGAATACCGCCGATGCCGTGATCGCGGCAGCCGTCGCGGATATGGGGGGCGCCCGGTTATTATCCTATCAGGCGGCAGAGGCGATCAGTCACGGGCAGTTGATTCCGCTGCTGGCCGACCAGTCACCCGATCCGATGCCCGTCCATCTCGTCCATCCCCCGGCCCAGCTGGTGCCGCTCAAATTGCGGGCGTTCCTGGATTTTGTCGCGCCGCGCCTGAAGACGGCTCTTCGCGACCTGGGCGGGTGATGGCCGAAGGCACCGCCCGCGCGGCGGTCAAACTGCGCTATGTCGCGGCTATTTGCCGACGGTGAAGGCAATGGGTGCGGTGGTGGATGGCGGGGCGGAATGCAACGCGATGACCTGGGTCAGTAATTCAAAGGTCGACTTGGTCTCTAGATCATTATCGGCGATGTAGAACCACGCGCCGCGATAGTGGACCATCGTGGTCGCTCCCACCGGCTCCCGGTCGGATACCTGGACGCGGAACACGCCACCCAGCATTTCCTGCCAATCGAACGGGCTGCCATCTGCCCGCGTGGTGCGGCGCACCAGCCCGGCATCGAGATCACGCCCCGGCACTTCCACCCCGGTCGCCAGGAAATGCAGCGCTGCCATTACTGGGCGCGTGGTGATGACCAGCGATTTGGTATCCGGCGCATCGCCTGCCAGAATGATGCGGATGCGATCGGCGGACGGATCGATCCCGGTCAGTGACTTGAATTTCAGCGCCTCTTCACTCGCTGCCGATCCGCGCGTGAAGCGTAGTTCGATGCTCGGCTTTTCGCCTGGGATGCGGACCAGATCGAGCCGATTGTCGCGTTGCAGCGCGCGCAGCAATTTGGCGGCATCGGCAAATTCGCGAAATTCCGGCTCGCGCGACGGGGCGGGGCCAGACGCGGTCGGCGCGTTCTTCAGCCCATTCATCTCGATCACCCCGATCGAAAATGCCCGGTCGATCGACCAGCCGGACCGCACCAACAAGAACAGAATTTCGGGGTTGATCGGTGTCATCATCTGCCGAACGAACTTCTCGCCCTCCAGCGGCGCGTAGAAGATCGTTGGCTTTTCGTTCAGCGCGATCGTGCCTGGCCCAAAGCCGAAGACGCGGCCGATTGTATCCTTGGCGGCAGTGCTTGATGTCTGGCTGTAACTGCCGCTGCTGCCGATCGACATGTTCATTTCGAGCGACGCGGCGATCCGCTCCACACTCGTGAAATAAGTGGTGTCGCGGTACCGGATCCGCACCAGATTCAGCAGCAGTTCCTGGTCATTGGTCTGGGCGATCGCCTGATTATAAAGCGGCCGGGTGGCGATAAGCGCGCGCGGCCCCGCATAGGCGCAGCCGCTGAGCAGTACCGCGGCGGCCAGAAGCGACCCGAGGGATTTCATTCGGCCAATCATCGTGAACCAATCTGCGCGAGTTCGGGTTTGGGCAGTTTGCGCGCCAGGAAGCGGGTCATTCCCGCCAGGATCTTGCCGGCCATCGAGATGCGCTCTGCTTCGATCTGTTCAGGGGGCTTGCTCGACCGGGCCTTGTCCGACGAAAGGCGACGTTCGGCGGCGGCCATGCTCAACGTTTCGGCGGCCGACGGGCAGGTGTCGAGCAGATGTTCGATATCGGTCTTGTCGATTTCATAGGCGATGGTGTCGGTCACCGCGACGATGGTCGCGCTGCGCGGTTCGCCGGTGAGCAAAGACATTTCGCCGAAGAAATCGCCGGGCGAAAATGCGGCGACATCCAGCTCACTGTCGCCTTGCGGGATTCGGACCGATACCAGCCCTTCGCTCATCACGAACATCGACTGGCCAGGGTCGCCTGCCGTGATCAGCCGCTCGCCTGCGACAAAATTCCGGCGGGCGATCCGGTCCGCCAGCTGGTGGAGTGTTGCGGAATCGATATCCGCAAAGAGCTGGACCTGATTGAGCAGACGGAACCGGCTGCCCGGCGCTTCGGCAAATCGACCATAATCCTGCGGTTCGGCGGTCCAGTTGTCGATTTTTGGGTGCGCGAGCGCCAGGCCCGTGGTCGACAAATGGCGCAGCAAGTGCCCGAGGATGAGATGCTTCGCCTTGCCCGGTGCCAGCTTGGCCGGATCGAGCATATATTTGATCTTGTAATTGATGCCGTTGCCGGTTGCCTCCGATATCCGCGCTTTCACGTCCCAGATGGCGTCATTTTCCCGTGCGGCCGCCTAGATCACCGATGACAGCACGCGGAGCGCGCGATCAGTGCTCACTTCGAAATCGAGCGACACGACCATTTCGAATTCGCCCATCCGATCGGGCTTCGAATAATTGAGGACGATCGATTCACTCATCACCGTGTTGGGGATGACCATCATCGAATTTTCGGGCGTGAGGATATAGGTGCTGCGCCAGTTGATCTCGGTCACCCGGCCCTGAATGCGGGTCGTGGTGCCACGGCTGAGGATCTGGACGAAATCGTTGATGCCAAAACCGCTGTCGAGGTTGAGCGCGATGCCGGAAAATGTGTCCGAGATCAGGCTTTTCACTGCAAAGCCGATCACCAGACCGATGACGCTCGACGTGGCAATCGCGCCGGTGAGGGGGATGTTGAACAGCGTTGCCGCCATTGCCAGTCCCATGGTGCAATAGATCAGCACATTGGTAATCTGGATCAACAAGCGCGGTGTTTTGCGGCCACTGGACCGGCCGAGCTGGTTCCAGAACAGCATTTCGGTCAACCGGCAGATGATGATCGCACCGGCGATCCACCCGATGATCGCAAAGCTGAGATAGATGGCGCGCGCTGACACACCCGTCAGCGCGCCGAGCATGTCAGCGACCAGCAGCTGAATGGCGCAAAGCGTGACGAGGAGAATGCCGACGGGTATCCCCAACGATCGGATCGCTGATCTGATCATGTGCCCTTCCAAAAACTCATTCCCCCCGAGCGATTGTTACATCTTCGTGACTCTATCGTTTGACAAGCGTTTTTTGGCGCTTTGCCTGCCGCATTGGGACGCATATCGGCCGGATTTTTCGCCTCCAATGTCGCGGCAATGTGCCCCCAAAGCCTAGCTTGTTGTGAACGAACGAAATTTTCCGTGCCGTTCGTGCGGACTGGCCTTCGTCGTTTTGGGCCGTTATCTGACGCCATGAACCAGCATCCCGACTCCATCCTGATCATCGATTTCGGCAGCCAGGTGACCCAGCTCATCGCCCGCCGTGTGCGTGAGGCGGGGGTGTATAGTGAGATCGCTCCCTTTAACGCCGCCGCCGCCGCCTTTGCGCGGATGCAGCCAAAGGGCGTGATTCTGTCGGGCAGTCCGGCTTCGGTGCTGGATGCCGACAGCCCGCGCGCGCCGCAGATCGTGTTCGATAGCGGGGTGCCGGTGTTGGGCATTTGTTATGGCCAGCAAACCATGATGGCGCAGCTCGGCGGCGAGGTGCAGCTCGGCGATAGCGGCGAGTTTGGTCATGCCTTTATCGAGGTGCAAGATAGCTGCGGGCTGTTCAACGGGCTTTGGACAGAGGGCGAGACGCATCAGGTGTGGATGAGCCATGGCGACAAGGTCACCAGCCTTGCCCCAGGCTTCCGCACGGTCGCGACCAGCCCCGGCGCGCCCTTTGCCGTCATCGCCGATGATACCCGCCAATATTACGCGATGCAGTTCCACCCGGAGGTGGTCCATACCCCCGATGGCGGCAAGCTGATCGCCAATTTCGCGCGCCATGTTTGCGGGCTGGCGGGCGACTGGACGATGGCGGAATTTCGCCAGACCAAGATCGACGAGATCCGCGCGCAAGTGGGAACGGGCAGGGTGATTTGCGGCCTGTCCGGCGGGGTCGATTCAGCCGTTGCCGCCGTGCTGATCCATGAGGCGATCGGGACACAGCTCACCTGCGTGTTCGTCGATCATGGGCTGATGCGCAGTGGCGAGGCCGATCAGGTCGTGGGCTTGTTCCGCAACCATTATAATATTCCGCTGGTCCATGTGAACGCGGAAACACTGTTTCTGAACGGGCTCAAGGGCCTCACTGACCCTGAGGCGAAGCGCAAGTTCATCGGTGCGACCTTTATCGAAGTGTTCGAGGCCGAAGCGCGTAAGATCGGCGGCGCGGAGTTTCTGGCGCAGGGGACGCTCTATCCCGATGTAATCGAAAGCGTGTCGTTCACCGGCGGGCCATCGGTCACGATCAAGAGCCACCATAATGTCGGCGGTCTGCCCGAACGCATGAATATGAAGCTGGTCGAGCCGTTACGCGAATTGTTCAAGGACGAGGTCCGCGCGCTGGGACGCGAGCTTGGCCTGCCCGATATCTTTGTCGGGCGGCATCCGTTTCCAGGACCTGGCCTGGCGATCCGTATTCCGGGCGAGGTGACCAAGGAACGCTGCGATATCCTCCGCAAGGCCGATGCGATCTACCTTGAGGAAATCCGCAATGCCGGGTTGTACGATGCGATCTGGCAGGCGTTTGCGGTGCTGCTCCCCGTGCGATCGGTGGGCGTGATGGGCGACGGGCGGACCTATGACAATGTCCTGGCGCTGCGTGCGGTGACGTCAACCGACGGGATGACCGCACAGGCGTTTGAATATCCCGGCGGATTCCTGCCGCGCGTGGCGACCCGCATCGTCAATGAGGTCAAGGGCATTAACCGCGTGACTTACGACTATACCAGCAAGCCGCCCGGCACGATCGAGTGGGAATGAGGCGTTAATCTCAGTCAATCAGCCGGTCTGTCGGTAGCGTTGCTTGCCGGGGTATTAGCGTGAATTTCCCAAACCGCCATGAACAGCGCGGCGATGACGGGGCCGATCACGAAGCCGTTAAATCCCATCAGCTCGAAACCGCTGAGCGTTGCGATCAGCACGACATAATCGGGCATACGGGCATCGCGCCCGACCAGAATTGGCCGCACGACATTGTCGACGCTGCTGATGATGAAAAAGCCGCACAGAAACAGCGCGACGCCGCGCCAGACATCGCCGGTGGCGAGGAGATAGACGGTGACTGGCACCCAGATAAGGCCCGTACCGATCGCGGGGAACAGCGAGAAAATCGCCATCGCCACACCCCAGAGCAAGGCGCCGCTGATCCCGAGCGTCCAGAACATGACCCCGCCGACCAGCCCCTGCAGGATCGCGACGATTATGCTGCCCCTGATGGTCGCACGGACGACGGCGACGAAGCGCGCCACCAGGAAACGTCGCTGATCGACCGGCAGCGGCAGGCTGCGCTCGACCATCATGGTCAGGGCTTGGCCGTCGCGCAGCAGGAAGAAGGTCAGGTACAGCATCACGCCAAGCGAGAGGAAAAACGCGATCGTTCCCTGCCCGACCGTAAACGCCTGCCGTGCCAGCGTCTGGAAACTGCTGGCGATGCCCTGGCCGATCCGGTCGCGCACGGCGTCAAAATCGCCCAGACCCATATCCACGAGCCAAGCGCGCACGAACGGCGGCAAATGGCGCTCCGCTGCGACGAAGCCGCGCCCGATGTCGATCTCGCCCGACTGGACCTGGCCATAGATCGCCGTCGCCTGGCTGAGTAATGCGACCCCGAGCAGCATCGCCGGGATGATCGCGACCGCCATGATGATCACCAGGGTGATGATGGCGGCGAGACTGCGGCGCTGCGGGATCCGCGCCAGCACCTGCGCGTTGAGTGGCGTGAACAGGATCGCGGTGATCACGCCCCACAGGATTGCCCCGATGAACGGCCCGATCAGCCAGACAAAGGCGACGGTGACGAGCAAGAGCAGCAAGGGCATGAAGCCGCGCTCAAGAATGGTACGGGGGTCGGCCGGTTCGGTCATGCGTGCCCCATCCCGTTGGCCGCGACGAGTCCCGAGCGCCCAGCGAGCAGGCGGCCGACCAATGGCTTGGCCCCCTCAAGCACGACCAGCAGCACCACGCCCAGCCCCGCCGCCAACGCCATGTCAGTCCAAGCGATCGATCCGAATTTCAGCAGAATCTGCGCTGAAGGCAGGAACAGGATCAGCGCGGTGATGGCGGCAATCGCCAGGACGACATAGCGCAATGCCGCGTTATGCCGCGACAAGGCCTCCCCCAGCGACGCCCCGAACGAACGGTTCACCAGGATCAGCGCGATTAGCTCGGCGATCAGCGCGAAAAAAATCAGCGCGCGCAACTCGGCATCCGCCATCCCGCTCCAGGTCTCAACCAGGAAAACCGTCGAGAGCATAATGAACGCCATCCCCCCCTGTACCACGCTCCAGGCGATCATCCCGATCGAGAAGAGCGGTTCGTTCGGGTCGCGCGGTGGTCGTGCCATGATATCATCCTCGTCGCGTTCCGCTTCAAACACCAGCGCGCAAACGGGATCGATCACCATTTCAAGCAGCGCGATATGGATCGGCCCGAACAACAGCGGCAGGCCGAAGAACAAGGGCAACAGCGCCAGCCCCGCAATCGGCACATGCACCGCGAAGATGAACGCCATCGCCTTGCGGATATTGTCGTAAATCCGCCGCCCGAGCCGGACCGACTCGACGATCGACCCGAAATCATCGTCAAGCAAAACGATCGCCGCGGCTTCGCGGGCGACATCAGTGCCGCGTTTGCCCATCGCCACGCCGATATGCGCTGCTTTCAACGACGGCGCGTCGTTGACCCCGTCGCCGGTCATCGCGACGATCTCGCCCAGCGCCTTATAGGCTTGCACGATCCGCAATTTCTGTTCGGGCATGATGCGCGCGAACACGGTGACAGCCTCGAGCCGGTCGGCCAACGCTGCATCGTCGAGCGCGTCAAGTGCGATGCCGGTCAGCACTTCGCCATCGGCAATCCCCGCCTGTTTGGCGATCGATCGCGCGGTGGCGGCATAATCACCGGTGATCATCACGATGCGGATGCCGGCACTGCGGCACTCGCCAACGGCGGCGGGAACGCTGGCGCGCAGCGGATCGGCGAGGCCGACCAGACCGGTTAGCGCATAGTCATAATCGAACTGGCTCTCCCGCCAGGCGCTGTCGGGCGGAGTGGCAGTGGCGACGGCCAGTACCCGAATGCCGCGCCCGGCCATCGCCTCCACTGCGGCGGTCATCGCGGCGCGGTCGGGCGGGGTGAGCTGGCAAAGATCGGCAATTGCCTCGGGCGCGCCCTTGGTGGCCATGATCAGGCTGGCGCCGTGTTCCCAGATGTTGGACATCGCCAGTAGTTCGGGGCGCAGCGCGTAGGCGTGCGCCAGCGTGCCATCGGGGGAGGTAATCGCGGGAATGGCCGTGCGGGCCTCGTGCAAGGCGATCTCCATCGGATCGCTCGGCTGCGCGGCACTGGCGAGCGCGGCGGTTTCGATCAGCCTGTGCCACGCTGCGGGGGTGGCGATAGCAGCGCCAATCGCCAAAGTCTCGCCCGATGGCAGCCAGAGTTCGGCGAGCGACATGCGGTTTTCGGTCAGTGTCCCCGTCTTGTCGGTGCACAGCACGGTCGCCGAGCCCAGAGTCTCGATCGCAGCGGCGCGGCGCGTGAGCACGCCGACCTTGCCGATCCGCCACGCGCCCATCGCCAGGAACACCGTCAGCACCACCGGAAATTCTTCGGGCAGCATCGACATCCCGATGGCGATGCCGGCCAGCACTGCTTCGATCCAGCCACCGCGGAGCAGCCCGTAGAGCAGCACCACCAGCAGCGCGACCGCCGTTCCGCCCGCCGCGCACCAGGTTACGATCCGCGTTGTCTCGCGGCGCAGGCGCGGCGCTTCGGTATCGAGCGTTGCCAGCGATTGCCCGATCCGGCCGATTTCGCTGCGTGGCCCCGTTGCCAGCACCCGCGCAATGCCGCTGCCGCGCGTGACGAGCGATCCCGAATAGACATAGGGCTGGCCATCGCCGCCGGGGCGGTGCGCGCCGTTCGCATCGCCTGCCGCAACCTGCTTCCCGACCGGTAGCGATTCCCCGGTCAGCAGCGACTCATCGGCCTGGAGGTCGCCTGACTCGATCAGCAGCGCGTCGGCGGCAATCCGGTCGCCCTGTTCCAGGACGATCAGGTCGCCCTTCACTACCTCTCGCCCCGGCACGTGCAGCCGAATGCCATCGCGGATTACCAAAGCGCGCGGCGCGGACAGATCGCGCAGCGCCTCCAGCACATGTTCGGTGCGCGCTTCCTGCACGACCGTGACGACGACTGAGAAAGTCGCAAACCCCAGCAGGATCAGCGCCTCAGTCAAGTCACCGAGCAGCAGATAGGCAGTACCGCCCGCCAGCAGCAGCGCCAGCATCGGCTCGCGCAACACCTCGACCGCAATGCGCCAGACCGATCGTCGCCCAGTCTTTGGCAATTCATTGGGCCCATCGGCTGCCAACCGGGCTGCTGCTGCGGCTGAAGACAGGCCGCAGCGATCGGGGTTAGTCGTCTCCGCCACGCTCGCCCCCTTCGCGACCCTCGCCGCCCTCGCCCGAACCGTTGCGATGGCAACGGACGCAATTGGCGATGTCGCGGATACCTTCCTCGGCGTGGATGGCGTTGATCCGGGCAGGGCTGTGCTCGTGACAGCTGTAACAGGTGTAGCGGGTGAAATTGCCGTCGGTGTGGCACGTCGCGCAGGTGGTCTTATGCGGACCGATCAGCGCGAAATAGCGGCTATGGTCAAAGGTAGCGGGTGTCCATCCGGCCTGGGTATGGCAGGCCGCGCAGTTGGTGCCCGCCTGCGCATGAAGCGGCGTTTTCGGTGCGCGGTGGCAGGTGGCACACTGGTCGCGCACCTCGGGCCGCAACAGCGTGTGGGCGAAGCGTTGCTTTGTCGCCTTGACCAATTTGGGCCCGCTATGGTCGCTGTGGCAGGCTAGGCAGTTGGGTTCGGTCAGCGATTGGTGAAAGGCAACGGCATCGCCGTCGTTGCGCATTAATCTGCCCGTCGTGGTGCGGATGCCGATCTCGGCAAGCGTGTGGCAAGCGGTACAGCGCTGAACCGATACGCCCCTGAAGGGCGCATGGCAGGCGAAGCAATTGTTGGCAAAACCCGCATGCGCCGGGATCAGCGGACCGGGCGCGACCATCTGTTGCGGAAAGATAAAGGCAAGCGCGATCAGCCCGCACAGATTGGCTGCGATCAGCCAAAGCGCCCAGCGGCGGATCATTGCCACCCCCAGAACAGGAAGATCGCGATGATATGGGCGAGCGCCAACACGCTGAACGCCAGTGTGATCGGCAGATGGACGACGCGCCACGACTTGACCATGTCGAAGGTCAGGCTGTCCCAATAGGTCCGCTCCTCGAGCTGCTCGGGCGAAAGCCCGCGCGCGCGCAGCCTGGTGCGGGTCGCCTCAAGCCGCTGGCGCGAGCGGCCGAGCAGATATTTGCCGGTCAGCCCGCTGGCGATGTTGATCAGCATCGCCCCCACCGCCAGCCAGGCGAGGATCGCGTTGAAATGAATGCCCGCGTGAACCAGGATCAGCAGCGATCCGGCCCAGGCGAGCCGTTCATGCCAGTGCAGCAGATCGCCCGGCTTGCCCGATGTGATCAACTTGCGCTTGCGCATCGAATAGCCCGACGAGGCGAGGATGAGTAGCACACCGGGGATGCCCAAATAGCGGCCGATCCACACGGCATTGGCCAGATGCAGACCGGCATCGAGCGCGAGTGTCCCGCCGGCTAGGGCGGCGAGCGACAAGTAGAACGGAATCACGTCCCGCTGCATCAGGCTGGCGCGGATGCCGGTCATGCGTTGAGCACCAGATCGCCGACCGGCGCGCCGACGCAGAGCAGGCAATGGCCCTTTGCGACGTCAAAGGATGGCGGCTGGGCGTAGCGCACCTCGCCCGAGGTGACTGCGGTGTCGCAGCTTCCGCAACTCCCGGAGCGACAGCCAGAGAGGACGGCCACGCCATTGCGTTCGGCAAAATCGAGCAGATTGGTCTCCACGCCGGTCCAGCTGAGCGTCCGGCCCGATCGCGTGAAGCGAATTTCCAGTGGTGTGGCGAGCGGGGTGGGTGCGACGTCCTCAGCCGATTCAATCGATGCCGGGCCGAACGCTTCATAGCGCACGGCATCGCTCGCCACGCCCCAGGCACGCAGCGCCGGGACCAGGCTCGCCATCATCGGCGGCGGCCCGCAGACGTAGAAATGCTGCTGGCCGTGCGGCAGGATGCGCCGCAGCAAGGCGACATCGATGTAGCCGATCGCGTGGTAGCGATCGCCCTTGGCTTCGAGCGGCAAGGGCGCGCTCTGGACGATGGTCAGGTGGAAATTGGGGTGCCGGTCCACCATCGCTAGCAGATCGGCCTCGAACACCAGTTCCCGGCTATCGCGAACGCCGTAGAACAGGTGGATCGCGCGGTCGGCCTTTGCAGCAAGCGCTGCGCGCGCCATCGCGAACAGCGGGGTGATGCCGATGCCGCCCGCGATCAGCACCGCTGGAATGCTGGCGTCGTCGTCGAGGACAAAGGCCCCTGCAGGCGCGCGCAGCTGAAGGATCGTGCCTGCGGCCACATGGTCGTGGAAATAGCTGGAGACGCGGCCCGGCGGCAGATCAGGGTGATCAGCGGGCGCGGGGATACGCTTGATGGTGATGCGATAGGCCAGTTTGTCGGGGCGATCGGACAGCGAATAGCAGCGCGTGACGGTGCCAATCTTGCCGCGCGCGTCGGGCAGTTCGAGGTGAAGCGTCAGGAACTGCCCGCCCAGGTACGGCGCGAGCGGGCGGCCATCGACTGGCTCCAGATAGAAGGAGCTTTGGCTGATCGCGTCGTCCTCATCATCGCGCGATCGCACCCGAAACGCGCGCAGGCCAGCCCAGGCGGCGTTGGGCACGGCGCGGGTCGGTATGGCCTGCACCGATGGCGGCCGGGGACGGGATGCTGCGAAGATGATCGCCGCAATTACCTGCACCGCAAGCGCAGCGCAGTTATAACCGGCGAGCGCGAGCGCAGTCATTCGCGTCTGCGCTCGGGCTGGAGCAGACGCCTAGTCATTGTCGCCCGCGCCTTCGCCCGCTTCACCACCGCCATTCTCGCCCGCTTCGGCATGCGCGCCGGGCGAGAACGCGACCGGATCGACCAGCGTGATGCCATAGGCAGCGGCACCAATCGCAACCGTCGCGATGGGAAGCCCGAGCGGCGTGGGCGACCGCGCATCAGAAATGCCGGGGTGGAGGTCTGCGCGCTTGCGACCCGTGATGAAGGCGCGGATCAGGTTATCCTTGGTCAACAGCGACATTGCGATCACCGCAATCACGTGCAGCGCGATCAGGCCGATCAACACATTCGCCCATGTCTCGTGCAGGCCGCCTTCGGCTTCGCCCTGCATCGTCGCGCCGGTATAGATGATGCCGCCGACCGTGCCGAGCAGCGCGATGATCGCCACCCCGCCCAGCGCATTATGGCCAATCGTCCGTTCGGGTTTGCCCGAAAACAACCCGCCGACATGATGGGCAATCTCGCCCGGCTTCAGGAAATCAGCAAAGCGCGCATGCTCGCCGCCGGCAAAGCCCCATACCAGGCGAAAGGCGATCAGCAGCGCCGCGACCCAGCCGGCCGGAATATGCCAGGGGGCAAGCGCGCTGCCTTCCTCCGACGACAGAAACGCCAGCAAAATGGTCACGACCAGCACCCAGTGAAAGACGCGGACCGGGACATCCCAGACCCGCACAGTAGCGGCAGTGGTGGGGGCCGTGATGGGCAGCGGGGAAATCGAAAGATCGGGCATGGTCACCTCCGTGGAGGCAAATGCTTCGACCCAATTGCTGACACAAACCTGACAGCGGCGGCTATCGATCCTCGTCGGGTGCGGCGAAGGTCACGCGGAACAGCGCACCGCCACCGGATGCATTGTCGACTGTGATGGCGCCGCCATGGGCCTGCGCCAGCCGCTGGACGATACCGAGCCCCAGCCCGGCGCCATCGGTCTTGCGCCGGTCCTTGCGCCAGAAGCGTTCGAAGATGTGCGGCCGGTCTTCGTCAGCGATGCCGGGGCCATGGTCACGCACGCTGAGCTGCGGCCCCGGCCCGGCGGTCACCTCGATTGGTGTGGCGCCGGGGGCATGCGCCAACGCATTGTCGATCAGGTTGCGATAGATACGATAGATCGCCTCGGCATGGCCGAGCGCACGGGTGTCGCCGACGCTCTCGAAGCGCAGGTCGCGCTCTGCTGCAAACACCTTGGGGGCCATCGCTGCCACTACCTCGCGCCCGATATCGGCGAGATCGACGAGGACATCGGGCTCGACCGCGAGCGCATCGGCCTGGGCAAGATCGAGCATCTGCCCGACCAGCCGCGCCATATGCTGGGTGTCGGCCTGCAGATCATCGCGAAGCGCGCTGGGCGGCAATTTGTCGAGCGACAGCTGCATGATCGACAGCGGCGTGCGCAGTTCGTGCGCGGCATTGGCGGTGAAACCGCGCAGGATCGCCATCGTCTCGTCGAGCCGGGTTAGCGCGCGGTTGACCGCGCGGACCAACGTATTGACCTCGCGCGGCTCGGGCGCTTCGGACAAGCGTCGCAAGACATTGTCGGCATCGAGCGCATCGACCTCAGCCTCAGCCCGCCTGAGCGGTTGCAGCACGCGCCGGACGGCAACGATATTGAACAGCAGCAGGAGCAGCGACAAGGGGATCAGCGGCAGCAACACATGCTGGACGATTTCGTTGAAGATCACCGGCACATAAGGGGCGATGCCATCGCCTTCGAACTGCATGAACAGCCAGCGCGACCGCCCGTCTTGATCGATGGTTCGCACCCCCGAAATGCGAAATCCCCCAGCGATGCGCTCGCGCCGGGTCCAGTCCATCAGCACACCGGGGCGTGATTGCCCGGCGATCGTGGCTGGATCGATATAGCGGGCAGACCAATGCTCGGCCCCCGGTGGCCCGATCGTCAGGTCGGCCGAGTTTTCCGCGCGGTGCGCCTCCAGCGTCAGCAATTCCTGCGCCAGCGATTCCGGCTGGCGGCTATAGGTGACGACGACGAGCCCGATATCGAGCAGCGCGAACAGCAAGGTGAAGGCGGCCAGCCGGGTGGCGATCTGCCGGAACAGCGTTGGCCCCGACGGTCCTTTGCGACTTTTACCGGCCCTGTCCATGGCCTGCTTTAGCCATAAACGGTCATCGGTGCGAACAGCGCATAGCCCACACCGTGGACGGTGCGAATCTGGATGTCTGCATTGGCCCCGGTCAGCCGTTTGCGTAACCGCGAGATGCACGCCTCCAGCGCGTTTGGCGTCACCTCCGCATCCATCGAATAGAGCGCTCCTTCCAGTGCCGGCTTGGCGACGACATGCCCTGCGCGCCGCAACAGGCATTCGAGCAGATCGACCTCGCGCGGGGTGGCCTCGACCGGCAGCCCCGCCACTTTCACGCTGCGTTCGGCTGAATGCAGCAAGACATTGCCCACACTGAGTTCGGTGCCCAACGAAGCCCCTGGCCGGCGCAGCAGCGCCCGGCAGCGGGCGGCAAGCTCGGGAATCTGGAACGGCTTGACCAGATAATCGTCCGCGCCGGCATCGAGCCCCAGCACCCGATCATCGAGCCCGCCACGCGCGGTCAGGATCAGGATCGGCATCATATCGTGCCGCCGCCTAAGCCCGCGCACCAGATCAAGCCCTTCGCCATCGGGCAGGCCGAGATCGAGCAGCATCAAATCATAGTCGTTGATCTTCAGGGCGTGTTCCGCACCACCGACGGTTTCGCACCAATCGACCGCAAAGCCCTGTCGGTCGAGCCCCTCGCGGATAAGGCTTGCCAGACGGGCATTATCTTCAACCAGCAACAGGCGCATTGTCGGTGTCCGTCCTTTCGACTGTTCGCTTGTAGCCCGTAATCATCACCAACGGCAGGGGCGCCAATCAGCGCAGAAAACTGCTTGCCGGTACGCGGTAGATTTATCCTGCTGCGCCCCTGGCCTGACGAAATGCTGACAGCGTTTGGGAAATTGTTGGAACGTGGCTAGCCACGTCTGGGCCAGTTCCATCCCCGCAGCGCGTGGCCGTTCATCTGCGCTGCGATTCTGGCCGCCCGGCCGATTGCGACGCGAGCAGGGTGCCTTGGACATTAGCGATTGCAATTCCAAAAGGGCATGGCCAATCTTGCGGCGGGCAGGGGCGCGATATGATGTCGCGTGATACTGCCATTGCGCGGGAGAGACCCGGATTTTCAAAGGGGTCTCGTTTGGTTGATTTACTGCTTAATGCGGGCGTGCCGTTTGCAGCGCTGATCGTGGCTGGGCTGGTCGCCGGTTTCGCGGCGGGCCTGTTCGGGATTGGCGGCGGTTTCATCGTCGTCCCAGCGCTGCTGGTGGTATTGCCCCTGTTTGGCGGCGATAAGGCGCAGCTTGCGCATGTCGCCATCGGCACCTCTGCCGCTACGATCATCATCACCTCCATTCGATCGCTGCGCTCGCATGCCCGGCGCGGTGCGGTGGAGTTTCCAATTCTGTGGAGCTGGGCCCCATGGCTGATCATTGGCGATGCCGTTGGCGTGCTGCTGGCGGGGCGGATTGATGGCCATATTCTGACGATGATCTTCGCGATTGGCGTTGGGTTGATGTCGCTGCTGTTTTTAATCCCGCACCTGGCCGACCATAAATTTGGTGATGATATGCCAGGCATCGCCCCGCGCGTTGCGATTGCGGGCGGCCTTGGGACCTTTTCCGCCCTGCTGGGCATCGGCGGCGGCACGATTGCGATCATGGTGATGACGCTGTGTGGCCGGTCGATCCACCGGGCGATTGCGACGGCGTCGGGCATTGGCGCGCTGATCGCCATTCCCAGTGCCATTGGCTTTGTGCTGATCGGACTTGGTGAGGCCGGGCTGCCCTGGGGATCGCTTGGCTTTGTCAACGTGCCGGCGGCGGCGGCGATCACATCAATGTCGATCCTGACCGCACCGCTTGGCGTTGCGGCAGCGCATAGCTTGCCCGCAACCCCGCTGCGGCGGATTTTCGGGCTCTACCTTGTTTTCATTGCGATTGTGATGTTCCGCAATGCCATGAAAATGTGATGAGTGACGATGTGACTGACCAAAAAGCGCGCCGGGTATCGTCGGCGTCGATGAGCGATGAGCGATAAGGCCAACAGCTAAAGGGAGTGATCAAGATGACCGATGTGATGACCGAGCCGACCGCCTTGATCCTGCCGCCCGAAGCGCAGGATGATTTGTTGACGCGCGGCTTTAATCGGCGCGACCTTGCTCGTTTCGCGGCTGTGTTTGGCGTGGGCGCGGTGGCGGCGACGACGGGGCGCCCGGCCTGGGCCGCCGCCGGTGTGCCGGATCCTGCTCCCAGCGCCAAGACCCGCATCGGTGCCAATGAATGCTGGACCGGGCCGCTGATGCCGGGCCAGATCGCCGCCAGCAAAATGATTGCGCATAGCAACCGTTATTCGCCGCATGACGAACGCGGCGATTTCATCAAGGCGGTGATGGCGATTGAAGGCGTGCCCTATGATCATGTCGCCCCCTGGCCTGGATCAAGCGATCCCTTGTCGCGCGCGGTGATCAGCTATTGTTCGCCGACCAAAGGCCTGGTGACGGCGGATCCGACCTTTGAACTCGCTGGCCGCACCGCCGAATGGATTGGCGCGCCCGTAAAGCGGGTGCCGCTGACCCCGGATTTCCGCCATGACGTGAAGGCGATGCTGGCGGCTGATCCCAATGCCGGCCTTTATTATATCTGCACGCCCAACAACCCGACGGGCACCATCACACCGATTGCCGACATTGAATGGCTGATCAAGAACAAGCCCGAAGGATCGATGGTCCTGGTGGATGAGGCCTATACCCATTTCGCCGGGGTACCGGTCGCGTCATCCTTTGTCGTGACGCACAAGGATGTGATCGTGCTGCGGACCTTTTCGAAAATCTTCGGGATGGCCGGCATGCGGATGGGCTTCATCATGACCAACCCCGCCAATATCGCCAAGATGATGCGTTATGATGGCGGCATGCAATCGGGCGCGTTGCCGCTGCCCTCGCTTGCCTGCGCGACGGCCAGCCTGAAGGCCAAGACGCTGATCGCGGCGCGCAAGGCCGAAATGGAGCAAGCGCGGGGTATGACGATTGATCACCTGAAGGCGCGCGGCCTGTCGGTGGTGCCCACCAATGCCAATATGGTGATGATCGACTGGAAGACCAAAGCCGCCAAGGAAGTGCAGGCGGCCTTCCGCACGCAAAGCGTGGAAATTGGTCGGTCCTGGCCAATCTGGCCGACCGTATCGCGGATTACCGTGGGATCGATGACCGACATGAAGAACTTCTGCATGGCACTCGACAAGGTGTGGGTTGCCTGAAGGTGATCGTCCGATCGATTGCAGCCATTAAGCCGGGTGCCCCGTTGGCTGGGCATCCGGCATTTTCTTGGCCGGTGCCGCGGCAGCGAGGGGTTCGGGCACCGCTTGCGGAAGTAAAGCGATGCTGCACTGCAACACAATGCTGACATAGTCGATAGAGCCACAATTTGTTATAAACAAGTCATTATTGAGCCATATATCTGCGTCAGTGTTTCTAGGTCGTTCCGATGCTTCACCCGCCTTCTACGGCGAGAGTGGCGACGAGGCAGGCGCAGGCGGGACCTCAATCTGGCAACAGGAGATCCCATGAAGTTATCAGTTTGCACCACCGCTAGCACTGTCGCCGCAGCGATGTTGATCATCGCGCAGCCTGCTGCTGCCCAGGAAACCGAAGCGCCCAAGGCACTGACCGTAACGGGCTCGATTGCGCTGGTTTCAGATTATCGTTTTCGCGGCGTTTCCCAGTCCGACGAAGAGCTTGCCGTGCAGGGCGGCTTCACCGTCACGCATGAAAGCGGCCTTTATGCCGGGACCTGGGCATCCAACCTTGCTGGTTGGGGCGCTTTTGGCGGTTCAAACAGCGAGCTCGATCTTTTTGCTGGTTACAAACGGCCCATCGGCGGCGCGACGCTCGATGTCGGCCTGACCTGGTATATGTACCCGGGCGGCGCAAGCAACACCGACTTTGCCGAGCCTTATGTCAAGCTCAGCGGCACGGTCGGGCCAGTGTCGGTGCTCGGTGGCTTTGCTTATGCGCCCAAGCAGCGGGCGCTCGGCAATTTCTCGAACACGCCGTTCAGCCGTGGCCAGTCCGACGATAATATTTACGTCTGGGGTGATGCCAGCGTTGGCATCCCGAGAACGCCAATCACCGCAAAGGCGCATGTTGGCTATTCGGACGGCAACCCAGGGCTTGGCCCGAACGGCACCAGCGTTGCACCGACCGGGAAATATGTCGATTGGCTGCTCGGCGTTGACGCAGTGGTAGGACCCTTGGTGCTCGGTGTTGCCTATGTCGATACGGACATCACTGCAGCGGAATCGGCGTATCTGTTGCCGAATTTCAGCTCGACCAAGGATGGCGGCCCGATTGCCGGCCCACAGGTCGTGTTCTCGGTTTTGGCAAGCTTCTGATCGGTTGATCCCGCAAGGGTTTGGCCTTGCGGGATCCCGCCGTTGCGTCGTGCGGGCGGCAATGGACTTTGCGCGACGGTCGGGTAAATGGCGGTGATGGCTGCTGATCCGCTTTCGCCCGATCGACTTATCCTGCGTCGGCCAGATGACTGGCACGTTCATCTGCGCGATGAGGCAATGCTGGCGGGCGTTGCACATTTTACCGCCCGGCAGTTTGCGCGGGCGATTGTGATGCCCAATCTCGTCCCGCCGGTGACGGACCGGGCAGCCGCATCGGCCTATCGGGCGCGGATCATGGCGGCGGTCGATCCTGGCCTTGGCTTCACGCCATTGATGACCTGCTATCTCACCGATCATAGCGATCCCGATGAGGTTGAGCGCGGCTTTACCGAGGGTGTTTTTGCGGCTGCCAAACTTTATCCCGCGCATGCCACCACCAATGCTGAACATGGCGTCTCCGATGTCAGCGCGATCAGCGCGGTGCTGGAGCGGATGCAGAAAATCGGCATGCCGCTGTTGCTGCACGGCGAAGTGACCGATCCTTCGGTGGACATTTTCGACCGGGAAGCGGTGTTTATCGATCGCATTTTTTCCCGGATCAGCGCCGATTTTCCGGGATTGAAAGCAGTATTTGAACATATCACCACCGCTGATGCGGTGGCCTTTGTTGAGGCGAGTGGCCCGCTGGTTGCAGCGACGATTACGCCGCATCATTTGCGGATAAACCGCAACGCGATGTTCGAAGGCGGCATCCGACCGCATTTCTATTGCCTGCCGGTTGCCAAGCGCGAGCGGCACCGGCTCGCCCTGCGCCGGGCGGCGGTTTCGGGCTCGCCGAAGTTTTTCCTGGGCACGGATTCGGCGCCGCATGAGGTTGGCCGCAAGGAATCGGCCTGTGGCTGCGCCGGTTTGTTCAACGCCCCCTTCGCAATTGAAAGCTATGCTGCGACTTTTGAGGAGGAGGGCGCAATCGATCGGCTGGAGGCTTTCGCCGCCGAGCATGGACCGCGCTTCTATGGGCTTCCGCTCAGCGATGAACGGATCGTGCTGGAACGCGTGCCGGTGACGGTTCCCGCAATCATCGCCACGCCCGATGCGGGCAATCTGGTGCCCTTTCATGCCGGGGATATCCTGCCCTGGCGCTTTGCTGGCCTTGCGCCTGCGTGACCATGGCTGAACCTGGCGATCGACCGCCGGTCTATCGATACCGTGTTTCGGGATTAACTGTTCAAAGCGATCTTGCCCTGCCCGGGTTGCGCCGACTGGCAAGCGATGCGCCGCCCGATGTGACCATCGCGGCCGGCGTCGTGCCAACCATGCTCCCTGATCCCGTGCTACTGCGGCCGCGATTGCAGCTTGGCGCGACCCAGGCGTTGTCGCTGCGTCCCGGCATTGGGCGCTTCCTGATCGAAGGCGGCAGCATGATCCATTATGCTGCTGAACCCGATGCCGCGCCGGAAGAACTGACGATGTTCCTGGTCGGTACGGTCTTTGCGGTGCTGCTCCATCAGCGGGGCGACATCGTTCTGCATGCCAGCGCGATTGCGGTTGGCGGGTGCGCCGTGCTGTTTTGCGGGCGATCGGGCGCTGGCAAATCGACGCTCGCCGCGGCGCTTGCTGAACAGGGATACCCGCTGCTATCCGACGATCAATGCGCGATTGCCCTGGATACGGCATCGCGGCCGATGCTTCGACCTGATGGGCGCCAATTGAAATTATGGACGCCCTCGATCGCGGCGCTGGCGCTGGACGGGCGACGGCAGGGCGCGGTGCCGATCAATCCCAACAAATTTTATGTCGATCCCGCCCAGCGGAGCGAGGACGCTCTGGCGATCGGCGCGATTTATCAATTGTCCGAAAGCGATTCTGGGGCGGCAATTGAGGTCAAGATTCCTAATCTGGCCGATCGCACCGCGCTGCTGGTTGCCAATGCTTATCGCCCGGTGCTGATGCAACGCATGGGGCGTAAATCCCGCTATCTCCAGGCGAGCGCGGCGATGGCGGGCCAGATCGGGGTATTTCAGTTTGTTCGGCCAAAGCAATTTGCGGTCATGCCCAGGATGCTCGGCGTGCTCGCCGAGCATTGGCAGGACATCGGGCTGGTCGCCTAGCGCGGCTTGCGATCCGCTGTCCAACCAAGGATAGCGGCAGAACAATTGGTAGAGGATGCGGTGTGGATCAGGCAGATATAGTCATCGTCGGGGCAGGGCATGGCGGCGCGCAGGCGGCGATTGCGCTCAGGCAACAGGGCTTTACCGGCTCAATAGCGATTATCGGCGAAGAGCCCGAACTGCCCTATGAACGGCCGCCACTGTCGAAAGATTATCTGGCTGGCGACAAGCCCTTTGAACGACTACTGATCCGCCCAGCGGCGTTCTGGTCAGAACGGCAGATCGATTTTCGGCTGGGCATGCGGGTTAACGCAGTGCTGCCAGAGGAGCATCGGGTCACGACCGAGGATGGCCAATCATTCGGCTATCGCACGCTCATCTGGGCGACCGGCGGCGCGCCGCGAAAGCTGACTTGTCCGGGGGCAGAGGTGGCGGGCGTCCATTATGTCCGCAGTCGCGCTGATGTGGATCAGCAGATCGCTGAATTGGCGTCGGTAAGCCGGGTCGTCGTCATTGGCGGCGGCTATATCGGGCTTGAAGCGGCGGCAGTGCTCAGCAAGCTCGGCAAGCAGGTGACGGTGGTCGAAGCGCTTGATCGCGTGCTGGCCCGTGTCGCCGGGGAACCGCTGTCGCGCTTTTTCGAAGCCGAACATCGCGCGCACGGCGTCGATGTGCGGTTGGGCGCGATGGTCGAGGCGATTGAGGGCGCGAACGGCCGGGCAATTGGCGTCCGGCTGACGGACGGCGAGCTGATCGGTTGCGACATGGTGGTGGTGGGGATCGGCATCATTCCCGCTGTCGCGCCGCTGCTGGAGGCAGGTGCCGCAGGGGGCAATGGTGTGCTGGTTGATGCGCAGTGCCGCACCAGCCTGCCCGATATCTTCGCGATTGGCGATTGCGCGGCCCATGCCAATCGCTTCGCCGGGGGCGCGGTGATCCGGCTGGAATCGGTCCAAAATGCCAATGATCAGGCAACAATTGCCGCCAAGGCGATCATGGGCGGTACTGATGGCTATGACGCAGTGCCGTGGTTCTGGTCCAACCAATATGATCTGAAGTTGCAGACGGTCGGTCTATCGACGGGCTATGATCATGTGCTGGTGCGTGGGGACCCCGCCACGCGCAGCTTCTCGGTCATCTATTTGCGTGATGGGCATGTGATCGCGCTGGATTGCGTCAACATGATCAAGGATTATGTCGCGGGGCGGGCGTTGGTGGTTGCTGGCATTACGACGGGGCTGTCACCCGATCCGATCCAGCTGGCCGATCCACTGATCGCCTTGAAGACGCTGGCTGCGCCCGCGTAACCGCCTTGGCCATGGGGAGGTAGATCTCCGCACGCAGCCCGCCTTCGGCGCGGTTCGATAGCGTCATCGTCCCGCCCTCATCCTCAACGGCGCGCGAGACGATTGATAGCCCGAGGCCAAAGCCGACGGTGTCGCGCTGGCGGGCGGTGTCGAGCCTGACAAAGGGTTTGAGGACATCAGCCAGCTTGTCGGGCGGGATGCCGGGCCCGTTATCTTCAACATAGAGGCGGATCGCATCGCCATCGTCTTGCAGCGTCAGCATCACCGATGATCCGTGGTGCAGGCCATTATCGACAAGATTGGTGATGGCGCGCTTGATTGCCGATCGACGGATCATCACTTCAAGATGATCAGGGCCGACATAGCTGACATTGGCGCCATGATCGGTCGCATCATCGGCGATAGTCGCGCATTTTACCGCAAGGTCGACGCGGGTTGGCGTTTCTGGATCCTCGTCGCCGCCCAAATAGGCGAGCAACGATGAAACCATCGCTTCCATTTCATCAATGTCTTCGCGGATCGCGTCGCGTACCTGTTGCTCCTGAACGCCATCGGCGCGCAGCTTAAGCCGCGAAAGCGGCGTCCGCAGATCATGACCGACCGCGAACAGCGCCTGAGTGCGATCGTTGATCAGCCCATGGATACGGCTTTGCATGCCATTAAAGGCGCGAATCACCTGCGCGACATCGGTTGGCCCTTCTTCCTTGACATAGACTTCGACACCGCTGCCGGTTTGGTCGGCGGCGGCTGCCAACCGGCGCAGCGGCTGCAATGTCCGTTGCATCAGCAAACCGGCCATCAGCACCAGGGCAATTGCTGGTGCCAGCGCGAGCAGGACCCGTTCGGTAATGACGCGCACATTGGCGACAGGTTCCTGGGTGCGGAAATACAGCCAGCTATGGTCGGCAAGGTGAAGCCCGCCCGTGACCACGGCCTTGCGGCCTGGCGATTCGAGCCAAATCCGCAGGTCAGTGCTGCCTAGCGTCGGTTCCCATGCCACAATTTGCTTCGTCATCCCCGCGAGCGCCGTTGCCGATGGCGGCGGCGGGTGCTGTGCAGTCTGCCACTGGACCAGATAATGGCCGGTGCTGAGCGATGCTGCAAGCTGCGGCCGTTGGGCGACGGGTGCTGCGGACATCAGTTGCTGGGTGATCGCCAGATGTTCGGCAATGCGGCGCGCTTCGTCATCGCGCACCGAAAATTGGCTGTCGCGCTCGTAAAGGATTGTACTGATGCCGAATTCGATAATCACCGTCAGCAGCAGGATCGCCACAATCTGCCCAAGGACCCCGGGCGATGGGCGAACGAACTTGATCAACGACGCTCGACAGGGACGTTCAGCATATACCCAATCCCGCGCACCGTGATGATCGGCGCATCACGGCCGGCGCTGGAAAGCTTGCGGCGCAACCGGCTGATCAACACGTCGATGCTGCGATCCGAACTGTCGCCAAGCCGGGTCCGCGACAATTCGATCAGCCGATCACGGGCGATCACGCGCTGGGCGTGATCAAGCAATGTTACCAGCAGATCGAACTCTGCGCCGGTCAGATCGACGCTGGCACCGCTGGGTGAGCGTAATTCGCGACGGGGCAGGTCAACCACCCACCCATCAAAAACAATGGTTTTGGCTTCGCCATCGCCCTTGCCCCGGTCAAGCGCCGGACGGCGCAGCACCGCGCGGACGCGCGCGACGAGCTCACGCGTCCCAAATGGTTTGGCAATGTAATCGTCCGCACCCAGCTCAAGGCCGACGACCCGGTCGGTCTCGCTCCCCCTGGCGCTGATGAAAATGATCGGCACATCGCTTTGCTGACGCAGCGACCGGCACAGATCGATGCCGTTGGTGCCGGGCAGCATGATATCAAGCAGGACAAGATCAACTGGCCCTTGATCAAAGGCCAACCACATTTCGGGCGCGGCAGCCGCAGGGCGGACGGTATAGCCGTTTTCCTGCAGCGCTCGGGTGGTAAGCGTGCGAAGCGCTGGGTCATCTTCAACCAGCAGAATCGTTGGGGCCGTCATACAAGATCGCCTAGTTTCATCGAACAGAAGTAGGGGGAGCGTTCCGGAGCGTCAACGGAGTGCGTTTCCCAAAGCGAATCAAGCAATACTTCTTTACATCGCAGGCAGCATTGCCGCTGCCGCTGTACCAAAGCGTAACACTGCTTAACCATCTTGAATGCTGGCAATAATCGTAAACATCGCGTTAACTTCAGCGCATGGCATTCAGATCAATCGCATCCGCCCCGGCCCATGGCCACCCGATCCGCCGGATGGTGGGAACCAAGCGTTCTGCGCCCAAGGCGCTGGCCGCCGCGGCAAAGGGGGAGGATGAGCTGAAGCTGTTTGCGCTCAGCTTCACCGCATTCTTCATCTGCATCTATACGCTGATTTTATAGGCGTTATCGCCTGGAGCTGGCCTGGCAGGCGTTAGGTCGCCGGGATGTCGTCACAGAGCAGGTGCAGTTTATAGCCCAGCCATGCCGATATCGGGCACATCACCGCGACCACGAACAGCATGTCGCTAGGGCCGACACCGGCAAGCGCTAACCCCTGCACGCCAACGGCGCCCAGCACCATGGCGCCGGCATTGACGACATTATTGGCAGCGACGGTCCGCGCGGTCTGATCCTTGGTGACGGTCGTCGTCAAAAAGGCATAGAGCGGCACCACGAACATGCCGCCCGTTACAGCAATCGCGATCAACGCAGCGACCACAGCAATGCCGCGCGGCAACTGCATGAAACTGTGCAAATCATACAGTGTACCGGCCGGGGCGGCTGGCCAGCTGCGGCACAGTAAGGAAAAGATCACGACGCACGCGCCCATCGCCAACACCGACGCTGGCGCATAGCGCGCTGAGGTATGGCCCTTGAGCAGCGCGTTGATCGCAACCGAGCCAACCGCGACACCGACCGAGAACAGCGCAATCACAAAGGTTGAAACAGCCTCATCAGAGGTGAGCACATTTTTGACCAGCGGCGGGAAGATGATGATCAGCACCGCCCCCATCGACCAGAAAAAGCTGATCGCGCAAATCGTCATGAACAGGCGGGGGATATGCATCGTCGCGCTGATCACGCGCCAGGATGAGGTAAAGGGGTTGTAGTTGATTTTTAGCTCTGGCCCGGCGCGCAGCGCTGCTGGCACGAACAGTGCGGTGACCCAGCCGATCAGCGCCACGACAAGTACCGTGATCACGGTCCACTCGGCCGGCTGGGCCGCGAGCAAGCCCGCCACGATCGTGCCGGCCAGGATCGCCAGATAGGTCGCAGATTCGACCAGGCCGGTGCCGCCCAGCACTTCGTCTTCGTGCAGATGCTGGGGCAGAATGGCGTATTTGATTGGCCCAAAAAACGCCGAATGAATGCCAAGCCCCAGCACCGCGATGAGCATCAGCGCCAGGCCGGGGGTGGCATAGCCACCATGCGCCAGCAGCAGGCCTGCCGAACCGACGATCATGATCAAAATTTCGGCGGTCTTCACGATCCGGATAATCTTTGCCTTGTCGTGTGTATCCGCGAGCTGGCCGGACAGCGCCGAGAGCAGGAAAAACGGCAAAATGCCGATCGCTGTCGCAATCGCATTGAAATTTTGCTCGATCTTGGGATCGTTATAAATCTGGTACGTCGCGAACAGCACCATCGAGGTCTTGAACAGATTGTCGTTAAAGGCGCCGAGGAACTGAGTGACAAAAAGGGGCAGAAATCTGCGCTTCTTCAGGAGCCCGAGCGCATTCAACATGGAAAAACCGTACCTCAAAATGGCAAGACTGTGACAAGGCCATAGCCGAGCGGCGCGGAAACCGGCAATCGGATAATGTAGATGCGCCCGCCGGGTGGGGTTTGCGTCGGCCCATGACAGGCGTAGAGCGGCCCGCAATGTTGACCTTGCCCAATTTGTTGACCCTGTCGCGGATCCTTGCCGTGCCGTTGCTCGCTGCCCTGTTGTGGTGGCCCGATTGGCGGCTTGGCTATGCGATCGGCTTCGGCCTGTACTGCCTGATGGGCATCACCGATTATTTCGATGGCTATCTGGCGCGCGCGCAGGGCACCGTCTCCAAGCTTGGCATATTTCTCGATCCGATTGCCGACAAGATCATGATCGCCGCGGTTATCCTGCTGCTGGTGGGGACGGGAGATATCGCCGGGCTGCACAAGGTTGCAGCCCTCGTCATCCTGCTGCGCGAGATTGCGGTATCTGGCTTGCGGGAGTTTTTGGCGCAGCTCCGCGTCTCGGTGCCGGTATCGCAGCTCGCCAAATGGAAGACCGCGCTGCAGATCATTGCCTTTGGCGGGCTGATCCTGGCCGGGGCGCTGCCGGCAGCGGCCTGGATCAAGCTGGCTAGTCTGTCAGCCCTTTGGCTGGCGGCTGGGCTGACGGTGATCACGGGCTGGGATTATCTGCGCGTCGGCCTGAAGCATATGGATTGACGGCGATGGCGGTCGAGATGCTCTATTTCGCTTGGGTCCGCGAACAGATTGGCCGTGGCCATGAAAGCGTCTCGCCGCCCGAAGGCCTGGCGACGGTGGCTGATCTGATCGATTGGCTAGCCGGCCGAAGCGCTGGCCATGCCGCCGCCTTTGCCGATCGCGCGCGGTTGCGGGCGGCGATCGATCAGCGCTTCGGTCCGCTCGACGCGCCCATCGAAGGGGCCCGCGAAATCGCCATTTTCCCACCGGTGACGGGCGGATGATGGCGGTTCGCGTGCAGGCCGAGCCGATCGATACGGCGGCAGCGCTTGCCGGGCTTGAGGCACCGGGTGCGGGCGCGGTGGCGAGCTTTACCGGCCTGGTGCGCGGCGATGATGGCGTTTCCGTGCTGGAGCTAGAGCATTATCCGGGGGCAACCGAAGCAGCGCTGGAAGCTCTTGCGGTCGAAGCGCGCGCGCGCTGGTCGCTCATTGCCGTCGAGATCATCCACCGGGTCGGGCCGATGGTTCCCGGCGACCGGGTCGTGTTTGTCGGCACCGCCGCCGCCCATCGCGGTGCTGCGCTTGACGCCTGCGCCTTCCTGATCGACCGGCTGAAGACCGACGCGCCCTTTTGGAAGCGTGAGCTGCGCGGCAGCGATGCGCGCTGGGTGGAGGCGCGCGCCAGCGATGATGCGGCGGCAGATCGTTGGCGGGCTGAGTAGGGATTGCGCTGCGCTGCGATTCAGTGCGCTCAGGCGGATGGTTGGAAAACAGCCCCTCCTTGGCAACCGATTATTTCGTTTTTGAACGCTTCAATGGGGAGGTGATCAATATGATCGCAGTTATAATGAACCCCATGCCCACTGCTAGTCCATTGGTGCCGAGCGCGAAACTGCTGACGAGTCCGAGCACAAGCAATATGATCCCAAGCGCGACCAAAATCCATGTTGGATAACTGCCCAGAGCGTCCATTTTCCAATGATATCGTTTCCGACTGACGTCCGCAATGGGAGTTGCATTTGGCAAGCGGGCCAGTTTGGAATCTGATGTGACGGTCGGGCGACAGCGTTCACAATAGCCAGGGCCGGATGCCCCAGTATTCCACCGCGTTCTTCATCGCCTAGTAGCTCGTCACTCAATCCAACTTGGGGATCAATACGCCGCCCATGACATGCACCACGCCATTGGCCTGGCCGAGATTGGCGGTTTCGATATAGCTTTTGTTGCCGTTGGCGTCGGTGATGCTGATCGCGCCATGGAGGATTTGGATCACCAGCGGCTCGCCGTCGATACTGGTGTAGCGCGCCTTGCCGCCGCCAGCCTTTACCCGTTCGCGGATCTGCTCGGTGGTGATTGCGCCGGGCACGATATGGTAGCGCAATATTCTGACCAGCGCCGCCTTGTTCTCGGGTTTCAGCAATGTCTCCACCGTGCCGGGTGCGAGGCGGGCAAAGGCGGCGTTGGTTGGTGCGAATAGCGTCATCGGCCCAGGGTTGATCAGCGTATCGATCAGGCCGGCGGCTTGCATCGCGGCGAAAAGCATCGACAAATTCGGTGCGGCAGCGACATTTTCGGCGATTTTTTTATTCGCCTGCATATTGGTGCTGCCAATGCCGAGCGTCGGCATCGGCGCGGGGGTTCCGACAGCGATGATAGCATCGTGCTGCTGTGCCCCAGCAGCGAAGCTAAAGCCAACGGCAACTAATGCGGCAGCTAAAACGGCAGCGCCAATCCGGCGCGCTTTAACGCGGCAGCGATTGCGCATCGGCGAGCACTTGCGACAGCAGTAGAAAATCCTTTTCGCGCGGGGATGCGCGTCGCCAGACGAGCGCGATCCGGCGGATCGCATTGTCCGCCTCCAGTGGCCGGGCGGCAATATTGGTGTGTTCCAATATCCCTGCCATGATCGCCATTTCCGGCAGCATGGTTACCCCCAGCCCATTATCGACCATCTGGACGATCGTATGCAGCGACGTGCCCAGCATCGTTGCCTCGGCGCGCAGTTCAGGCCGGTTGCAGGCCGATAGCGCATGATCTTTCAGGCAATGCCCGTCTTCAAGCAGCAACAGGCGATGTTCGTCGATGTCAGCGGCAAGGATGCTGGCGGGGCAGGGGGTGTATTCGCCGTCCGGAAACGCCACGAACAAGCGATCATCGAACAAGGGCTGCACCGAAACCTCGCCGCAGGCATAGGGCAATGCCAGCAGCACGCAATCGGTGCGGCCATTATGCAGCCCCTCACACGCGACACCGCTGGGCTCTTCGCGCAGATAGAGTTTCAGGTCGGGATAGTCGGTGCGCAATCTTGGCAGGATGCGCGGCAGCATGAAGGGCGCTATCGTCGGGATCACGCTCATCCGCATATCGCCTGACAACGGCCGCCCGGCCGCGCGTACCAGATCACCCAACTCATCGGCTTCGCGCAGCACGCGTCGCGCCTTTTCGGCTATCCGATCACCCAAGGGCGTAAAGCGGACGACCCGACGGGTGCGTTCAACCAGGGTGACGCCAATCAGCGTTTCCAGTTCACGCAGGCCGGCTGACAGCGTTGATTGTGTGACAAAACACGCCTCTGCCGCGCGCCCGAAATGCCCGTGTTCCTGCAAGGAAACAAGATATTGCAGTTGCTTGAGCGTTGGCAGGTAGGTCGCCATTTATCGTTCCAGTCAATCAATACGGAACAAATAACCTGTTGGCTCGCTAAATAACAGCCTTATATAGGCGGAACGAGAAGAGAGGGCGGCGCACGCCCCGTGGACGTGAGAGGACCTGGCTGGCTCCGAATTCATTCAAAGGAGTCCCTATCCATGTTGACCGTTGGCGATACGCTGCCAGATTTCACCGTTCCCGTTCAGCAGGGCATTCATGCCCTCCCCGCCGGCGAAACGCTCAGCCAGGATAGCTTCCCGGGCAAGTGGAAGATTCTATTTTACTGGCCAAAAGATTTCACCTTTGTCTGCCCGACCGAGATCATCGGCTATGCCGCGCTGAAGGATGATTTCGCTGATCGTGATGCCGTGCTGATCGGCGCATCGACCGATACCGCACATGTCCATCTCGCCTGGCGGAAGTCGGATCCCGATCTGGCGGCTGCTGATTTTCCCTGGCTGGCGGATAATGGCGCGGTGCTGGCCTCGGCGCTCGGCATTCTCGATGCCAATGAGCATGTCGCTTACCGCGCGACCTTCATCATCGATCCGGACAATGTCATCCAGGCGGTGCAGGTCAACGGCCTGAATGTGGGCCGTAACCCGCAGGAAACGCTGCGCGTGCTTGATGCGCTGCAGACCGATGAGCTCTGCCCGTGCAACTGGAACAAGGGCGACGACGTCCTCCAGCTCGCCGCCTAACCAACCAGTGGGGCGGGCGAAGTCCCGCTCGCTTTCTTGTCACCCCGGCCAGCGCCGGGGTGACTCGTTTTCAGGAGATTGATCGACCATGTCGCTCAAGGAATTTTCGGGCGCGCTGCCAGACTTCGCCAAAGATATTCGGCTCAACGTGTCGTCATTGCTCAACGAGCAGGCGCTGCCCGACCAGCGCAAATATGGTCTGCTGCTGACCTGCGCGCATGGTTCGGCTTACAAGCCCCTGGTCGATGCCGCCGAAGCCGAATGCACTGGCAAGCTGAGCGCTGAAGCAGCAACCGCTGCCCGCGCTGCCGCCGCCGTGATGGCGATGAACAACGTCTATTACCGCTTCACGCATCTGGCCGGGAACAAGGAATATCTGAATATGCCCGCCAAGTTGCGCATGAACGTGATCGGCGCGCCGGGCATCGACAAGGCCGATTTCGAGCTGTTCTGCCTCGCGGTCTCAGCGATGAACGGCTGCGGGATGTGCATCGACAGCCATGAGCAGGTGCTGAAAAAGGCCGGCATCAATGCCGAGACGATCCAGCATGCCGTTCGCTATGCATCAGTGATGAAGGCGGTTGCTTCGGTCCATGCGGCGCTGAACTGATCCTTGGCGGGGGGAGCGGCCCGGGATCAGCTCAGCGCCTTCCAGATCGTGTAGACACTGGTGATGGTCAGCAGCATGCCGACCAACACCATCAGCGCCCGCGCGGGCATGCGCTTGGCAAGCACAGCCCCGAATGGCGCAGCGATAAGCCCACCGATAAGGATTCCAAGCGTGGCAACCGTGAATGCCGCAAAACCCATTGTGGCAATGAAGGTTGCCGAAATTGTTGCGGTCAGGAAGAATTCGGATGTGTTGACCGTGCCGATTGTGGTGCGCGGTGCCGCCCCTTGAACCAGCAGGTTTGACGTCACCACCGGCCCCCAGCCGCCACCGCCCGCCGCATCCAGAAATCCGCCAATCAAGCCGATCGGTGCAACAACCCTCGGTTTGCGCGGTTCGGTCTGCCCGCGCCAGGCGCGATACAGCAGATAAAGGCCGATCGCGGCCAGATAGGCCATCACAAACGGCTTGGCGACAGATGCATCGATGCTGCTCAGCACATAAGCCCCCAGCGCACCGCCGATCATGCCGGGGATGACGAGCCGCCTGAACAGTTTCCAATCGACATTGCGGTTATAGATATGGCTGGCGCCGGAAGCTGCCGTCGTAAAGGTCTCGACCGCATGAACGCTTGCCGAGGCAAGCGCGGGCGACACGCCAAGCAGGCTGACGAGCAACGTGCTTGAGATCACGCCAAAGGCCATGCCCAGTGCGCCATCGATAACCTGCGCAGCGAATCCGGCCAGGATGAAGGGCAGGATAACATTGAAATCAATAAGAGAAACGTCAAACACGCCGGCCGCCTTCCCTTGGATATAGGAAGAATAGGCAGCGACATTATACCCTACAAGATAGATAGGATTTATTGGACTAAATACTGCGACGAAGCGGTTATGGAATTCGTCCGGGGGAGTGCCTAAATAGGCGCGAGTTCAAAAGAGGACCCGGCTCATGTTCGAGCGCCTGACAGCCTATCTCGATTCGATCAAGCTGCGCGATCCCGCGCCGCGATCACGCTGGGAAATCCTGCTTTATCCCGGCGTGCTGGCGCTTGGCTTGCACAAGGTTGCACACAGCTTGTATCAGGCTGATCTGTTTTTTCTGGCGCGTCTCGTCAATCACCTGTCGCGATTCCTGACGGCGATCGACATTCATCCGGGTGCAAAAATCGGGCGCAATTTCTTTATCGATCATGGCTTTACGGTGATCGGTGAAACCGTCGAAATTGGTGACAATGTTACCATTTACCAATGCGTGACGCTGGGCGGCACCAGCCCGGACAATGGCGTGGCGGGCAAGCGGCACCCGACCCTGCTCGATAATGTCATTATCGGATCGGGCGCGCAGGTGCTGGGGCCGATCACTATTGGCGTGGGCGCGCGGGTGGGGGCGAATGCCGTCGTCACCAAGGATGTTGTGCCCGGCGCGGTAATGGTTGGCATCCCGGCGCGCGCGACGATGGTCGATGGGGGGAGGAGCGACAAGAGCTTCGTGCCCTATGGCACGCCGTGCAGCGAAATGTTCGATCCCGAGACGCAGAAGGTCGAACTGCTCCGCTGTGAGATTGACACGCTGCGCAAGCGCCTGGATGCGTTGCTCGCGGATAATGAGGATCTGCGTGATCGTGCGTAGCAGTCCAGCGCTGAAGGATCAGCGCTAATGGCCCGGCGTTGAGTGCCTGATGGGGACGGTTACACCCTTTCCGCTGCCTGCCGCTCGCATGCCCGTGCAAGTCGGTTTCGATCGCGCGGAGTTGACGCGGATCCTTGATCTTTATGGGCGGATGGTCGCGGCGGGGCATTGGCGGGACTATGCGATGGATATGGGCCGCGATGCTGCCGTCTTTTCCGCCTTTCGCCGAGCCGCCGAGCGGCCAGAGTTTCGGATCGAGAAGCGCCCGGTGCTGCGCAACCGCCAGGGCATGTGGGCGCTGGTGGGAGAGAGTGGAGCCGTGCTGAAGCGCGGCCATGATCTGGCCGCCGTGCTTGCCCCGGTCGAACGCCGATTGGTCAAGCTGGTCACCGAATGAAAAAAGCCCCGGCGCCGTGGGGGCGCCGGGGCAGGGGCTTCGTACCAACGGAATGGCGTTACGCTGGTACCATCGTCTGCACAGGGGGCAGTCGATTGCGGAGGCCACCCAGCAGCGAAACGACAAAGCCGCGCATCTGGTGCCAAAAGACTGAAAGAGTGAGCAGCGCCGAGCCAATGACAAAGGCGGTGAGTGAGGCGCTCAGCTCAACCGCGCCCGCGCTCTGGAACAGCGCGTACATGGCGTAAAGCACATAGACGAGACTGGATACGAGCAGTGCCCGGCGATCGATCGCCAGCGCCACAAAGGCGAAGATCAGGTACAAACCAAGCACGATCCCCGCCTTGGCACTATCAACGTCCTGGTTGAACACGCCAAGCAACTGAAACACCGGATGGGCGATCAGCGGCGCCGCAGCAAGGTGGAGCCAAAAGGCAACATCGGACCGGCGCGTGCGGCGTTCCTTGTCAGACATGTCCCACCCCATTGCGACGAGGAACACGGCGACACCGGCGGTCAACGTGATCGGATAAATGGCGTCCTTCGCGGCAGGCACCGCCGCAAGCGTTAGCGCAATCACCATGCCGACCAGCGACAAAGCACCCGCTGCCACCGTGATCGGCACCATGAAGCGCCGCCAATGTGCCCAGGCGGCCCCTGCGGTCACCAGCGCAATGCCCGCGCCGATTACCGCATCGGTGCGATCGGGCAGATCGGGCTGCAAGCTGACCAACCCGCCGATCATCGTCGCAGCGACCCCGCCGACAAAGGCGAGCAGCAGCAGGATGCTGGGGAGCGCCATCCGGCGACGGCGGGTGAAAAATTCAGCCAGCAGCCAGGCCGATACAGCGACACCAGCGCCACCGAGCGCCGGGGTTACCATGCCGCCGATTTGCGCAATCGCGGCGAGCGACAGGCTGAGCGCAATCGCGACGAAAATGTCGTTAAAGCCGGTCAGCAGTTTGAAATGTTCTTCGTCCACTGCCGGGGCGTAGCGCCCGCTGGCGGTGAAGTTGCGAAACGCGGCGGCCTGATCGGGGGAAAGAACCCCCGCGGCCACCGCGCCGTCAATATCGCTTTCGCTATACATCGTAATCCTCCCGTTGATTCCGTGAGGATAGCATAAGTGTGTTAGCGGTTCAATACACTACTACAGACCTGTGTTAGAAGGAAAAGCCGATGCCGATCCCGCCGCTGAACTGGTTGGCAGAGCCCTCGCGCGCGACAACCGGGCTGGCAGCAGCGTCGCCCAACAGGCGCTTGTAATTGGCAAAGCCGTTGATCGACCAGCGTGGCGACAGTTGATAGCCAACCCCCAGCGACGCGCCGACATCCTTGATGCCGCCCTTGGCAGTGAAGGCGTCGAGCCCGCTCGCCGCCGCGCCGAGTGTCGAGATGGAATAATAGCGCTGGGCATAGTCGTCGCTTGCCCCGGTGAGCGATGCATCGGCGGAAACACGCCATTTGCTGCCCAGTGTCTGGACATAGCCAATGGTCGCGGTGCCCAGCCAACCGTTGTGAACTTGGCTGACATCATGGACGCCCTCTATCGCCAGCCGCAGACGACCAGTGTCGCCGATCGTGAACGATGTCGCGGCAAAGGCGCCAACTTCATAAGCATCGTCGATCCGGCCGAGACTGGCCACGGCGGCGCTGTCGATCCTGCGGCGGCGACCCAGCGTCAAGTGGGCGACCGGGCCGAATTCGAAACGGTCACTGTTGAGGATGTTGGCGCGCGCGCTCAATCCCTCGATCGCGACATAGCGGTTGTCGAGATTTATCTTGCCGCCGAGCAGCGGGAAGAGGCGGTATGTGTCGGCGCCTTCATAATCGGGTACCGCGCCAATACCGGCAATGACGGTGCCGTGAACGCCGCCATCTTTTTGGTCGATACTGTCGGCTTCCTGGGCGGCGGCAGGGGTGGTCAGCGCCAGCAGGGCGATGATCGGCAATACGGCTTGGAACATGTTCATGATCTTGGTCCTTTGTGGTGGGTTTCGACGGCGCGCGGAAACAGGGCACCGGCCGTCGTGACGGTGCCGGGTAAAACGGGATTGATTATTCAGGTCAGGCGGCGCGGGGCGCGCGCAGCAGGGTGATGCCCGTGGCGATCAGCCAGATGGTGAGGCCCAGAAATCCGGTGATGGTGGCCATGGAGAACAGCGCCCCGGTGCCACCAAGGGCGATCGCCAGCCCTTCGCCGGTGCCGACCGCGATCAATGCGGCCGTGGCGATACCAATCAATGCGGCGGGTTGATCGCTTTCCTGCCACTGCATCGTTGCGACCTGGATCACGAACAAGGCGAGCAGCCATTGGCCAATCTGTTCGCCGATCGCGACGCCGCCATAGCTGTTCAGCAGTTCAAAGCTGCGCTCAAAGGCGTTGCGCGCTTCGGGTGTTGACGCGGGATTGGCGTGATCGCGGGCTAAGGCGGGCACCACGAAGACCCAGCGTGACAAGCCGATTGCCTGGGCGAGGCCGGACAGGCCCGCCGCGATCGCTGCGCCAATCGCGAGCGCGGGGCGACGGGTGAGGCGATCGGCGGTAACCGACAGTGCAGCGCCGAGCGGCACAAGCGCCAATGCAGCGAGCATGAAGCCGTACCAGCTGATCAGCAGCTGCGCGCCACCCCCGGCAAAGCGGGTGAGCACGTCGGCGGCGCTGAGACGCAGGATTTCCGGATAATCGAAAATCACCGCGAGCACGGCGTAGGGAATGTTGAAAGCGATGGCGAGGCCCATTGTGGCCAGGCCGGTCCAGGTGCGTTGGGTCATGGCGAATCATTGTCTCCAGTTGGTGACAAAGTATTTGCCACCGGTCGGTGACATCTGCAAGCGATTTTATCACCAATCGGTGACATTTTTTATGGACGGGGTTTTCGGGCCTGCTAGGGTGGGGCTGCAGGAGATGAAAATGACCGACAAGATCGCCGAGCCGAATCCGAAAACCCGCGATCGCGCCCGTACCGAGGAAGCGATTATCGCCGCTGCCCGCAGCGTGCTCGCCGATCAGGGCTTTCAGGGGTTCGGGATCAATGCAATCGCGCGCCAGGCGGGATGCGACAAGCAATTGCTCTATCGCTATTATGGCGGGCTTGACGGACTAGCCGACGCGATCGGCAATGATGTTGCCAACGGGCTCGGACGTCGCTTGACCGAACAGGCCGGGGAGGGCGTGCCCGACAGCTATGCCGGCCTGATCGAAAAGCTCGTGCTTGGCTTTATCGAGGTACTTCGCGCCGATTCGCTCTTGCAGCGGATCATTGCCTGGGAAATCTCTGAGCCGGGCCCGATGGTGATCCGCTTTGCGTCGGCGCGCAGCTTTGTATTGCGGCGTTGGGTCGAAAAGCAGCGTGGGGATCTGATGCCACCGCCAGCCATCGATGCGCCGGCGATTAACGCGATGCTGATCGCCGCCGCCCAGCATCTTGTCCTGTCAGCGTCGTCGATTGGTGGTTTTGCCGGGATCGATCTTGTCACTGACGAAGACTGGTCGCGCATTCGCGCTAGCGTCCGCCAGCTGGTGCGGGCGGTCTATTGACGGGCTGAAAACGCACCGGTTCGTTTTAGAAACGCACCGGTACGGACGCTGAGCTACCCGTACCTTAGCGGACGGTGCTCTCCAGCCCTGCTATCGTCACGCCTGTTTTGTCGGCGTCACCGCCTGACAGGGGACCGGGGGAGAAACATCATGGTCGAAATGTTGCCGTTCTGGCTGGTGGAGACGCTGCAGCTGCTCGCCTATGCCTTTATCTTCGTCGTGGGTGCCGGCGTTCTGCTCGTGCTGGCGATGTATCTGGCGGATATCGGCCAGACGCGCGATGCGATCCGCCGCAATTATCCAGTAGTGGGGCGATTTCGCGATCTGTTCACGTCGCTGGGCGAATTCTTCCGCCAATATTTCTTCGCGATGGACCGTGAGGAAATGCCCTTCAATCGGGCCGAGCGGAACTGGATTTATGATACGGCAAAGGGGCATGACAACACGGTCGCCTTTGGATCGACCAAGAACATCATGCTGCCGGGTAGCGTCATCTTCGCCAATTGCGCCTTTCCCACGCTGGACGATGATGCGGCCAGAACCAAGCCGCTGCAGATCGGGCCCTATGCCGCGCACCCCTATATAGCACCGTCGATCTTCAATATTTCGGCGATGAGCTATGGCGCGCTGTCGACACCTGCGGTGCGGGCGCTGTCGCGCGGGGCGAAGCTGGCGGGGTGCTGGCTGAATACGGGTGAGGGCGGGCTGTCGCCGCATCATTTGTCGGGCGGGGCCGATATCGTCTTCCAGATTGGTACCGCCAAATATGGCGTACGCGACGAGGATGGCAATCTGAGCGACGACAAATTGCGCGAGATGGCGGCGCTGGACCAAATTCGGATGTTTGAGGTCAAGTTGTCGCAGGGGGCAAAGCCCGGCAAGGGCGGCATCCTGCCTGGGGCCAAGGTGACCGATGAGATCGCCGCCATTCGCGGCATCCGCGCGGGCGAGGATTCGATTTCACCCAACCGCCATCCTGAGATCGACAATGTTGGCGAGCTGCTCGACTTTATCGACCGGGTGCGCCGGGTGACGGGCAAGCCGACCGGGTTCAAATCAGTGATTGGTGCCTATGGGTGGCTCGACACTCTTTGCGTCGAAATCCACCGGCGCGGGATTGAGAGCGCGCCCGATTTCATCACCATTGATGGCGGTGACGGCGGCACTGGGGCGGCACCGATGCCGTTGATGGATAATGTCGGGCTGACGCTGAGGGAATCGCTGCCAATGGTGGTGGATATCCTGCACCGTCACGGCCTGCGCGATCGCGTGAGGGTGATCGCGTCGGGCAAGCTGGTGACGCCGGCCGACGTCGCCTGGGCGCTGTGTACCGGTGCGGATTTCGTCAATTCGGCGCGCGGGTTCATGTTCTCGCTGGGGTGTATCCAAGCGCTGAAGTGCAACAAGAATACCTGCCCGACCGGCATCACCACCCACAACCAGCGGCTGCAAAAGGGCCTCAACCCGCAGGACAAGGCGGTGAAGGTTGCGAATTACTGCAAAAACCTGGTCCATGAGGTCGAGGTGATCGCGCATAGCTGCGGCGTCGGCGAACCGCGCGCGCTCCGCCGCTATCATGTCCGGGTGGTGCAGGCGAATGGCAAGTCGGTGCCCATGGATGAGCTGTTCCCGGTGCCGGCAATAGGGTGATCGATAGCGTTTAAGTCGCCGCAATCGGATCACGCGACCGTACGGCGCGGGTGACCGAATATACCGCGATCCCGATGATCGCGGCGACCCCCAGCGATATCCAGGACTTGGCTTCGCTGCCTGCGATCAGCGCGAGGCAGACGGACGCTGCTGCGACGACGATTAGCCCGGTGCGCACCGATCCGCTTGGGGCGTGGCGTCGCTCAATGACGGGCAGCGCGGCAATGCAGCCCAGATAGACGATCAGCCGCGATGCCACGCTGAGCACCGCCAGCGCCGCAAAGCCGCCGCTGAACGACAATCCAACCAAAACGGCCATGATGAAGATGACTGCGTTGCGCGGGACTGCATCTTTGGGGCTGACCTGGCCGAACCAACGCGGCAGGCCGCCCAATGCCTCCAACGCCAGCAACCGGCGCGACAAAAACAGCATGTTGTTGGTGATATTGCCGAATATCGACAATGTCGCCGTCGCGAGCATGAGCACTGCCCCGGCACTGCCAATTAGCACCATAGCCATCGTTGATAGCGGGGCGGTGTCGGTTGCGGACGGGGAATAGGCGGTCGCGACATAGCCCCAAACCAGTAGTGCATAGAGCAAGCTGACGGCGAGGAACACACCAACAACGGCGCGCGGCATATCCCGTTTGGGATTACGGGCTTCGCCCGCCAGCGTCAGGGCGCCCTCGAAGCCGGTAAAAGCATAAGCCGACAGCAAGGCCGCCTGGCTCAGCGACCATGTTGATGCCGGGCGCACGCTCGCGCCATCGCTGACCACCAGGGGTATGGCGAGGACGATCAATAGCGCCAGGGGAGCAAGCTTCATCACCGACAGCACGCCCAAAATGCGGGCAACACCATTTGTGCGATTCAGATTGACGATGAAGATCAGCAGCAATGCGCCAAGGACCACGGCCATATGAGCCTGCAGGCTTGATTCCGGCATGCCCCAGCCCCGCAAGGCATAATCGGCGAGCAGGTTAACGTTGGCGGCAGCCGATGCGGTGGTCGATAGCAGCTGCATCCACCCGATCTGGAAAGCGGCGGTTGTGCCGAAGGCGGCCTCCACATATTGAATTGGCCCGCCGGTGCCGTCGAACAACCGCGCCAGCCGCGCGACGACGAGCACAATCGGCAGCATCGCCAGCCCGACGAGCAGCACAATCACCGGTGCCCAGCCACCCGCGCTATTGGCGACGCTGGCGGGCAAGCCGAATATCCCTGCGCCGATAAGACCGTTGAGCACCATCGCGATCAGCCCCCACAGCCCGACGCTGCGGATCAGCTTTCCATTGGTGAAGGTGGGGGGGGATGTCATCGTGCGATCAAGGTTGCACGAATGAATCGGGGCCGCAATTAGACCAGTGCTTATATCGACCTCCGTTCGGGCTGAGCGAAGTCGAAGCCCAGGCGCTGCGCTTGCCCTTCGACTTCGCTCAGGGCGAACGGAGGTGGGGGTTGTCGGATGACGGTCGTTACTTGGCCTGCAGCAGCTTCAGGATGCTCAGCGATTGCTCGCTGCCCGATTGCGGGGTGAGTTCGCCGGTGCGGTCGGTAATCTCTGCCCAATGGGCGGCGATACCTTCGGGCGACAGCTCGTCGCCGGTCAGCAGCTTACCCTGGGTCAGCGTGACATAGGCCGCCTGGAACACACCCGCGCCTGCGCCGATGATCATGTTGGTCGGGGCATCCTCTGACACCAGGAACAGCGCGGCAGGCGCGACCTTTTCAGGCGCGAAGGCGGCGAAGGCTTCGGCCGGGAACAGATCCTCGGTCATCCGCGTGCCAGCGGTCGGCGCGATCGTGTTGACCTTGATGTTGTTCTTGGCACCCTCAATCGCCAGCGTCTTGGTCAGGCCGGCAAGGCCTAGTTTGGCCGCGCCATAATTGGCCTGGCCGAAATTGCCGTAGAGGCCAGTTGACGACGCGGTCATCAGCACGCGGCCGTAATTTTGCGCGCGCATCGTCTCCCACACTGCCTTGGTGCAATTGGCCGAGCCATTGAGGTGCACATCGACGACGAATTTGAAATCGGCTGGCTCCATCTTGGCAAAGCTCTTGTCGCGCAGCACGCCGGCATTGTTGATCAGGATATCGACCGATCCCCATTTCGCCTTGGCGGCTTCGACCATCGCGACCATCTGGTCATATTCGGTGACGCTGCCGCCATTCGACATGGCGGTGCCGCCAGCTGCCTCGATCTCCTCGACGACCTTCATCGCCGCATCGGAATGCCCGGTGCCATCGCGTGATCCGCCGAGATCATTGACCACCACTTTCGCGCCGCGCCGCGCCAGTTCGAGCGCATAGGCGCGGCCCAGGCCGCCGCCTGCGCCGGTGACGATGGCAACGCGGTTTTCGAAACTGATGGTCATAGCGCTCTTCCTCTATTGATATCTGGTGCGCTTCCTATTCGATTGATCGGGCGGTGCAAGCGGGACCGTCATCATTACGGCCCCGCCACGACGCTATAACCACGATAACCGCGATATCAGCGTGGCCGCTTGGACCGGCGGTGCTTTTTGGCAGGGCCATTGCCTGGCTCCATACAATGATCGAACTCGCCCGCCTTGCAGAGCGGATAAGGATCGAGCGCTGGTGCGGGCAGTGTCGATTCCGGGGCGACGGCGAGCATGCTTTGATTGGCGCGCGCGGCGGTATTGGTTTGCAGATCAGCCTCACGCGATCGCGGTCCGGTCGATGGTGTCGTCGCGGTCGACAGCGCGGTATCTGGGATACCGTTGGTGGTGGTGGGGCCGGTTTGTGCGACCAAGGGGCTGGCCAGCAAGACCAAGCTGGTTAGGATATAAGTGGATTTCATCTTGTCTCTCCTGGCGAAGGGTCGGGGGCAGCCGAAGCCGCACCCTGACCAAACGCCGGGAGGAGGATTAGGGTCCGGATCGGCGCTCAGGCCCCCGAATCGAGCGCATAGCCCGCCGAGCGGACGGTGCGGATGATATCCGGCCGGTCCCCATTGTTGATCGCCTTGCGCAGCCGCCGGATATGGACGTCCACTGTGCGCGATTCGATGTCCGAATCATGGCCCCAGACCGCGTCGAGCAAGCGTTCGCGGCTGAACACCCAGCCGGGATGCTCCAGGAAATGCTTGAGCAACCGGAATTCGGTGGGACCGAGCGGGATCACCTCGCCCGACCGACGGACCTTATGGCCAACCGTGTCCATCTCGATATCGGCATAGGTCAGCTGCTCACCAGCGAGCGCGGGACGCACGCGGCGCAGCACCGCGCCAACACGCGCAACGAGCTCGCGTGGCGAGAAAGGCTTGGTGACATAATCGTCCGCGCCGGTTTCCAGCCCGCGCACCCGGTCTTCCTCTTCACCACGCGCGGTGAGCATGATGATCGGCACATTCGCTGTCTCTGGCATGCGGCGCAGGCGGCGGCAGACTTCGATGCCCGACAGCCCCTCGACCATCCAGTCGAGCAGGACGATATCTGGCGTTGCCTCCTTGGCGAGCAGCAGTGCTTCTTCGCCATCGGGGGTCTGCTGAACCTCGAAATCCTCGCGCTTGAAATGCCAGATCAGCAATTCGGCGAGGGCGGCGTCATCTTCGACGAGCAACATCTTGGCGCGGGCCATTATTCGTCTCCGTTCAGTGGGCTTTAATCAGTGAATTGGGGCAGCGCCGCGTTCGCGCTCCCCCATGTGAACGCCGGTGGCCGCATAATAGACCATCTCGGCGATGTTGGTCGCGTGGTCGCCCACGCGTTCCAGGTTCTTGGCGATGAACAGCAGATGCGCGACCTGGCCGATGCTGGCCGGGTTTTCCATCATATAGGTGACGAGGACGCGGAACAGGCTGTTGTAAAAATCATCGACCGCGCGGTCGCTTTCGCAGACCCTGATGGCGGCTTCGGCATCGCGCGCTGCATAGGCATCGAGCACGTCATGCACCATCGTTGTCGCCAGGCCGGCCATGGCGGGCAGCACTGATAGCGGCTCGATATCGCCATGATCTTCGATTGCGGCAACGCGGCGGGCGATGTTTTTGGCATAATCGCCGATCCGTTCGATCACCCCGGCGATTTTGAGCGCAGCAACAACCTCGCGCAGATCATTGGCGAGCGGCGCGCGCAAGGCGATTAGCTGGACCGCCAGCCGCTCCACCTGCATTTCGATAGCGTCAATCTGCTTGTCGCCAGAGACAATCACCTCGGCCCCTTCAAGGTCGTGGCGCTTAAGCGCGTTCATCGCGCCGACAATCGCATGTTCGGCAAGACCGCCCATCTGCGCGATCAACCCACGCAGTTCCCCAATATCTTCGTCAAACGCCTTAACTGTATGATCAACCAATGATTTTCTCGATTTTGAAACAATCAGCCATAACGGCCGGTGATGTAATCCTTGGTCCGCTCCTGGCGGGGATTGGTGAAAATATCCGAAGTCGTGCCATATTCGACGAGCGTGCCGAGATGGAAAAACGCCGTGCGCTGCGAAACGCGGGCGGCCTGCTGCATGTTATGGGTGACGATGACGATGGCGTAGCGGCCCTTCAGCTCGTGGATCAGTTCCTCGATCTTGGCGGTCGCGATTGGGTCCAGCGCTGAACAAGGCTCGTCCATCAGGATCACTTCGGGATCGACCGCAATGGCGCGCGCGATACACAGGCGCTGCTGCTGCCCGCCCGATAAGGCGGTGCCGCTGTCGCTCAGTCGGTCCTTGACCTCTTCCCACAACCCAGCGCGGCGCAGCGATTGCTCGACGGCAGCATCAAGCTGCGCCTTGGTCGACGCCAGCCCGTGGATGCGCGGGCCGTAGGCGACATTTTCATAGATGGATTTGGGGAAGGGATTCGGCTTTTGAAACACCATCCCGACGCGCGCTCGCAGCTGCACCACGTCCATATCGGCGGCGTAAATATCCTCGCCGTCCAGCCGAATGTCGCCCGACACGCGCGCGATGGCGATGGTGTCATTCATGCGGTTCAGTGTGCGCAAAAAGGTCGATTTGCCGCAGCCCGACGGGCCGATCAGCGAGGTGACATGATCCTTGTCGACGTCCAGCGAAACATCATCGATCGCCTGTTTGGGGCCATAGAAAACATTCACGTGCTTCGCCGTCATCTTGGGCGCGCGCGGGGGTGAAAGGGGGGAAGCGTTCATTACCAGCGGGTCTCGAATTTGTTGCGGAGATAGATGGCGACCCCGTTCATCGCGAGCAGGAAGACGAGCAGCACGATGATCGCCGCGCTGGTTTTTTCGATGAAGCCACGGCTCACTTCGTCCGACCAGAGGAAGATCTGGACGGGCAATACCGTTGCTGGATCTGTTAGCCGGGCCGGCGGCGTTGCGATAAAGGCGCGCATGCCGATCATCAACAACGGGGCAGTTTCGCCCAGGGCGCGCGCCATGCCGATGATCGTCCCGGTGAGGATGCCGGGTAATGCGAGCGGCAGGACATGGTGGAAGACCACCTGAATCGGGCTCGCGCCAACGCCCAGCGCGGCGTCGCGGATCGACGGCGGCACCGATTTGATGGCGTTGCGCCCGGCGATGACGATCACGGGCATTGTCATCAACGCCAGCGTCAAGCCGCCCACCAACGATGCCGATCGGGGCAGGTGGAAGGTGTTGAGAAACACTGCCAGGCCAAGCAGGCCGAAGATGATTGATGGAACCGCAGCAAGGTTGTTGATCGATACCTCGATCAGATCGGTCCAGCGGTTTCGGGGCGCATATTCTTCGAGATATAACGCTGAAAGCACGCCGACCGGAAAGGCAATCGACAGCGTCACCAACATCGTCAGCAATGACCCCTTTAGGGCACCCCAAATGCCGACGATCGTCGGATCGGTTGAATCGGATTCGGTCAAGAACGGCCAGTTGAAGACGGTGTGGAGCCGCCCGTTGCGCTGCAACTGCGCGACGGTGGCCTCTGCGGCGGGCGATCCCTTACCCTTGGACGCGATATCGAGTTCAGTCGATGCGGGTACGCGCAGCATCACCCGGCGGCTGAGCAGCGACGGATCGGCCTTTAGCTGGTCGCGCACGCGCAGCCATGCCCCGTCCGAAAGCAGGGCATCGCCACCCCGACCAAAGGCGACGACAGCGGCGCGCGATGTTGCTTCGGCCAGCCCGGCACCGGCCAGCGCCAGATCGGCGCCTTCCCCCTTCAGCCGATCCGCTTCCAGGGCGAGGCCGGCACGGGGAAAATCGAACGGCAGGGTGATTTCGGTTTGCGTGAACCCTTGAGCGCCGTTGATCGCCATGGTCGCCAGCAGGAACACCAGAAAACCGGCCGACATGATTACGGCGCCCAGGCCAAATAGCCGGAATCGGCGTTCGGCGGCATAGCGCCGACGGATGCGCTGCTGCATCGCGTTTGCACGCCAGTCAGTGGGCGCACGATCGGGCTGGATTGGGGGAAGGTCCATCTTATTCATATGCTTCACGATAGCGTTTGACCACCGTCAGCGCGACGATGTTGAGCAGCAGCGTGACCACAAACAGCGTCAGCCCCAGCGCAAAAGCGGCCAATGTCTTGGGGCTGTCAAACTCAGCCTCGCCGGTCAGCAGATCGACGATCTGCTTGGTAACGGTCGTCGCGCTGGCCAGCGGGTTTATGCTGAGCGTGGCGATGCCAGAGGCCGCCATCACCACGATCATCGTCTCACCAATCGCGCGGCTGATCGCGAGCAGTACGCCGCCAACCACGCCGGGCAGTGCTGCCGGTAATAACACCCGCCGGATCGTCTCCGATGTCGTTGCGCCCATCGCCAGCGACCCATCGCGCATCGCGGCGGGGACGGCAGCGATCGAATCATCGGCCATGGAGGATACAAACGGGATGATCATCACCCCCATCACCAGCCCGGCCGCCAGCGCGCTTTCCGAACTAGCCGCGCTATAGCCCGCCGCCACCGCCAGATCGCGCACGGCGGGCGCAACGGTCAGCGCCGCGAAATAGCCATAGACCACGGTTGGCACCCCGGCGAGCACCTCCAAAATTGGTTTCATCCAGCGGCGCACCCGCGGGGCGGCATATTGCGTCAGATAGATCGCGCTCATCAGCCCGAAGGGAATGGCGACGATCATCGCGATCACCGCGCCGATGAAGAAGGTCCCCCAGAATAGCGGCACCGCGCCCAGTGATGCCCCCGGATCGCGCGCATCGATGACCTGCGGGCTCCAATGCGTGCCGGCCAGGAAATCCAGGATCGGCACCATTTGAAAGAAGCGCCAGGATTCAAAGAGCAGCGAACCGACAATCCCCGCCGTCGTCAGGATCGCGATCAGCGATGCGGTGAGCAGCAACAGCATCACCACCCGTTCGATCCGGGTGCGCGCCCGGAAATCCGGCTTCACCCGGACATAGGCATAGGCACCACAGGAGAGCGCCAGCAGCAGCGCCAGCGTTGATCCCATCCAGTTGTAGCGTAATTGAGCGCTGGCATAGGCGGGGGCCAGCGCGTGGGCGAGCGGGTTGCCGCTGCCGAAATGGTTGCCTTGCGCAATCGACCGGGCTTCAGAAAGGACGGCCGCGCGTTCAAAGCCGGGCGGGGGCAGGTTGGCGGCGATCGGCACCTGCAGCACGGTGTTGGTGACCATGCCGGGGGTGATGAACAGCCAGGCCGTCACGAAGATCAATGCGGGAATCACCACCCACATGGCGACATAGGTGCCGTGATGAGAGGGCAACGAGCTGAATCGCCGCGCCGCGCCGCGCCGGAAGCCAACCGCGCGGACGCGCGCCGTTAGCCAGCCGATCAGACCGAGACCGGCGATGAGAAAAAGGAGCAGCAACGTGGGCAAGGGCGATATTCTTCAACTTATCTGGAAACAAAAGGCAGGATGGCGCTGATCATCAGCACCATCCTGCCGAAAACGTTAGTTCAGGGTGCGGCCGTCGAGGGTTGTGCCGTTCTTGATAATCGCCGCCGAAGCATCGCGCACCGATTGCGGGGCGGCGATCAGCCCACGCTTCACGAGCGGACCACCCGGTCCCCAGGCACCGGCAAAGGCATCCAGGAACTGCGGCAGGCCAGGAATGGCGGTGAGGTGCGCCTTTTTCACATAGATGAACAAAGGGCGCGATCCCGGATAGGTGCCCGCCGTAATCGTCTCATAGGTTGGCGTAACACCGCTGATCGGCACGCCGATCAACTTGTCAGCGTTTTCCTCAAGATAGCTATAGCCGAAAATGCCAACGGCATTAGGGTTTGACTGGAGCTTCTGGACGATCAGATTGTCATTCTCGCCGGCATCGACATAGGGGCCGTCATCGCGAATGCGGGTACAGGCATTGGCAAAATCGTCAGGCTTTTTGTCCTTCATGGCGATGCTAGCGGGATAGATGGCAGCACAACCGCGCGCCATGATCAGTTCGGCCAGCGCATCGCGGGTGCCGCTGGTCGCTGGTGGGCCATAAACCTGGATCGCGACAGCGGGCAGCGCCGGATTGACGTCTTTCCAGGTCTTGGCGGTGTTGGGCATGCCGCGCGGATTGGCGGCGAGCGCCAGATAAATGTCAACCGGCGTCAGCTGCAGCTTCGGCCCGTCCGTGCCCTCGGCAAAGGCAATGCCATCAAGCCCGACCTGGATTTCCATGATCCGATCGGCACCATTTGCTGTGCACGTCGTGAATTCAGTCAGCTTCATCCGGCGCGATGCATCGACAATATCGGGATGCCGCGCGCCGACCCCGGCGCAGAACAGCTTCATGCCAGCACCGGTACCCGTCGATTCAACGACTGGCGCCTTCATGCCGGGGTTTTTGTTGACGAATTGTTCGGCGACTAAGGTCGTAAAAGGATAGACCGTCGATGACCCAACGGCCTTGATCTGGTCGCGCGATCCCGCGCCGCCGCCATTGGCCTGATCGGTGCATGCCGAGAGCGTAAGCGCAGTAACCGCCAAAATCGCGAGATGACGTCGCATCGAATCCCTCCTTGCAGGACTGTTCCCGCGGCGCCGCTATCACCCCGAACGGGTTGCCTCTGTGACAGTAGGGTTACCGTTTGATGACAGAGCCTCCCGGCGCGGGGCGGTGTTGGGGATGGCGGGCAGCAGAATCGACGCAGTTGTGCCCTTGCCGACGATACTTGTGATATCGAGCCGACCGCGATGACGCTCGATAATATGTTTGACGATGGCAAGGCCAAGGCCAGTGCCTCCCAATGATCGGCTCCGCCCGGCATCGACTCGGTAGAATCGCTCGGTCAATCTTGGCAGATGCTCGGGCGCGATGCCGTCGCCCTCATCAGCCACGCTGATTCGCACCATCCCGGTCTGATCGACCCATAATCGCGAGATAACCGGCGTGCCCGGCCGGCCATATTTCATCGCGTTACCGATCAGATTGTGCAGCACTTGCGACAATTGCGCGCGGTCCCCCGTGACCGGGGGGACATTGGCCTCGATATCGCTGACCAAATCGGCACCGCGTTTGTCATGCGAATCAGCGATTTCGGCATGCACCTCTTCCATCAACTGGCGCAGATCGATGGCGGTTGCTGGCACGCGGTATTTCTCCGCTTCGATCCGGCTGAGCGAGATCAGATCTTCGACCAGGCGCTGCATGCGCCGGGCTTCGTCGAACATTACCTTTAAGAAGCGCGAGCGCACGTCGGGGTCGCCGCCAGCCTTTTCATCGCTCAGCGTTTCGACGAAACCCAGGATGGAGGCGAGTGGGGTGCGCAGTTCATGGCTGGCGTTCGCGACGAAATCCACGCGCATCCGTTCGGCTGCATAACTGCCGGTTTGATCGATCAAATGCACCACGCGGCGGCCATCCGACATGGTCGTCACGCGCATTTCCCAGCGTTGATCAAGCGTACCCAGCCCAACCAGGTTGATCGGCCGGGTTGAATTGCTCCGCATCTCGGTCAGCCGTTCGGCGGCGGCCGGGTGGCGAATCGCCAGGCGGACATCCTCGCCAATGATATGCCCGCCGAGCAAAACCCGTGCGGGTTGATTGGCATGGCCGACGCGGCCATCGGCGACGATCAGGATCGGCTCGATGACTGCTTCGATCATTTCGTCGATATCGATCGGGTTCGCCCTGCGGTCGACTGGGTCGGCAATCACCGCTGGTTCGGGCGCGACATCGCCGGTGCCTGCAGCGACCAGCACGGCTGCCACGCCGCCGACCAGCACGATCAGCCCGCCTTGCAGGCCCTGTTCGAGCATGACGATTGCAATCGCCGCGACGACGATGACGGCGATTGCGGTGAGGGTCCGATAACCAAAGGCGTCAAGCATTGGCCATGTCTAGCGCAATCCGCGCGCGGCGGCGAGTATGGTTACCCGGCTTGCACTCAATTTACGATTGTGAAAGGGCCACAGGATCATATTCGGGGCAGCATGATGGAACGGCCATGAGCGACGATATTCCCCCGGCAGAAACGCCCCCGCCGCTGCCCGCGACCCCGTCCTTGGCGGCAGCAGCGGAGGCCATGCCAACCCGGCGGCGTGCGTTGATGCTCGGCGCGGTCGGCGCAACCGCCATCGTTTCGATCCGCCCGGCGCTCGCGCAAACCACGGCGTCGGTGCTCACCTGCGAAATTCCAGTGCCCGATCCCGCCCGCGCCGGCAGCTACATTGCCGCCGATGGTTCATTGGTGCCCGCCGGAACAGCGGGTGCCTTTCCGCCAGCGCGGGTGCCGTTCAAGGGCGAAGATGTCCGCCGTGCCATGGCTGGCGGGCGGTTGCCGGGGATGGATAGCGATCGTACCCGCGCTTATCTGCAATATATTCGGCGCCTGCAATCGGGCACCAGCGGCTTTACCTGTTTCGCCTCGCTGCAGATGCCGCGCGGCTAAGCGCCGTGTCGGCACCCGTCTATCGATCGGTGTCAGCCGCCACCTTGCGGGCGGTGCAGCTTGATGAATTGACGCTGGTGTATCACCGTGCATCGGGCATTACCCATATCCTTGCTCCCCCCGCCCCCGAAATTCTTGATGCCCTGGCGCCTGAAGCATTGACCGGCGCGGCGCTGCTCGCGCGGTTGGGCGACGAATATGATCTGGGCGACGCTGATTCCGTCGCGTTGCTGGCCCGGCTGGATGAACTTGTCGCCGCCGGGCTGGTCGAACGACGATGAGGTTCGCCCATCAAGTGAAGATTGGCCCGATCGGCTTTCGCATCGGATCGGATTGGTCCGCACCAATTGCCGCCCTGCGCGCACTCTACAGCGATTATCCTGCACCGGAGGGCGGCGTGCCCGATTTCACCGTGCGGCTGTTCGCTGCGCGACCGTGGCGGCGCTTCATTCGCCCCTCAGTGATGATCGGCGGTGATTATGTCCTGCCCGAAGCGGCGCCGTTGCCCATCGCGCAGGGGCTGCTGGCGGCAGAAATGGGCATGAACCTGCAAATGGCGCTCGGCCAGCGGCGCTATCTGCTGCTCCACGCTTCAGTTGTCGAACGCGACGGGCGCGCGCTGTTGATGACCGGCGAATCGGGCGCGGGCAAATCGACGCTGGCGGCCTTGCTGGCGGCGCGCGGCTGGCGGCTGATGGGTGATGAATTCGCGCTGGTCGATCCGGCAAGCGGGCTGGTGCACGCCTTTCCCCGGCTGGTCAGTTTGAAAAATGCCGCGATCAGCGTGGTGGAAATGGCGGTGCCCAGCGCTCGGTTTGGCCCGCTGCTGGCAGGCACGCCCAAGGGCGATATCCGACATCTTGTGCCCGACGCCCACGCCATTGCAGCAATGGACCAGCCGGCGCGCCCCGCCTTGCTGCTCTTCCCGCGCTTTGGGCTTGAAGCCGCGATGCGCCCGGTACCGCCCAGCGAAGTGTTCGTCCGGCTGACCCAGGCGTCGACCAACTATGTCGCCATGGGCGAACGCGGCTTTGATGCGCTGACCGGGTTGGTCGGCCAGATCCCCGCCCAGGCAATCGATTACCCCGATACGCAAACGGCGATCGACCTGGTTGAGCAGCTATGGGCGTCGACATGAACCGCACCGCCTGGCTGCTTGCCGATGCGCTGCGCGATCCGGCGACGACGGCTGATCTGGACCCGGCGGGCTGGACGTCGCTGCTCGCCATGGCGCGCGCCGAACAGTTAATCGGTTCGCTTGCGCACCGGCTTGGCGGTTTGCCGGTGCCGACTGCGGTCGCACGTCTCCTCGCTGATGCTCGCGCTTCTGCCGAACAGGGGCGGGTGGCGGCGCTGTGGGAGGCCGAAATGGCGCGCCGCGCGCTCGCGCCGCTGGATCGGCCGGTCGTGCTGCTGAAAGGGACCGCCTTTGTCGCGGCCGGTCTGGCAGCGGGGCAGGGGCGCTCGATCGGCGATCTCGACATTCTCGTGCCGCGCGACGCCCTCGATGCGGTCGAGGCGGCGTTGCTCGCCAGCGGCTGGGAATGGGTCAAGCCTGACCCTTATGATGACAGCTATTATCGCCGCTGGATGCATGAACTGCCGCCGCTGATCCACCGCGATCGTGACCGGATGATCGATGTCCATCACAGCATCCTGCCGCTCACCGCGCGGATCACCCCCGATCCTGCCGCCATTATCGCCGACAGTATTGCCCTGGAAAACGGTCTGCGCGTGCCCGCACCCGCCGATATGATCGTCCATGCCGCTGCGCATCTCTTTGCCGATGGCGATCTGGCGGGTGGGATGCGCAATCTGTGGGACGTCGATCGCTTGATTGGCGAATTCGGACTGGCAGGTGTAGCGGCCCGCGCCGCGCATCACGGCCTGACCCGCGAGGTTTGCCGGGCGGTGCGGCTTGCGCACGCACTTTATGGCACGGAGATTCCCGCTGATTGGGCCACGCCTAACCGAACCGACGCGCTCTATCTGCGTCGGCTCACCGCGCGCGACGGCTGGGGCAGGGCGATCCGCCCGGTAACACGGTTCGGCTTTTATGTTCGGTCGCATTGGCTGCGCATGCCGCCCCATCTGCTGGTGCGGCATTTATGGACGAAATGGCGCGGCAATGGGCCGTCCGCTCGCCTGTAAAGCTGACGCTTGCACCCGCGCATGGCCGTCGGTATAGGCCCGCTTCCATGCTTTTCCGGCCGGCTTTTTGGCGCCGCCGCCGGGCTCCGTCGGGGAGTAGCTCAGCCTGGTAGAGCACTGCCTTCGGGAGGCAGGGGCCGGAGGTTCGAATCCTCTCTTCCCGACCATCACTGATCCATCCGCTTAAGCGATCGCGTCGCCACTGTTCATCGGCCCCACGATGCGCCTTTTGGACCTTGCCGGTCCTCCCCCATTCCCGCCCCTTTGCCGGCCAAATCTGCTGCACATGCGAACACCCCTTGGGGCCAGCACAAAGCCGTGATAGGCGCACCCTTATGCTCAATATCAACGGCATTACGGTGCGGCTTGGCGGTCGCACGATATTGGAACGTGCAAGCGCGACCTTGCCGGCGAAGAGCCGTGTCGGGCTGATTGGCCGCAATGGCGCTGGCAAATCGACGCTGATGAAGGTGATGATCGGCCAGCTTGATGCCGATGATGGCGAGATCGAGATGCCGCGCAAGACGCGGATCGGCTATCTGCAGCAGGAAGCCCCGCACGGCAGCAAGACGCCGATTGAGACGGTACTTGAGGCTGATACCGAACGCGCCGCGCTGTTTGCGGAGGCCGAACATTGCGTCGATCCTGACCGCGTCGCTGAACTCTATGAACGGCTCGAAGCGATCGACGCCTATACCGCCGAGGCCCGGGCCGCGCGCATCCTGGTCGGGCTCGGCTTTGACGAGGAAATGCAGCAGCGCCCGCTCGACAGCTATTCGGGCGGCTGGAAGATGCGGGTGGCGCTCGCCGCCTTGCTGTTTTCCGAACCCGATCTGCTGCTGCTCGACGAGCCATCGAACCATCTCGATCTCGAAGCGACTTTGTGGCTCGAAAGCTTCCTCAAGGCCTATCCCGGCATGATGGTTGTCATCAGCCATGAGCGCGATCTGCTCAACAATGTCGTCGACAACATCCTGCATCTCGAAGGCGGCAAGACCACGCTCTATGCGGGCGGCTATGACGCGTTTGAGCGCCAGCGCGCCGAGCGCGCCGCACAACTCGCCGCCGCCAAGGCCAGCCAGGATGCGCAGCGCGCCAAGCTGCAGGACTATATCGCCCGCAATTCCGCCCGCGCCTCCACCGCCAAACAGGCCCAGTCGCGCCAGAAGATGCTGGCGAAGATGCAGCCGATCGCCGCGATGGCCGACGATCCGACGCTGAGTTTCGATTTTCCCAGCCCCGATGAGCTGAAGCCGCCGCTCGTTACGCTCGACATGGCCAGCGTCGGCTATGGTGACAAGCCAATCCTCCAGCGATTGAACCTCCGTCTCGATCCCGACGATCGCATCGCGCTGCTTGGCCGCAACGGCAATGGCAAGACCACGCTCGCCCGCCTGCTCGCCGCCCAACTCGCGCCGATGGACGGCGACATGACCAAATCGGGCAAGATGCGCGTCGGCTATTTCACGCAATATCAGGTCGAGGAGCTTGACGGCGAGGATACCCCGCTTGAGCATATGCAGCGCTTGATGGGCGACAAGACCCCCGCCGCCGTCCGCGCCCAGCTCGGCCGTTTCGGCTTTTCGGGGCAAAAGGCGACGACCAAGGTCGGCAAATTGTCGGGCGGCGAGCGCGCGCGGTTGGCGCTCGCGCTTATCACCCGCGATGCGCCGCACATGCTGATCCTCGACGAGCCGACCAACCATCTCGACGTCGATGCGCGCGAGGCGCTAGTGCAGGCGCTCAACGCCTATGATGGCGCGGTCGTCGTCGTCAGCCATGATCGCCACATGATCGAACTCACCGCCGATCGGCTGGTGCTCGTCGATGCCGGTACCGCCAAGGAATATGCCGGCAGCTTGGATGACTATACCGATCTGATCCTCGGCCGGAACCAGCCCAAGGGCGATGCCAATGCGGTCAAGGGGGGCAGCAAGAAGGACAAAAAAGCTGCCGCCGCAGAGCGCGAGCGCGCCGTCGCGCTGAAAAAGACTGCGCACGAGGCCGAACAGGCGGTGGTGAAACTCACGTCGCAGCGCAGCGCCATCGACCGCGCGATGTTCGATCCATCGGGTGCTGAGCCCTGGCTCGCCAAGCTGTCGATGAGCGAACTTAGCCAGCGTCGGGCCGAAGTCGACGCCAAGCTCACCCTCGCCGAAGCCGCCTGGCTTGACGCGAGCGAAGCGCTGGAATCGGTAGCGGCCTGATCGCCGATCGGTAATAAGGTCGGCTGATAAGGAGAGCCGGCCAAATGCAGCATGCGAAGACGGCGCTCACCGCGCGCTCCGGCCCCTATCGCGGTATCGCCGCTGAAATGTTCCGCTGGCTGTGCCTCGCCTATCTTAAGCTCGGCGGCTGGACGATGCAGGGCGATTGGCCACCACTCGCCAAGGCCGTGCTGCTTGCTGCCCCGCACACGTCGAACTGGGACGGCATTAATATGCTCGCGGCGGCTGGCTATTACCGGGTGACGTTGCGCTGGATGGGGAAGAAGAGCCTCACCACCGGCCCATTTGGTCGGCTGGTCCTTTGGCTCGGCTGCGTCCCGATCGATCGCGCGGCGAGCCATGACGTCGTGCAGGCAATGACGGATGCTTTCGCCACCGAAGACGCAATGATCCTCGCCATCCCGCCCGAAGGTACCCGCAGCCTGACGCGCGAATGGAAGACGGGCTTCTACCACATCGCCGTAAAGGCCGGCGTGCCGATCATCCTGACGGTGCTCGATTATGGCACCAAGACGATCCGCGTGGCCGGCGTCTTCCACCCGACCGGCGATTATGCCGCCGACATCGTCCAGATTCGCGCACCGTACAAAGAAGCGGTTGGCAAGGTGCGCGGGGCGTTTGCGACGGGGGGGTGAGGGCACTCGCCCCGCCCGCGCCTTTGTGGCAGCATCACGCCATGGCGCGGACCGTCATCTCCTATGCATTGTTGCTCGCCCTCGCGGCGACCGCACTGCAATGGCTCGACTATCGATACACAGTCCACGCCTTTTCAACCGAACTCTACGTCACGCTGTTGGCCATCGGCTTTATCACGCTCGGCATCTGGACGGGCGCACGCCTCACCCCGCGCACGATCGCCGGACCATTTCAGCGCAACGATGCCGCGATCCGCGCGCTCGGGCTGACGCCGCGCGAATGCGAGATTCTCGCCCTGCTCGCGTCGGGCCAGTCAAACAAGGAGCTCGCCCGCAGCCTTGGTATCTCGCCCAATACGGTCAAGACGCATGTCGCGCGCGTCTATGAAAAGCTCGCCGTCACGCGTCGGATCGAGGCGATTGAAAAGGCGCGTACGCTCGCCCTGATTGCCTGAAATAGTGGGGTGATGGGGCGAGTGATGGGGCCAAATCACCCATCCGGGTGATAGCATCTGGCCCAGGCACGGGGATAGAGAAGCGGCTATCAGCAATGCCGGGGGAGAAGCGGGCATGAACAGCATCACCAGATACGCAGCGATTTATGGCGGGTGTTCCGGCGCGGTCATCATCGCCACGATTATCGGCGGTACGGCGCTGGCCGATCGCATCAGCTTCGCCGGGTCCGAATTTTTCGGCTATCTTGTCATGCTGGTCGCACTGACCTTCATCTTTGTCGGCATAAAGCGCTACCGCGATATCGAGCGCGGCGGCATCATCCGCTTCCTGCCAGCCTTTGGGGTAGGGCTCGCGATCGCGCTGGTCGCGGCTTTTGTCTATGTGTTGGTGTGGGAAGTCTATCTGGCTGCGACCAACTATGCCTTCATCAACGATTACATCGATGGCATCCGCCACGCCAAGCAGGCAGCGGGCGTGACCGGAGCAGCGCTCGATCGCGCCATGGCGCCGCTGGAAACCATGCGGACCAGCTACGCTAACCCATTGTTTCGCTTGCCGATGACCTTCATGGAAATCGCACCCGTTGGCGCCGTGGTGTCGCTCGTGTCGGCCGCCCTGTTGCGCAACCCGCGCATCCTGCCGGCGCGTTAAGGCACGGCGCCCGCATTCGGCACCCGCCGTGCGGAAATGATCCGCACCGGTGCCGCAATCATCTGACCCTTCATGAACCCTTCGCCCAGCGTCGGTGAGGTCGGCGCGTCGAATATCCGCGCGACGACCTCCATCCCTGCCACGACACGGCCAAATGCTGCATAGCCTGCGGTATCGCCGCTCGCCTCCGGATGCGCGTCGAGCCCGGGCATATCGGCCAGCAGGATCGAGAAATCCCCGGTCGCGGTACCCGGCGCATAGCGCGCCATCGATATCGTCCCGGCCTTGTGGAGAATGCCGGTCTGCGTCGTCGGTTCATGCACGATCGGCTTCAGCGTGCGCTGCGGCACATTCTGCGTGCCGCCCTGGATCAGGCCATTGGGCTGCGTCCCCCAGGCCAGCCGCATTGCGCGGTAAAAGGTCGTGCCGTCGAATAGCTTGCGATCGACATAGGCGACGAAATTCTCGGTCGTGACCGGCGCATGCAGGTGATCGAGATCGAGCGTGATCACCCCCGCATCAGTCGTGATCGCCACCCGTACCGTATCGCCAAGCACGGCAGGCGGTGGCGGGGCGGGGGCGGCTTTGCGCCTTGGGCTCGCGCTCGCAGCGCTAGTCAGCAGGGCAAGGGCGATAATCGGCGCGGCGATGCGGGCAAGGATAGGGGGCATTACCGCAATCTACCGTTTTGCGCCGCTCACCGCCACCTTCATCGCGCTAAATCGCCAGCCCCGCCGCGTTGCCGCTCGCCCAGGCCCATTGGAAATTATAGCCGCCAAGCCACCCGGTCACATCGACTGCCTCGCCGATCGCATACAGCCCCGGCAGCTTGCGTGCCGCCATCGTTTGAGACGACAGCCCGTCGGTCGAAATCCCGCCGACCGTCACTTCGGCCTTGGCAAACCCCTCGCTGCCATTCGGCATAAAGCGCCAATCGGCCAGCCGCGCGGCGATATCGGTCAGTTCGCGATCGGTATAGGTCAGCAACGCACCGCCAAATGGCAGCTTTTCGGTTAACGTATCAGCGAGCCGCAACGGCAGCACGCTCGCCAGGCTGTTGCGTAAGCTCACCTTTGGCCCCGCGCGTTTCGCTGCGACCAGCCAATCGCGCGGGCGTCCGGGCAGGAAATCGATGCCGATCGCCTCGCCGTGCCGCCAATAGCTCGATACCTGCAGGATCGCCGGGCCCGATAGCCCGCGATGCGTGAACAACGCCGCCTCCTTGAACACCGCCTTGCCGCACCGCGCCACCACCTCGGTCGCGACGCCGGACAGGGTTTGGAACAAGGTCTCGTCACCGCCCAAGGTCAGCGGGACAAGGGCAGGGCGGGGCTCCACGACCTTCAGCCCGAACTGCCGCGCGAGATCATAGGCAAAGCCCGTCGCGCCCATTTGCGGGATTGAGGGGCCACCGGTCGCGATCACCAGCGCCGGTGCCGTCTCGATGTGATCGCCAAAAGCCACCCGAAACCGGCCGTCCGCATGCTCGACTGACCGGATTGCCGATCCCAGCGCGATATCCACCTGGCCCTTGGCGCATTCATCGAGCAGCAGATTGACGATCTGCTTGGCCGATCCGTCGCAGAATAACTGCCCCAGCGTCTTTTCGTGCCAGGCAATCCCGTGCGCCTCAACCAGCGCGATGAAATCGGCTGGCGCGTAGCGGCTCAGCGCTGATTTGGCGAAATGCGGGTTGGCGGAGATGAACTGCGCGGGCGTGGTGCCGATATTGGTGAAATTGCACCGCCCGCCGCCCGAAATCAGGATCTTCTTGCCCACCGCATCGGCATGGTCGATCAGCAGCACACGCCGCCCGCGCTGTCCTGCAACCTGCGCGCAGAACAGCCCGGCCGCCCCCGCGCCCAGGATAATCGCGTCATAGGGAGCAGGCGGTGTTATTCCACGTCGCCCGTAAACCACATGCGCTGCAATTCGCGCTGTTTGTCCATGAACTGGTGCTTCAGCGCGCCGAGCACGTGCAGCCCGACCAGCACATAGACGGCATAGGCCGCGATCTCATGAAACTCGCCGAACAGATCATGCATCTGCTCCTTGGTCACCGCGTCCAGGTTCATGATGTAGCTGATCCGCGGAAAAGGGATCACCCCGAACAGCGTCAGTGGGTTTTCGTCAGCCGCTTTCCACGCCGAATCATGCATCCAGCCGGTGATCGGCATCGCGAAGATGATCACATAGAGCAGCACATGCGTCACATGGCTCAACTGCACTTCCCATTTCGCATAGCCGGTGGGCAGCGCGGGCGGGGTGTGCGTGAAGCGCCACAACAGCCGCATGATCGCCAGCCCTAGTACCGTAATGCCAATCGATTTGTGCAGGTTGATCGCCGGGCGAATCGATTCCTCGGGGTAAAACTCCCAGGTCAGCGCCAGGAACACGTTGATGATAATCCCGATCGCAACAAGCCAGTGGAGCGTAATCGCAAGGCTGGTATAGCGGCGTGCTTCCATCGTCTCTTCCCGTCGTATCTTGTGGCGCTGCTCTGGCGATAAAACGCCCCAAAGCCTAGCGTGTTGCAAGCCTGTGTTCATCAGAAATCGGAAATAAGCCCAGCGCATGACCTCGATTAGCCAGACGCTCGCCGCGCAATCGCCGCGGCTGACGCCCCGACGCGTGCCTGCTTCCGCCTATCTCATCGCCGGTGGCGTGCTGATTCTGTTCGTCGCGCTGGTGGCGCAGGCGTTTTTCCGCACGGGGCTGGCGAGCTGGTCGGTCGGCCTCGTCTACATTGCGTACGATACCGCGCTGCTGATCTTCACGGGCACCAAGACCTGGCAGTTGATGCGCCCCGCGCCTGCGCCCGCCCAGACCACCGCCACCACGCACCGCCCCACGCTCGGCGTGATCATCGCCGCGCATAATGAAGCGGGCGTACTCGGCATCACCATCGACACGCTCGCCCAGCAAAGCGACCCGCCCGATCTCATCCTCATCGCCGATGACGGCTCCAGCGACGATACCCCCGCCGAGCTGCACCGCCTCTACGGCCTCACCCCGCCAGCGCTTGGCAGCATCAGCGATCCTGCCCCCGGCCTGCCCACGCTCCGCTGGCTGCGCGTCCCGCATGGCGGCAAGGCGCGCGCGCTCAATCAGGCGATCCAGCTGCTGGATACCGATGTCGTCCTCACCGTCGATGCCGATACCCTGCTCGACCCGCCCGCGCTCGCCGCGATGCGCGGTGCCTTCACCGCAGAGCCCGCGCTCGTCGCCGCCACCGGCGTGCTCACGCCCATTTGCGGCCCCTCGCTTCAGGGGCGGATTTTCCAGTGGTTCCAGACCTATGAATATGTCCGCAATTTCCTGTCGCGCTATGCCTGGATGCGCGTCGACAGCCTGTTGCTCATCTCGGGCGCGTTCGCGGCGTTCCGGCGGGATGCGCTGATCACGGTCGGCGGGTTCGATCCTGCCTGCCTCGTCGAGGATTACGAGCTCATCCACCGCCTCCACCGCCATTCGACCGACAAGGGGCTCGGCTGGAAGGTCCGCGTCATTGGCGGCGCCACCGCGCGCACCGATGCGCCCGCGTCATTGATGGCGTTCCTGCGCCAGCGCCGCCGCTGGTTCGGCGGCTATCTGCAGACGCAATATTGGAACCGTGACATGATCGGCAACCCGCGCTTCGGGTCGCTCGGCACTGCGCAAATGCCGGTCAAGACGCTCGATACGCTCCAGCCAATCTACGGCATCGCCGCCTTCATCATCCTGGCGGTACTGGTGCTAAGCGGCAAGTTCATGCTCGCCTGGCCGATCCTGCTGGTGATGATCGTCAAGATCATCTTCGATCTCGCCTACCACCTCTGGTCGCTACGCCTCTACGCCCGCTGGACCGGCCAGACCGAAGGGCTGGGCTGGGGCTGGGCCATTGTCGCTGCGATCCTCGAGCCCTTCACCTTCCAGCTGCTGCGCCATGCCGGCGCGACCTGGGGTTGGTGGATGGTCCTGACGGGCCGCGAGACCTGGGGGCGCCAGAAGCGGACGGCGATTGAGGGCGTGGGGCGATAGGGGGGGGGGGGCGAGATTGCGTCCTGCGCTCGGCCATTCCCGTGCTCCGCGAGCGCAACTAAACTCAGTCGTTCATTCAGTGAAGGCACCGGCGACTGTTAATGTGGCAACCGGCCAATCCGGTATGCGCCTCTAGGCTTGTCACTCATTGTTGGACAAGCTTAGAGCAAAGCGGTCGTTCATCCTGCGGGCTCCGGGGTTATCCTGCTCGATTCGACGTTGGCGAAATGACTGGTAATTTTGTTGGCAAGCCCCTTAATCGCGGCGATTCTTCTTGGGTCGAGGAGGGGTAGCGAGGGATTCGAGTTTACCATGTCGAGAAGATTGTAAGCTAGGTCGACCTTCGGCAGCTTGCGTCCGGTGCTCTCGCGAAACATGTGCTCGAGCGTGTTCATCCGTGTGCCGTTCGCCGGTTGAAAGGACTCGATGCGGCGACAGGTCGGGTGCCATTTTGTGATGATCTCATTCGCGGCTTCCAAAAGCCGCCCCTCGATCACGAAGTCCTCGAGCTCCAAAGCGGTGCCAGCTGGGTTCTTCAACACTAAAATGTGGGCTGCTGGCACGCCGTTCTCAAGCAACCGCTTCTCGATAGCCTTGCCGCCAGGATCGGCATCCACAACGTGCAGGACATTCGTCTCGGTGATGAGCGCCTGCGGTTCGAGCGCGCCCTTGTTCTCTGAAAGTCCCGGAACAAACTGGAACCCCAGGCTCGCCTGTCCGAGTGCTTCCCTTAAGAGGGTGGGGAACAGCAGCATGTCGCTCGGACCCTCTACCATTACCGCCCGTCTTGTAGGGAAGAAGGCGAGTGTGGCTGCCCCCAGACCAAACAGTAAGGGAGTCAATCCGTGGCCGGGCTCGTTCCAGAATCGGTTCACGATCTTGCTTGAGCCGTCAGCCGGGTTCTGGACGATGGTCCGGACGCCATTACCCAGGTCCTCTGGAAGGCAGCCAGCGGAGTGAGTGGTGAAGATTACCTTGGGCGAGAGCTGCTGTCGCGCGAGCATCTGCACCAGGTCGGCCTGAGCGTCATAGTGGAGCCGCTGGTCGGCCTCGTCAATGAGAAGCACCGGTTTATCGGCGTGGTTCCTGGTTGCAAACATTTGGAGTGCCACGAACTGTCGAAGACCATCGCTACGCTCTGCAAAGGCAGTGAACTCAGAATTTGAGTTGACGATCTGGACCTCGAATTCGTCACCTTGGATCCGTATCGCGACCTCGGTCCCCGACTGCTTCCAAGCCTCTTTGAACTTACGCCCCAGCGTCTCGCTGGCCCGACGCTCTAGGGTTGTGATCTTGGCGTTGAGACCTTGATCGATCGCTAGGAACAGCTCGTTTAGATCGAGACCGGCGACCTCGACCAAGTTCGCGAGCGCGGGCGGGACGCCTTGGCGAAGAGATGAGATCGAATAGCTCGAGGCCAAATTTCTCGCCTGCTCGTCAAACACTAGGAAAGGAGGTATTCGAGACTTCAGCGCACTGACCGCTTTCTGAAACGGAGTTGGCGCGTGCTCACGGTCAACCGCATCCGCCCAGACCGCGAAGAACCGGTTGTCCGCACTTGTCGGTGTCGAGGTTGCGACGTTGATCGCCTCGATCATGTTCTCTAACTCAGCTACAACCAGCTCGGACAGAGTCTCGTTTTCGGTGCGGAGGCTATCTACGATACTGGTCATTTTCTGCGAAAAATTGTCGTCGATCTGTAGAATCCGTTCCTTCGCGGGCTCGTTATCGAGTAGCAGTTCGATCGCTTGGATCAGTGAATCCCGGTGGGCGATGTTCCTAGTAGGGGCTGGAGGCTCGAAGTTGAACCTGCGGCTGCCGTCGGGATACTTGTGCACGATGAAGGTGCGCGGACCGGAGAGTCCCGAGGAGGTCAAGTCATCCTCATTGAGGAAGAACCGGCCAATAATACGGAAGTTCTGAGGATCGACATCGCGCGAAAGTTCCTCAGCCGAGGGCGGATTCGTGTGTCCCAAATGTGCGATGGCGTTTAACAGCGTAGATTTCCCGGCCTCGTTTGGGCCGAGGAGAGCTACGAGCTTACCATTCGTCTGCAGCGATGTCGTTTTCTTGAATCTCTTATAGCACTGGACGGTAACGGCAAGCAGTTCCACGGCAGAGCCCTCAGTATCGTTTCAATATAGCGGTTAGGTAGCACTTGTCGCAGTAAATGGAACTCATTGCATAGCGCGCTGTGGCTTCAAATACCCAAGATACGACATTCGCCCCCCTCACAAAAACCCCACCAGCAACGTCACATTCAGCCCAATAATCACCCCCGCCACGCCCCACGCCGCCCATTTCAGCCACCCAGGGCTCGCCAATCCCCCCATCAGCGCACGGTCGCTCGTGAAGGCTACCAGCGGCACCACGGCGAAGGGGAGTTGCAGGCTCAGCACCACCTGGCTCAACACCAGCAGGTCGGTCGCGCCGCGGTCGCCCAGCGCGGCGATGACGGCGACGGCGGGGATGATCGCCAGCAGGCGCGTCGCCAGTCGCCGTGCCCAGACCGGGATTTTCAGGTCGAGGAAGCCCTCCGCAACGATTTGCCCGGCGAGCGTGCCCGTCACGGTCGAATTCTGCCCCGCCGCCAGCAGCGCGACCGCGAACACCACGCTCGCCGCGCCCGCGCCAAGCATCGGGCTCAGCAGGGCATAGGCCTGGCCGATCTCGGCCACATCGTTGCGCCCCGCGACATGGAAGGTCGCCGCCGCCAGGATCAGGATCGCCGCGTTGATGAACAGCGCCAGCCCCAGCGCGATGCTGCTGTCGATCGTCGCCATGCGGATCGCGTCGCGCTTGGCCGCGTCGTCGGTGTCGAAGGCGCGGGTCTGGACGATTGATGAGTGGAGATACAGGTTATGCGGCATCACCGTCGCGCCCAATATGCCGATCGCGATATACAGCATCGCCGGGTCAGTCACGATCCGCGCGGTCGGTATCAGTCCGCCGGCAATTGCGGCCAGGTCGGGCTGCGCGATCCAGAGTTCATAGGCGAAACACCCCGCGATCACGACCAGCAGCGTGACGATAAACGCCTCCAACAGGCGAAAGCCGTAATTCTGGAGCATCAGGATCAGCAGCACGTCGAACGCGGTGATGCCCACGCCCCACAGCAAAGGCAGCCCGAACAGCAATTGCAGCGCGATTGCGGTGCCCAGCACTTCGGCGAGATCGCAGGCGATGATCGCAATCTCGCACAGCACCCAAAGGCTCAAATTGACGGGGCGCGAATAGCGCGCGCGGCAGGCTTGGGCGAGGTCGAGCCCCGCTGCGATCCCCAGCCGCGCGGCGAGCGCCTGGAGCAGCATCGCCATCATGTTGGAGATGAGGATGACCGAGAGCAGTTGATAGCCGAACGCGGAGCCACCCGCGATGTCGGTCGCCCAGTTGCCCGGGTCCATATAGCCAACCGCGACCAGATAACCCGGCCCGCTGAACGCGAGCAGCCGTCGCCAAAAGGGCGCGCCTTTGGGTATCGCGATTGTGCGATAGCTCTCGCTCAGCGAGGCACGGCGCGTCTCGGCTGCGTCGTTGCCGATCATCGCATAGGGATCACCGTCAAAGGGCGGGGGCGGGGCCATCAGCGCTTATTGGCGCGCCAATTGCGGCGCGTCCAATCAACAGTGCCGGTTCTGCCCGATCAGGTGCGATTGGCGGCGCTGAGCACGGCGCGGACGCTTGCCGTGGCAATGTCGCTGTCCAGCCCGACGCCGAACACCGTCCGACCGCTGGCGGTGCGGCATTCGACATAAGCGACCGCCTGGGCATCGGCGCCATGGCCGATCGCATGCTCGTTATAATCGACGACATCCAGCGCGGGCCCGGTGCTGTCGCTCAGCGCGGCGATAACGCCAGAGATCAGGCCGTTGCCGCGCCCGGAGATTGATCGGTCCTCGCCGTCTATCGCGACATGGCCAATGAAGACGCGCTGTCCGGCTGCCCCAGTCTCTTCATAATCGCGCAGCACGAAGCGATCCTTGGCGCTGGGCAGATAGGTCGCTTCAAACAACTGCCAGATATCGGCGGCGTTGAGTTCGCGGCTGGCTTCGTCGGCGAGCGCCTGCACGTGGCGGCTGAAATCGGCCTGCAGCCGCTTGGGCAGTTTCAGCCCCTTATCCTGTTCGATCACCCAGGCGACGCCGCCCTTGCCGCTTTGCGAATTGACGCGGATCACCGCTTCATAGCTGCGCCCGAGATCGGCCGGATCGATCGGCAGATAGGGGACTTCCCATTGCGCATCGTTGCGCGCTTCCTGCGCGGCGAAGCCCTTTTTGATGGCGTCCTGATGCGATCCCGAAAATGCCGTGAACACCAGATCGCCGGCATAGGGGGTGCGCGGGTGGATCGGGATATGCGTGCAATATTCGACCGTCTTGACGATCGCATCAATGTCGGAAAAATCCAGTTTCGGATCAACGCCTTGCGTGTACATGTTGAGCGCAACCGTCACCAAATCACAATTGCCGGTGCGTTCGCCATTGCCGAGCAAACAGCCCTCGACCCGGTCGGCCCCGGCCATCAGGCCAAGCTCCGCCGCGGCGACCCCGGTGCCGCGATCATTATGGGTGTGGAGCGAGATCACCACGCTGTCGCGATTGGGGATGTTGCGCCCAAACCATTCGATCTGGTCGGCATAGATATTGGGCGTCGCGCATTCGACGGTGGCGGGCAGGTTCAAGATGATCGGGTGGTCGGGGGTGGGGCGCAGAATGTCCATCACCGCCGCGCACACCTCGACCGAGAAATCGAGCTCGGCAGTGGAAAAGGTCTCTGGGCTATATTGGAAATGCCAATCGGTATCGGGCTGGGCGGCGGCGCAATCGCGCAGGATCTTTGCGCCCTCCACCGCGATGCCGCGCACGTCGTCGCGGGTCATGCCGAACACGATCTTGCGCCAGGCCGGGCTGACGGCATTGTAGAGATGGACGATCGCGCGCGGGGCCCCGCGCAGCGATTCAAAACTTGTCTCGATCAAGTCACGGCGTGCCTGAGTCAGCACCTGAATCGTGACATCGTCGGGGATCCGCCCCTCGGCAACCAGCCCGGAAATGAACCCATATTCGGTCGCGCCCGCGCTAGGGAAACCTACCTCAATCTCCTTCATGCCGATTTTGCAGAGCAGATCGAACATCCGCGTCTTTTTCTCGGCATCCATCGGATCGATCAGCGCCTGGTTGCCATCGCGCAGATCGGTCGACAGCCAGCGCGGCGCGGCGGTGATGGTGCGTGATGGCCATTGCCGGTCGGGCAGGGTGATTGGCGGGAAGGGGCGATATTTGGCTGACGGATTGCTGTGCATCATGGTCTCGCTGGCTGCGGGGTCTGCGGTTCGGGTCGGTCCAGGCCCTTAGGCGGTTGATCGCGCGGGCAAGAGCGCACGCGATAGTGGCGCCTAAGGGCGCGTAAGTCGCAGCGACAGGAGCAGGGTGCGCTCGGCCATGATTTCCCCCTAACGCGTCGGCGGGATGGCTGTCCAGCCTTGGCCTGCGGAAAGGCCAGTCATCGGCGGCCCAGCGCCGGCAAATCATGCCCTATTTGGGGATGGCAATGTTATGCAGCGACATCCTCGCTGTGGCGATTCGCTGAAAGACTGGCTTGATCGGTCGTTGCTCGCGGGATGCCACCGGAATGCAGCAACGCCGCGCGCCGTTGCCCAACCTGCAACGATTCGAAGAGCTGCGCATAGCCTTGCGCCGCGTGCGACAGCCGGTTCGCGGAGAGTGCTGCGGCTGCTTCGACAATGCTCGGTCGGGGCTGGTGTTGCTGGTGATGGATCGCGGTGACCAACGCCGCGGCAGAGCTGTCTGCCGCCAGCGTGCCGAAGCTGCCAATCTGCGCCAGATCACGCAAATAATGTGAGCAATCGGTGGCGACAAAGGGCACGCCCGCAATCAGCGCTTCTGCCGCGACAGCTGGCCCGCCTTCATAGCGCGAACAGATCAGCAGCAGATCGGCATCACGCAAGATGGTCGATACATCCGGCCGATATCCGGTCAGCGTGATGTGCTCTTGCAAGCCATGCCGCGCAATCGCTCGCTCCAATTGGGGGCGTTCGCGCCCTTCACCGACGATCGTCAGATGGACCTTGGTGTCCGGCTGCATCGCCGCCACTACCTCAATCGCTAGGGCGAAGCGCTTTTGGGGCTCCAGCCGCCCGATACAGACAAGGTGGAGCATGTCCTTGGTCGAACGCCGTTGCGCAGGGGGTAACGGAACCACTGAATCGGCAAGAAACGGGTCTGGCACCGATTGCACCAGCATGTCAGGCAACAAGGCCTTTGCGTCATTCTTCAGGCCTGGCGTCATTGCCGCCAGCGCATCAATGCCGCTCACCAGCCGACGCAGGAAAAAGCGCTGTACAGCCTCCAGCAGCACGCCATTTCTGGCGATCAGCGGGTTGCTGATCTTGGCGACGATGGCCGCGTTGGGCAGCTGGCGGCGAAAGGCGCGCGCCAGGCCGAAATGATAATTGCCCGGCAGGAAAACAATGTCGGGGCGAAGCGGGGCAACCCGATCCGCCAATCGGCGCGCGAGCCGCCAGCGCGACAACAGGCTGCGCTCGATCGGTGGATCGAGTGCCACAATCGTCGCCCCAGCCGGGACATGAGCATCGCTTTCGCCGCTGGTGCTGCCCACGGCAATGGATACCCGGAACCCCATGTCAATCCAGGCACCAGCCAGCGTCATCGCAATTTTTTCCGTCCCGCCGGGATGGAAATCATGCATCGCAATCAGGATATGCGGCCGTGGCAAAAAAAACTGCATGGCATGGTCCGATAGAAACCGAAGCCCCCAAAGGGTTCGATTGTCGGACCTTCCATGCCAAGTCAAGCCACGCAGGTCGGACTGCCGCGTATCCTGATTTCGGTGTGGCTAGTTCTTCGCTTTGTCGACCAGCTTGTTGGCGCCGATCCACGGCATCATCGCGCGCAGCTCCGCCCCGACCTTTTCGATCGGGTGCGCGGCAGCGGCCTTGCGTGAGGCTTTCAGCTCGGGCTGGCCCGCGCGGTTGTCGAGGACGAAATCCTTGACGAAGCGCCCTGCCTGAATGTCGGCGAGCACGCGCTTCATCTCGGCCTTGGTCTCGGGCGTAATGATCCGCGGGCCAGTTTTGATGTCGCCATATTCAGCGGTGTTGCTGATCGAATAGCGCATATTGGCGATGCCGCCTTCATAAAGCAGGTCGACGATCAGCTTGGTTTCGTGGAGGCATTCGAAATAGGCCATTTCCGGCGCATAGCCCGCCTCGACCAGCGTCTCGAAACCCGCCTGGATCAGATGGGTGATGCCACCGCAGAGCACCGCCTGTTCGCCGAACAAATCGGTCTCGCATTCCTCGCGGAAGGTCGTTTCGATGATGCCGCTGCGGCCGCCGCCGACCGCGCTCGCATAGGACAGCGCCAGCGCCTTGGCATAGCCGTTGCCCGACCCGCCTTCGGCTTCTTGCGCGACCGCGATCAGGCAGGGGACGCCGCCGCCCTTTTGATATTCGCTGCGCACGGTGTGGCCGGGGCCCTTGGGCGCGATCATGATGACGTCGAGATCGGGGCGTGGCTCGATTAGTCCAAAATGGATGTTTAACCCGTGCGCAAAGGCAATCGTCGCGCCCTGTTTCAGGTTCGCGTGGAGATCATCGGCGTAAATCGCCGCCTGATGCTCGTCGGGGGCGAGGATCATCGTCACATCGGCCCAGGCTGCGGCCTCGGCATTCGACATCACCTTGAAACCGGCGGCTTCGGCCTTTTTCGCGGTGGCAGAACCGGGGCGGAGCGCGATCGCGACTTCCTTGACGCCGCTGTCGCGCAGATTCTGCGCATGGGCATGGCCTTGGCTACCATAGCCGACGACCGCGACCTTCTTGTCGGTGATCAGGTTCAGATCGGCGTCGCGATCGTAATAGACTTTCATTTCGGTAGCTCCCTTGTCCTGTTTCCGTCCCGTCACCCCGGACTTGTTCCGGGGCCCACCTCGCCGCCCGCAGTGCAGTGAATGGGGCGCAGTGGACCCCGGCACAAGTCCGGGGTGACGGCTAATGATGTGCGCGTCCTATGCCGCCTCTTTGCCCCGCGAAATGGCGACGATGCCGGTGCGCGCAACTTCGATCAGCCCGACCTCGCGCATCAGCTCAACGAATTTATCGATCTTTTCGGTGCTGCCGGTCACCTCAAACACGAAGCTCGACGTCGTCGCATCGACCACGCGCGCCCGGTAAACGTCCGCCAGCCGCAGTGCTTCGATCCGGTGATCGCCAGTACCCGCAACCTTGATCAGCGCCAGTTCGCGTTCGACATGCGCGCCGGCGGCGGTGAGATCGGTGACCTTGTGCACCGGCACCAGCCGGTCGAGCTGCGCCACGATCTGTTCGAGCACCGGCGGGCTGGCCGAGGTGACGATCGTGATCCGGCTGACCGATTTGTCCTCGGTAATCTCGCTCACCGTCAGGCTCGCGATATTATAGCCACGCGCGGTGAACAGCCCGGCGATCCGCGCCAGAATCCCAGGCTCGTTATCGACAATCACCGCCAGGGTATGGCGTTCGGCGTTTTCTTGCTTGATGTGCATCAGACCAGCGCCTTGGCTTCGTCGTCCATCACGCCGGTCACCTGATCAGCGGCCAGGATCATGTCGGTATGCGCCGCGCCTGATGGGATCATCGGAAAGCAGTTCGCGCTCTGCGACACCCGGCAATCGACCATTACCGGCCCGTCATAAGCCAGCATTTCGGATATGCCGCTCTCAAGCTCGCCCGGCTTTTCGATCAAAATGCCCTTCCAGCCATAAGCCTCGGCCAGCTTGACGAAATCGGGCAGTGAATCGCTATAGCTTTCGGCGTAGCGGCTCTCATAGGTCAGCTCCTGCCACTGGCGGACCATCCCCATATATTGGTTGTTGAGGATGAAGATCTTGACCGGCAAGCGGTATTGCGTCGCGGTCGCCAGCTCCTGGATGTTCATCTGGATCGACGCCTCACCGGCAATGTCGATCACCAGCGCCTTGGGGTGGCCAAGCTGCGCGCCGATCGCGGCGGGCAGGCCATAGCCCATCGTGCCGAGCCCACCACTCGTCAGCCATTTATTGGGCAGCTCGAAATCGAAATGCTGCGCGGCCCACATCTGGTGCTGGCCGACTTCGGTGGTGATGATCGGCGCGCGTTTGTGCGTCGCCTCCCACAGCGCCCGGATCGCGCGCTGCGGCATGATCTCTGTCTTGGACTCAGCAAAGGCCAGGCTCTTCTTCGCGCGCCAGCCCTCGATCCGCTGCCACCAGTCGGTCAGGTCGGGCTTGGGGTGCTGCCGCGCCTTGTACACACGGATCATCGCCTCCAGCGCATAGCCGACATCGGCGATCACCGGCAGATCGACCCGCACCGTCTTGTTGATACTGCTGCGATCGATATCGATATGCGCCTTGCGCGAATGCGGGCTGAACGCGTCGAGCCGCCCCGTCACGCGATCATCGAAGCGTGCGCCCATCGCGATGATCAAATCGGCCTGGTTCATCGCCCAATTGGCTTCATAAGTGCCGTGCATGCCCAGCATGCCGAGCCATTGCTTCGACGATGCCGGAAAGGCACCAAGCCCCATCAATGTCGATGTCACCGGCGCGCCCGTGATCTGCGCCAGTTCACGCAGCAAGGTGCTCGCCGCCGGTCCTGCATTGATGATACCGCCACCGGTATAGAAAACCGGGCGTTCAGCCGCCGCGAGCATATCGACCAATTGTTCGATCACGGCCGGATCGGGCTTGATCTGCGGGCGATAGGTTTTGTGCTTGATCGGGCCGGGCTTGGTATAGCGCGCCACCGCGACCTGCACGTCCTTGGGGATATCGACAACGACTGGGCCCGGCCGGCCCGATGTCGCGATATGAAAAGCCTCATGGATCACGCTGCCCAGCTTGGCCGGGTCCTTCACCAGATAATTATGCTTGGTGCAGTGGCGGGTGATGCCCACCGTGTCGGCCTCCTGAAAGGCATCGGTGCCGATCAGGGATGTCGGCACCTGGCCGGTGATCACCACCATCGGGATCGAATCCATCAGCGCATCGGTGATCCCCGTCACGGCATTGGTCGCGCCGGGGCCAGAGGTGACCAGCACCACGCCGGGCTTGCCGGTTGATCGCGCATAGCCCTCCGCCGCATGCGTCGCGGCTTGTTCATGACGGACCAGAATATGCTTGATCCGCCCACCGGCCGCATTGTGGCGGAACAGCGCGTCATAAATCGGCAGGACGGCGCCGCCCGGATAGCCGAATACGATCTCCACGCCGAGATCGCACAGCGCCTCGACAAGGATATCGGCTCCGGATTTCTCGGTCATCAGTCGTCCTTCGGGTTATTGCAACGCAACAAAATTATGCGAAGCGCGCTGTTAGGGGTGTAAAAAATGCAGGTCAACCCTTTTTGTGTAATCTAGTTTCAATTTCGTTGCGCAGACTATTCGATTCTGTCGCGCTAATCGCGGCGCTATAGCGCGTAGGCGCGGTGGCGGCGATGGGTAAATTTGGGTGGGCGTGGACCGCGCTGAAATGCCGACGTCGCGAGTGAGAAATGCCCGACCGCGCCAACTAGCGGGGCTAAATCTGCTGGAGGTGCAGGGATAAGTATTTTCGCAGCAAGCGTCGCGTCGTTTCTCCCGGAAGTTGAGCGGGATCGCTTGAGAGCTTGTGAAAGAACGCGTCCCGCGTCTCCTTCAAGTTCGCAAAGATCGTAATATCCTGATTGGCCCCAGCCGGATCGAGCGCGCTCGCCATGATCGCAAACTTGTCTGCAAGGCGATATTTGTCCTTCATGACGATCCGCATGCGGTCGGCCACGTTCTGGGCGCTCTGCGGCAACGCGCTGCCAATCGCTGCGGTCCAGGACGCTTCATAGCGCTCGAACGTCGCACCCACCAAGATTTCGAGCCCGGCCCACGCGGAAATGAATGCGCTGAGCGACTGCAGTCGGCTTTCATGCGATTGCGCTAGAAGCCGAGGGACGTGGCGTAAATTCTTTGGTGCCTTGTCCAATGCGTGTGCCAGCATCACGGCCTCGGCCGCCTGATCGGGCAACAAGGAGGATTTCGAGGTTATGGTCATGCTCGCCTCAGGTGTCACGATGTAAACCGGACGATCGCTGCCCTTAGCGATCATCATATTCGCAATCCCGAGCGTCTTACCGTCATGGACCACACCCTCGAATCCGGAGAGGCGAGCGCGCTCAATGCGGTGTGCCGGGTATTGCGGGCTGTATCGCCAAAGCTGGTGCCCGCCTCGGGGTCGAGGGAAAGAGCGAAATCGCCAAGATCGATCATGTGCTCCAGGTTGCGGTCGGCCAGCTCATGTTCGCAATCTATTACCTACAGCGTGCCGTCGCCCGTTTCAGCAAGCTGTCCGGCTGGTCCGGCGAAGATTGCGTCGAACCGTTGCCGCGCCGTTCGAACGGCGCAAAACCGTTACAAGTCCAATCCTGGCCCAACGTCCGGCTAGCCAGCCGCGGCAAAGTCGCGGTACACCCCCCACCGCCACCCATCGAAAGCGAAAAACCCGCCATGAAATCCACCATCATCGCCTATTTCTCCGCAGCAATCGCGATGTTGGCGCTGGATTCCGTGTGGCTCGTTTTGACCGCAGACCGGCTGTATCGCGCCAATCTGGGTGATTTGATGATGCCGGGGTTTAATCTTGTCCCGGCCGGGCTGTTCTACCTGATTTACCTGATGGGCATCACCGTGCTGGCGATCCAGCCCGCGCTCGCCAGCGGGCGGGCGACGACCGCCATGTTTCGCGGCGCGGTGCTCGGCTTTGTGGCCTATGCCACCTATGATCTCACCAACCAGGCGACCTTGCGCGATTGGTCAACGGTGGTGACGGTCGCTGATCTGTGCTGGGGGACGTTCCTGACGGCGTCGGCGGCCAGCTTCGGCTATTGGGTCAGCCGCCGCTTCGTGGCGTCAGCGCGGTAGGGCCGCCCGCGCCGATCAGGGCTTTGCTGGGCGCAGCCGATAATGGCTGACGCCCCATTCCTCGCCGCCGGCATGGCCGAACAACCCGGCGGTGGCCAGGTAGAACAGCCGCCAGCGCCGCCGCCATAGCCGCGCATCCTTGCCGTACACCTCCACCAGGATGCGATCGATCTCGGCGATATTGGCATCGAAATTGGCGAGCCAGTCGATCGCGGTGCGCTGATAATGCGCGCCATTCCAGCGCCAGCTTTGCTCCACTTCAAAGCTTTGCGGGAAATGCCCGATCAGCCCGTGGCTCGGCATGATGCCGCCGGTGAAGAAATGCTGGGCGATCCAATCGGCCTTGTCATGCTGGTTGAAGCGGTATGGCTGGTTGCGATGCGTGAACACATGCACGAACATCCGCCCCTCCGGGTTCAGCCAGCCGCGCGCGCGGGCGAGCAATGTTTCCCAATTGGCCATATGTTCGAACATTTCGACCGAAACGATCCGGTCAGCGACGAAATCGGGCACGAAATCATTCATGTCCGCGGTAATGATCGTCACATTGCTCAGGCCCAACGCCTTGACCTGCCCCTCAATATAGCCGCGCTGCGGGGCGGAATTGGAAACCGCGACGATCCGGGCATTGGGGAAGCGCTCGGCCATGAACAACGTCAGCGATCCCCAGCCGCACCCGAGCTCCAAAATGGTCTGGCCATCGGCGAGATCGGCATGCGCGACGGTTTCGGTCAGCGCCAGGATTTCGGCCTCGGCGAGCGTCTCCTTGCCCGTGGAATAGAGGCAGCAGCTATATTTGCGGCGCGGCCCCAGCGTCAGGCCGAAAAAGGCGGGCGGCAGTTCATAATGTTGTTGATTGGCGACATCGGCATGTTCGGCGATGGGGTGATCGATCATTGCCCTTGCGAATTGCTCATCATTGGATGGCGCGCCAGCCAGTTTGCGCTTGGTCCGTGCGCACAGGAAATCGACGCCCAATTTGGTGATCGGATCGGGCAGGGGCGTCGATTCAGCGGCGCGCAGCGCCTTTTCAAGCAAGTTCATTGATACTCTTTCGCAGGGGAATTGACGGTTGGGGTTTTGGGGAGTGGCCAGAATGCCCGGACGCGCGCCTGATAATCGCGAAAGGCATCGCCGCGCGAGCGCAGCATATGCGCCTCCAGCGGCGGCAGGCCAGAGGCATAGACGAGCAGCAGATACATAAAGGCAGGGCCGGAAATGGCGAGCCAGCCCCAGCCAAAGGCGCCGTCCGGCCCGATCGCAATCACGGCATAGGCCGTCCAGCTCAGCCATTCGAAAAAGTAATTCGGATGGCGTGACAGCCCCCATAAGCCGGTGTCGCAAATCTGCCCGCGATTGGCCGGGTCGGCGCGGAACCGGGTGAGCTGCTGATCGGCAACCCCCTCGCCAATCACCGCAATCACCAGGATCAGCGCGCCGACCAGATCGGACCAGGCAATCGCCGGGGCGGGGTTACGTGCGGCCAGCATGATCGCGCCAACCAGCAGCAGCGCCGCCGCTGCCTGAATTTGCAAGAAGATGAAAAGTTGCCGCGAGAAATCATCGCCCCATTCGCGGCGAAGCTCTGCATAACGCGGATCATCAGCATGTTTTGTGGTGCGGATCGCGATGTGCAGGCCTAGGCGCAGCGCCCAGCCCGCCACCAACGCAGCGACCAGCCATTGCCGCGTGCCGGGCGGGCCATCAAGTGGGGCTAGCGCTGCAATAACACCCGCGATTCCGATCGCGAACGACCAGATTGCGTCGGTCCATCCGGATTGGCCCGGGCGGCGCGCAATCGCCCAGGCGCCGGCCATGACAGCCGACAGGAAGAGCGCGATAAGGAGGATTAGGGTGGCGAAGGTCATGGAATAGGATACGGGTGGACGACTTTTTTGGATGATCGTCCAGCAAAAGAAATCCAAAAAGCGACAGAGCTCGTATCTAATCGGGTAATGTGGGTGGGGAAAAGGCAGCGGGGGGCTGCGTCGTAATGCGATTTGAAAACGATGCCGTGCTTGATATTGCGATCGTAGGTAGCGGAATTTCCGGCCTTTCTGCCGCCTGGCTATTGGCGAAACGCCACCGGGTGACCCTGTTCGAGGCTGATGGCCGGATCGGTGGCCATAGCCATACCGTGGTCGCACCCAGCGGCCCGGTCGATACCGGTTTCATCGTCTATAACGAATCAACCTATCCGAATCTGACGGCGCTGTTCGCGCATCTCGAGGTGCCGACCAAAGCGTCTGAGATGACGTTTTCGGTGTCGATCGACGATGGTCGGCTGGAATATGGTGCCAATGATCTGGGCAGCCTGCTCGCCCAGCGGCGCAACATTTTCCGCCCGCGCTTCTGGTCGATGATGCGCGATCTGCTGCGTTTTTATCGCCAGGCACCGCGCGATCTTGCCGGTTTGGGGGACGAAAGCCTGACCGACTATCTTGACCGCGGCGGCTATGGCGTGGCGTTTCGCGAGGACCATCTTTACCCGATGGCTGCCGCGATCTGGTCGACGCCGTCCACTGATATCCCGCTTTATCCCGCCGCAGCGTTTATCCGCTTCTGGGATAATCACGCGCTCTTCGAACTTGGCCAGCGCCCGATCTGGCGGACGGTTGATGGCGGCAGCCGGGAATATGTGAAGCGGCTGACCGCCGACTATGCCGATCGCATCATCCGGGACGCGCCGGTGCGCTCGGTTCGCCGCTCGGGTGGTCGCGTCGATATCACTACTGATCATGAGACTCGCCAGTTCGATCATGTCGTGCTGGCGTGCCATGCCGATCAGGCGCTGGCGATGCTGAGCGATGCTGATCCGGCTGAACAAGCCTTGCTCGGTGCCTTTGGCTATCGGTGTAACGATGCGGTGCTGCACAGCGATGCCGCGCTGATGCCGCAGCGCCGCCGAACCTGGTCGAGCTGGAACTATGCCGCCAGGGGTGCGGATGCGAACAAGCTATCGGTGACCTATTGGATGAACCGGTTGCAGGACCTGCCTGACAGCACGCCGCTATTCGTCACGCTCAATCCCTTACGCGAGCCCGATCCGGCCAGCATCATCTGGCGCGGCATTTATGATCACCCGGTGTTCGATACCGCCGCCATCCACGCGCAGCAGCAGCTGTGGTCATTGCAGGGCAACCGCAACAGCTGGTTTTGCGGTGCCTATTTTGGTGCAGGTTTTCACGAAGATGGGCTTCAGGCCGGGCTTGCCGTGGCGGAGCAACTCGGCGGAGTAGCGCGTCCTTGGACAGTGGCCAATCCATCGGGGCGGATCCATGTGCACCCCGTTGATGCAGCCCCGGTGCTGGCAGTAGCATCATGACTCAATCGGCATTGTACCGGGGCAATGTGATGCACCAGCGGCACGGGCCGCGCCGCCACCGGCTCGATTATCGCCTGTTCATGCTGCTGCTCGATCTCGACGAGGTTGGAGCGCTTGGCCAGCGGTTGCGGTTTTTCTCGCGAAACCGCTTCAATTTGCTGTCATTCAACGATCGCGATTATGGCGATGGATCGCGGGTGCCGCTTAGGGCGCAGATCGAACGGCATCTCGATGATGCCGGGCTGTCGATCAATGGCGGGGCGATCCGGCTGCTGACGATGCCGCGCATGTTTGGGTTCGCCTTCAACCCGATCAGCGTTTATTTCTGCTACCGGCCTGACGCGACGCTCACCGCCATTCTCTACGAAGTGAACAATACTTTTGGCGAGCGGCACAGCTACCTGCTGCCGGTTGATCCCGCCGCCGGCCTGCCGGTCCGGCAGACGGTGCCGAAAGCGTTTCACGTATCGCCATTCATCGGCATGCAGATGGAGTATGCGTTTCGCGTATCGCCCCCGGCTGAACGGCTGGCCATTGCGATTACCGGCACTGGCGCCAGTGGTGCGGTGATCACCGCCGCCCTTGTCGCGCACCGGCATGCGTTGACCGATAGGGCCTTGCTCCGCGCGCTGGCCGCTTATCCATTGATGACCTTGAAAGTGGTTGGCGGCATCATGTGGGAAGCCCTTAAATTGTGGATCAAGGGCGTGCCGCTCCAACCCAAACCTCCATCGCCCGGCCGCGTGATTACCGTGCCGACTGCCCAGGTGACCAAATCATGTATCTGAATGATGGCGGCATGCCCGCAACCCCCGATCCCATCCCCGTTGCTGCGCAGCGTGGGGCAGGCAATTGGCTCGCCCGCCGCGTGCTGCGCTATATCCATAAAGGGCGGCTGACGATCATTCTGCCCTCAGGAGAGGCTATTGCCCAAACTGGAGAGATGCCGGGGCATGATGCGACGCTGATCCTGCATCATCCTCGCGCGATCCGGCGACTGCTGACGCGGGGCGATATGGGCTTTTTCGATGGCTATGTCGCTGGCGACTGGTCATCGCCCGATCTGGTCGCGCTGCTGACCCTGCTTGCTGATAATGTCGAACGGTTGCAGCAGACGATTGACGGGCTTGCCGTTGTTCGTCTCGCCAAAAGACTCCGCCATCTGGTGCGGCGCAATTCAAAGCGGGGCAGTCGGCGCAACATTTCTTTCCATTATGATCTGGGCAATGATTTCTACCGGCTCTGGCTGGATGAAAGCATGACCTATTCGTCGGCCTGCGCCGTCCAGCCTGGGCAAACGCTAGAAGACGCCCAACAGGCCAAGCTGGATGCCATTGCTGGCATGCTTGATCTCCACGGCAGCGAAACCGTGCTGGAAATTGGCTGCGGCTGGGGCGCGCTTGCCGCCCATCTGGCACCGCTCTCCGCCAGCGTGACCGGGGTTACGCTATCGCGCGAACAGCTTGCTGTGGCCCGTGATCGGTGCGCCACCGCGGGCCTCAGCAATGTTGACCTGCGGTTGCAGGATTATCGCGATGTACCCGAACGCTTCGACCGGATCGTCTCGATCGAAATGATCGAAGCGGTGGGGGAGGCCTATTGGCCGGTATATTTTGATACGCTGCGCGCGCGGCTGGCACCCGGTGGTACGGCAGTGCTGCAAATCATCACCATGCGGGAGGATCTGTTCGATTCCTATCGAACCCGGAGCGATTTTATCCAGCAGCATGTTTTTCCGGGCGGGATGCTGTTGTCGCATGGCGTGATCGAACAGCAGGCGCAGCGCGTTGGGCTAACGCTTGATGGCATCACGACTTTCCGCGAAGGCTATGCCGCGACGCTGGCGGAATGGCGGCGGCGATTCACCGGTGCAGCCGATGAGGTTGCCAAATTGGGATTCGATCGCGATTTTTGTAGGCTCTGGACTTATTATTTGAGTTATTGTGAAGCGGGTTTCCGGACCGGCACCATTGATGTCGGGTTATATATCTTGAAGGGGTAAAGATGATTGATCGACGGCAGATGCTTGCAGGTGGCGCGTTGCTGCTGGCACTTCCGGATGTGGCGCGGGCTGGCCTTGCTGTGCCTTCCAGCAATCACCTGCGCTTCAACATTCTGCGTAAGGGATCAAAGCTCGGCACGCATGAGGTGACGATTACGCCAAGCGCTGGCGGGCTCACTGTGAATGTTGCGGTCGATCTTGCCTATTCGCTGCTGGGCGTCACGCTGTATCGCTATACCCATCGCGCGACAGAGGTCTGGTCGGGGGATCAGGTCGTCTCGCTCCGCAGCACGACCAACGACAATGGTGAAAAATATCAGCTGATTGGTCAGCGTGGGCCCGAAGGGCTGGCGATCCAGACCAACAAGGTTGCGCGCTATATCGCGCCGGCAAACGCGCTGCCCGCAACGCACTGGAACCAGCGCGAGCTTGATGGCCCGTGGATCAATACGCAGGACGGCAAATTGATGCGGCCCAAGGTCAGCCCGCGGGGCATTGAAACCATCGTCGCCGGTGGCGGCAAGACCATCAAGGCTCACCGCTTTGCGCTGACGGGTGAGGTGCAGCTTGATATGTGGTATGATGACGATCTCGGCTGGTCCGGCCTCAGCTTTAACAAGGGAAAGACGCCGATCCGCTACGAACGGCAGTTCTAACCGGCTTTCCGCCTCGGTTGATCGCAATCAGCTTTTCACCCGCTACAGCCAGGCAGACATCGCAGCATTGACGGCATCTGGTGCTTCCCAGGGCACGAAATGGCCGGCATCGATCGTCACCAGCGTCATCCCAGGCACCAGCGTCTCTAGCCCGACCAACTGGCTGGGCTTCAGCGCCGTATCGGCCATGCCCCAAATGATGAGCGCCGGCATGGCGAGCGCAGGAAAGGGCTTGTCGAGAAACGCCGGGCGGGGCGGCTCCTCATCCATGGCGGGCACGATGATCGGGCTGGCGCGATACCAGTTGTACATCGCGGTCAGCGCGCCCGGCTGGCGCCATTGATCGAGATAATGGGGGCGTTCCTCGGCGAGCTTGGCCTGGTCGGCATGGCCGACAAAGGTCTTGGCGAAATAAGCCTCAACGCCGATGGCGGCGATATGCGCTTCAAGTAACGGGTTGCGGAATGCCCGGATATACTGGCTGGCAGCGCGCTGATCGGGATCATCGAACATCGTGCGCTGAAAGATCAGCGGATGCGGCGCGTTGATGATGATCAACCGCTCCACCCGGTCGGGCCGATTGAGCGCCGCCATCCACGCAACCGCGCCACCCCAATCATGCCCCACCAGGGTGAAGCGATCCTTGCCGAAATGATCGGCCAGCGCCAGCACATCGCCAAGGAGCTTGGCGGGGGCGTAATCGCTGACCTGCTCGGGCTTGGACGATCGCGCAAAGCCGCGCTGATCCGGAGCGATCACGAAATGGGTCTTGGCCAGTTCGGGGATCTGGTGGCGCCAGGTGCGGTGCGATTCGGGAAAGCCGTGCAGCAGGATGATGGCTGGATTGGCGGGGTCGCCAGCGATGGCGACGTCAAGCTCAACCCCGGTCGGTAATGCAATGCGTGTAAGCGGAAAGGGTGGGATCATTTTCTCTCCTGACGCCAAGGCAGGGCCGGTGGTTCATTACCGTTATTGCGGGTGGCTGATCGTGTTGGGTACCGCCGGAATCGGAATGAATTCGGCCTCGTCACCTAAAACCTTGGGGAAGCGGCCCGCCGTCCAGTCGGCTTTGGCCTGATTGATCCGATCCCGCCGTGATGAAACGAAGTTCCACCAGACATGGCGCGGGGTCGCAAAGGCCTCTCCGCCGCAGAGCATCACTTGGGCGCCACTGGCCGAGCGCAGGGTGGCCCTAGTGCCCGGTTTGAGCACATAAAGCGTCATTGGATCGAGCGTCATCCCGTCCAGGCTGGCGTCGCCGATCGCGACATAAAGCGCGCGCTCATCGGTGCTGGCATCGATCGGGATGCTGCCGCCCGCATCAAGCTTGATATCGGCATAAATCGTCTGCGCATAGGTCGTGGTCGGCGCGGTCGCGCCCCATAGCGATCCCATGATGATGCGGGCTTGCGCGCCGCTGCCCTCGATAACCGGGAGGTCGGCGCGCGCGACATGTTCAAAGGCAGGGGCCATTTCTTCGTCGGCTTCGGGCAAGGCAAGCCAGGTCTGGATTCCCGACAATGTAGGTCCAGCGGCGCGCGCGCTGGCCGGCGAGCGCTCCGAATGGACGATACCGCTGCCCGCCGTCATCAGATTGACCGCGCCCGGTTCAATCGTAGCGAAGCTGCCGATCGAATCGCGGTGATCGATCGCGCCGGCGAACAAATAGGTGACGGTGGCGAGATTGATGTGGGGGTGCGGCCGAACATCGATTCCCGTGCCGATCGCGAGCGTCGCCGGGCCCATCTGATCGAAGAAGATGAACGGCCCCACCATTGTTCGCGGACGCGCTGGCAAGGTTCGGTGCACCTTGAAGCCGCCCAGATCATGGCTGGTCGGTAGGATCGTTTCCAAGATTGGGGAATCGGTCATGATGCGCGCTCCAGCAAGCGGTTCAGCATATCGACAATGTCCTCGGGGAAAATTTTCTCGGGCCAATTTGCCAGTTCCGCCCGGGTGAACCAGCGCCAACCCGCCATGACGCGCTGTTCCAATGGCGTATGGCCATGGGTGGCAATTTCGGTGGTTTCCGTGCGGATCAGGAAATAGCGTTCGTCCGCGAAGACCGGCACCCCTTCCAAGGTGATGAACGTCACTTCGCGACGGGCAATTTCCGGCCCGGGATCAAGATCAAAGCCGGTTTCCTCAAGTAACTCGCGCCGGGCGGCGGCTTCATAACTCTCGCCCGGATCACAGCCGCCACCTGCCGTCGCCCAAAAGGGCGCGCGATCATCCGCCGCAAAACGAAACATCAGCAGCCGGTCTTGCGGATCAAGCAGCAGCAACCGTGCCGCCGGGCGGGGCAGGCGCGCGCTCACGCCTCCTCGGGTGCCTTGGCCTTGATCACCAGCGCATGAACGGTGCCGTCCATCAGATCCCCCAGTGCCTGATTGACGAGCCGCTGCCGCGCCACCCGCGATTGGCCAACAAAGGCTGCACTTTCGATCACCACGGTGAAATGCGATTCGCCTGATCCGTCATCCCCCATATGCCCGGCATGGCTGGCGCTATCGTTGATGATTTCGAGCAGGCTGGGCTCAAGCGCGCGGGCAAGGCGCACAGCGATTTGGGTGGCAACAGGGCCAGTGGCAGCATTTGTCATGCGCCCTATATAAGCCGTTTTAGGATTTCGGGGAGCCACGTGACGCACGAGCGTGAAAAGAAGGATCGGCCAGCGCAGCGCTTCCATGGACGCGTGGGTGATAGTGGCCGACCCTGTATGGAACCGGGCTGTGAGTCCCCCGGCGAATTCCGTGCGCCACCGCCCGAAGGGGTAAGCCAGCGCGATCAGCCGGCCGCCTATCGTTGGTTCTGCCTTGATCACGTCCGCGCCTTCAACGCGCGGTATAATTTCTTCGCCGGGATGAGCGTGGATGAGATTTCAGCCGCGCAGCGCCCCTATGCCGGGTGGGAACGCGAAACGCGCGCCTTTGCAACGGGCGGGGCGGACCGGCCGCCGCCCTGGGCGGATTTCAGCGATCCGCTTGATGCGATCGGTGCCCGCTTCCGCGCCCGCGCTGCCGTCGATCGCAAGGATGGGCGGCCCTTGTCGGAAGGCGACCGGCGGGCGCTGAAGGTGCTTGGCCTGGGCACGGATGTCGACCGGCGGGCGCTGCGCGAACGCTATGCATCGCTGGTCCGCCAATATCACCCCGATCGCAATGGCGGAGACCGCAGCTTTGAAAAAAAGCTGCAGGACGTGATCGCCGCTTATCAGCAGCTAAAGGGTGCAGCTGCCTTTGCCTGATGGCTCGCCGCCAATTGATGGCGGAGTGCGCAATGGCATCTCGACTTGGCGCGATTCATCGGGCTAGGGGGAGGACTCACTAAAGGCCGATATGATGACCAACATTCCGAATACCCAGCCCGACAGCCGTGACACGACGATCATGGAGGCGCCCGACAAGATGGTGAAGGTCCGCGAGATGTTCGGCATCGATTCGGACATGGAGGTCCCCGCCTTCTCCGAAGCCGATGAGCGCGTACCCGATCTCGATCCGGCCTATGTCTTCGATGCCGATACCACGCTGGCGATCTGCGCCGGCTTCGCGTTCAATCGGCGGGTAATGGTGCAGGGCTATCACGGCACCGGCAAATCGACGCATATCGAACAGGTCGCCGCGCGGCTGAAATGGCCGTGTATCCGGATCAATCTCGACGCGCATATCAGCCGCATCGATCTGGTTGGGCGCGACGCGATCGTGCTCAAGGACGGCCAGCAGGTCACCGAATTCCGCGAAGGCCTGCTCCCCTGGGCGCTGCAGACGCCGACGGCGCTGGTGTTCGACGAATATGATGCCGGTCGCCCGGATGTGATGTTCGTCATCCAGCGCGTGCTGGAGACCGAGGGTAAGCTGACCTTGCTCGACCAGAACCGCGTGATCCGGCCGAACCCGTATTTCCGGCTGTTCGCGACGGCCAACACGGTAGGTCTGGGCGATACGAGCGGATTGTATCATGGCACCCAGCAAATCAACCAGGGCCAGATGGACCGCTGGAACATCGTCGTCACGCTCAACTATCTGCCCGCCGCGGTTGAGGCGCAGATCGTGCTCGCCAAATCGGGCGAATATGACAAGCCGCACGGCAAGCAGGTGGTCGACAATATGGTTCGCGTGGCGGACCTGACCCGCAAGGGTTTCATCAACGGCGATATCTCGACGGTGATGAGCCCACGTACCGTGATCACCTGGGCGCAGAACGCACTGATCTTCGGCGATGTCGGCTTTGCGTTCCGCCTGTCGTTCCTCAACAAATGCGATGAGGCCGAGCGCGCGCTGGTTGCCGAATATTATCAGCGCGTATTCGGCAAGGATTTGCCCGAAAGCGTGGTGGGGAAGGCTTGAGCGAGCAGCTCAGTCGCGCGGATCGTGGTCGTAGAATTCGACTATGAACCGCGCGCCGTGCTCGAGCGCGACGTGATGGACAAGCTCGGGCGGAATGACCCAGGTCTCGCCCTGTGTCAGCCGTTCCGAGCAGGCGCCGCCTGCCTCGTACAGCACTGCGCCCGCCGTCACGCGGAGCAATCCCCAGGTCCCTGCCTTGATGCGGTGATCGCGCAACAGGCCAGTGGGGACCGTGAGCGAGTCGAACTCGGCCGTGCTGCGGTAGGGCGCTGCCATTGGCTCACCCATTCGCAAGCGTGATGACGGCAAAGGCGACGCCGAACAGCGCAACCATCAGCGGCACTGTCAGGATCTGCGCAAAGCCCGCGCCATAGCTCAGCCGCCCGGTCAAGGTGTCGAAGCCATGCGGCTGCGGCGCCGAGGTGGTACCACCGACCGTCTTCAGCACCGTCGCGGTGCCGAAATACATCGCGGCATAGCCCATCGAAATGACGATCACGAACACTGCGCCGCCATCACCGCGCGTAGCGGCGAGCATGGCGAGGAAAAACACGGCATAGGCGCTGAACATCACCGTCCAGATGCCGCGCGGCATTTCGAAACTGCGCGACTCATGGCTGCGGTGCGCCAATTCGGGCGGCGGCGCGGTCTCTATCACGGTTGTGTAGGCGGGGTTAAAGGCGTTAACATCGATTTTCATGGTTCACCTCTTCGTCTGTGCGGCGGGCAAGATACCGTCGCGGTGGATGGAAATGCCGAGCATCAGGCTGCGGGCGATGCGCTCGGCGCGGAGTTGGAGAAACGCTTCAGCTTCGGGCGTCGGCGCGAGATCGACCAAAGTCGTTTGCCACAGTGCGAGCCAACGTTCGAAATGCGCAGACGTAATCTCGCGGATGGCAACATGCTTGAGCAGGGGATTGCCGCGAAAGCGCCCGCTTTTGATCGCGACCGAGGCCCAGAAATCCTTCATGCGCGCCAGATGCGGCGCCCAGTTGGCGACGCGCGCAGCAAAGATCGGGCCGAGCGCCTCGTCAGCCTGGATGCGCGCGTAAAACCCCTCGACCAGCCGGTCGATCAGCGCGTCGTCGATACCCGCACGGGCTGCGGCATCGTGCTTGTCATCGCGGGCCGGGGTAACATCGACGTTCATGGCTAAACCTCATAAGATGCTTATCACTTGCATGATATAGGGCCATTGCATTTCAAATGCAATATTCTAAATGCATCTTATGAGATTAACGCTTCATACCGACTATGGGCTGCGCGTGCTGATGGCGCTTGCGGTCAGCAGCGAGCGTGTAACGATTGCGGTGATCGCCGACCGCTATAGCATCTCGCGCAATCACTTGATGAAAGTGGTGCAGCGGCTGGCGCAGCTCGGGCTGGTGCACGCCGAACGCGGGCGGACCGGCGGGCTGACGCTGGCCAAGCCGCCAGTTGACATCAATCTCGGCGCGGTGGTGCGGGCGATGGAAGAAACCGGCACGTTCGTTGAGTGTTTCGATCGCCGGACGAATCAATGCGTCGTCGCCCCGGCCTGCGGCTTGCGCGGTGTGCTCAGCGGGGCGCTGCTGGCTTTTCTCCAGCATCTCGACCGCTTCACGCTCGCCGATCTGGTGCCGCAGCCTGAGCGCATGGCCGAGCTTCTGCGGCTGAACGACCCGCCGCCGCCCGGCTGACGCGTCCGCGCCAACTTTGCAATTGGTCGGGTGCTCGCTACAAGGCGCTGGTGTCCAGCCCCAGCCCCCTAGATCGCTTCAAGACCGTGCTCGGCGGTGTCGCGCGCGTACTCGCCGACGAGGCGGAGGTCGAGCTCGCTTATACCGCCGACGCGCCAACCCAATCGGGCAAGCATATCAAGGTGCCGATGCCCGCGCGCAGCCTACCAGCCGATCAGGTGGCCGAGGCGCGCGGCTTTGCCGATGGTTTTGCGCTGCGGCTGAAGCATCATAATAGCGCGCTGCATTTGAAGGGCGCGCCAGTCGAAGCGGTCGCGCGCGCGGTGTTCGATGCGGTTGAGAGTGCGCGCGTGGAGGCGCTGGGCTCGCGCGGCTATCAGGGCATCACCGATAATCTGCAAACCGCGCTCGGCGTGCGGATGCGCGCTGACCCGATAACGCGCGCCCGGACGCGGGACGAGGTGCCGCTGTCGACCGCCGTCTCCTTGCTGGTGCGCGAGCGGCTGACCGGGCTCGCCCCGCCCGCCGCCTGTGTGGACGGCCTCGCGATGGTCCGCGACTGGATCGAGGAAAAGGCAGGCGGCGATCTCGACGCGCTCGGCCTCGTCATCGATGATCAGGCCGCGTTCGCGCAAATGTCGATGAAGCTGCTCCAGGATCTTGAGCTCGTCGAGGGCGATCTGCTCCCCGATGAAGCCGATGACGGCGGCAGCGATGACGAGGGGCAGGACGACCAGCAGCAGGACGATAGCGACGACAGCGACGACGCTGGCCAGCAGGGTGACGGCCAGGTCGAACAGCGCGGCGAAACCACCGATAGCGAGCAACAGGAAGGCGAGGGCAGCGAAGCGCGCGACGATTCGCTCGACGATGCTGACGGCGAACCCGGTGACGAGGGCGATGATGGGATGATGCCCGTACGGCCCAACCGACCGATGTCGGATTTCGCGCCGCAATTCGAATATAAGGCCTGGACCAACAGCTTTGACGAGGTCATCGCCGCAACCGAGCTGTGCGATGCCGACGAACTGGCGCGGCTACGCTCCTATCTCGATCAGCAGCTCGTCCATCTGCAGGGCGCGGTGACCAAGCTCGCCAACCGCCTCCAGCGCCGCCTGATGGCGCAGCAGAACCGTAGCTGGGATTTTGACCAGGACGAAGGGATGCTCGACGCCGCCCGCCTCGCGCGCGTCATCATCAATCCCATGCAGTCGCTCAGCTACAAGATCGAACGCGAGACCGATTTCAAGGACACCGTCGTCACGTTGCTGATCGACAATTCCGGCTCGATGCGCGGGCGGCCAATTTCGATCGCCGCGATCAGCGCGGATATCCTGGCGCGCACGCTCGAACGCTGCGGCGTCAAGACCGAGATTCTCGGCTTCACCACCCGCGCCTGGAAAGGCGGGCAGAGCCGCGAAAGCTGGCTCGCCGCGGGCCGTCCAGCGCAGCCCGGTCGGCTCAACGACATCCGCCACATCGTCTACAAACAGGCCGACGAACCCTGGCGCCGCGCCAAGGCCAATCTCGGCCTGATGATGCGCGAAGGGCTGCTCAAGGAAAATATCGACGGCGAGGCGCTGCTCTGGGCGCATGGTCGGCTGATCGGTCGGCCCGAGGATCGCAAGATATTGATGGTGATTTCAGACGGTGCGCCGGTCGATGATTCGACGCTCAGCGTGAACAGCGGATCGTATCTGGAACGCCATCTGCGCCAGGTGATCGGCTGGATCGAGGCGCGATCCCCGGTGGAGTTATGCGCCATCGGCATCGGCCATGACGTGACGCGCTACTATAGCCGCGCGGTGACGATCATGGATGCGGACCAACTGGGCGGCACGATGATTGAGCAGCTGGCGGCGTTGTTTGATAACGATCGGTGAGGGGCGGGGGTTGGGCTAAAGCCGCAAAGGTCGCATTATCGCGGGGGGTTGCGGTGCTAGGTTGGGGCGGCGAGCGGCGGTTCCAAAGAGCGGCATGAATGATGGCGGGGTTGCGGAGTGTAGGACAGAGGATTTTGGGGGCGCAGGCGAAGAGAATGCTTTGCTGGAAAGTATATTATAGCTGCGCCATGATCGAGATACGGCGCTTCATAAGTTAAATAACTTGCACCTTGCCGTTACACTCCACTTGTAGCGCTTCAAGTGTGGACTTTGCGGGAATGACACCTTAAGCGGAAAATACTGCAAAAACGTCGACTTTGCCGGCCTAAAATTCGGTATTCTAATCGACGTCTAGGAGGTGTTCGATGATTCCGCTGGAAATTCTGCGCGAGCTTGTGCCGAATCGATTTCCCGAAGACGACTTCAGAGCGTCGCTCGGCCCCGATAGTTTCTCGCGCGAGGAACCTGAACGCTGGATCGGAATTTGGTCCGAATATCTTCGCTTTTGCCTTCGACGCGACGCAGACGGCGGATATTTTGCTGAAGAACTCGATCTAACGGGCTTGATAGCAAGTGGCATTTTCCGCGTTACCGACCGCGAGGAAATCAAAACGTCGCCAGAGTTCCCAATCGTAAAGGGATATCAATTCGGTGCGATCCTGTTTCGCGGCGTGCGATTAGACGACGGCAGAGAATCGACGGTCAAACTCGAAGGTGGTCGATCGCGGGCCCCGCTCCTTGAGCGCGTCGCAATATTCAATCAGCACGCAACGCCAGACGGATACGTCGCCGCGATTTTCGAAAACGACAAGGGGGACCATTTCGGAATTACAGCCGGGCATGTCGTCGAGCGATATCGCCCGGGACAGCGCGTCCCAATTGATTGCTCGGAATGCGGTGTTGGTGCGCGCCTCGTCACACGCGCCCCCGGCTTCATAGACGCCGCGACGGTCGAATTCCCTTGTGGCGGACCAAGCTCGACCTGGTACCGCGATGGTGCCAACGTACGCAGCGCAATCGAGGGGGAAACGGTCCACGTCCACCTTGGTAACACAGGGTTCAAAGCCAGTACGGTGATGATGTCCCTGTCGTCGCCATCAGAGATTCGAAGCGCCGCGATGCCAAAGCATTTCCTGATCGACGAGCATGGCCACCCCGGAGATAGCGGTTCGCTCGTTTCGGCAGCCGACCACGATCACGAAAGCGCCGATTTGATCGGGATGTATCTTGGCGACACCAATTGTCAGGAGCCGAGTGGAGCTTTCTTCACCTACGGCTATGGGCTCGACCTAAGGCAAGCTGCGGCCCTTCTGGGCGCGCGCCATTTAAAAGGAGATTTCCATGAATGATTCTTTGATTTCCGATTTTCAGATACTAATTGTAGGATCAATATCGGACGTGGCCACTCCAGATGGCGAAGAAGCGCCGTTCGTGGTCAATCGGCATTCGCGCGGCTCGGGCGCGGTCATCGATCGGATCAACGATCTTGAAGGCATTTGGGATCAGGTCATCATGAAGCTCACCGGTCTCGCCGCGAAATCGCAGGTGGCTGCGTTGGCTTCACAATTTGAGCTCGACGAGATCGAATTCAATGTCGGAATTGAGGCTGGCCTGAGCGTAGGTCTGGTTACAAAGGGCAACGCCTCGGTTTCCATCAAGTTCTCCAGGAAGAAGACTGACGGATAGCCGTCGCACAACCGAGGCCAAAGCATCTGTCTGCATTCCTCAAGCTCTACCCAAAACCATACAGTCGCCAATGTCCTCGGCGTCGCGATTGGTCGAAACGGGGCAAGTGCGCAAATCGACGACAACATTAAGAATCGGAGAATTTCGCTTTCTCGAAAGAGTATGGCCGAACGCGCCCACTCTGCTAACCCTGACCCCGCCCATGCCCATCACCCCACCCCCCACCGGCTTCCACGGCCCCGTCAAGCGCTCCGTGACGATCGCCGGGCACCAGACCTCAATCAGCCTCGAGCCCCTCTTCTGGGCCGCGCTTGAAGCCGCCGCCACCGCCCGCGCGCTCCCGCTCAATGCGCTGATCGCCGCCATCGACGCGCTGCGCATCGCCCAGTCGAACCCGCCCAACCTCGCCAGCGCGCTGCGCAGCTGGTTGTTCGCGAATCCACCCGTTGTTAATGAAAATCACTCGCAACAAGCTTGACGTTGCGAATGACTCTCAATAGACCCTCCCTATCGCGAGTCATTCGCAATTGGGGACCGATTACATATGCGTGCGTCAACCTTGCTCGCCACCACTACCCTGTTTTTGGCGGTGCCGGCGCATGCCTTGCCAACCGACGACATCGATATGGCTGCTGGACCGCAATCCGGCACCGAGATTATCGTCACCGGCAAAATCGAAGGCTATCGCACCGAACAGACGAGCAGCGCGACCAAGACCAAGACGCCGCTGGTGGACGTGCCCCAGGCGATCACGGTGCTGACGCGCGAGCAGATTGACGATCAGGCGATCCGATCGGTTGCTGATCTGGTGCGCTTCGTCCCCGGCGTTTCGGCAGGGCAGGGTGAGGGCAATCGCGACCAGATCACGCTGCGCGGCAACAACTCCACCGCCGATTTCTTCGTCGATGGTCTTCGTGACGATATTCAGTATTTTCGCGGCTTTTATAATGTCGATCGGGTTGAGGTGCTAAAAGGCCCCAACGCGACGATCTTTGGTCGCGGCGGCGGTGGCGGGGTGGTCAACCGGGTGAGCAAGGGCCCGATCATCGGCAGCACCAGTGCAACCGCCGAAGCGACCGGCGACACATTTGGCAGCTGGGCGGTGACCGGCGACGTGAATGTTGATCTGGGCGCGGCGGCGCTGCGGCTCAACGGTTTTTACGAGGAGCTCGACAGCCACCGCGATTTTTATGAAGGTGCCCGCTATGCGATCAACCCGGTAATCGGCACCGAATTGGCTGGCGGCATCAAGCTGCAGCTGGGCTATGAACATGTCAGCGATGTCCGCGTTACCGATCGCGGCGTCCCCTCGCTGGCCGGTCGCCCGCTCACCGGATTTCGCGATACGTTTTTCGGCGCGCCCGGCATCAATCGCTCGCCTTTTGAGGCCAATGTCGTCCGCGCGCGCGCAGAAGCACCGCTGACCGATCACCTCACCGTGAACGCGCAGTTGCTCTATGGCGATTACAACAAGTCCTACGCCAATGCCTTTCCCGCCACGGCCGTGTCGGTCAATCCGATCACGGGCGCACGCACGCTGGGTGTGGAGGCGTATGATGACTTGACCCAGCGTGAGAATTTCATCGCGCAGGGCAATGCCGAATGGCGCGGATCGACCGGTGGGATCGATCATGTCGTGTTGTTTGGCGGGGAATATACCCGGCAGGATAGCGGTAATGAACGCCGCAACGGATTCTTCAATCCCGCCGCACCGCTGAGCGCGGCCAATCGCCGTGCAACGGTGTCGCTGAGCGACCCCTTCGTCATACCACCCTTCACCTTCGTCGCGGGCGCCGCGGGAAACAGCAACCGCCAGACGCGCAGCACGCTGACGCAAGGGTCGGTGTATCTGCAGGACCAGATCAGTATCGGCGATCATGTCGATGTGATTGCCGGGCTGCGCTACGACCGGATCGACCTGGCGGTGAATGATATTTTCGCCGGGCAGCAATTCCAGCGCAGCGATGATCTATGGTCGCCGCGCTTTGGGCTGGTGCTGAAGCCTGCAGCCAATGCATCGCTCTATGGCAGCTATACGCGGTCTTATCTGCCGCAATCGGGCGATCAGTTTCTGTCGCTCACCGCCTCGCTCGCCGCCCTGGTGCCCGAACGCTTCGACAATTACGAAATCGGCGTGAAGTGGGACGTGACACCTGCGCTCCAGACGACCCTTGCTATTTATCAGCTCGATCGCACCAATACGCGCGCCACTGGGCCGACGCCGGGCACCGTCGTGCTGACGGGTGCGCAGCGGTCAAAAGGGGTCGAGTTCGGCGTCACGGGTAACCTCACCAAGCGGTGGCAGACCAGCCTGGGCTATGCCTATACCGAGGCCGAAATCACTGGCACCACGGTGAACGCGCCGCAGGGGCGGCAAGTCGCGCAGGTGCCGCGCCACCAATTTTCGCTGTGGAACCGCTATCAGCTGCTTGATCGGCTCGGCGTCGGTGTTGGCCTTTATCATCAGGCTGATCAGTTCACGACGATCAGCAACGCCGTGACATTGCCCGCCTATACCCGCCTCGATCTCGCGCTGTTTGTGAAGCTCACCGACAAGATCGACGCGCAAGTGAATGTCGAAAATGTCACGAACACGACCTATTTCCCGGTCGCGCACAACGACGTCAACATCTCGACCGGCGCGCCAACCAATGCGCGCTTCACCCTGCGCGCCCGGTTCTAGAGCGTGATGACGTTAGGTCGATTCAACCTCACACCCGTTCGCTCAGGGCGAACGGCGTATGGTTTGGACCAATCCAAAGTCATCACACCCTCTGGCTTGGCCCCGGGCAGGCCAAGCTAAAGGGTGATAGCGTTAGAGCAGCGTGCGTTTAATCTGAACCGTTCGTGCTGAGCGAAGTCGAAGCACAGGGCGCACCGCTTGGCCTTCGACTTCGCTCAGGCCGAACAACCTGACACCCGTTCGGCCCCGGATCAGGTCCGGGGGAAGTCGAAGCCCAGGCGCGCCGCCTGCCTTGCGACTTCGCTCGGGGCGAACGGCGTATGGGTTGATCCAATCCGAGGTCATCACACGCTAGCGCCCCAGCAACACCCGCGCCTGGCCGGCAATCTGCGCCAGCATCGCGGCATTGGGCGTGGGCGCGCGGCGGGCGCGGTCGACCAGTGCCTTGAATTGGGTGACGCGGCCGGCATTCTCCGTCAGCCAGGTTTCGACGAGGAGCTGCGGGTCGCTGCCCGCATGCCGCCCGAGAAACTCGAGCCGCAGCTGCTGGAAATCGCGCGCCAGCCCGGCAATCAGCAGCCGCTCCCAAGGATCGCTCGAGGTGATCCAGGCCGCATTGGTCTGCGCCCAATCAAGCCCCAGCGCCTGGCCGAGATGGGTAAAGGCGCGTGCCAACACCGTCTCATCCATGGCGAGCCGCTGGCCAAGTTCGGCAAGGCCAATCACGCCATCCAGTTCGAACAGCCGCAAGACCTTGTGGCTCAGTTTGGAAGGCACGCCGTAACGCTCCAGCCGCTCGACGATGCGCTGGCTTTGCGTCTGCGCTTCTTCCAGCAGTAGCGCCTTGGCCGCTTTGTCGAGCGCGCCAAAACCCTTGGCGATGCGCTTCAATACCGGGCCGGGGCTCGTGCCGGGCTTGGTCACGCGCAGCAGATCGGCGATCTGCGACCGCGTGGCGATTGCGACTTCGTCGAACAGGATGATCCGCGCCTCTTCGGGCATCGCCGCGGTTTCGATCTCCGCCCAGAGCGCCGGAAGCTCGAACAATTGCTCGATTACCACGAACATCGCCGCGATATCGGCCATCGAAGCGCCTTCCTCCTCCGCAAGTTCGAAGGGGTGGAGCACGCCCATCCGATTAATCAGCCGATTCGCCAGCTTGGTCGCGACAATCTCGCTGCGGAGCTGGTGGCTATCGATTGCGTCGGCGAATTTTGTGCGCATCGCCTTGGGAAAGGCGGCCTGGAGATCGTCGCGCAGCATTGCATCGGTGCCGAGCGGGCTATGCTCGATCGAATCCTGCAGCGCGAGCTTGGCGGTTGCTAGCAGCACGGCGAGTTCGGGACGCGTCAGCCCGCGTCCTTCCTGCGCGCGCCGCAGCAAATCCTCATTACCCGCCAACCCCTCGACCGCACGGTCGAGCCGACCGGCGCTCTCGAAAATCTCGATTAGCCGGACATAGCTTGGCAGCCCCTGGGCGCCATCATGTTCCATGATCGACAGCGCGAGCGTTTGCAGGCGGTTATCCTCGAGTACGATTTTCGCAACATCGTCGGTCATCGAGACGAGCAGCTTGTTGCGCTTGTCATAGGAAAGGCGGCCTTCGATCATCTCGCGGTTTAGCGCGATCTTGATGTTGACCTCATTATCCGAGCAATCGACGCCGGCCGAATTGTCGATGAAATCGGTGTTGATGCGGCCGCCATGCGCGGCAAAGGCGATGCGGCCGGCTTGCGTCACGCCCAGATTGGCGCCCTCACCGATTGCTATCGCGCGGACATCTTCCGCGTTGATGCGCAGCCGATCATTGGCGGGATCGCCAACCTGGATGTTATTCTCCGCCGCCGCCTTCACATAGGTGCCGATGCCGCCAAACCAGATCAAATCGACCTGGGCTTTCAGGATCGCCGAAATCAGCGCAACCGGATCAAGCTCCGTTGCATCGATCCCCAGCAGGTCGCGAATCTGTCTGGAAAGCTTGATCGACTTTTCGCTGCGGGCGAAAATGCCCCCACCCTTTGAGATCAGTTTTTCATCATAATCCGCCCAACTGGAGCGCGGCAGCGCAAACATCCGCGCGCGTTCTTCCCAGCTGGTCGCGGGATTGGGATCCGGATCAAAAAAGATGTGGCGATGGTCGAATGCCGCGACCAGTTTGATCGACTTTGACAACAGCATGCCATTGCCAAAGACGTCGCCGGACATGTCGCCGCAGCCAACGACACGGATCGGTTGCTTTTGGACATCGACGCCACGTTCGGCGAAGTGGCGCTGGACGCTGATCCAGGCGCCCTTGGCAGTGATCGCCATCGCCTTATGGTCATAGCCTTGCGAACCGCCGCTGGCGAAGGCATCGCCCAGCCAAAAGCCGCGCTCTAGGGCAATCGCGTTGGCAACGTCGGAGAATGTCGCGGTGCCCTTGTCGGCGGCGACGACGAAATAGGGATCGTCATCGTCAAGGATCGTTACCTTTTCGGGGTGGACGATCTTGCCCTCCATAATGTTGTCGGTGACCGACAGCAGTGACCGGATAAAGATGCGGTAGCTTTCGGTTCCTTCGGCTAGCCAGGCATCGCGGTGCGAGGGCGGTGGTAACTGCTTGGGATAGAAGCCACCCTTGGCACCGGTGGGGACGATCACGGCGTTCTTGACGCGTTGTGCCTTCATCAGGCCGAGGATTTCAGTGCGGAAATCATCGCGCCGGTCCGACCAGCGCAGGCCACCGCGCGCAACGGGCCCGGCGCGCAGGTGAATGCCCTCCACGCGGGGGGAATAGACCCAAACCTCTCGCCAGGGCAGCGGGGCAGGGAGTCCCGGCACCTTGTGGCTATCAAGTTTGAAGGCGAGTGCTTCAATGGCGGCGGGGGCAAAGGCGTTGGTGCGCAAGGTGGCGGCAATCACGCCCCGAATTGACCGCAGGATACGGTCATCGTCGATCGCTGACACGGCATCGAGCCCGACATCGATCGCGCGCGCGGCTTCCTCGACGCTCAGCTTTGACTTCGGGCTATGCGCTGCCTCGAACCGCTGGATCAGGGCCTTGGCGACTGCGGGCGCGCGACGCAGCGCATCGACTACCGTCACCAGTCCGTAACTCATTCCGGCCTGGCGCAAATAGCGAAACCAGGCGCGGAAAAGCACCACGGCGCTGGGTGCTAATCCGGCATCGACGATCAGACTGTTGAAGGCATCGTTTTCGGCCTTGCCGTTCAGCACGGCCGCAATCGCATTTTCGAGGACGGTCATGTCGCCATCAAGCGCATCGGCCGGTGCCCAATCGCCTGCCGAAATCGCGAAATCATGGACAAAGCCATGGGCTTCATCGGTAAGCGCGGTCGGGACTTCTTCAATGACCCGGAAACCGAAATTTTCAAACACAGGCACCGCATCGGACAGCGCCAGCGCTCCACCTAGCCGATAGATTTTCAATCGTTGCCCGGTCTGTGTTCGATACAGCCGTACCGATCGATCACCGCTATTGTTGAGCGTGGCGAGCCGCAAAATGTCCTGTGCTGCCTCCGCCGCGCTATTGGCGGCGCGATAGCCGTCCGGAAAGCTGGCTGCATGCCGCATGGCCAACCGTGCGGCGCGAGTCGGCTCCAATTGTTCGGCGAGCGCTGCTTCAACCGCGGGAACCCAACCGCGGACCATATGCTGCAACCGCTGGTTGAGCGGGCCGGTGTCGGGCATGCGGCCTTCGTCACGCAGATCGAAGGTATAGCGAATCATCGCGACAACGCCGTCTTCAAGCGCGATCGACCAATTGAGCAACGATCCGTTCGATGCCGCCGCCAGCATGTCACCAATCGCGATCCGCCGCGCGGTCGAAAGATCGTCACGCTGCAGCCAGACAAAGGCGAACATGTGTCGGCCGAGCATTGATCGCACCAGCACCATTTCAGCACGCGGGCGATCCGCCAGCGACATGGCGGTCAGCGATAGCTTTTCGAGCGACTCCTGATCAAACGCTGTCACCAGATCATGCGGTAACGCGCCCAGCGCATGATTGAGTGCCTTGCCGGTATGGCCACGCGGATCAAAGCCCAGCTTCTGTTCAAGCATGGCCAGCCGGGCACGAAGTACCGGTACCTCCTGCGGCGGTGCGCCAAGCGCAGCGCTGGTCCACAGCCCGGCATGGATCGACAGGCCAGCGATTTTCTTGCCGTCCATTACCGGTACGATCACTAGATCAAGCGGCACGTGGCGATGGACGCCGGAAATGAGATTGGATTTGACGACGAGCGGCGGGACATTGCCTGCTTCGAACCATTCCATCGCCAGCACGCGCGACGCATCGGCGAGCAGCGGCACCGGCTGCTGCTGACGCGTAATCCCTAAGCTTTCTGTCACCCGGCCGTCGCGCAGCCAGTGTTCGTAGCCAAGCAAGGTCAGCTTGCGGTCAGCAAACCAACTAATCAGGGCCGCACCCTCGCGAGCACCCGCGTCCGTGGTGCGGGCCAGCGCTTCCGCATCGGCTTCCATCCGCGCCTGCATGGTCAGCCAATCATTCACCGCCGCACGCACATTGCCAAGATTGCGTTCAAGATCGGCAAGAAGTGCGCGCCGGACTCGGGCGTCGGCGCGTTCCATCTCGATATAGATCATCGATTCGGGGTGGCCGGTGCCAACGCTGAGTAATTTGCCGGCTGAATCGCGCTCGACCGGCAAGACGGGGTGGATGATCCGTTCGATCGATACATCATGTGCGCCGATCGTCGCGGCAATCGAATCGACCAGGAAGGGCATATCGTCATTGACGATCGCCAAGCGCATTTGGCGGTGCATCGGATCGGCGGCGATGCTTTCCAGTTCCAGCCGGGGTATACCCGGCGGGCGCTGCTCGGCCGCGGCAGCCATGAAGCGCGCCGCTTCGGCACGCTCGGCTTTGCCAAACCCCTCTAACTCGCCCGGCAGGGCACCTTCTACCAGCCTGACAGCGAGCGCATCAGACAGCGATTTCAGCGTGGCTTTTACCATTGGGCCGCTATGCGCCCAGCCAGCGCTTAGCTCAAGAGTCTGCGCATTTTGCGCTGCATCCAAATCACGGTGGTGTCACCGGCTGACGGGTTAGCGCGCGGCCTGCTCGATGATCGGTCCGGCGAAGCGATCGTCACCCGACACACTGGCAACAATCTCCAATTGGCCCGCGTCGCCAGCGCGCGCGACGAGCAGGACGAACGACCCTTTGGGAAGGTCGACGGGGAAATCGATCGTTGCGATTGGCGCGCGCATGCTGAGCGCCGCGCGTGCTGCCGTTAGCGGGTCTGGGGACGGGGCAGGGCGCGGGGCAGGGCGGCGCAGCGCACGTTCTGCGGCGACAATGCCTTTGATCCCGCCTTCTGCCATATCAAGGAAATCGGCGAGCGCGCCGACTGGAACGTTGCAGCGCCGCGCATGGGCAAGGACGGCCGCAAATTCGGTGATTCGCGTCTTGTCATAATCCTGGCCAAAGATCAGCTTGACGACCGGCGTCATCGGCGCGCGGGCTTGTTCAGTGATCCCAGCCCCCGCCAACAATGCCGTATAGCCAACCGGATCAGTGCTGGCCGCGATAGAAAAATCAAAAGCGCGGCCGAGCGCACGATAGAGGGCGGACCGGCTCCGCGTATCGGCCGCGCGCGCGGCTGCGGCGGTTTGCTGGGCGAGCATCAACTGATCGGCAAGCCCAGCGGCGATTACGAAGGCGGAATCGTCGTCGCTGGATGGCTCGTGCGTATCCTCGAAATCGTCCTGGCCGGCGCTTGGGCCACTCGCCCAAGCCGGTGCCGCTGCCGTCACGGCCTGACGTGGCGCCTGGCTGACGGCGACCGCAATTTCCGCATTCAGCTTGGCCTGGGTCTCGGCATCGACCAGCTCTTTCCAGTTGATCACGCCATAGATGAAATCGATCGTGTCATCGTCTGACGAAAATGGCATCAAAATACCGCGATACATGGTGTTATGGCCGCGCGTGCTCACAAATTCCGCTTCGAAGCCGATAGGCGCGCGATTGGCGATGATCTGCAGATAATGATCGGTCAGCCGTGATAGCAGCGAGCGGCTGGGGACCTGGCTGATATGGGTGGTGGTTGAATCAAGGTCGCATTCGGTGCGCAGCGCGCGGCCAAGAAACTGGATCGCCGGATTTTCGATCCCGGCAGTAAAATCCAGCAACACGCTATGCGCGCCGAAATCAGCGATATTTTCAGGATCCAGGTCCTCAATCAGCGGATAAGCGCGGCCGCGCAGCAGCGACACCCAGTGATTATAGGCGCGCACATGCATGCGGCGCTCATCCGTGCCGATATCGACCTGGGCATTATCGTCCACGCACAGATCGGCCTGGTCGTGGCTGTCATAGTCGGTGCGGTCGTCTTCGAACCCGCGGAGCGTGTCCATGCGCATTTCCCCAATGGGCCCATGCCCGGTGCAACGCTGGTTTTGACGCACTGTGGTAAATGTTACGTAAAGCCCGGCCCCGAAGTTTGACGGGCGGGGCAGGCTGTTGGTTGCAGCCACGAGCAGTGCCCCAGACCGCCCGACCTGCCGCTTGCCAGCCCCGAACCCGTCTGATAGGGGCCCATTCCTCACCGGCGCCCACCGACGCGCCGATGCCAGGCGCCGCTTTAGCTCAGTTGGTAGAGCATCGCATTCGTAATGCGGGGGTCACAGGTTCGAGTCCTGTAAGCGGCACCAGTATTTTCAATGACTTAAGGGGCGCTCGCGGGCGCAGCAAGATTTGCGCCCCACCATTTCCCCACTGGATAGCTGCAAAATTCGCCACCCGTTGCCCTTTGGCGCGGCGTGGCGGAATGCGCCCGGTTGGGTTGGTTTGCCTGCCGTATCGGTCGGCACGCCGGCACGCTTGCCGCTGTCGACCTCGGCCTTCTTCATCCCCTCGTGAAGCGTCTGCGGTGCGCAGCCGATCTTGTCGGCAACCGACACCACGGCCGATCAGCGCGAAGGATATTTGCTCTCGTGATCCAATATCATCCGCACCGCACGGGCCCGAACCTCGTTTGAAAACTTGTTCGTTGTCTTGCTCATATCGGCTCCGCCTCCTCGGGAGTTGGAGCCTCTGACAATCCCGGGGCGCTCCAGTTTGCTGGACGGGAGGAAGCGCCGATGAAGCGTCCGTCGGAACGTCCCATTGCGCGGGCATGGCGGTGGCCTTTCCGGCGTTGCCGAGTGTCGCGAATTTCGCCGCCGTAGCAGTCATGTCGTCGGCGCGAGCCTCGCAACCGGCACGTCCGCTCCAAATCGTTTTGAGCGCCGTCAATTTGCGGGAATGGACACTCGACGGGAAAATGCCGGGGATATCCCTTGCCCAGGCCGCAAGCGCCTTGGCGGAATGCGCCATCGTCCTGGTATCATCCCGACGCGCTAAGACCATCTTTAGCCCCAGGAAACGCGCGAGGGCCAGCTTAAGGACGCCTTGGCGCGCGCGACGGCTTCGTGGGTGGTCCATCCGATGCGGGTGCCGTCGCATTCGCCGCTGCGCTCACCCGCGCTACCGGCAAATAAGAACAAGAACCCTGCTGAAGCTAGCAATGAATTGATGCTCAAAATGGCTCTTCGGTAATGGTCTGAAACGCCAATTTATAGTTGGCACGGCAACCTGTACTTTCCACAGCCGTCATGTTATTTGGATTAATAATGAATGAGCATTTCACTGTTTTGAAAATTCTACAATTTTTAATTAACTGATGTATATTTAATTTGCATTTTTATTATCAAAAATAATAACAGAATTCAAATTATAATGTTAAATTTTGAAAATGATTTTTACAAACAATGCCCTAAAGGTATGGATCATTTCTCAAATGGCTTATATCTTACACAATACCCCTTATTGACATGGTACACTAAAATGAGCGACGCACGAAATCAGCTGCAAATATTGGTTCGTATTGATCGCTTGCGGATAATTATCCTTCTGCATGCGGCTTTTCCCTTTGCCGCCCTGGGTCAGCAGACCCAAAATCAACCGCAAACCGCATTGTGCTCGACCTTGAACAGTGCCTTACGCGCCGCCAATCCCAACACAGATTGCCGCGAGGTAAAGGCAGGTGCCGTTATTGCCCCATCGACCGATGTCGGTCGGTACATTACGGCGCTAAATGAGGCAGCGGAACGATATGCGCGCCACTTCGGTGCCCCCAAGCGACCAATCATGTTGACGGTGGGCACCGAGCTCTTGCCCGACCAAATTGCTAGCCTCCGCGCGCGAAACATCCCGTTGCTTAACTGGCCCCGGACGGTGCTGGATCCAAAGGTGATTGAGGCTGCCATCCGAAAGCAAATTGATACCCAATTTCCAGCAGCGACTGCCGAAGCGAAAGCCGACATCGTACAGAAGCTTCTCGCCAAGCTGTCAGCGACGCCGGGAAACGCTGGGGGCAGCGTTGAAATGGGGATCATCCAGCATGAATTCGGCCACCTCTGGTTCATGCTTGATTTTGATGGTTTGGCACCGCGCGCCTCCAAATCCGGTTATGGCAGCACGGCGCCTGACTGGCTTGACGAAATGGCCGCAGTTCTGGTCGAGAACGACGCGATCACTACAAAACGCCGCAGTGATCTCAAAATGGCACTTCGCCGACCAGGCGGCAGTCGATTGGAGACGCTGTCGCGGTTGCTCCAGCGTGACCATCCAATGCCGAGAAGCGCAAATGGCAAGGTCGGCAGCGTCGCGATCACGATCCGTGCCGACGCCACCAATGACGCGGCGGCAGCACTTGAACGCGAAACGGTATCAGATTTCTATATCCAGGCGCGTGGCTTTGCAGACTTCGTCATTGCAAGCACGCACGACGACATGGTTTTCGGAAAGATTTCGGTGGCTTTGTCGCGCGGCCAGAGTTTCGAGCGGTGGCTCAGCGAGAATGGCGCGCAAATTGGGTTGAGCGACTCACTCCCAGGTCTTGAAATACAATGGCGCGCGTGGCTCGTTGAGCAATCTGCCGAGGCTGTGGCAAAGGCCTGAATGGGTCGTTATTCGCTGCGAAGCGCCTCGATCGGATCGAGCGCAGCAGCACGACGAGCCGGCAGATACCCTGCTGCCAATCCCGTCAGCAGTGATGTGGCCAATGCGAACAAGGCGTCGCCAGGCGCTACCGAAATGGGCAGCGCAGAGACGGCGGCGATAATAAAGGCAATGGCGAGGGTCAGCACGAGCCCGATGAACCCGCCAAGCCCGCACAATATCGCTGCTTCTGTTAGAAACTGGTTGCGAATATGGGTTGGCTTGGCCCCCAGAGAAATGCGCAGCCCAATTTCTCGGGTTCGCTCGGTAACAGACACCAGCATGATGTTCATGATTCCGATGCCACCCACAATCAGGCTGATCGACGCAATCGCGGCCAGTACACCTTGCACCACCGCGACAACCGACGATGTTGCGCCACTCAGATCTTCCGTGGTCGATACAGCAAATGGGCTGGTCTCATCGTCACTGATACGCTTTCTATCCTTCAAGAATTTCAGTGTCCGCTCGCGCGCGTCGGTCAAATCGACCTCGCCGCCGAATTGAAGCAGGACTAACCCGACCGAATCGTCGTCATTCCCAACGCGAAGCCCCAGCCGTTGGCGTGCAGTCGTGATCGGAGTCAGTGCGAAATCATTCTGATCACCCGAAAGACCACTACCAACAGTCGATGCTATTCCGATCACGGTTGCAGAGACCCCGTTCACCCGAACACGGCGACCGACGGCCTGGTCGTCCCCGAACAAGCGGTCTGCAGTGCTTCGTCCAAGGACAATCACCGAAGCCTGTGTCGCGATGTCGCTGTCACGCAAAGACGCTCCTTCGACGATCGTCAGCGGTGTCACGTCAAAAAAACTCAAATCCACGCCTCGCACAATAGTGTCGGCCCGATTTGCGCCCGCAATGATCCGGGCAGACCCGGAGAGCTGAGCGGCGACCGTGTCGATTCCCAGCAATTGTCGCTGCATCGCATCAACATCGCGATCGGTCAGCGATGCTCGGATCGCCCCGCCTCCGCCCCGTCCATCGGGTGCTGGGTAAACCAACACCAAGTCATGGCCCAACGCATCGAGTGAGCTCGCTATGCTGCGTTCAGCCGCCCGCCCCAGCGAGATGATCAGCACCACCGAGGCAACACCAATGATGACGCCCAACATGGTCAGGAGCGACCGCAACCGGTTCGCCCGGATCGTGTCGAACGCAGAGCGGATGTCCTCTTTCCACATCACGGCGTTGCCGCACGCGCGTCTTGCTCAGCTGCTGAGGTTTCCAGTGCCCGGCGGGCATTGTCCGAAACGACCCTTCCGTCAAAAAAATCAACGATGCGTCGTGCCCGGTCGGCAACGCGCGGATCGTGCGTAACCGTGACCAGGGTAATACCCCGCGCCTGCAGTCCGTCGAGCCGGTCCAGCACGTCACGCGATGTCTCACTGTCAAGCGCGCCGGTCGGCTCATCGGCTAGAATCAGCCGCGGATTACCGACCAGCGCGCGTGCAATGGCAACGCGCTGTTGCTGGCCGCCCGACATCTGGGCAGGCAAGTGATCGAAGCGATCATCAAGCGCCATTGCGGCCAACGCGTCGCGCGCGCGTTCGCGTCGTTCCGGTGCCGGGACTCCCTGATAGATTAAGGGCAACGCGACATTATCGACCGCATTCATTCGCGCCATCAAATTAAATTGCTGGAAAACAAAGCCAATCGTCCTGCTACGAAAACTGGCCAGTTGATCGATCGTGAACTGAGTAACGTCGGCACCATCAACAATCAACGCACCGTGAGTAGGTCGATCAAGGCATCCGAGCAGATTCATGAACGTCGACTTGCCTGAACCCGACGGCCCCATGATCGCGACATGATCGCCACGGTCGATCTTGATGCTGACCGAATCGACCGCGACGACTCTGTTGCCACCCAAATCATATATCTTGGTGACGGCAACCGTTTCGATAAGGGGGTCGAACACCTTCATCCGCTAATAGCTCGCAGATCGAGCCCGACCAATCGCTATCCGATCACCTACTTTAACGTCGCCCCCGACGATCTGCACCATTTCGTCTCCCCTGATTCCCAGTTTGACCGGGACAGCGACAAGCCCTCCCGGTGCATCGGCGTCAGCTCGCCAGATCGTCGGCCTACCATCTGCTGGCGCGCCCGATGATCTCACCTCTCTTGTTGTGGAAATCGGGCCATTGCCGCCACCGCCGCTCGGTGCGACCGAGACGTTGATGCTGCTGATCTTCGGGATCAGCCAACGTTCCCCTGCAAGCACTGGCGTGAACCCAATCGCCGACAGCGGCACACGGATCGCCTCCTTCGCGATCGCAGTCAGTATCTCGACATGAGCAGACATACCCGGAAGCAGGCGGGCATTCTTATCGAAAACCTCGATGATAACGGTATAGGAAATGACATTGCCCGCATCGATAGCCTGAGGACGAACCTGACTGACGGTGCCCAAAAAGTTGCGCGTCGGGAACGCCTCGATGACGAACCTTACGGTCTGACCAACTCGAACCTGGCCGATATCGGCCTCGTTGATGCTCGCCTCAATCCGCATGTGCGACAGGTCAGTCGCAATTTCGAATAACACGGGCGCTTGGAAGTTCGATGCAAGCGTCTGCCCCGGATCGACTTGCCTGGAAATCACGACCCCTGCGATCGGCGAAATGATCCGTCCGCGCGCGCGGACGGTGCGGGCATCAGCGAGCAACGCCTCGGCCCGCGCTAATTCTGCGCGCGCGCTTGCCATTTGGCCGCCTGCACCCTTAACATCCGCTACCGCACGCTGGTTCAATGTCTCAGCATTTTCAAGCTCACGCTTCGCCACAAAGCCACGCTTATATAACTGTTGGAGTCGTTCGTTATTGCGGCGGGCGTCGGTGACTCCTGTCAGGCCACGCGTGATCGCCGCTTCGGCCTGAATGACATTGGCCCGCGCGAGCGCCACCTGCGCTTCGGCCTGACGGACCGAAGCATCCAAGCGTACGGGCTCAAGTTCTGCAAGCAGTTGCCCTTGCTGCACATGATCGTTGACGTCGACCAGAACTTGCGAAACCAGTCCTGATGCCTCAGCGCCGATCTTCACTGTCTGTAAGGGGCGCAACCTGCCCGAGGAAACGACCGATCGTTCGACATCACCGCGCGTAACATTCGCCATTTGATATTCGGGCTTCGGCACAGGCCACCAAGACCAAGCAACTAAAAGCGCGATCAATGTGACAATTACCGACAGCCGTGGCCGTTGCCGAAACGTCCTGCCGACCATCATTATAAAAAGTCTGGCAAGACGCATCACGCTGATAACCGATAAGTCAATTAATCAAATACCTATAAACTGCCCTGCGTGCCGATTTACGTCGATACTTCAATTAAGCGGCGTCATCGTTGCATTTCCAATTTTTATCGAACCAAGTGGCAATAAGGCAGAGCTTACGAGCACCTGGCCAATGTAAGAGCGTTCATTGTCACGCACCATCTCCAGTTTAATGCCCGAACCCTTTTCCACCGGGTTGCCGAGCACGATCATCAATTTATCGTTCGCCATGGTGCATTGCGCTGCGACGAATGCATTATTTTTCACGGGATCTGACAAAACGCAACCGCTCAGCTTATTATTTCGCACAGAAAATTCGGCAGTATATTGTCCGCCCGTGGCAGCTTGCGTTCCGTCCTTTGATTTCACGGAAATACTAACGCCAACGCCAGCACGCTGCTCTGCCTTCCATTTCAGCAGATACCTGCCATTCGGGATTGACGTGGCGATGGCAGAAGCTGGGTACGCCGCATTGCCCTGGTTGCAGGCAGTACCAAGCAGGACAAGAAATCCCGCTGTGCCGATCGCCATTGCCTTCACCATAACGCGCATCTCCAATGAAAAAAGGGTCGATACGATAGCAAATTATTCTGCCGTATCGACCAATTAATTTCAACAATGAATGTTAATCATGCCTTAGTATCAGCGTTCACTGTCTGACAAATTACGGTGTCCGCGTCGACCTGAACACAAACCGTAATATCCACCGCGACGATGATGAGTTCGACGTGAACAGTCACCGCATTTGCTGGCGCTGTGGGGATCAGCGCCAGCATCGGTGCAAGGGCAATTACGGAGAACAAGCGACGTGCTTTCATAGGCAGTCTATTCATGCGAAACTCCCGTCATGTGAGCGACCGTAAAAGGTCAAATTGAAGGTCACATTTCGGAGATATTTGTTCAAATAAAAATCGGTACCAAATCGAGCCTCATAGGTGAGTATTTTTCTGATTTAAAGATTGTCGGGAAGTTTACTTATCGATTAGCGATAGCATAAGCAGGACTTGATATTTTAGGATATGCATGGACGACCGACTGGGTAGGCCGATCGCTGCATGCGCTTGATTGTGTCGGACTACTGACGCGCCTAAAGGCGGCATGACTCCCGCGCTCCCAAACCTACGCCAAGGCTTCCATTACGGTGATTGCCGGATGGTTGCCGCTACCTAGATTCTCATCTCAAGAACGCATATCTATCATTTATAATCAGATATTTATGAGTTCATGGCTACGACGTTTGGTGGCGCGAGTACATTGTCTTGCAAGCCGATAGTCGTGACGAGGCGGCGCGCATCCTCACAAAATCGCGCCGCATACGGACAATGCGCTTTTTCGATCTGGTTGCGAACAGGACGAAATACAAGCCGCTCGCCGTCGTCGAGCGAACGCGAAACTGCCCGACGATGAGGGCAAAATCACTGGCGACTGACGGAAATCGTCCAATGGTTCGCCTGCCTATCTTTGTCCTCTGCAGGGCACCAGTTTTTTCACAATCGGGACCGCTGAGAGGTCGCAGTTGGCACGATGCCAGCGTGCGGCGGCTCTGGTTTCGGACTATTTTTCCTTGACTAGTTGGATAATGTTCCTGAAATGTTCTGGCCGCAACGAACGGCGAGGGCGACATGATTCGAACGTCAACCTACGGGCAGCAAAGTGCTTTTTCTTGGTGGCTGCGAACTGGCAGGCTGCCGCCGGCTCCAACGCCTGACGGGATCGAACGCAAATTCAATCCCTGGCATGATCCGTTGGATGGCCGGTTTACCTTTGCGGGGGCGGGACGCCATTATGGTGCTGGCGGGGTCGGCCCGGCGGGTAGCGCCAGCAGTCGGAACGCTGATCCTGTTGGCCGCCAAAAGCCTCGGCCACCGGAGCGCGCAACGCGCCCAAGTGCGGAAACGCCGCCCGCCGGACAAACGGCGCAGCAACGCAAAAAGCCATTACTCCAAGCGACGGGCGAGGTGCGGCCTAAGCCTGTGGGTTCGCCGCGTAGCGATCAGCGCAATCCGGTCGCCGACTTTATCATCGGTGTCGGAGAGGGAGGCTATGATGTCGCGAAAGGGACGGTCGAGGGCGTCTATGCCGCGCTGACGACGAACCCGGTCACCACCCTTCGCAACGTCGAGCGCGGAATCGCCGGCATGATCGATACAGCGATCGCGGCCGAGGACACACCGGCCCGTGTCCAAGTGGCGCGCGCGGTGAGTGCGGTGGCCAATGCCTCGGCGCGCGATATCGGTCGTGTCGCGGGGGCAGCCGCTGGAGACGTCGCGCTTGCGGTTGCACCGGGTGCGGCACTGGCGAGGGTTTCCGAATTGCGCCGCCTTCGTAAGGCAAGGCCTAGTCCAGGTCCGTTTCCGCCGCCCACGATCGGGTGGGCGAATGAAAATCTAAAGTCAGACAAACCCTGGAAAGCCTATAACGACACAGCGACAGGGGCGCGACCCGGCAAAGCGCCGACGTAGATGCGGACCCTTCCAGACGGCTCGAAGCGGCCCGTGAAGTTTGACGGCGTGCAAGGCGAATATATGATCGACCGAAAATTCGCCGTCTCGGGAAAGCCGCGGGCGGTAGCGCAGCTATTGCGTCAGTCCCAAGTGTTGGCGCAGCATCGCCTTATCGGAATATGGGAAGTTCCCAATGTAACCCAAAAAAATAAGGCTCTAAAACTATTTAAAAGGTATAATGTTACCAACATTAAAGTCAGGATTGTCGAACCATGATCGTTCTACAGATCGCGCGAATTATTGCTAATTTTTCCCTGTTTCTCGATCTTACCGATGACGATCTCCTGGATCCTGACGAAGCCGTTCAGATGATGGAACTGCTAGGCGCGGACCTCCAAGCGCTGGACAAGGCATTTCTCCGCGAACTGGTGGATGCTTTTGCGGTTATCGCTCCTGAATACACTGGCGAGGCTCAAAAATTGGTGCGTGACATACCGTACAGTTTCTATCTGGAGGAGGAGTTGGCGGCTGGCGACTCCGTAAGACTGGCGGAGCTCGAAGCACTGCGCGATGCAAGGGAGGATTGAACGCAGAGACAAGGGTCGTTTGACAGCAAGTCCGCCATCATCAACGCGCCAAGTGCTCAGACCCAACTTTTGAAAGTTATCAACATCAGGGTAAGGGTAGTAAAGCCATGATGAACTTGCAGGTCGCGCGAATAATTGCGAACTATGTTCTATTTCTCTATATGACCGATGAGGATACACTAGATCTTGACGCTGCTGTTCAACAGATGGAAGAGCTCGCTAGCGACCTGGAGGCGCTTGATAAGGATTTGCTTCGAGGTTTGATTGACGCCTTTGCTGTGATTGCTCCGGAATATAGCGGCGAGGCGCAAATGACGGTACGCAACATAGCGCATGACTTCTACCTTGAAGAGGCATTGGCGGCCGATGACCCGGTGCGGCTGGCCGAGTTGGAGGCGTTGCGCGACGCGAGGGACTGACCGCAGGGGATGCGGGCGTGGGGCGATGTAAAAGTCGCGTTACCTCAGGGCCGGTGCCTTTCGATTGGCGACGATTGATCAAGTTTCCTTAATGATATGCGGGCGCCCGTTCATGCCCCGCGCCGCATCATCCCCATGATCGCCTTCAGGCTCGGCCGAGCGCCTGCTGCGAGCAGGTTTGCGCGGAAGACGCGGCCCAGCAGGATCACTTCGGCGATGATGAACGCGACAAGCACCGCGCCTGATCCGATGACTTCCCAGGTCGGTATCCCCGAGCCGAGCCGCCCCAGCACCGCGAACGGGGTGTAGAGCGGGATCCAGGTCATCGCCTCCACCAGCACGCCGCCCTTGCCCGACAGGATCGACTGCAACAACAGCGTGAAGGGGAGCATGATGACCATGATGACCGGGGTCAGATAGCCTTGCGCATCGCGCATCGATTCGCTCATCACGCCGATCACCAGGAAGATCATCGACACCATCAGATAGCCGGCGACGAAGAAGAAGATGATCGTGGCGATGCTTTCGATTGAGGAGACAGGCTCGAGCGCGGGCTTGATCAGCTCGGCGATGTCGCCCTGCGTGGCATAGGCCGCGAACAGGCCGCACGCGACCCAGGTCACCACCATCGCCAGGCCAATGCCGACGGTGCCGATCAACTTGCCGTACATCAGCTCATTGGGAGTGATGCAGGCGAGCACGGTCTCGATCAGCTTGTTGCTGCGCTCCTCGATCGCGCCTTGCAGCATCCAGCTGCCCGACAGCAGCAGCGACATCATGAGGATATAAGCGCTGGCGAGCGGCAGGATCGACCGGATGAACACCCGCTCGCGCCCGCTGCCCTCGGGCGGGGTGGTGACGCTGATCGCGGGGGCGATGACGCTGGCAGCAGTAGCGGTGTCGGTCGCGACGCCATTCGATTGCAGGAAACGCGTGCGCAACTCGCCCGTCAGCACGCCCTGCAGTGCGGTGACGAAGGACCCGCGCGGCTGGCCGTTCGCCCACAGCCGCACGACGGGCGTGCTGCCGAAATCGGGCGGGATCAGCAGGATGTAATCGATCGGCTTGCGCCCCGCTTTGTCGGCCGGCCGCAGCAGCGGCTCGCGGGGTGGGGACGATCTTGTAGTTGGGCTCGGGCGCTTCGAACTTCTTGGCATCCTCGGGCGCGACCTTCGCGATGCTGGCGCGGGCCGCCTTCAGCCCGCCCGCAGCCACAAACGCCTCGACATCGGGATCGCCGAACCAGCGCGCGTCGCGGGCCCAGACGGCATTGGGGGCCGCGCGTTGCAGGTCGTGGCGCTTCACATAGCGCGCAAGATCGATCAGGATGAGGCGCTGTTCGTTGGTGTCGATCTGGTGACGGATCGCCGCCGCCACGCCGCCGCCGCTCTGGTCGATAAGCATCACCGTTTCGACATTCGACCGGCCGTTGAAGCGTGACGTCAACGGCCCGAGCGCGAATGCGGCGGGCAAGATGATCAGGGTCAGCCAGAAGCTGCGCGTGGCGGCGATCTGGCGAAACTCGCGCGCCGCGACGAGCATGATGTGCTGGATCATGGCCGTGCCTCCGCGCCGCCGACAATATGGAGAAAGACGTCATGCATGCTCGCGCGCTGCTGCTCGAAGCGGCGGAGCGCAAAGCCCTGCGCGGTGCAGTGCTGCAGCAGGTCGCCTGGGTCGCCACCGGGGGCAAGCCTGACGTCCCACATACGCCAGCCTTCCGCAGCAGCGGGTCCCTTGTCCTCGGCACCCTCGACCCCGGCGAGCGTCGCGGGGGAGTGCTGCGCGACCAACGTCAGCCGCACCGGCAAAGTGTCGCGCGCGCCGTCCTGCGTGCCCTCAAACTGCTTGCGACCATGCGCCAGGAACAGCAGCCGGTCGCACAGCCGCTCGGCATGCTGCATCACGTGAGTGGAAAAAACCACTGCCGCGCCACCCTTTGCAGCATCAATGATCTCGTCCTCCAGCAAGCCCTGATTGACCGGGTCGAGCCCGGAAAAGGGTTCGTCCAGGATCAGCAAATCGGGCTTGTTGACGATCGCGGTGGCGAGCTGGACCTTTTGCGCCATGCCCTTGGAGAGCATGTCGACGGTGGTCTTGGCAAACGCCCCCAGCCCGAACCGGTCGAGCAGCACCAGCCCCTCCCGCCGCGCATCGGCTGTGGCCATGCCCTTCAAGCGTCCGAAATAGACGATCGTCTCGATCGCGGTCATTGTTCGGTAGAGGCCGCGTTCTTCGGGAAGAAAGCCCAGCCGTGCGCTCGCGCCGCGGCCCGGTGGCTTGCCGAGTACCGCGATGCTGCCCTGATCGGGCCGCAGGATATCGAGCACCATGCGCAGCGACGTGGTCTTGCCCGCGCCATTGCCGCCCAGAAAGCCGAACACCTCGCCCGGTGCTACGGCAAAGCTTAGGTTGTTGACCGCAGTAAAGTCGCCAAACCGCTTGACGACGGCGTCCAACCGAAGCGCATCCATCGCAATTCCCCCCGTTTCACAAGGCGCTTAGCGTGGTGCCATAGCGATACGCAACAGTAATCGATTGGGGCGCGATTACGCTGATCAACTGTGCGGGAAAGGCACCAATTTGGGACCTGACCAGCACCTGTTGTTGCGATTGGCCGACCTTAGTTCGGCCTTATCGCGTCTGTTCGGGCACGGGGGCAAGGGCGGACGCACGGTTGGTGCGCTTGCCGTCCATTTCGATCGGTAGCGTTGGCAATGTGGTTTGGCGCCCGTCCGGCAGGGTCACTGGCTCCAGTCCGCCCGACGCCAAAAGATGTGGGTCATCAAACAAATCCTCCGGCCGTGCGATCGGGGCGAAGGGAATGCCGGTTCCTTCAAGCCGCGCAATCACTTCGGCTCGGGTGAGGCTGCCGATCAGCGCGCGAATTTCCGGCAGGATGCGCTCGCGTTGCAAGACGCGGTTGTTATTGCGCCGGAGGGTTGCGTCGGCCCACAGGCTGTCTAGCGCGAACAAGGCGCAGAAACGTTGCCAAAGCGGGTCGGAGACGACGCCAATGAAGACGGGGTCATCCTTGGTTTCGAAGACGTCGTAAATTGCCCAGGCGGAGATGCGCGCGGGCATTGGCGCGGCGGCGTGGCCCGTTACTGCCATTTGGGCCATATGCTGCCCCACCAGATAGACGGTGGTCTCGAACAGCGATGCCTGCACCTTTTGTCCGCGCCCGGTGCGGTGGCGTTCCTCAATCGCGGCCAGGATCGCGATGACGCCGAACATGCCGCCGGTCACATCAATGACGCTTGATCCAGCGCGTAAGGGTCGACCGGGTGGTCCGGTCATATAGGCCAGCCCGCCCATCATCTGCGCAACTTCGTCAAGCGCGGTGCGGTCTTCATAGGGGCCGGGCAGAAAGCCCTTTAGCGAGCAATAGACGAGCCGTGGATTGATCGCCGCCAGCGCCGCGTAGCCCAGTCCCAGCCGGTCGAGCGCACCGGGGCGGAAATTCTCGATCAGGATATCCGCCTCTGCGGCGATCGCCATGGCGGCAGCGAGCCCTTCGGGCGATTTCAGATCAGCGGCGATTGATCCCTTGTGACGATTATACATCGGAAAATAGCCCGATCCCGAACCAATGAGGTTCCTGGTTGGATCACCGCCATGCGGCTCGACGCGCGTCACCTCGGCACCCAGCGCCGCAAATATCGATCCGGCTGCTGGGCCCATTACCATATGGGTAAATTCTACAACCTTCAGTCCGGCCAGCGGCGTCGCATGAGTCATGCGATGCGCCCTTCAAGGCCGATCGGTAGGCCTGCATCAGGAGTGAAGCCATAAAGCGGCTCGCCCGGTAGCGCCTCGGCCAGGATTGCACGCACCGCCATGAGCTTGTCGAGATCAATCCCCGTCTCATAGCCCATTGCCTGCAGCATGAAGGCGAGATCCTCCGTCACGATATTGCCCGATGCGCCGGGCGCATAGGGGCAACCGCCAAGCCCACCAAGCGACGAATCGAGCGTGGTAACCCCTTCCTCGAGTCCGGCCAGTGCATTGGCAAGGCCAAGCCCGCGCGTATTGTGCAGGTGTAAGGCGGTGAGTTTGTCGGATCCCACGGCGGCGCGCACCTTGCGGACAAGCCGCTTGACCTGCGCGGGGTCGGCATAGCCGGTTGTGTCGCTGAGGCTTAGTTCCATCGCCCCCGCCGCGACTGATGCTTCGGCGAGCCGCACGACCTGATCCTCACTGACGGCACCTTCGATCGTGCAGCCGAACGCGGTCGAAAGCCCGACGGCGAAATGGACACCCGCTGCCTTGGCGATCCCAGCGACCGCGCGGATTTCCTCAATCATCTGGGCGTGATCCTTGCGGACGTTGCGCCTGGAATGGGTCTCTGACATCGAAAAGGGGATCGACATGCCGTGCACGCCTGCCTCTATCGCCCGCGCAGCTCCCTTGGCATTGGGCACCAGCGCGACCACGTTCAATCCCGGCAGCGTCCGCGCAAACGCCACCAATTCTGCCGTATCGGCCATTTGCGGCAGCAGCGACGGGGGCACGAAGCTGCCAACCTCAATCTCGCGCACCCCCGCTTCGGCCTCGGCCTTGATCCAAGCCTTTTTGGCGGCGAGCGGCATCACCCGATCGATCGATTGCAGACCGTCGCGCGGGCCGACTTCGGAAATGAGGATGCGGGTCATGCGCTGGGTTCCAGATAAATCCATGGCCGAGCGGCCTGATCGGCAATGAGAAAGGCGTCGATGGCGGCCCGGTGCTTTAGCGTCAGGTCGATCGCGTCGAGCCCTTCAACCAGCATCGCCTTGGCCTCGGCATCGATTTCGAATGCGGCGGTTACCTCATTGGACGTCACCGTTTGGGCGAGCAGATCGATGGCCACCATGTCGCCCAACTGTGCGATCAACCCCGCGTCGAGTACCACCGGAATGATGCCGTTACGCACGCAATTGCTCTGGAAGATCGGCGCATAGCTGGGCGCGATCACGGCCCGCATACCATAATCATGCAACGCCCAGACGGCATGCTCACGGCTTGATCCGCAGCCGAAATTGTCGCCGCCAAGCAGGATGGGCGCATGGGCATAACGGGGCTGGTTGAGTATGAAATCGGGGTCCGGCGTGCGGCCCTCAAGATAGCGCCAGCCGGCGAACAAGCCGTCGGCCAATCCGGTCTTGCCAACGCCCTTGATCTCCCGGCTGGGGATGATCGCATCGGTATCGATGTTGGCGCGGATCAATGGCGCGGCGATTCCCGAGACATGGGGGACGGGCGGGAAGGCGGTCACGCGGTCACCCTGGCGCGTGCCATGCGGGGATCAGCGAGCGCCCCCGCAATCGCGCTGGCAGCGACGGTTTCGGGGCTGGCGATGTGGGTGCGGACGCCCGGGCCCTGACGCCCTTCAAAATTGCGGTTGGTCGATGAAATCACGCGGGTGCCGGGTGCAAAACCTGGTCCGCCTGCGTAAAAGCACATGGCGCAGCCCGAGAGGTGCCATTCGAATCCGGCATCGGTAAAGATCCGGTCGATCCCCTCGGCCTCGGCTGCGCGGCGGACCGCCATTGATCCGGGCACGACGATGGCGCGCACGCCCGGCGCCACGTGCTGGCCGCGCACGATGTCGGCGGCGCGGCGCAGGTCCGATAGCCGGGCGTTGGTGCAACTGCCGATGAACGCCACATCAATGAGCTGGCCTGCTAGCGGCTGGCCCGGCGCCAAGCCAATATAATCAAGCGCCTGCGCATATCCCTGTGGGGTCAGGGCGGCGGCGGCTTGATCGGGGACGGACGCGCTGATCGCTGCAGCGCTTTGCGGGGAGGTGCCCCAGGTCACCATTGGCTCGATCGTTGCCGCATCGATGCTAATCTCGCGATCAAATGTCGCGCCGACGTCGCTATGAAGCGTGCGCCATGTGTCAGCGGCTTGCGCCCACACGGCTCCCATCGGCGCAAAACGCCGACCTTTTAGATAGTCGAACACCATGTCATCGGGCGCGATGAAGCCAGTCATCGCGGCGAATTCGGTGGCCATATTGCACAGCGTCTGGCGCCCATCGAGGTCCAGCGCGGTAACCGCCTCACCGGCAAACTCAACAGCATAGCCTTTGCCGCCACCTGCGCCGTAGCGGGTGAGGAGGGTGAGGATCATGTCCTTCGCCGTCACCCCCGGCTGCAGCGTGCCGGTAAATGACACGCGCATCGTCTTGGGCCGCGCCATGCGCAGCGTGCCCGTCGCCATCGCATGTTCGGCCTCGGTCGAGCCGATGCCCCAGGCGAGCGCGCCGAAAGCGCCTTGGGTGCAGGTGTGGCTATCGGGGCAGACGAGCGTTGCGCCCGGCAGCACAATCCCGAGTTCGGGCGAGATGACATGGACGATGCCTTGGTCGGGGTCATCGACATCGAACAGCCGAATGCCCGCCGCCGCCGTTTCCTCGCGGGTCGCGTCCAGAAAAGCATCACCGCTGGGGACCAACGTGCCCGTCCGCCCCGGCAGCGTATCGACAATATGATCGGTCACCGCGAACACGCGGGCGGGATCGCGCACAGTCCGCCCTGCCGCCGCCAGCGATTTTAGCGCGACCGAACCGGTTCGTTCGTGGAGGAACACCCGGTCGATCGCGATCAGATCGTCGTCAGGCCCCAATGATGTGACGATATGCGCGTCCCAGAGCTTGGCGAATAAAGTTCGTGCCTCAGCCAGCAGCGGCCTCCATCTCGGCTTCCAGCGCCCGCCAGTCGCGCGTTACCAATGTTTCCTGGATAGCGGTGCGCGTCTCCAGTTCGCCATTGCGGATCCAGTGCCAGGTCCGGCAGCGGCTTTTGCCATGGTCAGCGATCTGGATCATTTCATACAGATAGAGCGATGGATCGCCAGTGCGCTGCCAATAAAGCATCACCGCGCGGTGATGCTCGTCCTCGCCCACTTCCCAGGCAGAACCGATGATCAGCTCATTGTCCCACCAGACGCGTTTGTCGTGATAGGCGGCGGGAAAATCGCGGATTTCGGTGCGGCCATCGGGCCACGTGTAATGGTTGGTCTGGTGATAGGGCGTTTCGGCATTATCGTCGAGGAAACGGCAGAACAGCCGCGATGTGTGCTCGTCGATCTTTTCGCCGGCGGCATTGTAATAGGTATAGGTGCCGTCCCACACGCCCTCATGGCGGGCGAGGACTGGCATGTCTTCACGAATTCCCATCAGCTTTCTCCTTCGTGCGATCGCAATGCGACAAGATAGGGCCGGGCGGCTGTCGCCCGGATCAGCGCACGATGGTCGCGCGCCAGCTTATCGGCGTTGATGTCGGTCAAATCAAAGGCCCGCGCATGGGCTGCGTCGGCCGCGTACCAGGGATCAAACAAGTGCCGCGCGCGAACGATTGCCCAGGCACGCGTTAGATAGCTGCCGAAGCGGTCGGGCGTGAGATCGGGGAAGAGCAGGTCTGGCGCGCCGTCCGGGACGGCAGGAAGAATGACGTGACTTGCGCTAAGCGCTTCGGCGGCACCATCGATCACGGCCTGCCATGCGCCCCAGATTTCCGGCGGCTGGCCAGACCAGCATGCCGACAGACCATGGCCAGGCAAGTCGATCACCAAACCGTGCCCAGGGTCGATCAAATCGGCGGCGCTGCCGGGTGGATGGAGAGTGAGCGGGCCGCCTCTATGGCCGCGCCAATGGATCAGGCCATCAAAGGCGTCGGTGACGACCTGCAAAAACCCCTCATCTTCGGCATCGTCGATAGGCGGGGCGCTGCCGTTCGCATGCTGGCGAAGGAAGGCGAGGCTGTCGGCTTGATGCTCGGCGGGGGTGGCCACTTTGTGCGCTGACCATCCTTGGGGCATCGGCCCCAATCGGTCGATATGCGGCTGGAGCGGATCGCCTCCGTAGGCGGTGATCAGCACGGGCGGTGTCACTGCATCGACCGGCGGAATATCGCGCGGCGCGCGAAGCACCGCGCCATAGCCGGCGCGATAGGCGGCGCCGGAATCAAGCATCTCACGCACTGCTGCATCAACGCGTGGGACGTCGGCATGGGCGACCGACAACCGCGCTTCCGGCCGAACATCGAACCAGGGGAAGAACCAGCTTTGTTCGAGCATCCGGTTCCACAACCAGGTGAGGTGTTCGCCAAAAGCGCTAGGCTCGAACGCTGGCAGGTAATGCTCGCCGAACAGCGCCATCTCCTCGGGCGTCCAGATCGCATAGCCGCCAATGGCAAGGCAGCTGAACCGCTCGGGATGCCGCTTTAGCGCGCTCACCAGGATGATCCCGCCTGAATGAAAGCCATAGGCCGCCACACGCGCCAGCCCCAGCGCGTCGATCAGCTCGACGATGGCATCGGCAAAATCATCGATGCTTGGTTTATCGCCCGCCAGCGGATCGGACTGGCCGAATCCCGGTGTGTCGGGCGCAATACAGGTGAAGTGCGCCCCCCATTCGCGCATCAACGCTTCATATTCAGCCGAAGAGCGCGGACTTTGGTGGACCATCAACAGCGTTGGCCCCGCCCCGCAGCGGCGAAAATGCCGGCGGCGGCCACTGATATCGACGAAGTGACGACTAATCTGCATTGCGCTTAAGTTGTCCGGACAAATCCTGCTGGACAAGTCCTAATCCTGTCCGCATCATCGACACAAGCAAATAAGGAGGCAAGCCTGCAATGTCCGATCCGATCGGCACCCGGATGATTGAGGACGGCCGGACTGCGCGCGAGATTTTCGATAGTGTCATGGCCAATCCTGCGCGCAAGAAATTCGGGTTCGGCAGCAAGCTGGCAATCGTCAATGTCGATTTCCAGCAGGCCTATACCCGGATCGACAAGTTCGCCACGGCATATGAAACGGACCCGCGCCAAATCGACTATGTGAACATCATCTCCGATCTCGCCCGGGCGCGGGGTATGCCCGTCATTTGGAGTCGGGTGGGGTATAAAGCCGATGCGGGCGATGCCGGCATCTGGGGCACGCGCACCGACACCCCCGATTCGCTGCAGAACATCAACTATGGCAGCGAGCGCCACGCCTATGACGATCGCTGCGTGATCCATCCTGACGATCTGCAATTCACCAAGCGCATGCCGAGCGCGTTCTTCGAAACGCCGCTCGCCAGCTATCTCGTCTGGCACAAGGTGGATACCGTGGTGGTTACCGGAGGGTCGACCAGCGGGTGCGTGCGCGCGACCGCCGTCGATGCGCTCAGTCACGGCTATCGCGCGATCGTGCCGATAGAGACCTGCGCCGACAAACATGAAAGCTATCACTTCGCGAACCTCACCGATCTTCAGCTGAAATATGCCGATGTTGAGCCCGTCCAGACCGTCATTGACTGGTTGGAAGCACGCTAATGCAGGAAGGTGCCGCTGATCCCGGTCTTTACGATTATGTCCGCTATCGGTGCCGCCCGAAGATTATCTGGCCGGGCGGCAAGACTGTCGCCGTCTGGGTCGCGCCCAATCTTGAATATTACGAGATCGACCCACCGGCGCATCCGCAGCGCAAGGCCTGGAGCAAGCCCCATCCCGATGTTGTCGGCTATAGCCACCGCGACCATAGCAACCGCGTATCGCATTGGCGCATGGCAGAGGCGATGAGCCGCCATGGCTTTCCCGGATCGGTCAGCCTGTCGGTGGCCTTGTGCCAGCATCACCCTGAGGTGGTCGATGATGCGGCGCAGCGGGGCTGGGAGTTTTTCAGCCACGGCATCTACAATACGCGCTATGCTTACGGCATGGACGAGGCGCAGGAGCGCGCGATTATTGAGGATTCGATCCAGACGGTGCTTGCCGCGACCGGCCAGCGGATCAGGGGCTGGCTCGCGCCCGCGCTGACCCACACACCGCGCACGCTCGATCTGCTCGCCGATTATGGCCTCGATTACACCTGCGACCTGTATCATGACGATCAAGTGCAGGAGGTGAAGGTTGCCAAGGGGCGGCTCGCCTCGATTCCCTACAGCCTGGAGGTCAACGACCATTATGGCTTCTTCGTCTATAATATGAGCCCGCGCGACTATGCCGATACCCTGATCCGCCAGTTCGACCGGCTGGCCGCGGAAGGGGAGGCGTCCGGCACGGTGATGTGCATTCCCCTGCACGCGTATTTGATTGGCCAGCCGCACCGCATCGGCGCGTTCGAAGGTGTGCTGGAGCACATCGCCGCCGATGGCCGGGCCTGGATTGTGCGCGCGGGGGAGATTGTCGATGCGTGGCGGGGGCAGCAATGACGCTTGATCCCGCCTATCAGGACTATCCCAATCGCCGCTTTGGCTATGACCATGATCTCTTTCCATGGTCGGCGCTGCGGGACCGTTCGCCTGTCACCTGGCCCGACGGCAAATCAGTCGCGCTGTGGTTGTGCGTCAGCCTCGAATGGTTTCCCATCCTGCCCAGCGACACGCCCTTCCGCGCGCCGGGCCATATGCAGACCGCTTATCCCGATTACCGGCATTACACCGCGCGCGATTATGGCAATCGGGTGGGCGTGTACCGGCTGCTCGATGCGTTCGCGAAGGTGGGTGCAGTGGCCTCGTTTGCGACCAATGCGGCGATTGCCGATCGCTATCCCGACCTGATCGCCGATATCGTCGCGGGCGGGCATGAGATCATCGCGCATTCGACCGACATGAACGGCACCATCGCCAGCGGAGTGCCGATCGACGACGAGCGCGCCCTGATCGCCACATCGCTCGATACGCTGGAACGCGTCAGCGGCACGCGCCCGCGCGGCTGGCTGTCGATCGCGCGCAGCCAGAGCTGGAACACGCCCGATCTGCTGAGCGAAGCCGGGCTGACCTATGCCTGCGATTGGGTGAATGACGAACTGCCCTATCGGTTCAACAACGGCCTGATCAACCTGCCGCTCAACCACGAACTGAGCGACCGTCAGATCATCACCATCCAGCAGCAATCGGCGGACAGCTATGCGCAGCAGATGCGCGATGCATGCGACTGGCTGACGACAGAGGCGCGGACGCAGGGCGGGCGGATGCTGCCGCTGCACCTGACGCCCTATATCATGGCGCTGCCCTATCGGATCGGCGCGCTGGAGGATTTGCTCGCCGATCTCAGGCAGCGGCCCGAGGTATGGACCGCGACTGGCGGGGCGATTGTGGACGCGTGGGAGGGGCAGCAATGAGGTGGCATCCAAATCCTCCCCGCCCGCGGGGAGGGGGACCGCGAAGCGGTGGAGGGGGAGCGCCGCGAGCGACCCGCCTTTTGCCGCCCCCCTCCACCATGCTGCGCATGTGTTGGAACAAGATCGCGCCTCCCGGGCCCGATCTTGGATGGCCGGGGGCCATCCAATGTTCCAACACCCTCCCCGTGCCGGGGAGGATTTGATGGAGCTATCCGTCCGCAATCCGCGCACCGGCGCACTCGATTACGCCATCGATCCGCTCGACGCCGGTGCCATCGCCGCGCTGGCAAGCGTTCTACGGGCCAGACAGCGCCGCTGGGCTGCCTTGTCGCCCCACGAACGCGCCAAAATGCTGCAGTCACTGGGGGCAGCAATCGCGCGCCATGCTGACGCAATTGGCACCGCGCTGACGATTGATACCGGTCGTCGTGCCATCTCACGGATCGAGGTGGAGGGAACGGCGCGGACCTTTGATCGCTGGGCCAGCCTTGCCCCCGATCTCATCGCCCGCGCCACTGGCGAGGCGCGGCCCAGCGCGACGCCAGGCGTCACTGTATCAACCCGGCTCGTGCCCTATCCATTGGTCGGCGTGATCAGCCCATGGAACTTCCCGCTGACGCTCGCGCTGATCGATGCGATCCCTGCGCTTGCCGCCGGGTGCGCAGTGATCGTCAAGCCGTCCGAAGTCACGCCGCGCTTCATCCGTCCGCTGATGGCAGCGATTGCCGAGCTGCCGGAGGTGCCGCTGGTGGTGATCGAGGGCGATGGCGCGACCGGCGCCGCGCTGGTGGATGCGGTCGATTATGTCGCCTTTACCGGATCGGTCGCTACCGGGCGAAAGGTGGCGGCAGCAGCCGCGGCGGCGTTCATTCCGGCCAGCCTGGAACTGGGCGGCAAGGACCCGATGATCGTGCTGGCCAGTGCCGATCCGGCCTGGGCGGCGCAGGTGGCGCTCAGGGCGTCGATCGTCAATACCGGGCAGGCCTGTCAGTCGATCGAACGGGTTTATGTTGCGCGGCAGATCGCCGAGCCTTTTCTCGAAGCGCTGGTCGCGGCGGCAGAGGCGGTGCGGCTCAATGCCGAGGAGATCGGCAGTGGCGAGATCGGCCCCTTCATCTTTGCCCGGCAGGCTGAGATCGTCCAGGCGCAGATCGATGATGCGGTGGTCAAGGGCTCGACGGTGCTGGCGGGCGGAAAAGTCGAGATAATCGGTGGCGGTCATTATCTGCGGCCGACGGTGCTTGCTGACGTTACAACGGACATGGCCATCATGGCCGAAGAAACCTTCGGCCCGGTCATCCCGGTCACGGTTTTTGATACTATCGATCAGGCCGTCGGGCTCGCCAATGGCGGCGTTTTCGGGTTGTCGGCGGCGGTCCTGGCGGGTTCGGCTGACGAGGCTGAGGCCGTTGCCGTCCAGCTGAATGCAGGCGCTGTCTCGATCAACGACGGCTCGCTCACCGCGATGGTGTGGGACGCTGAAAAATCGAGCTTCGGCGCGAGCGGGCTCGGCCCGTCGCGGATGGGCGACAGCGGCCTGCTGCGCTTCGTCCGCAAACAGGCGCTGCTTCGCCAGACCGGCACCGCGCTGCCGATCCAGGCCTATGCCGAGGATGTCCGCCGATGACGAGCTTTGCCGAGGCCATGCCCAATATGCTGCGCCACGCCGGTGCATGGGAGGGCACCTACACCCATCTTGCGCGCGACGGATCGCTGATCGACCGCCACCGCACTTGGACCCTGTGCGAATTCCCGAGCGATGGGGCGTTCGCCTATATCCAGTCGAACAAGATGACCTGGGACGATGGCCGTGTGGTCGAGCGCTCCTTCGGCGGCGTGTTCCGCGACGGGATGCTCCACTGGGATACCGACCGTTTCATCGGCTATGGCTGGGAAACGCATAGTGGCTCGGTGATGCTGCGGCTCGACCGCAAGGATTCCCCCGGCGACCATTTCGTCGAGATCATCCATTTGTCCGACGACGGCAGCACGCGGGCGCGGACTTGGCAATGGTTCGAACAGGGCGTGCCAACCCGGCGGACGCTGTGTGATGAGGTGCGGGTGGGGTAGGGGGTGCTAGCCCTTCTCCAGAGGGAGAAGGATACCGCAGCTTGACAGCTTGCTGTCTAGCGAAGGTTGGATGAGGGGTTCTGCACTATCGAGAGGGTGATCCCCTCACCCAGCTCCGACTAGGGCCGTGCTGAAGGAGCGCGACCCAAGTCTGCGCAACCAGTTCGGGGTGATCAGCACCCCGTGCTGATCAGGCCATGCCGGGGGCATGGCCGACCCCGAACTCCCGACGGGACAGGGGGAAACGAACGCCGAAGCCCCTACCGCGCCAATTCCACCAGCTCATACCACGTCGCCATATACCCCCCAACGCCGCCCTGCACGAACACGGCGTCGTCGTCCGCCGTCACCCAGATGTCGTAGCGCGGGTGTTCTTTGCCGCCCATGCCGGTGTCGCTTGAATCGATGAAGGCGAAATGGCGGCAGGCGAAGGTGCCGGCGGCGACGGTCACCGTTTCCTCGCCGAAATATTCCAGGTCGATTGTCACCTCGGCGATCATCGGCGGGGTCGCGCCGCGATGGTCGGGTGACGGGAGATAGCAGCGCACGGTGCGGCGGTGCGGGCCCTTCGAAACATCCATGCACCGCGTCATGTAGCCATCGCTGACAATCGGGTGCGTCCCCAGCCCGTCAATCGCGCCCATGAAATCGACGCGCTGCGACAGCCGCCCGATCGACGGCCCGGCGCTTTCGCATTCGATCGTGCCGCCATCTTCGTGGTGCGTCAGGTTGAACCAGCCCGATCCCATAAAACTATCGCCGACGGTCAGATGGACGTGCAGGTTGCGCGGGTGGCCATCGGCGTCGATCGCATAGACGACATCGCGCAGCACGGTGGGCGCAGGTTCCTCGATCTCGCACTGCGCGCGCAGCGTCATCGCGCCATTGCTGTGATGGGTAAAGGCGAACCACTCGCGGCCACGTTCCTGATCCAGCATCTCGGGCTTTTTGGAGGTATAGCGAATGCGGCCACGAACCGTGCGGTGTTGCATCACAATTCCTTCAACTCGCGGCTTACCTGCTCCACCGGCTTCTCATCGACCGCCATCGCGTCCATCGCCTGCTGCACCCCGCGCATTACGCGCGCGATATAGGCCTTGGTCTCGATCCCGCGCTCATAGGCCGCGTCCTTGTCCGCGACGAAGCCTTCGATATCGGCGCGGCTGATCGTGCCCTGCGCGTCGAGCAGCCGCTCAACGGTGTCCTGCCGTTGTTTCAGCACTGATACCTCGGCCACCAGTGCCATCACGATCGAGAGGATACGGTCGATCGCGGGGTCTTCGAAATAGTCGGGCCGCTTGCCCTTGGCGCGCTTGCCCGCCAGGCCGATCCAGTCGAGACCCTCGCTCATGCCGCCTTCCACGCGCCATAAGCGTGCCAATAGGCCGCGCGGCCATGATCCTCGCCGTCGCCGTCATTGGCCTTGGGGAAGATGCTCTCGTCGACCACCGCACGCACCCCGGTCTCGAACAGATCGTCCGTCGAGAACCCAGCCTCGACCATGATCGATTTCAGGTCGAGCGCGTGCATCGATGACCAGAAGGGCTCGTTATTGTTGAACGCATCCCAATCGCGGATGAACTGTTCGTAGAGCGGCATCGCGTCCGAATATTGTGGCTGCTCCAGGTGGAACATCAGCCCGCCGGGCGCGAGCACGCGGTGCCCCTCGCGGATGATGCGCGGGAGCGCGGTGCCCGAGAGTTCGTGCAGGTACATCGTCGTCTGCACCCAATCGAAATGGCCATCGGGATAGGCGCTCAGATCCTCGGCATTCATCTGGACGAAGTGCAGGTTGCGCGCGCCCAGGGCCTGCGCGCGGGCATGGCCGTAGCGCAGGCTTGGTGCGGCGGTGTCGATCGCGATGATCTCGGTCTCCGGAAAGGCAAGCGCGAGCGGCACGATATTGTGGCCGATCGTCGCGCCCATATCGAGGATACGCTTGGGGCTCCAGCCGGGCCGTTCGCGCTTGATCCAATCGACCAGCGCCATGCCGCCGCCATCGGACAGCGCACCCAATCCGCCCGCCGTCGTCGCAAAGATCCCGCAGTCGTAATTGGCACCCGCCGAAACGTCGCCGGGGCGTTCTTCGCCATGATAGCTGCCGGGCATGCAGTGAATGTCGACCGCCTGCTGGTAGCGCGGCACCTGCACCGACGGATCAAGACGGAGCGTGACGCGCCCTTCGTTGAACTGGCGCGCCTTGGCGTCGAGTTCATCCAATTGGCGCAGCACCATCTGGCGGCCATTATGCTGGCGCATCTCCATCGAGTTGCGCTTCAGCGCTGACCAGAAGCGGTGCCACGGGTCCTTGTTCATCGCGCGGCGGATCTCGAAACGATCCTCCGGCTCGCGCCCATGTTCCTTGACGAATGCAGGCAACACCCGCGTGTCATAGGCGCGCTTGTTGCCGGGGCCGAGCGTGGTGGCCATATATTTGTTGAAGTTCGCCAGGAAATCGAAGCGCGCGGCCTCGTCATGGCTGGGCTCTGGGAACACCGCGTGGCGGGCGACCTCGGTATAGGGCGGGGCGACATCGATCTTGTCGGGTTGGGGCTTCATATCAGGCCATCCTTGGAGAGGCGTTCAATAACGGTTTCATGCACGCGCAGAAAATGCTCGCGGTCCGGGACGGCGTGGTTGCCATCGGCATCAAGCAAGCTGTTGGCGGGCTGCACCGCACGACCTGCATAGATGGGCGCGAACAGTTCGAGCCGCTGCCGCGCGAGCTGGTTGGTCATGCCGGGCTTGCGGCGCTGGGCGTGCAGCGCGGCGAGGTCGATATCGGCGAAAGCGGTGAAGGTCTCGCCCGCATTGGACTCGCTCAGCACTTGGCCCTTGTAATCCACCACCATCGAATTGCCGTCGGCAGAGGCGAGCGGGAGCGCGGTGCCCTCAATCCCCGCCGTGTTGGCGCTGACGACATAGGCGATGTTCTCGAACGCGCGCGCGCGCTTCGCAATCGCTTTCGGCGTGGCGAGCGGGGAACCGATTTCCGATGACGAATGCACGAAGATCTCCGCGCCACGCAGCGCATGGGCGCGGGCGATTTCGGGGTAGAGGATTTCTTCTGAGGCAATCGCCGAAAAATTGCCGATCTCGGTCTTCGCCACCGGGAACACGCCGTCCAACCCGTAAATGTCGAGATATTTCGACCACACATCATGCGGCGTCGGCGCGAACATCGAATTGAGCCGACGATAGCGCAGCACGACCTCGCTCGAGGGCGCCAGGATCACGCTGGCCTGGAAGTACAACCCCGGAAAATGCGGGTCACGCTCATAGGCATTGACCGCGAGGAACAGGTTCAGGCTCTGCGCGAGCTTGCCGAGTGCCGCATATTCCGGCCCGTCCATGTCGAGCGCTGCTTTCTCGGCAAAGTCGGGCACGGTGATGCGGCCGGGATAGCTGGTGAGCAGATACTCCGGCAGCACGGCGAGGCGCACTGGCGACCCACCATATTGCTGGATGAAGATCGCCGCTGACCGGAGTTTGGGGCCGAGCGCTTCGATCATCGCCAGCATCTGCGTGGAAGCCTCGGCCCGATCGGCGCAACGCTCGACCGATCGCGCTGTGAGTTGCATCGCCACGGCGGCATAGGTGTCAGCCATGGCCACTCTCAATCCTCCCCGGCACGGGGAGGGGGACCGTTTGCCGAAGGCAAATGGTGGAGGGGGACCTCCACAAGCGCGACGCCTGCGGCACGCCCCCTCCACCATGCTGCGCATGTGTTGGAACGAGATCGCGCATCCCAGGCCCGATCTTGGATGGCCGGGGGCCATCCAATGTTCCAACACCCTCCACGTGCCAAGGAGGATTTAGCTTCGCCGTCACAACCCCAGCACTCCCGGGTTCATCCGTCCCTCCGGATCGACCGCCGCCTTGACCGCCTCCAGCATGGCCCAGGCGCCCGGGTCGCTCCGCGCCTTCACCGGGTAAGTCCGCCCGATTTGAAAATGGATCGCCTCCATGCGTCCAAAAATCGCGATAATCTCTGCCCGCAATTTCTCCACCAGCGCACGGCCTTCCGCATTGGCGGGAAAGTCGCGCAGCTTGGCCAGGTGTGCCGCCTCGACGCTGTCCTTGTGCAGCGCCGCCTGCGCATCGGGCCAGTAGAACACCGGCTCGATCAGGAACCCGGTGGTCGCAACGGGCAGGAACATATAGCCCGCGCCAATCCCCAGCCGCTCCATTTCCACTGCATGCGCTTCGAATAGCGCGATTACGGCCTCGATTGTGGCCAGCGCCTTGGAATGGCGGACGATGCCGTGCACCGGTACCCAGCGCTCGCCGCTGGGCCCCAACATCGAATTGACCGGCGGGAAGGGATTGGCGCGCAACACCTTGGGGATCGTGTTCTCGACCTCGCGCCCGCCAGCTTGCGCGACAATTGCACGGATCGCCGCCATATCGGCGTCAGCGCTTGGCTGGTTGCGCCCTTCGGCAATCGTGTGGATCGAAAAGGTGGCGTCGTCGAGGAAGGAGCGGCCCGCCGCGACAACCTTCGCGCCTTCCTTCAGCCCCTTCCAGAACCCGCCTTGGGCCTTCATCATCCCGACCAGCGCCCTGGCGTCGGCGCCCAGGCTGTCGCGCTTCATCCGCTGCGCCTGCAGGAAGGGATCGAAGCCGAAGCTTTCGGACGCGAGACCGGCGCGCGCAATCTCGCTCATCGCCGCCGTGAACTGCTCGGGCGTGTCGAAGGCGAAACTGCCATAAGCGAAATGGCTCGCTTCGCGGATCAGCGGCAGCGTGACATGCGCCTTGATCCCCAGCGCCCCGCAATCCGCCGCAAACAGCCCGGTAATGTCGGGCCCGAATGGGCGCAGCACGTCACTGCCGGTGCGCACGATGCCGCCATCCGCCAGCACGACATCGAAGCATAGCGCCGTCGCCGAGATCGATCCGTTGCGCGCGCCCCAGAACAGCCCGTTCTGGCTCATCCCGCCGCCGACGCTTGCGCGAATGCCCGACAGCGTGCCCCAAAGCGGTGTCCTGAGCCCCAATGGATGGAGCGTTTCATAGAGCTTGGCCCAGGAACAGCCGGCCTCCACCGTCACCGTCATGTCGGCCGGGTCGATCGTGAGGATGCGGTCCATCGCCGCCATATCGACCACCAGCGCCCCCGGCCCATCGGGCAGATAGCCGGAGGTATAGCTCATCCCGCCGCCGCGCGGGACGATGGCGAGCCCCTGCCGAGCGGCGACCGTCACCCCCGCCGCCAGCGTCTCGATATCGCGCGGGCGCAGGATCGCGATCGGGCGGTGGCCGATCGAGAACACATCCTGCCCGTAAAGCTCAAGCGATGCCGGATCGCTGAGCAGCGCGTCTTCGCCAACTGCTGCAACCAGCGCGTCGAGCATCGAGACCTCAGCCAGCATGGCCATCCTCCGCGCCCAGTTGTGGATAGCGTCCGAGCGTCAGCAGCAGGGCGCCGCCCACCGCAAACATCGCGACTGCTGCCATCAGCATCAAATCATAGCTGCCCGTCCGATCGCGGACCACGCCATACAGGATTGGCGAAATCGCGCTGCCGATGCCGAATGGCATGTAGAGCGCGCCATAGATCGCCCCGTAATTGGCCATCCCGAAATAGCGCGCCGCCAGGAAGGCGATCACGTCGCTCTCCGCCCCCGCCGCAAAGCCAAGCAGGAAACCGCCGGTCATGATCACTGACAGTCCAGCCGTATTCCCTACCAGCAGATAAGCGGCGATCGCGGGCAGCAGCATCGCTGGAAAGGCAATGCCCGGCGCCCAGAATCGGTCGAACAGCAATCCCACCAGCACTCGCCCGGCGAGGATGCCGAGCGCCACCACACCGAGCACGCTGGCGGCATCCACCGGCGTAAAGCCATGCAGCGCGACGATCTGCGCCATGTGGATGTGCGCCCCGCCATAAGCGAGCGCGATCAGCAGGATCGACAGGATCAGCACCCAGAAACGGTGGCCGCGCATCGCCTGGCGCAAGCTGAGCCCAATCAGTTGTCCCTGGGCATCCGTCACACCCGCCGGACGCTCGTCAGCGCGCGGCTCGCGGAACCAGAGCAACGCGACGGGTAGCGCGATCAGCAGCGGGAACAGGGCGACGATCGGAAAGGCCAGTCGCCACCCGCCATAGCCAATCGCCGCGACCGCCACCTTGGGGACGATGATCGCGGCGAGCGAGGTGCCGATCAGCATGATGCCAAGCGCCAGCCCGCGATTCTTGGCGAACCACATGCTCACCGCGCGGCTCCAGGTAACCGGGGTCGATCCAATCCCGATCAGCCCCAGCACTGCCCAGAATGCCCACCAGCCGGGCAAGCTGCCGGGCACGAACCAAAAGGCGGCAAACACGATGATGAACCCGATCAGCGATCCGATCGCTACCGGGCGCACGCCGAACCGGTCGGCCATTGATCCATAAAGCGGCGCCAGCAGCGATGCGATGATTCCGAAGATCGTCACGCCGCCCGCGATCGCGGCGAAATCCCAGCCATATTCGGTGTGGATCGGCCCCATTACCAGCGGCAGGACGTTGAACGGCAACGGCGACGCCCCACAGGCGACGCCCAGCAACGATGCCGTCAGGACGCGCCAGCCCTTTTTGAATTCGCTCATGAGCCATGCTCCCGGCTGAGCTCAGCGAGCTCAAAGGTCGAGTCCATGTATCCGGACACGACGCCGCGAACATAGAGGAAATCGCCGTCAGCGCTCACCCACATGTCATAGGGCGGGTGGGCATTGGTCAGCCCGACAAAGGCGACATGGTGGCAATCGAAGGTTCCGGCCGGCACCGTGATGGTCTCGCGGCCAACATAGTCGAGCCCCGATCCGCTGGTCGTGATCATCGGCCCGGTCGCGCCCAGATGGTGCACCGAATGGAGCAGGTTGCGGCCGAAAAACTGCCGATGGCCGACGCCCTTGTGATAGGGGAAGGTCGACGCCAGCCAGCCATCGCCCTGCACCGCGTGGATGCCGAAGCCGCGGATCGGTCGCTCGATCGGTATCGATTGGCTGACCCTGCCTTCGTCGCGGGTCCAGCTTTCACAGGTCGCTTCGCTATCGGTGAAGCGGAACCAGCCTGTGCCCGTCACCGCACCTTCGCGCATGATGCGGACAAAGGCATCGTGCGGATGAAAATCGGGATGCACTGACAGCACAGAATCGCGCACCACATTCTGGTGGGCACCGTCGCCGCCGGTCAGCGTCATCTCGCAGTGCGCGGCCATTACCCGCAGGCCATCGGCACCGCGCGTGATCGACCAGTCTTCAAATCCCCACAGGGTGTTGGAGCCGGTCTTCCGATACTCGACCCGGCCACGCAGGCGGGGGATTGGCCGAAACGCGGTCATATAATGGCGCGATGATTGCGCTCGATCACGTTGATCAGCACATCGTCCGGGCCATAAAAGCTCATCTCGCGTGATCCTGGGACAAGGCTGGTTGGCGGGCACAAAATTTGCCAGTGTGAGGCGTTTAGCCTGTCGACGAGCGGGTCCAGCGAAGGCATGTAAAACACGAGAACGCTCTCTCCGATGTTGACAGATCCGCGCTGTTTCCGAACGCGCGACAATTTGCCGCCGACGACCTGAAACAAGCCAATCATCCCGAATGGTGGACCTTCCACCTTTAATATGCGCGCGATGGTGGTGGCGCCCGCCGGAATGCCCAGCAATTGCCCAACTATCGGCCCGGTAAACTTGCCCGAATAAAATAGCTGATCGAGCCCCAAAAGGTCTCGGTAGAATGATGTCGCTACGTCAATGTCGCTGACGAACAGAGCGGTGCGGACAAGCCGGCTGATATCAAGCCCGCTCGCCGGTGCTTTGGCACCGGCAACGGATGCCGCCGCCAAGGCGGCACCCGTTATTCCGGTTAACACTTCGCGTCTGCCGATCGGGGACGTCAAAAGTTTACGCGCCCGCGAATGGTCCACATACGCGGGGGATTGAGATAGGTCGTATTCGACAAAGCCGATTGCGTGAATGCCTCATCAAAGCAATTGGTGCATTGCACGGACAATTGCCAAAGCTTGTTGGGCCCATTGAGCGCCAGGCCGGCATTCACCACCCATGCCGCTTGGCTGAACGATCCCAACAGAAGCGCGCCGCTATTGGGGTTGGATGGGAAGGTGCCATTTGGCCCGGTAATTGATCCTGCGCGCAATGACAGATTGGCGGTCTGTACTTCCTGATCGGTATGATAACTGGCATTGACGGATGGGGTGAGCGAGTAGCGGCCGATTGGCGCATCATAACTACCCCCGACGGCGATAGTAAAATCGGGCGTGCGTACCGGCGTCGCTATCGAGCCTTGCGCGGTGACGATGCCAACCCCGCATGCGGGGGCATTGTTGGCCGGTGTGCCCGCTGGTGCGGTATTTGGCGTTACCGGCACTTGACCGGCGGCTAACTGGCGTCGGCAATCGGCAAGCTGCCCCGCCACCGACTGCACGCCAAACTGGTCGAATGCCGGTGCGCGATTATTGATCGAATAATGATCATTTTGGTATCCGACATTGACGTACAGGTTCAGCCCCCGCGTCGGCACCAGCGTAAATTCCGCCTCAACGCCGGTATTTTTATAATCGGCGAAGTTTCTGGTGACAAAGCTCAGTACCCCGGTTGTCGGATTGATGATGCCCGCAGGGGTCTGAAGGTCGCTGACATCGGCGTGATAAACCGTGATGTTAGCCCTCAGTTTGCGGTTGAAAAATTCGGATTTGATGCCGCCCTCATAGCTCCAGATGGTTTCGGGCGTGAATGGAAGCACACCGGACGGCGCGGTGCCACGCGCATTCCATCCGCCGGATTTGAACCCGCGCGTCGCACTGGCGTATAGCAGGATGTCGTCATTAACCTTGTAGTTGATTGCAAAGCGCGGCGTCGTTTGCCCGGTTCGTAGGCGCAAGGGAATTGCAACGCGTGTTGGCACCGTGGTGCCATTTGCGGGGACGAAGAAATTGGGATCGAACAAGCAGTTCGCCGGTGGCGTTGCCACGGCGCACATTGCCCGCTGATCGATCAGGCTCAGCGTTTTGGTCTCATCAGTATACCGGACGCCTGCGGTTAGCTTTAGCTTGTCGGTGATGTTCAGATCAGCCTGAACATAACCGGCAAATGCCTCGGTATTATTGTTGAGCACTCGGTCGCCAAGTAGCAATGATCCGCCGAAAACGTCAGCAAAATCGGTGCGATTTTCCTCTTTGAGATAGTAGAAACCCGCGACGTAATCGATCAGATTGTCGCCCAGTTTTCCGTTCAGTTTCACTTCTTGCGTAAATTGGTCCGACCTTGAATCATTCAGAATGGTGAACCCGCCGCGTGCAAAACCGCGAATTGGTGGGTTGGGCACGGCGACCGTCGGCCCCGAGCGCCCATCGAAGAAATCGATAGCAAATTGTTGAGTTTGGTTGACGAACCCGGTGATCAGGGACAGCGTAGTATCGCGCGCAACGTCAAATTCCAGGTTTGATGTGACCAAATTGGTCGCCGATTTGTTGCCCAGCCCAAAATTGGCCTTACGACCGCGGACGCCCAAGCCAGCAAAATTCGCAGCACCGGGAACCTCGCTCAGGCCGGTCGCCGAAAACCGACCATTACAGTTGGCAGGATTTGATGGATCGCAGTCGAAGTTCAGGATATTTTCGCCATCGGCCTGAATGAAGGCATAGCTGGCATTCCAGCGCACGTTCGGCGACAGCTCCCCATAAAGGCCTACTCTTGCCCCGAACCCGTCATCGTCGTTTAGCCGTTGACGGGTGATGTTGTTGATCGTGTAGCCGTCGTCATCTTGCCAATAGCCAGAAACCTTGACCTGAAACGAATCGTTAACGGGGAGATCGACCGACCCACGGAAAAGTTTCCGATTATAGGCACCGTACCCGCCTTCCAGATAGCCGCCAAATTCTTTGCCAGGCTTGCGCAAGATCACGTTGATCGCGCCGCCTGTCGTGTTCCGGCCAAATAGCGTGCCCTGAGGGCCGCGCAGTACCTCAACCCTTTCGACGTCAAACAGGGCGAGGTTGTTGGCGCTTTGACGCGAGAGGAAGACGTCATCGACATAGGTGCCCACTGGCGGATCAAATGTTGCCAGCGATTCGGTATTGCCAAGCCCGCGCAGATAATAAGCGTTGGCTGACCCCAGTCCTGTATTATTCTGCGCAATCAGATTTGGTACCAGTTGGCCTAGGTCGAGCGCGCTGGAAATGCCGGCCGTTCGCAGTTGGTCTGCGGAAAATGCCGAAATGGCAATCGGTACGTCCTGGATATTCTCACTTCTGCGCTGCGCGGTGACGACGATATCGGTAACGCCTATATCCCCGTCTGCGGCGGTTTCAGTGCTGGTCCCCGACGAATCACGGGATGTCTGGGCAATGGCCGGTGCGGCGACCAGGGTTGCCGAAATTGCGGTCGTTAGCGCAAACTTCCATTTCATCGTCTGGTTTCCCTTAAAAGCGTTGGTTGAGACGTCCCTGTGATCTGCTCGTTCGATTGTTATTTGTCCGGACAAATTTTCATGTATCAATCGGCATGTCAAGCCGGGTCGAATTGAAAGGATCGAACTGAAATGGAGGACATGGCGTATCGCAGCCTGGTCTATGCGCACCTGCTGCTGTTCGTTCTGTGGCTGGGCGGTGACGTGGGGGTGTTCGTGCTGGGCCAGCATTTCCGCAAACGGCAAAGTTATTCGCTCGACCAGCGACTCGCGCTGCTGAAGCTGTTGGTCGCGGTCGATATGGGGCCACGCACGGCCTGGGCGCTGATGGTACCCTTGTCGCTTAGCGTGGCGACAGCTGGCGGTTGGATTGCGCTGCCTACCTGGTTGGTCATCGCGGCATGGGGCGCGGGCCTGGCCTGGCTGTTGCTGGTGTGGGATTCGCACATCCATGATCAAACCCCGCGCGCCGCGCGCAATCGGCGGATCGAAGCGTTGATCAAATATGCCATCACCGGTTTCTATCTCTGGCTGGGCGCGACCTCGCTGTTGACTGGCGCGCCGATCGCCATGCCATGGCTTGCGTGGAAGGCGCTGCTGTTCGGGTTGATCTTTATCGCGGCGATCCTGATCGATCTGGCGTTCAAGCCAGTTGGCCCGCAGCTTGGTCGGTTGATCGCCGAAGGATCGTCAGACGCGACCGAGATTCCCTTGCGCCGGACGATGGACCGTACCCGCATTTTCGTGCTCATGGTCTATGCGCTGCTGTTCATCACGGCATGGCTTGGCGTCGTTAAGCCAAGTTAAGCAGCGGGCAAATCCACTTTACGACTTGACGTGACAAAGTTGTCCGGACAAATCTGATTCCATGACGGGGCGATCATCTATTGGCGCGGCCATGGGGCTGACAAGCCTGTTGTTTGTCCCCGGCTCAACACCCGCGCGCTTTGCCAAGGCGCTGGGGAGCGACGCTGATTTGATCTGCATCGATCTCGAAGATGCCGTGGCATCGGAGAGCAAAGCGGCGGCAAGGGCAGCGGCGATCGGCGCGATTGGCCCGCGCGTTGCCATCCGCATCAATGGCGTGACCACGGACGATGGCATGGTCGATCTGCACGCGCTGGCCGCCGCGCCTGGCTTGCCCGACCTGGTGCTACTCCCCAAGGTGGAATCCGCCGACGAGATCGCGATTGCCCGTCGCCACCTGCCTGATGCCGCCTTCGTGCCCTTGATTGAGACCGCGCGCGGTCTCCGGTTGGCGCATCACATTGGTCAGGCGCCCGGCGTGGTTGCGATGATGTTCGGCGGGGGCGATCTGTCGGGCGAACTGGGTGTCGCGCTGGCTTGGGAGCCGCTGGCGGTGGCGCGCGGCTTGTTCGTTCTCGCCTGTGCCGAGGCTGGCGTGCCCGCGATCGACGTGCCGTGGATCGTGCTGGACGATGCGACCGGGCTGGCAGATGAGGCCCGGCGCGCGCATGCGATTGGCTTTCAGGCTAAGGCAGCGATCCACCCCGCGCAGCTGGACGCGATCCACGCGGCGATGCGCCCATCGGCTGACTTGGTCGAGGAAGCGCGTGCAGCGCTGGCGGCCTATGAAGCCGCTGGCGCGCGCGCCATTCGCTATCAAGGCCGGATGCTGGAGGCGCCAATCATTCGCCGCTATGCCCGGATCATCAACATGGCCAAAGCGAGGGAGCTGACATAATGCGTGACGGCGTGACAGAGGTGGCCCCCGGTCGCTTCCGTGAGAATTACGGGCGGTCCTATGAGGATTTCGTCGTCGGCCACATCTATGAACATCGCCCGGGCCGGACGATCACTGATGCCGACAATGTCTGGTTCACGCTGCTGACGATGAACACCCATCCCGCGCATTTCGATTATGAATTCGCCAAGAAAACCGAGTTCGGCAAACCGCTGGTCGCGTCGCCGCTGACGGTCGCGATGATGGTGGGGATGAGCGTCTCGGACGTCAGCCAGAAGGCCGTCGCCAATCTTGGCTGGGACAATATCCGCCTGACCCACCCGCTTTTCCCCGGCGATACGCTCTATGCCGAAAGCGAAGTGCTGGAAAAACGTGAATCGAACTCGCGCCCCGAACAGGGCATCGTCACGGTGAAGACGATCGGCAAGAACCAGCACGGCGATATCGTCTGCACCTTCAGCCGCACAATGCTGATCTGGAAGCGGGGCTTTGGCCCCGTTGATGACTGAGGAACCAAATATGGCAAGCGCCCTGGACATGATCCGCCCCCCGATCGACATCGACGAGGAAGCCGCCCTGCTCGAAGCGATTGATCGCTGGATCGAGCGCGAGGTCCGCCCTGTGGTGATGAAATATGATCATGACGATATCTGGCCGGGCGAACTTGTCGATCAGATGGTCGAAATGGGCCTGTTCGGCGCGACGATTGGCAAGCAATATGGCGGGCTCGGCTTGCCGGCGGTGACCTATGCCAAGATCGTCGCGCAGATCTCTTCTTATTGGATGGCGATTACCGGCATCTTCAATTCGCACCTGATCATGGCGGTTGCGGTCGAAAAATTCGGGACCGAGGCGCAAAAGCAGCTTTGGCTCCCCAAATTCGCCAGCGGCGAAATTCGCGGCGGCCTGGCGCTGACCGAACCAAATGCCGGCACCGACCTGCAGGCAATCCGCACGACGGCAGTGCGCGACGGTGACGATTATGTGATCAACGGCACCAAGACCTGGATCTCGAATGGCATCAAGGGCAGCTGCTTCGCGCTGCTGGTGAAAACCGACCCAAAGGCGGACCCGCGCTACAAGGGGATGAGCCTGTTCATTGCGCCGAAGCAGGAAGGCTTCACCACTGGCAAGAAGTTTGAAAAGCTGGGGTATAAGTCGATTGATTCAGCCGAGCTGATCTTCGACAATTATCGCCTGCCTGCGGCCAACCTGATCGGCGAACGCGAGGGGCAGGGGTTTTTCCAGGCGACCGGCGGGCTTGAGCTTGGCCGCATTAACGTTGCGGCGCGCGGCGTAGGGCTCGCCGAGGGCGCGCTCAGGCTCGCCACCAACTATGCGCAGGTCCGCGAAACCATGGGCAAGCCGATCGCCGAGCACCAGGCGATCCAGCTCAAGATCGGCGAAATGGTCACCCGCGCCCGCGCCGCGCGCCTGCTCACCTTCGACGCGGCAGAAGCCTATGATCGCGGTGAACGCTGCGACATGGAGGCTGGTATGGCGAAGTTCTTTGCCTCCGAAGCAGCGGTTAAGAATGCCGAAGAAGGCATGCGCATCTTCGGTGGCTACGCTTATTCGAAAGAATATGAGATCGAGCGTTATTACCGCGATTCGATGCTGATGTGCATTGGTGAAGGCACCAACGAGATGCAGCGGATCATCATTTCCAAGCAATGGGTGAAGCGGAATCCCGCATGACCAATCCGTTGCGCCTTCCCCTGACCGGCTATCGTATCCTGTCAGCCGAGCAATATGGCGCCGGTCCTTATGGCACGATGTTCCTGGCGCAATTGGGGGCGGAGGTTATCAAGATCGAACCGCCCAAGCAGGGCGACACCGCGCGTGCCGTCGGCCCCCATTTTCTGCGCGAGGGGGAAAGCCTGTATTTCCAGAGCTTCAACCTCAACAAGAAGTCGGTGACCCTCGACCTGACGGCGCCAACGGGGCAAGCGGTGTTCCGGCGGCTCGCGCAAAATGCGCATGCCGTCGCCAACAACATGCGCGGCGACCTGCCCGACAAATTGGGGCTGACCTATGCCGCCTTGGCCGAAATCAACCCGGCGATCGTGTGCGCACATCTGTCCGCTTATGGCCGTGACAATGATCGCGCGAAATGGCCGGGCTATGATTATCTCATGCAGGCCGAGGCGGGCTTCCTAGCGCTGACCGGCGAGCCGGAAGGGCCCCCGGTGCGCTTCGGTTTGTCGATGGTCGATTTTATGACGGGCACGATGATGACGATCGGCCTGCTCGCCGCGCTGATTGAAGCGGCAAGGACCGGCACGGGGCGCGATGTCGATGTTGATCTGCTGTCTGCGGCCGTTCATCAGACCAGCTATCCGGCGGTCTGGTACATGAATGAGGGCGATGTCACGCCGCGTGCCCCGCGCTCTGCCCACCCGTCGGTCACGCCGAGCCAGATGTTTCGTACCGCCGATGGCTGGATTTTCGTGATGGCCCAGCTCCCCAAATTCTGGGCGATCCTGACAGGCAAGATCGACCGCCCTGACCTTGCCAGCGATCCCCGCTTTGCCACGCCTGCCGACCGGCTCGCCAATCGCGAAACGCTGACGACGGTGCTGGATGGGGTGTTCCAGCAACAATCGACGGCCCATTGGCTCGGCGTCCTGCAAGGCCATATGCCAGTATCGGCAGTCAATCCACTCGACGCCGCGCTCGACAATCCGTTTCTTCGCGAAACGGGGATGCTCGACACGGTCGCCCATCCCGACAGACCCGAATTGCGCGTGCTCGCCAATCCAATCCGGCTGGATGGCGAACGCTTGCCCAACCGGGCTGGGCCGCTGCTCGGGGCAGATACCGCGTCGGTGCTGGTCGAGGCGGGCTATAGCGTCGCCGAAATCGCCGATCTGAAAGCTAGCGGCGTCATCTGATGGCCAAGCTTACCGGGATCACCGTCGTCGATCTGACGCAGTTCCTGCCGGGGCCAATGATGACCATGATGCTGGCCGATCAGGGCGCGGAGGTTATCAAGGTTGAGCCGCTGGCGGGCGATCCGGCACGGGCGCAGGCGCCGTTCGAGGCTGGCCAATCGGTGTGGTTCCGAAATCTCAATCGCGGCAAACGCAGTATCGCGCTCGACCTGAAAAGTGACGAGGGCAAGGCGGCGTTGTGGGCGTTGATCGAGCGCGCCGATATTGTGGCAGAGGGCTTCCGCCCGGGCGTGATCGATCGGCTCGGTTTCGGCTATGCGGCGGTCGCAGCCCGCAACCCCCGCGCCGTTTATTGCTCAATCAGCGCCTTTGGTCAGACGGGGCCGCTCGCCCACCACCCCGCGCATGACATGGCCGTTCAGGCCTTGGCCGGCTTCCTCTCGGTCAATGACGGGGCCAATGGCACGCCGGTTGTTCCGGGTGTTCCTTCGGCAGATATGGCGGCGGGGCTGACGGCATTGTCGGCCGTGTTGATGGCGCTGATCGGTCGCGAGAAGACCGGGCGGGGCGACTATATCGACATCGCCATGTATGATTCGATGCTGCCCTGGTGCGCGCATATTGCTGGCGATGCCATCGCCGGGGGGGCGCCACCACGATCGTCGGCGCAACGCTCGCTGGGGGGGGCGGCGTTCTACAATGTCTATCGCACCGCAGACGGTCGCCACATTGCGCTTGGCGGGCGCGAGATGAAATTCGTCACTAATTTGCTGACCGCGCTGGGACGTAGCGACCTGATCCCGATTGCCGAGGCCCCGGCAGGCGAGCAGGGCGCGCTGATCGACTTTCTTCGTGACAGCTTTGCCCAGCGGACCGGCGACGAATGGGTTGCGTGGTTCGCGGACAAGGATGTCGCCTTCGCACCCGTTCTCGATTTTGCCGAAGCGCTCGCTTCCCCGCAGATCACCCATCGCGGCCTGCTGGTGGAGCATGACGGTGGACACCAAATTGCGCCCGCTATCCGTTTCGCCGCTGACGACTGGCAACCGCGCGCTGCGCCCGATCTGGGCGTGGGTTGAGCGATGGCCTCAGCGCTCAACCTCGATATGCATGGCGTAAGCGAAGCGATCACCGGGGTGGTGGCTGGCGGAAATCTCGATCACCCGACCATTGTCGTCGCGGTAGCAGCGCAAGATCCGCAAGCAAGGCGATCGCCGCGAAATGCCAAGCGCCTGGGCGATTTCCGCGCTGGCGGCCACCGCCTGAATATCCTGCGTCACCTGCGCGATCGTGATTTTGCCGAGCCGTTCGAGCTGCTTGAACAGCGTGGGTTCGCGAATGTCGATGGCATCGGCAATGTTGGCGAGCGCGGGATGGATATAGGCTTCAGTAAAGGCGATTGGCTTGTCGACGCCACTGCCCGATCGCACGCCGTGAAACCGCGCCCATTTGCCCGTCGTCTCGCCATCAATCTGTTCGGCCAGCTTGCGCGGCAACGGAACGCTGCCGTCCCGCTTGAAAGCCACCTTGGTATCGCGCGCATATTGCAGAATTTCGCCAACGTTCGACAAGGGCTGGTGGAGCGCACCGCCGCGCGCCGCCGCCGGCTGAATGACCGTGCCGGATCCACGTTTGCGCTGGATCAACCCTTCAGTCTGCAAGGTGCGCAGCGCCTCACGCACCGTAAAGCGGCTGACGCCATAGCGCGCGCAGAGCACGCTTTCGGTTGGGAACTGATCAGTCAACGGCAAGTCGCCGCCCAGAATTTGCCCGCGCAGGTCGTCGGCGAGTTCGAGGTAACGGGGCTTGCGCGGTTCAGCGCGGGGCTTGGTGACGGTTTGCACCGACAAGGTGTCTCTCCAGTTGTCCGGACCGAATGTCGTGGTTGAACATAGCTTAATCGGGCAGCTTGCACAGCATTTGCTGCGTCCGGTCAATACGGCCACGCGGGCAAGGGCGCGGCTTCATTTACTCGACTGGATGGGATGTGTAGCGGGCGCGCGGCGGAGCGAGGTGGCAGTTGCGCTGGGCGGCGTTCAGGGCGGGGCGCTGGTCACATCGGCGTTCCTTGGTAATGTGCTGGAGATGGATGATGTCCACCGGGCGGCCTTGCTCCATCCCGGGCCCGTTATCTGGCCGGCGGCACTGGGCAGACCGTCCGCATCAATCGACGATATGCTCGCCGCTGCGGTCCGTGGGTATGAAGCAATGATCGCGATAGGCGCGAGCTTTGATACGCAGCATTACGCGCAGTATCACCCGACGGCGACCGCGGGCGTCATCGCTGCTGCCGCCTGCGAAGCGAGCAGCGCGTCGTCCGATCCTTTGATCATCGCCAACGCCATGGCGCTTGCTGCGTCAGTTAGCGGCGGGCTCTGGCAAACCCGGCACAGCACCAACATGGCCAAGCAATGGCATGTCGCCAACGCTGTCGAGACCGGGCGCTCGGCCGCTGGCTTTGCGCTCAGCGGCATCACTGGCCCGCTCGACATCCTCGAAGGCGCGCAGGGCCTTTACGCTGCGACCTGCCTGAATCCGGCGCCGATGGTTTTCAACGACGGCTGGCGAATCGATGAGGTCAGCTTCAAGCCCTGGGGTGCCTGCCGCCACGCGCATCCGGCGATCGATGCAGCGCTGGCCTTGCGCGCGCGCGGCACCCTGGCCGGGCCGATCGATGTCGAGACCTATGCCGATGCGCTGACCTTTTGCGACCGGCCCGATCCGACGACGCCGCATCAGGCCAAATTCTCGCTCCAGCATGCCGTCGCCGTCGTCGCCGCGCGCGGTGTCCCGACCCTCGCCGATTTCGAGCCTGATGCGATTGCCTTACTGGCGGACGCCCGGGCGCAGGTGAGGGTGCGCGAGAATGCAGCAATCTCCGCGCGCTATCCGGCGCATTTCGGCGCAACGGTGCGTGCGGGCGGCGATGCGGAAACGCTGATCGACACGCTCGGCGATCCGGAACGGCCGCTGTCGGGTGACGGCGTCATCGACAAAGCGCGCGCGCTCTTCGCCTGGGGACAGCTGAGCCCCGAGCAAGCCGACCTGGGCGTGACGCTCGCCCTGGAGGGGGACGATCCGAGCGCCATTGTGCGTTGGCTGGACGATATTTTGTGAGCGCCACCGCCGCCCTGCTGGATTTCGTGCGCGCCGATCATGTGCTGCCGCCAACCACGCGCGCCGATGCGGCCCGGTTACTTGCCGATACATTGGCGGTTGGCGCAGCGGGATCGACCGCACCGGGCGCGGCAGGCGTTCTGGCGGCAGCGATGGGCTGGGGGGCGGGCGAGGACGCAAGGCTGATTGGATCTTCGGGACGACTCCCCGCTGCAAGTGCTGCCTTCGTCAATGCGTTTCGCATCCATGGCCTGGAATGGGATGCGGTGCACGAGCCCGCGGTTGTCCATGCCCTGTCCGTCGTCACTGCCGCGCTGGGCGCGAGTATTGATCGGATGGGCGGCTGCGATCCTGAAACGGCGCTGGCTGGACTGGCGGTCGGGGTCGATGTGGCGAGCGGGCTTGGTATCGCCGCGACGTCTCCGCTCAAATTCTTCCGCCCCGCCACCGCCGGGTGCATCGGTGCTGCGATGGCGGTCGCTCGGATCGAGGGAGTTGAGCCGCTGGAAGACGTGCTCGGTCTGGCCAATAGCTTCTGTGCCGGGACTATGCAGGCGCATGTCGAAGGGTCAATCGCCCTGCCGCTGCAGGTGGCCAACGCGGCTCGGTCAGCGATCATGGCCGTTGATCTGGCCAAAGCCGGGCTGAGCGGCCCGCATGATGCGCTGGAGGGGCCGTTCGGCTATTTCCGGTTGATCGATGACGGCCAATTGGCGACCTATACCAACCAGATTGGCGCGCGGTGGCTGATCTCTGACGTTTCCACCAAGCCCTATCCTTCGGGCCGCGCCAGCCATGGCGCGCTGGGGGCGATTGCGGCGTCCGGGGTCATGCCCGGCAACATCGCCTGGATCGAGCTGTTCGCGCCACCGCTGATCAAGCGGCTTGTCGGGCGGCCCTTCACTAGCGAAATGACTCCAGCCTATGCGCGGCTGTGCCTGCCTTTGCTGTCGGCGCTGATGCTGACTGATGGTTGCATCGACCCCCGCCGTTTCATGGCCGCGACCTTTGCCGATCCGGCCATCGCCGATCTGGCCGGGCGGATCATCGTGAACGATGATGGCACGCCAGATCCCAATGCGCTGTCGCCACAGCGGATGGTGGTCACGCTGAAAGACGGCGCGACGATTGAGCACACAATCCCGGCGACACTGGGAAGCCCGGACGCGCCGCTGACCGCGGAGCAGACCGCTGCCAAGCGCGATCTCGCGGCGGTGCTCGCGCCCGATGCCGATCCCCGCCTTTTCAATTCACCGATCGCCTGGTTCACGGAGCCTGCATGACCTTCCCGACCTATTTCGAAGCCTTTGACGCCCGACAGATGCTCGCTGACTATCCGATCGGCGACGCCTTCACCGCGCGCTATACGGGGATGAGCCGCGACGAACTCCGCAGCCTCCAGGAAGCGCAGTTCACCCGGTTAATGACGCGCGGCTGGGAAATCCCCTTTTACCAGCGGCTCTGGGGCGCGAAAGGGATCGAGCCAGGCGACATCCGCAGCCTCGATGACATCACTAGGCTCCCGGTCTATGACAAGACCAACCTGATGGCCTCGGTCGCCGCCCAACCACCCTATGGCGATTTCGCTGGGCGTGGCGCCGATCCCGTTATCTTCCACACGACAAGCGGCACCACTGGTCGGCCGCAACCTTTGCTCTTCGGCCCCAAGGGTCGCGAGATCACCAACCTGCTCGTCGGGCGCATGTATCGCTGGCAGGGCTTGTCGCCGCAGGACGTTGTGCAGTCGGTCTATGGCCACGGCATGATCAATGGCGGCCATTATATCCGCGAGGCTGTAACTCATTTCACCAATTCGCTGTTCCTTTCGGCGGGCACGGGCATTGAGACGCGGAGCGCCAATCAGGTCCAGCTCATGGCCGATTTCGGCGTGACGGTGCTGGTTGGCTTTGTCGATTATATCCGCAAGCTTGCCGAGGTCGCGCGTGACACTGGTCTGCTCGATAAGATGCAGATCCGGATGATCTGTGGCCATCTCGGCACCGAGGATCGCGCCGCGACCGAAGCCGCGTGGGGAGGGGCCAAGGCGTTCGACTGGTACGGCGTCGGCGATACCGGCAGCATCGCCGGGGAGGGGCCCGAGCGCGAGGGGCTCTATGTCTGGGAGGATGCGCAATATCTGGAGCTGCTTGATGTGGAGAGCGGCGCGCCGGTAGGCGTCGGCGAAACCGGCGATATGGTCGTCACCTGCCTGTTCAAGGACGACATCGCGCCGTGTATCCGCTTCAACACGCATGACATCACGCATGAGCTGACGGGCACCAACGCGACGGGTATGGCCTTTAAGCGGATCGCCGGGTTCAAGGGCCGCAGCGACAATATGGTCAAGCTGCGCGGCATCAATGTCTTCCCCCACGCGATCGGCTCTATCATCGAGAACCGCGCTGATCTGACCGGCGAATATGTCTGCTGCCTGGTCCGCGATCCCGCAACGCAACGCGACGACATGCTGGTGATCCTCGAAAGCCGGGGCGGCAGCGACGCTGGCGAACTCGCCAGCCTGTTGCGCCAGGGGTTGGGGGTGGAGGTGGCAATCGCACTTGAGGCACCCGGCGGCACCGCGACCCTCACCCAGATTGATGTCCGCCAGAAGCCGATCCGGCTGATCGACGAGCGGGGGCTATGAGGGCGCTTCCCAAAATCCTCCCCGGCACGGGGAGGGGGACCTTCC